>Ga0268299_1000218_pt1 | contig 221970 bp, 198 predicted proteins | sample NOBtaG_FD_193484 | JGI IMG/M metagenome (GOLD analysis project Ga0268299, IMG submission 193484) | Activated sludge microbial communities from bioreactor in Nijmegen, Gelderland, Netherland - NOB reactor | ecosystem: Engineered > Bioreactor > Aerobic > Activated sludge | place: Netherlands... | reverse complement strand
GAGTAACGAGGAGGTATGACTGCCGAATGAGCATATCTCCTGGAAATTGGCTCTCAGGAAAAGGCAACTTTGCGAAAATTCCCAATTTTTTGCAGTTTTGCCGTCGTTCTAAAAGAGCCGCACCCGACGAAATTACACCCATGGAATGAATACCGCGTTCGCCCTCATCGCATCGCCCACGATCAATTACTTGTTCCGCTGCTTGGCCGCATCCGTCGCCGCCTACCATCATTAGATCAAGCATCAGCACTAGGGTTAATGCTCTTCAAGTCAAACTTCCAACTCAGAATATGTCACGTTGACTTTATTCTTCTCTATTGAGGGGGGACTTTTTGGCTATCGGATGCTTGCTTTAACTGACGCAGCAAACTTTCCACTATGTCTTTTTCTGTCAAAATAGATGGTAAATTCTGAGCACGTTCAAGGTCTACAACAGCTTTGTCACGCTCCCCTTTTTGCAGGTAAGCGATTCCTCTATACAGATAAGCTTCTGCAAAACTAGGTTTGAAATTTACAGCCTTGTCGTACTTAAGAATGGCTTCGTCCAGTTGGCCGCTAGAAGCTAAAGATAATCCCTCTGCTAAAGATTGCCTATATTCTGACAGGTGTTCTGAATTGTTGGCCTCTTCCAAGACCCCATACCAAGCTAGTCCCATCACCAAACTAAAAGAGATCAGTACGATAAACACAATAATCTTAAGCTCTTTTTTTCTGCTTATTTCCCATTGCACTTTCATCAAATGGATACTTTGCTCATTTTCAGATCGCTCTCTTTCAAATTCTGCTTTTCGTTGTTGCCATTCTTCTCGCTGTTGCTGCAACTTTTTTTGCGTTTCAATACTATGTGCTAAAAACGCCAGCGCATCACTAAACTTGGTTGCTGGCTTGCGCTTTGACTGAGGACGTGATCTGACGCGACTTTTAGGAGTATAACGAGCCGCCCAAGCTTCATTGGGAGCATTCTCTTCAATCCAGTTTTGAAATTTGGCTATTTCTCGATTGGTCAAAACATTACGTTTTTTCTGTGCATAGAAACTGGAAAGTTGAACAAGCTCAAGATAGATATCTCGTGACCTTAACTCCTTGTCCACCCAATTTCTTAATTGTTCCCATCGCTGAATCAGACTTTCATGCGAGATATTTATCAGCGGGTCTTTATCACTGGTGAGAGTTAAAAACGCTCTACCACTGCTTTGGAAACGTTCAGTAATATCAAGGATCAAATCTCGGCTAGCACTGGTGATTTTGGCAATTGAACTCAAATGCACTGGACGGCGAATGCGGCGATTGTTTTTGTCAGTACCGGTCAAGGCTTGGAACATCAACTCGGTGATCTTCAATTCTTCCTCGCCCATTCCTTCAAGCGCGGCATCGGCGTCACGCGACAAAGCATTTTGAATTGTACCGATAGCTTCGTAATGGTTTATGTCAACTTCCGCATCGCCGCTTGTTTGCCAGGCTTCAAATGTCCTCATCAGCGCGTGTTGCATAACGGGCAGTTGATCGGATTTGTCACCGACATCATTCAGCACACGGTCGAGCAAGCGCGGCGTGATGCTGGCTCCGAATAGACGAATCGGGCCTTCGATGGCTTGTTGGCGTTGCTGGCGCGTCAGGCGCGGAACCAGATATTGGCTGCGGTTCATGGCTTCGGGCAGGCCGTAAAAGTTGTCGCAATCGCCGATGAAATCCGACCGCATGGTCATGACCACGTAAATCGGCAAGGTGCGTTGTTCGGCCAAGGCCAGCATCAAGCCGACAAAATCTTCGGCTTCTTCGCGCTGGGCAGCGTTGTTCGAATCCACACCGAAGCGGAAGATTTCTTCAAACTGGTCAACCAAGAGCAACAGGTTGGTCGGCGACGAATCGCCGAGCTTCGCAGCCAACCGCGTGGTGATGTACCCGGCTCCCAACTGGCGAACGGATTTGACGAAATCGTCAATCCTCGCGTCGGTCGTGTCGCCGAATGCGGCTTCGAGCAAAGCCGCCGCCAGATTGCTCAGTGGCGCGTCGCCGGGTTTCATCGTAGCGGTCAACCATCGGTCACGGTCTTCGATCAGGAATCCGGCTTTGAGTTTTGGAATCAGCCCGGCGCGAATCAGCGACGATTTGCCACATCCCGAAGAACCAACGACCGCTAGAAAGCGCGTTTTATGGAGTTGCTGCAACAATTCGACGGTTTGTTCATTGCGCCCAAAAAACAACAGGCTTTCTTCGGTGCGGAACGGACGCAATCCGACAAACGGATTCGTGGGATTGGGAGCAGAGCGTTCAGTGGTCATCGCTTCCTCCCCATCTGGCCGTCAGTTTTGCCCAGAAAGTCGGCCAGCGTTTCCGGGTTGAGCAAATCCTGAATGTCGAAATGGTCTACGTGAACGATGCCCAAATCGAACAAGCCATCTTTCTTCAGCCGGGGCGGAGCAAAAAACACTGCGCACCGCGCAAGCTGGCGTTTTTCGGTAAAGGCGAATTTGATCGCGTGCCCCAGTCGTTCGCGCACCCAGTCTTCGGCGACTTCGCCAAACACGACGATCAACCGGGCGGCTTCGCGCAAACGGGTTTCCAGTTCGGACAAACTGCTGATGGGGTCTTCGACCGGAGGATTGATGAGCGCGTTGTTTTCCCTGGCTTTCAAAATCGTCCACAACCACGAAGCGTGCTGGTTGTCTTTGGGGTGCGTGTCTATCAACGCGGCTTCGGCCAGTTGTTGCTGGCGTTTCAATTCTTCCAGATGGTTGAGGACTTCGCGGGCGATGGCGCTCGGCGATTCGCGGATGAAGCGAAACCGAGAGCGTTCCAGATTGGTGTCTTCCAGCTTCGCCAGCAAGTCGCGCTGTGTGGCGTCTTCAATTTCCTTGATGGCTTCTTTGTTCAACGATTGCGGAACCCAGATCAGTTGCGATTTGGCGTGCTGCAATCCGAGTTCGACCTGGCGTTGTAGATAAGTGCTTTGCAAACCGACGATATTTCGTCCTCCCAAATCATCAAGCAAATGAACAGCTAAATCAGCGCGAGCAATTTCTGTTTTGGCTTTATCGTTGTGAGCGTCTGCATCAAACGGCGGAGGAATATCGTCCAGAACTCTGACGCCTTTTTGACGGAGTTCATTGACAATGGATCCACGGCGATTCCGTAATTTGTCGGAAACATCGGCCAGAAACACAACAAACGAATCATCGGATTTGTTTTTGTCCTCGGCTTTTGGCGGCTGTGATTCAGCGGCGGATGGAAATGCCTGCAATGTGCGGTAAATGGATTCGCTCAGTTTCCGCAACTTTTTTCGGAACATCTCTTCGTTGGGCATCGGTGGCTGGCCGATGTCTTCTTCACGTTCGGCGTCGTGGAACTTCGATCCAATCGCGCCCTGAAATTCGTCCGGCCAATTTTTGGGCGGAATGTTGTTGAGCATCACATTGACGACACGCAACCGGTCGCCGACTTTCAAGCCGTGATGTTGTTCCGCGTGTTCCCGAAACCAGCGAAGCTCTTTGCGGCAATACTCTGATTTCAAATATCCATTGGAAGCCAGCGCCAGAAAGATGGCTGAACCGTTGATCTGCTTCTGGATTTTGACATCGAACAATTGATTGTCGTCCAGCGTCGGATCCCACCAGAGTTTCACCACACCAATGCGACCGGCCAGTTTGCTGAGTTCGATTTCCAGATGTTTGACGAATTGCGCGACCCAGCCTTCCACGCCCGTGGCGGTTTCGTTATCCACGCGGGCGTAGCTGATGAAAATGTCTGTCTCAAACTCCGGCAAAAAGGCCATAGCAAGGTCGTCGCTCAAGTTGTGATTTGGTACTGCTTCGGGACTCGGCTGCGGGCGGGAGAATAGCACCGCTATTCTTTGGCAACAATGTTTTTGGCGCTGCCGGCTGTTTGCGAGAAACCGAATTGGCCGTCGTCGTCGGTGTAAAGCTTGATAACGGTTAATCGGGAGAATCCGCAGGGTTGATCTGTTTGACCAGCAATTTGTCGACACGTTTGCGATCCATATCCAGCACCTCGAATTTCAGATTGCCCCATTCAAACTGATCGGCTGGGCGCGGAATTTTGCCAAGATGAGTCATGACAAAACCGCCGACGGTTTGAAACCAGTCGCCTTCTTCGCCGGGCAGGTGTTTGATCGAAAACAGCTTTTTGAATTCGTTTACCGACAACGAACCGTCAACCAGATAAGAACCGTCTTCGCGTATTTGAAACAATGGTTCGGTTGTGTCCCCGGCGTCTGGCATTTCACCGACGATGGCTTCCAGCATGTCTGTGAGCGTAATCAGGCCTTCGGTGCCGCCGAATTCATCCACCACAAAAGCGATTTGCGACCGAGTCTGACGAAAGGCTTCCAGCGCCTTGAACGCCGGGGTGCCTTCGGGCAGAAACAGCGGTTTGTCCAGAATAGCTTTCAGATTCAACGGCTGGTTGTTTTGGCTTTGCGCCCACAGATTTTTGACCTGCACAACTCCCAGAATGTTGTCAGACGAATCCTGGGCTACAGGAAACCGTGAATGCGGGCTGTTGCTGATGGTCGCGGCGATTTCTTCCGGCGAATCGTCCACGTTCAGCCAGATCATTTCCGTTCGCGGAACCATCAATTCGCTGACGCGACGGTCGGCGAGATGAAAAATGCGTTCGACCATGTCGCGTTCGGTTTCGACAAAAACTCCGGCGTGAATGCCCTGTTCAATCAGGATTTTGATTTCGTCTTCAGTCACCGGGGCTTCCGGCAATTCGCGCAATCCGAACAATCGCAACAAACCATTGGTAGAACGATCCAGCAGGTTCACAAGCGGCGAAACCAGGCTCGACAACTTGCCCATTGGCGCAGCAACGGCCCGCGCAATTCTTTCCGCGTTTCTCAGCGCCAGTCGTTTCGGAATCAGTTCTCCGATGACCAGTGAAAAGTAAGTGATGACGGCAACGACCACGGCGAATGCGATGGCTTCGTTGTATTGGCCGACGTAAGGCAGCGTGCTCAAACTCGGAGCCAATCGTTCGGCAATGCGCGCACCGCCAAAGGCTCCGGCCAGTATTCCCACCAGCGTGATGCCGATCTGCACTGTGGACAGAAAGATTCCAGGTGCTTCAGCCAGCGCCAATGCCGCCAGGGCTTTTTTGTCGCCTTGATCGGCGCGTTGTTTCAGACGGGCTTTGCGAACCGAGACGATGGCCATTTCCGACATGGCAAAAACGCCGTTGGCCAGCAGCAAGATGAAGATGGCCAGGATTTCAAAGGTGATGAGTGACATGGCGCTCGACTTAGATCAGGTTTCAGTTGCTTGTATGGAATCAACCACGTAGGGCACGGGCCACACAAGTAAAAGAGAGATTGAGAAGGTCGTTGTCTTTCCCTGATTATTCCCCGTGCTCCCTGTGGTTTTCTTTCCGTAAGCTCAATTGCAAACGATCTAGAAAAGCGGCGACAGAGGAATTATTTTTTCTTCGTCCACGCTCTTTTCGTCTTTAAACAATCGAACCAGGAACGGCGGCGCGATGAGTGTGGTGGCGACGGCCATAAACAAGACGACGCCGAAAACTCCGTCATTGATGACGCCCAGTCCGAGTCCGATTTGCGCGACGACAATTCCGACTTCGCCGCGCGGAACCATTCCCATGCCGATCTGCATGGCTTTCTTTTTGCCCATCGAAAGCACGCCAAGCCCGCAACCTAGCTGTTTGGAAATGACGGCCAGCGCTGTAATGACAAGCGCCATGATGATCGTGTTGCGATTGAAAAACGCATCCAGCTTTAACTGCATGCCGATGTTGGTCAGGAAAAACGGCAGCATAAATTCAGTGACGGCTTCGGTTTGATGCGGCATGTCGGTTCCTTCAGCCGATTCAGCCAAAGCCATTCCCGCCAGAAAAGCTCCGATGATGGCGGCGACGCCGACGTAATGAGCCACCATGGCCAATCCCAAACACAATGACAGCCCAAACATCAGTTGGGATTGGCCGACTTTCAGTTTTTCGATTCTTGGGCGCAATTTGTTGACCGCGCGAGCGCCAACGAAAATCACCAGCAGCGTAAACCCTATGGCCATGCCGGCTATGGTGGCAATCTGCACATAATTCACGCCGCCTTTGGCCATGCTGCTGACGACGGCCAGAATGATCAGCCCCAGAATGTCATCAATTACCGCCGCGCCCAGAATGATTCGACTGACTTCCAGGTTGAGCAATCCCATTTGCCCCAACACACGCGCCGTAATGCCAACCGAAGTCGCCACCATTGCCGCGCCGACAAAGATGGCTTCGATCTGGGCTTCGCCCCAAAGGATCAACGTCACATAACCGAAAACAAACGGCACGATCACACCCAAAATGGCCACTGCCAATGCGCGTCCGCCGACGCGAAAAATATCCGCAGGTTTGGTTTCCAATCCGACCAGAAACAACAGCAGGATCACGCCGATTTCTGCCAATGTGTTGGTGATTTCAGTCGGTTCGACCAGATGCAGAACGCTTGGCCCAATGACAATTCCGGCCAGAATTTCTCCGGCAACGGCCGGTTGTTTCAAACGCTCAAAGATTTCCGCAGCCAATTTGGCCGCGACAAACATCACGAACAAGGTAAGAAATAGCTTTTCGCCGCCTGACGACGCCAGGGCCAGGCCGAATTCGCCAATCATCATATTTCTCCTGATTTTGATTTTTGTGGTTGACCGCGCTCGTTGACAAAACACGAGCGAGAAGGAAAAGTAACACGCCCTTTCGGCAAAGCCAACAAAACGACATTTACATAAAATTTCAGAGGTGACATCAACACTATGCCCAAATACGTTTTAGCCCTGGATCAGGGAACGACTTCTTCGCGCGCCATTTTGTTCGACCGTGACGGACGCATCGTCAGCGTGGCGCAGCAGGAATTTCCGCAAATCTTTCCGCAAGCCGGATGGGTCGAACACAATCCCGAAGACATTTGGAATTCGCAGTTGTATTGCGCCCGCGAAGCTCTGTCGAAAGCAGGCGTCAAAGCTGCGGACGTGGCCGCAATAGGGATCACCAACCAGCGCGAAACCACCGTCGTCTGGGATCGCGCGGCAAACGCCGCCATTCACAACGCCATCGTCTGGCAATGTCGGCGCACGGCGGCAATCTGCGACAAACTGAAAAAGGAAAAGTTCGACCGCGTCATTCGCAACAAAACCGGTCTGGTGACGGACGCTTATTTTTCCGGGACGAAAGTCGCGTGGTTGCTGGACAACGTCAAAGGCGCGCGCAAAAAAGCAGCAGCGGGCGAACTGGCGTTCGGCACGATTGACACTTGGTTGATTCATCGGCTGAGCAAAGGCAAAGCTCATGTGACTGACGCATCGAACGCTTCGCGGACGTTGTTGTACAACATACGCAAACAGCATTGGGACGGCGAGATTTTGAAGAAGCTGAACATTCCCGTTTCGTTGTTGCCCGAAGTGAAATCGTCTTCGGAAGTGTACGCCGAAACCGACGCCGATTTGCTGGGCGCGCCGATTCCGATTGCCGGAATTGCCGGCGACCAGCAAGCCGCGCTTTTCGGTCAAGCCTGTTACAAACCCGGCATGATGAAAAACACTTACGGCACGGGCTGCTTTTTGCTGATGAACACCGGTTCGACGGCGAACGCCTCGAAAAACGGATTGCTGACTACCATTGCCTGGCGCACTGGCAGGGAAACTCAATACGCGCTGGAAGGTTCGGTCTTCATTGCCGGAGCCGCCGTGCAATGGCTGCGAGATGGATTGGGCATCATCGCCAATGCCGCCGACACCGAAGCTTTGGCGACTTCGGTCAGCGACAATCAAGGCGTGTATTTCGTTCCGGCTTTCGTCGGACTCGGCGCGCCATACTGGGATCAGGACGCGCGCGGAGCCATCGTCGGTTTGACGCGCGGAGCGACGCGAGCGCATCTGGCGCGCGCCGCTCTGGAAGCCATGGCTTATCAAACCCGCGACGTGGTCGAATGCATGCAGAAAGATTCCGGCATCAAGGCGAAAGAACTTCGCGTGGACGGCGGAGCGACACGCAATGATTTTCTATGCCAGTTCCAGGCGGACATTCTGGGCATTCCGGTCGTGCGTCCCGTGATTACTGAAACGACGGCGCTCGGCGCAGCCTATCTGGCAGGACTGGCTGTCGGATACTGGAAAAGCGAAAAAGAAATCGCAGGGCAATGGCAGGCGGAAAAACGTTTTGAACCGAAAATGAAAAAAGCCGACCGCGAACGTTTGTACGAAGGCTGGCAAGCCGCAGTCGCCCGAGTGCGAAGCTGAAACCTTGTTGGCGTATTTGGCCGAGCGTAAAATTCGCGCCAGTCAAACCACTGCAAAAGGAGAATGCATTATGGCTGTAGCAACAGAACTCGCTCCTGAACGTGAATCCACTCTTGATCCTGAAAAATCATACGAGTTGGTGAACGGACAATTGGAGGAAAAAGAAATGGCAGGTGGAAAGCATGGAGTGATTGCAGCGAATCTGGCAGGCGAAATTCGCAATTACTTGAAAACCAACAAGCGTGGACTGGTCTCTGTGGAAGTTCATTTCAAAATCGGCCAGAACGAACGAATTCCCGATGTGGCGTTCGTTTCGGCAGAACGTATTCCTGACGGTGGAATGCCGGAAGGCGTCGCGCCATTTCCGCCGGATTTGGCCATCGAAGTCGTTTCACCAAACGACGTTCACGACAAATTAGCGGACAAGGTGCTGGGATATCTGGACGGAGGAGTTAAGCAAGTCTGGCTGGTTTCCCTGAAGCTTCAATTGATCACCATTTTCCGTTCGCCGACCGAAGTGAAGGTGTTTACGGGCAACAGCAATCTGGAATGTGAAGATTTATTGCCGGGATTTAGCTGTTCGCTCAAGGAAGTCTTTCAAACGGGCTTGCCGGATTGAGTCTCATGTACCGTCGCCAGTCGGTTGACGGTGTTCATTCACGTTGTATCGAATCAATAAAACAAACCCAAAAAAAACTTCGTGACGCGGAAAGCAGTTCGCGCCACTTTTCCAAAAAGGAGCTTTTGCTTATGTGGGAAATCATTTCTACCGCAGTTGTCGGTTTGATCGTTGGCTTGATTGCCCGGTTTGTTTTGCCCGGCAAAGACCCCATGGGATTGTTGATGACGATGCTGCTGGGCATAGCCGGTTCATTTGTCGGCAAATACATAGGCATGAACATTCTTCAGTTGAGCCGCAGCACCAGCACAGGCTGGATCATGTCCATCATCGGCGCAGTCATTTTGTTGTTTTTGTATCGGTTGATTGCTGGACGCAGCAATTCCTGATTCTGTTATCGCCGAACCAGCAGGCTGAAGGTGAACGGGAACTGATTCTTTTCATCCGCCGGATGAGCGAAACGTTCCCGTTCGTTCCAATCTTGCGGATCAAAAGCTGGGAAAAAGGTGTCGGCGACGATTTCGGCATCCACCAAAGTCAGATACATACGGTCAGCCAGCGCCAGAGCCTGTTGGTATATCTGCGCTCCGCCGCCGATGAACGCTTCGTCTTCACCGCGCGAACGAGCGAGTTCAAGGGCTTCGTTCAGCGAATGGCACACGTCGCATCCATCGGCTCGGAACAGATGGTCGCGTGTGACGACGATCATGTGTCTGCCGGGCAACGGCTTGCCGATGGATTCAAACGTCTTGCGTCCGACGATGATGTGATGCCCCATCGTCAATTCACGAAAGCGTTTCAGGTCGGCAGACAATCGCCACGGCAATCGGTTTTCAATCCCGATGCCTCGCCGGTTGTCCATGGCTGCAATTATCGAAACGATCACATTCACTCCTGATTCAAGTTGGGTTGCAAGCAACGCAACTTACCATCGCAAAAAATCATGCACAAACCATCACGTCGCAACTTTCTGCAAACAGGTTTGGCTGTTACTGGTTCAATGGCGCTGGCCTCAACCGCTGACGCCTTGCCGCAACAATCAACAAATCCCGCGCTTGGTGGCGGCAATTTCAAACTCGGCTTGGTGACCTACAACCTGGCCAAAGACTGGGATATTCCGACCATCATCAAAAACTGCGAAACCACGGGCTTTGAAGCCGTCGAGCTTCGCACGACGCATAAACACGGCGTTGAGCCTTCGATGACGAAAGACCAGCGTGCCGAAGTCAAAGCGCGTTTTGCCGGGACGAAAGTTCGCTTGCTGAGTCTGGGTACGGTTTGCGAATTTCATTCGCCGGATCAAACGACGGTTCGCCAAAACATTGACGAATGCAAACGCTTCATCGAACTGGCGCATGACATCGGCGCGCTCGGCGTCAAAGTCCGCCCGAACGGAATTCCAAAAGATGTTTCCGAAGAAAAGACAGTCGCGCAGATCGGCGCTGCGTTGCGCGAATGCGGCGAAGCAGCGAAACCAGCCGGAGTCGAAATCTGGGTCGAAGTTCACGGGCGAGATTCCAGCCATCCGCCGCGCATGGCTGCGATGATGAAAGCCGCCAATCACCCCAATGTCGGCATTTGCTGGAATTCCAACCCGGAGGATTTGATCGGCGGTTCGATCAAACCTGGTTTTGAAATGCTGAAACCGTATTTGCTGAACGCCCACATCAACGAATTGTGGAAACCGGAATATCCTTGGAGCGATTTGTTCCGATTGATGAACACCGCCGGATACAACCGTTATTGTCTGGCGGAAATCCCGGACACGACGGACACTATTCGATTGATGCGTTATTACCGCGCGTTGTGGTTGGCGCAATGCAACGCCTAAAAGCCGATTTCAGAAAATGTCAGCCGATAATCCAAACAACATGGAACTACTGCGCCGCTTTTGCCAGCCTTATGGCGAAGGCGGCGTTTCAGTTTTGCGCGCTCCGGCGCGCATCAACATTCTGGGCGAACACGTGGATTACGTGTCGTATTTGCCGACGGCTTCGCTGGCATTCGGCAGCCACGAACACGCAATGACAATGGCTGTTCGTCCCAATGAAAATGGCAAAGTTCGTGGAGTTTCACTCAACGAACGATTCCAGCCCTTCGAATTTTCTCTCAGTGACATTCAGCCTTCCGACGACGTACAAAGCTGGGAAGAATTTGTCTTCAATCGTCCGGTTCCCGCTTCGCATTGGAGCAATTACGTGGCGGGCGCGGTCGGTTTTGCGTTATGGAAATTCAGAAAACGCATTCAACGCGGCTTCGACTTTTTGATTGATTCGACGATTCCGGCCAACAGCGGAGCATCATCATCGTCCGCGCTGGTTGTCTTGGCAGGCGCGGCCATTCGCCAAGTCAATCAGATTGATTTCCAACTCGCCGAATTGGCGAAAGACTCTTCGCAAGCCGAATGGTTTTTGGGCACGCGCGGAGGTTCGCTGGATCACACGGCAATTTGTCTGGCGCAACGACATCATGCAGTGCATCTGACGTATGCTGATTTTCACGCCGAACCCGTTTTGTTGCCGTCGGAGCGATTTCGCTGGGTGACGTTTTTTACGCGGGCCGCCGACAAAGGCCGCGAAGTGATGCTGGAATATAACGAACGCGCGGCGGTTTCGCGGTTGATGATCCCTGCGTTGATTCGTGATTTGGAACGTCACGATCCGCAAAGCTTTCTGGATTGGAGATACGCCGTGACGCTGCTGGAACAGGGCACGCTGAAAACGACGGACAGTTTGCACAACTTGCTGGGCCAGTTGCCGGAAACCATGACATTGCAGAAATTCAGCCTGCTTCATCCGCGAGCCTTTCAGGATTGCGAAACGGCGTTTCCGGCGCTGGTTGGCGAACGGTTCCGCTTGCCGCTGAAGATTCGCGCTCGCGCGTTGTATCACCTGGGCGAAGTTTGGCGCGTCAACCAGGCCGTCGCACTGTTGCGCGAATCGCAAATGGAAGAAGACGCCATGCGACAATTGGGCAGGTTGCTGAATCAGACTCACGCCGCGTTGCGCGACTTGTATGAAGTCTCGACTGCGCAGGTCGAACAATTGATGGAAATCCTCAACTTGGATTCAGAAGTGTACGGCGCGCGTTTGATGGGCGGAGGTTTTGGCGGAAACGTGCTGGCGTTGACGACGATTGAAAATGTTTCAAGGTTGATTGATCGAGTGCAAAGGGAATTTTATCTGCCGCAAAACCGCGATGGCATTGGCGAAGCTTCGATCATGGTTTCGACGCCGGGCAATGGGTTTTCTGAAATTCTTGCGGGGCTAGACAAAAATAGCGGCTTCGGATTTCCCGAAGCCGCCAATTCAGTCAAGGAGTGAAAGTGAGATGGAGGCGCAAAAATTATGATTGCAATTCCTTGCCTGGTTTGAAGCGAATGGTTTTGCCTTCAGGAATCGCCACCTGAGTTCCAGTGCGTGGGTTGCGTCCGATGCCACGTTTGCGAGGTTTGACGACGAAAACACCGAAGCCTCGCAATTCGATGCGTTCGCCGCGTCGCATCGCATCTTTCATCGCTTCAAACAGAGCTTCCACGGCGATTTCAGCTTTTTGCTTCGACACGCCGGTCTTGTCAGAGACGTTATTGATAATGTCCAGTTTGATCACTTGGACTCTCCTTACAGAAGCTCGAAAAAAAAACGATTTCGTTAAGTTGGCAAAATTGATTTGGTTATCGCAAAACCGGGGGCATTATAAAAATGGCCTGAAAGGGTGTCAAGCTCAGGGTAATGCGGCCAATCGTGTGCGCGCGGTTGTCGCCACAGCAGTTTGCGGAGCGATTTCAGCAGCGCGCTGATATTTCGACCTGGCTTCCGCAGTGTTGCCTGTTTGTTCGTAACACTGCCCCAAACTCAGCCAGCCTTGTTGATGTTGCGGCTGCGCGTTGGTCAGTTGCGTCAGCACGGCTATGGCTTCCTGCGCACGATTGGATTTTCGGTAAACTTCGCCCAGCGTGTACAACATGACCGGATTGCCCGGCTGTATTTTTCTGACTTCGACCAATTGATTTTCAGCGTCCTTCAACCGTCCCTGATCGTTCATCACCGTCGCCAGATTGATGCGCGCTTCGGCATATTCAGATTTGTAACCCAGCGCATTGCGATACGAAGCCTCGGCTTGCGGCAGCTTGCCTTGCTGTTGGTTCACCCACCCCAGATAAAAATGCGCTTCTGCGTAATTGGCTTGTTCGGCAATGGCCTGTTGCAAAGGCTGTTCGGCTGCGGCGAACTTGCCTTGTTTGGCGAGCGAATCGGCCAGATTGTACAACGTCTGTGTGTATCGCGCTCCGGCGGCGACGGCTTGCGAATAATACTTTTCCGATTCGGCAAAATTGTTTTGCTTGTAGTAAATGTCGCCCAGATTCGACATGGCGTCGTAATAATCGGGCTTTGCGGCGATGGCTTGTTTGTAAAACTTTTCGGCTTCGGCGGGTTTGCCCTGATTCGAATAATACGCGGCAATATAGTTCATCAGAAACGGTCGCCCAGGCGCATAAGTCATAGCGTGCGTGGCCATCGTCAGATCGTTTTGCCAGGTGAAGTTCTGGACGAACGTCATCCCTGAAAACACGACTACAACCAGAATGGCTGCGGCAAAGACCAGTTTCTTTTTTGGCGCGGTCGCGCGGTTGTACAACCAACCGATGCCCATTGCCGCCAGCAAACAAAAGCCTGCGGAAGGCAAATACAGATAGCGGTCGTGGATGATTGATTCTTCCGGGTTGAAGGCTTTCAAATTCAACACAGGCAACAGAAACATCAACGTCCAGGCCAGAGCCAGCAATCCGGGTTTGGATTTGCGAACCAGCCAGAATGCGATGGCCAGCACGGCGATTGACAACAGCAGCGGCAACCAGAAAGGCATCTGGTTTGGAGCGTTTACATAACCGTGATCGTAAATGACCGACAACGGATACGGCACAAACAGCATTCGTATGTATGCAAACAACACCGAGGGTTGAGTCAGCAACACCTGTTCTGTGGTGATGCCGGCGGCTTTGGGTTCAGGTTTGCTGATGAAGCCCAGCACGGCGATGCGCGCCGCCAGATACAAAAACGCCGCAATCACAAACGGAGCCATGCGTTGCACGACGCGGTTTAATTTCGTGTTGAAACTTTCTTCGCCGCTGTCGCGCAACCATTCGCGCAAGGCGACAGCTCCGGCCAGCACAATGGCGACTTCCTTTGTAAACAGCGCCAGCAGCGCCGCGCCAAAGCTGGCCAGTACCCATTTGTTATTTGCGCCTTCACGGACAAAGCGTTCGTGAAAGATCAGCGCCAACAGCACAAACACTGTGGCCAGCGGATCGGGAACGCCGGAAACCCAGGCCACCGATTCCACGTGAATCGGATGGACTCCAAACAGCAACGCCGCCAGCGCGGCAATTTCGCGCGACAATTGCCAGGCGCGCGCCAGCCTGTACACCAGAAAAGTCGCCGTCAAATGCAGCAACAGCGAAACCAGATGCCAGCCAAAAGGCGAAAACCCGAACAACTGATAATTGACGATCAACAGGCTGTTGAACATCGGTCGGTAATACAAACCAACGGCTTTGCTGGTGTCGGAACTCATGAACTGCCAGACGCCTTGCGTAAACATCGCCGGAATGTTGTCGGCGGATTGCAGCGTCGGGTTTTTCAAAATCTGATAACTGTCGTCGTATACAAACTCTCCGCCGAGCGAGTTCAAAAACACGACCAGTGTGATTGCCAGAATCAACAGCACTGCGTTGCGTTCCGATTTGCCGGGTTTGATGGAAAACGATTGCGAATCAGGTTCGCGCGAAACCTGTCGCGCAGGCGTTGCAGCGGTTGGTTGCGTTTCGGCTTGCGGGGATTCCGCCAGATCAGCCGGTTGAGTTTGTGATTTGACGTGAACCGGGAGTTTCTTTTTGCCTTTTGACTTCATGCGTGCGGAACTTACCTCCTGCGTGCGCGATTTCTTGAGTTCGGAATTTCGGTTTGGATTTGGCCTCTGTGCCGATACCTCTGGTATGATGCGAGGCCTGCAAGGTATACCCGCAAAGACTTCAGGGTTCAAGAGCTTCATCGAAAGAGAAACGTATGGCGAAAAAGAATACTCACAAGCAGAACGCCGGTTCCCAAACGGCGAAAAATCCTTCGACGACCAAAGCGGTTGTCAGCAATCAGACCGCCGAAACTTCCGGCATCAAACGATGGCTGGCTCCGCTGGCCATGGTGTTGATGCTGGGGGCGGCAGCGGCGATTTACTTTTATGGCGACACGCTGTTGGGCAAATCCGGTTCATCGGCAAGCGCCGAACCCGACATGGGATTGAAAGAACCGATCAAGATGAACATCGCCCAGGCCGTGATGGTTACAGTCGAACTGGATTTCGGCAGACCGGCGACCATTGCCGAAGGCATTCAGGAAATCGAACGCGGCTATCAACCCGATCCCGGCCAACAGGGACGTACCTTTGCCATTCTGGACGCTTACGGCGAAATGACTCCCGAAGGCAAATTGCATATGTCCATGCACGTCAGCAGCGAGAAACCCGGAATGGGTTGGATGAAGTTCAAAAAGACAGGCGAAATGTTGTGGCGCGGACGATTCGGCAATCCCGGCGACGCTCCGGCGGGACCAAAGAGTTTGACGGTTATGATGGACAACGGATCAGGCGGAAATTACGTACTGGACGGCGGACGCGGAGGCAGTTCGGCGCTGGATGCGTATCTGCAAAATTCGCAACAGAAGCTGCGCGATGTGTGGCCGGATGGAGCAGAGCGTGAATTCACATTCATTTACAGCGCTTGCGGTTGTCCCGTGAAAGCCAAAGTGCGCCGCGTGGGCGACCGCACCCAGCGAACTTCGGATTTGCCTGTGATTTTCCCTGACGACCCGGCTGCGGTGCAGACCATCGCCGGATTGATGAAGTGGTGATGGGAAATTGCGTGAAGCGGTCAGGCGTGGTGTTCATAAGCAACCGCGCCTGCGCGAATGGTGAACCAAACAGAAAAGTCCGGCTTCAACACAGCCAGGTCGGCGTCTTTGCCAATTTCAATCGAGCCTTTGCGGTCGGCCACTCCGCAAGCGCGCGCCGGAGCCAGTGACGAAGTGTGCGCAGCGTCAATCAAACTCATTCCCGTGAATTGCATGGCGTTGCCAACGGCGCGGTTCATGGTCAGCACCGAACCGGCGATGGTCACGCCGTCCGTCAATGTGCAGAGCGGCCCGCGCACCTGAATCTGAAAATCGCCAAGCGTGAAAGTGCCGTCGCCTACGCCCTGAGCCGCCGTCGCATCGGTAATCAGCGTCACGCCGTCGCGGCCTTTGGTGCGCCAGGCCAGTTGAGCCATTCGCGGATGCACGTGAACACCATCGCAGATCAGTTCCGCCTGTATGCCCGGTTCGTTCAACACCGCAGAAGCCAAACCCGGTTTGCGGTGATGCACGCCCGACATCGCGTTGAACAAATGCGTTGCGCGTGAGGCGCCCGCGTCAATTGCCGCCAACGCCGTGTCGTAATCGGCTTCGGAATGCCCGAGCGATGCTTCGACGCCGTTCGCTTTCAAGAATGCGATCAATTCCATCCCGCCCGGCAATTCAGGAGCCATCGTCATGATTTTTATTCGGCCATTGGCCGCCGCCATCAATTCGCGGCATTCGTCGAAGTCAGGGTCGCGTATGCCTTCGACCGGTTGCGCGCCCTTGTATTTCAAATTGATGTACGGCCCTTCGATGTGCAGTCCCAGAATTTCCGCGCCTTCGGGCGAATTGCTATCAGCGGCTTCGGCGGCCAGCGTGTCTTCGGTGGCTTTCATCAAATCCGAATGCCGCGCGGCAATCGTCGTCGCCAGAAAACCTGTAGTGCCGAATCGCATCAGCGCGCGCGCAATGCGGCGAATGCCTTCTGCGCCGTTGGCCATCACGTCGTCGCCCCCGCTGCCGTGAAAGTGCGTGTCAATGAATCCCGGCATGACGATTCCGCCGGTTGCGTTCACGATTAGCGAACCTGATTCCGGCGCGGCGTCGTTGCCTGGGCCGACGAAGGTGATTTTGCCGTCTTCGCATAACACGATGCCGTTTTCGATTACCGAATGCGGAGTAACGATGTTGCCGCCAATGATTGCCAAACGATGAGCCATAAATCCTCGATGAATAATGTTGTGCGTGTCGAAGCTTGACAGCGTGAATGGTGGAGTGACTAAATCGAAGCGAGTTAATACCACATTACAGGAGATTTCATGAACTACAGAAACTTGGGCAGAACGGGCATTCGCGTGTCCGAAGTCGGTTATGGCGCTTGGGGAATTGGCGGCGTGCAATGGACCGGCGGCGATGACGACGAAGCTCGACGCGCGTTGAATCTGGCGATTGATAGCGGATTGAACTTCATTGATACCGCGTTGGCTTACGGTCGCGGCCACAGCGAACGATTGGTTGGCGAAGTCGCGCGTTCGCGCAGCGAACAGATTTTTATCGCTACCAAAATTCCGCCGAAGAATTTGCAATGGCCTGCGCAGGCGGTTCCGCTCGAAGAAGTCTTCCCAGCGGATTACATCGTCGAATGCACCGAAAAGAGTTTGCGAAATCTGGGTGTGGAAACGATTGACCTGCAACAATTCCACGTCTGGCACGACAACTGGGTCGAACGCACTGAATGGATTGAAGCCATTGCCAAGCTGCGCCAGCAAGGCAAGATTCGCCACATCGGTATTTCGATCAACGATTACCAACCGGCCAACGTCATCAAAGCTCTCAGAACCGGCCACATTGACGCCGTGCAGGTGATTTACAACATCTTTGAACAAGCGCCGAACGACGAGTTGTATCCGGTTTGCCGGGAACTGAACATCGGCGTGCTGGCTCGCGTGCCGTTTGACGAAGGCGGATTGACCGGCGCGATTACGCCCGACACCGTTTTTCCTGAAGACGATTTTCGGTCGTGGTTTTTCCGCGGCGACCGCAAACAAAAAGTTTTTGACAGAGTGGAAAAACTGAAAGCCTTGCTCGGCGCAGAAGCCAACACCTTGCCGGAACTCGCGCTGCGCTTCACGCTCAGCCACGATGCCGTCAGCACGGTCATTCCCGGCATGCGTTCAACCAGACACGTTGAATCGAACATCGCCTGTTCCGATGGCCGCAAGCTGTCGGCAGATTTGCTGGAACGATTGAAAGCCTTTGCGTGGGATAGAACCGGTGATTGGTAAAAGATAGGGGGATGTTTGGTCGTCGGCTGACGGACGCAAAACCTCAGGCGTTAGAAAAAGAAATAGGCGCTGACAGTCGTGGGATTGCCCGTCAGCGCCTGATAAGCGCGGTTACCTTCCTCACCTTTGGTAACCGCTGACACCGTCAGTGGGTTTAACCACCTGGTATCTCGTTGCCCCACCCTTGCTAGAGCAACCACGATGCCACAGAAAATCATTTTGGCGAGAAACACAAAAAGCCCTGTAAAAACAGGGCTTTTTGCCAGTTTGGCCAAATGGCAGAATTCTTCAACCAACTCGTTTTCAGTAAAACTTACTCTGTTCGGTAAAAACTGCCGTAGAAAATTTTCAATCGCTGGGAATTCTTTGCCGCCGACAAAAATCTTCTATTTGCCGTTTTTTGAAATTCGGTAAAGCTTGGTGGCCGTGCGAATAACCAAACTGCCTTTGGCAATGGCCGGAGTCGCCATGCACATATCATCCAGCGAATTTTTGCCGACCAGTTTGTATTCGCTGCCTGCCTGAATGACGAAGGTATCGCCGTCTTCGCTTAAGGCAAAAATCTTGCCGTTGTAAGCCCACGGCGAAGACGTAAACGCTCCCGCCGCCGGATCAATCCGCTGTTTGTCGTAAACCAATTTGCCGGTTTTAGCGTCGTGCGCGGTGAAAAAGCCGCGATCAAAAAGCGTGTAATACAAATCGCCATACACAATCGGCGAAGGGTTGTATGGCCCTGCCTGGCGCTGATACCAGGCGATGTATTGATTGCTGGTTTCGCCTTCTTTCAGCGAGATGTCACCCGAAGCTCCAGGTTTGACGGCATAGACCGGGCGATGCTGATCGCCGACGTATCCTGACGCGATGTACAACAAACCGAATTTTGAAAACGGCACCGGAATGGCGATGGAAGACATGCCCTTGAATTCCCACAACGTCTTGCCGTCCAGATCGTACGAGCGAACGGCTTTCGTGCCGGGAATCACCAATTCCGTGCGCTGGCCGTTCTCCCAAATGTACGGCGTAGCCCAGTTCGTTCCGATTTCGCGGTCAACTTTCCAAAGCTGTTTGCCGGTCTTTTTGTCGTACGCTACCAGATACGATTGCTCGTCATTGTCGAAGACGATGAACAATTTGTCTTTGTGTACCACAGGCGAAGCCGCCGTGCCCCATCCGAATCGAGTCTTTTTCGCGTCGAACAATTGTTTCCAAAGCAGCGCGCCTTTCATGTCGAAAACATATAGCCCGACATTGCCGAAGTAAGCGTAAACCCGTTCGCCGTCAGTCACAGGCGTTTCCGAAGCGTAACTATTTTTCAGATGGCGAGAAAATTTCGGGATGCCTTTGTGGACTTCGCGTTCCCACAGAATTTTGCCGTTGCGGAAATCCACGGAATAAACCATCCAGCGATGTTCAGCGGGCGGGACCGGACGTTCGCCGCCGAAATACAAACCTTTCTTTGGCGGTTCGGTGTCGCCTGTGTTGACGACCGAAGTCAGGAAAATCTGGTTGCCCCAGACAATCGGCGAAGACCAGCCAACGCCTGGAATGTCGGTTTTCCAGGCGACGTTTTCCGTTGCGCTCCATTTGTCAGGCAAGTTGGGGTCTTCGGACACGCCCAAAGACTGTGCGCCACGAAACTGCGGCCAGTGAGTTTGAGCATTGGCAACGATTGAGGACACACAGAAAAGAGTCAGAATCAGCAGACGGCGAATCGGCATTTGGACACCTCGCTTTATTTTGCTTTGCCTTGATTGGCGACGGCTTCGGCGGCTTTGGCAATCGCGTCGGCATCGCCCAGATAATAATGCTTGATCGGTTTCAGGTTTTCGTCGAGTTCGTAAACCAGCGGAATGCCGGTCGGGATATTGAGGTTGATGATGTCTTCTTCTGAAATTTCGTCCAGATATTTGACCAGCGCGCGCAAACTGTTGCCGTGCGCTGCGACTATCACGCGCTTGCCGGCTTTGACCGCCGGAGCGATCTGTTCGTGCCAATACGGCAGCATGCGCGCCACAGTGTCTTTCAAACATTCGGTCAGCGGCAATTCGGCTTCGGTCAGATTGGCATAACGCGGATCGTTGCCGGGATAACGTTCGTCGGTCTTTTCCAAAACCGGCGGCGGAATGTCGTAACTGCGTCGCCAGATTTTGACCTGATCGTCGCCGAACTTGGCCGCGGTTTCGGCTTTGTTTAATCCTTGCAGCGCGCCGTAATGACGTTCGTTCAATCGCCACGAATGGTGAACCGGAATCCACATCAAATCCAATCCGTCCAACACCGTCCACAATGTGCGAATCGCGCGTTTCAACACCGAAGTAAAGGCCACGTCAAACGTGAAACCTTCGGCTTTCAACACTTCGCCGGCAGCTTTGGCTTCTTCGCGGCCTTTGTCGGACAGGTCAACATCCGTCCAGCCGGTGAAGCGGTTTTCCTTGTTCCAGGTGCTTTCGCCGTGGCGAATCAAAACCAGTTTGTACATCGAAAAAATTCTCTCCCAGTAAAATTATCCCGGTCGCCAAGAACAGCTTCGACCGGATGTTCATGAGTTCAGGCTGCTTCTTGTTTTTCCATCTGCTCTTCAAACTTAAAAATGCGGTTACCGTAATCATCCCACTCAGCTTTGGCCTCGAATAAAATGGTGTTTTGCACCCGCACAAGACGAGCGACTTTTTTGGCATCTTCGCTGACGACAGTCAGTTGTTCTTCCATCTTGTTGAAACGGGCGTCTACCTGCTCAAATTTTTCGCGCATTTCAAAACGAGTGTCGGCGATCTCTTTGTGAATCTTGCCTAGCATTGGCTGAGTATCACGCGAACGCTCTTCAGCGAAAGCTTCCATTTTGATAATTCGGCTTTTCATATCTGAAAACTCGGCAATCAGCCAATTCAGCTTTTCGCTATCGGTCAGGTCTTTGGTGATTTCTTCCATTCTTACTCCTTTCGTCTAAACCCAGTTACAGAGAATTGAGCACAGGCAATTCCCGATGGCTGTTGGAAATGATAGGCGAAGTCGCAAACAACTGCTCACTCAATTTGTGAGCGTTTTCCGGTTTGTGTTCGTGCGCGTGATAGCTGGACCTGACCAGCGGACCTGATTCGACATAACGAAATCCCATTTCCAAACCGATGCGTTTGAATTCTGCGAATTCTGCGGGCGTATAAAACTTTTCGACCGGCAAGCGACGCTCTGATGGTTGCAGATATTGGCCGATGGTCAGAATGTCGCAATCCACCGCCCGCAAATCGCGCATGGTTTCGATGATTTCTTCAGTCGTTTCGCCCAAACCGACCATGATCCCTGATTTCGTCAGCATCGTTGGCAAAACGCTGTCGCGGTAATCGGCGGCGCGGCGAAGCAACGTCATCGTCCATTCCTGATACTGCGCGTGAGGACGAACTCGGCGATACAGGCGCGGCACGGTTTCGGTGTTGTGATTCAGCACGTCTGGTTGCGCGTCGAGCACCATCTGCAAGGCTTCCTGATTTCCTTCAAAGTCGGGAATCAGGACTTCGATTTTGCAGTTGGGATTCACGGCGCGAACAGCGCGAATGGTTGCCGCCCAATGTTCGGCTCCGCCGTCGCTTTTGTCGTCGCGGTTGACGCCTGTGATGACGGCGTGTTGCAGGTTCAGTTTTTTGACAGCTTCGGCGACATGCGCGGGTTCGCCAGCGTCCAGAGGTTTCGGTTCGCCTTTGCTGACGGCGCAGAATCCGCAGCGCCGCGTGCAAACATCGCCAGCGATCATGAAAGTCGCCGTGCGGTTCGACCAGCATTCAAAAATGTTCGGGCAACGCGCTTCCTGGCAGACTGTGTTCAAACTCAGATCGCTCATCATGCGGCGGACTTCCAGAAAGTCTTCGCCCATGTTGAGTTTGATCTTCAACCATTCCGGTTTCGGCAACTTGTCCTTCAAACTTCTCATAAAGCTTATCCTGTAACTTCGGCGTTTGTTTCCGCGCCGGCTTTCAACTGCGTGCCTTCAGACCGGGCGATGAAGCAGGCGGCGGTGATGTCGCCGGTGACGTTCGGCACTGTGCGCGCCATGTCCAGTATGCGGTCAATGCCCAGAACTATGGCGATGCCGCCGGGCGGAACGCCAATGGTGTCCAGCACAATCATCAACAGCGGAATCGAACCGCCGGGAACGCCTGCCGTGCCGACCGCCATCAAAACAGACAACACCACGACAATCAACTGCTGGGCTATGCCCAGTTGGACGCCGAAAACCTGCGCCAGAAAAACGCAGGTGACGCCTTCAAACAACGCCGTGCCGTTCATGTTCATCGTCGCGCCCAGCGGCAGAACGAATCCGGCAATTTGCGGCGGCACTCCCAATTCTTCTTCCGCCGTCTTGATCGAAGTCGGCAGCGTAGCGTTCGATGAACTGGTGGAAAAAGCCGTAATCATCACCGGAGTCACTTTGCGAAAGAACACCAGCGGGTTGAGTTTGGCGAAGAAACGCACCAGCGCCGAAAACACTACAAACTGATGAATCAGCAACCCGGCCAGCACACAGGCCGCATACCACAGCAAACTTTGCAACACGCTCCAACCGAAACGCGCCGTAGTGCTGAAAATCAGCGCAGCCACTGCAAACGGGGCGATCTGCATGGCCATGCCGACAATCTTGATGATGGCTTCGCCCAATCCTTCCAGCACTTTTTGCACCGGTTCTGATTTTTCGCGCGGAATCAGCGTCAGCGCGATGCCGAAAATCAGCGCGAAGAAAATCACCGCCAGCATGTCGGTTTTGGCGGCAGCGTCAATCGGATTGCGCGGCACTATGTTGACGAAGGTGTTGATGCCGAATCCCTGGTCGGATTTGGCCTGCGCGCCTTTTTGTTCGGCTTCCTGGCCGAAGGTTTCCATCAATCTGGTTTGGACTTCCGGCGAAAACCCGACGCCGGGTTTAATCACATTGACCAACGTCAAACCGATTGTCACTGCCAGCGCTGTAACCAGCATGAAATACGAGAACGTTTTGAACCCGATTCGTCCGAGCTTTTTCAAATCGCCGAGTTGCGCCACCCCAACCGACAGCGAAGCGAACACCAGCGGCACGACCACCATAAACAGCATGCGCAAAAACACCTGGCCGACCGGATCGGTAATGTATTTGGCCACCCACATCACTTTGGCGTTCGCTTCTGGATTCGACGCCGTCAGGAAATTCAACCCTATGCCGGAAATTGCGCCGACGGCCAATCCGATCAGAATCTTGGTGTGCAATGCCAATCCGTCTTTATCGCTGGTGGTTTCGTCGCCGCGATTAATCGGAGTGCCTACGGTTTCGTCGTTGGGAGTCATAAACGTTTAGTTCTCCTCTTTTCAGATTCCAACAGTTTCAGCTTCTCGCAATTGTCGTTCGAAGACTTCGCCGAAATGGCGCGTGACTGAATTGACGACCTCACTCATTTCCACCGGATGTCCCAGCAATTGTTCCAGAGAAGTGACGCCGTGCCCGCCTTCAGGTTTGATGCCGCACGGCACGATCAATCGAAAGTAGTTCAGATCGGTGGCGACATTGAATGCGAATCCGTGCATCGTCACCCAGCGGGAAATGCGTATGCCTATGGCGGCCAGCTTTCGGTTGCCGACCCAGACGCCGACAAATTCTCCGCCGCGCGGTTCGGCTTCGACGCCGAAATCGGCGGCAGCGCGAATCAACACTTCCTGCAAATCGCGCACGTAACGACGAATGTCCTGACGACCGGGCTGAAGTTTCAGAATCGGATAGCCTACCAACTGCCCCGGCCCGTGATAAGTCACATCTCCGCCGCGTCCGGTTTCGTGAAGCTCCACGCCAAACTGCGCGCGCGTCGTTTCGTCAACCAGAATGTTCGTTCGATCCGCCGCTCGCCCCAGCGTGATGACGTGCGGATGTTGCAGCAATAAAAAGGTATCGGGAATTTCGTCGGCTTTTCGTTTCTCGACCAACTGCTTTTGCAATTCGTGCGCTTCGCCGTAAGGAACCAAGCCGAGATAACGTGTTTCGCAAATAGGTATCATCGTTTGTAGTACCGCCTTCAGGCGGAAACACTTTTTACAGAATGCAGGCCGCCTGAAGGCGGTACTACGAACGTTCAAAGCAACGCCGAAAAATCGGTCGTTTCAATCGTCTTTTTGATATGCGCCAGGAATTGATCGCCGACGGCTCCGTCAATGATGCGATGATCGAACGACAGGCTCATCACGCCTATGTGGCGGATGGCGATGGCGTCTCCGTCGGCGGTTTCCACCACCCACGGTTTTTTGTGTATTCCGCCCATTCCCAGAATCGCCACTTGCGGTTGATTGATGATCGGCGTCGCCGTGTAACCGCCGTACAAACCGAAGTTGGTGATGGAAAAAGTTCCGCCGGAAATTTCATCCGGTTTGAGTTGTTTGGCGCGCGCGCGAGTCGCCAAATCCTGCGAAGCGCGCGCGAGGCCGGTGATGCTCAGCGCATCGGCCTGTTTGATGACAGGCACGATCAATCCCCAATCCAGCGCGACGGCTATGCCGACGTTGTAATCGTGTTTGTAAACGATGCTGTCGCCTTCGACCGAAGAGTTGACGATGGGCAGAGCTTTCAGCGCGTCAATCGTCGCTTTGATGACGAAAGGCAGGAAAGTCAGCTTGGCGCCGTTTTGCGCTTCGAAGCTCTTTTTCAGCTTGTCGCGCAAACGGGCGATGTTTGTGAAGTCAACTTCAAAGAAAGTGGTCACGTGCGCCGAAGTGCGGCGGCTGGCGATCATGTTTTCCGCAATGCGGCGACGCATGTTGGTCATCGGTTCGATGGTCACGCGGTCGCCAGCGGCAAACACCGGAGCAGCCGGAACCGGCGGTGGAGCAACCGGCGCGGGCGGGGCAACAGGAGTTGGCGGAACCGGCGGAGCGGCTGGCGCAACTGGTGCAGCAGGAACTGCGGCAGGAGCAGCGACTTTGCCGCGTTCGACAAAGTTCAAAATGTCTTCTTTGGTCACGCGACCGCCGAGTCCGGTGCCTGGAACTTCTTCCAGATTGACGCCGTGTTCGCGCGCGATGTTGCGCACCAGCGGCGAAGAGCGAACCTTGCCGCCTTTGGCTTCTTCGTTCGCAGCAGGCTCAGAAGCCGCAGCCGGAGTTGGCGGAGCAGCAGGCGCAGCCGCAACCGGTTCCTGCGCTGGCGCAGATTTCGGAGCTTCGGCAACAGGCGCAGGTGCAGGCGCGGCGGCAGCCGGAGCGGATGCGCCCGCTTCTCCGGCTTCGCCCAATCGTCCGATGACGGCGTTGACGCCGACGGTTTCGCCTTCTTTGGCCAGAATTTCCAACAACACGCCAGCGGCGGGCGATGGAACTTCGGCATCCACTTTATCGGTTGAAATTTCCAGCAACGGTTCGTCGCGCCCGACGCTGTCGCCGACCTGTTTCAGCCATTTGACAATCGTTCCTTCAGCAATTGATTCGCCCATCTGGGGCATCAAAACATCAGTAGCCATTCAAATCTCCTCTTTCGGTTTCGTTCGACTGCTTGGTTTGTAATCAGGTCATAGCAGCGAAATGACCTTCAAATCTTTTGTGCGAAACATCGGTCTGGTCGGTTTTTCAAAAGTGTAAAACTCCTCTGCCAAAACAACTACGGCAGCGGCTATGTGACAAGCATCAATCCCGACAATTCCGTATCGTTCGGATTGCCTGTACGCTTCGTTCATAATCGCGGGCAGGTTATTGGAAAAGTGCGCGCAAAGATTGATATACACGCGGAATACTTGCTGCCGTTTTTTGTTTTTGTAGTGGATGGCCAGAGAGAGCGTTTCCAGCGTAAAGAAAGAGCTGTAAACGAAGACTCTTTGCAGGTCATTCAACAAATCAAAAACCTTTTGTTTCCGCTGTGGCTCGGCATCCGCCAGAGCAATCAGGCAGTTTGTATCCAGATAAGTCATGATCGCCATTATCTGCGCTCCAACTCTTCCTGAATTTGCTCAATTGTCAGATAAGGTTCTTCGCCGCTGCAGGCGCGTTCCATGCGCTCTCGCACAATCGGCGCCAAAGCTTTGGCAATGGGCGTCGCTTCGGGGTCGTTTTCAATCCAGATCAACCGAGCTTCGAGGTCTAATTCCTCTTGTGTCTTTTCTCGCTTCCGCTTCAAGACAGATGTTCCATTTTTACTTTTTGTCTTTACTGCCTTTACGCTCATTGTTACTACCCCCAAGGTAAAGACTAAATGCTGGTCGCCATTCCGTGAACGGCTTCGGTGGCTTCCATCACGGCTTCGCTCAGCGTGGGGTGAGCGTGCATGATGTGGCCGAATTCTTCGGCGGTGGCTTCCAGTCCCATCGCCACACAGGCTTCGGCCAGCAAATCTGTTGCGTGCGCGCCGATCAGGTGAACGCCCAGCACTTCGTCGTATCTGGCATCGGCGATGACTTTCACGAAGCCTTCGGTTTCGCCCAGGATCATGGCTTTGCCCAAAGCCGAAAACGGGAATTTGCCGACCTTGATGTCATAGCCTTTTTCTTTGGCCTTGGCTTCGGTCAGCCCAACGCTGCCGATTTCCGGTTCGCAGTAAGTGCAGTTCGGAACCAGGTTGTAATTGATGGGGCGCGGATTGCGTCCGGCTATGTGTTCGGCGGCCAGACAGCCTTCTTTCGATGCCACGTGCGCCAACCAGGGAGTCGGAATCACGTCGCCGACGGCGTAAACGTTTGGTTCGGCGGTTCGCATGAATTCATCCACCTGAATGTAGCCGCGATCCATCTCGCATTTGGTGTTTTCCAAACCCAAACCATCGGTCACAGGTCGGCGGCCAATCGCCACCAGCAGCGTGTCGGCATTGGTCGTTCCCGGTTTGCCGTCAGCGCCGGTGAAATTGATCGTCACGTCCTTGTCATTGACCGTCGCGGATTCAAATTTGGCGCTGGTCATGACCTTGATGCCGCGTTTGCGAAAGGCTTTTTGCAATTCGGCGGACGTTTCGGCGTCTTCGATTGGAACCAGCCGATCCAGCAATTCGATGATCGTCACGTCCGAACCGAAACGTTTGAACACCGAAGCGAATTCGACGCCGACGGCTCCTGCGCCCAACACGACCAGCGATTTCGGCACATGGTCAATGTCCAGCAATTCATCGCTGGTGATGATGCGCGGAGCTTGCACCTGCATACCAGGCAACAAACGCGGAGCCGATCCGGTGGCCAGAATCACATTTTTCGTCGGCACTTCGGTGACTTTGCCATTGGCGTCGGTGACCGTAACGCGACCTTTGCCTTCCAGTTTGCCCTGACCTTTGAAGACGGTGATCTTGTTCTTCTTCATCAGGAACTCAACGCCTTTTGACAGTTTGGTAACGATCTTGTTCTTGCGATCCATGACCTTGTTGAAATGCAGCTTCAGGCCGGTGACGCTGACGCCGAATTCTTCAGGATCGCTGATCAAATCGTAAACGTGCGCCGAATGCAGCAACTCTTTGGTCGGAATGCAACCGCGCAGCAAACAGGTTCCACCGAGCGATTTGTCTCGTTCGATGATTGCAGTTTTCAATCCCACCTGCGCCGCGCGAATGGCGGCCACATAACCTCCTGGCCCTGCGCCGATGACCGTTACGTCAAATTTCTCTGGCTGTTCAGCCATTTTCCTCCCTGATCGAAAAGATGGAAAAATCCGCGCCGAACACGAAGCGACACGGCAGAGGTCGTCAAACCTCTTCGTGTCGCTTCGTGATCTTCGCGGACGAATTTCATAAGTTGATTGGTTGATTTGCGTCTTCGTTCGGAAATGAGGCGCGATGATAAACACCGGTCTGGCTTTTTGCAAAGGCCAGTTTTTCCGGCCACTCGCGCGGTTTGGCGGCAAATTTGTTGCGGCTGGTTGGGCATTAATCTATTCTTCGCGCGCGTTGTTGAACCGAGCGGCGGCTGGGTTTCAATTAGACCACTCAGTCATCCACAGTCAATCAAACAGAAGACCCAGGCAAACGAACAGGAGGCGTCATCCACTATGACATCGCACCGGGATAGAAAGCGTCGCGCAGCCATCGAGCGGCAGGCGTCGCTCGATAGACAATGGCAAGCGGCAAACGAACAACTCAACTCCACGCTCAACGCGGCAGACCGTGAACTGCTCAGGAATCAGGTCGCGGCGCTGGATCGGCAACTCGAAGAAAACGAAAAAGAGATTGCGGCGCTCACAGCCTCGTCGTCTGCGCCTGACGACCCAAAAGGGATTGGCGCGCCCACCAGCCAACAGCATTATTTCGGCGAAGGCCGCCGCTGGGCGGTGCTGGTCGGCGTCAATCAATATGACGATTACGGCGCGCTCACCCTGGCGGTCGAGGACGTGACAGCCGTGCGGGATCAACTGCTCAAAAGCGGTTATGACTCGCAGCGCGTACAACTGCTGACCGATGGCGCGACGGAAAACAGCGCGCTACCCACGCGCAACAACGTGCTGGCCGCGTTGCGCGCCATCGCCAATGCCACCGAAGAAGACGATCTGCTGCTTTTTTATTACAGCGGCCATGGCGACGCCGAAGACGGCCAAAGTTATCTGGTCGCCCGCGATGGCCGCCGCGCGGCACTTTCGGACACGGCGGTTTCGCTGGGGCGAGTGGAAGAGATTCTGCGCGGCTCACGAGCGCGCGGCAAAGTTATCATCATTGACGCCTGCCGTTCCGGCGCGGACATCAGCGGCAAAGGTTTTTCGGACGAATTCATCCGCCGCGTCTTCGAGCAGGCCGAAGGACTGGCGATTCTGGCTTCCTGCAAACAGGGCGAACTGAGTTACGAAGACTCGAAGATCGGACAGGGCGTTTTCACCAGCTTTTTGCTGGAAGCGCTGGCGGGCGCCGCCGACCGCGACGGCAAGGGATTCATCACCGCGCAGGACATCAACCGCCACGTTTCGGACGGCGTACGCGCCTGGGCGGCGGCCAGACGCACCACCCAGACGCCGACCTTTCAAAGCGAAATGGCCGGCGACATCATCATCGCCGATCTGCGCCCTTGGAAATCGGATGCCCGCAATTCGCAGCGAGAGGAGACGATTTGATGGCGGAAAATCATATTGAGCGGAAACGGAAGGCGTTGGTGGAAAGACTGGCATTGCTGGAAAAGCAGTGGCAAGCAGCAAACGACCAACTCAATTTCACCACCAATTCGGCAGACCGCGAACCTCTCAAACAGCAGATCAAGATTCTGGATAGAGATTTTGAAGAAGTCGAAGCCGAACTCAAACAGCTTGATTTGCAAAGCTCCGATTCCATTATTCGCAACTCAACCTTTGACGCTCAAATACCGGAGATTGATTTTGGCGAAGTCCACGCCATCCTCAATGAGTTTGTGAATCGAGCCAAAGCCGATTGTGCGGCGTCTCTGTTCTTGATTCAGGAAAGCCAGGCTCTGGGCGGCAGGTGGTGTTTGGACATCATTCGGCAAAAGATCGGCAAGACTTATCACGAACCCATCGGCTTCAGCTTTTACGAGCGAAAAGATGAAAGCGCCATTTTGCAAAAGCTGGCCGACCGGCTCGGCATTCAGCCGTCAGTGGATGATCTGGCGAGCGAAGTCATTCTCAAATTGTGTAAACGGATTGGCATCGGAACTTCCACGCTGATTGAAATTAGCAATTGGGAGTATTTTTGCGAAAACGAAAAAGCCCTCAACTGGTTTGTCAGCGATTTCTGGCCGCGACTGGTAAAGGCTTTTCACGACTGCAAACGCCTCAACGCCAGATTGGTCACGGTGCTGGTTGCCGACACGCCGATTGCGGAAACTTTGCTGGCATCACACGCCTGCGCGCCGCTGGAATTCAAACCCGAAAAACTTCGCCCGTTGCCTTTGCGAAACTGGACGCAGGAAGAGATTGAACAATGGCTGGTTTCGGGAAGCCTCAACTGGGGCGAGGAGGTTACTGAAAAAATGATCTCCGCCGCCGCCAGATTGATTTACCAGGCCAGCCGGCGCGGCGAACCGGATCGAGTCTATGAACAGTTGAGAAAACGATTTGCCTGCGCTCCGTCGCGCAGTGGCATTTGAGCTTGCAGAATATCCGGATTCCCACAACAAACTACGAGGAACGACAACCATGCGAACACCCGCTTTCACGTTCGAAAATACGCGACAACAAGCCGCGCAGCCGCACCCGGACGCGCCCAAGCAGCCGGAACCCTATCGCGCTTCGCCGGGATTGATCCGCGCCGTCAATCTGGCCATTGCGCTCGAACGCCCGCTGCTGCTGGAAGGCGAGGCCGGTTGCGGCAAGACGCGCCTGGCCTATGCCGTGGCTTACGAATTGGGACTGCCGTTTTATTCCTGGCCCGTGAGTTCGACCAGCAAAGCCCGGGATGGTCTTTACACTTACGACGCGATGTTGCGGCTCCACGATGTGCAGTTGCAGCAGCGATTGCCACAGGCGGTCGAAGTCGGCGCGCGCGATCCGCAAAAAGCCGAGCATTACCGCCGCTTCGGCGAACTGGGCAAGGCCTTTCAAATCCCGGATCGTCCGGCGGTGGCGTTGATTGATGAAATAGACAAGGCCGATCTGGATTTTCCCAACGACCTGCTGACGGTGCTCGACCGTCCCTGGAAGTTCGAAATCCCCGAAACCGGCGAACCGACCGTCCAGGCTGTTCATCCGCCCATCGTCATCATCACCAGCAACAAGGAGAAAGGGAATTTGCCCGCGCCTTTTCTGCGGCGCTGCATTTACTTTTACCTGGAATTTCCCGGCGAAGCGGAACTGCAAGCCATCGTCGAAGAGCATTACCGCGAACGGATGCAGCAGGCAGAGTTTCGCGCGTTGACACAGGCTGCGGCAAAGCGGTTCCAGCAATTGCGCGAAGAAGGGGGCTTGCACAAGAAACCCGGCGCCAGCGAATTTCTGGATTGGATTCAGGCCTTGAGCGGTTTCGGGAAAACTTATCCGGCGGCGAAACTGGAAGCCGATGACAAGTTGCCCTATCCCGAATTGCTCTTCAAATTGCGCGCGGATTGGCTGCGTCACGCCGTTCGCCCGGTCGGGAGCGGTCAATGAACGACGACGGCGTTTGGCAACGATTGCTGGCTTTCTTTAGGAGGTTGCGTCGCGCATCCGAGTCCGAAGCTGATCTTGCCGATGAACAGGCGCTGACCGGCGAAGAACTGCGGCGGCGATTGATTGCGCTGTTTCGGCGGTTGCGGGCGAAGGGTTTCAATCTGGGCGTCGCCGAATTGCTGGACGCAATGGAACTGTTCGACAGCGGATGGAGCGGCGATTACTTGACCGGGTGGCAGGCCGATTTGCGTTTGTTGTGTTGCCGCGACCGGAGCGAAGCCGCGAAGTTTGATGAAATCTGGGAGGCGGTTTGGCAAAGCGCGCCGCGCCAGGAAAAGCCAAAAGAACTACACGACAAATCGCGACAGGATTCCGGCAATACCAGCGCCAACGATGGACCCAAAGCCGAAACCGAAGCTCGGGAAAAATCGGCGATGGAGGCGGAGCCGGAGATTTTGCCCGTCCAACCTTTCGCTCCGGCAATGGAGGAAAACCGCGATGAAATGACGCTGCGGTTTCCGCTGACGCGCCGCGTGATGGCCTATGGCTGGCGGCATTTGCGTTTGTCACAGCCGGACGGCCCGGCGGATTTGCTGGACCTGACGGCGACCATCGAACAAACGGCGCGGCTGGGGTTTTATCTTTCGCCGGTTTTTCGCCGCCGGGAACGCAATCATGCCCATCTGGTCTTGCTGGTGGATCAGGGCGGTTCTATGACGCCGTTCCATCGCTTCACGCGCGATTTGATCGAAACCGCCATCGAGCAAATCAAACCGCCGGAGTCGGACGACGACGCCCAATCGTCCCCCTGCGTCCAGGTTTATTACTTTCACAATCAGATGGCGGACAATCTGCATCGCGATCCGCGCCTGACCGATCCGGTTTTGGTAAAAGATGCCCTGGCCCGTTGCGATAACGAAAGCTGCATTCTGGTGGTCAGCGACGCAGGCGCGGCGCGCGGTTATCGTCGCCGCGAACGCATTCGCGCCGCCGGCGCGATGGTCGCTTCGTTGCGGCAACGAACACACTTGCTGGCCTGGCTCAATCCCATGCCGGAATCGCGCTGGCGCGGAGCTTCGGCGGAGGTCATCGCCGAGCTTGCGCCGATGTTTCAAATGACGCCGGACGGGTTCGGCAATGCCATTGATGCTCTGCGGGGGCTGTCATAGAACGATGAACATATCTGATCCACAAACTCCGGAGAGTCTGGCCGCCGTACAATTGATCGAACGGTTTTTGAATCGCTTCGGGCAATCTGTTTCGGTCGGCGCGGGTTATCGCGAACTGGCGCGCCACGCGGCCTTGCCGTTTCTGCTGACGCCGGAGTTGCTGAATCTGCTGCGCGGCGAATTTCTGGCAGACAGTGTGGACTGGGTCGCCGAAGCCGATCTGCTTTTGTCGGAATTGTGCCAGGAAGTCGGTTACGAACAATTCGCCATGCGGTTGGATGCGCGCGCGATGCTGCTCGGCGAAGCGGAGAGCGAATTGGGCGAAGCGCGTCTGGAAGCCATCGCCCGCCGCGTGCTCGCCTGGGTTGCCGGACAGGCGAGCGAAGGTTCTGGCTTTCGCCACTACGATCTGCAAACCCAGCAATGGGGCGCTATGGTTTATCTGAAGGAAAAACGCCATGAGGCCGCCCGCGAAATGGCTGATGCGCTGCATTCCGTCACCACGTTCGAAGGCAGACAGGCCGCCGTTTCGGTCGCCGCCGATGCCGAAGCCATGCGCTTGTCGAACGTCATACTGCAACTTCGGGATCGCCTGCGCGATTACCCCGAACTGATCGAACAGGCCGAAGTCACCACGCGATTGCTGCTTCAATCCGGCACGCTCCGGGCCGCCGCCAAATCCGCTTCGACGGCGGCAAAATCTTCCTCCACTTTCCCGCCCACAGTTCCACTCACTTTTCAAACCATCCGGTTGGATGCGCGCGGCAAAGAGATCAGCCGCGTACCCAAACAGGCGCGACAATTCGAGGAAGACCTGGGCGACGGCCTCAAACTGGCGATGGTCGAAATTCCCGGCGGCAAATTCATGATGGGCGCGCCGAAAAGTGAACAAGGTAGTTACGACAACGAACGCCCGCAGCACGAAGTCACCATCTCGCCGTTTTACATCGGCAAATTCACCGTCACACAAGCTCAATGGCGAGCCGTCGCCGCGTTGCCAAAAATCGAAATTGAATTGAAACCCAACCCGTCACATTTCAAAGGCGACAATCGCCCAGTCGAGCAAGTCAATTTGCACGAAGCCAGAGAATTTTGCGCGCGGCTTGCCAATCACACCGGTCGTCTGTACCGTCTGCCCTCCGAAGCCGAATGGGAATACGCCTGTCGCGCGGGAACGACGACTCCATTCGCTTTCGGAGAAACGATCACAAACAAAGTCGTCAACTACTACAGCGAGAATCCTTACGGCAATGGGCCAAAGGAAAAGTCGCGTGGCGAAACCATTGAAGTCGGCAGCCTGGGTGTGGCAAATGATTTCGGTTTGTTCGATATGCACGGCAACGTTTGGGAATGGTGCGAAGATCATTGGCATAACAGTTACGAAGGCGCGCCAATAGATGGCTCAGCTTGGTTGAGTGGTAAAGACTCAAGTCGTAGGGTCGTTCGGGGCGGCTCGTGGAACGACTTTGGTTACAATTGTCGCTCTGCCGGCCGCCTCGACGTCGATCCCGGCTACCGCAACTACAGCCTCGGCTTTCGTGTCGTGGTTGCGGCCAGGTCTTCGTAACCCTGTTAGCCCTTTTTACCCTTTTTACCCTACCGCGAAGCGGTCGAATTTTTTTTGGTTTTTGGCATGAGTAAAAAAACTACAGAAGAATTGCCGGTTATTCAGAAATCGCATGATTTGATTTTGTGGTATGTGCCTGTTCTGATGCGGTTGCCGCGCGATTACCGATTTACGCTGGGCGACAGAATGATCAAAAGCATGTACAAGATGCACGACAAGCTGATAGAGGCGCGATATGCCAGAGAAAAGCTGGAGCAGTTACAGGCGATCAATGTCAGGTTGGAGCGGTTGCGTCATCAAACGCGGTTGCTGCTGGATTTCAAACAGATAGACAGCAATCGTTTTCTGTACGCCTCGAAAATGATCAACGAAGTAGGCGTGAATCTGGGTAGATGGATCAATCAGCAAAAACAAAATGAAACGACACGGAAATTTGTGGCCACAGGTAATTGATTGCGACAACTTGTTGGCAGCGGCCTTGAAAGCGCAACGCGGCAAGCGGTACCAGCAAAATGTGCTGCGATTCAACGACCGTCTGGGCGAAGAGTTGATGCAATTGCAGATAGAGCTTGAAGGCAAAACCTACCAACCGGGCGAATATAGAACTTTTGAAATCTTCGAACCGAAGAAGCGAATGATTTCCGCCGCGCCTTACCGCGACCGCGTGGTTCATCACGCCTTGTGCAACGTAATTGGGCCTATCTTCGAGCGGACGTTCATCCACGATTCTTATGCCAACCGCGCAGGATTTGGCAATCATCGCGCTTTGCGCCGTTTCACCGAATTCGCCAGATCGAGCCGTTACGTTTTGCAGTGCGACATTCGCAAATACTTCCCCAGCATTGATCACGAAATCCTGAAAACCGCCATTCGCCGCAAGATCAAATGCGCCGACACGTTGTGGTTGGTCGAAACGATCATTGACGCCAGCAACGAACAGGAACTTGTTGAACATTTCTTTCCGGGCGACGATCTTTTTACTGCGTCAGAGCGAAGACGAGGATTGCCGATCGGCAATCTGACCAGCCAGTTTTTCGCCAACATTTACCTGAACGATCTGGATCATTTCGTCAAAGAGCATTTGCATGTGGAGAAGTACGTTCGTTACGTGGACGATTTTGCGTTGTTTGGGGACGATCACGGCCATTTGACACAAGCGCGTGCGGCAATAGAAGAAAGATTGTCCGCCTTGCGGCTGAAAATTCACCCGGTCAAAAGCCAGTTGTCTGAAACTCGCAAGGGAGCGAATTTTGTCGGCTTTCGTGTTCTGCCGGATCGAATCCGTGTGCGAAGCGAGAATCTGCGACGTTCGCGTCGAAGACTGAAAAAGCTGCAAGAGGCTTACCGTTCGGGTGAATTCGGACTTGATCGAATAACACAATCAGTGCGGAGTTGGGTGGCACATCTGGAACACGGCGACACTTTGCGTCTCCGCCAACGAGTTTTCAGTTCGCTCGCTTTTGCGAGGAACTGAAAACGGGGCGCGACATTGGGTCGTTCGGGGCGGCTCGTGGAACAACAATGGTAACAATTGTCGCTCTGCCAACCGCAACAACAACGATCCCGGCAACCACAACAACAACATCGGCTTTCGTGTCGTGGTTGCGGCCAGTACTCTCGATTGCCAGAATCGGCGCAAGGGATTGCGCTGAGCGCGCTCAGAGAGAGTCCAGTTCGCGCATCCGGCGATGCGGGTGACCGCATCCGAAAATCAACCGAATCACGCCGCCTGGTAGCTGTCACAAGCGAACGGTGGCGTGATTCATTTTCAGGCAAACAATCATGGCAAATCATTGGGCGCTGATCGGCGTGGTCATCATCGTCGTCGGCATAACGTTGAAACTGCGAACCACGCTGGTGGTGATGGCGGCGGCGTTGGCGACCGGACTTGTCGCCGGGTTGCCGCTGTTTTCGCACGAAGGATTTTTTCAAGGCATTCCATTGCTGACCAAACCCGGCCAGACAGGCATAGTCAACACGCTGGGCAAAGCCTTTGCCGACAACCGGCTGATGACGCTGTTCATCATCACTCTGCCCGCCGTGGGTTTGAGCGAACGATTCGGTTTGCAGGAACAATCCGCCAAATTGATTCGCGGAATCAAAACGGCGACGGTCGGACGGTTGCAGATAATCTATCAACTGTTCCGCGTGCTGCACGGAGCGCTTGGCATTCGGCTCAACGGGCATCCGTCGTTTGTGCGTCCGCTGGTGTTTCCGATGTCGCTAGGCGCGGCAGAGAAAGGTTCAGAGTTCAAGCTCCAGCCTGCCACAGTCGAACGCATCAAAGCCGCCAACGCCGCCGCTGAAAATTACGGCAACTTTTACGGCCAGAACCTGTCTCCGGTGCAGGCCGGAATTCTGCTGGTGTATGGCGTGATGAACGGATTGGGCTTCGCCGTCGGCGTGTGGGATTTGGTGAAGTTCACATTGCCGGTCGTCGTTGCTTCGATTCTGTTTGCCGCCGTGCAGTTCTGGTTGCTGGATCGTTGGTTGAATCGGGAGGCTGCGCGATGATCGAAAAACTGTTCACGCTGGATGTCGTTTACGCGCTGACTGGAATCGTCCTGTTCATCTTTGCTGCGATGACTTTTATGGACAAAAGCAATCCGCGACGTTTCGGCAGCGGAATGTTCTGGTTGTTGCTGGGCGTGATTTTCGCTTTCGGCAGTTGGATGCCGTATTGGTTGACCGGTGTGTTGGTGTTGGCGATGGTGGCGCTGGATGGTTTGGGGCGAGTGACGCGCGGAAATGTTGGCGAACCGGCGAGCGAACAGGATGTCCGCGAACCGGACGTCCGCGCTCCGTTTGGCAATCAAATCTTTGTGCCGGTCATAGCCATTCCGGTCGTCACGTTTTTCTTTGCCATTCTCTTTCGCCAATTGGGAATGGACGCCAACCGAGGCGCGCTGGTCGGTTTGGGCTTTGGCGGCTTGGCGGCAATGGTCATTGCATTGGGACTGACGCGCGCCGGGTTCAAAACCTTGATGAACGAAGGCCGACGGCTGAACGAAGCCATGGGAGCAGTGAACATATTGCCGCAATTGCTGGCTTCGCTGGGCGTGATTTTCACGGCGGCCAAAGTCGGCGATTTGATCGCGGGCGGCATTCAATCGGTCATTCCCGGCAACAATCTGTTTTTGCTGGTGCTGGCCAATTGCCTGGGCATGGCGCTGTTCACGATTGTCATGGGCAATTCGTTTGCGGCGTTTCCGGTGATTGCGACCGGCGTGCTGGTTCCGCTGATTATTCAACCGTTCGGCGTGAATCCGGCGATGGCTGCGATCATCACGTTGACCGCCGGATCAAGCGGCACGCTGATGACTCCGATGGCGGCGAATTTCAACATCGTCCCGGCGGCGTTGCTGAATTTGCGCGATCAATACGGCGTCATCAAATTCCAACTGCCTTACGCGCTTACGATCTGGGCTTTTCACGTGCTATTGTTGTGGCTGCTGATCAAAATCTCCTGACTGAACAATTCAACCGAGGTGAACCGATGAAGACGAATTCTCGCCGTTTGAGCGTCGCAGCCTTTGTGCTGACGCTGGCTGTTTTGATTTTGACTGCGCTGCCAACCGCGCCGCAGGTCGAAGCGACGGGTTCCGCGCCGGAGTTTTGGCGGATTGCTCCGCCTGCGCCGAAGATTTCCGAAGCCGAACGGTTGGCGGAATTGGCCAAACGTCGTCAGGAAACGATGAAGCGTATGGGCGACAAGGCGATCATGGTCTTGTTCAGCACCGAACCGCGCATTTACACCTTTGACGTGGATTACCATTACCGGCAGGAAAATAACCTGTATTACCTGACCGGCATCAATCAGGACGGAGCCGCGCTGGTTTTGATTCCCGGCGCGAAGAAAACGCGCGAAATTCTGTTTGTCCCCAAACGCGATCCGCGTCGTGAAACCTGGACTGGACGAATGCTGAGCAACGAAGACGCGCGACAACGCAGCGGAGTTCAGGAAGTCTGGGACATGAGTTTGCTTAACGGCTTTTTGGCGACGCTGGCCCCGAAGGCCGAATCCGCCATTGCCAAACGCGGCACGGTGTCGAAACCGAACGCCGATTTGCTGACGCAATGGCAGAGTGAATTTCAAAACTTCATCGAAGCCGCCAACAACAATCAGGCTGAAATTTACCTGCTGACTCCGCAAGGCCGCGACCTACGCGAATATCGCCACGAACACGAATTCGCCGAAAACCTGAAAGCGACGAATGCAGGACTGAAGATTCGCACGGCGCATCCGATTTTTGCCGAATTGCGATTGGTGAAATCGCCTTGGGAACTAAAACTGTTGCAACATGCTGCCGACATCACTGCCGAAGCTTTTCATCGTGTGTTCGCCGTCGCTTCGCCCGCCATGTTCGAATATGAAATCCAGGCGGAATTTGAATACACCTTCAAACGGCGCGGAGCCGACAACTGGGGCTATCCCTGCATCGTCGGCGCGGGCGCAAACGCCACAACGCTGCATTACATCACCAACCAGGAACCGCTGGACAACGGCAGTCTGCTGCTGATGGATTGCGCGTCGGAATTCGACCATTACACCGCCGACATCACGCGGACGATTCCCATCAACGGCAAATTCACCAAAGAGCAGGCGGACATTTACCGAATCGTTTACGAAGCGCAGACGGCTTCGATCAATCGCGTTCGCACAGGCAATGTCGTCGGCGCAGTCTTCGATCCGGCGTCGAATACCAAATCGGTGCAGGGCGTGACGGCGGAAATCATCAAAGACGGATTGTTCAAACTCGGCTTGATTACGTCCAAAGACAACAACGAATTCCGTCATTGGTACATGCACGGTTCCAGCCACTGGATAGGCATGAACGTTCACGATGTCGGCGATTACCGCACGCCGCTCGCTCCGGGAATGGTGTTGACCGTCGAACCGGGAATTTACATTCGCCCGGACGCGCTGGATTGGTTGCCGAAAACGCCGGAAAACGAACGCTTCATCAAAGCCGTTCGCCCCGCGTTTGAAAAATACAAAGGCATAGGCGTCCGCATCGAAGACGACATTCTGGTCACGACCGGCGACCCGGTGAACATGTCCGCTTCGATTCCGCGCAAACTGGAAGAGATCGAAGCGACGATGGCCAGATTGAAGCAGGAACTGCGCAAATCCGGCTGGCCTCAAGCGGCGATGCGGTAATGAAATCAAAAGGCAAAAGGAAAATCTCAAAAAGCAAAATTAGAAAAAGCGAGGTTCCGCATTTTTGACTTTTGCCTTTTGCTCTTTGCCTTTTGATTTTTTTGAAAGGTCGAAGTGAGACGATTAATTGATGTAAGCCATGAAATCGAATCCGGGATGGTGACGTATCCCGGCTTGCCTGCTCCGGTGATTTCCGATTACTTGAACCGCGACGCTTCGCCCGGCAGATATTCCGAAGGCACTACGTTTCAAATCGGGCGCATAGAAATGATCGCCAACACCGGAACGTATGTGGACGCGCCGTTTCATCGGTTTGCCGAAGGCGGCGATCTGGCGTCATTGCCGCTGGAACGATTGGCCGATTTGGAAGGCGTGATAATTGACGCCACTCGGCGAATCAGCCGTGCGATTGACGTTGATTGGTTTGAAAATCTGGAATTGAAAAACCGCGCCGTGCTGGTTCGTACCGGCTGGGATGTTCATTGGCGAACGGAGCAATATGGCAAAGACGCTCCGTTTCTGACGCGCGCAGCGGCAGAGTTTTTGGTCGCCTCCGGAATCGCTCTGGCCGGCATTGATTCGGTCAACATTGACGATATGAACGATGGGCAACGACCGGCGCACACTGTGTTGCTGGGCGCTGGCATTCCCATCGCCGAACACTTGTGCAATCTGGACAAACTGCCTATGACCGGATTTCGCTTTCACGCCGCGCCGGTCAAATTTCGCGGCGTAGGAACTTTCCCGGTCAGGGCTTACGCGGTGATTGAATAACCCTATGGCAATTCAACTGTACCTTCCTGAAACTCGATACGCCGTGGCCAGTCTGCCGCTGGAACAATACCGCGCGGCGGTGGAGTGTTTGCTCGACGCCGACGGCTTTGTGTCGTTGATCCGCGACAAACAGGAAATCACGTTGATGATTGCCGAAGATCACTGGCAACAGATTGCTGGGCGTTTTCCAGGCGCGCGGGCGCGCGGCGATTGGCGGATGATCCGCTTCGACACTTTTCTGGATTTTTCGGTCGTCGGTTTCATTGCCGAAATCAGTCGAGCGTTGGCCCAGGCCGACATCAGCATTTTGAGCGTTTCCACGTACAGCACCGACGCCGTGCTGGTTCACGAAGCGCAATTCGATGCGGCGGTCATCGCCGTCAAACAGGCGTTGATGACGCTGCAATACACCTATCTTTCACAGCACTAATGTCAAAAGAAAAACTTGATTTGGAAGGAATGCAGACGAAAGCGGTTTACGCCGCCAAGGAGTTGAATCGCACCAACGCCATCAGCCCGCCGATCTGGCAAACCACCACCTTCGGAGCCGAAACCGCCGAAGAGTTCGCCGAAATCGCCATCGCCACTAAACCGCAGGAGTTTTACACGCGCTACGGCAACCCCAACCACGCGATGGTGGAACAGACGCTGGCCGAATTGGAAGGCGGCGAATTGGCGCTGGTGTTCGGTTCGGGAATGGGCGCGATCTTTTCGGCGCTGTCCAGCCAGTTGAACACCGGCGATCACATCATCGCCCAGCGAAATCATTACGCCGGAGCGACAACTTTGCTGAAGGACATCCTGCCTCGCTGGGGCATCGAAGTCAGTTTTGTGGATCAAACCAACAACGCCGAATTCGCAGACGCCGTGCGGCCAAACACCAAACTGATTTACGTCGAAACGCCGGTCAATCCGTTGATGCAATTGACCGATCTGCGCTTCATTGTCGAACTGGCCAAGGCGCACAACCTGACGACGATTTGCGACAACACCTTTGCCACGCCGATCAATCAGCGCCCGCTGGAACTGGGCATAAACGCCGTCATTCACAGCGCGACGAAATACATTGGCGGCCATCACGACGTGACTGCCGGAACGATGGTCGGCGACAAAGAGTTGATTGAACGAGTCTGGCGGTTTGCCCTGGTCGCCGGAGCCGCGCTCAGCCCCTTCGACGCCTGGTTGTTGCTGCGCGGGCTGAGAACTCTGGGTTTGCGCGTCGAACGTCACAACAGCAACGCAATGGCGCTGGCCAGGTTTCTCGAATCACACCCGAAAGTCGCGCGCGTGTATTACCCCGGTTTGGAATCGCATCCGCAACACGAACTGGCCAAATCCCAAATGACAGGTTTCACGGGAATGCTCAGCGTGGAATTGCGCGGCGGATATTCGGCGGCTGACAAGCTGATGTCGTCGTTGAAACTCGGCGTGCGCGCAGCCAGCCTGGGCGGGTTTGAAACGCTGGTCGTGCATCCGGCTTCGATGTGGAGTTTGCAGTTGTCGGCGGAACAACGCGCCGCCACAGGAATCAATGACGGCTTGGTGCGAATTTCAGTCGGCCTGGAAGACGAACACGACTTGCTGCGCGATTTCGATCAGGCGCTGGCCTGAAGCTCAGAAACATGGTTCTCAGTTACGACAAAAATTCCGAATGAACGAAGGTAAGGAATTGTTTTGATAAGCGGCTTGCACGGAAAGAAATGGCAAATGTTACTTTGGCCGCAGCGATGAAGTTTGAAATGAGGTTATTGCTTTGAATGGTGCGCTCGACGAATATCGCCTGGAAGACATTGCGTTGGATCATCGAATCGGCGCAGATATTTTCGTCCCGTTTGTCATCGCCAGATTGCAAGGAGAAGAACTTGCGACCGAAACAATTTTGACTGTTACTTTGCGCGATGCTGTCAATGCTACCGACCGTCAAAAACAATTGCGACTTCACTGGTCTTCATACAGCGCTCCAACGCAACCATTTGGAGTTCAAGAGCGAACCGTTACCGAGTGGGCAGCATTGGGGTTGGCTTGCGTAATCCTGGCGCGCTATACATCATCCCGAATCAGTCAGGTAGCAGCCGTTGGTGACCGGTTTGATTTCTGGGTGAGTGACGGCAACCGAGAATTTGGACTGGAAGTGAGTGGAACATTGACTGATGAAATCGAAGCTCGACATCGCATCAAAGTTCGTCAGTGGCGCGAAAACCCATACGAAGTAGATGGTTATGTCATCGTGGCTGGGTTCTCGGAGAACAAAATCATTTGCTCGTTTCATCGTTTTGAGGAGGAAATGCAATGAATCAGCAACCAGGACAAGGGATCAACCGCGTAGGGCTGGGCGCTGCGTTTGAAGCCGATGAAGCTCGCAAATCCGGTTTGATTCTCGAAGCTCAATTGTTGCGTGAACAGGCACGGGATGATGAAGCCGCGCGCAAATTTGCCGAAGCCGCGCAGATCGAAGAATCCCTGAGCCAACGCTGCACGACGCTGGGACTTGCTGAAAAATCTTTTCTCCATAGTTTCAGCGCCCTAAGTTTATGGGCACAGGCCGGCGCTTTTTATCAGGCAATCGCCCTCGGCGATGAATTGCTTTCCTCTGCTGCGTTGCCCGAACAATTACGCCAACGAGTTCAAACATATACCAACACACTTCGTCTTCGGCGCGCGCTTTGGTATCAGGATTTAGCCAAAGCAATGGCTCAAAGCGCGGCATAAAGCCGTACCGTAACGGGAAGGATTACTCCGAAACATTTTCTTTTGGACTTCTGTGGAAGCCGCTGCCTTCAAACCGCCAGCCAGAAATTGCAACTGAATCGTCGTTCGTCATCAAACCACGTCTTCATCGGTTGAAAGCCTGTCGCCGCAGCCAACGCCGCAAGCTGCGGCAAATCGTACTTGTAGGAATTTTCGGTGTGGATGGTTTCGCCCGCCTGAAATTCGACGCGCAATCCCAGCGCGTTGATGGCGACGGTTTGCGGCAAGCGGCTGACCAGATGCATTTCCATGCGCCCGGCTTCGTCGTTGTACAGCGCGCAATGTTGGAAAAGGCGCAAATCGAACGTTCCGTCCAATTCCCGGTTGATGCGCGCCAGAACGTTCAAATTGAACGCCGCCGTCACGCCTAGCGCATCGTCATACGCCGGAATCAGCACATCCAGCGTTTTTTTCAAATCCGCGCCCAACAACAACCCATCGCCTGTGCGCAATGCGGCGCGAATCATGTGCAGCAACGCGCGCGCTTCTTCGTTAGTGTAATTGCCGATGTTCGATCCCAGAAACAATGCCAGCAAACGCTCGTTTTCGCAGCAAACAACAGAATCCAAACTGTGCCTGTAATCGCCGACATGGCCGGTGATGCGAAGCTGCTGGTATTCGCCAAGCAGGATTTCCGCGCTGGTTTGCAGAATCGAAGCTGAAATATCCATCGGCTGGTAATGCAGTTCGGCTTGGCGAGAGAGAATCGCTTCGATCAACAAACGAGTTTTAACCGAACTGCCGCTGCCGAGTTCGACTATGCCGATTGGCGCGGGCAGTTGCGAAACAATGTCTGCCGCGTGGCGATGGAAAATTTCGGCTTCGGCGCGCGTGGGGTAGTATTCCGGCAGCAGACAAATCGCTTCGAACAATTGCGAACCGAGCGCGTCGTAAAAATACTTCGGCGGCAGTGTTTTCGGTTGCGAGGTCAATCCGGCGCGAACGTCTTCGGCAAACGAATTGACCTGGATTTGCCGCGTGGAATGATGAATTACAAGTCGGGAGTCGTTCATAACTCTGCAAGCTTCGCACAGAGTCTTGGCAATCGCCAAAAAAATTCTTGATGAAATCGAAATCCAAAGAACGAGTGGACAAGTTGCTGGTCGAACGCGGATTGGCCGACACGCGCTCAAAAGCGCAGGCGCTGATTCTGGCGGGTCAGGTGTTCAGCAACGATCAGCGTATCGAAAAAGCAGGGCAGTTGATTGCAGTCGGAGCCGCGTTGTCGGTCAAAGAACCGATGCCGTTTGTCAGTCGCGGCGGATTGAAGCTCGCAGCCGCGCTGGATGGTTTCGGCGTGGATGTGACGGGCAAAGTGTGTCTGGACATTGGCGCTTCGACCGGAGGTTTTACCGATTGTTTGTTGCAACGCGGCGCGGCGCGCGTCGTCGCCGTGGACGTCGGCCACGGTCAACTGGATTGGAAATTGCGGCAGGACGCTCGCGTCGAAGTCCGCGAACAGGTCAACGCGCGTTATTTGCAGCCGGATGATTTTGCCGAACGCTTTGATCTGGTGGTCGGCGATGTCTCGTTCATTTCGCTGACAAAAATTCTGCCGGTTGTTCCGTCGCTGTTGCAGCCGTCGGGATTGGTCATCACGCTGATCAAACCTCAGTTTGAAGTCGGACGCGACGAAGTCGGCAAAGGCGGAATCGTCCGCGACGCAGCGGCGCAGCAACGTGTGGTGAATGAGATTGTGGTGTTCGCGGCTTCGATTGGATTGCATTCGCGCGGCGTGTTGGATTCGCCGATTCTGGGCGCGGACGGCAACCGGGAGTTTCTGGTTTGCTTTGATGTGGAGCGCCCCAGGAAACTCGTTTGAGAATACGGAACAAACGGAAATAACGGAAAAGACGGAAGAGGTTCCGTTCATTCCGTCTGTTCCGTATTTCGTTTTGCCGTCTTCCTTGTTCATTTTTTTGGAAGACTGACTTGCTCACGATGAGTAATTTTGCCGGGCGATTGGCCGTCGGCTTTTTTGGCTTCGACGCGAAATTTGACGGCGCGACGTTTCTTGTCAGGGGCAGGCGTTTCCACGCCGAGGAAATATGGCGATTGAATTCGTTTGAGCAAGGTTTTCAACAGCGAATCGGTGTCGTCGCTGGCGCGGCTGAACAAGGTCAATCCGCCGGAGGCCGCCGCTATTCGTTCCAGTCCGCTTTGATAAGCCAGATTCATCGAATCGGTTCGGTAATTCAGATGAAGAATGAAAATCGGCACGGTGAACTGACTGAGCGCTTCGGTCTGGCGGCTCATTTGTTCCTGAACGGCGCGGTCGGAAAAGCGTCGGCTCAGGTCGCCCGAATCGCTGGAATTGACCACGGGGTTCAGGTAATCGGCGCGATAATTGCCGATGCCGCTGTCAGTGACGTACAGCACGGCCACGCGCACGTTGGCTTTTTGCATCATCCCGGCTGCGAGTTTGGAAACTGGTTCCAATGTGTCCAGCAAACCGGCTTTGCCATTGACCTGAATCGCCTGAATCTTTTGGGCCAGAACCGCGCGATCCGACGTCGGTTCCTGCAATTCCGACAATCCATTCTGCGCCTTCAACAATCCGATCCAGTAATTTTGTCCGAGCGTCTTGATGGCTTCGTTGAGCGCCATACGCGCCTGATCCACGCGCGCCAGATCGGCCACAGTGTCGAACACAATCAGCAAAATGGTTGAACTGCGCGGCGTCTGAAAACTTTTCAGAGGCGTTTCTTTTTCTTCGACAAAGATTTTGAACGCCTGCCGATTGCCTTCCAGCCAGAACTTTCCAGCTTCTTCTTCCACCCAGACGGGTATTTTCAACAAGCCTTTGGGCGCTGTTTCTGCGCCGTCCTTTTGAGCGAAAACGGGAATCGTCAGCAATAGCAAAACAAAAATTACTTTCATCTGATGGCGATCAATGTGTAGTGCTGCTGCTCGGCGCAGCTTTGCACTCGCTTCATGCTAATTCTGGTCAACCGGAAATCAAGATAATGAACGAAAAGCGGCGTCGAGACCGCCGCACTCCAAACTCAAAACAGAATCCTCAATCCGAATTGCATGACCCGTCCGCCGGAAGAGCCGATGATTTTTCCGGCGTTGAGGTTCGGGCTGGATTCCGGTCCGATGCGCGTGTCAGGGTCGTTCATATTGGCGTGATTCAGGAAGTTGAACGATTCGCTGACAAATTCCAAAGACGTTTCCGACGTAAGCGGGATGCGTTTGGTCAGCGACAGGTGATGAACATGCGCTCCCGGATTTCGCAGTTGCGGATGAGTGCGCGGGCCATTGCCGAGCGTGAAATCGTCCGGTTGCGCAAAAGCCGCCGGATTGAACCACTGTTCGGGCGAAGGTTTGTCAACTTGAGGATCAACGCCGGGAACCAGATTGACGCGTAAATTGCCGACTACTCCGCCAGTGCGATTGAACAGAGGACGCAACAGCAGTGGCTGGCCTCCGCGCCAACTGCTCAAACCGCTCAGATTCCACCCGCCCAGCGTGTGCGTGACAAATTCGCTGTCGGCGAAAAACCATTTGCCTTTGCCAAACGGCAGTTCATAGGTGTAGCTGGCCGAAATCGAATGAGTAATGTCCGAAGTCGAAAGCGCCCATTCCAATTGCCTGTTGTCCGGGTCTTGCGGCATGCCGGACGAATAATTATCCAGCAGCTTGGCCAGCCGATAACTGAACCTGCCAAACAATCCGCCGGACAATCGTTTGTCAACGGTTGCCGACATGGCGTGTCCTTTGGCATCGCCCAGCGGATACAACCCGCCCATGTCGAAGCTGCGATATTGCGGAAAGGGGCGCAACGAATTGCGAAACGCTTCGTCGTAAAGCTGGTCGCGGTAAATCAGATTCTCCACCGGAACCATGTTCAACCGCGCAAACCCGTCCACCAGTTGATGCGTGCTGCGCCAGCCGGAATAAACCATGTTCATCGTCAACGTTTGCGGCAATTCGCGTTGCAGACTGAACGACCAGTGCTGGTTGGTCGGTAAAATTCCCGACCGGTCAATGTAATCCGGCTCTATGCCGTTGACGGCGGTTGGATCGAGCGAAGGCGGTTGAGGAAAGTTGGTCGGCATGCCGTCGCGCAACCAAAACGCCGGTTGCAGTTGGTCGTTCTGCGAAACAAACACCGGCGTGGCGTTGAACCCCTGAGTGCCGAAATGACGACCGTAAAGCGGATAATCTTCGTAACTCAAACTGTAGCTGGTGCGAACCACCGTGCGGCGGTCGTTCCAGGGATTGACAGTCATGCTGACGGAAGGTTCAACGCGCATGGTCACAGGTTGCAATCCGCGCCCTATGCCGTCGCGCCCGGCGAAAATCAGCGCGCCCGGTTTGTCATTCGCGGGGTTCAGATGATCCAGCGAAACAGTGGATTGGCGGTCGTATTTTTCCACGCGCGGCGTGGCGATCTCGAAACTCAAACTGCCGGAAAAACTCATGCCGGGACGCACGCGCCATTGATCGCTGATGTTCGTGTCGAAAAAGTTCTTGCTGTAATACGACGGATGCAGCACCACGCCTTCTTCGCCGCGCGAAACCCCGCCAAGCAGAAAGCTGGCGAACGAACTGCCCGTATTGACCACGCCCGGCAACCCTGTGATTGAATTGTTGAAAATGAACAACCCCGACGGGTAATACGGACTGAGCGAATTGGCGAAGCTGCGCCGCGCAAGGCCGGACAATTGTATGGTGTGTGTTTTGCGATTGATCGAAACCGCAGCCGAGCCGTTGTAGTTGTAACTGCGATCTCGAAACACCGCCGTCGAAGGCCCGATGGAAAGATAACCGTTGTTGAAGGCGAAACGCGGAAAGTATCTGGCAAATGCTCCTTTCAACCCCAGTTGCTGCGGATAATCCTGCGCTTCGTCCTGCTCGAATGAAGTCGTAGCCCCATAAGCCGCCGCGCCCGTAAACGTCCAGACGATTTGCGGCGAAGCGTTGAACGTATCCTGCGCGCTGACGCTGCCGTTTTCGTAATCGTAACTTGGCGCTCCGGCGTTGGCCGGACCTGGATAATACTCCGGTGATTTGCGTGCGCCTTGCGACCGGTTGAGGTTGAATCCAAGCTGATGTTTCTCGTTCAACCGATGATCTAGTTTGACAATGACGCCGTCGGCGCGGTTTTCAAACGGCGAATTGATCCAGTAATTGTTTTGCAGAAAAGGTCCGACATTCGCGTTCGAGCGCGGATACAAGCCGACGGCGGTCTGCGCAATCGGTTCCAGCCGATTGGCCGGAATGATGTTGCCGGGAAATGGATCGCGCAAAAATTGCAGGTTGTCTGCCGAAATCGGCTTTGATGGATCGTAAGCCGGATTTGGGCGTGTGGTCAGCGGGTCGTAAATCCTGACCGGCTGGCCTGCGCTGTCCACCAGATCGGAAAAATCTCCCTGCCGTTGTTTGTCTGTGGCCACGGTCAGCAACAGACTTTGCGCAATGCGTTCCCGCGTCGCTTCGTAATTGGCGGAAAAAAAAGTTCGTCCGCGTCCGTCATACACCTTCGGCGCCAGGACAGGGCCGCTGACGCTGAATCCGTACTGATTGCGCCGCAACAGGGATTTGGTTCCGCCTCTTTGGCGAACTTCGTGCGGCACTGCGTCGAAAAAATCATTGCGCAGATTTTCGTATAACCTGCCGCTGAGTTTGTTTTGCTTTCCGGCTGGGCGAGCTTTGCCCGTGCCGCCGCTCAAAGCATTCATCTGGGTGCGGAATTCGTTAAGCGCCTTTTGCAATTCGCTCGGCGCTTGAACACGCACAGCGGGCGTTGGCGTAGGCGTGGGAGAAGGTTTGGGAGTCGCAGCGGGACTTGCATCATTCTGCGTTTGAAACGCCAACGCTCCGGGCAGCGCAAACGTCAAAACACTGATTGAAACGATCCCGATAAAAGCAAATGTAGATTTTCGATAAAAGCCAGCCGATTTCATTTTTAATAAAGCTCGTTGAAAAAGGTTTTTGGGAAATGCCGCGCATCACTCACTGACGATAATCAATGATGGCACGCTGATAAATACGACAATCTCAAAATTCAGGATACGAAATTTTGCCTGACGAAGCGGCTCTTGTCACCATCTGCGACGACCGCTTATGCTTCGATGCGTTTCCGCACTTCATTTCATTCAAATTTCAAGGAGCGAGTATGTTCATCCATCGGCGGCGATTTGCCGTTCTGTTTTGTTTTGTCATTTTATTTTCCAACCTGATTTCACCGGCAACGGCTCAGCAACGCCGTCGCGCAGCCGCTTCGCCAAAGAAAGTCCGATTGGTTGTCGGCATAGTCATTGACCAGCTTCGCGCAGATTACCTGAACAGGTTCAGCGATCAGTTTGGCGAAGGCGGATTCAAACGATTGATGGAAAGCGGAGCCGTCTTCACCAACGCCAATTACATTCAAACGCCGACTTACACCGCCTGCGGCCACGCCATGTTCATGTCCGGTTCAGTCCCGGCAATGAACGGCATCATCGGCAACGATTGGTACGACCGCACGGCAGGGCGTCGCGTCACCAGCGTCAGCGATGACAAAACCAGATTGGTGGGCGGCAGAGACGGTTCAGGCATGTCGCCGCATCGTTTGCTTGGTTCGACCATCGGCGACGAATTGAAACTGGCCAGCGCAGGACAAGCCAAAGTCATTGGGTTGTCATACAAGGATCGTTCGGCAATTTTGCCCGCTGGCAAACGACCTGACGCGGCGTATTGGTTCGACAGTTCAACGGGGAACTTCGTCACCAGCACCTATTACCGCAGCGAATTGCCCGATTGGTTGAAAGCATTCAACCGCGACAATCACTGTTTCAATTACTTCGGAAAAACCTGGGAGCGATTGTTGCCGGAATCGGCTTATGCGCGTTCGGACAAGGACGATGCGCCTTATGAAAAATCTTCGTTCGGCACGAAATTTCCCTACACGGTCAACGGTGGCGAAACCAAACCCGGCACGAAATTCATCGCGCAGTTTGAAGCTTCGCCCTTTGCCAACGACCATCTGGTCAATCTGGCCAAAGCCGCGATTGAAGCCGAAAAGCTGGGCGCGGACGACGTGACGGATTTGTTGACGATCAGTTTTTCGGCCAACGATCTGCTGGGCCATGCGATGGGGCCTTACAGCCAGGAAGTTCATGACATGACGTTGCGAACCGACCGCACGCTGGCGGAATTGTTCGCTTATCTGGACAGGAAAATCGGTTTGGATCAGGTGGTCATAGCGCTGACTGCCGATCACGGAGTCGCGCCGATTCCCGAACAGGTCCAACAGTTGGGATACGGTGGCAGAATCGAAGCCCGTCAAATCACCGAAACTGTCACCGCCGCATTGAACCAACGCTTCGGCGAAGAAAAATGGGTGCTGCAAACCGTCAATGGCAATGTGTATCTGGACGAAGCGGCCATCGAACGCCGCAAACTGGACGCCGCCGAAGTCGAAGCGGTCGCCAGCAAAGCGCTGCTGAAACTGCCCGCGATTGTCGAAGCCTTCACGCGGTCGCAGATTCTGGCGGGTCAAATGCCGAACACGCTGATCGCGCGAAGCGTGACCAACGGCTTTCATACGCAACGCAACGGCAATCTGGTCATCATCACCCAGCCGTTTTATTTCGTTGGCGAATCGGTGACGACGACGCACGGTTCGCCATACAAATACGACACGCACGTGCCGGTGATTTTTTTCGGCGCGGGCATTGCGGCAGGGAGCTTTCACACCGTCAGCAGCCCGGCGGATATTGCTCCCACGCTGGCCGCATTGCTGAAACTGGAAACGCCCAGCAACGCCGTTGGCAGAATTCTGACCGAAGCCTTCAAAGCGAAATAACTTCAAAATCCTGGCTTCGGCAATGACATGGCCCATCGGATCGCACAAGCCGGTTGAAAGTGTTGTACGGACATAACCCCATGCCGATCTGGCCGAATTGCCAGAGGCGGCGACAGCAAACTGAAGATTGACTCGACATGTTTCGCTCAATATGATGCCCACCAGTTGAGGCATTGAAGCTATAAACAGGACTAAAAAAATAAACTCGGCAAAGACAGTTACTTTAGGAGACGTTATGGAAGTAATCGAAAATCCATCTTCAACCGACAAACTACTAGCCGCCATCGAACAATTGCCGTGGCCGGAGATGAATCGTTTGACCGACCGTCTGCTGACGCTGCGTGCTACACGACGCGCGCCGCATTTGAATGCCGATGAAACCGCGCTTTTCGCGCGCATCAACAGGGTGTTGCCGCCTGCCGACAAAACGCGACTACACGAATTGATCGCCCGACGCGAAACCGAAACCCTGACTGCCGTTGAGCAAACGGAATTGATCGAACTGACAGATCGTCTCGAAGAACTGCACGCCGACCGCGTCGCCGCTCTCGCCACTTTGGCGCAAATGCGCGGAATCACATTGGACGCCGTGATGGAACAGCTCGGCATTCGGTTCCCCGACCATGACTGACAAATACATTCCGGCGAAATTGCGCCGATTGGTCAGGGCACGCGCAGCAGAATGCTGCGAATACTGCCGCGTACCTGAAAGCTTCTGCCCACGATCACTCGCCATTGACCACATCTTTCCCCAAGCGCTCGATGGTAAAACCAGAGCCGACAATCTGGCGTGTTGTTGCCAGGGTTGTAATAGCCGCAAATTGGCACGGGTTGCCGCCCTTGACCCGGTCAGCTCGCAAACCGTGACGCTCTTTCATCCGCGTCGGCAACACTGGAGCGATCACTTCACCTGGAGCGATGACTATACAGAGATCGTCGGCCTGACTCCGGTCGGCAGAGCGACAGTTGCAGCGTTGGACCTCAATCGCCGCGGCTTGCTCAATCTGCGACGTGTGCTTCACCCCTATGGCGTACATCCGCCGTCTGTCAACGAAGAGGGCTACGAATAAGGCTTAGCGCCAGAATGAATCGCCCGCAGAATGCTGCTGCAAAAACACTCATTCGCTCGAATCACCGCTGAGCAATTGTTCGATTTTTCCCTTGATGAACGGTTGAAAGTAACCACGATACCACTGCTGCAATTCCGGCAATTTCCAATCCTCGCCCGTAAAGCGCCCACGGCAGTTCGCCGCTCCGCACTGACAATCCATATCGTCAAAGCTTTGCGTAGAGCACGTAGCGTAATCGAAGGTGATTTGTTCGCCAGCTTCGATTTCGCGCATTGCCACGACTTCAATCATTCCGCGAAAGCCTGCATTCGGCGCGCAACTGTGGTTGAAGTAATCGCCGGCCAGCCCGCTGCGCCAAATCTTTAGCTCCTCTTCAGTCGCGTAGGCGCTGAACAAGTCGTCGCCGATCTGATAGGCCATCTCCTGAGATTTGCCGCCCAGCGTCATCAACTCCTTGAGCGTCAAAATATGCCCACCCAGCAAGGCAATGCGCTCGTCTTTGGCGAATGATTCTATTGCGAAAACGCCATAGCCGTATTTTCCCGTGTCTCTGGTTTCGGCCTTTGGGCTTATCCAGCTCAGTTTGTGATGACCTCTGTGTAAATCTGGTTTTACATTCGCTCTTCCGTAGCCGGTTGAACCACAAGCCTGCTCAATCCCCCCCCCCCCAATTGCCGGACAAAGACAAGCTGACGGGTTGACCGAATTGCACATCGAAAGCTTCAATCGGGATAACCTTGTCGCCGTTGAAGGCGACCGTAGCCCCCAGCGTCAGATCATTGGCCAGATGCGCCACGCCGGAAAGCCGCATCGCATTCACCTTGCCCGCAGCAATCGAATTGGCGCGAATCGCCAGTTGAAAATTCGGATCGTTGTACCGGTTGAATCGAAGCTCGTAGGCCTTGACGGTTTCCGTCATCGGATGAAACGGCAACATCTGCCATCCGGTTGATTCAGGCAGGTAAGGCCAGTTGTGCAGCGGAAACGGAAGCTGAAAGCCGTAACAGTCGAAATCCACGTGGCCGAAAGTGGCGAAGGCTTCGTAACGTTCGGGAATCATCTTTGTCTTTTCACCAATCACTCGATTGGCGCGCAGCGCGTTCAAGGCTGGAATCTGCAATTCATCCAGCAACCAGGTTTCGATCAGTTCGGCAATCAAAACATCCACCTGCACGGGCAATCGCAACTCGCGGACATCACCCGCAATGACTTCGATGATTTCGGCAAAGCCATTCCGCGCGGCGTTCCGGCGAAGCAGTTCCGCCAAGCCAGGATCATATTCGACCGAGTACACCTTGCGCGCGCCTGCCGCTGCCGCGAAAAACGACAAAATGCCGCTGCCCGCTCCGGCGTCCAACACGACATCACCGGGTTTGACGACCCGGTTGATGGCCGCGCGAAAAGCTTCTGTACGCTTTACGTCGCGCAAACACATCGAAGGAATTTCGGATTTGGAAAACAGATCGTTTTGCATAATTTCAGGTCGCTCACGCTCGCCCCATTTCCAGCAAGACCACGGCAATGGCGGCGAAAATCAGGCCGATGATTTCCAAGTTGGTGACTTTGGCTCCGGTCATCAGCAGGCTCCAGCAAACTCCGATTGCCAGATGAATGACCGTCGCCAGCACGACTGCCGCGCCAAAGGAAAAATGGTTCAGTTTGAACAGCAATCCGAGCGAGGCGATGCAGATTGCCCAGACGGCATACGCCGCCAGCAACCATCCGAAATGCACAGCCTTCGCCCATTTGTAAAGCAGTATGTCGCCGATTCCACCGGTAATCCCGATCCAGATGAGCAGCGCATAAACAACCGCCAGATTGTTATTGTTCATGTTCATAATTGGTTTGCGTGGTTGTTTGGCTGGGCGGTTTGCGCGTTGGTGGCGCGCCCGACAATCACTTCTTCCAGCGGATCCCATTCGTTGTGAACGTTGACGAGACTCATACAAGCTCCTTATGATTGAAATGGAGGTGACAGCTATGACCAACCACGGTGAGAATGAAACGACTGACCAATTGCCGCCGCCATCTAACGAAACGCGTATCGCTACGCTTGAAGCCAACCTTGCTGCTCAAAAGTCCACACTCAACGAGATAAACGGCAAGCTTGACGTGCTCATCGAAATGCAGCGGGAAATGTATGTGGATTTGCGTAGCCGGTTTACCATTATCGAAAGAGACATTTTCCAGATTAAACAGGACATTCAGCCCGACTCGTTTCAGAACCGGTTGATGCGTGCGGGGCAATAAGACTTCAGCCCGCTTCCAATTGATCCAACGCATAAACCACCGGCGCCGGAAAGCCGTTAAAAGTTGACGACAGCGCCGTCGAATAAGCGCCCGCGCAATGCACCGCCACGCGGTCGCAGATTCTGGCAGAGCAGATGCCGAACACGCTGATCGCGCGAAGCGTGACCAATGGCTTTCATACGCAACGCAACGGCAATCTGGTCATCATCACCCAGCCGTTTTATTTCGTTGGCGAATCGGTGACGACGACGCACGGTTCGCCATACAAATACGACACGCACGTGCCGGTGATTTTTTACGGCGCGGGCATTGCGGCAGGGAGCTTTCACACCGTCAGCAGCCCGGCGGATATTGCCCCGACGCTGGCCGCATTTCTGAAACTGGAAACGCCCAGCAATGCCATGGGCCGAATTCTGACCGAAGCTTTCAAATCGAAATAACTCCAAACCAGTGCGTTCAAATCGGCCAAGTCGTCCGATTTGAACGCACTCCCACACAAACTAAATTTGCGCATTTACGGTGTGTCCTACAATCCTCCCTTCGGGGTGAAAGCTGCGATCGCCTCTCAAATCAGGCTGAACTGGAAAGCATTCTGTATTCGCTAGGCCGTCTTGCCTGCAAGAATCCCCAAAGTTCCTGCATCCGCTTCACCTGCGCCAAATCGCAGTCGGCATAAAGAATCTGCTCGTTACCATTGGCTTCGGCAATGACGTAACCCATTGGATCGCTGACGAACGAACCGCCCCAGAAATCCAGACCGCCTTCGATGCCGGTGCGGTTGATGGCTGCAACATATAAGTTGTTGGCAATGGCGTGCGAACGTTGAATGTCGCGCCAGGGAATTTGCCAGTTGCCTTCCTCCGGCTCTTCATTCACGAAATGGCCAATGGCTGATGGGTAAACAATGATTTCCGCACCGGCTAACGCCGCCACTCGCGCAAGCTCAGGAAACCACTGGTCGAAGCAAATCAGCACAGCGATGCGCGCAAATCTGGTATCGAATATCCGCACGCCTAAATCGCCAAGCGAAAAATAGCTTTGCTCGTAATAGAGCGGATCGTGAGGTATATGAATTTTGCGATACACGCCCAGCAAACTGCCGTCGGCGTCAAACACTGGCGCGGAGTTGTAATGCCTGCCGTCAGCGGTTCGCTCGAAGATGGTTCCGCCAATCAGCACAATCTGTTGCTGGCGTGCAATGGCCGAAAGCGTTTCCGTCGTCGGACCGGGAATGGTTTCCGCAAGCTCAAACGCCGCGCGATCATCTTCCGCTTGGCAGAAGTATCTGCTGCCAAACAGTTCCGGCAAGCAGACGATCTTTGCGCCTGCTTTAGCCGCTTGGGCAATTTGCAAACTCGCTTTGGCCAGATTCTCCGGCAAACTGGCTCCACATTGCATTTGGATCAAACCAAGAGTTGCTATTAACGAGCGTTCGTCGTGTGTTGTGTTCATAAACAGAAATGCTAGCAAACTGAATCGCAGACACTCAGGGGGGTTGGCATCGCCATCAGAAGAAAAAAGTTTTGAAGAGATGGATTGCACCAGACACGACTGCGATCCAGTACAGGTTTCCGAGCGCCACGCTGGACAAAAAAATCACCCAATCGCGCCGCAGCATTCCGTTGAATTGACCTGATCCGCGACGCAACCAAGCCGTCACGACGAATTGATTGGTCATCAAAGTCAGCACGATGAAGACAACAAAATCGTTTTGCCGCAGCGCCCACCTCAATAACCTGCCCGTCCGAGTCGTGGCCTCCGATTCCCGCAGCCGTTTCAATTCCTCAATGCCGAACACGTCGCGCTTGAACCGGTCGTAAAGCCGCAGCGTGACCAAATCCAAAACGAAGCTCAACGCCATCATCATTGCGCCGCCTTTGATCGCTCCCCACCTGGCGATGACCGCCGTGTACAACACCACGTCGTAAAACCGGTTGAACGTGTTGTACAGATACAACCCCACGCCCCATTGACCGAATTGCCTGAAGCGATGACAGAAAATGGAAGATTGATTTGGCATAGCCTGCTCTGGGCTTCCATGCACTTCTTAATTCCTGATAAACTCTGCTGCGTTATGACCACTACTCAATGGAATCAAATCGCAATTGCGGTTGAGCAATTGCCTGCGGAAAAACAAAACGCTCTGGCCAGGCTTGTGTCTAGCTGGTTAAGCAGTTTCTCAACTTTGCCTGAACAACCGATTGAAGTGACTGGCCGCCACCGCGCTGGTTCTGCCGCAGGCCAATTCGTCATTCCGCCGGAATTTGATGATCCCCTGCCAGAGGAAATGCAGGCAGCTTTTGAAGGCCGCCTGTAAGCCACAATGAAGCTTTTATTGGACACTCACATCTTTCTTTGGTTCATCCTGAACGATTAACGCCTGACTGAATCGGCGCGAGTAAGCATTGAAACCGAATCGAACGAAATCTTTCTGAGCAGCGTTTCCGTCTGGGAAATTGCGATCAAGTACCAATTGAACCGCTTGCCACTGCCAAAGCCTCCTGCGGTTTTCATTCCCGAACACCGCGCCATCAATCGCATTCAAAGCCTGCCGCTAGACGAAGCCAGCGCCGCTCATTTGCAACAACTGCCGCGATATCACAGCGACCCATTTGATCGAATGCTGATTTGCCAGGCGCTTGTCCACGATCTGACGCTGGTCAGCGCGGATACAAAGGTTCAACAATACGGCGTCAAGCTGTTGATTTGACCTAACTCACCGCGATGCCTGCGAACTGCGTTTGGCGGCGATGGCAATCATCTCTTCTTCGTAGGCCAGTTTCGCGCAGATATTCCCGCGGATCCCACAAAGCGTCGTAGATGTTTGGTTGGTTATCCATGTTCATATCTCAAAACCTGAAGTTCACACCGACGGTCGCCTGGCCGCTGCCTGCGGTTGCGAACAGTTGCGCTCTCTGAGTGACATCCAGCGCGAGCTTTGCGGCTGCGCGCTGGATGGTTCGGCTGAGTACGCCTGCGGAAACCCGAAATCGCCCTCGCTCCCACGCCGTGCCCGAAACTTCGGTGTGGTAATAGCTGAACGTCGGCGCCATGAACGCGCGTTCAAACGAGGCGTAGCTTTTCACGCGCCCGTGAAACCAATCCGCTTCGGCGCTGATTGCGGCCACGGGAGAAGCGCCGCTCGTCCGCACTTCGTAATACACGCCCATTCCGCCGCAGCTTTGGATGGCGTGCGCTCCGCGTTCAACGCGGCGACAGCCTTCGAGCCGAAGGGCAAAGTACGGGTCTTCGCCGCCCGCCCATCCGTCCGCCGCCACTTGCCAGGAATAGGTTGGCGCGCGTTGCAAACTGCGATTGAGCGTCAACACAAATTGCGTAAACGGTTCACCCTGTCGGTTGAAGATGCGTTCGATTTCAATGAAGCCCGACGGCGGCGCGCTCTGCGCACAACCCGCAATCGCGCACACCGCCGTTATCCAGACGACAAATACGAACGCTTTGAAACTCGGCATTCATTCCTCAAATGGGGCGAAACCTGTATTAAAGCTAATTTGCTTTAACTGACAGAAATGCGAGCGAGGCGGGAAAAACAGCTCACGCGGGGGAAATTTTTTTTGTTGGTGTTTGAATAAATCGGGCAGGTTGGTGATTGATTCACGTTACGCGATGGCAGATCAAATAAAGCGTTTGACAGTTTCTTCGTCCCGGTAGGGGACGGTTGAAATTAGCGCGGCGTTTCAACGCCGGGTAGCAGAGCATTTCTCTGCCGCGTCCTGTCAGGACGCTTGAATCCTGTTCTGGCGGAAACTCAAGCGTCCCGACAGGACGCTGATTCATTCTCTGCTTTTCCCGGCAGTTCACTGCTTGTCATTACCCAAATCTTTTCACGAAATTGCTTTGGTCTTAGCCCGCGAACGCGGGCGGCAAGACAGTATCTACGGTCTGCTGCCCGCATCCGCGGGCTAAGAAACAAAGCGTGAGTTTTGAGCGAAAATTTGGGTAATGACAAGCAGTGAACTGCCGGGAAAATATCAACCGTCCCTGCCGGGACGAAAACTGTGTCAAACCCAATGTTCGATTCTTTAGCGCGTAACATCAGTGACTGATTCAGCGCTTGACAGGCAACGTAAGCACTTCTTCTTCCGTTGCCGCCCGCCAGATTCGCGTACCGTCTTCGCCGGAAGAAATTAGAGTCTTCCCGTCGGACGTAAAAAAAACATGCCAGACTTCACTTGTATGACCACGTAATGCGGTCAATTCGACTCCTGACTTTAAATCCCATATTCGAATAGTCTTGTCGTCACTACCCGTTGCCAGTCGTTTGCCGTCAGGGGAAAAGGCTAAAGAATATATTGTATTAGCGTGGCCCTTAAGCGTTTGCACCAACTTCCCAGTTTCGCTATCCCACAGCTTGATAGTGAAGCCCATATCAGTGCTGGCGATCGTTTTTCCATCAGGTGAGAACCTGACCTTGAGCGTCCAGGAACTTCGATTTCCGAGGTTAAACAACTCCTTGCCGCTTTCCACATCCCATACTCTGATACTGTTATCACGGCCGGAACTCACTATCCGGCGCTTATCTGGAGAAATATCCAGGCTGAGAATACCTAGTGAGCCACGAAGAGTGGTTAGTTCTTGTCTGGTTTCCGTAGACCACAATTTGATGGATACATCAGCATCTCCACTTGAGGCTACAAGTTTACCGTCCGCAGAAATGGCTATGGCACTGACTGGGCTTGAGTGGCCAGCCAGTTCCGCCAGGACCTTTCCAGTCAGCGATTCCCAGAGAACAATGGAACCAAGATTGCCTGATTGGAAACTATTCGCGGCGGCAATCAGGGTCCCGTCATCGGACGCTCGTGCGCAATCATAACTTCTGCAAGGTTTGAAAGAGACGTTTGTGTACCTGAGCAGGTTCCGGCCTGATTGCAGATCGCGCAATTGCAAACCATCCGACTCATCGAAAGTAAGCATCTTTCCATTCGGCAACAGACCGAGAGTCTGGATATTATCAATTGTCGGATTGAATGAAAGAAGGTTTTGGACATCCCAGACCTTTGTTATCAAGGCCCGCATGCTGACTGCCGCAAGATATTTATCGTCGGACGAAAAGATCGGGGCAAAGGTCTGGCTTTCATTTTTCACCGTGACCAGCAATTTCCCGGTCTCCGTATCCCACAATCTCAAGGTGCGATCGTTGCTGCCTGAGGCTAGCAATTTGCCATCATGCGAAAGGGCCGGGGTTTCAACATGGTATTCATGACCTGTTAAAACTTGTATCGGTTTTCCGCCGCGTTTGAAGTCCCAGACACGGATGCGGAAATCTCCCGTCGGTAGGTAATATCGCGTTCCGTCACTCGATAAAAGATGGCCTACCGGGTCAAAGGGCTGCGCTGCCAAGGGGTCGTCGCTCTGCGGATCAAATTGCACGACTGAACGGCGTGCTGCCAAATCCCACAATTCAAAAAGCCTGCCTCGCTTTATCAAACATAATGGTCTTCCGTCAGGCGTATAGATGGCTGGGCCGGGAGGGAGGACTCCGATTTCAGGAGGTACTGAAAAGCTTTTCATCAATTGCCAGGTTCTTGTATCCCATAACTGGAAGGGTTGCCCCTCGTTGCTTGTAACCAATTTTGTGCCATCCGGCGATAGCACCCAAAAAAGGCCCCCGAACAAGTTGGAGGGATTAGGGATTAAATCAATCAGCTTGTGTCTGGTGGAGTAGTCCCAAATACTGAGCCGACTTCTGTCGTTGCTCACGATCAGCCGGGATCCATCCTTGGAAAACCGCATGCGGTCGACTCCAGAAGGGTAACGGGAAAACAGTCCCAAAGACTGTCCGTTCTGAGAATCCCAAATTTCAATTTGTTCCCTGTTACCGGTTAAGATGAATTTATCGTCGGGAGTAAAGATCACTGTTGGGGTCGAGGATTGATGATGCAGCGTGAATTTTTCCGTATGCAGCAATTTCCACAGCGCGAACCATTCAAAACCGCGCCATTCGTCGTCAATGCCGTTGCCGGGACGATGGCGTTCGAGCAGTTCGTCCATTTGCACCAGGTTGCCTTCGTCCCAATCGGAACCGGCCTGCCGCATGTCCGCCGCGTAAAGTTCGTATTGCTGCTGGCGTTCGCGCGCTTCTGAGGCGCGTAATTGACTGCGCGTAACGATCAAGCCTGTGATCAACGCAAGCACGAACAACGTCAATCCGACCGTCAAAGCCTTGTTGCGGCGAAGTCGTTTGCCCAGCCGATACGCCAGCGTCGCTTCGCGGGCAATGACGGGTTCGCCGTTGAGGTGGCGCGCGATGTCTTCGCTGAATTGGCGGGCGGATTGATACCGTCGCGAGGGTTCTTTTTGCAGCGCCTTGAGGATGATGTTATCCAGATCGCCGCGCAGTTGTTTTCGCGCGGCGGCGTCAAGCTGAACAGACACCTGGCTGGGACGGGCGGGTTCGTGCGTTTCGATCAGTCGGATCAGTTCCTGCGGCGAACGCGAAGTCGGGTTGAATGGGCGCGCGCCGGTCAGCAGTTCGTACAGCAGCACGCCCAAACTATACACGTCGCTGGCCGTGGTGACGCGCTGGCCGGCGATGTGTTCGGGACTGGCGTATTCCGGTGTCAGGAAATTCAGCAAGGTCGGCGATTGGCCGGAAGCGTCGTCGGTCGGATCGAGAATTTTGGCAATGCCGAAATCCAGCAGCTTCACTTCGCCCGCTTTCGTGACCAGTATGTTCGATGGTTTCAGGTCGCGATGAACGATCAGGTTTTGGTGAGCGTATTGCACGGCTTCGCAGACCGATTGAAAGAGCTTCAAACGTTCGGCGATGGAAAGTTTTTGGCGGTCGCAGTATTCGGTGATTGGCGCGCCGTCCACGTATTCCATCACCACGTAAGACCAGCCGTCTTCGGTGACGCCGCCATCCAGCAAGCGGGCGATGTTCGGATGCTCCAGCGCGGCCAGCACGCGGCGTTCGATATTGAACCGCCGATTGATTTCCGACCGAATGCCGCCCGGCCAGACCATTTTGATGGCGACGCGCTTTTCATAAGCGTCGTCGGCGCGTTCGGCCAGATACACCGCGCCCATCCCGCCCTGGCCGATTTCGCTGACTATTCGGTAAGGGCCGATGCGGCGGCCTTGTTCGTAGCCGGGATCGAATTGCGCGCCATCGAGTCCGAATTCGACCAGCGCCGGTTCTTCCAGAAAGTCGCCGGATTCGTCGAAATCGCGGAGCATCTGTTCTGCCGCCTGGCGGATGGCGTCGTCGCCGTTGCTTTGTTCGGCGATGAATTGCGCACGCGCCGACGGTTCGCGCTCCAGCGAAGCTTCAAAAAGTTCTTTGACTTGTCGCCATTGATCTATGGTCATCGGTCAAGTTTTGAGCGAGAAAAGTTGTCCATCAATTCTTCGCAAGTATAATGCGGACGAATCAGAGCAAACAGCTCACATCCGCGAAACAAAATTCAGTTTTTTGAAGGGGGTTACGGCCTTGTCCTCACCGGAGTTCACGACGTTGCTATCGGCCTGGCGCAACGGAGACAATCACGCTGCCGAACAAATTGTGGAGTTGGTGTATGCCGAATTGCGCCAGCGCGCGAAAAGTTATTTGGCTGGTGAACATGGCTATCAAACGCTGTCGGCCACTGCGTTGGTCAATGAAACCTTCGTTCGGTTGATCGGCGGAGCGCAGGTGGAATGGCAATGCCGCGCGCATTTTTTCGTCGTCGCGTCGAACGCCATGCGTCGCATTTTGATTGACGCGGCGCGCCATCGCCAGGTTCGCAACAACGGCGATCAACGCTGGGCGGAAGAAGCGGCGAACAGCTTGTCGCCTGCAAATTTTCTGAATCGAAAAATTGATTTGCTGGCATTGGATGAAGCCTTGAACGAACTGGCGCTGATTGATCCGCGCGCAGCAAAGGTTGTCGAATTGCGATACTTCGGCGGGTTGACCGAACGGGAAATTGCCGATGTGCTGGGGGTATCGCTGACGACCGTCAAACGCGATTGGGCTTCGGCCAAAACCTGGCTTTACGGACGGCTGAAATCCGATACAAATGGCGACAACAACGCCTGAAGCAACTCTCTTCAATTCATCTCAGCGTTCAAAGCGATTCCAGAATAAGGTTTTGCCATGCGTCAACCGACGCGCGCCAACCGGAAGGAACCAGTGTCGTTGAACCGTATTCCATCACTATGGCCGGAGCAGTGAAGTAGGCTCCGGGCAAAAGATTTTCTCTATCGAAGACGGCGGCTTTGCGGCGTTTGTCGCCCAGCCAGATCAACGTTTCTCGGTTGGGTTTGGCTTTGTAGCGGCGAAAGGATTTTTCCTGTTTCAGTTTGGGTTTGTCCGTCACGCCAATGGCGCGCAATCGAATGCTGACGATTTCGACAGGTCTTTGTTCGTCGGCGTGGCCGTATCGTTCGCGGTGAGTTTGATGAAATCGAGTGACGGCGTCGGCGTCTGCCGTGACTTCGAGTTCAAACGATTGGCCGCGATAACGCATTGCCAGCAAACGAACGAGATTGGTTTGATCCGGCGCAAAGCCTTCGGCGCGCAAATCGGCTTTGGCCAGTTTTTCCATTGCGGCGAATTCGCGTTCGATGCGGCGCGGCAGATTTGATTTATCTTTGGCGTCAATCGTCAACATGATGGTGCGCGAATAATCCTTGACCACGTCGGCCAACAAAACTCCTAAAGCCGAAAACGCTCCGGGAAACGATGGAATCAGCACGCGCGGAATCTTCAACGCCGAAGCCAGCGCCGCGGCGTGCAAACCTCCTGCTCCGCCAAAACTGACCAGCGAAAACAGTCGCGGATCGTGACCGCGTTCGACCGAAACCAGGCGCAGAGCCTGTTCCATGTTCGAGTTGGCGACGCGAATGACGCCGAGCGCAGCCGCTTCGCGCGTTACCAGTTTGGACGAAGCGCGCGACATGTCTTCGGCCAACCGATCCAGAACCATGGCTGCGCGAAATTCGTCTAGCGGCATTTCGCCCGCCAGCAAACCTCCACCGGCAAATCGTCCCAATACCAGATTGGCGTCCGTCACGGTTGGCCGAGTGCCAAAGCCATAACAGGCCGGGCCGGGATCGGCTCCGGCGGATTCGGGGCCGACGCGCAAGGCGCCGCCTTCGTCCACGTAAGCAATCGAACCTCCGCCTGCGCCGACGGTGTGAATATCCAACACAGGCACGGCGACCGGCAGGCCTGTGATTTGCGCCTCGTTCGTCGTGCGCGCTTCGCCCTTGCACAGCGCCACGTCGGTCGAAGTGCCGCCCATATCAAAGGTGATGATGTCACCGATGTCTGCCATTTCAGCCAAGCGCATGGCTGCAACCACTCCGCCCGCCGGGCCGGAAAGAATCGTTCGCACAGGTTCGCGCGCGGCGATTTCAGCGGAAATCGAACCGCCGGACGATTGCATGATTCGCAAGCGGGGTTCGTTGTGGCGTTTGAGTTTGCGCGCCAGACCTTCGGTCAGTTCGCTCAGGTAGTGGCTGACTTTCGGAGCCAGATAAGCGTTGATGACAACGGTCGAAGTGCGCTCGAATTCGCGGTATTCCGGCAGGATTTGGTGAGAAACCGAAACCGGAACGCCGAGCGGTTCCAGCGCAGCGGCGATTCGTTTTTCGTGATCGGCGTTGGCAAAGGAAAACAGCAGTGACACGGCGATGGATTCCACTTCGGCCAGTTTCAGCTTTTTCACCAGCGCCGCCAGTTCGCGTTGCGTCAGCAATTGAAGAACGCTGGCATCGGCGGCAATGCGTTCCTTGACGCCGAACCGCAGTTCCGCAGGAACGAGCGGCGCGGGGCGAACAACCGACAAGTTGTATAAATCGGGGCGAGCTTGTCTCCCGATTTCAATCACGTCTTCAAAACCGGCAGTCGTCACCAAAGCCGTGCGCGCGCCCTTGCGTTCCAGCAAGGCGTTGGTGGCGACGGTTGTGCCGTGAACGATTTCGGTTTGTGCGTCTTCGATGTCGCCGACCAGTTCGCTGAGTTGATCCAGTGCCTGGCTCAATCCGGTCAGAATGGCCTGTGCGGGCGCTCGCGGTGTGGAAGGGACTTTGAAAGAGAATTGATGATGTTTGAAGGCGACGATGAAGTCGGTGAAGGTTCCACCCGTGTCCACGCCAATGCGGAGTTGTTGGAGTGTCGGTCCGGATCGTCTGCTCATTTCTTCACGTCTCGATGAGTGACGCGCGCCCGAAAGCCTTCGCGGTTGAGGTGTTGATTCAGGGCGTTGGCCACTGCGACAGAGCGGTGTTTGCCGCCCGTGCAACCGATGGCGACGGTGACATAACTTTTGCCTTCGCGCTGGTAAAGCGGCATGAGGTAATCCAGCATTTCCTTGAAGCGGCGAATGGTTTCAACCGCTTCTTCGCTTTTTTCCAGGTATTCGATGACCGGTTGATCGTTGCCTGTCTGTTCACGCAGTTCAGGCACGAAATAAGGATTGGGCAGAAAACGAACATCGAACAAAAGGTCGGCATCCAGCGGGACGCCGTATTTGAATCCGAAACTGACCACCGTGATGTCGGTTTGAGTTTCCGCGCTTTCAGGCGCAAAACGTGTTTTCAACCAGGCGCGCAAGCTGTGAACGTTGTGGTCGGAAGTGTCAATCACCACATCGGCCAACGCGCGAATCGGTTCCAAACGTTTGCGCTCTTCGCCGATGGATTCCAGCACGCGACCTTCGCCGAGCGGATGCGGGCGACGTGTTTCGCTGAACCGTCGTTGCAGAACCGAATCTGAAGCTTCCAGAAACAGCACCGTCGTTTCCAGGTCGCCGCGCGCGCGAAGTTGCGCGTAAACCTGCGGAAAGCTGTTCAGAAATTCGCCTTCGCGGATGTTCAAACCGAGCGCGGCCCGCGTGACGCCGAATTCCTTGCGCTCGAAAAGCTGGACAAAGCTGGGAATCAATTGCACCGGCAGATTGTCCACGCAAAAAAATCCCAGGTCTTCAAAGACATTCATAGCCGAAGACATGCCAGAGCCGCTCAAGCCTGTGATGATGAGAAGTTGAGGAGTCATTGTTGGGATGGAAAGACAGAGGGAAAGAGGGGCGGAGGGCAAAGTTCTCTTCATCGCTCCTTCCCTCAATCCCCCCTTCATCCGTTAAGGTTCGATCAATCCATAATTGCCGTCTTTGCGTTTGTAAATCACGCCGACGCGGTCGGTTTCGGAATCGCGAAAGACGACAAATTGATCCGCTGATTCCTGAACGCTGAGCACGGCCTCTTCCGGTGTCATGGGTTTGATTGAATAACGACGAGACCGGATGATGCGAGGGGCGTCTTTTTCCGGTTCGATCGGAGGCAAGGGGCTTGGCGCGACGATTTTAACGGGTTTGGCATGATGCGACCGGTCAATGATCTTGCCTTTCAACTTGACCGCTTGTTTGTGCAGCTTGTCAATCGCCTGCAGGGTGGAAGCGTACATATCGGTCGTGTCAGCTTTGCTGGTCAGGGAACGGTCGTGCCAGTTGACCACGATTTCCGCGATATGACGATGATGTCTGCCGACAGTCAGAATGACGTGCGCCTGACTGGCTCCGTTGAGCATGGTGTTGAGTTTTTTGAAATGATCGTTGATGTGTTTTTTGATTGCAGGTGAGATGTTGAAATTACGTCCTGTGTATTCGATTTTCATCCCGATGCTCCTTGTTCAAATTCAAACTACTTGCCGCCGTTCGCGCGAACCGGCGATTTTCATCTGGTCGCGGTACTTGGCAATGGTGCGCCGCGAAAGCTTCTGACCTTCGTTGGCCAGAATATCGGCAATCTGGTCGTCGGTCATCGGCGAACGCGGGTCTTCGGCCTCGATCATCTTTTTGATTTTCAGTTTGATGATTCGAGTGGAAACTTCTTCACCGTCGTCGTTGGTCATGCCTTCGGTGAAAAAGCGGCGGAGTTCGATGACGCCCTGGGGCGTGTGAGCGTATTTTCCATTGACGACGCGGGAAATGGTGGACAGATGCATGCCTATGTCTTCGGAAATATCTTTCAGCATCATGGGTTTGATGTATTCGACGCCTTTGTCCAGAAAATCGCGCTGGCGTTCGACAATGCGTTCGCAGACCTTGTAAATGGTTTGTTTGCGGTGTTCTATGTTTTTCAAAAGATCAACCGCCGAACGCACCTTTTCCTTGATGTAATCGCGCGCTTCCTTCGAAGTTTCCTTGTTGTCCAGCATCTGGCGATATTTGCGGCTGATGCGTAACTGGGGCAGCCCGTCGTCATTGAAGCGAATGATGTAATCGTCGTCGAATTTTTCGATGTACACCTCCGGCTCGACATAATGAGTCGAAGGCGGCGCGTATTTGCGACCGGGTTTCGGTTCCAACTGTCGAATCAGTTTCATTTCCTGAGCGATTTGTTCAACGGTCGTTCCAAGCTCTTTGGCGAGTTCTGGCCATTTATGGTGTTGCAGCCGGTGAAAATGATCGCGGATCAACGTCGCCGCCAATCGGTCGCCGTAACCCAGATAATTGAGTTGGATCAGCAGACATTCCTGCAGATTGCGCGCAGCGACGCCGGTCGGGTCAAGTTGCTGCACGATCTTCAATGCCTGATCCATCGTTTCCGGCGACCAGCCGCCGAATTGCCCAACTTCTTCCAAAGTGGCGTCCACCAGAAATCCATCGTCATTCAGGTTGCCGATGATTGCTTCAGCCGCCGCCTGCACTTCAGGTGTGGTGATAGTCGTTCGCAATTGAGCGTTCAGATGTTCGGAAAGATTGGTCCCGGCGGACAGGAACATTTCAAAACCGGGTTTGTCGTTGCCGACTTCGATTTCGCGGGTTCGATAACCGGGGTCGAGATACTCTTCAAAGGTGGAGCCGAAATCAATTTCGCTGAAAGCATCGCGGGTGGTTGAATCCGCTTCGCGCGCTTCGCCGCCGTCGAATTCCATCGTCTCGCTGACAGGGGCGGCGGAAACCATCTCGCTGCCTGCTGAACTGTAATCTCCATTTTCCGAAAACGAATCGGGTTGAGCGAAAGAAGGTTCGCTGAAATCGAAGGATTCGAAATTGCTGAGCGGGTTTTCCGGCAATTCCGCCGCGCCATTCAAAGTTGCGGATGACGGTTCGGTGTAATCCGCGTTCGCCATATCCGCCGGGATGTTGATTTCTTCCGGCGCCAATTCTTCCAGAATCGGATTTTCAGCCATCTGTTGCGTGACCAGATCGCTCAGTTCCAGCTTGGTCATCTGCAACATCTCTATGCGCTGGCGCAATTGTGGAGTCAGCACCAACCGCTGAGACAGATTGACGTTTAATGATTGTTTGAACGACATATCGCTTCAGGTTGCAGGTTGCAGGTTGCAGGTTGTAGTGATTTGTCGTTTGCGAAAACAACTGTCACCTACCGCCTGTCACCTATCACCTTGCTTACATTCTAAACTTCTCTCCAAGATAAACCCGTCTGACTTCGGGATCGTCGGTCAGATCGCGCGGCGTGCCGGAACGAAACAGTTTGCCTTCGCTGATGATATAGGCGCGATTGGTAATTTCCAGCGCTTCGCGCACGTTGTGATCCGTAATCAGAATTCCTATTCCACGCGAACGCAAACGCGCGATGATTTGTTGAATATCGTCAATCGCAATCGGGTCAATTCCCGCAAAAGGTTCGTCCAGCAAAACGAATTTCGGTTCCAGCGTCAACATACGTGCGATTTCGGTTCGGCGTCGTTCGCCGCCCGACAAGGCAAATCCCTTGTTGCGGCGGACGTGATTCAAATGAAACTCTTCCAGCAATTGTTCCAATCGTTCCTGGCGCGTTTCGCGCGTCAGGTCCAGCGTTTCCAGAATGGCCAGAATGTTTTGTTCGACCGTCAATTTGCGAAAGACCGATGCTTCCTGGGGCAGGTAACTGATTCCCAGCCGCGCCCGTTTGTACAAAGGCAACCGTGTGATTTCCTGATCGCCCAGCCAGACGCGGCCTTCGTCAGGTTCTTCCAGTCCGACGACCATATAAAACGTGGTCGTTTTACCCGCTCCGTTCGGCCCCAGCAATCCCACGATTTCGCCGGGTTGAACATTGATCGAAACGTCACTGACAACGGTGCGACGGCGATACGATTTTTTCAAATTGTCCGCATGCAGTGCGCCAACACTCACGATGGAAGCTGCCGGGGGAGATGTCTGGTTTGCGTGTTCGATTTCCGATTCGACCGCATCGCTTACCATTTCCCAACCTCCTGCTGCATCACAAACCTCTTCATTGTTAAAACTCGTAAGTGGAACTTCGCTGAACTTCGCGCTGAACTGCTTGTAGATCTACGCCCTGAAGAAGCGGATTGGGGGTGATCGGCAACGGCTCAATTTTGGATACGATGAGTAGTTTTCACACGCTTTTTGCTGCCGCTCTCACTACCGGCTTCGATCCTAGCATCGCGTAAATGCAGAGTCAATTTTTCGCTTTTTGTCACGGCATCGCGCTCTTTGTCCTCTACCATGGCCACTTTTCCTGCCGCCGCCGTCAAAATCGCCGTGTCGGTGGCAGCCGTATAAACAACCTGATCGCCTGTCGCTCGGCGCAACGGTTGCGTCATGACCACGTTGTCCGACGCCGTCAATTTCACCAGTTTGTGTTGCTCGTCCATCACCGCGTCGGCGACGGCGGCGTCAATCTGATCGGTTCCCTGTTTGATTTTGACCGCGCCTTCGTAATGCGCAGTGCGGTTGGCGTCGGTGTAAACGATCTTGTCCGCTGTGGCGAACACCGGAATGATTTCCTTGCGGTTCTTATCCACTTCGCGCTCGAAATCGTAAAACGCCGATTGAGCGTTTCCCCAGGCCGTCAACATCTTCTCGCCGTTGTCGAGTTCCATGTTGTCTGCGCGAATGAAATCGCTGTCCTGCCAGGCGCGAACGTTGCCCGTGTAACGCGCCGCGCCTTCGTTGTGTTTGACCAACGCCTGATCTGACGCAATGGTCACCGGAGCCTTGTCCTTTTTGAACGGAGCCGCTCCGCCGGTTTTTTCGCGGCTGAAATAAGTCGTTCGCACGCGCCCACGCAAAAAGCTTTCGCCAGTTTCGACGTTGGCGTCTATTTCGTCGGCATTGGCGCGCGAAGTCGAGTCCCACAACAGCGGTTTGCCGCGCAAAGCCACAATCTGATTCGATGCCGTATAAACTGCCCGGTCTGCGGTGGCGTTGCGGTCGGATTCTTTCGATCCGGCAGGAAAGTTTTCGACGAACTTCGCGCCGCCTTCAACGGTCAGAATGTCAATGTCCTGGGTTTGTTCGATCAAACTCGCCGTCAGCTTTTTGCCGGTTACGGTTCGTTTGGATCGTTTGGTTTTTGATTCCAACGGCTCGAATTCGGCAATGGCATTGCCGTCGGCCAAAAACGTTTTGATCGTATTGCCTTTCGGAAAAAAGTCCGCCGTGAATCTGGCTGCGCGAAGTTTCTGCCGGTCAGAAGTCGGTTTGACCGTTTTCGGTGTGATGGTCAGCACGGCGTTGCCGGTCGCTTCGGCGCGAGCCAGATTCACGCCGTCTTCGCGGAACGCGGCATTGACCGCATCGGCTTCGATGATTCTTTCAGACACCTCTTTGGCGTTCGGCGCGTCTTCGGCCACTTCGATTTTCATCGTCGTGCGGCCTTGCGTGACGATTGATTGCAGCAAACTCTCTTTTTCGCCCGGCGTGTAATAAGCATCAATCTTTTCGGCCAGAATTTCGCGCGGCGAACTTTTTTCCAGAGACGCCGCGCGAGCCGCGCCGACGGCGACCGCCTGTTTCAGATGCTGAGCGTCGTCGAAGTAGAAATCCATATCGCGCGCCTGCAATTCCGAAGTCCGCGTTTTTTCCTGTGACTTCAAAAACGAATTGCCGCGCATTTCCACGCTCGCCAGTTTTTTTGTTTGGGGGTTGACCACGCCGGTAATCAGATCGGCGCGCGCCAGCTTTTCGCCTTGCGTGACGGAGGCATTGCCTTCAAAGCGGGCGACTCCCTGCAATTCCGCGTAACTGGCTTTTTCGCTTCGCATTTCAACCGGCTGACCGGTCTTTTTCTTCGGGTCTTTGGGATTGGGCGTAGCCGCTGGCGTGGCCACGATCCGCGCATCTTTCCATAAGCTCAATAAACGATCTTTGGCAAAAAGCTGCGCGCCGACAGACGATCCGTTCAATTCTCCGTGTTTGAATTGCACGGCGACATCGGTGCTGGCGATTTCGGATTTCTGGTCGTAATTCAATTTTTCAGTCGTGACTTCCAATCCGTCGCTGCTGGTGACCACGACGTTGGTTTCAAACGTGACCAGATTTTGCGCCGGCGTGTATTCGCCGCGTTCCGAAGTGATGCGAACAGTTTTTGGTTTTCCGTCCTGCTGAATTTCGCCGAACGCCGTAAGGTCAACTTTTTCCATTTCGTGGCGACCATCATCGAACGCCGTGTCCACAGCCGCCCGGATTCGATATTTTTCGCGGCCTTTGTCGTCGAGCACCACGCTTTCGTAACCTTCTACGCGTGATGTCACATTGGCCATCAACCTGGCTTCGGCTTTGATCGGGCCTGGAGGAACCGGACGCCGACGCGCGCGAATGAACGCCATGACAATGACGGCAATGGTCGCCACCAAAAGTATGAGGGAAAGCGCGCGCCCTATCGCAGGAAGTTTCTCTTTCAGCATAAAATACATACTGCACCTTTCAGATGATGGCCGGATTATAGCACCTTCAATCGTGGGACAAGCTGGCAGGGCATTCTGCCCAACAAAGGAGGTTAGACGTGCAACCCGCAAAACTGGCTCTCGCATTGCTGATGGTTTTTCCCGCAGCGGCTTTGGCGCAATCTGCCAATTCCGATCAATCCGCCAGAACACAGAAGATGATTGAACAGTTTCGCCAGAAACTCGGCGGCGAAGAGAAACTGAAAACGGTTCGCAGTCTGTCGCTGAACGGGAAATACCGAAATGTGACACGCACTGGGGAAACTTCTGGCGAATTGAAACTTGACGTGCTGTTGCCGGATAAATTGCTGCGAACGGAAAAATCCGATCCTAAAAACCTGACGACTGTAACCCTGACGTTGGCGCTCAATGGCGATCAAGCCTGGGTGGACAACAGCGTCATCCGCGCTTCGGGCGACGACGGAGCCATCAATCCGAATCCCGATCCTCTGGCTTCGGGGACGACCATCAGCACCGGAACCATGGGAATGCGCGGAGCGGCGACCGGCACGACTTCCGTTCGTTCGACTTCGCCCGCAGGCAATGTCACCACCGAACGAAGCGTGTTGGGGATGAACATTCCCAATTCCGCCAATGGTCGCCCGCCCAATGACACACTGGAAAAATTGGAAAATGAGCGTCGCGCTTCGGGCGAGGCCAAACCGGCGGAAGCTCGCCCACGACCGCCAAACACCAAATCCGCCAATGCCGCATTGGAAAACCGATTGAAAAAAGAATTGGCGGCATTCCATCTGGTTTGGCTGGCTGCCGCGCCTGAAACATTCCCCTTGCTGTTCAACTTTGCCGAAACCCTGCAAACCGCCAACGGGCCGGTAGAAGCCATTGAAATCACCGGAGCGGATGAATTCGCCGCACGCTTGTTTCTGGATCAGCGCACGATGCTGCCTTCCATGATCAGTTACCGCGATTTCGTTTTTCCCAGCGCCGGATACGTCGTTTCCGCATCCGCCGACGCCATTCCGGGCGAAGCCCAGGAAATCGCCGTGCAGTTGCTGTTTTCCGATTTTCGCTTGGTCAACGGCGTGATGCTGCCTCACCAAATCGTCAAAGCCATCAACGGAGCCATGGTCAGCGAGTGGAAAATCGAAAAATACAAACTCAACACGGATTTGAAGCCCAAACGGTTTGAGAAAAAATAGTGATTCAACGATAGTTGGCCGAATTTTCACCCACGCAAGGAGATTCCATCTATGCAAGCATCAAAGAGAAAAATTTATGACGCAATCGTTGTCGGTTCGGGCGCAACCGGCGGTTGGGCGGCAAAGGTCTTGACCGAAAAAGGCATGACGGTTCTGGTGTTGGAAGCCGGTCGGCAATTGGATGAAAAGAAAGATTTCCGCGAACACCATTTCCCTTACGATTTGAAATATCGCGGTCTGGTCGGCGGAGCCAAATACGCGCCGCGCCAACCGATTCAATCGCGTTGTTATGCCGCCAACGAATACGGCAGCCATTTGTTCGTGGACGACATTGACAATCCGTACACCACGCCCGAAGACAAACCGTTCTGGTGGATTCGCGGACGCCACGTCGGCGGACGTTCGATCACTTGGGGACGGCAGTCGTACCGCATGAGCGATTACGATTTCAAAGCCGCCAGCCGCGACGGTTACGGCGAAGATTGGCCGATCAGTTACGCCGACCTGGAGCCTTATTACAATCAGGTCGAAGATTTTGTCGGCATCAGCGGTTCGTATGAAAACCTGCCGCAATTGCCCGACAGCAAATTCCTGCCGGCGATGAAAATGACCTGCGGCGAGCATCTGCTGAAAAAAGGCGTCGAATCGAAATGGAACGACCGCAAAGTCATCATCGGACGCGCAGCAATTTTGACGCAGCCGCATCAAGGCCGCGCCGCTTGCCACTGGTGCGGACATTGCGACCGCGGTTGTTCGACGCATTCGTATTACAGCAGTCCGGGTTCGACGCTTCCTGCCGCCGCCAAAACCGGGCGCATGACCTTGAAGCCGAATTCCGTCGTCCGCGAAATCATAGTGGACACCAACACCGGCAAGGCCAAAGGCGTCCGCGTTGTCAATCAAATCACCAAACAGGAACGCGACGAATACGCCAAAGTCGTCGTGCTGTGCGCTTCGACTCTGGAATCCACGCGCATTCTGATGAATTCGAAATCGCGGCAACATCCGAATGGCTTCGGCAATTCGTCCGGCGTGTTGGGGCAATACCTGATGGATCACATGTATTCGATCAGCGCGGGCGGAGTCGTCGAACAATTGTTTGGCAGCGAATACGATTTTTCTGATGGCCGAGCCAATGGCATTTACGTTCCCCGCTTCCGCAACATCACCGACAAACACAAAGATTTCATTCGCGGGTACGGCATGCAGGGCGGCGTTCGCGTCAGCACCAGCTTTTTCAAAGGCCGCCAGATTCCTGGCTTCGGCGCGGATTTCAAAAAGATGGTGCGTGAAGCCAAAAGCGAAGTCACCTGGGGGTTGGGCGCGTGGTGCGAAATGCTGCCGGATAAAAACAACAAAGTGACGATTGATCCAAACAAAGTGGACAAGTGGGGAATTCCCGTGCTGCACATTGATTGCAAACACGGCGAGAACGAACGCGCGATGGCCAAAGACGCGTTGGCGACCATTCTGGAAATGGCCGACGCCGCCAAATTCAAAGTTCAATACACCAGTTCGACGCCAGCGCCTCCGGGATTCTGCATTCACGAAGTCGGCACGGCTCGCATGGGCAGCGATGCCAAAACTTCGGTGCTGAACAAATGGAGTCAAACATGGGACGCCAAAAACGTCTTTGTCACGGATGGAGCGGCTTACGCTTCGGTGGGATGCCAAAATCCGACCTTGACGATGATGGCCATCACCGCCCGCGCGTGCGATTACATCACCGAGGAGTTCAAACGCGGCAACCTGTAAAGCAGGAGAGTTGTTATGAGTTTAGCGACGGCAGATTACATTGAGCTTGTGGAGAAAATGCCTATTGGCAGCCGACTGATTATTGATGACGTGCCGTGGGATGATTACGAGCGACTGCTTTCCAAGATCGTTGACAGCCCAAACATTCGCCTCAGCTACGATCAAGGAGTTTTGGAAATCATGTCGCCATTACCTAAACACGAAAGTCTCAAGGTTTTATTTGCCCCTTTGTTTACTGTTCTGATGGAAGAACTGGACCTTAACTTTTACAGTTTGGGTTCCACGACTTTCAAATTGCCGGAAGCGGCCCGTGGCGTTGAACCTGACGACTGTTTTTACTTCAGAAAAACCGACCTGATTGCAGGCAAAGACGAAATTGACCCCCATCACGATCCCGCGCCGGAACTGGTTGTTGAAATTGACATCTCTCATATCTCAATGGACAAGTCGCCGATTTACGCCAGCCTCGGAGTGGCCGAACTTTGGCGGCACAATGGAACTCAACTCCGTTTCTTTCGCTTGATCGGCCACAACTATGAAGAAATCGAAGACAGTGACCTGTTCCCATTTCTGTCTGCTGCTGTGCTGAATGGTTTTTTGTTGCAAGGCAAGAGACAGGGAGTCATTCCTATGGTCAAAGCTTTCCGAAATTGGATACGAGCCAATCGGCAGTCATAAACGAGAGGGTGTTTGCGCGTGCAATTCCATCGCCGAGGGAGTTCAGTTGGCAGAATTTGTGATTGCCCTTTCGCTTGTTTTGTACGAAAAATTGAAGCGCCCTTCCGAAATTCTGGATGTTCAGGCGGATTGGCATTCACGCCCGGCATTGAGTTTTAGCGTTAAACCAAAGGCTTTTGGGGAGATAAGCTTGGAAATCGCAAGCCGAATTTCCGTGGCATCGGGCTTGCTCTATTTGCCGCCGAGTGCGAGTTAGTTCTTGCACCATTGTCTTCCAAGTTTTCATCCCAGCAAAGCTAGCCTTTACAAGGAGAGATCAAAAGTCTCTCCTTATTTTTTTGGTTTCACTCCCGTTCAAGCCGCGGCACAAGTTGAGCCAGCCCGATTCACATCAGAACAAGAAACGTTGAGACATTCCTTTTTTGACAGGATGAACGAGATTTGCGGCAGGATTTACAGGATCACCAATTCCAAAAAGGCTTTTGTCAGGTTTGAATCCTGTTCATCCTGCAAAGAATCATGTCAATCCTGTTTCAAAGTTTCCTGCTTTGAAACAGGTGGTTATTTCTGTTCATTGAGCGATTTGTTATAGCTGAAATAGCTTATGCTGATTTCGCCGGTTGGAGTTTTTTCGAGCGCCGAACGCGCCGATTCGTCCAAATACATGACCAGATATTGCGCGATGTGCGGCTGGGCGATGCCTTGTTTCTCTTTCAGGTAAGTCAAAAAGTCATCCTTGAACCAGTCGAAGATTTTTGACAATTGCAGCTTCTTCGTCGCCGGGTCGAATTTCACATTGCGCGGATCGTTGATGAATCTTTTGGCCGATTGATTCAACACGTCCCAGGTTTTGCCATGCGGAATCGCGCCTTGCCATAGCGGCGGGCAACTGTACGCCGCGCAGTTGATGTAAAAATGAATACGCGGTTCTTTGTATTTGGCGCGGATGATTTTGTGCTCCAGCTCTTCCAGCGAAGAAGCTCTGCCGCCGAGTTTGATGCTGCGGTTGCGGAACAAACCGACAAAATTCCAGAGCGCGGATTTGCTGGGATACTCCGACGCCGCGATGTGCAGCACCCAGGCGTTATAAGCCGTCATCCAGAATCGCAATTGTTCGCCGCCGTCGGCAAACAGTTGCGGATGGCTTTCGGGACTGACGGCGGAAATCTGGTCAATAAAAGTCTTCAGCGCAGGGAGTTCCGATTTCAAGCCTTTGTAATCCACCAGCCCCTGCGCGTTGACGTATTTGCGCGTCAGCCGGTCGTATTCCGAATAATTCGTTTGCTGAGCCAATGCGCTACCGGTTGTCAGGCTCAATGCCAAAATCGAACCGAAAAGAATTCTGCGTAAAGTCATTTCTAAAACCTCCTGAGTTGAACGGCTGGAAGTTTAACTGCCACCCTCACCATTCACTGTAAGGCAAGCCACGATCATCGAGAAATGCCAGCGGCGGATGACTTCGGCAAACTCTTGCGGCAGAATGCGCGCCAACGCAGTTCATAATCACCTGGACAAAAACTACGGAGGCTTTTCGATGAACCGAAGAGTGCAGTTTGCTTGTTTGCTGTTGCTGTCAATCGGGTTGTTTTTTTCACCGAACGCAGATGCTCAAAAGAAATCCGCCACGTCTCCAAAGCAAAAACCGGCGGCGAAAATTGACGATGCCGCGCTGAAAAGCGCCGATGCCCGCACAGGCGAATGGATCACGCACGGACGCAATTACGCCGAAACCCGGTTCAGCCCGCTCAAACAAATCAGCGACGCCAATGTCAAAAATTTGGGGTTGGCGTGGACGTTCGACACGCAAACCGACAGGGGATTGGAAGCGACTCCGATCATTGTGGACGGCGTGATGTACACGACCGGCAGTTGGAGCATTGTTTTTGCCATTGACGCACGCACCGGCAAACAGTTGTGGAAATGGGATCCGAAAGTTCCGCGCAGCGCTGGCGCAAAAGCCTGTTGCGATGTGGTCAATCGCGGCGTTGCCGTTTACAAAGGCCGCGTGTATGTCGGCACGCTCGACGGACGTTTGGCTGCGCTGGACGCGGCGACTGGCGCGCCTGTCTGGCAAGTCGTGACGGTGGATCAAACCAAACCATACACGATCACTGCGGCTCCGCGAGTGGTCAAAGGCAAAGTGCTGATCGGCAATGGCGGCGGCGAATACGGCATGCGCGGTTATTTTTCGGCTTACGACGCGGCGACCGGAAAGATGGCCTGGCGGTTTTACACAGTGCCGGGCGATCCCAGTGAAGTCGTTCCTGCCGCGATGAAACCTGCGATGGAAAAAGCCGCCAAAACCTGGACGGGCGAATGGTGGAAAGTCGGCGGCGGCGGAACCGTGTGGGATTCGATGGCTTATGACCCCGAACTTGATCTGCTTTATGTCGGCGTAGGCAATGGCTCGCCGTGGAATCAGCACGTTCGCAGCCCCGGCGGAGGCGACAATCTGTATTTGTCTTCGATCCTGGCGGTCAGGCCTGACACTGGCGCGCTGGTCTGGCATTACCAAACTACTCCGGGCGACACCTGGGATTTCACAGCGACTCAGCACATTGTCCTGGCTGATCTGACGATCAACGGACGGCAGCGCAAAGCGCTGATGCAGGCTCCGAAAAACGGATTCTTTTATGTGTTGGATCGCGCGACGGGCGAACTGATTTCCGCCGAAGCTTACGTCACTGTCACTTGGGCAAAAGGCGTGGACAAAAAAACCGGTCGCCCGATTGAAGCTCCTGGGATACGTTTCAAAGATGGGCCGGCAATCATTCAACCCGGCCCGCTCGGCGGCCACAACTGGCAACCGATGTCGTTCAATCCGCAAACCGGCTTGGTGTACATTCCGGCTCAGGAAACTATCTTCGGTTACACCCAGCAGAAAAATTTCAAATTCGACAAAAACGGAAAGTGGAATACAGGTGTGGATTTTGCGCTAGTCAAAGACCCGCCGACCGCTTTGCCGACAGGGCATTTGCTGGCTTGGGACCCGGTCGCGCAAAAAGAACGCTGGCGAGTTCCTTACATCGTCATGTGGAATGGCGGCACGTTGACCACCGCGGGCAATCTGGTTTTTCAGGGAACTGCCGATGGACGCTTTGTCGCTTACAGCGCGGACAAAGGCGCCAAGTTGTGGGAAGTCACCGTCGGCACAGGCGTCATCGCTTCGCCGGTGACGTATGAAATTGACGGCATACAGTACGTTTCGATCATGGTCGGCTGGGGCGGAGCTTTTGCGCTGACCGGCGGCAGCCTGGGATTGCCAACAACGCCGGGCAGATCGTTGACGTTTGCGCTCAACGGCAAACAGCAGCTTCCGATCATCGCCGCCAAACCATCAGCGGCTCCGACGGTGATAGAACTCAACGCTTCGGCGGAAACGATTGCCAAAGGCGGAGATGTGTTCGCGCGCAACTGCGCCGTTTGTCACGGCATTGCCGCTTTGGGTGGAGGCGGCGTCTTGCCGGATTTGCGCTACTCTTCGCCTGCGACATTCAACAGCTATCAGAAAATCGTTCTCAATGGTTCGTTGGCCGGTGAAGGCATGCCCGGATTCAAACAGACTTTGACGGCTGAAGATGTGGAAGCCATTCGAGCGTATGTCGTCAATCGTCGCAATGAATTGGCGGTGAAGAAATGAGCTTCAGTTGATGGGAGGGCTTCACCACAAAAAGCACAAAAGACACAAAATCATCAAAACCCTTTTTGTGTTTTCTGGGCTTTTTGTGGTTTCAGTTCATTGTGCTCGACGGCAAATCGTTCTACGTCAGAACAGCTTTCAACCCCAGCAACTGCTCTCGTGAAAATCTGTTGACGATGCTTTCGGCGAATTGCGTTACGTGGCCGAGAGCATCGTCGCAAACCTGATTGATCAATCCGATCCGAAAGGCCTCGGCGGCATCAATGCGGTCGCCGGTAATCAACAACCGCCGGGCTTCGTCTACTCCAACCAGCCGTGGCAATCGCTGCGTTCCGCCCCAGCCAGTGATAATGCCGCGTCGAGCGCCGGGATGTTGAAAGCTGGATCGCGGCGTCGCGTATCGCAGGTCGCAGCTCATCGCAATGTCCAAGCCTCCACCCAGGCAATAACCGTCAATCGCCGCAATCGTCACCGGAGCCGCCGCTCCAAGCGCAGCCAGCAACTGTTGCCCGCGCCGCGAAAAGTCGTAAGCCGTCGTCGGATTGAGCGCCGCGACTTCATTCAAATCTGCGCCTGCGGAAAAAACTCCACCTGCGCCGATGACAACCAGCACGCACAAATCTTCGCGTCGTTCCAAGCGCGCAACGAGATCGGCCAGTTCTGCCATCATGGCCGAAGTCAGGCAATTCAATTGTGCGGGACGATTGAGCGTGAGAATGGCGATTTTCTCACGCTCTTCGAGCAGAATTGGGCGAATGGGGTCAGTCACGCGGCGTCACGTTTTCGCGGATGTATTTGATGATGTCTTCGGTCGAAGCTCCGGGCAAAAAGACTTCGCCGACGCCAGCGGCTTTCAGTTTGGGAATGTCGTCGTCTGGAATGATGCCTCCGCCAAAGAGCAGCACATCGTCCATGCCTTTTTCTTTCATCAACTGCAACACGCGAGGGAAAATCGTCATGTGCGCGCCGGACAGAATCGAAAGCCCTACGATGTTGACGTCTTCCTGCAACGCGGCGTTGACGATTTGTTCAGGCGTTTGACGCAACCCGGTGTAAATTACTTCCATGCCAGCGTCGCGCAGTGCGCGGGCGATGACTTTGACTCCACGGTCATGGCCGTCCAGACCGGGTTTTGCTAACAGAACTCGTATGTTTGTTTCTGGCATAAGCTTGTTCGATGACAGGTAAAGTTGCGCGCACGGATTTGCAGCGGCGGCAGATTGTAACAACACGGATTCGCTCTCGTAAATCTTGATCCCGGCGGCGAAGACAAATCATGACTTCATCAATGGCTTTTTTTTGCTTGCGACAGTGTTTGGCTCAAGGCTATAGTCACGCCCGGCTCCAGGGGCCGGTAAATCTTTTCGTTCAACCAGTCATCCCATTTCAAAGATTCACATCAGAATTCTCAGGAGTTTGAAGATGCGCGCAAGTTTCAATCTCGGCAAAAGCAGTTCGGTTTTCCCCGTAGCCATTGCATTTTTAGCTGCCATCGTCGCTTCAGGTTTGTTTTTCAGGATTTCCACGTCCGCCAAAGTTTCCGCCACACCGAACGTCGCTGTTGTCAGCGTCAACGCCGCCAGCTTTGCGGCCACGCTTTCGCCTGGAGCTATTGCCGCCGCGTTTGGCAACAATCTGGCGACAAGAACCGAATCGGCGCAATTCGTGCCATTGCCGACATCACTGGCCGGAACGACAGTCCGCGTCATTGACAGCCAGGGTGTCGAATACGCCGCGTCGCTGTTTTTTGTCTCCGCGGGTCAGGTCAACTATCTGATCCCGGACAAGGCGGCTTTGGGAACGGCACAGATCATCATCACGTCTGGAAGCGGAGAAATCTCGCGCGGCACGGTGCAACTGGTCAATTCCGCTCCGGCGATTTTTACGACGACTTACACCGGACGCGGAGCGCCGGTCGCGCTGACGACTTACGATGGAGTGTTGTATGACAGCGTGGTCAACGCGGATGGTTCTGCCAAAGCCGTCAATGTCGGCAGTTCGTGGCGACCAAATTACCTGTTGCTGTTTGGAACCGGATTTCGCAGCGTGAACGGTTTGCGAGTTCGCATTGGCGGCAGAGAAATCGTTCCGATGTATGCCGGGGCGCAGGGATTCTTTTCCGGTCTGGATCAAATCAATGTCATGTTGCCGTCCGATATGATCGGCGGAACCGCTGACATCACTCTGTTGGCCGAAGGCCGCGCCAGCAACACAGTGCAACTGAAACTCGCTGGCGAATCAGCCGCGCCTGCACAAAATTCACTGACCATCGCCGATGTGCAACAGATTATTTCCCAAGCCGTTGGCCGCGCCCAGCAAATAGGATTGCCGGTGACGGTTGCCGTCGTGGATAAAGAGGGAACAGTGCTCGGCGTTTTCAAAATGAACGGCGCGCGCAACGACATCAAAATCGGCTCCACCAATCTGCAAACCGGCGCGCCGGGCAAACCTGCCGATCCGGATGGATTGAATGAAGTTGTCATTCCGTTGAGAAATCCAGACGGAACCTTTGTCGCTCCGCCCGGCCCTTTGCGCGACGGAGCGGCGCTGGCGGCGATTTCCAAAGCCGGCACATCGGCGTTTTTCAGCACTCAAGGCAACGCTTTCACCACGCGCACAGCCAGTTTCATTGTGCAGGAACACTTTCCCCCGCTGGTCAGAAATACTCCTGGCGGGCCGTTGTTCGGCGTGCAATTTTCCCAACTCCCCTGTTCAGATGTGAAAACGCCTAACCTGCCGTTGGGATTGTCGGGCGATCCGGGCAGCGCGCCGATTTACAAAAACGGCGTGGCTGCGGGCGGCGTGGGAATCGAAGGCGATGGATTGTATTCCGTTGATCTGGACGCTTCGGATCAGGATCAATCGCCCGAAGAAATCATCGCTGTGGCGGCGACGTTGGGCTTCGAAACGCCAGCGGCGATTCGCGGCGATCAAATTCTGGTGGAAGGAAACCGGCTGCCTTACGTCAACGCGCCACAAACCGGCGGAACGGCTCCGGCCTTCGGCAGCTTGCCGGGAACAGTGTTGGCGGCATTTCCGATTCGCGCGGCAGCGGCTTCGATGTTCACGCCGCTGACTCTGGGCGGGATTGCGGGCAGAGTGGACCCCAGATTTTTTCCGTTCCAAAACGGCGCGGCGAATGGCGGCCAGCAACTGACCATTGCCGATGTGACCCGCATCATCACGCAAGCCGCGCAGCAGGCAAATCGCACGCGAGCCGCCATTCGAGTTCCCGCCGGTTCGCCCGCCGAAGTGAATATCGCTGTCACCGATCTGACCGGAACCGTGCTCGGTTTGTTCAGCACACAGGACGCGCCGATTTTCGGATTCGATGTCAGCGCGCAAAAAGCCCGCTCTGCTGCGTTTTTCAGCAAAGCGACCGCTGCCGCAGAACTGCGCGCCGCCGAAGCGGGCAAATTCGCCAAGTTTGCGGACGCTGCCGCTGCCGATGGATTGCGGCTGGATGGTACGATAGCTTTCAGTGATCGCGCGCTGGGTTTTTTGAGCCGCCCGTTTTTGCCCGACGGCATTGACGGCACACCAAACGGCCCGTTTTCCAAACCAATCAATCTGTGGTCGCCGTTCAACACAGGCTTGCAGCTTTCGTTGGTCAGAACGTCGCTGGTTCGTATTCTGAGCGGCTTGCCGGTGACGGGCTGCACTGCTATTCCCAGCTTGCCGCACGGCATTCAAATCTTTGCGGGCAGCGTGCCGCTGTACAAAAACGGAGTTCTGGTCGGCGCCATCGGCATCAGCGGCGACGGCATAGATCAGGATGACCTGATTGCCGCCGCAGGCAGCGTAGGCTTTGAAGCTCCTGACCAGATTCGCGCCGATCAGTTTTTTGTGCGCGGCGCTCGATTGCCCTGGGTGAAATTCCCAAGACATCCAAATCTGTAGGCTTGTTTTCCAAGCGAAGAGGTGAAATCGTTGATGCACAAGATGACTTTTAACGAGACAAGCTTTCTACTTGTCCGGCTTCGACGGGCAGGTTAGTCAAAGGTTTCAGGGAGGAGGCGCAATGAATCCAAACACAACTGTAATTCTTAGCCTGATAGCTTTGGTATTTTCCATCTTTGGTTCTGCCTGGCTGAATCTGCGGCAAATTGAACGACTTCTCGATTCGTTCCGAGGCGAAATGAAAGCCGATCTGAACTCGATGCGAAGCGAATTACGGGCAGAGATTCAGGTCGTCAATCAAAAAATGGATCAAGGACAGGTGGCGGTCAATCAACTGGTTTCCAGAATCGAGCGCGTTGAACGCCAACTCGACAAAGTTTTTGATTTGAAATTGAAATAGTCTGTTGGCATCGGACCACTCATCATTCCACACCTGAAAAAGAGCGAATTGAAATGAAAACATTCGTGCTAGTTGGGTTCTTGTTGTTTGTTGCTGGCGTAGGCCTGTCCTCTTATGCCAGCGCTCAAAAGCCTCGTGCAGCCGCGCCTTCCAAATTTTCCCGGTTTACTCACAAATCGCATAAAGGCAAAGTCAAAAGTCTGGTCAGCAAAACGCTGACCGCCGATCTTGATTGCGCCTACTGTCACGGTTCGGCGGCTAAGGACAAACTCGGCGCTGGCCAGCACGACATCGAAGTCATAGGCTATCCCAGTCACAAAAACGGATTGACCGACGCCAAGACGCATTCGGCCTGCATTGATTGTCACGCCTTTACTGGCGCCGGGACAAAGCTGGAAATGTGTTCGATCTGTCACACCGGCACTTCATTCGATCAAAAGGTGATGGCGACGAACATTCGCCGTTTGCCGAATCCGGACGGCGGCGGCGTGTCCCAGTTTTACGACGGCTTTTCTCACGGCAGCCACGTGGATTATTACGAATCCTATGCGACGCAGACACCGCTGAAAGAACGCGTCAAATTCTATGACGCCAAAGCCGACGCCAAAGCCAACAAAGGGTTGGACAAAAATCGTTTTGAATGCGCGGCTTGTCACACGATGAACACTGCTACGGCCACAGTGGCCAAAATCAACTTCGCCGCAGGCGTGAAAATGAGCGCGCCTTCGCATCCCGAATGTTTCTTTTGCCACCTTGATCCAAAAATCGTTTCGCCGCCAAAGCCGAACAAGCCTGATCCTAAAAATACCTTTGCGACGAACTGCGTCGGCTGTCACGCCGAAACGGCCAAACCGCCAAAAGACAATCGCCCGGTAACAGGTTCGGAACTGGCTGTGCATTGGTTTGCGCGGCAAATCGTCAACACCGAATTGAACCCGCCGAAAGCAGGCGTGAAATCGCCATTGCCGTTCAGCCACAAAACGCACGACGACGCAATCGGCAAAACCGTCGGCGACTGTTTGTCGTGTCACGCCACGGGCAAAACGGCGAATACGTTGAAAGACTTTTATCTGGAAGACCGCAAGACGAAAGAAAAACAGCCGCTGGCGCTGGGTTGCGTGGATTGCCATAAAAAAGACGGGATGCAGACGAAGATCGAAGGCGCAGTGACGTTGGAAACCGCAAAGTGCAATTACTGTCATTCGCTGGCGACAATCAAACAATTCGCGGCCAAAGGCGCGGTTTTGCCGCCACCCAGCCATTTCGGCAAAAAAGCGATTCAAGCCGTAGCGCAGACAACGACGACTTCAACGACTCCAACTGCTGAGCCGCCGAAACCGACCTCAGCGCCAACACCAACGCCGACTCCGGTTGCGCCAACGCCGACTCCGGTTGCGCCGAAACCGACTCCGGTTGCGCCAACACCAACGCCGGTTACGCAGACACAAACACCGCAACAAGCTGCTCCGCAAGCACCGGCTCCGGCTGGCAATCCGGCGACCACTCCGACTCCGACGGCAACGCCTACGCCGCCGAAACCAACTCCGGCTCCGACGCCAGCGCCGATTCAACAAGCGGTGTCAACGCCAGCGCCATCTGCTGCCGCCGGAAATGTGAAGCCCGCGCCAACAGGCATCATACGGCTTGGCGATCCGAAAGAGAGTCCGCATTGGGGACAGCACAACAAATGGGGCGTGGTCGAAAACTTCAATCACGGGACTCACATCAAACCGACTTATTCTGAAAGTTGCCAGGATTGTCACCATACGAACAAGGATTCGCGCGTGGAAGCTGTGTTGAAATGCGTGACCTGTCATAAGGAACTCGGCCACCCGGACACTGACAGCAAAGGTGGTGGAGTGAACGTGGAAGAGGCTTATCACGGCATTTCCGGCAGCACGAACACAAAGATCAAAGCCGGTTGCATCGAATGCCACAAAACTTATCGCGACGAGAAAAACGCTGACACCAAAGCTCCGATCAGTCCTTGTTCGGCTTGCCACACGGAAAAACAGGCGGGCATTGACTGGCGACGATTGAACCGATCTGGCAACCGGGATGATCTTGCGTTGCGGCGATGGATTTCCGATTTTCGTTCCGGCGCGAATCAATCAAACAGGCGGTAACCTGAATCACGATGAGGATGGAAAAGATAAAACTGGTGTTTGCTCTCTGCTGTTTGTCTGCGTGCCTGGCGTTTTTCGATCCGTTTGCCGCGCGTGGCCAGCAATCGAAACCTTCGCCTTCGCCAACGGCGACTCCGGCGCAAACCGCTCCGATCAACTACGAGAAATTCACGCATAAATCGCACTTAGGAGTGGTCACAGTGCCGCCAGGCACTGTGCAGGCGCACGAATTGAAATGCGATTCCTGTCACGACCAGCGCGATTTGATGAAAGACCTGGTTCCGACCACAGATCGCAACAAACAGGAGAAACTGAAATTCCCCGGCCATAAAGCCTGCGTCGAATGCCACATCCAGCAATTCGTCGCCAAAACGCCGCAAACCTGCACAATCTGCCACGACGCCGGACAAGGCTTGACGGCGCGTCCGCCTCAACGCGATTTTCCGCGCCGTTATGATTTCAACGCGTTCTTCGACGCCAAACAGCACGAAACGCACGCAGCGTACAAATTGCCGAACGGGCAAAGCACGAACTGCAATTTCTGCCATCAGCAATCGCCGAAACCAGCGCTGCTTGGCATTGCAGCGCACAACGAATGTTATGTCTGCCATTCGCCGACGAGCAGCGATCAAAAGGCCGCGCAAAAATCCGGCTGCATTGTTTGTCACACGCAACAGACAATGGACGATCCGCCGGTGTTTTTCCGGGCGAGCAAGGCGTTTGCAGCACAGTTCACGCACAAAACGCACGTCGGTTACGCCAATGGCGATTGCATGGCCTGCCACACGATCAGCGGCAGCTACAAACAGAATTCGCCAGCGACGTTGAAAATCACCGCGCACGCTTCGCCCGATCAACGCAGCGGCAAAGGCTGTTTCAGTTGTCACGATGGCGGACGGCATTATGGTCGCATTGTGTTCAGCGGCGAACCCGACAATGCCGGCGGCAGCGCCTGCGCCAAATGCCACACACGAGACGATTACAAAGTCATTCCCAAATCCGGTTTGTAAACAGATTGAACCTGCGACGTTGAATAGGAATCTGCGACAAGCCAGGCCCGCCGCCTGAAGGCGGAACTACGAACCATAGAATCGGAGAAAATCTGTCATGAGAATTGCCGCCCTGCTTTTCATCGCCGCAGTTTTGTCGTTGTCTGCCTTCATTCCGTCGTTGCCCCTGACCGGCGCTCAGGTTGAACCCGCCGACATAGTCTTCAAAAACGGCAACGTTTACACGGTCAACGAAGCTCAGCCCAAGGCCGAGGCTATCGCCATCAAATACGGTCGCATAGCCTTTGTCGGCTCGAACGCCGATGTCAAAAAGTACGAAGGCAAGAAAGTCACCAAGATCATTGACCTGAAAGGCGCGACCGTCGTGCCCGGTCTGGCCGATGCCCATTACCATTTTGCCGGAGTCGGTTTCCGCGAAATGAATTTGAATCTGGAAGGCACGACGAGCCTGGACGATTTTCTGGCCAAAGTGAAAGCTCGCGTGGACAAAGCCAAACCCGGCGATTGGGTGACGGGACGCGGCTGGATCGAAACCTTCTGGAAACCGCAGGCATTTCCTACGCGATGGGATTTGGACAAGATCGCGCCGAACAATCCGGTTTATCTGACGCGCGCCGATGGTCACGGAGCCGTTGCCAACAGCGCGGCTTTGAAAATTGCCAACATTGACAGGAACACCGAAAGCCCGTTTGGCGGCGAAATCATGATGGACAAACAGCGCGGCGAACCGAACGGCATGCTGCTGGATCGTGCGCAAGGCCTGGTCGGTCGCCACATCCCCGCTTCGACCAAAGCCGATCTGGAACAGGCGTTGTTGCTGGCCGACAAACGCAGCATTTCGCTTGGCTGGACTCAGGTGCAGGATGCCGGAGTCGGTTGGGATCAAATCGAACTGGTCAAAAAACTATATGGCGAACAGAAATTGAAAATTCGTTTGTATGAAGCCATTCGCGGGCCGGGCGCAGACGCTCAGCGATTGTTGCGCGAAGGGCAGCAGGTCGGTTTGTACGACGGCAAACTGACCATCCGAACGATCAAAGTCAGCATTGACGGTGCGCTCGGTTCCAAAGGCGCGGCGCTGTTGGAAAATTACGCCGACCACGACACCAATGGCTTTCTGACGTTCAAGGACGAACAGGTCTTGCCGATGCTGGCCGAAGCGTTGAAGAAAACCATTCAGGTGGAAGTTCATGCCATCGGCGACCGCGCCAACCGAACGATCCTGAATTGGTTTGAAACGACGTTTAACGAAGTGCCGATGATTCAGCGCATGGATCGCAATCCGCCGCGCTGGCGCATTGAACACGCTCAGATTTTGCATCCGGCTGACATTCCGCGCTTTGCCAAATTGGGCGTGATTCCTTCGATGCAACCTTCGCATGCGATTGGCGATTTGCACTTTGCGATCAACCGTTTGGGCGTGAACCGACTAGGAGGCGCTTACGCCTGGAACGCACTGATTAAATCCGGCGTAGTCATTGCCGGAGGTTCTGACGCGCCGGTCGAACGCGGCGAACCGATGATTGAGTTTTACGCGGCAGTTACTCGCAAAGACAAAAAAGGTTTCGCGGGCGAAGGCTGGCATCCGGAAGAAAAAGTCACGCGCGAACAAGCGCTGAAGATGTTCACGATCTGGGCCGCTTACGCAGCGTTTGAAGAAAAGAAACGCGGTTCGATTGAGCCGGACAAATGGGCTGATCTGACGATTCTGTCAGCGGACATCATGCAAATTCCCGAAGCCGACATTCTGAAAACCAAGTGCCTGATGACGGTCATCGGCGGCGAAGTCGTGTTTGATGCGACAAGTAGTCCGAGTAAGAAGTGACGCTACTTCGCCACTTCGGTGAGCTTGAACGCGTCGAAGAGAACTCGACCGGTCAGCAAACAAGGCGGGTCGGGACAAGGTTGGCGTTGGAATCGAACGGTCACGGCGTCAGTTTTGGCGGAGGTCGTGAATTTGACGCGTTCCTCTTTCCACTCTGTGGTCTTGTTGGGCAGCGGAGCGTTTGTCGCGCGAAGCCGTCCGGCGTCGGCGGCGTCAATCGCTTCCAGCGTCAGCATGCTCCACCCGTTCAACTCTTCAGTTTTGACGGCGTAACTGAGTTCATAAGTCGTTGAAGGTTTGACCGGGACGGTTTGCGCAAAAAAAGTTTGCGGAACGTTTTCCCGAATTTCGAACCCGATGCGCAATGATTGGGTTCCTTCCTGCGGCGCTTTGCGATCCAGCGAAATTTTGACTCCGCCCATCGGCACAATTCGCCAGGTCAGAAACGGCATCTTGGAATCAATCACGAGCGGTTTTTCAAACCCTCCGTTGGCCAGCAACGATCCGGCATCCGGCATCGGGCGATCCGGCATCTGCACGGAGTTCCAGACTTCGTAAGCCGCCGCCATTTGTCCGGCGTGAAACAGCGCCAGAGACACCTGCTGGGCTTCGGCGGCGGAATGGTTGGACGTTTCGCGCCAGATGCTCATGGCGTCGTTGAAACGATTGCGACCAACCAGCAAGGCTATCATTTGCGACCGCGCTTCGCCGCTCAGCGCCAACGCCGAACCAATGGCTCGCCCATCGCCATTGAACGAATCCCATGCGTAATCGAACACCAGCGGCAGCGCCGATTGTCGCCCCGCCAATGCCTGGCGAAATTGAGCAAACGCCGCGTCTCTTTCGCCTATGCGCAACAGGTGATTGCCCAGCGCCCAGCGTGGTTCGAAGTGGCTGGGAGCAAGCTTGACCGAACTTTCCAGCGCCTGCCGTGCTTGGTCTTGAATTCCTCCGCGATCCAGTGCCCGACCCAACGCCAGCCAGGTTCGATAATCTTCAGGGTTCATGTTTGAGGCTTTACGCAATTCTTCCAGCGCCGTCGCCAAAAACTGTCCATTTTGCTCTTCGGTAGCGGCGGACAGGTACACGCCACCGCGTCCCAGATGACTTAACGGATCGCGGTTGGCCAGGCCAACGGCCAGATCCGCCCATTGCAGTTTGTTTTCGGGCGGCAGATTCGGCGTTCGCTCAACGGCTCTCATCACTGCATCGCCAATGGCCGAACTGGCGACCAGCCAGGACAACACGCCAAACGCGGCCAGCGCGGCAAGCAGCAACAACAGTCTCAGAATGATGGGTCGAACAGATATTGTGGCCATATCGCGGGTGAGACTACTGAATCGCTCGGCGGCTGGCAAGCAGCAGTCAGCCTCTGAAACTCAACAAATTCTTGAGGTTAATGAGATTGACAGTGTTCGAGAGCATCGGCGATACTTTGTTTCCCCGTTCGGGAAAATCATCGCTAAGCAATTGAAATCAAGGTTTCCGTCAGAATCGGTCCGGCTTTTAGTTTTCGGCAGATGGAATTCTTAACTCGTTTTTGTCGTGCGGAAATCCAAATCCCCCACTAAAACGTCGCATGAATTTTTGACGATTGGCCAGAACCAATCGTTCCGGGCTGTCAGCTTGTTGGCTGGAAAACTTCAGGGAAAAGTTATGTTGCGGAGAGTGTTCCAATCATTCGTGTTTGCCGTTGTTGCTTGTCTGACTGTTTCGAGTGTGGCGTTGGCCCAAAATCCCCAGCAACCGCTCTCCCCCCAATCGGCCAAACCCCAGGTTTTGCCGAACGCAATTCCGACTGGCAATTTGGGAGATCAGGTTTATCGCATAGGTCCCGGTGACGTGTTGGATGTACGTGTTTTCAATCGCCCGGAATTGAGCGGCGAACGCAGAGTGACCGAAGCCGGACGCATCCGATTGCCATTCATCGAAGACATACCGGTTGCTTGTCTGACCGAAGCTGAAATCTCTCAGCAGATTGCCGAAAAATACAAAAAGTTTCTGCGCGATCCGCAAGTGGACGTCTTTGTGAAGGATTACAAGGGGGTGCCGGTGGCGGTCATCGGCGCAGTCAATCAGCCCGCGCGGTTTCAGTTGCAACGCCGGGTTCGTTTGCTGGAATTGCTGTCTTATGCCGGAGGGCCAAGCAATCGCGCCGGGACGTTCATTCACATCATTCACAGCAACGATTACGATTTTTGCCAGAACAATCCGGGTCTTGTTCCAGTTTCAACGGAGGGAAAGCCGGCATCTGAAGCGGATGATCCTGATGGCGGAACAATTTCGATTTTGACGGCCTTGTCATCGGTCAATCTTAGGGATTTGCTCGGTGGAAAGCTGGATGCGAATTTGTACATCCAGCCCGGCGACATAGTCAGCGTTCCCGAAGCCGATCAGATTTATGTGACCGGCGCTGTGAATCGTCCCGGAGCCTACGCGCTGACAACCAAAATCACGCTGACTCAGGCCATCGGTCTTGCGGGTGGAATCAACATGGAAGGCGCGAAAGGTCGTGTGCGATTGGTTCGCCAGGACCCGAATTCGGATAATCGCACTGAAACGGTTCATAACCTCGGAGACATCAACAAACGCAAAATTGAAGACATCATCTTGATGCCGAACGATATTATTGAAGTTCCTACTTCAACGATGCGAGCTGCCTCTCGCAACATGCTGGGAGTCAGCATCAGCATGTTGAGCGCGCTGCCGTATTTCATTATTCGATAGCATTGTCCGGGCTGGAGCCCACATCGTTTTCCAAGCTATGCAGGAAGAGAACAAGAACAAACTGATTACCGCTGAAGAAGCCGCCGCGTTGATGGATTTGCGACGGGATTACGCTTACGGGCGAGGCGTTACGGTTGAAACCGAAGAAACTCACCTGCGCGATTACTGGCGCATCATTCGTCGCCGGTTATGGGTTCCCATCGGAGTCGTCATTGTGACCGTGACGCTGGCCACGATTTACAACCTTCGCTTGCCGGATGTGTACGAAGGCGTCACACAGATCGTGCTGGAGCGCGAAGACCGCGTAGTCAACTTAAAGGATTTGCAGATCAACATGGCGGGTGGCGACGACACGCAGTACATGAATACGCAGTTGAAGATCATGCAAAGCCCGCGTGTGGCGTACATCGTCGCCAAATCGCTGGACCTGGAAAACAACCCGGACTTCATTGCCGGGTTTCGTCCCAGGGGAGACGACCCGCAGGCGCAACAATCCGTGGATGTCACTCATGGCGAAAGCGACGAACAGGCCGAAATGCAGAAGCTGGAACCCCAGATTGACGTATTGATGGCCAACGTGGAAATCAAACCCGAACGCGAAACGCGGCTCATCAACATTCATTACTATCACACCAACAAAGACCTGGCTCGCAAAATTGCCGACACCTGGGCGCTGGCTTGCGTCAAGAACAATCACGAAAGCCGGCAAAAGTCGAACAAGGAGGCCGGAGAATTTCTCGACAAAAGCATCGCGGATTACAAGCTGCGGGTGAAGGAATCCGAAGAAAAATTGCTGAATTATCGCCGCGCCAATCAGATTCTCGACTTTGGCGAAAAGGAAAATACGGTTTCCGAACGATTGGTTGCGCTGAATCAACTGTTGTTGCAGGCGGAAACGGATCGTAAAAATGCGCAACTGCTCTTTGACATGAGTCGCAGTGTCGCGGATGTGACGACGCTGCCTGAAATTCAGCGCGATCCGATAATTCAGGAACTCAACAAAAAGATCACTGAACTGCGCCAACAGCGCGAACAGCTTTTGGTGGAATTCACGCCCGAATGGCCGGACGTGAAGAAAGTCGAACAGCAGCTCACGCGGCTTGAAGGCGAACTTCGCGCGTCGCACCAGCGCATTCTGACAACGGCTGAAAATCAATACCGCAGCGCCATTCAGAAAGAAGACGCGCTGCGAAAAGCGTTTGCGCAACAACGCGCGGAAACCCTGCAACAGAACGAAGGCGCGATTTCCGCGAAGATGTTGCAACAGGAAATTGATACCAATCGCCGAATGCTGGACAACCTGTTGCAAAGCCAGCAGGGCGTGGAGATTTCGAATACCGGGTTGCTCAAACCCAGCATTCGCATTACCAAAGCTGCGACGATGCCGCGCGCTCCTGTCGGGCCGAAACGCGGACAGAACATTCTTCTGGTGGCGCTGCTGGCATTGCTTGGCGGAGTCGGTCTGGTGCTGTTCCTCGATTACGTCAATAACAAGATCGAATCAGTTGAGGATATTGATCGTTACCTGAAATTGCCTGCGCTGGGCGTCATTCCGGTGTTGCAGGGCAACGGCAAAGCTCGCAGGTTGATCTCAGGCAAGGGCAATAATGAACTGGCTCCGGTCGGCGCAGGGAATTCTCAAGTCATCCTGACGCAGGTCGAAAGCAATTCGTCCATTGCAGAAAGTTATCGCCAGTTACGCACGGCTTTGCTGTTGTCATCGGCGGGGCACGCTCCACGAACATTGCTGATTACCAGCAGCCAGCCTGCCGAAGGAAAAACGACGACCAGTGTCAACACGGCAATTTCGCTGGCGCAAACCGGGGCTTCGGTGTTGATTATTGACGCCGATTTGCGCCGCCCGCGAGTGCATAGAATTTTTGGACTCAAAAATAATGCCGGGTTGAGCAATTACCTTGCCGGAGATGGCGAACTGGCTTCGTTGATTCAGATCGCCATGCCCAATTTGTATGTTTTGCCGGTAGGGCCTTTGCCGCCCAACCCTGCGGAATTGCTGGGTTCGCCCAAGATGAAGACGGTGATTGAAACCTTGTCGGCGAATTTTGATTACGTGGTCATTGATTCGCCGCCGGTTTCTTCCTTTGCCGACAGCCTGATTCTCTCTTCCCTGGTTGAAGGAGTGATTATCGTCGTGAAAGGCGGCGTGACTCCGCGAGAAATGGCGCAACGCACCAAAGCGCATTTGCAATCGGTCGGCGCAAAGATTCTGGGCATCGTCATCAATCAGGTGAAACTGCAACCGCACGATTATTATTACTACTCGACTTATTACAGCCGGTATTATTACGGCAACGGAACCAGTGACAACGGCAACAATCTCGACAGTGAAAACACCAGATCGGTTGCGTAACGTCACGGGCGGAGAACCAACTCTCTGGGCGAAATCCCCATTCAGGCAGACCACGAACTTCATTCCTCTCGTGTTTCAATGAAAATCCAACGCTGCCTCGTCACGAGGTTTCCTTTATGGTTCAGGCAGGGTTTATTCATTTGAGAATGAATAAACCCTGATGGTTCAGGGAGTCGTTTGCATTTCAGCAAATGGCTTTTGTTTACGGGAAGCCCCGGTTTGTCATGAAACCTTCGTTTGCAATCAAGGTAGAGAACCTGTCCAAATCGTACACGCTTGGATCAAACGCCGGGTTGGGGCAAACCCTGCGAGACGTGGTAACAGATTTTTTTCGGGGTGAAAATCGCTTCTTCAAAATAGGACAAACCAATGGCAAAGCGTCGGAAACGTTTTGGGCAATCAGGAATCTGAGTTTGGAAATCAAACCCGGAGAGGTGTTGGGTGTAGTGGGAAGAAACGGCGCAGGCAAAAGCACGTTGCTGAAAATTCTCTCGCGCATTTCCGAACCCACCGAAGGCACTGTCAAAATTCGCGGACGAGTGGGAAGCTTGCTGGAAGTCGGCACAGGCTTTCATCCTGAATTGAGCGGACGCGACAACATTTACCTGAATGGTTCGATTCTGGGAATGGCGCGCCGCGAAATTGACCGAAAGTTCGATGAAATCGTCAGCTTTGCCGAAATCGAAAAGTTCATTGACACGCCGGTCAAACGATACAGCAGCGGAATGTACGTCCGGCTGGCATTTGCCGTCGCGGCGCATCTGGAACCCGAAATTCTGCTGATTGACGAAGTGCTTTCGGTTGGCGACGCCGCGTTTCAGAAAAAGTGTCTGGGAAAAATCAGCGAGGTTTCACAAGGAGGGCGGACGGTCCTGTTCGTCAGCCACAACACTTCGGCGTTGCTCAATTTGTGCAAACGCGGCGTGTTGCTGGAACACGGAACGTTGACTTCGGATGGCGCAATCGAATCAGTCGTGCGCGATTACATGAAACATTCGCTGGTAAACGAATCCGGCGATTTGACTTCGTATTCGGATCGTCAAGGCGCAGGGAGAGTGCGTTTCACTCGTGTGATGTTTGAAGACATTGCCGGCAATACGGTTCAGCACGGAATCTCCGGCCAACCGTTGGTCATCAAGCTGACGTACCAATCTGCCGAGCAAAAATCATTGTCTCGTTGCCGATTGTCGGTCACGTTTTACGACAATCTTGGTCAACCTTTGTTCAATTGTTCCAGCGATTCAGTGATCGCTGCTCCGGTGAATCTGGATTCTGAGGGATCGGTCAAGTGCGTGATTCCAAGATTGCCGCTCAGCCAGAATCACTACCTGCTGACGCTGTTTTTCGAAGTGAACAACGAAATCGAAGACTGGCTTCATCAAGTGATAGAGCTGGAAGTCATTGATGGAGATTATTACGGAACCGGGCGGTTGTATCCCAAAGGCTGGCAAGGCAAAGGCGTGCTGGTGCCGTTTACCTGGAAGATGGACAACGACAAGTCCCGGAATTGATGCTTCAACCTGAAACCTGTTTGGTAGTTTTATGAACGCAGCGCCCGTCCTGATTTTTATTCTGGGTTGTTTCGCCTGGGTATTGCATACCCGCTTAAAGAATTCCTTTTTACGCATCTACAGCATCTTCTTCCTCATCCTTGTCGTGTACGCAACGAATAAAGCCTATTACGGAATTTCTGCGGACATGTCCGAAGGGACATTCAGCCCGCTGAGTCTGGCGCGGTGGGGAGCGCTGATTTTGTTTGCGGTCTTCGCCTGGCGATTGAAGGCTCCTGAAAAATTCCAGGCGGATATTGTGTTGGGGCTGCTTGTCATTCTGTTGTTGTCGGACATGTTTTTGTCGGCCTTTTACGCCGAGAGCTTCAGCTATTCATTTCTACGAACTCTCAGTTTCATTTTGCTGTCGTTTGCCGTGATGAAAGGCATGACGATCTACTTTTATAACAGCGTCAATTGTCTGCACTTCTTTCAGCTCAAATACTATGCTGCCTGGATCATGCTGGCTCCGGCTTTGTTGATGCTGATTTCAGGGCTGGGTTATGGAATCACGATCATCATGAACCAGTACGCCGGTTTTTTCGGAAATCAAAATATGTTCGGCACGTTTTCCGCGTTGATTACGCCTTACGTGTTGTTTCATTGGCAGGTTGTCGCTCAAAAGCGGTGGGAAAAATGGCTGGATGCAAGCTTGCTGGCAATTATTCTGGCCGGTTTGTGGTTTTCCAATTCACGCAACGGCGCCAGTTCGTGGGTGATTGCCGTTTCGGTCTATTTCTTTGTCGTGAACCTGAAATATCGCATCAAGATCGTGGCTGCCGCGGTTTGTCTGGTGATTGTGCTGGCAGTTTCACCTGCGCTGAAAAGCGATCTGATCAGCTTTGTTCGCAAGGGAACCGACAAATCGCTTCAAGTGACGGATTTTGCTTCCCAGCTCAACGAAGAGCAGCGGTTCAAAATGTGGAAAGGCGTCTGGCCGTTGTTTTGGAAGCAGAAACTGACCGGATACGGTTTTGCTTCTTCGCATCTGCTCGTGTTTCCGTTTACCAAAGACGAAGAGGCCGGTCGCGCCTTGCACAACAGCTACCTGGAAATTTTTGGCGATCTGGGATTGCCGGGGCTGATTCTGTTGCTGCTGCTGATTTACCGCGTCGGCGGCAGAGCCGTCTCGTTAATTCAACGCAAAGGCGAATACCTGGAGCGAAATATCAATGCCGTGTTTATTTCGGTCTTTGTCGCTGGATTGGCCAATGCGTTTTTTGAAAGCTGGATGTTTTCAGTCGGCAATCTGACTTCGTTGATGTTCTGGGTTCCGGTGGCTGGAGTTGCCGCCAGATGGTCGTGGCGGGCGGAAGTTTCCGCTGCGCAGGTTCCGAAATTCGCGGAAGAGATAAAACAGAAATGGCAGATACAACAAGGCACGACGGCCTGACAATTTCCGAGCGACAGAAAATCTGGTTGCTGGTGTCGGCCATTGTAATGATCGTTGGTTACCACGCTTTTGCCGTCGCTCGAATCCCGGCTTTCCCGACAGATGACGATGGCGCTTATGCCGCCGCGGGGCATCAAATCTGGCAATCCGGCAAACCCGGAGTCACGGGTTACAAAACGGTGGCCGGAATGGGCGAAGATATTTTTGTGCTTGGCCATCTGGGCGCGCTGGTTCAGGGCGCGTTCACACACTTCTTCGGCGTCAATGTCAGAAACGCTCTCTGGCCTTCTTTTCTGGTCGGCGTCGCCTTGCTGGTTATGGTCTTTCTTCTCGGTCAGACGTTGTGGGGAACGAAAACCGGGTTGTTGTCGGCGCTGTTGCTTTCGCTTTCAGGAATCTTCTTCAACGCATCGCATTCGGCGCGCCCGGATTTGCTGGTGACGCTGTTTTTGCTGGTGGCGTTTTGGTTGGTGGCCTCTTCTTCCGTTGAATCGCCGTTTGGCAGATTGTTTCTGGCTGGTTTGGCGATGGGCGTCAGCGGAGATGTTCATCCAAATGGATTTTTGCTGGCTCCTCTGCCGCTGTTGTTTTGGATGTTGGCGAGACGACCTGCCTGGAGCCAGCTTTGGCGCGGAACGCTGGTGTATGGCGGTGGTGGCGTGATTGGCATCGTGTACTGGCTGGCAAGACATTACTGGCCGAATGTCACGGCCTTTCATCGGCAAAGCTCCGTGCATGGTTTGGCTACGCACGGCGTCAAAATTCTGGATCGCGGATTGGTTGGGGCGCTTGGCGCAGAATTGCAACGGTACTTGAACTGGTTTTGGAATGCGCGCGGCCATCGCCATCTGTTGGAAGGAATCTGCGTGCTGGCCAGCGGAGCGTATTTGCTCTGGCGAGGCGGGCGAACCGAAAAAGCAGTCGTTTTGACTTGGGGAGCCTTTTTCCTGATTGCTGCTGCGTTGATGAGCAATTCATTCGGATGGTATCTGATTTTCGCCTGGCCGCTGTTTGCGCTGTGGATGGCCAGAGCGTTTGAGTTGGTTTCGTGGCCATTGGTCAGGCGCGGCGCGTTGGCGGCGTTGATTGCGGCGTATTTATTCAATCTGGGCGTCTGGCACTGGAAAGCGCGACAGGATACGCCGCTTCAGGCGCAGTTGAGCGAGCTAAGGTCTGCGGTTCCTGCGTCTGAGCCAATCTTTGCCAGCGCCGGGTTGTGGTTTGCCTTTTGGGACAGAGACTTCACTCACGAACCATATCTGCCGTTTCGTGAAATCGAAGCGAAGTTGTACCCGGAAACTGGACCGACCGGATGGGAAGCCGAGCAGCGTAAACTGGGCTGGCGTTACATTGCCGCTTACGGAAATTTGCGGCGCATGCTGGACCCGGAATTTCCCGTCGAACAGATGCTGGCGGTCGAACCATGGCGCAATCGCGTAGATGAAGTGATGGCCGCTCGCAATTTTTCGTTACAACATTGTTCCGTCGTCACGCGATTTCGTTCGCAGGATGAAATCATCACCGTGTTTCGGATCAACGATCCCGATTCAACCTCAGCAACCAACCTTCCCTGACTTTGTCCAAAGTGATTCACGTTCTTTTCAACGCGCTGGCTTCGACTGCCGGAGGCGGCGTGACTTATTTGCGGAACGTTCTGCCGCTGTTGAATGACAGCGATGAACAGCAACGGTATCTGGCGCTTGTGCCGCAATCTTACACGGAAAATCGTCTTCACCTGGCGCCGGGGAAAGTGACAATCGAAGTCGTCGAAACAGTAGGAGTGTTGCAACGGTTTTGGTGGGAACAACGCGAATTGCGGAATCTGATTCGATCACGGCGGATTGATGTGCTGGTGTCATTGGGCAACTTTGCGATGTTCAAATCGCCAGCGCCGCAAATTTTGTTTAACCGCAATGATCTGTTGTTTTCGTCGGAATTCGAACGTGATTTGCAAACTCGTAATTTGCGCCGCGAGCTTCTTGCGCATCGAGTGAAATGCTGGCTGGCGAAACGATCCATCAAAGCCGCGACTGTCAATGTCGCGCCGACAGCGGCGTTTGCCCGAAAGATCGAAACCACCCAAGGTTTGGAGCAAGTCAAAATCGAAACGCTTCGCTTTGGATTCGACGCTGATACCTTCGTGTTGAATCAAACTCCGTTGCCGGACGCGCTGTTGGCCAGGTTAAACCTGCGCGACGATTGCCGTCGTGTGTTGTATGTCAGCCATTACAATTACTTTCGCAACTTTGAAACTCTGATTCGCGCGTTGCCAATTATCAAATCGCAATTGAAACAGCAGACCGGCGAAGAAGTGCAGTTGGTTTTGACGACCGACATTCAACGCGGCGCGGTTTATGGAGGCTACGACGCAACGGCAGCGGCGGAATTGATTGACCGGCTGGGCGTGCGCGACGACATTGCCATGCTCGGCGCGGTGGATTACGACAAGCTGCATCAACTGTACAAACTCTGCGATGTGTTTGTTTGTCCGTCGTATTCCGAAAGCTTTGGCCATCCGTTGGTCGAAGCCATGGCTTCGGGTTTGCCGGTTGTTTCAGCAGATTTGCCTGTGCATCGTGAACTGTGCGGCGATGCGGCGGTATATTTTGACGTGTTTGACGAAACGAAACTGGCTGAGCAATGCGTTCGCGTGTTGGCGAATGATGAGACGAACAGGCGATTGAGCGCGCAGGGTTTGCAACGCAGCCGCGAATTTTCATGGCGCGAACACGTTCGACAGTTGACGGCATTGATCGCTCGCGTCGCCGAACAGAATTACAAACGATGATTTCTCAATTGAGCAAGCTTCCGATTTCGGTGGTTGTTCCCGTTAAAAATGAAGAGCGCAACATGATTGCGTGTCTGGAAAGCGTCGCCTGGGCGGATGAAATCTGGCTGGTGGATTCGCACAGCACTGATCGAACCTGCGAAATCGCCGAACAGTTTGGCGCTCGAATCGTCCAGTTTGATTACGCCGGAGGTTTTCCGAAAAAGAAAAACTGGGCGCTGGAACATCTGCCGTTCAAACACGAATGGGTGTTGTTGCTGGACGCCGACGAACGTGTGACGCCGGAACTGCAAACGGAAATCGCCGAGGTCTTGAATCATTCGAACAATGCGGATGGGTATTACATCAACCGGCGGCTGATTTTTCTGGGGCGCTGGATCAAACATTGCGGCTGGTATCCGAGCTGGAATTTGCGATTGTTCAAACACCGATTGGGACGGTTTGAACGTCCGCACGCCGAAGACGTGGAAAACGCAGGCGACGTGGAAGTTCACGAACACGTGTTGCTGGGTGGGCGCGCCGAATACCTGAAACACGATTTGCTGCACGAAGATTTCAAAAGCATCTATCACTTCATCGAACGGCATAACCGATATTCCAATTGGGAAGCGCGTGTTTATACCAATCTGGCCATTGGCGATTCGGGCGCGAGCAGCGTGCGCGCATCGCTGTTTGGTTCTCCCATCGAGCGCAAACGATTCATCAAACGATTGTGGGCGCGGTTGCCGTTTCGTCCGCTGTTGCGATTCTTCTGGATGTATATCGTCAAGCTGGGCTTTCTGGACGGGCGCGCCGGGCTGATTTTTTGCACGCTGATGACCATGCACGAAGCCGTAATTGCAGCGAAGATTTACGAAATGAATCTGAAGAATTTGCCGCGCAGGAACGACGAATCAGCGCCGCGACCGGCAGGGAGCAGGCATTCATAAATTGTTTTTCGTTATGTTGCGTGTTAGTTGTAAGGATCGGAGGGCAAAAAGATGAGCACTGTATCTGAAGCGGCAACCGCCCGGCAGACAATTGCACAAAATTACCTGGAACTGGACGAAGACGGTCGCGCCTGGATCAAGGGGGCGAACACCAAAGTCATAGAAGTCGCGCTTGATTGGATTGCCTATCGCTGGAATGCCGAAGAGATTCATCGCCAGCATCCGCATCTGGCGCTGCCTCAAATTCACGCCGCCTTGGCCTATTACTTCGATCATCAACGCGAAATGGATGAGCAGATCGAACAAAGTCGCCGAACAATTGAGTTGATGCGAGCGGAAGCGGGCGAAACTTTCACGCGAGAGCAATTGATGGAAAGGCTTGGGAAGGTTTGAGCCTCAGACTTTACATGGATGTCCATGTTCACCGGGCAATCACAGAAGGTTTGCGCCAGCGTGGCGTTGATGTTTTGACTGCACAGGAGGACGGCGCGCGCCAATTTGATGACGAGGTTTTGCTCAATCGCGCAGGCGAATTGGGGCGTGTGCTGTTCACACAAGACGAAGATTTTTTTTGCAGAAACCGCTCGACGACAACGAGTCGGTGAATCATTTGCCGGAGTTATTTTCGGGCGCCAAACTGAAGTGACAATTGGCCAATACATAGCTGATCTGGAATTGCTGGCCAAAGCCTGCGAGTCTGAAGAACTGGCAGACCGATTGCAGTATCTGCCATTGAGTTAATTTCTTTGAAAAGCCTGCCTGTTTCTCCCCATCAAAACCATGTGTGGAATTTGCGGCATAGCTGGAAATGTTGATCCGGGCGTCATTGAACGCATGACGCTGAGTTTGACGCATCGCGGGCCGGATGACGGCGGCGTGGAACTTTTCCCCGATCATCAACTGGCGCTAGGCCATCGCCGGTTGAGCATCATTGATCTTTCGCCATCCGGGCGTCAGCCGATGAGCAACGAAGACGGTTCGGTTTGGATCAGTTTCAATGGCGAACTGTACAATTACCCCGAATTGAAAGCTGGTTTGGATTCACAAAGGCACAGCTTCGCGTCACAAACCGATTGCGAAGTGTTGCTGCATTTGTACGAAGAACTCGGCGCGGAATGCTTCAAGCTGCTCAATGGGATGTTCGCTTTTGCTTTGTATGACGCGCGACGCGAGCGGCTGTTTCTGGCGCGCGATCATCTGGGCGTCAAACCGCTGTATTACGCCGAAGTCAACGGCCAGTTGCTGTTCGGTTCGGAGATCAAGGCGATTCTGGCTGCCGGTGTGTATTCGCCGGAAATTGACTGGCAATCGGCGCACGACTTTTTTTCGTTTCTGTACGTGCCCGCTCCGAACACCATTTTTCGCGGCGTTCGCGCGCTGCCGCCTGCTCATTGGCTGGAATACGATCTGCGAGCGCGGCGCGTGGTGAAGTTTGAGCGGTATTGGAAAATTGCCGACTGGGGATTGGCCAAACCAAAAACCGACGAGCGCGAAATCAAAGCCGAGTTGCGACGATTGATGGCTGATGCGGTTGAAAAGCAACTGATGGCGGACGTGCCGCTCGGCGCGTTTCTTTCCGGCGGGATTGATTCCAATGTGATCGTCGGTTTGATGGCCGAACGTTCGCGGCAGGTCAAAACCTTCACAGTGCTGTTCGACGAACCGGAGATGACCTATTACGACGAACGCGCAGAAGCGCAGCGTGTCGCCGACAAATTCGGTACCGAGCACCACGAACTGACGATTGATCTTTCCCGCCCGGAAGAAATGCTCGATCTGGTGGAGCATTTCGATCAGCCGTTTGGCAACACGACTTTCTTTCTGACGTATTTGCTGTCGCGGTACACGCGCGAATTTGTGACCGTTTCACTGTCGGGCGCAGGTGGCGATGAATTGTTCGGTGGGTATCCGCGTTATCGCGCCGTGCAGGCGATGAAGTATCTGCGCTTTGTTCCGCGTGTGGCGTCAAAGGCTGCGCTGGCTGCGTTGTCGTTTCAAAAAGATGATTTCAACGACCGGCGATTGCATCGCGCAAGAGCTTTGCTGGCAGGGTTGGACAGTGATCCGGCTCGGCAATATCTGAAATGGGTTTATTACCTGGACGAAGATCGCAAAGCGAAGTTGTTCGCCAACACCAAAGGAAACTTGTCGTCTCATCGAGTGTTGCAAAACCATCTGGACGAAATTCCTGTGGTTTGGGATGACGGCAACCGATTTTCGTTTTTGGACGTGCAAACCTTTCTGCCGGACAATCTGCTGGAATACTCCGACAAGATGAGCATGGCCTGGGCGCTGGAATTGCGCGTGCCGTTTCTGGATCCGCGCGTGGTCGAACTGGCGTTTCAGATTCCGTTTTCGATGAAGCTCAACCGAGCGGGCAGCAAAACAATTTTGCGAACAACGTTTGCTGATTTGATTCCGCCGGAGAACCTGCGCGCGCCGAAAAAAGGCTTCAACGTGCCGCTGGGCGGCTGGATGCGAACGAAGCTGGATCGGTTTTTTGACGAACTCTTGCCGCGTGAGTACGTTCAGCGCGAAGGCATTTTCGAATTCGATTACATCCAACAACTCCGCCAAGAACATCGCCAAGGCCGGCGCGACAATGCGTATGAACTGTTTGCCATTCTGATTTTCGATGCGTGGTATCGCAAATACATCCTTTGACCGTTTGGAGTTCACGCTTCAACGTGTCGCCAGTCGTGACACGCTGAAGCGTGAACTCTCAGCTTTACAATGAAACAAGTGATTCAAAACTTCCGCTCCGGCGTGCTGAAAGTGGACGACGTGCCGGAAACCATTTGTCGCAGCGGCGGCATTCTGGTGGGCAACGTCGCGTCGCTGGTCAGCGCGGGAACAGAAAAGATGACGGTTGATCTGGCGCAAAAGTCTTTGGTCGGCAAAGCGGCAGAGCGTCCCGATTTGGTCAGGCAAGTGATCGGCAAACTTCGCAAAGATGGATTGATGGCGACGTTGCGCACCGTGAAAGCAAAGCTCGAAACACCAGTGGCGCTTGGATACAGTTGCGCGGGTGTGGTACGCGAAATCGGGCGCGGAGCGGAGGAGTTTCAAGTTGGTGACCGCGTGGCTTGCGCAGGGATGAATTACGCTTCGCACGCAGAAACTGTTTTTGTGCCAAAAAATCTGGCAGTCAAAATTCCCGATGACGTCAGTTTTGACGAAGCGGCGTTTGTCACGCTCGGCGCAATTGCGCTGCAAGGTGTGCGAACGGCTGAAGTGAAGCTGGGCGATGCGGTGGCGGTGATCGGATTGGGTTTGCTGGGTCAATTAACCGTGCAGATTTTGAAAGCCGCTGGCTGCCGTGTCATAGGCATTGATCTGGAAGCGAGCAAAGTTGAATTGGCGCGCGAATTCGGCTGTGACGCCGGAATCTTGCGTGGCAATGATGTTGAACTGGCCGTCAGGCAATTCACTGACAACTTTGGAGTGGACGCGGTGATTGTGACGGCGGCGGCGGATACCAACGACCCGATTGAGCTGGCTGGCGTCATCGCGCGTGATCGAGCGATTGTTTCGATGGTCGGCGCGGTGCGGATGGATATTCCGCGCAAGGTTTATTACGAAAAGGAACTGCAATTGCGTCTGTCGCGGTCTTACGGCCCAGGACGTTACGACGCCGATTACGAAGAACGCGGCAAGGATTATCCCATCGGTTACGTGCGCTGGACGGAGCGGCGAAACATGCAGGAATTTCTGCGGTTGGTGGCGATGAAAGCCGTCAAGCTGGAACGGCTCATCACGCATCGCATACCGATTGAACAGGCCGAACAGGCTTACGACATCATCACAGGCAAAACGCAGCAGAATTATCTGGGCATTTTGCTGACGTATGACGTGACGGCGAATCGCAATGAAAACGTCATTGCGTTAGGTTCAACGCGCAAAACCGCCGACGTTCGACTGGGCGTGATTGGCGCGGGCAATTTTGCCAAAAGCATTTTGCTGCCCCGGCTGGCAAAGCTGAACGGAGTCAGTTTGGTTGGTTTGGCGACGGCCACCGGACGAACGGCGAAAGCGGTTGGCGAACAATTTGGTTTTGAGTTTTGTACAACCGATTACCGTGAACTGCTGCGCCGCGAAGACATCAATACGGTGTTGATAGCCACTCGGCACGACACGCACGCCGCCATGGCCGCCGAAGCCGTTCGCGCTGGTAAAACAGTGTTCGTCGAAAAACCGCTGGCAACAACGGAAGAAGGATTGGCGGAACTCGTCTCTGCCGTCGAGCAAGGCGACGGGCGAATTCTGGTAGGCTTCAATCGTCGCTTTTCTTCTCTGGTCGTGGAGATGAAACAGTTCTTTGATGGCGCCGGTTCGCTGGCCATAGCTTATCGCGTCAACGCCGGAGAAATTCCAAAGGAAAGCTGGATTCAACAGGACGAAGGCGGCGGGCGCATCATTGGCGAAGTTTGCCATTTCGTGGACTTGCTGCAATTTCTGACCTCAGCCGAACCGACGGAAGTATTTGCCTGTCGCAGCGCCGCCGGAACGGATACGCTGAGCATCATTGTCAAATTCAGCGATGGTTCCGTTGGCAACATCAATTACTTCGCCAATGGAGATCGCGGATTGCCGAAAGAACGTGTGGAAGTTTTTGGCGGCGGACGTTCGGCTGTGTTGGATGATTTCCGGCAGCTTGAGTTATGGCGTGACGGCAAGCGCAAAACTTCCAAACGCCTGTCGCAGGACAAAGGCTTCGACCAGGAACTTTCCGCGTTTGTCGCAGCAGTGCGCGAAGGAAGCGAAATGCCGATTGGTTGGCGCAGCCTGATGCTGACTACACTGGCGACATTGCGGATTGAAGATTCGCTGCGAAGTGGAAAGCCTGAAATCGTCAATCTCAAATTTGAGATTTGAAATCGCGGCTGTTGAATTGAAATTGAAAGCGGCGGAAACAAAACTTGAATCCAATTCTGTTGTTCAGAACTTTGAAACATTTGCGATGGCAGCAACTCGCCTTTCGCCCGTTGCGTGTGGCGCAGTTCCGGTTTTATCGCGTGTTGCCGCAGTTGGCTTTTCGTCCAACCGCGATTGGCTCGGCTGTTTCATCGGTTTTGCCGCAATCGGTCGAAACGATTAGTCGAGTTTTCAGCGAACAGTTTGCGCATTTGAATCAACCTCTGAATGAATTTGACGACTGGTTGGACGATTTGAAACAGAACCGCTTCACGTTTCTGAATCGCAGTTTGACGATTCAGCCGATGGGCTGGAATAAACGCTACGAAAGCCATCTTTGGAATTATCAGCTTCATTATTTCGGATATGCGCCTTTGGCTGCGCGCGCGTTGGTTGAACGCGGCGGTGAGTCTGTCTGGCAGGCGTGTCGCCGGTTGATTGAACACTGGATCGTTGATGCGGAACCGGGTCGCAGCGATGGTTGGGATGCTTATCCGATTTCGTTGCGTGTGGTGAATTGGATTTACGCCTATGCGCTGGTGGCCGATCGCGAAGACAAAGAATTTCTGGCCAGATGGCGGGCGAGTTTGTTCGATCAGCTTGGTTTTTTGCGCCGCCATCTGGAACATCACCTGCTGGCGAATCATTTGCTGAAAAACGTCAAGGCATTGGTGATTGGCGGATTGTTCTTTCAAAACCGAAGCTGGATAAATGCGGGCGAGAGTTTGTTGTGGCGCGAATTGAACGAACAGGTTTTGCCAGATGGCGGACATTACGAACGGTCGCCGATGTATCACGCTCAGGCGTTGGCCGATTTTCTGGAAAGTTACGCGCTGTTGCTGGCTTTCGGACGATTGAAGCGCGACGCGAAGATTGAAGCTCGATTGCGGGCGATGGCCGGTTTTCTTTCGGCGATGAGTTACGCGGATGGAACTCTGGCGTTGTTCAACGATTCGGCCAACACTGTGGAAACCCGTCCGCAACCGATTCTGGAAACGGCGAGCCGTGTCGTCGGCTCAGCGTCGCAAGCGAAGACCAATTTTCCGCAGACCGGTTATTACGTGTGGGCTTCGGCGGACGAACGTGAAAAGATCATCGTTGACGCTGGCGAACCTTCGGTGGCTTATAACACTGCTCATGCTCATAACGATTTGCTCAGTTACGAATTGTGGCTCGGTGGACAGCCGTTTATCGTTGATTCAGGAGTTCACGGTTATGGCGGAGATCGTTTCCGTGAATACTGCCGTTCGACGCGCGCGCACAACACTGTGATGTTTGACGGCGGCGAGCAATCTGAAATCTGGAGCACGTTCCGAATGGCCAGGCGAGCGCGGTTGATTGACGCTGGCGCAGAAGGCGGTGGTGACGCTTGGAGCTTTTGGGCTTCGTTTGCGCGATTCGGCGACGGTTTGATTCACGAACGCCGGATTGATAGAAGCCGCGACGGCGTTTGGACGGTGACTGATTCCGCCAAAGGCAAAACGTCGCGCGCTGCCAGCTTCATTCATTTGCATCCACAGATTGAAATAAAAGAAACAAGCCAATCATCGGTGTTGTGTTGTTCAGGCAGCCAGCAGGTTTTGATTGAAGCTTTTGCAGAAGACGGCGGCAGCGTCAATGTTGAAGTCGTCCGCGGCGACGAAGCAACGATTCAGGGATGGCGCTTTTCTGATTTTGGAATTGCTGAACCGAGCGCGACTATTCGGTTTGAGTATCGAATCGGCGACGCCAGGAAATTTGGATATACGATCAATGCGAATCACTTTTCTCTGCCAATACTTTCCGCCTGAGATGGGAGCGCCCTCGGCTCGCACCTTCGAGCACGCGCGGCGCTGGGTGGAACTTGGGCATGACGTGACGGTCATTACCGGTTTTCCGAATCATCCGACAGGCGTCATTCGCCCGGAATATCGCGGGCAGTTCGTCAAACGCGAATCGGTCGAAGGCATCGAACTTCTGCGCACTTGGGTTTATTGCGCCGCCAACAAAGGCTTCTTTCGCCGTGTGTTGAATTTCCTGTCGTTCTTTTTTTCGTCGTTGATTCTTGGCGCATTGCTGACCCGAAAGCCTGATGTCGTCATCGGAACTTCGCCGCAGTTTTTTTGCGCTGTGTCGGCTTATTTGCTCAGCCGCGTCAAACGAGTTCCGTTTGTTTTTGAAGTCCGCGACATCTGGCCTCAGTCGGCGGTGGAAATGGGAGCGTTGAAAAATCGCTGGCTGATTCGCGCGCTCGAAGCGATTGAAATGTATTTGTACCGTCACGCGATGTTGATCGTTCCGGTTGCCGAATCCACGCGCGATTACTTGATTGGCAAAGGCGTCGCGCCGGAAAAGATCAAGATCATCACCAACGGAGTTGACGCAGCTTATCTGGCTTCGGCGAGCGTGACGCCGGAAGACGTGCGACGGCAATTGAATTTGGAAGACAAGTTCGTCGTTTCTTACATCGGCACGCACGGAATGGCTCATGCGTTGCAGGTTGTGTTGAATGTGGCCAAACGGTTCAGCGGCGATTCCGAAGTGCATTTTCTGTTCGTCGGCGAAGGCGCGGAAAAACAAAAATTGAAGCAATTGGCGGAACGATTGTCGCTGGGCAATCTGACGTTTCTGGATGAACAACCGCGCGAACGATTGCTGGGATTTTATCGCGCCAGCGATGTCAGTCTGGTTCCGTTGCGGCGATTGGCGATCTTTCAAAAAGTTCTTCCGTCCAAACTGTTCGAGTTGATGGGCGTAGGCTGTCCGATAATTTGCAGCGTCGAAGGCGAAGCGGCTCGTTTGGTTGCCGCCGCCGAAGCCGGCCTGTGCATAGAGCCGGAAAACGAAGACGCGCTGTTTGCCGCCATCAATCGTTTGCGCGCCGAACCGGAATTGCGAAAGCGAATGAGTGCGAGCGGACGGCAATTCGTCAAGGCGAATTATCTGCGTTCGGCGCTGGCTGAAAAATATCTGGCGGTTGTTTCACAGGTGGCAGGTGACAGGCAGCAGGTGGCAGGCGAAACCGTGCATTCGATTCCCAAGCTTTCAAAACCGACCACCGACCACCGACCACCAACTACTAACCACTAAATGAGATCATACGTCACACTCTTCATGCTTTCATTTCTGGCGGCTTTGCTGTTGACGCCATTGGTGCGTCGCAAAGCGACCGAGTGGGGGGCGATTGCCATGCCGGATGGCGCTGAAGGCGGGCGGCACATTCACGCCAAACCTACGCCACGGTTGGGCGGCATAGCAATTTACCTGGCGTTTATGGCGACTCTGGCTTGCGTGCCGTTGATGCCGAATATGGTCGGCGATATTTTCCGCGCGAATTTGCCGAAACTGCTGATGCTGCTGATTCCGGCGACGCTGATTTTCCTCTTCGGTGTGTACGACGATTTTCACAACGTCGGCGCGCCGGAAAAAGTCATAGTGCAAACCATCGCCGCGGCCATGATTTTTGCCGGTGGTTTTCGCATCGAAAACATCTCGTCGCCGTTCGGCGGTCACTGGCAATTGCCGTTGTGGCTGAGCTTCGTGCTGACGGCTGTGTGGGTGATAGGCATTACGAACGCCTTCAATCTGATTGACGGCATTGACGGATTGGCGGCGGGAGCGTCGGTCTTTGCGCTGCTTTCGATTCTGGTGTTTTCCGTTGCCCAGGGAAATCCCGAAATCAGCCAACTGGCCGTGGTGTTGATCGGAGCGGCGCTGGGATTTTTGCGATTCAATTTCAACCCGGCGACAATCTTTCTGGGCGATTCGGGCAGTTTGTTTCTGGGCTTCATGGCGGCGGCATTGTCGTTGGCCGGTTCGCAAAAAGGTTCGACGATTGTGGCTATTGCCATTCCGCTGGTGTCGTTCGGATTGCCTGTGACCGAAGCCGGGTTGTCGCTGGCGCGGCGTTTTGTCAGCGGACAATCGTTGCTGGCCGGAGATCGCGGACACATTCACCACAAATTGTTGCAGCACGGGTTGAGCCAGCGACAGGCAGCTATTTTGCTGTATGCCGTGTGCGCGTTGTTTTCGTTGTTCGGATTGATGTTGCTCAATCCTCAGCGAAGCCTGGCTGCGCTGGTCTTTTTTGTGCTGGGCGTGGGAATCGTTTTCGGGGTGCAGCGATTGCGATACGCCGAATTTGCCGAACTTGGCAATCAGATCAAACAGGGCGTCACGCAGCGACGACGTTCGCTGGCCGTCAACATACGAGTTCGACGCGCCAGCGAAGATTTAAGCAAGGTGCAAACGTCCGCACAGCTTTTCGCCGCGCTGGAAACCATGCTGGAAACGAACGAATTCGATTACGCCGTGCTGGATTTGAACGTCAGCCGGTTTTCAATCGGAGCCGACAACGCCAGCCACACAATTTGGAGTTGGCGACGCGAAAGCGCCGAGCCGGATGAAGGAATCTATGATGAGACGTTCGACGACCAAACGTCGGCTCGATGGATGCTGAGTTTGCCGTTGACCGACGAAGCGGGCAACGGCATAGGGTTGATGACGTTTCACCGAAAGTTGACGGCCAACGCATTGACGATTGACCTGAAACATCTGTGCGGCGAATTCCAACGCGAACTGAGCGCGGCTCTGTTGCGAGTGTCCGGCGAACGGCTTCACACCTGAAGCGGAATAAATTCCGGGTCGTCCTGGTGTTCGCGCTCCCACATCAAAAAGTTGTAGTAACCGCACGTCGTCTCTTCGGGAAAATCGCGGCACGTCGTCGGGCGATGTTCGTAGACGGTGCAGTTCCGGTTTTCCTGATCGAAGAACATGCACATGCTTTTGAAGATGTGGTCTTTGCGATGCCGCAGCACGCGCGCCTTGTACGATTTTTCGTATTTGGTGAATTTAGTTTCGGCCTGTTCAAACGTCAGGCTGAACCGTTTGGCCAAACGCTGGATGTCGCGTTTGTTGACGCGAATCCAGTCATACGAACAACAATAACCGGGACATTTTGAACAGTCGTAACGCAAGCGCGGCTTTCTGGTTTTTTCGTTTCCGTTGGCCTGCAACACAGGCAATTCTTTTTTCGCCATAATCTGAAAGCTTGAATCGAGTTTGGGTGGATTTGCAGCCAAAATCTGACCGCGTGACATACTTACCATCATCGTGAGATGTCAGCAACTGCAATAATCAAAATCAGGAAGGATAGTTTGAAAGATGGACGTAGGAAGAAATGATCCTTGCCCGTGTGGCAGTGGAAAGAAATATAAAAAGTGTTGTCTGAACATTCGTGGGGAAACCCCGCCATCTTTTCACACGGCTGAGACAGAGCTTTTGCCAAAGGAAATTTCGGATGATGAAGATGAGTTGGTCGCTGCAGGCGAAGTCAGCGATTACGGAACGCCGGTTTTGACTCAAGAATTATTTGATCAACTTTCATCTAAAGTTCCCAGTTCATACGACTTCATTTCCAGCTTGGCGGAACGCCCGCATCTTCTCCAAAAGGCAAACCAGATGGTTGGAAAAATTCTGTTTCGAGGCAAGGAAGAAGCGCGAAAGATCAAAAAAGCCGAAAGTCCGGAGGATCTGGTTGAAATCATGTTGTCGAACCCTGATCCGTTGAATCACCACTTGCTACTTGATCGAGTGCTGGAAAACCCTGCCTTGTCCATACCGCTGATTCTTGACGAACTGGCCAAACCGCAGCGAAACAGCTTTGCTGAGTTGGCGGTTCAGGCGATCTACCGTTCCAACTTTTATCCGGAAGACGATTTACTGGAGCTTGTTACCGAACCTAACGCCACCGCCTACGATCTATCCTTGATTTGTATGCTTCTCGGCATGCTGGAAATCGAAGAGGCGACGAAACCACTGTGGGATTACTATCAATTCTTCAGAAAAAAGTTTCCGCATCGTGAATACTGGAAAGGCCCGCTAACCGGCTTGGCGGAAATCAAGTACAGACAAGATCATCCAATTGAGGTAACGCAAGAGCAATGCGATCTGGTCGTGCAATGTTTGCAGCAGTCAGGCATAAGTGTTTCATCTTTTACTGCAAGCCGAATCATAACGTTGGTTTATGCACGAAGGGTTTTGAAGCTTCTTGAAACCCTGTTTGGAGAGGTTGATGAAAGCCAGGTCCAAGGAGCGTTTGCTGAAAACGAACATAGTAAGCAGGTAATGCCTGTTCTTGAGCCACTTCTAAAGACAATCCAGCAATTTAAGCCGGCTTCCGAAAAGTGAACCAACGATGGCAACTTGGAACAGATCAAACTGGGTGAGCCTTTCGCCGAACGGCATTGGCCATGTGAAGCCAAACCATTATCTGGACATGGCCAAAATCCTCTGGCGCAATCGCGATCAATTGCCCTTTGCCTGGCGTATTTTGACCAAAGGCGTGTGCGACGGATGCGCGCTGGGGACGGCAGGCGTTCACGATTTCACCATGGACGGCGTGCATTTGTGCATGGTGCGGTTGGAATTGATGCGATTGAACACCGCGCCTGCGCTGGACGTGAAGCTGCTGGAAGATGTTGAGACGTTGTCGCAAATGAATGCCACGCAATTGCGCGAGCTTGGCCGATTGCCTTACCCGATGCTGCGTCGAAAAGGCGAAGCGGGATTTCGTCGAATCAGTTGGGAAGAAGCCTTGTCGCTGGCCGCTGAACGATTGAAACAGGTTGATCCCCAGCGAATCGCGTTTTATCTGACTTCGCGCGGATTGACGAACGAATCGTATTACGTGGCGCAAAAAGTCGCGCGCTACCTCGGCACAAACAACGTGGACAATTCGGCGCGCATTTGCCACGCGCCTTCGACCGTAGCGATGAAACAATCCATCGGCGTTGCGGCTTCGACAGTTTCATACAAAGACTGGCTTGGCACAGACCTGCTGGTCTTTTTCGGCAGCAACACGCCTAACAATCAGCCTGTGACGACCAAATACATTTATTACGCCAAACAACAGGGCACGCGCGTCGTCGTCATCAATCCTTACCGCGAACCCGGTCTGGAGCGATACTGGATTCCTTCGGTCACGGAAAGCGCGTTGTTCGGAACCAAACTGGCCGATGAATTCTTTCAGGTTCACACAGGAGGCGACCGCGTTTTCATCGCCGGCGTGCTGAAACATCTGATCGAAAACGGTTGGGCAGACGAAACATTCATCCGCCAGCACACGACTGGATTTGATGAATTGAAAGCGGCGCTCGCCAGACAGTCGTGGGAACTGATCGAAGCCGCCGCAGGCGCAAGCCGTGAAGACATGCTGCGATTTGCGCAATTGCTGGCCGAAGCGAAGACGGCGATTTTCATCTGGTCAATGGGCATCACTCAGCACGCAGACGGCGTCGCCAACGTCCGAGCGATTGTTGATCTGGCGTTATCGCGCGGATTTGTCGGCAAACCAAAAAGCGGTTTGGTTCCGATTCGAGGTCATTCCGGCGTGCAGGGCGGAGCCGAAGTTGGCTGCGTGCCGAATCAGTTTCCCGGCGGCGTGGCGGTTGATGAAGCAGGAGCCGCGCGTTTGAATCAGCTTTGGAATTTTGAAGTTCCAACCGCGCGCGGATTGAACGCAGTGCAAATGATCGAAGCCGCGCACGAAGGGCGGCTGGATTGGTTTTACATCAGCGGCGGCAATTTTCTGGAAACCTTGCCCGAACCGGATTTTGTGCGCTCGGCGATTGAGCGAGTTTCGTTCCGCATTCATCAGGACATAGTGCTCAGCCCGCAGATGTTCGTCGAAGCGGCGGACACTGTGTTGCTGTTGCCCGCTGCAACCCGTTACGAACAGCGCGGTGGAGGAACGGAAACTTCGACCGAGCGGCGCATTTTGTTCAGCCCCGAAATTCCAGGCCGCCGCATCGGCGAAGCCAAAGCCGAATGGGAAATCCCAATGCTGATTGCCGAACGCGCCAAACCGGAGCTAGCGAAGCTGATTCACTTCGACAACGGCCAGGCCATTCGCAACGAAATCGCCCGCGCCGTGCCGATTTACGATGGCATTCAGAATTTACGAACCACCGGCGACCAGGTTCAGTGGGGCGGCGAGCGATTGTGCGAAACGCGCGATGCCGACGGTAAAAGCATTCCCAGCTTTCAAACCACCGACGGAAGCGCCAAGTTTTCCATCATCGAAATTCAAACGAAATCCAACGACGGCAAACTGCGGCTTTCGACCCGCCGAGGCAAACAGTTCAACAGCATGATTCAAAACCGGCGCGATCCGTTGAATGGCGCTCGGCGCGAAGACGTGCTGATAAACGAAACGGACGCCGCGCGCTTGGGCATTGCCGAAGGCGACGCAATTTTGGTCAGAAGCGAAGTGGGCGAGTTGCGCGGTCGCTGCCACTTCGCGCCGATTGCTCCCGGCAACGTTCAAGTTCACTGGCCGGAAGGCAATGTGCTGGTCAAACGCGGCGTCTGCGACCCCGAATGCGGCATACCGGATTACAACTCGCTGGTCGAAATCGAACGAACATGACGAAGCAGCTTTTCAGCATCGAACCTAGCATTTTGTAAAATTTGTTGTCCTACTGAGAACGACTTAGAATGTAGCTGATCGCAACACTAACGTTGTTTTGGAATGATTTACGAGCAAGGAGACGATTGATTGAACAAAATATCTCTGAAACCACGGGTAATTCGTGCGATTGATCTTTTCTGTGGCGCGGGCGGAAGCAGTTGGGGGGCGCAAAAAGCTGGCGTTGAAATTGTCGCGGCTTTTGATTTGTGGGAATTGGCCGGCAAAAATCATCACGCCAACTTTCCCAATACGAGGTTTTACCCGACACGCCTTGAAGATGTGAATATAAGCGAGATGAAGAAAGACCTTGGACATATTGATTTGATATTGGCCTCACCCGAATGCACAAATCACAGTCCGGCCAAGGGAAACAAGATTCGTTGTGAAGAAAGCAAAAATACAGCATTTCAAGTCACGCGGTTTGCCCGTGAGCTTAAACCTAGATGGATCGTGATTGAGAACGTAGTAAGCATGCGCCGCTGGTCACGCTATCAGGAGTTCAAGAAAGAGTTGGAAGCTGATTACCACGTTCGTGAAGAGGTTCTGGATTCATCTGATTTCGGAGTGCCACAGAGCCGCCGCCGTCTCTTTTTACTCTGTGACCGCAAACGCCTGCCTGCTCCGACTCCGACAATAGGTGGGCGCAAAAAGACGATCCAATCCATCATCAATCTGAATGGCGCTTACCGTTGGTCTCCGTTGAAAACAGAGCGTCGGGCTGCGGCCACGCTGGAACGTGCGGAACGTGGGATCAAAGAGGTAGGACTGGGAAAGCCCTTCTTGCTGGTTTATTACGGCTCTGACCATGCTGGTGGCTGGCAAAAATTAACCAGACCACTAAGAACTGTCACGACCCTTGACCGCTTTGCTGTGGTGAAACCCTCGCCAGAAGGCCACAAAATGAGAATGCTTCAAGTGCCAGAACTTCAGTTAGCCATGGGAATGGGTGGTATGCAGTTTGAACACGGCACGCGACGTGAGCAGATCAAGATGATTGGAAATGCTGTTTGCCCTCCGGTAATGGAGCAGGTCATCAAAAACCTAATTTCAACTGAATAGAAGAGGGAGAGTCATGGCACCTGTTCTGGACAAAGACCCAGGCACAAGCCTTCGGCCTAGAGCGAGACTGCTTCGCACCCTAGGTGACGAACTCATTAGTAACGAAATCGTCGCAATCATCGAGTTGGTTAAGAACTCGTATGACGCTGACGCTACTCGCGTGATGATTCGTTTCATTGGGCCTTTGGAACCGGGCAAAGGAAGCATTGAAGTTATAGACAATGGGCATGGGATGGAGTTAAAGACGGTGCAGACTGTGTGGATGGAACCTGCAACACCGTCGAAGCAGGAAAAGCCGCGTAGCGCGAGGTTTAAGCGGCGGCATCTTGGAGAGAAAGGCATCGGACGTTTTGCCTCTTCCCGTCTGGCAGATGAACTTGAGGTTGTTTCGAGACTGGAGGGTACAGCGAAAGAGGTCTATGCGGTCTTTGACTGGACTCAATTTGACGACAGCAACAAATACTTAGACGAAGTGCTTATTCTTTGGGAGGAGCGGGAACCAACTGAAATCAGTGCAGATGGAGTGATCGGACTACTATGGAAAAATGAAAAGAAGCGACCGGTAGCCAGCAAAATGAATAACGGTACCGTCCTTCGGATGACCAGCCTGAAACAAAAATGGGAAGCCAAACAGTTTGAAGAGTTGAGACGTGGGTTGGCGCGCCTGACTTCACCGAAAGCCATGAAAGAGGAGGATTTTGAGATTGTCTTGGATTTGCCTCCTGAGTTTGCGCGGTTCAGCAGCAAAGTCGAACCGCCGGAAATACTTAAGCACCCGCATTATGTCGTGCATGGATCCTTGTCTGCGGATGGTACTTACAAGCTTAAATGCGAGCTTCGGATTTATGGAATCGAAGAGGAATTCAATGGGCGCCTCTTTGTTATCAAGGATGGGAAAGGCAAGCTTGAGGTTCGTGAGGCAACCAAAGACCCATCCAAAGCGGCGGAAAACATTGCCTGTGGGCCTTTGGAAATCGAATTGCGTGTTTGGGATCGCGACGATCTAGGCAATATCGTCCAGAAAACCCACTCATCAGTTCAGGATGTCAGACGTGATCTCGATGCCGTGGCCGGCATAAACGTATATCGGGATGGGTTCCGGGTTCTTCCTTACGGCGAACCGTTTGATGACGCTTTCCGCCTTGACCGTCGCCGCGTCCAGAACCCGACGATGTATCTTTCAAATAATCAGATTTACGGCACTGTCAGTGTTACAGCAGATGCAAACCCCAATCTTCGTGACCAATCCAATCGGCAAGGACTACAGGAAAATCGGGCTTTTGACGATCTAAGAGGAGTAATCCTGTTCGTGATGAGCAGGTTGGAGAGATTACGTTGGGGGGCAAAAAGACCGGAGAAAGCAAAAGGAAAACCCGGCAAACCGGTTGGAGGAATTTTTTCCGGGTTCGACTTGAAACCCCTATCGGATTACATAGCACAGCAGATGCCGCAGGATAAAAAGGCGAAAGAACTAATTGAAAAGACCGAAGAGGAATTTGACAGCCGCTTAAAAGAAATCCAAACCGTACTCGCTCGCTATCAACGACTGGCTACGTTGGGTCAACTCATTGACCACGTACTCCACGAGGGACGACAGCCGATTGCTTCTATTAACAACGAAGCAGAGCTTGGTTTATCTGACTCCGAACGCACTGAGCAACTTGGGAGTGAATTGATCCCCCGCCTCAAAGGACGGCTCATAAAAATTCGCAAACAGGGAGATGTTCTCTCTGACACGTTTAAGCGAATGGAACCATTCGGTGGCAGAAAACGCGGGCGTCCGACGCGACTCTGTCTTGAAGAGATTGTTCGAGACGCCTTCGCATTTTTTGCAACGGATACCGAAAGGCTCAACGTAAAAATCACGTTGCCACAAACACAAACACTTGTGCGTGTTGATCCCACTGAAATTAAGGAAATCATTATCAACCTTGTCCAAAACAGCCTTTACTGGCTGGAACAGGTGGATGAGGCCAAGCGTGAAATTGCGGTAAACCTGGAACGGAAGGCCCCGGAACACATAGATATTGTTTTTTCGGATAGTGGGCCCGGCGTTTCTCCTGACATCCGGGAAATGATCTTCGAGCCATACTTTTCAACCAAACCTGAAGGGATAGGCCTGGGGCTTGCCATTACTGGCGAAATCGTGACTGACTATTATGGTGGCTCGCTTGAATTGCTTGAGCATGGCCCGTTATCCGGTGCGAACTTTTTGATTTCTTTGAGGAAACGCATATGACCGGTGAAAATGGAATGAAATGGAGAATCCTTGTCGTGGAAGACAGGGAAGATATGGCGCGCCAAATACTGGAAGCGATTCCAGATTTTGTTGATCCTCCTGATACAGCAGAGGGTGACCATTGCCAGTCATTTCAAGACGCGATAAGCCGTCTTGAAATTCAGCGATATGACATTCTGATTCTGGATCTTAAAGATGATGGCGCGGACGAAAGTACTGAGAATGAAGACCCCGCAGGCGTAAAAGTTTTTGAGGCACTGAAGCGAACCCGCTTTACACCAGTGGTTTTCTACACGGCCCTTGCTCATAAGGTGCGTTCAGAACAAACCAGCTTTGTACGCGTTGTTGAAAAGACCGAGAGCATTTCCAGAGTCAGAGAGGAAGTCAAGGCTGTAATCTCGACAAAACTACCGACACTTTTTCGCCGTGTTGAGGAAATACAGCGCAATTACTTGTGGGATTTTGTTGGTAGCCATTGGCAGGAATTTAGCTCTCCACACGATCAGGCAGACCTAGCTTACCTTCTGGCACGCCGCTTGGCGCTTACTTTACAGGGCGAAGCGCGCAAACTTACAAGAAAACTGGCAGGAAAAAGCATTCCCATTGCCGACCCAAAAAACATTCACCCCATGGAAATGTATGTTCGACCGCCAGTCAGTACGAACCGTCAAGCTGGTGACATCTTGAAAGGGACGATAGAAGGAGAAACCGGATTCTGGCTGGTTTTGACGCCATCTTGTGACTTTGAACAGGCTGGTAGATTGAAAAATGTTTTATTGGCTGCTTGCCTGCCACTAACAGAAGAAGCTGAATTTCATAGCTGGAAGCAGAACCCTAACAACAGTGCTGCGTTGAAAGCTTTGATTAGCGACAATCGCGAGCGCGTACAATCTGAACGGTTCAAATTTCTGCCAGGTACTTACTTTCTCCCAGATTTAGTTTTAGATTTCCAGCACTTGAAAGCATTGCCGGAAGGGGAAATTGCTAACCTGGAAGTGATTGCTTCACTCGACAGCCCTTACGCTGAATCCGTTCTCGCAAGGTTTGCTCGCTATTTTGGTAGACTTGGAACACCTGACATTGATAAGCAGATTGTGATGAACCGGCTTCAGGCAGCGCAAACCTTGAATCCACAACCAGTCAACAGTGAGAAGGATGAATTGAGTGACAAGGAATGATGTCAACTTAAACGAATTTCTCGTTTCCCTGAAAGATGCTGACTTGTTGTTGCTACGGGCTAGCTTGGACGTTGAAATGCGGAAGCGAAAGATTGCCTTCTCTGTTGGTCAGGTGGGAGAACAGCTTGCTATCGTGTATTTCAAAACCACACCTGGACTTACAACCCTACAATTGGCCCCAACAGGAACTAAGAATGTAGACGCGCTTTCCCGCAATGGCGACCGTTATTCCATCAAGACCATTTGCAATGCCAAGAAAACCGGAACCATTTATCCCGATCCAGAAGACGCCGAGAAACAACTTTTTGAGTTCCTGCTGATCGTTCGCCTGACTGAAAGCTGGGAACTGAAATCCATTCATCAACTTACCTGGGCAGCCTTTTGCCAAGTTCGCTCTTGGGACAAGCGCATGAACGCCTGGTACGTCGCCATTTCCGGGCGTGCGCTTGCTGCCGCCACAGTTATCTTTACCGCTGAGAAGATTGCCGATGTCTGACGTTTTCACTCCAGAAAAGCGGTCAGACGTTATGTCGCGCATTCGTGGGCGTGGTAATCGAGACACGGAGCTTGCTCTGGCAAAACTGTTTCGTCAAAACCGGATCACCGGCTGGCGAAGGCATTTGAAGATAAAGCTGGACCAGCCGCGCATCGTTGTGTCGAAATCCACAAAGCAGAATCAGCGAAACAAGCCTAAAACTCGCGCTCAACTTGTCGTGCATCCTGACTTTGTCTTCCTCCGACAACGTGTGGTGATTTTTGTGGACGGTTGTTTCTGGCATGGATGTCCAAAGCATTCCAATATCCCTGTGAACAATCGCCCTTTCTGGGAAAAGAAACTCAGTGGAAATAAAACACGCGACCGATTTGTTAATCGGCAGTTGAGAAAAAATGGTTGGAAAGCGGTCAGGATATGGGAGCACGACATCGCCAAACGGTCAGACGCGTGCCTCATGCGGATTCAACGAGCGTTACAAACTGAATCGTGAGTATAGAAGCCCTAAAGACTTTCACGGCGCGGGCTGAATTTCGCTTACGCCGGGCGCAAAGTAGCGTCTTTTAGAATTTTGCCAAAACATTGCCAGGTTTTGCCGAGCGACACATAATCCGTCTGCTATGAAACTTTTCAGCATTGGCCACAGCAACGCGACGATTGAGGCTTTTCTCAACCTGCTTCGGCGGCACGAAATTGCCGTGCTGGTGGATACGCGCAGCCAGCCTTACAGCCGCTACAACCCGCATTTCAGCCGCGAAGCCCTGAAACAATCCGTCAACGAACACGGCATCGAATATGTGTATCTGGGCCATAGCATAGGCGGGCGGCCCGAAGGCGAGCAGTTTTATTTCCAAAGCGGCAAGGTGAATTACGATGCAGTGGCCGAATCGCCGGATTATCTGGCGGGCATTGATGAGTTGCTGGCGCTGGCTGAACGTCGTCGCGTAGCCTTTATGTGCAGCGAAGCCGATTACAAGCATTGCCATCGCTATTGGTTGATTACGCGCACGCTCACTCAACGCGGCGTTGAAGTCGAACATATTCTGCATTCGGGCGATTGCGTCAAATCTACAGCGGCGGAATTCGAACCGGCGCAACCGAGTCTTTTTTGAAAGTTATGGCGACGATTTTCACCATCGGGTTCACCAAAAAGAGTTTGCGCGAATTTGTCGAAACGCTGCTAGCGGCTGGCGTGCGGCGCGTGGTGGATGTGCGATTGCGCAACACGTCGCAGCTTGCCGGATGGAGCAAACAGCCTGATTTCGCTTATCTGCTTGAAGCGGGCTTCGGCATCGCTTACGAACATCACCCGGAATTCGCTCCGACGGATGAGATACTGGACGAATACAAAAAAGCTTCGGACTGGTCGGGGTACGAAGAAAAGTTCAATCGTTTGTTGAAAGAGCGCGCGCCTGAAAAAGAGTCGCGCGAATTGTTGGCCAAAGAAGCCATTTGTCTGCTCTGCGCCGAACCCACAGCGGCGCGTTGTCATAGGCGGCTGGTAGCCGAATACCTGCGCGAGCTTCAGCCTGAAATTGAAATCAAACATCTGTGAGCGTTGTCAAAGACGTCACCATTCTGGCGTTGACAAAAATGCACGGCGGAGTTTGCGCGGCGGGGATTGACGCCGACGGTCGCTGGGTGAGACCAGTGCGTCCACGAACCGAACAACGACATCCGCGCGAGTGCGTTTCGGATTTCACGTTGCTTCCGCTGGATTTCTTTCACGGCGGAAAATCGCATCTGGTCAATTTGGGCGTGACGCGGTTCTGGTTCGCCGACGCTTCGCCGCACCCGCCGCACGTCGAAGATTGGACGATGGACCTGCGCCACAAACCCGAACACCTCGGCAAACTTTCCGCAGAAGAACAGGCGCAGTTTCTGGCCACGCATGCTGAAAACGACCTCGCGCCGCTCTGTCGCCGCCACGAACGTTCGTTGATGCTTGTTCAGCCTGACGGCTTTTCGTTTTCCTTCCGTCTGAATCAAACCGGCGAAGACGTTTCGGTTCGCGCTTCGTTCGATGTCGGTGGAGAAAGCTACACGGATGTCGGCTGCACCGATTTGCGCATGCGCGCGCTGGGGCGAAAGCTGTTGGAAAAAGCCGCTGACGGCTCGGCTTCGCTGACCGACGCGGATTTCCGGCGACACGGAAAACAAGCGACGTATTTGACTCTGGGACTGTCGCGACTGTTTCAAAACAAACACTGGCTGATTCTGGTCGGCGTGCATTCGCTGCCGGAACTGGCTGTGGAGATTGATTACAATCATCTTTGATGGCTCGGCCATGCACGATCTCGAACGCGCGTTGCGCGAACAATTCGGTTTTGATTCGTTCCGCCCCAACCAGCGCGAAGTGATAGAACTTGTGCTGGTTGGACGGCACACGATGGCGGTGTTGCCGACGGGTCTTGGCAAATCGCTTTGTTACCAGTTGCCCGCTCAATTGTTGCCGGGATTGACGCTGGTCATTTCGCCGCTGATTGCATTGATGCAGGATCAGGTTGAAGCTTTACAGCGGCGCGGGATCGGCAACGTCACCAGTTTGAGCAGCGCGCTCAGCCCGGCTGAAGTCGGACGACGTTTGAGCGAAATCGAATGCGGCCAGCACAAACTGGTTTATGTCGCACCTGAGCGGTTTGATTCGCCGCGCTTTCAGCAATTGGTTCGGCAATCGGAACTTTCGCTGGTGGTGATTGACGAAGCGCATTGCATCAGCCAATGGGGCCATGATTTTCGTCCGCATTACCGAACCTTGTTGGCGCGATTGCCGGAATTGCGTCGCGCGACGTTTCTGGCGTTGACGGCAACGGCGACGCCTGAGGTGCAAAACGACATAACGACGACGCTTGCTTTGCCGTCGCTGGAAAAAGTCATAGCCGATTTCGACCGCCCAAATCTGAGATTTGAAGCCATCAAAGCCGACCAGCGCGAAGACAAGGACAAACGGTTGATTGAATTGTTGAAGAGTGAAAACGGTTCGGCAATTGTGTACGCCAGCACCCGCCGGGAAGCCGCAACGATTTATCAATTGCTGGATGCGAGCGGTTTCGATGTTGTGCTCTATCACGCGGGACTCAGCGCCGTGCAGCGCGCTGAAGCTCAACAACGTTTTTTGCAGGATGAGCGCCGCGTCATTGTGGCGACCGTGGCCTTCGGGCTGGGCATAGACAAACCGAACGTGCGGCAGGTGATTCATTACAATGTGCCGGGTTCGCTGGAAAATTATTACCAGGAAACAGGGCGTGCCGGACGCGACGGCGCAGCGGCGATTTGCACGCTGTTTTATTCGCAAGCGGATGTGCGAACGCAGCGATTTTTTCTGGATCAGGCCTATCCCGAACCGAAAGTGGTGGGACAACTTTACGCCTTGCTGCGCGAAGCCTCGCCTCTGGCGGTTGCCGTGGGCGATCTGGCGACGGCCAGCGGGACGCCGGAACTTGCAGTCAACGCCGCTTTGCAATTGCTGCACGAACAAGGCCACATCGAATTGGCCGCCGACGGCAAATACGCGATGCCGGAGCAGGCCGACGCCGAGTGGAAGCTGGATGTGCGCGATTTGAACGCCCGTCGTTACAGAGCAAACGAAAGATTGAAAAAGATGATCGCTTATGCGCTGGATCAAAAATGTCGTCGCGCGGCGATCCTGGATTATTTCGGCCAGCGATTTTCGCCGCCTTGCGGCGCGTGCGATGTGTGCGTGCCGCATGGCAAAACTCAGGCTGAGTCAACGCCGATGGCTCGGTCTGAAGCCGTGGCCAGCGAGGCTTCAGACCACGCGGCGCGCGTGATTCTGCAAACGGTGTCGGAACTGAATGGAAAGTTTGGCCGTTCGATGGTGGCGGCGCTGCTGGCTGGCAGCAAAAGTGAGCGCATTCAGGAATTTCATTTGAACCACAATCCGCATTATGGCGCGTTGCGGCATCACACAAGGAAGCGTGTGATGGAATGGATTGACGAACTGCTGGATAGAGGGCTGTTGCGTCTGACGGCTGAAGAATATCCACGATTGACGCTGACGCCGGAAGGCAAACGCGCGCTCGGTGAATCATCGCTTCTTGCGCTTTCAGGTTTCATCGTCGCCCAGGCCGGTGTGAGCTTTGAAATTGCTGAGCCGCTCGCGCCGTTCAGCGCCGCCGACAAACCGTTGATTGAGCGGTTGAAACAATGGCGACGCGAAAAAGCTTCGGCTCAAGCCATGCCGGCGTATGTCATCCTGCACGACAATGTGGTTGAAGCCATCGCCCAACAGCGACCACGCACGGCGAAAGAACTCAGCCAGATCAAAGGCATTGGCGAATACAAGCTGGCGCAATTCGGCGAAGAAATTCTTGCTGTGATCGGCGATCAGGCAGCAGGCAGCCGCGAGGACTCAGCGGGTTTGAAACCTGCTGATTGGCGGTTGCAGATTGAAATGTGGCGGCTCGGCGGCGAAGCTCCTGCCATACCAACATTGCTGGCTGTGATTCAAAACTGGCAAGGCAGTGAGCATGGCGATTTGATTGTCGCCATCAATGCGCTGAAAGATTTGAAGCGCCGCGAAGCCGCCGGTTTGCTGCTGGCGCTGCTCGGTCAAACAACGAACGGAAGTCTGTTGGCAATGATTTGCGAAACACTCGGACAATTGAGCGGTGTTACGGCAACGGACGATCTGCAAGCAACGTTGATGGCATTGCTAGACGATGAACGACCGGGCGTTCGACGAGCGGCGGTTCGTGCGCTTGGGCGGTTGCGCGTTCGTGAGGCCTTGGGCAAGATCGAATCTCTGGCGCAATCGGATTCGTCAGATAGCGTCAAACTTTCGGCGCAAGCGGCGTCACTGGTCATCAGGAAAGAATCTGATTTATGAGCAATCTGAAACAAGTCGTGATTTATACGGACGGCGCCTGTTCAGGGAATCCGGGGCCGGGCGGGTATGGTGTGGTGATGTTGTTCGGCGAACATCGCAAAGAATTGTCAGGAGGATTTCGCAAAACAACGAACAATCGCATGGAGCTACTGGGCGCGATTGAGGGGTTGCGGTCTTTGAAGGAAAAATGTTCGGTCAAACTTCACACCGATTCGCAGTATGTCGTCAACGCGATTGAAAAAGGCTGGGCGGCGAAATGGCGCGCGAACGGTTGGATGCGAAACAAAAAGGAAAAAGCCGTCAACCCGGATTTGTGGGAGCAGTTGCTGACACTGTGCCAACAACACAAAGTCGAATTCATCTGGGTCAAAGGCCATGCCGGAAACAAGGAAAATGAACGCTGCGATGTGTTGGCCGTGGCCGCCGCTCAGCAGCGCAATCTGCCAGCCGACGAAGTTTACGAGCGCGAAAACGGGTAGCAAATTCTTTCTGCTAAGCCATGTTTTCAAGCGTCACTACGGGACGCGGGAATCATTTGTGACGTTTTGCAGGCCGTGAAACGACCTGCCTAAATTCAACCGTCACTCTGTGACGAAAACGACGATTGCTACTTTTTTTCGTAAGCGATGATCAGCGTCAGATCGTCTTTGCCGGTTTGTTTCAACCCATGCGAGCTGCCGGGGCGAGTCAGAATTGCATCGCCCGCTTTGACAGGGAATTCGTTGCCGTTCATTTGCATGACACCTGTGCCGCTGAGGATGTAATAAACCTCGTCTTCTTTTTGCAGGTGGTATCCGATAGCTGCGCCGTGATGCAAGACTCGTTTGCGGAAGACCTGTTTGAACCCTTCCGCTTTTTCAAAAAAGTTATAGCCGGTGGAACGTCCTGGCCCGCTGTGCGGAGCCGCTCCGGTTTTGGCGACTTGTTCGTCGCGTTCGTGAATGAAGCCTTCGCCAGCTTGCGCTGGTTGGCGATTGCCAGCTTGCCAGCCAAGCATCACGCCGAACGCGATCAGCCCGGCGACACTCAAAATTCGTTTCATCATAAATTTCCTCGTTTCAACTCTTCAATCAGATACTCGCTGGCTCGCCACGCCACTGCCGCTATGGAAAGAGTGCAGTTCTTTTCCGGGCAGGACATAAATGAAGCGCCGTCCACCACGAAGACGTTTTTGACTTCGTGCGTCTGATTGAATTTGTTCAGCACCGAAGTTTTCGCGCTCGTGCCCATGCGCGCCGTGCCGACTTCGTGTGTGGCATCGCCCGGCGGAGGCGGCAGCGTGCGCGTGTAGGGAATGATTTCGGCTCCGGCGGCGCGCAGCAATTCTTCGGCGTTGTCGTAAATCAACTGCGCCATCTTCAATTCGTTGTCACCCCATTTGGCGTGAAACCGCAGTTGCGGAATGCCGTATCGGTCCTTCAATCCCGAAGGATCAATTTCACAGTAGTTGTCGAAATAGGGCAGGCATTCGCCAAACCCGGCCATTGAAATTCGAGCGGGCGCGACTTCGCGGACGGTCTTTTTGAACTCCGCGCCGAAACCCGCAAAGCGTTTGGCGTGGCCGGGGAAAATGTTTGAACCGCTGTTGGGTTGGAATTGCCAGCCACGTAAAACGGACACTTTGCGACCGCCCGGAATGTTGGTGTGGCGAGGAATGTAAATGTGGCCGCCGCCGGTTCCGTCATCGCTGACGACTTCCGAACCTTTCATCGCGGGAACGTAACCGCCGATCATTCCAGCTTTGAAATTGTCCATCAGGTAATGGCCGAGCACGCCGGACGAATTGGAAAGTCCGCGTTCGTGATGGCGGGTTTTGGAATTCAGCAAAATGCGAGTAGAAGCCATGGCTCCTGCGCCGATGACTACGACTTTGGCGCGCGCTTCATAAGTCAGCCGGTTTTTCGTGTCCACGAATTCTACGCCGCGCGCTTTGCCGGTTTTTGGATCGAGCAGCACGCGATGCACTGCCGCGCCGGTTCGCAAGGTGAAATTCTTTCGCCCGATCAGTTTGGGAATGATGGCGTCGAGTGTGGAAAAGCGCGATCCGGTCGAACAGCCGTAATCGCAATTGCCGCAGTAATGACAGGCTGAACGCCCTTCGCGGTTTTTCAGTATGATGGCTTTGCGAATCGGGATGATCGGAATGCCGACTTTTTTGCCGCCGCGAACCAATTGCGCTTCGCCGCAACGTGGCGGAGGAGTTGGCGCGTGATAATTGCCGTCGGGCGTCACCGCCAATCCTTCGCGCGTGCCAAACACGCCCATCAAATCTTCGGCCTTGTCGTAATACGGCGCCAGGTCTTCATACGAAATCGGCCAGTCTTCGCCCGCGCCGTCTTGCAGCGATTTGGGCTTCATATCCCACTCAGACATTCGCAAACTGACGCGCGCCCAGGTGTTGGTGCGTCCGCCGACGGCGTGAATGCGCGTCCAGTGAAAATCAGTTCCGGGCGCGCGGCCATACTGGTCTTTGAACGGATGCACGTACAGATGTTCGGTGTAAGCCGAAACCTTCCACAGCCCTTCGTACTGGCCGGGTTTGCCAAGTCCGCGAAACGGCATGTCATACGGCTGGCTGTGTTCTGTGTGAAAGATCGTGTTGCGATCCCATTTCGGCCCGATTTCCAGCAGCAGAACATTCAAACCTTTGTTGACCAGCACGTGCGCGGCGATGCCGCCCGCTGCGCCGGAACCAACGATGATTGCGTCGTAGAGAGTCTTCAACTTTGCACCCTGTTTCCCCGCTACCAAATTCGTTTGGGTAATTGGATCCGACACGAACCCAATTTGTTTACAGAATGGCTGCGATTGAAAAGTCCGCCCGCCACTATTTTTTTATAAAGTCGAGTAAAGGTGGAGTAGAAAAAAGGCTGCGAAATCGCAGCCTTTAACCGGTTGATTCTGCTGATGCGCCCGGCACGACTCGAACGTGCGACCTTTTGGTTCGTAGCCAAACGCTCTATCCAACTGAGCTACGGGCGCGTTTTAGGAAGGGCGGATTCTGCCATCTGCCCCCAAAGCTGTCAACAGGCCGTTCAGGCGATGTTGGTTAGTCGGCTTTCGGTCCGGCTGTCTTCACTTCGTCGGAAACTCCGGCGGCAAACTGCTCGAAGTTATCGCGGAACAACCAAGCCAGGTGACGCGCTTTTTCATCGTAAGTCGCAGGATTTTTCCAGGTATTGCGCGGTTTCAGAACTTCGCTGGGAACGTCCGGGCAGCCAATCGGCACGTGAACTCCAAAAATCGGATCGGGTTCGGTGGCGACGTTCGCCAGATGGCCAGACAGAGCCGCGCGCACCATCGCACGCGTGTAAGCAATCTTCATACGCTGGCCTTCGCCATAAGGGCCGCCCGACCAGCCTGTGTTTACCAACCAGCAAGTTGCGTTGTGTCTGGCAATTCGTTCGCGCAGCAGTTCGGCGTACACGCCCGGATGATGCACCATAAACGGCGCTCCGAAGCAGGCAGAAAACGTCGCTTGCGGTTCTTTGCCAAGACCTTTTTCCGTGCCGGCGACTTTGGCCGTATAGCCGGAAATGAAGTGATACATCGCCTGTTCCGGCGTCAGTCTGGAAATCGGAGGCAGAATTCCATAAGCGTCCGCCGTCAGCATGATGATGTTTTTCGGATGGCCGCCGGTTCCCGAAGGTTCAAAGTTGGAAATGTGCGACAGCGGATACGCCGCGCGAGTGTTTTCGGTCAAACTGCCGTCATTCAAATCCAGCCGCCGCGTTACAGGGTCCATCACCACGTTTTCCAGCACCGTGCCAAATCGCCGCGTGCAGGCGTAAATGTCCGGTTCGGCCTCGGCGGACAGGTTGATGACCTTGGCGTAACAGCCGCCTTCAAAATTGAACACGCCGCGATCCGACCATCCGTGTTCGTCATCGCCAATCAATTGCCGTTCGGGATCAGCAGATAAAGTCGTTTTGCCGGTTCCCGACAAGCCAAAGAAAATCGCTGCGTCGCTTTCCTGGCCGATGTTGGCCGAACAGTGCATCGAAAGCACTCCTTTGAGCGGCAACAGATAATTCAACAGAGTGAAGATGGATTTTTTGGTTTCGCCCGCATAACTGGTTCCGCCGATCAAAATCAACCGACGACCAAAATCCATCAGGATAAATGTGCCGGAGTTGGTTCCATCGGTTTCGGGATTGGCTTGAAGGGTGGGGACGTTGATGACGGTGAATTCGGGGACGTGATTGGCCGATTGCGAGTTCCAGTCTGGCCTGACGAACATATTGCGCGCGAACAAACTGTGCCACGCATATTCGGTAATCACGCGAATCGGCAACCGATATTCCGGATCGGCTCCGGCAAAACAATCCTGCACATATAGGTCTTTGACTTCCAGATGCCGCAAAACTTTGTCGCGCAACCTGTCGAAGTTCGCCTGCTCGAAGGGGCGATTGACCTTGCCCCACCAGACGTGTTTTTCAGACGACGTTTCGCGGACGATGAATTTGTCATTCGGCGCACGGCCTGTGTGCTGGCCTGTGTTGACCACCAGCGGGCCAAGATGCGCGACGGTGGCTTCGCCGCGTTTAACCGAGTGTTCGTAAAGTTCGGCGGTCGTCAAATTCCAGTATGAATGATTGATGTTTTTGAGGTCGTGATTTTCCAATCCGAACGAACTCGGATTCCAACCGGTGTTTTGACTCATAACTCTCCTTGTGGCGCTTAATGGTGCTTGGTCAAACAATCAGAGCATGCTTGATCCTGAAATGGACGAAAGCGCGGACTGGCCGCGCTCGCGATTTTTCTCTATGTATTTGGGCGCGAGTACGATAGCCAAAATGCCTGACCTTGTCGAGAACATTGCTGAGTTGCGCCAAAGTGATTTCTTGACCTGCTTCAAGCGCCCGCGTACACTCCTGAGTGTTCACTGAAAAGTGTAAACCTTTTGGGGGTGCATTGGTTTCGATGGGAGACCTGAGGCGACGGATGCATACCGGGAAGTCTGTAACCCGTAAACTGCAGGCAAAACCTTAATTGCGAACCAAGAACTCGCAATGGCTGCCTAGTTAACCCTAGTTCACAGCCCGTTCGCTCCGGCATCGCCTGTGTGCCGGATGTCGAGCGCCGACTTTGCAGGCTAGCGATTTGACGCAGGTCAGAGTCAAAAAGCGAAACTCATCTGGCATAGTTTGCGCCCGGTTCTTCGCCGCTTCTGCTACCGGGTGCGAGCGAAACTTTAAGCGAAGCGGCTAAGTATGTAGATTCCTTCGAAGACGGCTGCCAGACGCCGGTTCGATTCCGGCCACCTCCATCGTGAGATCAAAAGGCAAAAGTCGAAAGGCAAAAGTCAAAAATGGAAAGAAAGCTTCCGACCTTTTGCCATTTGATTTTTGCCTTTTGACTTTTGATTTTCCTGAAGATGAATTCTCTTCCCATTGGCATTTTTGATTCCGGCGTAGGCGGGTTGACCGTGCTCAGAGCCGTTCGCCAGCGTTTGCCGCGCGAAAGCGTCGTTTATCTGGGCGACACGGCGCGCGTGCCGTATGGGACGAAATCGCGCGCGACGATTGAGCGCTACGCCATCGAAGACGCCGCGTTTCTGGTAGAAAAAGGCGTCAAGATGATTGTCGTCGCGTGCAATACGGCTTCGGCCATGGCGCGCGAGCGGTTACGCCAGGAATTCGATGTTCCGTTTTTGACCGTGCTGGGGCCGGGCGCACGCGCGGCAGCCAGAACCACGCGCAGCGGTCGCGTCGGAGTGATCGCCACAGAAGCGACCATCGGCAGCGGAGCTTATGAACGCGCCATTCACGAAGCTTGCGGCGACCGTTCGGTGGAAGTCTTTTCGCGCGCATGTCCGCTGTTTGTGCCGCTGGTCGAAGAAGGCGAAACTGATTCACAGGTTGCGCGACTGATTGCCGAACAGTATCTTGCCCCTCTGCGCGAACAACAGATTGATACGTTGGTGTTGGGTTGCACGCATTATCCGCTGCTGAAAACCGTCATCGCCGAAACGATGGGCGAGGGCGTGACGCTGATTGATTCCGCCGAAGCTGTGGCGGAAGAAACGGCTCAGTTGTTGGAACAACATGGCCAACTCTTTGACCAACAAGCTGGCGACAAGCAACCGCCGCAAAGTCGGTTTTATGTCACCGACGCCGCGCAGCGATTTCACAAAATTGCCGAAAGGATACTGGGCGCGCCGCTCGAACATCTGGAAGCGGTGGAAGTTTTTGGACATGACAAACTCTGAACAGAAAGCTCGCAACGACGGTCGCCAACCGCTGGATTTGCGCCCCGTCAATATGATTTGCGGTTTCACGAAATACGCCGAAGGTTCGGTGTTGATCGAGGCCGGTCAGACGCGCGTGCTTTGCACGGCTTCGATTGAAGACAAAGTGCCGCCGTTTTTGAAAGGCAAAGGCGTCGGCTGGGTGACGGCGGAATACGCGATGTTGCCGCGCGCAACTCAGAACCGCACTTCGCGCGAAATCGGACGCGGCGGCCCTTCGGGACGAACGCACGAAATTCAACGATTGATCGGTCGCAGTTTGCGGTCGGTAGTGGATATGGCTGCCTTGGGCGAACGAACCTTGACGATTGATTGCGACGTGATTCAAGCCGACGGCGGCACGCGCACGGCTTCGATCACCGGAGGATTTGTCGCTCTGGTGTTGGCGCTGGAAAAACTGTTCGACTCAGGCAAAATCACTCGTCCGGTCTTGCGCGATTTCATCGCCGCTGTCAGCGTTGGCATCGTAGGCGAACGCGCGCTGCTCGATCTGGATTACGTTGAAGATTCCGCCGCCGAAGTGGATATGAACGTCGTGCGCACGGGCGATGGCCGCTTTGTCGAAATCCAGGGCACGGCGGAAACCGAACCGTTCAGCCGAGAGCAGATGAATGATTTGATTGCCGCCGCCGAAATCGGCGTTGACGGTTTGATTGCAATTCAAACCCAAACCCTCGTTCAGGAACTTGGTCGCAAAGGACTCCGCGTGATGCTCGACCCCGCTTCGCGCAAAAAGATCAACTGGAAGGAGAGCGCATCTTGATGAAACGTCATTTTCTTTTCGCTTTTTTGTTTGTGATGTTGACGGCGGCGTTCGCCGTCGAAGCTTCGGCTCAGGAAGTGTTTGAAGACCCGGATGGAAAGTATTCAGTGACCTTGCCACAAAACTGGCTGGGCATTGTCAACAAGGACGGGCTTGGCCGCAATGAAGTGAATATTGTTTACAAAGTCCGCGAAAATGGCGCGCTGAAAGTCACACGCATTGAAGAAGCCGAAGGCAAGATGGATGCGATGGAATACGCCAACAAGGACGAATCGGAACGCATCCGATTCAATCCCAGATACGACAAAATTTCGCTGGAAAAATTCGTCATCGGCGCAGGAAAAGCCGGAGCGCTGCTGTCTTACGATTATTTTTCGACCAGCGGTCAACCGTTTACCGGGCGAGTTTATTATTTGAAAACCGACGAAAACACGATTTACCGGCTTCATTTCACCGGCAGAAAAAACATACTTTCCACTCTGCGCAGCCACACAGACGCCATCGCACGGTCGTTCAAAGCCAAATGAATTTTCACCCTTGCGCCTGATGCCGCGCCGCAAGCTGGCCACAGGCTGCGGAAATATCCTGGCCACGCGGACGGCGAATGAAAGCCGGAACGTCTTTGTCAGTGAGAATTTTCTGGAATGCCAGAATGCGTTCCATTGGCGAGGCGCGATAAGGCAATTCAGGCGCGGGATTGTGCGGGATCAAATTCACTTTGGCGCGAATGCCGTTCAACAACCGAACCAGTCGCCGCGCGTCTTCGTCGCTGTCATTCACTTCGGCCAGCATGACGTATTCAAACGTCAGCCGTTCGCGTTCGTCCAGCGGATATTCCCGGCACGCTTTCATCAATTCCGCCAAAGTGTATTTGCGATTGATCGGCATCAAATCGTTGCGTTGCTCTTCGGTGGTGGACGACAGCGAAATGGCCAGATGCGGTCGCACGGATTCGCTGGCGAATTCGTAAATGCGCGGCACAATTCCCGAAGTCGAAACCGTGACGCGTTTGGGACTGATTCCCAACCCTTTGGGATCGGCCATGACGCGAATGGATTGCATCACTTCCTGATAATTCAAAAAGCTTTCGCCCATTCCCATAAACACCAGATTTGTGCCGTGCGGAGTTTCATTGTCTTCGCCGTAAACTTCGTTCAGGACAATGACGATCTGCGAGATGATTTCGCCTGCGGTCATGTTTCGCTTCACGCCCAGTTGAGCCGTCATGCAGAACTTGCAGCCGACTGCGCATCCCACCTGACAACTGATGCAAATGGTGTCGCGGCGCTCTTCGGGCATGAAAACGGCTTCGGCTTCGCGGCCATCGCCCAGTCGCAACAAATACCGTCGCGTGCCGTCCGTAGAATAAAACACACGCTCGATTTTGGTTTCGGTGATTGTCGCCGTCTGGCCTAGTTTTTCCCTGAAAGATTTGGGCAGGTCTGTCATCTGTTCGAAATTCTGAGTGCGGCGAGCGTATATCCACTGATAGAGCTGTCTGCCGCGAAAAGCCGGTTCGCCAAGATTGGTGGCGAATTCGATCAATTCAGCTTCGGTTTTACCCAACAAGGAAATCATCACCTAACAGAGTCGCTCAGGTTTACGAGCAATCAAAGAATTCAACGAGCGCAAATTTCAAAAATCGCGCGACTCAACAATTCAGGATCGTGGCGCACTGTGTGCGATTCGGAAATCAGCGGCAACGCCAGAAATCTGGTTTCTCCCGATTCCGACAATTCGGTATTTGGCGGTTCAATCGGGCGAGCTTTTTCAGCTTCATATCTTTTCAACATCTGGTCGGAAATTCGCGCGGAATTGAACAACGCAAAATCCAGCTTCAACGCGGGCGCATACTCCAACAGTTGCCTGACGTGGTCTTCGGCGGTAAAGCCATCAGTTTCGTCAAATTCCGTCATCGCGTTGCAGATGTAAATTTTTCGAGCGCGGGATTCGGCCAACGCTTCCGCAACGCCTTTGACCAGCAAATTGGCGATGACGCTGGTGAAGAGCGAACCCGGACCAAGAGTAATCAAATCGGCTTCGTGAATGGCAGCCACCGCCGCTGGCAAAGCGCGCGCATCCGGCGGATCGAGAGCCAGTTCACGAATCGGCAAATTTTGAGATTTGATCGCCACCTGCCCGCGAACGTTTTTTCCATTCATTCGGGTGACCAGATCAACGCTGTCCAGCGTCGAAGGCAACACGCGCGCCCGGATTTCCAGCAATTGCCCCGCCTGTTCAATCGCCGTCAGAAAGTTGCCGCTCATCTGGTTCAAGGCCAAAATCAGCAAATTCCCCAGCGAATGACCGCCGACCGAACCATCGCCCGAAAACCTATGGCGGAACAGACCGGTCAATAGACTGGCTTCGTCGGCCAGCGCCACCAGACAGTTGCGAATGTCTCCCGGCGGCAACACACCGAATTCCGTTCGCAATCGCCCGGAGCTTTTGCCGTCATCGGTGACCGTGACAATCGCCGTCAGTTGAATTTCAGGCTCCGCAGTGTCCGGGCGAAGAAAACGTTTCAAGCCACTGAGCAAGGTTGAAAGTCCCGTGCCGCCGCCAATGGAAACGATTTTGAGTGGATTGCGGAAAGCCATAACGAAATTTACCCGGATTTCCTTGGCGATTTGTGGGCGCACTCTGGAGTGTTGATGCATTCTTCCGCCAGCATCAATCGCACGACAGGCACTTTGTTGACGATGTGCGACTCGATGATTTCCCGAACATCTTCGGCGGAACTTACCCCGCCATACCAGACGGCTTCGGGATACACGACCACTGTCGGGCCGTGTTCGCATTGATCCAGACATCCGGCGCGATTGGCACGGACAGAAGTTTTCAATCCGCGTTCGGCCAGTTCCTGTTTGAAAAGCAGTTGCAGAGTTCCCAACCCTTGCGGATCACAGCAGCCACGCGGATTTTCCGGCGGACGCTGATTGGTGCAGATAAAAATGTGTTGTTCAAACTTAGCCATATTTTCTGATGATTCGTAAACCGGCGGCAGCCGAATGCAGGATTGCCAGAATAAAGCGCAGGCAGTGTGCCTCACGGCTTTTCGCGCCGTCAAGCTGGTTCAATCCGGTCAAATCTGGGCAGGTTCTGTCTGTTCAGATACAGAAAAAATCTTAAAATTGCATAGGCTTTTCCAAAACAATTTAGAAGCGATTTGCGCCATCTGGCTAATGGAAATTAATTGCCGCGACCTGAAAATTCGTAACCAGATTCTGCGGGTCAGAGTTATAGTTTTCGTTCAGAAGGTGGTTTAGAAAGGCTTTGCAGAAAGAACCTGACTAACGAAAAGAACGTAAGGCTTTTTTGTTAGCAGTGGCAAAAACAAAAAACAATTAAAGTATAGAAAAGGGGGAAGTTAGGGATGATGAAAATAACCAATGATACGTTGCGACTGATTAACAAATTGCCGGATGACAAACGCCAAAAAGTGGATGCAATTGTCCGGCGGCACGTGCGAGCCTGCCAGCAAAACGGATTCAATCCCGAAAACCTGGAACGGGTTTACATCGAAGCTGTTGAGATGGTTGATATTGAAGACCGTTTCCCGGAACCGATTGCGGAAGATAATCGAACCTGGGAACCATTCCGTCATTACGACCAATACATCAGCCCGAAAGCTGCCTGACGGCTTTTGAAAAAGCTGGCAACCAACCAAACGGGAATGCGCCATCAAGCGTCTTCCCGTTTTTTTGTTTCGCAAGAGCGCCAGCGACCAGTCGTTCATCGAAGCGTCAGGCAGCGCAACAAAAGGCGTTTGATTACTTTCCAAATGCGCATGTTCGCTGTTCGACAGCAAGTGGGGCTTTCTGTATAATCCGCCGCTTGAAATTCGACACCAATCTCAACAGACAATACATCGCGCAACACAGGCTCGGACAGCTTTTCTGACATAGCTGCTCGCATGAGCGAAGCGTTTCGATCAAGGAGTTTTTGAGCGTGAAAAGAATTCTTCTGCTTTCATTCACCATTGCCATCTTTGGCACATTTGCCGCTCTTACCCGCACCACCGCACAACAAACAGCAACCGACGAAGTTTCCATAGCTCTGCTGCCCGTGACGCCCAATGTCATAGGCACGCAGATTCGCGGCGCCAGCAATGACGGCAAGCGCATCGTTTTCGATTCCATCAACGATTACAACGGCAAAAATGTGGACAGCAACCGCGACATCTGGGTTTACGACGTGGATTCGCGCAGCATCATTCAAATCACCGACACTGCCGACCTGAAAGAAGACCCGATGGACGTCAACAAGGTGACGACCACCATTGACAACGAAACTCCGGCCATCAGCGGCGACGGAACGAAGATCGTCTTTGTTTCAAATGCCGATCTGGGCGGGACGAAAAACGAAGATCGCAACTTCGAAATTTTCGTGGCCGATCTGCCGCGTAATTCAACGACGCCAACCATCAAACGCATCACAGACACTGGAAAAGACAGTGAGACAGAAATCGTCAAAGGCATTTTCCATAATTACACCCCGACGATTAATGACGATGGTTCCGTAATTGCGTTTGTTTCGACACGGCAGAATTTCAAAGCGATCGAAGGCGGCCCGCAAGCGTTCACCGCTTTGAAAGAAGGCCCGGCCAATGACAACCCTGACGGCAACGGGGAAATTTTCACTTACAACGCCAACACCCGACAATTTTCCCAGGCTACGGCCACACGCGACATTGACGCGACGGTAAATTTTGTCGTCAAAGGTTTCAATTCCAATCCTTATCTGAGCGGCAACGGACAGGTGCTGGCTTTCATTTCAGGCTTCAATTTTCCCGGCGCTGCGGCCAACAAAAACACTGATTTCAATGGCGAAATCTACACTTATAAAGTCGGCGACCCCGCCAACACCATGCGTCAGGTGACGGACACAACCGGCGGCCCGGCAGTTCCGGCCAACGGGGTGATGAATGTGATGCTGGCGTTTACTCATCCGATCAATTCCGACGGCACAAAACTCGTTTTTGAATCGGCGGGCGATTTCGCCGGAAAGAATTCCGAAAAGCTGCGTGAAGTGTTCCTTGCGGATTTGAGCGCCGCGACCATCCAGTTCACTCAAATCACCGATCAAACCACGGTGGATTTCACCAAAAACGATTTCAATTATTTCCCCAGCATCAATTCCACAGGAACGCATGTCGTCTTCACGTCGGTGCTGAACCTGACTCCGGCGACAACCAGCGGAATCAAGGCTGACAATGCCGATGGCAGCCGCGAAGCTTTTCGTTATGACATTGCCGCAAACAAGATTCGGCAAATCACCTTCACTGACCTTTCGCTGACCGTGTTCGATCAGAGATCGAATAATTTTTCAGTCTTTGCGGACAGCACCGGAAACACGATCAGTTTCAATTACGAAGCGAACGTCATCGCTTCGAACGCCCTGGCAATCCAGGACGTTTTCCAGGCTTATGTGCTGCCTGTGACCGCGAAAAACTCGACAGAAGCCAAGTTCGCCAATGCAGCCAGTTTTGACAATACCCAGGTTGCGCGTGGTTCGATTGTCGCGGTTTTTGGAACTCAACTGGCCAACGCAACAATGACGGCTCCAAGCGCCAACCTGCCGTTCCATCTTGGCGGCGTGACGATCACGGTCAACGGTCTGGCCGGGCGGTTGATTTACGTTTCGCCGGAACAAATCAACTTTGTCGTGCCCAATGAAATCGCCATCGGCGACACTGTGGATTTCACCATCAACAACAACGGCGTCCAATCCGCAGGCAAAGCCAAAATCGTCAGCGCCGCTCCGGGTGTGTTCAGCATGGCAGGCGACGGAAAAGGAAAATCCACGGCCCAATGCGGCCAGGTTTCGCCCGATGGATTGAGCTTTCTGATTACGGCTCCGCCGTGTTCGGTGGGAAATGAATCGCAGTTCAATTTGCTGATTATCTACGGAACCGGTTGGCGAAATACCGCAGGCTTGCAGGTCAAAATCGGCGATGTGACATTGACACCGCAATTCTCCGGCGCTCAGCCGGAATTCCTGGGACTGGATCAGATCAACATCTCACTGACAAAGGAACTGGCGGCCAAAATGGACCAGGAAATCACCGTCACTGTCGTCTCGACCACCAACATTGACAGCAACAAAACGACTACTTCGTTTTCGGGTTTTGAAGCGTCGCTTTCCACATTCAACGCGGCCAGTTTCGAAGGCGGCATTGTTGCGCGCGGTTCGCTGGCTGTGGTGCAGGGCGAGATGCTGGCCAATGACACCATGGAAGCGGCAGGGCCTGATTACCCGCTGGAATTGAAAGGGGTCAAAGTCACAGTTGGGGGAACTCCGGCGCGAATTGCATACATCTCTCCCAGCCAGATCAATTTCTTGATGCCCAACGACACTAAACCCGCCGAACTGGTTGAAGTCGTCGTCAACAACAACGGCACCAACATTCGCGGCAGAGTCACCGTGTTGGACGCAGCGGCGGGCGTCTTCACCACAACCGGCGACGGCAACGGCGCAGCGCGCGCTCAATGCGGCAAAGTGAATGCTGACGGTTCCATCACTTTCACCAATCCACCCTGCGCGGTCGGCACAGAAGCGGCTCCGAACATCATTCGTATCTTTGGAACCGGTTGGCGGTTTGCCGACAAAGTCGTAGCCAAGATCGGCGATGTGACTTTGGAAACAGTTTTCGCAGGCGGCCAGCCGTCTGGAAACGGAGCGACCGTTCCCGGCGTGGACATTATTGATGTCAAACTGAAGCCGGAACTGGCTGGGAAAACCAGTGCTGACGTGGTGATTACCACCACCGTCAAATCGGTGGATAGGGCAAGCAGGATAGGAGTCAGTACATCTTTTTCAAACTGATTTCCGGCTGAAACCGATGGCAACGCGGGGCAGATTGGAAACAACTGCCCCGCGTTTTTTATTTGTGGTCGCGTTCGGCCAACACCGCCATCGTTTCTTTGACTACACGGTCATGAATAGTTCCGTTGGTGGCGATGATGCCTTTCAGATTCCGCACGCCAGAGGTGTTGTATTGCAAGGGTTCGCCGAAGTTGTCCGTTATGATTCCTCCGGCAACGCGCAAAATGGCTTCGGGCGCGCAAGTGTCCCATTGATTGGTTTTGGCTCCGGCGTGTATGTAAATGTGCGCGCGGCCTTCGCAAATCAATCCCAGCTTCAATCCCACGCTGCCTGATCGAACTTCGCCGGTAGAACCCAATCGTTGTCTTATGGCATCCACCGTCGGGCTGTGATGCGAACGGCTCATCGCCGCAACCATTTTGGTCGGATCACTCAGGTCAGAAACGCGCAATCGTTTAGTCGTCAACGCTTCTTCGACAAACGCGCCAATGCCGGGCGCGGCATAAAACATTCGGTCGGTTGCCGGGTTGTACACCACTCCGACCTTCGGCTCACCACTGACGGCCAGACCGATCATCACCGCAAACTCATCCAGCTTTTCAATGAACTGTTTGGTTCCATCCATCGGGTCAACCATCCAGACGCGGTCGCTGGTCAGTCGTGTTTTGTCGTCTTCGGCTTCTTCCGAGAGAATGGCGTCGTTCGGAAAAGCCTTTGCCAGTTCGCGCACCAGCATAACGTTGGCGGCTTTGTCGGCGGCGGTGACGGGATCGTCATACCCTTTCCATTCCACCTTGGCATCGTTTTTGTAAAAGCCCATCAAAATGGCTCCGGCTTCGCGCGCCAATCGTCTGGCGACTTCCAGTTCTTTGTCCATGAATGTCCTTTTTGAAATTGTGTTGAACGTTTGAAGCCGACAGCTTACACAGCAATCCACTTCAGAAGCAAAGTTTGACACTGCAAAACGCCGTTTCTATACTCGCCGCCGCTTACGAGCTTTTACGATTACTACATCAACAAACACATTCTGGCGGCAGGTTACGATGAAAATTTACGACATCACTGTCCCTATCTCGGCTGACTTGCCAGTTTATCCCGGCGATCCCGAAATTCAGCTTGAACGCATCATGTCGCTGGAACAAGGCGACATCGCCAACGTCACGCGGCTCAGTTGCAGCTCTCACATCGGCACGCATATTGATCCGCCGTCGCATTTCATCGCCGGAGCCAGATCGGTGGATCAATTGCCGCTGGAAATTTTGCTCGGCCCGGCCAGAGTCGTTGATGTCGGCGACGTTCCGGCGATTGACGCCGCTGTGTTGAATCGCTGCCACCTGGATGGCGCGACGCGCGTGCTGTTCAAAACCCGAAATTCATCGTTCTGGCCCGAGTCGAAAGTTTTCCACGAAGATTTTGTCTACATCGCCCCTGACGCCGCCCGGCTGCTGGTCGAACGCGGTGTGCAACTGGTCGGCATTGATTATCTGTCGGTCGAACGCTTCAACTTCGACGAACCGACAACGCATCTGGTCCTGCTGGCGGCAAACGTCGTCATTGTCGAAGGCTTGGCGCTCGGCGACGTTCCGCCCGGAGATTACGAATTGCTTTGCTTGCCGCTCAAACTCAAAGACGGCGATGGCAGTCCGGCGCGTGTCGTGCTGCGAACATAATCACCAAGCGTCGTTGATCGGCGTTTGTCCCATCAACCCATCCAAAACTACTGGAGTATCAACCAATGAACATGGATTCTTTCATCAGCAACTGGCGTCGCATTCACAAACAAACCACCAAAATCATGGCCGCCGCGCCGAACGACAAATACGATTGGAAACCGTGCGATTCGGCAATGACGCTCGGCGAATTGATGAATCATTTGTGGATCGCCGAAGCCGGGTTGGTTGCCGCCGCCAAAACCGGCGTGTTTCCGAAAGAAGCTCCGCCGCAAATCAAAGACACCGCCGAATTGATCGCCGCCTACGACAAAACCCACGAAGAAGCGATTGCCACCGCCAAAGCTTTCACTCCTGAAGAGCTGGCGGAAACGATTGCGCCTTTCGGGCCTGACGCTGCCATGTCGCGCAGCGCGTTGCTGCACTTGACGCACGAACACGAAATCCATCATCGCGGCCAGTTGTACACTTATTTGCGTATCGCCGGTTGTGAAGTTCCGCCTCTGTTCGGCTAAATCCTTTGACGGGATTTACAGGATTTCTCAGGATTGATTGTGGTTGGTTAAAGAATCTACTCTTCATAAATTCATCCTGAAACATCTTGTAAATCCAGTCAGAAACCACTTGTTTTTACAGACTCTGATGAAGTGGGATACTGAACTTTATGACTGCAAACATTCCTTCGTCACAAAATATGGCGAAGACGTGTTGGCCTTGTTGGACGCCAAACCCGGCGAGCGAATTCTGGATGTAGGCTGCGGTTCCGGCCATTTGACCAGGCTGATTGCTGACGCGGGTGCGGAAGTCATTGGCATAGATAGTTCGCCGGACATGATCGCTACGGCAAAAGCGGCATATCCGGCATTGAATTTCCTTGTTGCAGATGCTTCCGACTTCGCTTTTGATGAACCGTTCGACGCCGTCTTTTCCAACGCGGCTTTGCATTGGGTTGAACGCGCCGAAGCCGCCGTTGTTTGCATGGCTCGCGCCTTGAAAACCGGCGGTCGGTTTGTCATCGAAATGGGCGGCAAGGGCAACATCGCCGGAATCGCTACGGCATTGGAACGGGCGATTCGCCGACAGCACGGGTGCGAAGTCAAAGCGACGAATTATTTTCCCAGCATTGGCGAATACGCTTCGCTGCTGGAAAAACACGGCATCGAAGTTACGAGCGCTGTGTTGTTCGACCGCCCGACCAAACTCGAAGGCGGCGAAGACGGTCTGGCAAATTGGATCAGGATGTTTCGCCGCGAATTGCTGGCTGGTTACAGCGACGAAGAGCAAGAAGCGGTTTTTGCCGAAGTCAAAATCGCTCTGCGCGACCGGCAATTCCGCGACGGCGACTGGTTCGCCGATTACCGGCGATTGCGAATCACGGCTTTCAAACGATAAAAGCTATGGCAGGCAAAAAAGACAAACAGATCGTCAGCAATGCCGCGCCGAACCGTCCGCGCGACGACGAAAGTTTCCGCAACCGCGCTTACGAACTCGTTATGCGAATTCCGCCTGGGCGAGTGATGAGTTACGGTTTGGTCGCTCGCGTGCTGGGCGCGGGGTACGATGCGCGAGCCATTGGCAATCTGATGTATGCCACGCCAAAAGACGAACGGAACATTCCCTGGCATCGAGTCATCAATTCGCAAGGCGGATGTTCGACCGCCGGAATGACTACGCCTCCGGATTTACAGCAGCGCTTGCTGGAATCCGAAGGCGTCGTCTTCAACCACAAAGGCCGCTGCAAAATCGAAACCTATTTGTGGACTCCGCCGGAATACGACGCCGAAGCCAATCAGCAAGGCAGTTTGTTTTCTTGAACCAAACGAGGAGCTGAAAATGGAAAATCTCCCTACACCACAACCACCTTACCAAGTCGCCGCGCCGCGTTATTCCGTAGCGCACCACATGGTCACCACGGCGTTTGAACTGCCTGGTTTTCGCGTAGTTCGCAATCTGGGCGTGGTGCGCGGCATCACGGTTCGTTCGCGTTCAGTGTTTGGCACGATCGGCGGCAGTTTGCAGACGCTGGTGGGCGGCAACATTTCGCTCTTCACGCAGCTTTGCGAAAAAGCGCGCGAAGAGGCTTTTGAAATCATGATTCAGCACGCTTCGGAAATCGGAGCCAACGCGATCATCGGCGCTCGGTACGACGCCAACGAAGTCATGGGCGGCGTTACGGAAGTGTTGGCTTACGGCACGGCGGTCGTCGTTGAACCGGTCGAGCCTGCCAGTTATCGCAGCTAACAAATCAGGAGGCGAAACATGATCCGCCGATTCTACAAACCAATTCTGCTGGCTGCGTTGGGAAGTTTGTTGCTCATCGCTTCGCCGGTTTCGGCTCAGCGCCAAAAAGCCAAACCTCAACCGCCGCGCGTTTTCACCTTTGACGCAACGAACAGCGAAATCGCCGTCATTCTGACGCAGGAAGGAATGATCAGCCGACGTTATCCTACGCATAAAGTGCTGGCCAAAAGTTTCAACGGCAAAGTGGAATTGCCAAAAGACGAAACCAAAATGACAGTCGAACTCGAAGCCGATCCGAAGCAATTGACCAACGTTGACGCTGCGATGGGCGATTTCGAGCGCAAGGAATTCCACAATGTGCTGCGAAATCAGATTCTGGAAGTAGACAAATTTCCTTCGATCAAATTCGTTTCGGTCAGCGTTGGCAACGTGCAAAACGACGGCGACAAACGCAGCTTTACGCTGACCGGCGATTTGACGGTTCACGGCACAACCAAACGAGTCAGCTTTCCCGTCAACGCCACGCTCGGCGAAAAAGAGCTTCGCGCCAGCGGCGAAGAAAAACTCAAATTGAGCGATTTCGGTCTGAAGCCGTTCGAGAAAGGCATGGGGCTGATTAAAGTCGCCGACGAACTGAAGGTCACTTTCAACGTCGTCGCCAAAACTCCGTGAGGTTGCAGTATGAAACCAAACTTCATCTTGATGTTCTTGTTGATCGCGCTGTCGTTGATCGGCTGGCCGGTTGCAACGCAGAAATCGCGCACATACACGATTGTCGCAAGCGAAAGCAGTTTCTGGGTCTTCGTCCCCAAAACAGGGTTGCTGAGCGGACTGGCCCACGATCACGAAATCGGCGTCAAATCCTTCACGGGCAAAATCGTCGTTCCCGAAGCGGGCGCAAGCAGTGGTTCGCTGGAACTGGACGTAGACGCCACGTCGTTAGCCGTGCTCGACAAAAAACCGAGCGAAGATGACAAGAAGAAAATTTATAACTCCATGCACAACGAAGTGCTGGAATCGGCCAGGCACCCGAAGATCACTTTCAAATCCGCGTCGGTCAGCGACCTGAAACAAACTGGCGGCGAGGCTTACAACTTTACGCTGAATGGCGATCTGACTTTGCACGGCGTCACCAAACGAATCGTCGTCCCGGTTTCGCTGACCATCAACGCCAAGGAGCTTCGCGCCATTGGCAAATACACGCTGCGGCAAACTGATTACGGCATCAAGCCGTATTCGGCGGCGGGCGGCACAATCAAGGTCAAAAACGAAATCACCGTCAACTTCAACATCGTGGCAAGAACTTGAAGAATTTTTTCAAAACAGCCGGAGGAAAAATGACCCCAAAACTGAGCGCTTCCACAAATCAATTCATAGAAGTTCACAGCCCGGCAACGCTGAAAAAAGTCGGCGAGGTGGCTGTCAACTCGCCGTTTGAAGTTCGCGCCTTTGTCGCTCGCTCGCGCGAAGCGTTTCGCGTGTGGTCGGCGTTGGAACTGAAACAGCGAGCGAAAGTCTTGCTGTCGGCGCGCGATTTGTTTCTTCAACACCAGGAAGAATTGATTCAATTGATCTGCCAGGAAAACGGCAAACCGCGTCTGGAAGCCTTGATTGAAATCACATACGTCTGCGACGTGATTACCTTTTACGCCAAACAGGGAAGACGCTTCTTGAAGCCGCAACGCGTCAGCCCCCACCTGTTGAAAAACAAAAAAGTCACAACGATTTACAACCCGCGCGGAGTCATTGGGATGATTACGCCCTGGAACTTCCCATTGATTCTGACCATCGGCGAAGCCATTCCCGCTTTGATGGCGGGCAACGCCGTGGTCATCAAACCTTCGGAATGGACTCCGCTGATTGCGCAGCGCGGAACCGAATTGGTGCAGCAAGCTTTCTCCGCCGTAGGTCTGCCACCAGAGATTTTGCAGGTCGTCAACGGTTACGGAGAAACCGGCGTCGCGTTGGTGGACGAAGCCGATATGATTTCTTTCACAGGCAGCATCCGCACAGGCAAAGCCGTTGCAGAACGCGCGGCGCGGCGGCTGATTCCCGTCAGTCTGGAACTCGGCGGCAAAGACCCGATGATTGTGCTCAAAGACGCCGATATCGAACGCGCTGCCAATGCTGCCGTCTGGGGAGCGTTTACCAATTCCGGCCAGGTCTGCATTTCGGTCGAGCGCGTGTATGTCGAAGAACCCATCGCCGACGAATTCACTCGGCGCGTGGTCGAAAAAACTCGCCGCTTGCGACAAGGCATTGATTTCAGCGAAGCCACAACCGGCAATCGTGTGGACGTGGGAGCGATGACGTTTCCGAAACAGGTCGAAACCGTCGAAGCGCACGTAGCCGATGCGCGGCAGCGCGGCGCTGAAATTCTGACCGGCGGCAAATTGGACGCGAATCTGCCGGGCAGGTTTTATCAGCCGACAGTGCTGGCCAATGTGGATCATTCGATGAAGATCATGACCGAAGAAACATTTGGCCCTGTGCTGCCGATCATGCGCGTCAAAAACGCCGACGAAGCCCTGCGATTGGCGAACGACACTGTTTACGGATTGAACGCCAGCGTCTGGACGCGCGACACCGACAAAGGCGAAAGATTGGCCGCGCAAGTCGAAGCCGGCATCACCTGCGTCAATGACGTGATTGCCGGATTCGGCGTGACCGACGCGCCTTCGGGCGGATTGAAAGAAAGCGGCATAGGCAAACGACATGGCGCGGAAGGCATTCGCCGGTTTTGCCATCAACAGGTGATCGTCACGGATCGCTTCGGGTTGAAACGGGAAATCATGTGGTATCCCTACGACGCAGTGACCGAACGCTGGTTTTCGCGCGTGGTGGGGGCGATGTTTTCATCGAAGTTATCGGCAAAAGTGAAGTCGCTGTTCGGGAAATAACAAATAGTCATTACCGCAATGCTCAATCAAAAGAAATTCTTCGCCTTTGTTTTCATCGCTGCTCTGACCGTTGCCGGGTTTGTCGTTGCCTCTCATACGCAAAGCCAAAGCTCACGCGGAATACTGATTCGCCCGGCTCCGGCAGCCGACCACCGCATCGCTTATGGCAGCAACGAATTTCAATTCGGCGAATTGCGTTTGCCGAAAACCGCTGGCAAACATCCCGTCGCCATTGTCATTCACGGCGGATGCTGGATGTCGCAATTCGGATTGAGCTACATGGGACACCTCAGCGCGGCGCTGACCGAAGCTGGTTTCGCCACTTGGAACATCGAATATCGTCGCATTGGCAATGCTGGCGGAGGCTGGCCGGGAACGTTTGAAGACGCCGCTCGCGCCACCGATTACCTGCGCGAAGTCGCCGACAAACATTCGCTTGATTTGAATCAGGTCATTGCCGTCGGTCATTCCGCCGGAGGCCATCTGGCTTTGCTGCTGGGCGCGCGTACGCAATTCAAAAAAGACAATCCGCTGTATTCGGCAAATCCGCTGAAGTTGCGCGGCGTGGTTTCGTTGGCCGGAATCACGGATTTGCGCCGAACCGGCACGGCTTGCGACAAGGAAATCGTGCAATTCACCGGCGGCGAAGCCAAAGACAAAGCGGCGATTTACGATCAGGCTTCGCCGATCAAGTTGGTTCCGCTCGGCGTCAAACAGAAAATCATTCAGGGTGAAGCCGACACTATCATTCCGCCCGCGATGGCAATGGATTACATTGAAATCGCCAAGCGCAAGAACGACACCGATGTCGAATTGATCTCACTGAAAGAGGCTGACCATTTCCACATTGTTGATCCGAAGTCGGCGACTTGGGCTGCGGTGCTGCAAGCGGCGACTTCGTTGGTAAAGCCGCAAGCCAAACCTTCGCCAAAATGAATTAGACGCCAGCGACACTCGGCAACATTGACAGCGGCAGTCGGGCAGCTACCATGCTGGCCTGCCTGCCGCTTTTGGCAGGCATTCTTGATAAACAACCTTACTTTTTTGGATTCATAAAACCATGAACTTATTTTCGATTTTTCTGCTCCAAGCCGATCCACCGGAAAGCGTGGACATATTGCTCGATCCAATTCTGCGGCATGGGCGAGACAACATCAGCTATATCTCTTCGATGGATGGTTTTGATTGGACCATCGTCATCATGTATTTCACCATTCTGGCGCTGCTGGCCATTCTGGGCGCTTACCGCATACGAATGGTGTTTCAGTTCTGGCGATACCGCGACATCAAACCGCAACCCAAACGCAAATTTGCCGAAGACGAATTGCCCCACATCACCGTGCAATTGCCATTGTTCAACGAACTGTACGTCGTCGAGCGGCTGGTGGAATCGGTCGTCAAGCTGGATTACCCGCGCCACCTGCTGGAAATACAGGTGCTGGACGATTCGACGGACGAAACCGTTCAGATTGCCGCCGACGTTGTCGAACGGTTCAAACAACAGGGATTCGACATAGTTCACATTCACCGCACCGACCGCACAGGGTTCAAGGCTGGCGCTTTGGACAAAGGCATGAAAGTCGCCAAAGGTCAGTTGATGGCTATTTTTGACGCCGACTTCACGCCGAAACCCGATACGCTGCGGAAGATGGTGGATTTTTTCAGCGACGAAAAAGTCGGCATGGTGCAAATGCGCTGGGGACACATCAACGCGAACTATTCATTGCTGACGCGCATTCAGGAAGTTTTGCTGGACGGCCATTTCGTCGTTGAACAGACTTCGCGCAATCGTACCGGAGCGTTTTTCAACTTCAACGGAACCGCTGGCATGTGGCGGCGCGAAGCCATTGATTACAGCGGTGGATGGCAACACGACACGCTGACCGAAGACACTGACCTGAGTTTCCGCGCGCAGTTGATGGGCTGGAAGTTCGTATATCTGCTCGACGAAGAAGTTCCGGCTGAATTGCCTGTGGAAATGAACGCCTTCAAAACGCAGCAACGCCGCTGGGCCAAAGGCCTGGTGCAGGTCGGGTTGAAACTGATGCCGCGAATCTGGCATCACCCCACGCTTACCCGTCAGCAAAAGGTCGAATTGTTTTTCCGTTTGTTCGGCAATTGCGCGGCGATGTTGATGATTGTGCTGAGCATCTTGCACATCCCTGTGCTGATCGTTCGTTTCAATCAGGGAATGTTCCAGATGTTGCTGTTCGATACTCCGCTGATGATCTTTGCCACGTTTTCGGTTGTCAGCTTTTACGGCACGGCTATTCGGTACAGATACCCGAACGAAAAATGGCGGCTCTGGCTGATTCCGATGGCAATGGCCATGGGCATTGGTCTGGTGTTTTCCAACACCCGCGCAGTGCTGGAGGCATTGTTCGGCGTCGAATCCAGTTTTATCCGCACGCCGAAATACAATGTCGAATCAAAAAATGACAACTGGTTGCAAGTGGCCAAAAAATACAAACGCAAAGGCGGCTGGTTGCCGTTCATCGAACTGGCCTTTGCGCTGTATTTCGTCGGAGCGGTGTATTACGCAATTCGTTCGAACATTTATCTGACAATTCCGTTTCTCATGATCTTCCTGCTTGGTTACGGTTATATGTCAATGATGTCGCTGTTTCAGGGGCGTGTGCGAAAACTGCTTAACGTGTTTCGCCGCGACCAGGCAGTAGCAAAGAGGTAAGCGATGTTCTGTCCGAAATGCGGATCGAATCAGGGAGACGGCAAAAAATTCTGCACCGGATGCGGAACCAATCTGCAATTGGTTTCGCAGGCGCTGACGGGACAGCTTTCCCCTGTTCAACCCGTCATTCACACATTGCCGCCGGTCATCCCGCAGGTTGATTACGACCGACATCGGGAAACCCGCAAAGGAATCACCATGGCGTTGCTGGGCGGCGGATTTCTGGTTTATCAGATTATCAATTTCTTCTTTTCCATTCCTTTCAGAGGTTGGCGTTCACCATTCGGATTCGGCAGTTTCATCGCCTTCATAGTGTTTGCCATCGGCATTTCCAAGATCGTCAGTTCGCGTGTAGTTCCCGAAGCGCAATCTGTGACATCGAACTTTGTAACTCCGGCGACATTTGCCGTGGCTCAACCACAGTCTCAAATGCAACCGGCGCCGCCTCAACCGGTGTTTTCCGCCGCGATTCCGATTCAGGAAAGCGCGCGGCACACCAACGAACTTGCTCCGGTGCAACCGACCATCAGTGTGACCGAAGACGAAACCAAACATCTGGCGCGCTGAAGCTCAGCAAACCCCATCGAGAGGAGTGAATTTATGTTTTGCCCAAGCTGTGGAACCGAAACCCGCGAAGCCATCAAGTTTTGCAAAAAGTGCGGAACCAATCTGAAACGGGTGCAGGGTGTGATGAGCAAAGGCGGAGCAGGCGTCGGCGTTAATCACTCCGCGGATTGGAATCAATGGTGGATGGAAGAGCATCAGGAAAAGCGCGAGCAACGGAAAAGGAAACTCCCTGAAGAAAAACGGCTGGAAGAAATCAAAACAGGTGTCATCACCTCCAGCATCGGATTGGCGCTTTCCATTTTCCTGAATCTGTTGTTCGAAGCCATCGCCAGCTCGGTCGGCGGTCCTGAATCAATCATTCTGCAACGCATCTGGGCGGTTGGCCTGGTTCCATTGTTCATTGGACTGGCTATGGTCTTTAACGGCATGTTCATCAGCAAACGCATTGTGGAATTGAAAACGCAAAGTCCCGATCAACTTCCACAACCGCTGTTTGCGCCTGTGCCCAATACGTCTCCGGTTCAACAGCTCGGCGAAGCTTCTGCGCAGCCTGTGACTGAATTCAGCATTTCTGAACCGACGACGGCCAGATTGCGCGAACCAATTTCGATTCCTTCACCCCGCGATACCAATTAAAACCACAAACTGATTTTTCCAACACCCAGGAGGAAACCGTTAATGTTTTGCACCCGATGTGGTACCCAAAACCCCGATGACGCAGGTTTTTGCCGCAACTGTTCGAGTCCTTTGACGCGCCCAGGCAGCCAGCCACAGCCCGGCGCTTACATCAATCCGTCGCCGTATTCGACTCCCAGCCAGCCGCAACAACCGCCGCCGCCGTATCCCGGTTATCAGGGACCGCCGGTTTATCAAAGCGCTTATGCCGGTCAATCAGCGCAAGGCAGCGCCAGCGGACGCGCGATTACCTCAATGGTGTTGAGCATTCTGGGATTGGTCATGTGCGCTTTTTTCACCAGCATTCCGGGAATGATTCTGGGCAAGATGGAAATGAACGCGATTGCCGCCGGTCAGGCTCCGCGCGCGGGCGAGACGCTGGCCAAAGTCGGGTTTTATCTGGGCATCGCCGGAACCGTCATTTACTGTCTGGCTGGAGCGGCGATGGGTTTTTTAAGCATGATCAGCAGCACAATCAATTGAACCCTGAAAATCGCCAATCGAATAAACGGATTCAAGTGAATGACGCTGCATTCGCTGGCGGCGGCGAACCGATTGTCTTTTCAAACAACGACCGGCTCATTTATCTGGGGCTGATGGTTCTGAGTGGAATCACTCTGACGTTGGCCAGAATACTTCGCCCATCGCCAAGCGGCTTTGGCACTCACGAACAACTGGGATTGCCGCCTTGCCTGTTTTTCAAACTTACGGGCGCTCCATGCCCAACGTGTGGGCTGACAACCAGTTTTGCGCATTCGGCGCGACTGAATTTTTTTGAAGCTCTCCTGGTTCAACCGTTCGGAGTTCTGCTTTTCAGCCTGACGGTCATCAGTATTCCGTTTTTTCTGGCAATGCTTCGACAGCGAGTTCCGTGGTCAACAGTCATTCTGGCGCGCGGAGTTGATTGGTTGATTTACTTTCTGATAGCCGCCGCCTTGCTCAGTTGGCTGTACAAAATTGCCGTGGTCAAATCGTTGCTGAGTTGAATGCCTAGAAAGTTTTCCTGCCGTCTTCTACAATCCGCGCCGCTAAACCGACTTCAATCAAACCCGGAGATTCATAACCATGAAAACGGCTCTTCTGCTGTTTTGTTTGCTGTTGTTGACGACAATCACTGTTATGCCAAGAACCCAAGACAATCTGCCAAAATCGCGCGCCGAACTTTCCAATTACGAAGAAACCACACGATACGAAGACGTGCTGCGGTTCATTGCCGACCTGCAAAAACTCACTGACAAGCTGCGTGTCGAATCCTTCGGCAAAACCGTCGAAGGCCGCGATTTGCCTTTGATGATCTTTGCCAATCCGCCTATTTCTCAACCGCGCGAAGCTCGCGCTTCTGGCAAACCCGTCGTCTTCATCCAAGCCAACATTCACGCCGGAGAAGTCGAAGGCAAGGAAGCCATGTTGCATCTGTCGCGTCGCATCGTCGCCGGAGATTTGAAAACGCTGTTGGATAAGCTGGTGATTCTGGTTGCGCCGATTTACAACGCCGACGGCAACGAACGGATCAACGGCACAAATCGCACCGCCCAGAACGGCCCCATTGGCGGAGTCGGCACGCGCGAAAACGCCAAAGGCATGGATTTGAACCGCGATTACATGAAGCTGGAATCGCCCGAAGCCAACGCGCTGGTCCATTTGATGAATCGCTGGGATCCGCACCTGACCGTTGATCTGCACACCACCAATGGTTCGTATCACGGCTATCATTTGACTTACGCGCCAACGCTGAACCCAAACGCCGACGCGCGGCTGATCGCATTCGGTCGCAACAAAATGCTTCCGGCCATCACGCGCGCGCTGCAAACCAGGCACAAATTCCGCACGTATTTTTACGGCAACTTCGCCACCAAAGAGCGCATGAACCGCGAAGTGAACACCTTCGAAATGCAACGCGAAGGCCGCGCCGCGATGCCTGTCGATAAACCCGAAACCAAAATCTGGCGCACTTTCGATCACAAACCAATGTTCGGCAATAACTACGTCGGGTTGCGCAACCGGCTGACGATTCTTTCCGAAGCCTACAGTTATCTGGATTTCAAAGGCCGCATTGCCGTCACCGAAGCTTTTGTCGAAGAGATTTTCAAATACTCCGCGCTGCACGCCGCCGAAATCAGCGCTCTCATCAGCCGCGTGGACGCTGACGCAGTTCGCGGCAAGCTCCCGGCCAAAGGCGTTGCGTTTGAACTCAAAGCCCTGGACAAACCCGTCAGCATACTGGTTGGCGAAGTGAAGAAGGTCAAAAATCCTCGCAACGGCAAAGACATGACCGCAATGGTGGAAGACAAATTCACGCCAACGCCGATGCCGGATTACGGTTTGTTTGCCGCCACAAAGAGCAATCCGGTTCCGCGCGCGTACGTGTTCAAAAATGAAGCGGGCTTGAAAACCGTGATCGAAAAGCTGCACGCGCATGGCATAGCCATTGAAGAATTGACCGAACCTTTGACCACCGAAACAGAAAGCTTCGTCATTGATTCGGTCAACAAAGCGGCTCGCGCGTTTCAAGGCCATGCCGAAGTCAAATTGAAAGGCCGCGCGCAAAATGAATCCGAGACGTTCCCCGCCGGTTCGATTCTGGTTCGCACCACCCAACCGCTGGCGTCATTGATTTTTTATTTGCTGGAAGCCGAAAGCGACGATGGATTCGTCCGCTGGAATTTTCTGGATGCGTATCTGGAAAAGGGAAAGACTTACCCGATTTACAAACTGACTGGCGAGATCAAAGCGGCCAGCCGGTTGTTGCATCCTTGATGCGTTGTGACTGAAAAGCCGCTGGCGCAGGTTGTATTCAAGCTGTAGTGCAACTTTCGATTTTGATGCACAAAAAGAAAACGGGCAGCAATCTTGCTGCCCGTTTCTGATATTGATTTGATGAGCCGTGTTGGGCTCGAACCAACGACCCGCAGATTAAGAGTCTGCTGCTCTACCAACTGAGCTAACGGCCCTTCGCATTGTCAGAAAATCTGTTTGTTTTCGATCAAGCGAAACGCATTTTTGACGATGGTTCGGCGGATTGTCAAGACACGGTTGGCTGCTATAATCGCGCTTCAACATAGACATCGAAAGGACGATTAATGCCGACAAGAGAAGTGATGATCGAGATGGGGTTTTCTTCAGCGCACGCTTTGCGCGGGTATCAGGGCAAATGCGAAAACACCCATGGACACAATTACCGCGTCGAAGTTTATGTACGCGGCGAACGGTTGAACGACATCGGATTGCTGATTGATTTCAAAGACCTGAAAGCCGCGACACGAAAAGTCGTGGATTATCTGGATCACAAAAACATCAACGAATTGCCGCCGTTCGACAAGGAACTGAACCCTTCTGCGGAAGAGATGGCGGGATTCTTCTTTCACGAGGTTTCGCGCGACATCAACGACGACCGCGTGCATGTGCATAAGGTTCGCGTGTGGGAAACCGACACTTGCGCGGCAACTTATTCGATTGATTGAGATGGAGGAACATAATGGCTGAACAACAAACTGAAAACTTTTTCGATTCGGTGATTGATTCGTTTTGGGCTTGTTTGCCCGAAGAAACCGCCGACAATCTGGCGACGTTCAAAAAAGACGTGCTCAGAGGATTTCGCAGCGCAGTAGATTCTTTCGTGGACACATCCATTGCGGAAGTTGACCGTCATCTGGAAAACGCTCGCCGGATGCGCGAAGAATGGAACGCCAGATGCGCCGCCGAAGCCCCAAATGATCTGGGTGATGAAACTCCGCCAAATCCCGCCTGAAGTTTTTCCATGTCTGAAATCCATAAACAGTTTGATGCTGCCATCGTTGGCGGCGGAATCATTGGTTGCGCCATCGCCTGGCGACTGGGTCAGGCTGGCATGCGCGTCGTCGTTGTCGAACGCGGCGACATTGGCCGCGAAGCTTCGCACGCCGCCGGAGGAATGCTGGTTCCTTTGGCCGAAGCCGACGAAGCCGACGACCTGTTTCACTTATGCGTGGCGAGTCGCGCGCTTTACGCCGATTTCGCGCGCGAACTTCAACAAGCGAGCGGGATCAATGTCGAATACCGAACCGAAGGCACGTTGTATTTGTCGCTGACCGACGAAGACGACGAAGAATTGGAGCGGCGTTGGCAATGGCAACACGCCGCCGGATTGAACGTAAAGCGATTGAACGCTGATTGCGCGCGCAAGCTGGAACCGCAAATCAATCCGGAGCTTCGCTGGGCGCTGAAATTTCCAGATGACCATCAGGTCAACAATCGTCTGATGATGGAAGCGTTGCGCCTTGCCGCGCAAAAAGCCGGGGTTGAATTCCAAACGCAAACCGAAGTCGAACGCCTGTTGATCGAACGCCTAGCTGGTCGAAAGCACGTTGTCGGCGTCCAAACTTCGCGCGGCGAAATCCGCAGCAAGACGGTCGTTATTGCTGCCGGATGCTGGTCAAGTTTGCTGACGAATGTAAGCGATGTGTTGTTGCCGGATTTGAAAGTCGAACCGGTTCACGGTCAGATGGTGGCGGTCGAAATGCCCGCGCAGCCGGTCAACCACATCATTTACTCTTGCCGAGCGTATGTGGTCCCGCGTTTGGGCGGAGTGGTGATTGCCGGTTCGACCAGCGACAAATTTGGCTTTGAAAAACGAGTGACTGCGGGCGGTGTGGCTTCGATCATCGAACGGGCGCGAGAAATTCTGCCCGGCTTCGGCGATTTGGCGATCCGGGAAACCTGGTCAGGATTGCGCCCACGGGCGGGCGACGGATTGCCGGTGCTTGGCGCGGATGATTCGGTCGGGGGGGTGGTTTACGCTACCGGCCATTACCGCAATGGCATCTTGTTGACTCCGATCACGGCCAAAATCATCAGCGAGTTGGTATTGAAAGGCGAAAGCAGCGTTCATCTATCGCCGTTCAGCCCGCGGCGATTTGCACGCCTTCAGGCCGCCGGGCAAGCGCCATAAACAATCCCACCAGGGTTTTGGCGTCCCGGATTTTTCCCGCCGCAATCATTGCCGCCAATTCTTCACCAGTGAATCCGCGAACTTCGTAAATCACTTCGCCGATGTCGAGCGATTGTTCCCGCTGCGTCAATTCGTGAGCAAAGAATACATGCATCAGTTCATCGCTGCTGCCCGGCATCGCGTAACATTCGCAGACTTTTTCCAGACGCGCGGCTTCATATCCGGTTTCTTCCAACAATTCACGCGCGGCGCATTCCGCAGGCGATTCGACGGCAACCATCCGCGCGATTCCTTCGCAGCTTTCCTCTTTTCCGGCCAACGTTCCCGCTGGCAATTCCCACAGAGATTCGTTGGCGGAATAACGATACTGGCGCATCAGTGCGATTCGTCCGTCGCCCAGAAAGGGAACCATGACGCAAATTCCCGGATGCCGTTGCGCTGCGCGCGTCACGGTTTCGCCGGTTGCGCGATTCAGAATCGTTTCCCGGTTGATCAACCAACGAAGCTCGTCGCCATGTTTCGACGCGCGAACTTCACGATATTCAGTTTTGCTTTCCAGCCATTCAAATTGATTTTCGGTATTCATAAATCTCGATTGATTTTGATCAAAGTTCCAGCCCTGCTTGACAGCTTTGAGAGCGTTGGGCAGAATCCGCCCTCGTTTTTAGGACACGTTCTTTCTGTTTGGCAAACGAGTAGAGGCGCGGTTTTCAAAAGTATCTCATCCGAGAACGCGAAGGTTCCACGACGATGAGCGAAAGGGGTAAACCGCCGAAACCGACGCGACGCTTCGATGGTCGTGGCGGTTGGCTGTCAGGGCTAAATCCCTGAGGCTGTCATCGCAAATTGCGCGTTGACGTGCTCTCGGCAACCTACGGTTTTCATTTTCGCGCTGAGCTTCGCCTCAGCGCATCAAAGATCACGGGTTAGCAGGCACGTCGCTGCTAACCCGTTTTTATTTTTCCGAAAAGGAGTTTCAGGAGCTTGGAACAATGATCGTCATGAAATTCGGCGGCACGTCAGTGGAAAGCGACGTAGCGATTCACCGCCTCATCTCAATCGTCAAAACTCAAATCCATCGCCAACCGGTTGTCGTTGTTTCGGCAATGGGCAAAACCACCAACGGATTACTGGAAGCCGCGCGGTTGGCCGCCGCCGGAGATTTGGCCGCTGCCAGCGCGAAGCTGGACGCCATCGCCGGACATCATTTCAAAACGGCAGATCAACTGGCGCTGGCCGAAGAAAAAAGTCTGTTGCGATTGGCGCTGGCCAACCGGTTTGACGGCATTCGCGCGACGCTGGAAGAAATCGCCGAAGCTGGCGAAGTCACGGCGCGATTGTCCGACGCGATTTCTGCCAACGGCGAATTGCTTTCATCGCCGATTGTCGCTGCCGCATTTCGCGCTGAAGGCGTCAAAGGCGTCTGGGTGGATGTTCGCCCGTTGATGCGCACCAACGATGATTTCACGCGCGCGGCGGTGCAATTCGACGAAGCCAATCCGAAATTGAAAGAAGGCTTCACGGCGGCATTGGCCGATGGCGGATTGCCCGTCACGCAAGGCTTTATTGGTTCTACTGCCGAAGGCGTGACGACCACCATCGGACGCGGCGGTTCGGATTATTCCGCGGCCATTATCGGCGCGGCGCTCGATGCCGAAGAGATTCAAATCTGGACGGACGTGGATGGTATTTTGACCACCGATCCGCGCATCGTCGCCGAAGCCGCCAAAGTCAGAACCATCTCGTTTGCCGAAGCATCCGAATTGGCTTACTTCGGCGCAAAGGTTTTGCATCCGAGCACGCTGCTGCCGGCAATGGCCAGAGAAATTCCCGTGCGCGTGTGCAATTCGCGCAACCCTTCGAACGAAGGGACGGCCATCGTTCGAAATGCTCCGCCGTCGAAAGCGCCTGTCAAGGCGATTGCCTTCAAACGCGGCATCACGGTTGCCAACGTCGCTTCTGACAGAATGCTGATGGCTTATGGTTTTCTGGCGCGATTGTTCGATGTGTTTGCCAGGCATCAAACTTCGGTTGATATGGTGGCGACTTCGGAAGTCAGCGTTTCGGTCACGCTGGACGACACGCGGCATCTGGATGCAGTCGTTGCCGATTTGCAGCAATTTGGCGACGTCACAGTCGAACGCGACCAGGCGTTGATTTGTCTGGTCGGCGAAAACCTGAAGTTCACGCCGGGGCTGGCTTCGCGGATTTTTTCGAGCATTGCGGACGTCAACGTTTCGATGATTTCGCACGGAGCTTCGGCCATCAACGTCAGCTTCATCGTTGCGGATAAAGATGTCGAACGCGCAGTCAAAGCATTACATTCTGAATTTTTCGGCGAATTGGACGCCGCAACGTTTGAAGTCGTGGCGGCGGCTCGCGCAGCAACCGCTTGAGGATCTCATGAAAATAGCGATTGTCGGTTACGGCAAGATGGGAAAAATCATCGAACGCATCGCGCTGGAACGCGGACACTCCATCGTCGCGCGTTTCGACATTGACAACAATGTCAACGGCGAAGGCCTGACGGTGGAAAGTCTGGCAGGCGTGGATGCAGCGATTGAGTTTTCTACGCCCGAAGCCGCGATGGACAACATTCGTCGGTTGGTTGATTTGCGCGTCCCGGCGGTGATCGGGACGACGGGGTGGTACGCGCACCTTGACGACGTTCGGCGACTGGTCGCGGCGAACAACGCTTCGCTGGTGTGGGGCGCGAATTTTTCCATTGGCGTCAATTTGTTTTTCAAATTGGTGCGCGAAGCGTCGGCGCTGTTTGCGCGTTACAATCAATACGATCCGTTTTTGATCGAAGCTCACCACAGATTCAAGAAGGATGCGCCGTCGGGAACGGCGTTGGTTGCTGCGCGAATGATGCGCGAAGCTTATGGCGACCAAACGCCCGAAGCCGTCAGCCTACGCGCAGGGCACATTCCCGGCACGCACGAAGTCGGATTCGATTCCGAAGCCGACACCATCACGTTGACGCACACCGCGCGCAACCGCGAAGGTTTCGCCGCCGGAGCCGTGCTGGCTGCGGAATTGATCGTCGGCAAACTGGGCATGTACGAATTTCCGGAATTGCTTTTTGAAACCATAGAGGTGGAACAATGAACAATCTGAATCAATTGAAAGGTTGCGGAACGGCGCTGATTACGCCGTTTCGCCGCGACGAATCCATTGACGAAGCCGCCTTTCGCAGGTTCGTCGAATTTCAAATCACCGGCGGCGTGGATTTTCTGGTTGCCTGCGGCACGACGGGCGAAAGCGTGACGATGTCCGATGACGAACAGGCGCGCGTCGTTGAACTGACGATGGAATTCGCCGCTGGCCGCGTTCCCGTAGTTGCGGGCGCTGGCGGATACAACACGCGCGAAGTGATTGAGAAAATTCGCCGCTACGAAAAACTTGGAGTGGACGCGATCCTTTCGGTGACGCCGTATTACAACAAACCTATGCAGGAAGGGTTGTTCCAGCATTACCGCGCGATTGCCGAAGCGAGCGCGTTGCCGATCATTTTGTACAGTGTGCAGGGACGCACAGGCGTCAACCTGGAACCGGCGACCGTTGCGCGGTTGGCCGAAATCAACAACATCGTGGCGATCAAGGAAGCTTCCGGCAACATTTCGCAAATTGCCGAAATCGCATCGCTGGTCAGCGATGAGTTCAAAATTTTCGCAGGCGATGACAGCGTGGTATTGCCGGTGGCGGCGCTCGGCGGCGTGGGCGTGATTTCGGTTGCGTCGAATCTGTTGCCGAAATTGGTCAGCGATTTGTGCCACGCCAGCACGGAAGGTCGTTTGGCCGAAGCCCGGCGGTTGAATCGTCAACTGACGCCGATCTTCAAGGCAATGTTCATCGAAAGCAATCCGATTCCGGTGAAGGCTGCGTTGGCAATGACCGGCATGATCGAAGAAGTGTACCGATTGCCGATGACGCCCATCAGCACAACTAACCGCGCCAAACTGGAACAGGTGTTGACCGAAGCAGGCGTGCTGGCCAAAGCGGCCAAAGCTTGATGAAGGTTGGAACGCGGCTTCAAACGCCAAACGTATCCATCATCAAATAGGGATCGCTCATCGGATACAGCACCGGGCACGTGCAACCGCGCCGCCGGTATTTATCCACTTTGGCGCGGACTTCGTCGGGTGTGCCGGTGGCAGAAATCTTCAGCACGAATTCGTCCGGCACGTATTGCATCGCCTTGTGAATCTGCTCAATGGTCGCGGGCCATGTCAGGATGGATTGCACCTGTTTGACGATGTCTTCGCTGACGCCGGACGCTTTGGCGATGTGCGGTTGTTGCGCCAGATATTGCGTCAACAAAACCTTCGCGGCTTCAATTGCGCGCTTGCGGTCGTTATCCACCGAACAAACCACCAATTGCGGACGGTCAATTTCATCCAAACTTCGTCCGGCTTTTTTCGCGCCTGATTCCAGCAACTCCAATGCGCGATCGTTGTATTCCGGCGGCACGCAATAATTCAGCAACACGCCGTCGGCGATTTCGCCGGTCAGTTCCATCATCTTGTCGCCGGTCGCGCCAATATAAATCGGCACATTGCGCGGTTCGCGGCGGCCATGCACTACGTCGAGTTCAATGCCCGTGACGTTGTGAAACTCGCCGTGAAAGGTGACGTTCTCCATCCGCAGCAACCGGCGCAATACCTCGACCGTTTCGCGCATTGCCAGCAGCGGCTTGCGCCGTTCAATGCCGACATTCGCGGCCAGCGGATCCCACCACGCGCCGATGCCGCAGATCATCCGATCTGGCGCCAGATCATCCAGCGTCAACCACGTTGCGGCGAGCAGCCCGATATTGCGTGTCCAATTGTTGATGACACCCGCGCCGATCTTGATGCGTTCAGTCGTCGCGGCAAACGCCGCCATCGGCACAATCGCGTCGCGCACCAAACGGCTTTCGGCCTGCCACACGGCTTCAAAGCCTTTGCTTTCGGCGTACTGCGCGTATTTGATTCCGTCTTGCAGAGAATGCGCGTCTTGTAGATAGAGGGCGACTCGTTCAGTTGGCATAACTCTTCTCCCTTTAGCCAGCGTCCTGCAGAATGTCCCGAATCTCTGCCGCAACCGCAGGAAGCCGATTCTTTACCGTTTGCCAGACCAGCGGGTAATCCACGCCAAAATACGAGTGGATCAGTTTGTCGCGCATCCCGGCCATTTCCTTCCACGGGATGACCGGATGCTTTTGGCGGATTTCGTCTGGGATTTGTTTCGCAGCTTCGCCGATGATTTCAAACTTACGCAACACAGCGCTGCTGGTTTTGTCGTCGGCTTGAAAGGCTTCCAAATCCATTCCGGCGACAAACTCTTCGATTTTGTCTATCGCTGCCAGAATGTCTTTCAAGTAGATCGTGTGATCTCTCATACCGTGACGACCTCGCGTAAAATAGCTTCCCTCAATTCTTCTCGCAGCGCACGCTTCGGAACAACATCCACTTTTTGCTTCAATGCTTCTTCCAGATAATCGGAAAGGCCAACCATATCGAACAGGTCTGCGCTGTCTTCAAAATCCACCAGCAAGTCAATGTCGCTGCCCTCGTGTTGTTCTCCACGCGCGAATGAGCCGAATAGGCCAATTTCTCTCGCCTTGTACCGGGCGGCGATGAGAGGCTTAAGCTCATTCAATTTGGCCAGAATGGTTTCTGTCTTGATCATTCAAGTAGCCTTTCGTTCAATGAGAGCAACTAAAATCTGCTCCAGGTTTTCGTCGCCAATTCGCGGCTTCTGGCGGTGATTTCCGCTTCATCTAGAAACAGCAATTGCCGATCTTTCATCAGCACTTTACCTGCACAAATGGTCGTCGTCACCATCGAATTTTCAAAGCCGAACAAAATGTGCCACGGCAGATTGCCTGCACTGAGCGGTGTGGTTGGATGGTAATCCACGAAGATGATGTCGGCGAAGGCTCCCGGCGCAAGCACGCCAATCGGCGCTTGTGGAAAAAAGACATTGGCGAGCGCGGCGTTATTGGTCACGGCCATTTCGGCGACGGTTGCGCCGTTCATACGGCGTGGGTCGCGGTGGGCGGCTTTGTGCGACAGGTAAGCCGCTTTCCATTCATCCCACATCGAATTGGAAAAGCCGTCGTTGCCCAGACCGACTTTTACGCCCAGCCGCAACAAGCCTTCCACGTCCGCCGCGCCCACAGCGTTGTTCATATTCGAACGCGGTTGATGCGTTACCCAGGTTCCGGTTTCGGCCAGCAAGGCGGCTTCGCGGGCGTCAATGTGAACAGCGTGCGCAACGATGGAGCGATTGCCCAGAATGCCGAACTTGTGCAGCCGGTCAATTACGCGCATGCCGCTTTTTTGCAGACTGTCGTACTGGTCGGATTCGTGTTCGGCGGCGTGAATGTGAAATCCGCCGTCGTATGCATTGCGGCAAGCTTCGAGCGTCGCGTCGGAAAGCGTCAGCGAAGCGTGCAAGCCAAACGTCGCCGCAAGCCTGGGAGCGCGGGCGTCCTCGCCCGCAGCTTTGATGAAGCGCAGATTTTCTTTGATTCCCGACTTGGCTTTTTCTTCGCCGTCGCGGTCGGTGACTTCGTAACACAAACAAGCGCGCAAGCCCGCTTGCGTAACGGTTTCGGCAATTACATCTAACGAACCGTCAATCGCGTTCGGCGAAGCGTGATGGTCAATCAGCGTCGTCGTACCGTGTTTGATTGCATCAATCAAACAGACCAGCGCCGAATATCGCACGTCTTCAAGCTTTAATGCCTTGTCCAGCCGCCACCACAACCGTTCCAGAATTTCCGGGAAGTCTTTTGGGGCGGCGCCCGGAATCGCCATCCCGCGCGCAAAGGCTCCGTAAAAATGCGTGTGCGCGCAGATGTTGCCCGGCATCACGAACTGGCCGCGCGCATCGAGTTTGTCAGATTGCGGATATTTGGCTTCGAGTTCCGACGACAAGCCGAGTTCCACAATGCGGTCGCCTTCCACGTACAGCGCGTGCTTTTCCAGAATCTGATTTGGTGTGCCCCAGGTGATGAGCGTGGCGTTCGTGATGAGCATATGAAAACTCTTTCGTCCACGAAGTAACACGAAGAAAACACGAAGAGAAGTAGAGAGTGTTTGGCGTTTCTTCGTGGTTCTTCGTGTGGCTTCGTGGAAAAAAATGGTTACGTCTTCAGCTTATCCAATTCTGCAACGTCCGGCTGAATGCGCAACGGTTCGCCGACCGAGCGGCGCGCGGTATTGATGTCTTTCAATCCGTTGCCGGTGCTGATGAGCACGACACGTTCGTCTGGTTGAATCACGCCCTGTTCGCGCAGTTTGACGAATCCCGCCAACGCTGCCGCCGCGCCGGGTTCGGCGAAAACTCCCGTCGTGCGCGCCAGTCGAGGAATCGCCGCAATGATTTCTTCGTCGCTGGCCGCGATTGCTCCGCCGCCCGAATCGCGCATGGCTCGCAACGCTCTTGTGCCATCGCGCGGATCGCCGACGTTGATGCCGTCGGCGACGGTTTTTCCTTCGACCGGTCGAATCACGCCGTCGCCGTTTACTGCCGCAACCAAAGGCGCAGCGCCTGCCGCTTGCACGCCAGTCAGTTTCGGCAACCGATCAATCCAGCCCAACTTCTTCAAATCGCAAAAACCTTTCCACAAACCGCCGATGATGTTGCCATCGCCTACGCCGACGATGACGCGGTCAGGAACCCGCCATTGCAATTGTTCGGCGATTTCGAACGCGGCGGTCTTTTTGCCTTCGGCGGTGTAGGGGTTGTAGCCCGTGGTGCGCTGATACCAGCCGAACCGCGCCGAAGCCGCCAGACACAATTCGCAAGCCTGTTCATAACTGCCTTCGACCAGCACGACGGTCGCGCCATAAATTTGCAACTGCGCAACTTTGGCCGCCGGCGTTGTGGCTGGAACGAAGATGACGGATTTCATTCCTACGCTGGCGCACATTCCGGCGAGCGCCGCGCCTGCATTACCCGAGGAAGCAGTTGTCGCTACAGTCGCGCCTGCTTCCTGCGCCTTGACCACAGCCAGCGCGCTTGGACGGTCTTTGAACGAAGCCGTGGGATTGCGCCCGTCGTCTTTGACCAGCACCTGCCGCACGCCAAATTCCTCAGCCAGGCGCGGCGCATCGTACAGCGGCGTCCAACCTAAGCTGAGCGGCGGCACGGGCGACGTGTCTTCCATCGGCAGCAAAGGACGATAGCGCCAGATGGTGAAGTTGCGATCAACGGCGAGCGACGCTTTGCTGAAGTGTTGGGTAATGCGTTCGTAATCGTAACGCACGTCCAGATTGCCGCCGCATTGAGGGCAAACATATTGAATTTCGTTGACGCCGAATGTCTGGTTACATTCCAGGCATTGAAAACCGATTACATTGCTCATCGTTTTACACCGTGCGCGCGGCGGCAATGCGTGCATCCATTTCGGGAATCAACTCCTGATGCTTGATCCACCACTCAGGATCAAGCTGCGCGTCCAGTTCCTCAACTGTCTTTCCTTGCTGTTCCACCCACGTGAAGTATTTCAGGTTATGCCACTGGCGACGAACGTCAGGCGTGCCATCCTTGATCCAGTCGGTTTTGGCGCCGTGGAAGATCGCTTCGACGTAAGCCGTCGCTCGTGCGTCGTCTATCGCGCCGTAACATTCGGCCATTGACTCCATCACCGAATGGTAACGATCAATCGCGTCGGTGCAGACCGTGACGATCAGGTCATTTTTACTAAGCTGGTAATGCTTCGCTGCCTTGATTGCGCCCAGCACGTTGCAGACGCCCGAAATGCCGAAGATCGTGCCAAGCTGCCGCAGCTTCGTTTCAGCAATGCCGTAACGCCGCGCCAGCGTTTCCTGCCCGGCTGCGCTGGTCAGCACCTGCAAGCCTTTTTTGCACTCGATGTCGTCAAGACAAGCAATCGCGTCCATGTTCAGCACGTTGTGAATCCAGGTCACGTGTTTGTCGCCGATGCCTTGAATGTCGTGCCCGCCGTACCCGTTGTTGTAAAGCGTCGGACATTGAATCGGTTCCAATCCCACGGTGCGCGCATCCGGCCAGACTTGTTTGATGCGGTCGCCCGCCGCAATCGTTCCCGCGCTGCCCATTGCCGAGCAGAACGCCGCAATCGAACCATCGCCAATGCCTTGCGCTTTTAACTCAGCCGCAAGTTCGACAATCGTGTTGCCGGTGACATGGTAATGAAACCGATAATTTCCCATCACCTCGAACTGATTCAGGATGCGAATGTTTGGATCGCGGCGCAGTTCCCAGGTCTTGTCGTAAATCTCTTTGACGTTTGACTCAACGCCGGGAGTTTTGATGACTTCCGCTCCGTAACTTTCGATGTGCTCAAAACGTTCGCGGCTCATGCCTTCGGGCAGCACGACAATGGACTTTGCTCCGACTCGCCCGCCAACCCACGCGCCTCCAATACCGTAATTTCCCGTGCTGGGCCAGACAACGGTGTGCTGGTCAATGTCTACGTGACCAAACAGCAACGCTTCGGCGATCACCGAATACGCCGCGCCGACCTTGTGCGCGCCGGTTGGGAAATCGCGGCCATACAAAACGACGATGGGCGCTTCGACGCCGGTCAGTTCCTTGGGCAGCACTTCGTATTTGATCCTGTCATCCGCGCCGCGCCAGGTGATGTTGTACAGATTGATCGGATTAAGCGGCGCTTTGCTCGCAGCCTGAATGGCACTCTGCCGCACCGCCGGATCAATCGCGCTCGGATGGAGCATTTCTTCAAAGGTGGGGCCAAAAATCGCTCCGGTCATGCCAACTCCTTGTCATTTGTTTGCAGCCAATCGCCAAGTTCCGCTTCCAGCAGGCGCAATGTTTCAGCACATCCAAGCACCAGTGTAGTCATCTTGTCCCAGCGTAAATTGAACGAATAAGCCTGGCGGAAAACGTGGCGGAAACGCAGATAATCTCGCAGCCGGTCGCGCAGCAAAATGGAAATCACGGCTGCGCGTGCTGAGCCGGGTTTAGTCATGGCATCCAGCAATTCCCGATGCCAAGCTTCGCCTGACGGCAGTGCCTCCCCCGACTCCAGCATGATTCGCTTAAGGATGTTTTCAATGCCTGTGTAAAAAGAATGCAGCATTGCCGCCAAGGCTGAGATTTCTATTTCACTCGGCGCTTCGCTCGTACACTGGTCGAGCAAGGGGCGATGAACATCAAGCAGATGATTGAGTTGTTGCAACTCAATGGCAATTTGTTTGCGCAATTTATCCGACACGCAGCAACTCACTTTCATCTTTCAGATACTTCGTGAACGGCGTCACCTCATCTAGATCAATCAAATCCAAAGGCCGTCCAAGCACGTCTTCCGCCATTGCGCCCGCGCGATAAAAAAGTTCCGGCGGCAGTCCCGATACGGCCAGATCAACGTCGGAGTCTTCGCGCATTTGTCCGCGGGCCGCCGAGCCGAACAGATAGACTTCACGTGCGCCAGCGGCTTTCAACGCCAGTACCGCTGGCTCGATCAACAGACGTAGATCATTGCTCATCGTTGTTCACCTCTGTCAGGGAATTCCTGAGTTGCCAGCGCTGCCTTCAACCATTTTTTGTCGGCAGGCAAATTATAACAACGCACGCCTGTCGCATTGTAAATTGCGTTGATGATCGCGGGCGTCGTTGGAATCGAAGCCAGTTCGCCGACGCCTTTGCCGCCGTAAGGGCCGTCTTTAGTTTCGTGTTCGATGAAGAAGGAAATCACCTCAGGCGTTTGGTCAATCTCCGGCAGGTTGCACTTTTTCAAGGTGTCGGTTTGGACGAAGCCGTCTTTCATCACGAAGTTTTCCTGCAACGCCATTCCCAAGCCCATTGAAATGCTGCCTTCGACTTGTCCCTGCAATGCCAGCGGATTGATGACGCGACCGACATCGCTGGCGGCGATGACTTTCAGGACTTTGGTTTCGCCGGTTTCGACGTCCACTTCGACCAGCACGGCTTGCGCGCCGAAACCGAAGGCGAAGTGATGATACGGTTCGCACATCGGCGCGACGTATTGATAGCTCATCTTGGGCAAGCGGCCTTCGCGGCGCATCAGTTTGACGATCTCGATCAGTTCGACGCTGTGGCCGTTGTTGCGAATCAAACCGTCGGCGAAGACCAAATCGTCAGGCGGCGCGCCGAGCAATTCAGCGGCTGATCGTGCCAGCAGTTTGCGGACTTCCTTGCTGGCGTAACGCGCGGCGTTGCCCGTGACATAAGTCTGCCGCGAAGCCGTTGTCGCCGCGCAATCCAGCGTGCGGTCTGTGTCAGCGACCAGCACGTCAACTTTGTCGTACGGCACGCCGAGTTCTTCACTGACGATTTGCGCCAGCACGCCGACCAAGCCTTGCCCGATTTCCGCCGCGCCTGCGCGCACTGCGGCGCGTCCATTGGCGAAAAGTTCAACTTCAGCTCCGGCTGCATCATAAGCGCCGCTGCCGAAGCCAGTGTTTTTGTAAGCCGTGGCAACGCCCCAGGCGCGGCGCTTGTCTCCTTCAACGGCAACAAACGGATGCTTTTCCATTTCAGCGGCAACGGTTTCCAGCGCATCCGCCAAGCCGCAGCTTTCGTGCATCACCTGTCCGGCCAGCGTTTGTTTGCCGTAATTCAACACGTTCTTGCGGCGAATTTCGATGGGCGAAATTCCCAGGGCTTCGGCCAGTTGATCCATCTGGCTTTCCATCGCAAAGACGCTTTGCGTCACGCCGAAGCCGCGAAACGCGCCCGAAGGCATGTTGTTCGTGTACATCGCGAAGGTGTCCACCTTGACGTTTTTGACTTCGTAAGCGCCCGCGGCGTGTGTGGTGGCGCGCAACATGACGTGGCTGCTCAAACTGGCATACGCGCCGCCGTCGCCCCAGATTTCGGCTTCGTGCGCCGTGATGGTGCCGTCTTTGCGCGCGCCGGTTTTCATCTTGATGCGCGTGGCGTGACGTTTGGGATGAACCATCAGGGACTCTTTGCGGCTCAACACCATTTTGACGGGACGCTCGGTGATGTATGCCGCCAACGCCGTGTGAATCTGTACCGAAACGTCTTCCTTGCCGCCAAATGCGCCGCCGATCAGACAGTTGATGACACGAATCTGGTCTTCCGGCACATTCAACGTCGCGGCAATTTGCACGCGGTCGCCAAAGGGAATCTGGCCGCCGCAATACACTGTGATGCGTCCGGTGGGATCGGGCACGGCCAAGCCAGCTTCCGGTTCGATGAAAGCATGTTCGACGGTTTGGGTGCTGTAATCGCGTTCGATGATGACATCGGCTTCGGCAAAGCCTTTGGCGATGTCGCCGTTTTCCAAATGGTAATGTTTCAGGCAATTGCCGTGTTCTTTGGGATCGTGATTGGGAACGTGCGCGTGCAGAATTGGCGCGTCCGGCAGCGCGGCTTCTTTGGGGCCGGTGACGACGGGCAGCGGCTCGTATTCAACTTCGATCAGCTTCAACGCTTCGGCGGCGATGGCTTCGCTTTCGGCAACGACCAGCGCGATAGCGTCACCGACATAACGCACTTTGTCATAACACAGCACCGGCCAGTCTACTTCGTGAACGCCGCAATCTTTGCGACCGGGAATGTCTTCGGCGGTTAGCACGGCGGCGACGCCCGCCAAAGCCTTCGCCTTGCTCACATCCACTTTCAGCAAGCGCGCGTGCGGATATTGGCTGCGAAGCGCGCGCGCGTGCAGCATTCCGTCAACGTAAAGATCATCGGCGTAAATTCCTTTGCCGGTGACTTTCTCTATGGCGTCGGGACGAGGCAACGGTTGACTGATGGCGTTGAGGGGTTGTTTTACTTGTGGCAGCGGCGGAACTTCCTGACCGGCGGCTTGTTGCACGGCGCGAATGATGGCGTTGTGGCCTGTGCAGCGGCAGATGTTCCATTTGTGGCCGTCGTAAATTTCCTGAAGTGTCGGATTCGGATTTTTTTCAAGCAAGGCAATCGTCGCCATCACAAAGCCTGGCGTGCAAAAACCGCACTGCGTAGCGCCTTGCTCGATGTAAGCTTGCTGGACTGGATGTAGATTGCCGTTGGCCACGCCTTCGATGGTGCGGATGTTCGCGCCGTCTACTCGCTTCATCGGAATGATGCAGGAGCGCACTGCTTCGCCATTGCTGATGACCATGCAACTGCCGCAATGCCCTGTGGCGCAACCGTCTTTTGTGCCGGTCAGATGCAAATCATCGCGCAGCAAGTCCATCAGATTGGTTTTGGGCGATGCGCTGATCTCGACTTCTTTGCCGTTGACGGTCAATCGAAACGTCTGTTTCTCGCTCATAAAACTTCCTCGCTGATCGGGTTGCAATGAAGACGGCGCGGCCTAAATCAGAACAAGTGACATTGAGACAGATGATTAACCACGGATAAACACTGATTCACTCAGATGAACACAGATACACACAAAAATTTGATCCGTGTTGATCTGTGCTTATCCGTGTTCATCAGTGGTTTCTTCCTCGTTGTATTAATGTTGTTTGGTTCGATTTAGTTAAAACCGAACGACTATTTTGCCGAAATGGCCGCCGCTTTCCATCAACTGCAACGCTTCGTGGATTTGATCGAAACTGAAGACGCGATCCACCACAGGTTTCATGTTATGCAGGCTGATGGCGCGATTCATTGCTTCGAACATTTCACGGTTGCCGACAAAAATGCCTTGCAAACGAATGCTTTTCATCAACACCATCACAGGATTGATACCGTTGCCAGCCGACAGCGCTCCAATGACCGAAATCATGCCGCCGATGCGCACGGCTTTCAGCGAACGTTCCAGCGTTCCCGCGCCGCCGACTTCGACGATATGGTCAATGCCCGCGCCGCCGTTCAATTCCTTCGCAGCCTTGTCCCAATCGGGATTGGTTTTGTAGTTGATGCCGTCGGTGATGCCCATCGTCGCCAGTCGCGCCAGTTTTTCATCGCTGCTGGAAGTGGCTATGACGCGCGCTCCGTGCATCTTGGCGAATTGCGCGGCGAAGATCGAAACGCCGCCGGTTCCCTGAACCAGCACAGTGTCGCCGGCTTTGGTTTGGCCTTTGTCAACAACGGCATTCCAGGCCGTCAGACCTGCACAGGGCAGCGTGGCCGCTTCTTCGTAACTCAGATGTTCCGGGCAGTCGATGACGCCGGTTTCTTCCAGCGCAACCAGCTCGGCCAGCATGCCCGGTTGATCGCCGCCGCCTTTGGCTGTGCGCGCTTTGGTTTCGTTTGGTTCGCCGCCCGTCCAGTTTTGAAAGAATGTGCCTATGACGCGGTCGCCCGGCTTGAAACTTTTGACTTCGCTGCCGACGGCAACGACTTCGCCTGCGCCGTCAGAGAAGGGAATCATGGGCAATTTCAGGCGTGGGTTGTACGTTCCTTTGACCACCATCAAATCGCGGTAATTCAGCGACACTGCGCGGACGCTGACGATTACTTGCCGCAGGCCAGGTTGCGGGTCGGGCTTTTCGGTCAGAGTCAATACGTCAATGCCAAACTGCTGAAGTTCGTAAGCCTTCATTTTTTTGCTCCTTGAGATTTTTGATTGCTGTGTGCAGAAGATCGGGAAAACTGACAGAAAACTACGGCGAGATTGATTAGTGATCGCGCCGCAACTTGATCCACCAATCGCCGGGTGGGACATCGCGGTCAACGCCTTCATAACGCGCCATCAATTCCTTGTCGGTGACAATGTGTCCCTGCAACCAGGCTTCGGCGGAGAGCCATGCGCCGGGTTTGAGTTCGCCTTTCAGATCGGCGCGGTTGATGACGACTTCAATTTTGATTTTGCCCGCGTCCACGTCCACCCAGAGCAAAGGCTCTTCCGTGCGCGGGTTGTAGATTTCTCGCCAGGAAAGAATTTGACCGCGAATGATGTAATCGGTGTCGGTCGTTTTGCGATATTCGGGACGGTCTGGCAGCGGCTCAAAGGCGGGTTTGATTTTCCTGGAACTGATGCGCGCGCGATAGGCCAATCCCGCCACTACCGCCGTGATGGGGCGTTCGCGGAAATCCAGCGGATTGATTTCCGTGATGTTTTGCAGCGCAAACATGAATTCCAGCGGTGAATCCAGCACGGCGCCGCGCACAATGGCTTCGCCGTCTTCTTCGTATTCCAGAATTTCCCATGGGTAAAACCCGATCATTCGCTGACCACGGAATGCCGGTCGGCAATCGGCGTAAAACATGCCTTTGGCTGATTCATAGAGCACAGTCCAGACTTCCAGGCCTGATCCCAATCTCCAACAGCATCCGTGCAAGGTTCCCTGCGGGCGATGGGCTTTGCTGATCGCTCCGAGTTGATGCGCCTGTTCGGCCAGCGCCTTGTACGAAGCGTCGTCTTTGATTTGAAATCCGATTGCGTCAAACGGCTCAGGCATAAATCAACAAGCTTGCTGTGTGCAGTGATCGGTTTTCACCGCGGGTCGTTTTTCTTTTCACGTCGGGACTGTTTTTGAAACACCGCCGGATTCGGTGGGGCATACTGACGGACGCCGCGAATGTTGCGCGCGCGTCCATGCGTGGGCAATTCATTGCTGCGAATCAATTCCGCAAACAAATCCATGTCGTAATCGCATTCGCGCGACATTTCTTCGCGGATGGCTTCCAGCTCTTCCAGAAAACGTGGGCGATGGTACATCTCGGAGTAGTCGGTAGTCGGTAGTCGGTAGTCGGTGGTTGGTGATTGTCGTCACTTTCTACCGACTACCGAATTCCGACTACTTTTCAATAAAGCTCGCTCACCAGAAATTCCGGCGTGACGATTTCCGGCACAAAAAAACCGGCGGCGGTGTTGAACAATTTGATTCGGGCTTGCCGGTGAACACTGGCCAGATGGCCAAAGTTCCAGGTCACCAGATAATCAATTTTGTGAAACGACGCCAGCGCCACGTGCAAGGCGTCGCCCAGAAACTTACGTTGAAAAATGCCGCGCCCGATGTATCCGTCGGCCAGAATGGCGGCTTCTTCGGAAATTTCGAGATGCGGCAGATGGGCAATCAGTTTCAGGTAACTGCGGCGATACGGTTCGCGCGTGCGTTCCAGTTCGCGTTGCACCAGCGGCGAAACATAAGCGCGATAGTTCTTCAATTCATGTTCCCACCAGCGAATCGTCAGGTCGCGGCGAAACGATTCTCCCTTGTCCAGATAAGCGCCGACGACCGACGTTTCAAGGTAAATGGTCGGAATCATAAATCTGAAACTCAGTTTTTTTCCGCGACAACGGAAATTGCGGGGCTTTGCGGCGTCAAACCCAGATAATGCCGCCGCAAATCCAGCACCACGCGAAAATGACGCAGATAATCGCCGCCCAGCACGCCGTGTTGTTCAAAGCCGGAGGTTTCGTTGACGGCTTCCAGGTCCAGAATCAACGCCCGCGAATTGGTTTTGCGCAGGTTGTTGACCGTCAGTGTCGAAAGTCCCAGGGCTTCAGCGCCTTCTTCAATGCCGGCAGCGCCGATAACGCGGAAACTTTCGCCCTGCAGCTTCATGCCTTCCAGATCGTAACGTTTGACGGCGGCTTTGGAGATGACGGAAATCGTCGCGCCGGTATCCACGATGAAATTCAGCGGACGATCCATCGTCGGCAGATGAGCTTCGGCGCTGGCCAATCCGCCGCTGGTGCTGCGAATGGGAACTTCGACGCCCAGCCCCGCCAACGCGCCCAGATTTTCCGGCTTCGGCGCGGCGGCAGATTCGCCGGGTTTCGCTTCGGCGGCGTCCGCAGCGGGTTTGGCCAACTGGTCTTCGCGCAGCGGCGAACGATCAAAGATCATTTGCTGCGTTTTGTAATCCAACGTCACCGCGTAATTAGACAACACGGACAGTCCGATGTAACCGTCAGAGCGTTCGCCTTCCGGCGTGTCTTCGGTGGAATGAACCGTGCGGATGTAAATCGGCACGGTGTCAATTCTGGCTTCGCCGATTTGGATGGAATCCAGCACCCCATACAGGATAGGAAAAGTGCCGCTGCCACCGATGGCGCGGGCATTGCCGCCTTTGGCAACCGGTTTGATGCCAAGAGCCAGAGCGGTTTTATCAGAAAGCACTGACATGCTGGCTCCGGTGTCAATCACGAAGCGGAAGGGCCCTTTGCCGTTGATCATGATTTTGATGAACGGACGATTGTTGACCAGATCAAAAGAAACTGTGGAGAGTTCCTTGCCACTGACGCGATTGATTTTGGTCGTGCCCAGATAACGATAAAAATCAATCAGCCCTTTGATTCGCGCTCGGCGCTCGGCGTCGGTTTTCGGCGAAACTTCCAAAAAACGCTGATAAGCGTCCGCCGCTTCGTTGTAATACTCCAGCCGAGAACAGGCGCGCGCCAGCGAAACGTAATAATCCGGTTCGTTGGGATCAAGGACTATGGCCTTGCGCAACCCGTCGTAAGCCGTCTTGGCGCGATTTTCAAAGTATTCGATTTCCGACAGTCCGGCGATGGCCAGCGCCTGTTTTTGATCGAATTTGACGGCGGTGTACAACGCTTCTATCGAATTGCGGAATTCGCCGGAGCGCAACAGCGCAGTGCCGAGCAGAGCGAAGGCGCGCGCATTCAACGGATCGGCGGAAATCACCTGCGCCGCGTGTTCGTAAGCGGCTTGCAACTTCATCTGCTTCATCAGCGCGTAACTCAATCCCAGACGGGCGTCTTTATCCGCCAGGTTTTTTTCGAGCAGTTGCAGATAAATTTTCTCGGCTTCGGGGAAATTCGCGGCGCGCATTTCCTTCTCGGCGCGTTTCAACGCCTTGCCGCGCGATTCCGCCAAAACAGGGAAGCTCACGATTACGATCAATGCCATAACCGTCAGAGTAAATGTCAGCATCCGGAGAGCGGATTTCATAGCAGTACCTCCAGGTAAGGATGAATGCTGAATGATGAATGATGAACGGCTTGTCATCGAAACAGACAATTCATCGCTCATCACTCATCCATCATCATTTCAAAATCTCGCCGGTTTTGTTCGACCACAGCAGAAGATCAAGTTCGTCGAAATTGATTCTAAGCTCTGCGGCGAAATTTCTCATCTGCTGTTCGACGGCCAGATACTTTTTTTTCGTGGTCGGCGGTTTGGGCGACTCAATCAAACCGACTTCGTGCAGAGTGTTCAAAATGTGTTTGTCCAGAATCGCGTAGCCACAATAACCGATGTTTCGCAGGTAATGACTGGCTTCCTTGTAACCAATGCCTTTGACGCCTTTGTTGCGGGCGAAAAAATCCCGCCGGGCTTCGGCGTCCGCGCCGAACGATTCCAGCTTTTGGCTCAGCCGCAATCCGCAATCATTTTTCAGATAATTGCGCGTGTGGACGATATAACCGGAACGCGCGCGCGGATACCGATGGGCGCCGACCAGCAGGTTTTCCAATCGCCGTTGACCGCCGCTGAGCACGTGGCGGCGAATGCGCTCAATCGAATTCAATCCCATTCGCGCGCTGGCTCCGGCGGTGAAGATGCAATAACACAATTCTTCAAACAACCGCGCGTCGTCGCGGCTTTGTTGAATCGCGGCAAATTCCGCCAAACGCGCGCGAATCGCAGCGCTTTTGGCTCCGTAACTTTGCTGCAATTCGTCAATCAACCTGTGGTTCATTCGTCACCTTGCAATCGCTTGTCTGTCGGCAATACGTAGTCTGTTTTACTGTGCGGGTTGATTCGCGGTCAAACGCCCCACGACCTCAAAAAGCTTTTGACGCTCAACAGGCAATTCCCTAAACTGCGCGGCAGACCTCTCCAATTGCAATTTGTTTTGCCCCATTTCCACTCGCAAAGTAACAAAACAAAAAATGGCTTTCCTGCAAATCACAATTGCGGCGTTGACATTGATGACCGCCGGATTCGGGGTGAGGTTGTTAATTTTGCCGGACAGACGCAATAACGGCGCAGAGATGTTTGCGTCTTCTGTGCTGCTCGGTTCGACCTTTGTCTCCGGTTCGTTATTCCTGTTGGGTTTTTTGATTTCGGGCGCGCCGCTGCTCTGGAGCGTGACATTGCTGTGTCTGGCAGTTGGAACAATCGGCGTTTGGCGAACGGGGTTGCCCAAACTGCATGCTTTTTGGCCTGTCACAAATCCCGGAAAATGTTTCTTGATAATCAGCGTCGTTCAGCTTGCGGCGCTTGTCTGGTTGAACGCGCAGCGTGTGTTGGGGTGGGACGGATTATTCAATTTCGAGGCAAAAGCACTATTGATCTTTCAAAACAGCGGCAGCGTTCCTATGGACTGGTTTTCTGATCCTTCGCGGACGTGGATGATGCAGGGTTATCCCTTGATGTTGCCGCTGACTGAAAGCTGGCTATTTCTCTGGTTGGGGCGCGAAGATCAGCAACTGGTCAAGCTTCTGTTTCCGCTGTTTTTCGCCGCTGCGTTGTGTTTGCTGAACTCAAGCAGCCAGTTGCTGGGAGCGGGTTCCTGGCGAAGTCTTGCTGCGCCGATGCTGTTGTTTACCGTGCCTTTGGTTTTCATCGGCGACGGAAGCGCATCGTCGGGATATGCGGATTTTCCGCTGGCGGTGTTTTATCTGGCGGCTGTGTTTTCTTTGTTGGATTTTTGGCAGAGCGGCGAAGCGGCGGCGTTGCGATTGGCCGGAATTTTTGCCGCGTGTGGTTGCTGGTTGAAGCAGGAAGGCGCGATTTTGTGGGTTTGCCTGATGGTGATTGCGGCGATTGCGCTGATCAGGAAACAAGCTGCCAGGAATGATTGGCTGGCGTTGGCCAGAGCCGCAATTCCAGGATTGATATTCCTTGTCGGTTGGCAATTGTTTTTGCGAATGGCGAGCTTGCCAGACATTCGCCAGTTTTCGGCGATCAACCCGGAATCCTTACGCACTGGTTCAGGACGAGCGCCCATTGTCGCCTGGGCGGTGTTGGCGGAACTGGTCAACTGGCGGTTATGGGGAGCGTTATGGCTTCTTGTCGTCGTGACAATTGGTTTGCTGATCTGGCGACGGGAATTGAAAAATCAGTTTATGTTGCCGCTGGTCATCCTGTTGCCGTTCACTCTGTATTCCAGTGTTTACCTGTTCAGTCTCTGGCCTTTGTTCGTCATTCATCTGGAATCTTCATTTCCGCGATTGCTGATTCACCTTTCGCTGGTTGCGGTGCTGCTGATCGGAACACAGTTGCGGCTCCTTCCAATCATTTTGCTTTGTCCAGGTCGGTCTTTTAGACTCCGCGGCGAATGAGCATCCGGGTAAAAAACAAGCTGAAGTTCAATGCTTTTCTGGGAGTGTCGTTGATTTTCGGCGGCGTTCTTTTTTCAGGTTGCGAGTCTCTATTCAAGGTCAATCAACAAATGACGAACGTCGTTGCCAGACAGCCTTTGGCGCGTTCGGCGGGCGGTCCATACGCCACAACAGACACGTACCTTCGTTCGCTGGAAATTCCAAACCCTTCAGAGCGCGTGCTGGCGGCTGTGGCGCAGTTACCTGAGAACGACGCCATGATGTTCATCGCGCCTGGCCGAACGCCTGAAATCGAGTTAACTTACCGCGTCATCGCCTCCCTGAGCTGGCCACGTGAAGTGGGCGCGCTTCATTGCCGCTTGGGCGACGCAACCACTTCCGAGCCGGAACTGCTGTTTCAGCCGCGTAAGGAAAAGCGGATCCGCTGGTTGTTCTTTTACCGAACCAGTCCCCCTGCTGGGTCGAAATCCGTCACGGAAATCGGGCCGCATCTGAAACTGGTTCCAATTGAAGAGGCGAAAGAATGGACTTCCTACTGCTCTCCTTAGCCCTGTTCGTGCCAATGTTGGCCGGTTTCGGATTGAGCCGCCTGATTCTGCGTCATCATCCGTCCAACGGTTTGACTGAATCGTTTGCTCTGTCGTTTTTGTTGGGCGTTGCTTTTGTTTCCTGCCTGCTGTTTCTGCTGGGGCTGGTCGTGTCTGGCAGCGGATTGCGTTGGTCTGTGACAGCGATTTGTCTGGTCATTGGCTGGATTGGCTGGCGACGGCAAAAACTCCAAATCGGATTTCGTGATTTGTGGCCGCAAACTCTGTCCAGCCAACTGTTGCTTGCCATCAACCATGTGCAGATTGTCGTTGTTGGTTGGCTGTGTTCTGTGCGCGTGCTGGGATGGGACGGATTGCTCAATTACGAAGCCAAAGCCCGGTGGGCGTTTTTGCGAGGCGGCGCGTTGCCGCTGACTTACTTTTCCGATCCGACGCGCGATTGGTCGCATCAGGATTATCCGTTGATGTTGCCGCTGGCGGAAAGCTGGCTGTATTTGTGGATTGGTCGCGCTGATCAGCAGGTGGCCAAAATCATTCCCTGGATGTTTTTTGTTTCGGCGGTCTGCTTGCTCCACGCTGCCAGCCGCCGGTTTGCCGTCAACCAATGGCAGAGCCTTGTCGCGCCGTTGATCGTGTTCAGCGTTCCATTGCTGCTCGTTGGCGATGGCAGCGTTTCCACCGGATATGCCGATTTTCCTATGGCTGTGTTTTATCTGGCGACGATCATGTTCGTGGTCGAATTCTGGCGCAACGAAAACTTCGATGCTCTGCTGATGGCCGGGTTGTTGAGCGCTGCCGGGTGCTGGTTGAAACAGGACGGTATCATTTTGTGGGCATGCTTGGCGATTCTGGTGTGCCTGAAAGCTATGTCCGAATTCAAACGATGGAAACACGATTGGCGAAAATGGCTGAAGTTGGCAACGGCGCTTTCATTTGGCTTGCTGGTATTTGTCGGTTGGCAAGGATTCGTTGGGTTGGTCGGCGCAACGGCCAGATCGGAAATTCAGCCCGTCGAAATCGAAACGTTGCGAGCCAATGCCTGGTTGTTGCCGATCATCATCAAAGGCGTGATTCTGGAATTGCTGACTCTGCGCCATTGGGGAATGTTGTGGCCAGTCACGTTTCTTTCCATCGGCTGGATGCTGTGGCGACACAGAAACCGTGAAACCGTCGTTTTGGCATTGGCGGTGGCGCTGCCGATTCTGGCTTTCGCCAGCCTGCACTTTTTCTTTCACGGCAGCCCGCTGACCCGGTTGCTGATTCACGTTTCGCTGGTTGCCGCAATGACCATTGCGATCACCATTCAACCCATGAAACCGATCAATTTGAAGCAGGCGTAACCGGCGTTGCGCTGGTTGCCCAGGCCGTCCACCACAAATCGCGCAGCATTTGAGAGCCGACAGCCAGCCGTTCGGCGACAAATTTTTTATGCTCAGGCGAATTGTTTGTCGCGCTGAACTGTTCTTTTTTATCCAGAATGTAAAGCGGCTCGACCAACTTGTTCGACGCTTTCAGGTAATCCCACAATTCTTCGCGCGGTTTTTCGATGACGCGAGGCAGCGCGCTGACCAGCGGCAGCACGTCGTTCAAACCGATCTTGGCGCTGACGAATTCCTCTTCAAACCGAAAGTGAATGCCGCGTTCGCGCGAAAACACCGTGTATCCGTTCGGATTCGCTCCAGACCAGCCGTTGTAATGAATCGTCGTGTGGTGAGGATTGGCGCTGTCGGAAACATAGTGACCCAGAATGCCCGCGTCATTGATGATGCGCTGTTCTATCCATTTACGCTTCTTGGCATCTTTTTCGGTTCGCCACAATCGGAATTCAATGCGAAGCGTTTGAAACAATTCCATCATGCGATACGGCACAAATCCTGCCGTAGTCGGTTTCTGTCCGGCTTTTATCAGTTCCGCCGTGAAGTCATAACGGTTGGCGGCTTTCATCGCCGCTTCGGGAACGAGTTCCATATCCAGAAAATGATCCGGCGCGTAAGCCGAATCCATAGCGCGATCCAGGTTGGATTCGTCGCGGCTTCGCCAACGGTCAGGCTCCGGGTTCAAGTAACTGAGCTGTTCCGCCGCTTTGCGAAAAAAAGCAGGCATTTCATTCGGCAACTTTTTCGCCGCCACCATGCCGGAGATTTCATGACCTTTCTGTCCCCAACCGCGAACAGAGAGCGGGCTAAAGGTCAAAGCGATAATGAACAGCAGCGACAGCAAGAGCGACACGCGATAAAGCTTGGTCATAAAGAGTTCCTCTGAATGAATAATTTTCTCACCACAAAAAGCGCAAAAATCACAAAAGCTTCAGAGCCTTTTTTGTGCCTTTTGAGTTTATTGTGGTTTCAATTCTTCCCTGACTGCAAGCCGCTATCATTACTTCTGCGGCGGCAGATCAACGTTGTAAAGCTTCTTGCCATTGATGTCGTGCAAGGCGACGGTCATCACCGAAGATTGGCCGTCAATTTTTGCCGCGCCGAAAAACTGAAATCCGTCTTTCGGCGAACGATTCGGCTTCATGCCTTTGGGGATGCCTGTGAATTTCACTTCGGGGCCGAAGGTGTCGTCCATTTGTCCGGGGCCGAAGCTTCCGGCGTTCAAAGGTCCGGCGACGAATTCCCAAAACGGCGTGAAGTCTTTGAATTGTGCTTTCGCCGGATCATAAAAATGCGCCGCGCAATAATGCACGTCCGCCGTTACCCAGACGACGTTTTTGATTCGGTTCTTTTTGATGAAGCTCAGCAGATCGGCAAGTTCCAGTTCGCGTCCCAACGCTGGGCCGTTGCCATTGGCAAAGGCTTCAAAGCGTCCGCCCGAATCGCCGACGATGATTCCAATCGGCATATCGCTGGCAATCACTTTCCATGTGGCTTTTGAAGCCAGCAATCGCTGTTTGATCCAGTTGATTTGCGCGCTGCCCAGAAACACCGATTCGTCGTTGATGACGGTTTGCCGGTTGGTGGTGTTCGGCCCGCGATAACTGCGTTCGTCAATCATCAAAACTTCCAGCAACGAGCCGTAATTGAATCCGCGATAAATCTGTTCGGGATCGTCGGTATTGAATCGCAGAGGCATGTAATCCAGAAAAGCTCTGCGCCCACGCGCCGCCAGCAGATCAATGCTTTTCACGCGATAGCGATTGTCGTCGTCCAGCCGCTGACCCGGATACCAGTTGTTGCGAACTTCGTGGTCGTCCCATTGCGCCAGCATCGGCACTTCGGCATTGAACCGGCGCAAATTGGCGTCCAGCAGGTTGTAACGATAATTGCCGCGAAATTCGTCCAGCGTTTCGGCGACTTTGGATTTTTCCGGCGTGGTCAGGTTTTTCCAGACCGAACCATCATCCAGCATGACTTCGGCGGGAACTACGCCGTCAGCATAAATCGTGTCGCCGGAGTGAATGAAAAAATCCGGCTGTGTTTGCCGCATCGGCTCAAAGATTTTCATGCCGCCGAATTCCGGGTTGATGCCCCAGCCTTGACCAACGACGTCTCCGCCAAAAACAAACGACACATCCCGACGGGCGACGGGCGGAGTGTTGAAACTGCCGATGATCGGTTCGCTGCTGACCTTGGTGTTTTCCAAATCCTGAAAGCTGACGCGATAGAAAATCTTTTGACCGGCGGGCAAACCGCTCAAGTCAACGCGAGCCGTAAAGTCGGAAGATTCAATTGCCGCCGGCCCAACAATGCGCCTGGCATTTTGGAAGGATTCGGTGGTCGCGTACTCGACAATCATTCGCGCCGAACGGTCGCTGCGACTCCACACAATGGCACGGTCGGCTGTGATGTCGCCGGTTTGCACGCCAAACGGCAGTTGCGGACGGCTTTGACTGAAACTGATTGCCGGAGCGCCGAGCAACAAACCGCTTCCGGCGGCTGCGCGAGTGAGAAACGTTCGTCGGTTCATAATTCGTCAGGATTGGATTTTGCGAAGTTGTTCGTACAACGATTCGATTTGCCGTCGCGTGTCGTCAAACCCCAGCGACGTGTTGATGGCGAAATCGGCGAACTTCAGTTTTTCGGCGGAAGGCATTTGCGATGAAATGCGAGCCATCGCTTCTTCCTTCGTCAGTTGATTGCGTTCCATCAGTCGCTGCAATTGGATTTCCAGCTCGCAATGCACGACGACGACTTTATCGAAACGGCGATACGAACCTGTTTCGATCATCAACGCGGCGTCAATGACCACGATGGCTTGAGGATTATGGAGTTCGATTTGGGCCATCCAGTGCGCCTGCGCCTCAAAGACTCTGGGGTGAACGATGGAATTCAGTTTTTCACGTTCGGCGGCATTATTGAAAACGACTGCGCCGAGTTTTGCGCGATTGAGCTTGCCGTCTTCGCCGACAATCTGCTGGCCAAAGTGGGCGACGATTTCGTCAAACGCTGGTTGACCGGGTTCGACGACTTCGCGCGCGGTCTGGTCGGCGTCCAGGGCTTCGCAGCCAAGTTCGCCAAGCACGCCCAAGACAAAAGACTTTCCAGTTGCAATTCCTCCGGTTAATCCAACCTTCAGCATATTTCCCTCAATCCCTTCGTCTCGCTATCGCTCAATCTCTCTTCGCATTTCCGCTGCGCGCAACGTGTTTTGCATCAACATCGCGATCGTCAACGGGCCGACTCCACCGGGAACGGGAGTCAACCATGCAGCTTTTTCAGCAACTGTGCGCGGTTCGACGTCGCCGACCAATGTACGACCGCGTTTGGCCAACACTTCCAGCCGCTTCGAGCGTTCGGGGTCGGCAAAGATGCGATGGATTTCTTCTTCGGTGGTGGCGTCGTTCATTCCTACGTCCACTACGACAGCGCCTTCACGGACGTGATCGCCTGTAATCATGGCTATGCGTCCTATGGCGGCAATGACAATGTCGGCTTGGCGAATAACCGCCGCTAAATCTTTTGTCTTGGAATGGCAGATCGTGACCGTCGCGTGGCGGTGCAGCAACAACAACGCCATCGGTTTGCCGACAATGTCACTGCGGCCAACAACGACCGCGTGCGCGCCGGCAATCGGAATTTTGTAGTAATCCAGCAATTCAATCACTCCCGCCGGTGTGCAGGCGACCAATGTATCGCGGCCTTGAACCAATTTTCCGACGTTGACGGCGTGAAATCCGTCCACGTCTTTAGCCGGATCAATCGCTTCCAGAATGCGGCGCGCGTCAATCTGTTTGGGCAATGGCATTTGCACCAGAATTCCATCAATGGCGTCGTTCTGATTGAGCTGATTCACCAAAGCCAGCAGTTCTTCGGTTGTTGTTGTGCCCGGCAATTCATGTTTTTCGGAATGCAACCCCAGAGCTTCGCAGGTTTTGACCTTGCTGCCGACGTACACCCTGGACGCCGGGTCATCGCCGACGATCACCGCCGCCAATCCGGGTTTGATCCCTTGCCCCGCCAGTTCGCTGACGCGAGCAGCGACACGTTGTTTGATATGTTCGGCGACTTCCACGCCGTTCAACACTTGAGCAGTCATCGGTTTTTTATTTTTCCTCCGCAGATGTGAATTGAGCGGTGATTGAGGACGTGATCTTAGCACAGCCAAAGAGAGCTTTCCGGTACAGTTCCGACACAACACAGACAACTTGAGAGAAAAATTGGTGGTTAAGGCTCAAACGAATTCTTATTTGCAAAAAAATTGACCCGGCGGCAGATTTTATTTCGTGCCACAAAATTGCTGTGCTATATTCCGCCGCGTCTGACAGCCGCCCCGCAATCAGGCACACCTAAAAATTACCTTCAACGAGTTTTGTTGATTGCCATTTGTTATCGTTTCCCCCCGTTGGCACAGAATGGCTGATGTTGGTTGCCGTTAAAGCTGACGAAATTCAAAACCTGTCGGCATAGTCCTTGGGCCGATCCCGATACCCCCTGCGATTCAATCTGACCTTAAGGTGTCTTCTGAAATTGCCCTGTTGTTTTTCATTGTTGTTTCGATGCTTCTACTTGTTCTTTGTCATAAACGAAGTTTTTATCCTTGTTTTTAACGCGATACCGGTAAGTGGAGTGAGAAGTTCGACGAAACGTCGCCGGAAACATAATTCGTTCCTGAATTGAAGTCACGTTGTTGCCGCATCTGCAAGGCAAGAAGTTTTTCTCCGTTCAACAATTGAGCGGGAAGAGGGCAGGTGATGCTGCTTACGTCCATTTCTAAAGAACGAATCTGACGAGAAACAACAAATAACATAAAGGCATACGGGAGATAGCCAAAATGAGCGCAGCGATTCAATTAGTCACTCAACCAACTGTTGACGCCGAGGTTTATGAACATCGGCTCGACAAACCATTCAACAATGTCTCGATTTTCGAACTGGCCCCGGAACAACGCTTGCGTCGTTCGTTGAGCCAGATTGCTGAGTTGCAAGCAGATGTTCGCGCATTGCGCGAAGAATTGGCGCGTTCCGAACGAACGATTGCGCATCAGGAACAGTTACTGCGAAACGCCATGGTTCGTGAACAGGAACTTCGCGCCCAGCTTGGAAAAGAAATTTGCTAAACCGATGTTTGAGCAGTCGGCAGTCCGCGCCACCTCCCATTGGATTCGCCCCAATACGTCAGTCCGGCTGCCACGCAACCACCATTGACAATCAAGACGTCATATTTCGTTTGCCCCAAAATCACGCCTTGATTTCCTGCCGATCCCCTCTTACCTGACGTTTTTCGACCCCTGTTTGAGTCTGTTTTGTCCCGATTCAATTTTCCGAAATGGCGAAAAAAACTTGCCATTTCGGCTTGGTTGCTCCTAAATTGCGCCGTCAAACCCCCGATGGCGCATCCAAAAAAACTACACACAGGAAATTTCTCACATGATTACGACACTGAAAAACTTCATCAATGACGAAAACGGACAGGACGTCGTCGAATACTCGTTGTTACTGGTGTTGATTGGCACAGTTGCAATGATCTATCTGACAGGGGTTGGCCTGAACATATCTACTTTGTTGCAGAACATCGGAGCCAAGCTCGATCTGGTGTCCAAGGCAGCGGATTGACCCCGCTGCTGATTCATTGATTTTTCCCCTCAGCCTGCACTTTGCCTTCCAGACTCCAGCGTTGAAACTTTGATGGTTCGAGATTACAGTTGTGTCTCCCTTGTTTATCGCTGAAATCCAAAAATCGAAACCAACATTTTATGCCACACAAAGTCACACTCATTCCCGGTGACGGGATCGGTTCGGAAATCACTGCCGCAGTCGTTCGCATCATCGAAGCGTCAGGGGTGGAAATCGAATGGGAAAGTTTTATCGCCGGAGCCGAAGCTCTGACGCGGTTTGGCGATCCGTTGCCGGAACAGGTTCTGGATTCCATACGGCGTAACAAAGTCGCGCTCAAAGGCCCGTTGACGACTCCCGTTGGAAGCGGTTTTGCCAGCGTCAACGTGCGACTGAGAAAGACGCTTGATCTTTACGCCAACCTGCGCCCAGTCAGAAATCTGCCGGGATTGGTGACGCCGTTCGGTGATATTGATCTGGTGGTCGTGCGCGAAAACACCGAAGACCTGTATTCCGGTCTGGAACACATAGTCATTCCCGGCGTAGTCGAAAGTATAAAGATCATTACCGAAAAAGCTTCGACGCGCATTGCGCGCTTCGCGTTTGAATACGCCCGCCGCGAAGGCCGCAAAAAAGTCACCGCCGTTCACAAAGCCAACATCATGAAATTGTCGGACGGATTGTTTCTGGATTGTTTTCGCAAAGTCGCCACTGAGTACCCGGAAATCGAGGCCGATGACAAGATCATTGACAATGCCTGCATGCAGTTGGTGATGCGGCCACAGCAATTCGACGTGCTGTTGTTGGAAAACCTGTATGGCGACATTGTTTCCGATTTGGTGGCTGGGTTGGTTGGTGGACTGGGGATTTGTCCCGGAGCGAACATCGGAGAACTTGGCTCGGTCTTTGAAGCCGTCCACGGCAGCGCCCCTGACATTGCCGGAAAAAACGTCGCCAATCCGACGGCGCTGCTGCAAAGCGGCGTGATGATGTTGCGCCATCTGGGCGAACGCGATGCTGCCGACTTGATCGCTCGCGCGACCATTTACACCTTGTCGGAAAAGAAAATTCGCACGCGCGATTTGGGCGGCACAGCTCACACCACCGAATACACCGAAGCCATCGTCGCTTCGATGAAAGAACTTTCCAGCTAAAAAACTCTCGACTGGATTTACAAGATTCAACAGGGTGAAAACTAATCAGACCGATCCTGTTGAATCTTGTGAATCCTGTCTATTTCTTTTCTTGTTTGTTCATTTGCTACCGTTGCGCTCAGCCTGACGGAGCAGCTTAACAGCGCGTTCGTGATCGGTGGAACTTGCCGAAAACTTGTGCGAGCCATCGTTCTTCGACGCATCCACAACAAAAAACAGATAATCGGTTTCCGCCGGATTCAACGTCGCCTGGATCGAACGTCGCCCAACCGAAGCAATCGGCCCCGGAGGCAATCCAGCACGTTTGTATGTGTTGTAAGCCGAATCTCTATCCAGATCGCTTTGGTAAATTTTGCCGCGATACTTGCCTTCGATCAGCGCGGCGTAAATTACCGTCGGGTCGCAAGCCAAAGGAATGCCCATTTTCAAACGGCGATGAAATACTGAGGAAATCAATTCGCGTTCTGCGTCTACCTTAGCTTCTTTTTCGATCAACGAAGCCAGCGCTACGACTTGTCGCGTGGTCATTCCCAATTCTGCCGCGCGTTGCTGCAATTCAGCCGTGTAAACTTGCCGAAAGCGTTTGACCATCGTTTCCACCAACTGTTCGCGCGTTGTGCTGGACGTGTATTCATAAGTGTCAGGGAATAGATAACCTTCCAGCGTCGTTGCTTGAGGATCGAGATCGGCAATCAGCGAAACATTTTTGAACAGCTTCATCATTTCGTCCTGAGTCACCGGCGGTTTGGAATTCGGCGATGATTTCAAGCCGCTCAATCCGGCCAACACGCGGGCGATGTCGTATTGGTTGTAACCTTCGGGAATGGTGAATTGCAGCGTGGCCACCTCGCCTTTGGACAGTTGGCTGATGACTTGGCGCGGAGTGATGGGCGATTTGAAACGGTAATCCCCGGCCTTGAAACTGATGCCCGGCTCGAAAAATCGCAGCCACAATTTCACCGCGAATTCATTTTCCAACACGCCTTCGCGTTGCAATCGGGCGAGTATGGATGATCTGCTGGTGCCTGGTTCGATGGTGATGGCTCGTTGCGCCGACTGGTGGTCGTGAGGGCGATCCATCGCGCTGCTCAACCAGAACCATCCGGCAATGGCGGCTAAAATGGCTATGCAAGCAATGGCGAGAACGAACTTGACGAATGCACTACTTCCGGATTTTTTTCTTTGCATTGTTGGTTTATCAAATGGAGCTATTGTCTCGATTTTGCTGGCGCGCCAGCCCGTCCAGGTAATCCTGCAAGATCAGCACCGCGGCGTATTCATCCGATTTGGCTTTGCGCTCTTTCAACCCTACGCCCATTTCACGCAGGATTTGATCGGCTTCATACGAAGTCAGACGTTCATCCACTAACTTGATCGGAACGGAAACCAGCGGATGCAATTCGGCGACGAACGAGTTGACCTTTTCCACCGCCTCGCCGCTGGTTCCATCCATGTTCAGCGGCAAGCCGACCACCAGCGTGCCGATGTCATATTCTTCGACCAGTTGGCTGATACGCTGCGGAGCGAGTTGTAAATTGGGATGGCGAAGGGTGGTCAACGGGCGCACGGTCAATTGCAATTCATCGCAAATCGCCAGACCGATTGCTTTCGTCCCATAATCCACTGCCATCACTCTCATCGGTTAGGTCTCAAAAAAACGCGCAGGACGAACCAACCCAGCGTTTGTTCTTGTTGAAATCCACGCCCATCATCGCGCCTTTGCTCAACCGAGTGAGTGTCGTCACGGCAATTGGTTCCGGCGAAGTATCCGGCCAGACGAACATGATCCGAATTTCGACTTTGCTCGGTTCGTCCGGCGTTTCAATCACAGGCGCGTAAGTGATTTTTTCCTGCAACAGATAATCGCCGCGTTCCGATAGCGGAACAGCGTCCAGGTCTTGGCGCGTGATACTGATTTTGACGCCGCTACCTGCAAAAGAAAACAACGGTTTGAGCACGAAATTTTCAGGGTCAGCCGGATATTCGCTCAATTGATCCAGAAACCATGCGCGCGGCGCTGTTGAGTGATTCAGAAACGGCAACGAAAATTTGCTCATCCGAAAGTACCAGTTCGGATGCCCAACCCATTCCACATCCAGTTCGTCCCGAAAGTCGAAATTCGACTTCACGCCTTTTCGCACGAATTCGTCAATGATTACTCGATTGTAAATGCGGCGAATTTCAATTTCGCGCCCATCGCGCAGGTAAAACAGCTTGTTACCGCGTTTGAGGACTTCGGCAACGTCAACTGTCGGAATGCCGAACAGTTTTTCGGTCATTTTGAAATCCGGCAGCGTCTTTTGCCTAAGCGGGTCAATTTCCATCAACACGACCTGGGCAGGGTCATGTTGTGCAAGCAAAACGTTTTTCAACAGCGCCTGATAACTTTCATCGTTCAATCCGCTCAGCAGATAACTCAGTCCGTTCAGGTCGAAAAGCCGCTGGTATTCGTGCGGTAGCAGAAGTTGAAACGCATATAGCGAAGCGCAACCTTGTAACTCGATCAGCTTGGCCGAAAACTCCCCATCAGCTTCGCGCGTGACGGCAAAATCCACTTGAATGAACTGCGGATGCGAACCTTCGTTCGGCGCGTGAAATTCCGCGGGAATGGCACGTGTCGAAGCCGCAAAGTAATCCGGTGTGCCCAATTGAGCGATCAGTTCTTTTCCCGCGAGTTCCATATCAGTCAGAAAATCCGTGGGCAAAAACACAGGAGTTTCACAGGGGCGAAATTCGATTTTTGCGCCGACGGATTGATCCAGCGCCGACAAGAATTGCTGATATTTTTCTTCGGTAAACTCGCGGTTGAATTTCTGTCGCAGCTCGGGAATCACGAATCTCTCCTTCAATGTTGAATCTGCGCGCTTGAATTTCAGCAGGCGATGGAATCCTGCTTACTCAGCAGCGGCGCGGATGATAGACGTTTGTCGGCAGAAGCGTCTAGTCGCGCAATTTTGTCGTTGCTTTGCCGCCTTCGGCCATGTCTTGAATTTTCGCCTTGTGGCGCAGGATGTAGGCGATGAACGCCCGCGTCGGCGAAGGTTGAAATCGTCCCAGCGACACCATTGCCACAGAGCGACGCAACCGATGTCCAGTGATTTGAAGCTGGGAAAGTTTGCCTGTCAGCACTTCGTCGCGCACTGCCCAGGCGGGCAACAGCGAAACCCCCACGCCACGCTCGACCATTCGTTTGATGAAAAACGTGTCGTTCGATTCCAGCGCCATATCAGGCCGGACGCCGATTTGATCGAAAAAGCTGTCCGTGGCTCGGCGAATCGAAGCTCCACGTTCGAACAAAATCAGCTTGTCTTTCTGAATTTCTTCAACGGTCGCCGAACGTTTTTTGGCCAATTTGTGTTCGTTGCTGACAATCAGCACCAGTTCGTCTTCAAACAGTTTTGTCACCTGCAGGTTGGGCGAATACACCGCCAGCGAGGCGAATCCGACATCGGCGGCTCCGTTCAAAATATCCGCAACCGTGTGTTCTGTGCTGACCGTTGTGCGGAATGACAGATCAATGCCCGGATGCGCGTCCATAAACGATTCGAACAGTGGCGCAAACAAATACACGAACGCCTGAGTCGCCGCCGCGACGTGAACACGACCGACCGGCGAACGTTCGCGCCCGGAGATGCGTTCTCGCAACGCTTCAGTATCGTCCAGAATTCGTTCGACGTATTCCAGCGCGATCTTCCCGGCCTGTGAAAGCTTTACGCCGCGTTTGGCTCGGATGAACAACGGTTCGCCGAGTTCTTCTTCCAGAGCCTTGATCTGGTGGCTGACCGCCGATTGCGTCAAATGCAATCGTTCAGCCGCCCGCGTGAAATTCAACGTCTCGGCAACGGCGCGAAACGTGCGAAACTGGGTCATTTCCATTGAACATGCCTCCTGATCAATATCCATTATGATTATTGATTGGATGGATTAGAACAATGAGTTAGACAGATGGCAAGTCGGCGGCAATAATCCGCCCGTGCTTTTGCGATGTTTGCGTAAGTTGTAGCTGCCTGTTGATGGTACGCAAAAGCTGCAAGAGAAGGAGGGATGTTCCGATTCAGCTCAAAAGAAGTCGAACGGCATTCATCCCAAAAAATGAAAGACTTGTTGCGTTATCAAGGTCTTCGCTGGGATTGAGTTAACGCTGCCGCTCAACGCCGAAAGGCACGGGCTGATTTGTCTGTAATGACAAAAAAGGTTGATTGCTGAAAATTGGCGAACCGTTTCAGGCTTCGCCAGAAGTTACAGCAACGGCGGCAAGCCGAATTTCTATCGCACGTTTGTTTCATTATCTCTCTGCTATGGTGCTTATTCAGGCTGCGGTTTTCGGATCGCAGCCTTTCTTTTTTGGGAACGCAAGCTTCCCAGCTTACTGTAATTAAAGCGCGAAGCTTCCTTACTTCAGCAGCCGCTCCACTTTTTCAAACACCAGATTGAGAATTTCCTGCGCGCGCGCCTCGCTTTTGGCTTCGGCAATCAAACGAATGATCGGCTCCGTATTTGATCCGCGCACATGCAACCAGCCGTCGGTGAAACTGACTTTCACGCCGTCGCGCAAATCCAGTCGCTCGGCGGCAAAATCGCGGCGAATCAGTTTCAACACTTCGGCAATTTTCTCTGACGGGCAATCCAGTTTTTCCTTGATCATCACGTAACGTGGCAGATCGCCGAGCAGATCGGAAACCGAGCGTCCGCTTTGTGCCAGCAAATGCAGTATCAATGCCATGCCGACGTGGCTGTCGCGGCAAAAATTGATGGTCGGGTAAATGACGCCGCCGTTGCCTTCGCCGCCAATCACCGCGCCGACTGATTTCATCAATTCCGTGACGTTGGCTTCGCCGATTTTCGACCGATGCAATTTGCAGTTGAACATTGCGGCCAGATCGTCCATCGCCGAAGTCGTCGAAAGATTTGTCACCAGCGTTCCTGGCGAACGACTGACAACAAATCGCGCAGCCAGCACCAAAGTATTTTCTTCGCCAATCGGTTCACCGCGTTCATCAACAACCGCCAACCGGTCGGCGTCCATATCCTGGGCGAAACCGACATCTGCGCCGCTGTCTTTGACCAACTGGCAAAGCGCCGTCAGGTTTTCAGCAATCGGTTCGGCTCCGCGCGGAAACGAACCATTCGGAGTGGTGTTGATCGAAACGACTTCCGCGCCTAAGGATTCGAGCAAACGCGGCGCAAGAATCGAACCGGCTCCGTTGCACGAATCCAGCGCGACTCTGAGTTTTCGCGTTGGCGGCAACACTTCCACAGCATTCAGAATCGTTTTGATGTGTGCATCGAGCGCGCCAGTGAACATTTCGACGCTTCGCATTTCGCTGCCACTGACTTTGGTGTAATCGCTCTGGTGGTAAATATCCAACAGTTCGCGCGCCTGCCCCGGACTCAGAAACAGGCCTTCTGCGTTGACGAATTTCAGCGCGTTCCATTCCGCAGGGTTGTGACTGGCAGTGATGGCTATTCCGCCCGAAGCCTTGCGCTGTCGCACAATCAATTGCACAGTCGGAACCGGGCACACATCCAGATCAATCACCCGGCAACCGCTGGACAACAATCCGGCAATCACCGCTTGCCGAACCATTTCGCCCGAAGTCCGCGGGTCGCGTCCGATGACAATCGTCCCCGAACCGACATACGTTCCAAACGCCTGGGCAAAGCGCGTCAGCAACGTCGGCGTCAGCGAATCACCAATCACGCCGCGAACGCCGGAAATACTGATTTTGAGTGAAGGAATTGCTCGCATTGGTCAATCTTCGTAACGACTCAGGTAAAGTTCTTGGTCGTATTCCACCAAAGCAATTTTCAGCCGGTCTAAAAAGCCAATGTGTCCGACCACATTCAGGTAGAAGTTTTCCGAATCGGCAAAGTAAACAACGGCCTGCCACTCTAAACCGCAAGTGGCCAGTGTGACTTCGTGGCCATAAGTCAAAAACGATCCTGTCGCTGTGCCAATCCATTGACGATGGCCACGTTCCAAATCGAGGTCCAGAATATCTGCAAAATCGCGCTGAAAAACACAGAAAGTGCTGCCGGTATCGAGCTTGGCATCTACGGGATAGAAAGTTTCAGAGTCGGAAGAAAAGGCCAGAGGCACGACAATGTCAGGATAGCGGGAATAACCGATTCGATGGGCAAAGGAAAATCGAAACTGGCTCACATCCAGCCTCCCATCGAAGGTACTGTTTCATCACGAACATATTTGGCAAACGGCATTTTGACGCCTTCAGCTTTGGCTTGCGCCACCAAAGGCCGAGGGTCTGAGCCGTGTCCGATCAACCGCTCTCCATCCAGCACGACCCATTGACCCAGATATTCCCGCCAATGCTCGCTCAACCATTCCAGTTCTTTCTCCAGATTCACGATGACGGAAGATGTTTTTACTTCTGGCAAAACATTTGTAGCCATACGAGCCTCCAAATCGAAGTCGCAAACATTATGCGTAGATCAACCATTAACCGCAATGAGTCATCCACCCAACATTTAGTTCAACCGATCAATCGCCCAATCCAGCAAGTCGTTGGCGCGCGCTTCGCTTTCGGCTTCAGCGATCAAGCGAATCATGGATTCCGTGTTCGAAGCGCGAATGTGCAGCCAGCCGTCCGGCCACGAAAGTTTGATTCCGTCGCTCAAATCCACGTCATCGGCTCCGGCGGTTTCGGCTTCGGCGCGAATTTCATTCAGCACGGAAAACAGCAGGTTGGGTGCGACGGGAACGTAATGCTTCAGCATTGTGAAGCGCGGCAACGTGGCAACCAGTTCGGAAATGCTCTGGCCGGTTTTTGCCAGATGTTCCAGGATCAGGCCAATTGTCGCGGCGGAATCGTTGGTCGCGTGAATGGCGGGAATCGCCACTGCGCCGTTGCCTTCGCCGCCGAGCACCGCGTTGTGTTCCAACATCGCTTCGGAAATGTAGGCTTGGCCGACCGGCGTGCGAACGACTGTGGAATTGTGTCGGGCAGCGATGGTTTCGATGCTGCGCGAAGTCGAAAGATGCGTGACGACCACGCCCGGCTGTTGGCGGAGTTTGATTTCGGCGGCAATGGCCAGCGTCATTTCTTCGGACAAGGCTTCGCCGGATTCGGTGACGATGCCGATGCGTTCGCCGTCGGCATCGTGAGCGAATCCAATGTCGGCTTGCCCGGCTTTCACCACGGCGCGAAGCTGCGCCATGGTTTCGCGTTTCGGTTCGGGGTTGTGCGGAAATGGCGCGTTCGTTTCGTCGTTGATGGCCAGCACGCGACATCCGAGTTCTTCCAGCCAGGCGGGTGAGAGCGTTGCGCAGGCTCCGTTGCAACAATCCACCGCAACGGTCAGTTTGCGAGCGCGAATCGTTTCCACGTCAAAGGCTCGTTTCAGAACTTCGATGTGATGAGTAATCGCATCGCGCGATTCGATGTGGGTTTGAATGTTGTTCCAACCGGCTTTGGCAAATTCGCCCTGGTGAAAAATGTCCAGCAGTTCTTCGGCTTGGCGCGTGTTCAGGTACAGCCCATCGCCGCGAACGAATTTCAACGCATTCCACTGCGCCGGATTGTGACCGGCGGTGATCGAAATGCCTCCGGCGGCGTGAAAGTGTTCCACTGCAAGTTGCATGGTCGGGGTAGGGCAAATGCCCAGATCAATCACTTCGCAGCCCGAAGCCAGCAATCCTGCGGCTACTGCTGCGCGCACCATCGGCCCGGAGCTTCGCGTGTCTCGGCAAATCAGGATTTTTCCCGAATCCAGGTATGTGCCGAATGCCTGCGCAAACGCGATGACCAGTTCCGGCGTCAACGTTTCGCCGACGATGCCGCGCACTCCGGCAATGCCAATCTTCAAAGGTTTCATAACTTCTTGAGTCATCAAATTCGGCGAAGAACGCCGCGTCCGCTTTGTTCGGTATTTCGCACCAACAGCAACACCAGCACTGCGCCGACGACTGGAATCACGCTGGCCGCGACCATGATCGGAGCGAATGAATAATGATCGGCGACGTAGCCAATCAATTTGGTCGCCGCAATAGTTCCCAATCCGGCGGCGGTTCCGCTCATGCCGCTGACCGTGGCGACGGCTTCATTCTGGAAAAGGTCAGGAGCCAGGACAATAGCCATTGTCGAAAACGAAGCATAAGCAAAAGTCGAAACAGCGAACAGCGCAGCAATCGCCCACAAACTTTCGGTGAAGATCGTAGGTATCAACAAGGTCATTCCCGCTGCGCCAAAAATCACGACGGCTTTACGCGCGCGCCCGACGGGCCAACCGCGTTTGATCAACCAGCTCGAAACGCCGCCGCCAAAGAAATTGCCAAGATCGGCAGCCAGAAACGGAATCCAGAAGGCGAACAATGCCGTTTCGGCGTTGAAGCCGCGCGCCACCAGATAAATCGCAAACCAGTCGGCGATGAAAAACCAGACCGGATCGGTGAACGCGCGCGCGATGATGGTTCCCCAGGTTTGCGGCAATCGCAACAATTGCCGCCAGCCTGGCCGTGAAGCGGCGGATTCATTTTGATCTTCCTGTTTGTCGCGCAAAAGTTCTTCGTGCTCTTCGGGCGAAATGCGCGGATGTGATTCCGGCGGATGATAGAGTTTGCGCCACGCAATCAGCCAGATAAATCCCAACAAGCCGGGAATGATGAACGCCGGTCGCCATCCCCAGCGAAAGTAAATCGGCGCAATCAAAAACGGCGCAATCGCACCTCCAATCGAAGATCCGCTGTCGAACAGCGCCGTCGCCCAACCACGTTCGCGTTTTGGGAACCATTCCGAAACGGCTTTGGTTGCGGCTGGCCAATTGCCCGATTCGCCCGCGCCCAGCAAAAACCTGAATCCGGCAAAGCTTCGCCAGCCTGTGGCCAGCGCCGTCAACATCGAAGCCACCGAGTACCAGATGACGGAAATCGTCATCCCTTGTCGCGTGCCGATTCTGTCCAACAGCCGGCCAAAAACTGTCTGACCGAGCGAATACGCGATGCGAAACGAAATCACCAGATCGGCGTAATCGCTGTTCGTCCAGCCAAAATCTTTTTTCAGGTAAGGCGCCAGTACGGAAAGCGTCTGCCGATCTATGTAATTGATGACGGTAGAGAGAAAGAGCATTCCGCCAATCCACCAGCGTAAGTTGCGAATGGGCTTTGAGTGGGTGTTTGTCATAACGGGTGAAAGGTTTTGTTTGCGATCAAGAAAGGTTGCGATTGCGGCGGCTTTGTAGCGCATTGGCCGGTCAGCCGCAAATTCGGCAGCCTGAAAAACATCAATTGATCTATGACAAACGGATGTTGTTTACTGTGCCAAGCGCCTGCGGAATGCAATCTTGCCAGGCCGATGACGATAATTTCCTGAAGGAGGAATTCGTAATGTCACGAATTGTCAGGTGCGGTTTGATCCAGGCCGCCAATGTGGAGCCAGCCGAAAGCTCCATCGAAAAAATCAAACAGGCCATGATTGATAAACACGTGGCCATGATTGCCGACGCCGCCAAACAAGGCGTTCAGATCATCTGTTTGCAGGAGTTGTTTTACGGTCCGTATTTCTGCGCGGAACAGAATCCGCATTGGTACGGTTTGGTCGAACGCATTCCCGATGGGCCGACGACGAAGCTGATGCAGGAAATCGCCAAACAACACCAGATGGTGATCGTCGCGCCGATTTACGAAGAAGAAATGACTGGCGTTTATTACAACACTGCCGCTGTGATTGACGCCGACGGAACTTATCTGGGCAAATACCGCAAGACGCACATTCCGCATTGCCTGCCGGGTTTTTGGGAAAAATTCTATTTCACACCGGGCAATCTGGGTTTTCCGACCTTTGAAACGAAATACGCGCGCATAGGCGTTTATATCTGTTACGACCGGCACTTTCCCGAAGGCGCGCGGGCGTTGGGGTTGAACGGAGCCGAGATAGTGTTCATTCCTTCAGCGACGACTAAAGGCCACGCCGATTATCTGTGGGAACTGGAACAGCGCGGCCACGCCGTCGCCAACGGGTATTTCGTCGGTACCATCAATCGCGTCGGCATGGAAGCTCCGTGGAATGTTGGCGAGTTTTTCGGATCATCGTATTTTTGCAATCCCGATGGCCGTATTCTGGCCAAAGGCAGCGAAGACAAGGACGAATTGATCGTTGCCGATCTGGACTTGGACGAAATCCGCGAAGTGCGCACTCACTGGCAGTTTTACCGCGACCGTCGCCCGGAAATGTACGGGGGGGTAGCGGCAATGAAAGCCTGACTTCGACTGTTTTCCGCATTTAGCGTGCGTGCTATGCTGCTTTCGCTTGCGCTATCGCGCGGGGAAAGCGAGGTAAACGGATGACAGAGTACGTGATTAAACTCAGAGACGCTTCACAATCCGGGCTGTTGCTTGACGCGCTCAAACGGTTAGTGACGGTGCGCGGCGTTGATTTATCCGTTGAACAAAACGGGCACGGAGTCGTGCTTGACGGTGAACTGGACGATGACGCGCGCTTCGAAGTAACGGTCAACCAGATCGTTGAAGATGCGATTGCCGGAAAACTTGAACCGATGACGCCGGAAGAAGAAGAGGCCGAAGAGCATGAGCTTGCAGCTTATGGTGAGCAAAAGGCTCAAGAAATAGGCGGTCTTTCCGATGATGACATCGTCCGCTTAGTCAATGAATACCGAAGAGAACAAAGAGAAAAGGCCGCTGCTTAGGATAGTTCTCGACACCAATGTTTTCATTTCGGCCTTCCATTCCACAAACGGATCATCCGGACGTGCGTGGCAATTGGCGTGTAAGCGCCAATATAAGCTTGTCACATCGCCTTACATCGTCGCAGAAGTGGCGGGCATGCTGCGACGGCATTTTTCGTGGAGTGAAGAAAAAATCGTGCGACGATTAAAGCAGATCAGCCGCGCCGCCGACATCATCCAACCGACAACTCCTATACGAATCGTTCGCGATCCCAAAGACGACGCCATCATAGAATGCGCGGTTGATGGCCAGGCCGATATGATTGTTTCGCTCGACAGAGACCTGCTGACTCTCAAGACTTACAACAACATTCCCATCATGCACGTCATTGATTTGCTGCGCGCGCTTGGCGAGTGAAACTGCATGGAGGATGAAGATGAAGACGCCCGATTTGATTCTGAAAAACGGATTGGTTGTCGACGGCACGAGGCGCGGATTGTATCAAGCCGACGTGGCGATTCGGCGTAATTACATCCTGGCGATTGACGCGCCGAATTCGCTGCACGCTATGGAAGAGTTGGATTGCAAGGGGCTGGTCATCGCGCCGGGTTTCATTGACACGCACAGCCATTCGGATTTGCGCGTGCTGATGGAACCGGAATTGCCGATGAAAATCCGGCAAGGCATTACGCTGGAAGTTTTCGGGCAGGACGGCGTTTCGGTTGCGCCGGTTCGCAGCGAACATCAACCGGATGTGGCGCGTTCGTTGGCCGGACTCGACGGCGATCTTGGCCGCGCGTGGGACTGGCAATCGGTTGACGAATACCTGTCGGCGATTGAACGCGCGCATCCGGCGATTGATTGCGCTTACCTGGTTCCACACGGCGCAGTACGGCTGGCTGTGATGGGAATGGAAGACCGCAGGGCGCGGCCAGACGAAATCGCCGCAATGCAGGAATTGATTCGCCAGTCCATGCGCGAAGGCGCGTTGGGACTTTCGACCGGATTGATTTATCCGCCCTGCTGTTTTGCCGATACCAATGAATTGATCGAACTCTGTCGCGCAGTGGTGGAATTCGACGGCATCTTCGTTTCGCACATGCGCAGCGAAAGCGATTACATCGAAGACGCCATCGCCGAAATGATCGAAGTCGGCAAACAGTCCGGCGTGCGCGTTCACATCTCGCATTTCAAAATCGCCGGACGCGAAAACTGGAATCGCATAGACGGCGTGTTGGCGATGATCGAACAGGCGCAAACCGAAGGCGTTCGAGTCACTGCGGATCAATATCCTTACATCGCCGGTTCGACCATGCTCGGCGCGATTTTGCCACCCTGGGCGCACGCAGGCGGCGTCGAAGAAACCTTGAAGAGGTTGGCCAGCGCTGAAGAACGCGGCAAAATGCGCGCGGCGATGTTGGATCGTTCGCATTCGACATGGGACAACTTCTGGAAATGGTCTGGACCGACGGGCATCGTCATCCCGGACATTCCTTCGGGCAATCATCACGAATATCTGGGCAAAAATCTGTCTGAGGCCGCCGCCTTGCGAAACCGAACCGATCAGATCAGTGAAGCCGATGCCGTAGAATTCGCATTTGACCTGCTGCTGGCTGAACGAATGGGCGTTGGGATGATTTCCTTCAGCCAATCGGAGGAAGTGGTTTGCAAAATCATGCAGCAACCTTATGTCAACGTTTGCACTGACGGTTTGCTCGGCGGCAAACCGCATCCGCGCGCTTACGGGACTTATCCGCGAATTCTTGGCCGATACGTGCGCGAACAGAATCTGCTTTCACTGGATGAAGCCGTGCGCAAAATGTCAGGCTTGGCGGCGGAAACCTTCCAGCTTCGTAATCATGGAAAAATCGAATGCGGTTATCAGGCTAACCTTGTAGTCTTCAATCCGCATCACGTGATTGATCGCGCTACGTTTGAAGATTCCCGACAATTTCCTGAAGGCATCGAACACATCATCGTTGAAGGCGTTCCCGCAATTCGATACGGCGAATCGTATCTGCCAGGACACGGCAAAGCCGTTCGCCGTGCTGAAATCGAGTAACTGCAACGGGCGCTTAGCTCTGACGCGCAAACAGGCGCAATTCAATCGGCAAACAAAGCTGATTTCGCCAGATCAGAAAAAACCATGCTCAAGATCAAAGGATTGGTTCGTGTTTTCAATAGTGTGCGGTCTCAATTGCAATACGGTCTGCAACCGGGCGAAATCGAATCGTTTCAAAATCAGGTCAAGGCGGTCATACGCGATGTGGAGGAAATCTGCCGCCGGAACAAAACTACGCCAGAGCATTTGCCTAGTCCTTCCCGGTTGGCCTACCAGTTTCTGAAGAATCTGGATTTGAATAATCTGCCCGTCAGCCAACGGGAAGCGCCAGTGGCGGACAAGCCTTCCTTCACGATCAGAAACGTCGTGAAAATAGGCGAACAACTGGCAGAACAAATCTGGCGAAGTCTCGGCGTGTTGCTCACCACACCATCCGCACGCGCTCAACTTATGAAAGATATGGAAACCCATGCGACAAGCATTGAGCGAATTTGTCAGCAACACAGTCAAACTCCCGCCGTGCTGGAAACGCCTTCGCGACAGGTTTACTGCTGGCTGAAGTTCCTCTGTGTCGAGGAAAATCTGATGGCGCATCTGGAAGCGCTCGACCGCGCCAGAAAAATAATCAGCGATCAACCGCTTCGCCCCGGTCAGCCTGTTCACGTTCATTTGATTTTCCAAAACGCCATCTGGCGATGGAACGAATATCGGAACGCCGTGGTGGTCAAAGTCAATCAAGGCTTTCTCAATGCGGATCAACAGGTGTGGCGAGCGATCATTCGTGCGGCTCTGGTGCAGCGCGATGCGGAAAGCGGCCAACTGGTTCAGGAATTCACACTGACTGACGAATTCAGCGAAACCATTTTTGAACTGGAATCCTTTGCCGCCGTGTCCACGCCGATGGCGCGCGGGCACGTACACGATCTGGACGAAAGTTTTGCCCGCGTCAACTCCGCTTACTTTGACGGCCAATTTCCCAAACCCAAACTGATCTGGAATCGCACCTTGACCGCCAGCAAGTTCGGGCATTACCAACCCAGTCGTGACACCGTTATGATTTCGGTTTCACTGGATGACGCCAACGTCCCGGCCTGCGTGGTAGATTTCGTGATGTATCACGAACTGCTTCACAAAAAGCATGGCGCGATGTTCGTCAATGGTCGCCGCCTGTCGCACAGCCCCGCTTTTCGGGAAGAGGAGCGGCAATTCGCTGAATACGCAAGCGCCGAAAAACGGCTCAAGGAATTGGCGCTCAAACAGCGAGGCCTGGCGGGGCGATAAGAGACGCAGCTTTAACAAACTGCCAAACCACATTAAAAGCAAGGAACGACATGCAAACAAGACAATTGGGAAACAGCGATTTGCAATTGACGCCACTGGGCATTGGCGCGTGGGCGATGGGCGGAGCAGGCTGGGCATTCGCCTGGAGCCAGCAGGACGACAACGATTCGATTTCAGCAATTCACGCAGCGCTCGACGCCGGCATGAACTGGATAGACACGGCAGCGGTGTATGGTCTGGGCCATTCGGAAGAAGTCGTTGGCAAGGCATTGTCAGGCCGCGCGAACAAACCTTACGTCTTCACCAAATGCGAACGCACCTGGAACGAAGAGCGGCAGATTGTCAAATCGCTCAAGGCAGATTCCATTCGCCGCGAATGCGAAGCGAGTTTGCGGCGGCTGAATGTGGATGTAATTGACCTGTATCAAATTCACTGGCCAGAACCGGAAGAAGACATTGAAGAAGGCTGGGCAACGCTCGCCAAATTGAAGGAAGAAGGCAAAGTGCGTTGGATCGGCGTGTCGAATTTCAATGCCGAACAGTTATGTCGAGTGCAGAAAATCGCGCCGATCACTTCGTTGCAACCGCCTTATTCGTTGATTCGCCGCGAAATCGAAGCTGAAGTTTTGCCGTTTTGTTCGGTTCACAATGTCGGCGTGATCGCCTATTCGCCGATGGGGTCTGGGATGTTGACCGGCGCGATGACTCGCGAACGCGTCGAAAACTTGCCCGAAGACGATTGGCGGCGACGCAGCCCGCAGTTTCAAGAACCGTTGCTGACTCGAAATCTAAAACTTGCCGACAAACTGAAAGAAATCGCTGCGCGTCACAATCGCACGGCGGGCGAAGCCGCGCTGGCCTGGGTGCTGCACAATCCGGTGGTGACTGGCGCGATTGTCGGCGTGCGCAATGCGGAACAGGTCAGCGGCATCATTGGCGCTATGGAATTTCGGCTGAGCAATGAAGAAATCGCCGAACTTGCGTCCGGCGTCTGAACAAAAGTGATTGCCGGAAAGCCTTGCTCAGCCACAAGCTCAGCAAGGCTTTCACTCTGGACTGACTCTGTCCCACCTTGGGATTTACCTCTATCTTCCTGACAGAACTTAACGCACATGGATCAGCACTGTGTTGGCAGTCGTTTGCTCAACATACAGTTCCACCTCCAGTTCGCCGCGTCCGCGCAAGGCGAAGGGAACCTGGATATTGACCTGATCCAACCCGGTAAAGCCAGGAGCTGCGCCCGCAAACACCACGTTTGCATTCAAGCCGCCGATGCGGGCAGTCACCTCTTGGCCCGAACGTAGTCCTGTGCCATACAACACCAAAAAGACCTGGTCAGAATTGGAATCGAAACGCACCGGCTCAGGCACGTAACGATTGCCATCAAAACGTGCAGCGGGTGCGTAGCTTGTCACGCCGTTGCGAATGATCAGGTAAACGGCGGCAGGCACGCCGCGCCCGTCGGCATTCGCAGTGAACACGCTTGCCGCAGTGCGTGTGATCGTGAACTGTCCAGTCGCGCCGCTGCTCAGGTTGATAGTTGCCAGCCCCGTTGCTGTCCCGGGGGGAATCTGTATGTTGAGTTGACCCGGCGAGACGAAAAAGAGCGGAGCCAGACGTTCGACACCCTGGCTGTCACGAATGCGCGCGGAAAGGCCAGCCAGTTCGGTAGGCAAAGGCAATCCGGTGGCGATCTGCGTCTGCTCTGCCATTTGCACGCCGAAAACCGCAACAATGGATTCAGGCGCAACTTCCGGTTTGTAACTGGCGGCTGAGACCAGAGAAACAGGCCGGGATACGATGGCCAGTGAATACGACTGCGCGCCGGTACAACCGTTCGACTCAACGGCGATGGTGAACTGATAAGTGCCTGCTTGTGTGGGCGCACCACTCAGCACACCCGCAGCGCTCAAGTTCATCCCCGAAGGCAATGCCCCTGACGACAATGTGAACTGATACGGTCCGGCGCCGCCCGTGACCTTCAGCGTTTGGTTATAAGCCGCGCCCGCCAAACCATCCGGCAGCGTTGGCGGATTGAGCGTGAGCGTGGGGCACTGCGATGAGATGGTCAGGGTATAGTCGCGGCTGCTCGCGCACAGGCTCAGGTAATACGTCGCACGAATGGTGAAGCGGTACGTGCCCGCTGTGGTGGGCATGCCAGCCAAGCCTTGATCGCCCAGCAGCGTGAGGCCGGGAGGCAGCGCGCCGCTGGTCACGGAAAAGTGATATTCGCCCGCGCTGCCGCCGCTGGCAGTCAGCGATTGATTGTAGTTCGCGCCGACCACGCCGTTGGGCAAACTGTCGGGCGCGACTGTGATGGCCGGGCAAGCCGGGCTGGTGTAGACAAAAACCGAGCCTTGATCTGCCAGCGTGCCTATGGTGTCGGCCTGTGCGCCTACCGCCAGGGTGTCGTCGCTGATGGCGAGAGCGCTGCCAAACAGATCGTCAAAGACCGTGTCGCTGGGATTGATTTTCTGTTGGAACTGCCATTGCCCGGCCAAGCCGTAGACATACACCGATCCCCGGTTATACCGCTCGCCAGTGCGGTCGCCGAGCGTGCCAACCGCCAACAACCCATCGCCCAACGCGACCGCCTGGCCGAACAGATTGTTGGTCGCGCCATTGCCAGTAGTCAGTTTTTGCCGCTGCACCCAACGCGAATTTTCCAGCCGGAATACATAAGCGGCGCTCACTCCTCCATTGAACCCCTGGTTTGGCGCGCCCACTGCCAGCGTATCGCCGCGCAGGGCCACAGCGTAACCGAAGCGTTGACTGGCTGCGCCTTCGTTGGCAAGAAGTTTGGGCAACGGGCGCGCACCGGACGTGAGATCGAAAAGCGAAACTGATCCCTGGTCTTTGTTGCCGTTGATGGTGTCGTAAGGCGCGCCCGCCGCCACGGTGTTGCCTGCCATTGTTACGGATTCGCCCAATCGCGCTTTGTCAGCGCCGTCCGGCGCGGTGAATTTGGTTTGCTGAGTCCAGGATGCACCCGCGCGCGAAAAGACGAACACTGCTCCGCGTGAATTGTTCAGCCCCGGCGCGCCGATCACGGCGGTGTCGCCGCTGAGCGCGATGGATTGGCCAAAATACGTATTCGGCGCAGCATCGGCGCCGGCTGTCGTGAACGGACGGTCTGCCAATTGCCAGAGCACACCCGTGCGCGTGAACGCATACACCGCGCCCTGGTTGGCAAGGCCGCGTCCGTCAGAAAATGGCGCGCCAACCAACAAGGCATTGCCGCTGATCGCCACCGCCTGACCGAAATTGTCGCCAATCGCGCCGTCGGGAGCGGTCAGTTTCTGTTGGAATCGCCATACCGGTGGCGTGCCTGTGCGCATGAAGACATAGACTGCGCCACTAAAGGCATTTGTTCCCACTGCGGCGATGACCAAGGTGTCGCCTGCAAGCGCGACGTCACTACCGAAATAATCATTCTTCTTGCCGTCATTGGCGATGAGCTTTTGTTGTTCGGCGTGGCGGCTGTCGCGCAATGTCAACACATACGCTGCGCCTTGATTGGAAGCCGTCACCGCAGTGCGATATGCGCCGATCAGGACGGTCTCGCCTTGCAGCGCCACTGCGCAACCGAAACCGTCGTTAGCCGAGCCGAGTTCGGGACCGAGTTGCCTGACTGGCAGCCACTCGCCGCTGTAAACAAACACATACGCCGAACGGTGATCGTCGCCCGGGTCAAACAGTCCGCGCGCTGCGCCGACCACAGCCGTGTCACCGCTGAAGGCGACTGAGGTGCCCAGCCGTGCGTCTTTTTTAGGATTGGGCGCGAGCAGTGTGCCGGTCTGCGTCCAGCCAGCCGCGCCACGCCGAAAGGAGTAGGCCGCGCCACGCTCATCCGGCCCGGAGAAATATGCGCCGATCAACGCATTCTCACCGCTCAGCGCGACCGCGTTGCCAAAGCGCTCGTTCGCTTCGGGGTTGGTGTTGAGGATTCTTTGTTGGAGCGTCCAACTAGTGCCATTGCGCGTGAAAACGTAAGCCGCGCCCTGAGCGGCAGTCGTGACGGTGTGGCGTGGCGCGCCGATCAGCGCGGTGTCGCCTTCGAGCGCGACCGCAATGCCGAAGTAATCGTCGTATTCGCCCTCGGCTACGGTCAGCCGTGCCTGTTGCGTCCACACGAGGGTATTGCTTCTGGTAAAGACAAACGCCGCGCCAGCGCGGTTGTTGGTCGCAGGCAGCGCATAACTGAAAGCGCCGACCAGCGCCGTGTTGCCGTCCAGCGCCACTGCTGCGCCGAATTGCGCGGTCGTCGTGTTTTCGTTGGCGTTCAATTTTTGTTGCAGGTTCCAGGACGTGCCGACGCGGAAAAAGACATACGCCGCCCCTTGATCGGAACTGGCACTGCCCGGCCCGTAAACCGCACCCACCAGCGCCGTGTCGCCTTTGAGCGCCACGGAGCCTCCGAAATAATCAAAGGCCCCGCCATCCTGTGCAAAGAGTCTGGCCTGTTGCGTCCACACTGCGCCGTTGCGCACAAAGACATAAGCCGAACCGCGCGCTTGGTTATCGTAAGGCGCGCCCACCAGCGCCGTGTTGCCGTCGAGCGCCACCGCTTGCCCGAAAAAGTCGCCGCCCGATCCATCCGCCGCTGCCAGACTTTGTTGCAGCGTAAAGATGGGATCAATCATCAGCGGATATTGCGCGTCGTGGTCTTCGACTTCGATCACGACCTGTTCATCGGCCACGGTCAGCTTGGCGGGAATATTCAACCCACGCGCATCGCGCACGACGAGTTGGCTGTATTCAACTGCCTGTCCGCCGTCATTGCGCAACGTGATGCGTTGGCCGTCTTCACTTGCAATGGCTTGCCAGCCCGCGCTCACCTGCATCGCCAAGCGCAATGGCACGTCTTGTTGCCGTCCACCAAAAGGTTCGCTGAGCGTAAAACCGTGTTCCAAACCTTCGCCGCTGTTGACGTACCATTCGCGCAAGCCAGCATTGCGCTCAATGTTGATCGTCCGTTCGTCCCCGCTGACTTTTCCCGGCCCGACGGCCTGCAAGGATTGACCATAACCGAGTCGCTGCAAATGCAAACTGACATAGGTTTTGTCGTTGATCGCTATACTGACGCCTGCTTCGGTAACATACGCGTCATAGCCCGCCGCCCGATTGGGTGCGTGCCAGGCTGCGCGCCCCAACGGTGTCTGAGACGTTTGACTGACGGTTAGACGTGCCTGCTCCAATGCGGCCTGCAAGGAATCGTATTGTCCGTCCTGTTTCAACCGCTCAACTGCTGCCGCGCCGCGCAAAGTATCAGCTTGGGATTGAGCTTGAGCTTGCGTCCGGCATAGAAACAATTCCGCCAGACCCGCCGCTGCCACCACGAAAAGCGTGCAGACGACGAGCCAGCGCCGCCAACGCACTCCCCCAAGCGCGGCGAAACTCAACGCCAATAAAAGATGTTTGCTGAAAATCATTCTTCCTCCTGCCAAAGCTTGAACATCGCTTCTTTTCGTCACTGCCGTGCAGGCACTAATTGCCGACACAGCATCCTTTCAGCTACCCATGCGAAAACGCGGGTTGAAATTGCGGGTCAGAGAAAGAATTTTTTTAAAGTTCAGCGTTCGATGCTGCAGGCAGGAGGTTTGGGAGTGAAAAAAACAACGGCGCAAAGCGTCTGAACATAGACACTTTGCGCCGTTGCATTGAGAAACTTACGATTTCCTAGTCTTTCATCGAAACAGCTCCGCCGTTGCCCAGCGAATCCAGATTCAGTTTCAGATTCCAGTTTTCGCCAGACTTCAACATCTTGTCCCAACTGACTTCCGTTCCTTTGTAAGCAGCCATTCGACCCAGAATCGTCGTCAACGTGGTGTTGGCGCCGTCTTCGCACTGGTTGTCAAACTTGCCGGATTTAATGCCATCAACCAGAGCTTTCATCTTCGTGCCGACGGCGGCATGCAAATCCACTTTGCCGCAATCAATCTTGTCGGCGACTTTCTGGCCTTCTTCCAACTGGTTGTAGTTGATGGTAGCCGGGCCGCCCTGGTAAGACTCCGCCGCGCCTTTTGAACCAAAGAAGCGTTCGCCCTGCTGGCGGTAGCCACGATTCTTGAACTGGTTGGAATTGAAACTGACATGCACCTCGCCCGCTGGAGTTTGGTAGGTATAGGTCAGAATGAAATGGTCGCTGCACAGATAATCCGCCGGGACGCCGCCGACTTCTTTGCGCAATGCGCGTCCGCACGTGCCTACGGCTTTGCTGGGAGTTTTGCCAAATGCCCAGTTGTTGATGTCAATGATGTGTATGTTCTGTTCGACCAGAATGTCGCCGGACAGGGCACGATCAAACACCCAGTTGCGAATGCGCGCTTCCAGATCGGACATGCCGGGTTTGTTCTGGCGTCCCAGATCGTTGGTGAAATAAAACGTCTGGCCCAACACGATGTCGCCGATTTCGCCGCGATGAATGCGTTCGATCATGCCGCGATAACCCACGTCGTATCGTTTCTGAAATCCGACATGCATGCTGACTTTGCCGTCGTATTTCTTGCCGATGTTTTTCACTTTCAAACATCCTGTGACATCAGTTGCGACAGGTTTTTCCAGAAACACGTGTTTGCCCGCGCTGACCGCCGCTTCCAGATGATCGGGATGGAAATACGGCGGACTGGTCACCAGCACCAGATCCACGTCTTTCGACTGCACCAGCTTTTCATAAGCCTTGTGACCTTTGAACAAATTCGATTCGGAAATCGCCGGTCGGCCTTTCGATTCCGCCAGCTTGCTCAAATTGGCGCGCGTGGATTGCAACCGGTCTTCAAACACGTCCATCAACGCCGTCACGCGCACGTCGGTGTTGTTCAGAAATTCTCCGCCGTCGTAATTGCCGCGCCCGCCGCAGCCGATGATGCCCAATCCAAGCGTGGAATTGGCCACCGATCCAAACGCCGTTTGCGACGAAACGATCAACAGTCCTGCGCCAGCCGCTGCTGATGTTTTGACAAACTTGCGGCGCGAAACGGATTGGTCAGAAGTTGATGCTACTCTTTCTTTCATTGCTTGTGTCCTCCAGATTTGAGAAAAGGGTTTATGGTGAACGGATGGTCTACCGAATCGCGCAAAAGCTCAAGCGCACAGTCATCTGTGCAATCAGTTTGCTCACCATCCAATTGCGCAGCCGTCTTTTCGAGGGTCGGAACCTCCAAACAGCGCTCCAGTGTTCGGATCAATCATAATTGCTTGGTACCCGCCGAACATTCCCGGAGCAATCGTCAGCTTATGGCCTTTGGCTTCCAGCGCTTTGCGCACATCCGCGCCGATGGCGGATTCCAGCGCCAGTCCGCTTTCAAAATCCCGGAAACGCGCCTGTTCGCCGGCTTGCTGAACGTCCATGCCGAAATCAATCAGATTGATTAAAACCTGCGCGTGGCCTTGCGCCTGCATATCGCCGCCCATCACGCCGAACGTCAACCAGAGTTTCCCTTCTTTGAAGACCATAGCCGGAATCAGCGTGTGAAATGGACGTTTGCCGCCTTCCAGTTTGTTCGGATGATTCGGCTCGAAGGAAAAACCTGCGCCGCGATTGTGCAGAATCACGCCAGTGTCGCCAGCAGCCAGGCCGGAACCGAAGGCGCTGAAGATGCTTTGAATGAACGACACGGCGTTGCGGTCTTTATCAACGACGGTCAGGTAAACGGTGTCTTCGCCGCCACGCGCGCCCGGTGGAATGTCGTGCGCAGCCTTGTTCGCGTCAATTTTTTTGCGCAGTTCGGCGGCGTATTCCTTCGACAGCAGTTTATCGAGCGGCGCTTTGTAAAACGCCGGATCGGCAATGTGCCAGGCGCGGTCGGCGTAGGCCAGCTTCTTGGCTTCGACCAGCAGGTGCAGATACTCCGCAGAGTTATGCCCGAGGTTTTTCACATCGTAACCTTCCAGAATGTTCAGCATTTCCAGCACGGCCAACCCCTGATTGTTCGGCGGCAGTTCGTAAACCGTGTGACCGCGATAAGTCGTGCTGATCGGATTGAGCCAGTTCGATGTGTGACTGGCGAAATCTTCGGCGGTATGCAATCCGCCTTGAGCTTTGGCGAATTTGAGAATCTTCTGCGCGATTTCTCCGGTGTAAAACACGCTGCTTCCTTTTGCCGCAACCAGCTTCAAAGTGTTCGCCAGATTTTTGTTCGTGAAGATTTCTCCGGCAGCCAAAGGCTTTCCATTCGGCAAAAACGTCGCGGCAAAATCGGCGTTGGCTTTGTGTTGAATGGCGTTGTCCCAATCGGCGGCGATTACATCGGTGACCGGGAATCCGCGCTCGGCGTATTCAATCGCCGGTTGTAAAACCTGAGTGATCTTCATCGTGCCGTATTTTTCCAGCAACTTCGCCCAGCCATCCACCGCGCCCGGAACCGTGACTGTGTGAATGCCGGTTTGCGGCGTTTTCGTGAAGCCGCGCTTTTTCATCTCATCAATGCTGATGGCTTTTGGCGAACGCCCGCTGGCGTTCAATGCCTTCAACTCTTTTTTCTTCGCGTCCCAAACCAGCGCGAACAGATCGCCTCCGGGCGAAACCATCATCGGTTCGACCACGCACAAAACGGCGGCAGCGGCAACGGCGGCGTCTACGGCGTTGCCGCCCTGCTGCAAGATGCGCAAACCCGCCGCCGAAGCCAGCGGCTGGCTGGTCGCCACCATACCGTTCATCGCGCGGACGGCGGAACGAGTGCGCCCGCCGCCTTTGGCCGGTTTGTCGCCGATGGAATTTTGAGAGTTCACTGTCATAACAAAAGCCAGTAAGAGAAGCGTGGAAAGTATTAAGGCAAAGCCTTTGATGCGACGCATATTTGGTTCTCCACTTCACCCGAAGCAATTGAACAATAAAAGTGTAGGGCAGGTTCTCAACCTGCCCTAGTTCGCTGATTGAATACGCCAGATTTCTAATTACGTCTATTTGGTTGTTGGCAAATTGATTTTGGCGAAGGACGGTTTACTACCTGAAGTTTGCAGCTTTTTGGCGACGCGTTCGTTTTCCACCATCACACGCAACAGGTTTTCGCCCAGAACTTTTTTGACATCGGCTTCGGAATAGCCACGTTTGAGCAATTCGTAAGTGATGGTCGGCAATTTGGAAATGTCTTCCATGCCGGGCGGCAACAACCCGTCAACGCCGTCGAAATCCGAACCGATGCCGACGTGGTTGATGCCCGCGATTTTGATGACGTGCTCGAAATGCGCCATCAGCATGTCCAGCGTCGCGGTCTGCGCGGCCTGTGTCGGCGGCGGATTTCCGGGTTTGGCGTAATCGGTGTTGATGAATCCGTTGTAGAAGTTAATCATCACCACGCCGTTGTTTTTGGCGACGGCTCTCAGCATGTCGTCGGTCAGATTGCGCGGAACGTTGGTCAACGCCCGGCAACTGGAATGCGAAGCGATGACCGGCGATTTCGTTACTTCGATCACGTCCCAGAACGTTTCGTCGCCGACGTGCGAAATGTCCACCATCATTCCCAATCGGTTCATTTCGGCTACGACTTCCTTGCCAAAATCGCTGAGTCCGCCGTGACGCTTTTCCGCCTGCACGCTGATGCCTCCGGCGGAATCAGCCCAGTTGTTGGTGTTGGTGTGCGTCAAGGTCATGTAGCGAATGCCGAGTTTGTAAAACTGGCGCAATGCCGAAAGGCTGTCTTCGATGGCGTGGCCGCCTTCGATGCCCATCAACGCGGCGATCCTGCCAGCTTGGCGAGCGCGGCGAATGTCGGCCACGGTGTAGGCCATCTGCAAACTTTCAGGATGCCGCCGAACTTGTTCGTACACCCCGTCAATCATATCCAGCGCGCGACGGGCGGCTCCGCCTTCTTTGGCATATTTGGCCGCGACGTAAATCGAAAAGAATTCGGCTCCCAGTCCGCCTTCTTTCATGCGCGGAATGTCCGTCTGAATTTTTCCGCTGGTGTCGCGCGCGCCCATGTCAAATCCTTCGTCGGTGATGGGCGATGTAATGTCGTTGTGAGTGTCAACGACAATGCTGGCGCGATGAATGCGATTGGCGCGTTGACGCAACGCGGCTTCGCTGGCGGCGCCGGTTGCCGGTTTGGAGTTTTTGTCTTGCGCTGAAACCATTGGAACCGAAGCCAGCCCGCACAACACGACGGGCAAGACGAGAAACAGGAAACTCTTCCTCATAATGAATGATCCTTTCAGGGATGGATTGAATTGCATGTGGTGAAATCGGAATTGCATTTTGTTCGCGCTCGACGCTTTAAGCAAGGTTTTGCTTTGGCATGGGAAAAAGCCTGTCTGTTACAATCCGCGCGCGTCTGAAACAATCACAACCTTCAAGGGAATCAACGAAGTCATGCTCAATGCTTTACGGTTGCTTAATTCCAGAGACAGACTGGCGCTGGCAGTGTTCTTTTCGCTGGCGTTGTTGTGCGCGCTCTATTTCGCTTCGGGAATTTTGGTGACGTATGTTTCGTCGCCCACCGGAGCATTGGAAATGTCGAAAGACGGCACAGGCTTCACTGTGCGCGTTTACGGGTTTTCAAGCTATTCGGCGGCTGAACAGTTGTCCGTCGCCCTGCTGGAACAGCGCAAAATCAAAGCGACGATTGAACCTGCGCCGGGCGCTCAGGGTTTTCTGGTGAAAATCGGGCCGTTGACCAAACGCGAATCCGCCGAACAGTTGAGCGGAGAATTGCGCGAATCCGGTTACGGCGCGATCAAGATTGCCCAGAATTGCGCGCCCGGAGCCGATTGCCCGCCCGATTCAACCGCTCCGCTCAACAACAATCAGCCGACCAACAAAGATAAATAAACCGACGATGCCACGCTCATTCAAACTTTCCTTTTCATCAAACAATCTGGTGCGACATTCGGCAATGGCCACATTGTCGGCGGTGTTGCTGCTGCTTTCGTTTCCAAATTTCGAATTTGATTATCTGGCGTGGGTGGCGTTGGCCCCGCTGTTGTCGGTTTTGGCTCAGGGAGTTTCATTGCGCCGAGCAGCCGCGCTCGGATGGTTGACCGGTGTGTTGTTCACTTTTTTTGCCGAAAACTGGATCGCGCATTCGATGGTGTATTTCGGTGGCGTGGCGACGGTCATTGCGTATGCGGTGGCGTTTTTCTTTGCTTCCGTGCTGGCGTTGTTTCCGGCTGTGTTCGCCGTGGTCGTGGCGTGGCTGGTAAAACGATTCGGCTGGATGGCCGTAGCCTTTGCGCCAATCGTCTGGGTGACGACGGAGTGGGCGCGCCCGTTTATCACCGGAGTCACATGGAACGCGCTGGGCGTTTCTCAGGTCAATCACTTTTTGATCGCCCGGCTGTCGCAATACGGGGGCGTGTATCTGCTCAGCGCCGAACTTGTTTCTGTAAGCGCCTTGCTGGTGTTGTTGTTGAAATTCAAAGCGCCCGGCGTAGCGCGCGCGGCGGCGACCCTGGCCGTCATGGCTGGAATTACGATGGCCTTGCCGGTGTTCAATCAGCAACCCGTTGCGCAAAGTTTCGCTTCGATTTCGGTGGTTGGCGTGCAACCGAATTTGCCGCCCGACGCCGATCAATCGCCCGAAGTCTCCAACCGCGATCTGGAAAACAACATCCGTTTGACCAAAGAAGCCATCGAACGCGCGCCGGACAAAACTGCGGACATTGTCGTCTGGGCGGAATCTCCGCTGGCGCTGTTTTATGAAAACGATTCGTCAGTGCGTGAACGGCTGGATCAGTTGGCGGCGGAAACCGGCGGCCATTTCATCGTCAACACGGTCACGCGCGACGATTGGCGTTATCACAACAGCATTCACGTCGTCAGCCCCGACAAACCATCGGCAATAAGGCCGATGAAACGGTACGACAAGATTCGACTGGTTCCGTTTGGCGAATACGTTCCGTTCAAATCGGCGCTGGGCCGAGTGGTCGAAACCTTTGCCACGTCAGGCGTGGGCGGGTTCACGCCCGGAACCGAATCGGTGGTCAATACGTTGCGACTGGCAACGGAACGCGAAGGCGTCATCAGCGGCGACGATTCGGTTCCGACCGACGCCATTGAACGAACAACCAACTTTGCGCGCGTCGGAGCTTTCATCTGTTACGAAGCAGCTTATCCCGATCTGGTGCGCGGCTTTGTCAAAAACGGAGCGACATTGCTGGTCAATGTTTCAAACGACGCCTGGTTTGGCAAAACTTCAGGGCCGCGCCAGCATCTGGCGCATGCGCGATTGCGCGCGATTGAAAACGACCGCGATCTGGTTCGAGTGACAAATTCCGGCATCAGCGCGCTGATCAAAGCCAACGGACAGGTCGTTGATCCGCTGCCATCGTTTCAACCCGGAACGCAAATCTGGCGCGCGCAATTGCGCCGTTCTCAGACGGCGTATTCACAACGAGGCGATTGGTTCGCCCTCTGTTGTGCGGTGTTTACTTTGCTTGTAATAACTGCGTCTTTGTTCTTCAGGCAGAAGACGCCCCTTACCGTCACAAGCGCTAAGTGAAAAATTGCCACCTTAATTATTAGAGTCATCTCTCTATTACAGTCGAATTCGAGAAATCACTTTCATTATTTTTTTTTTTTCGTGCTAATCTCCGCCTTCCTTAGCAGACTTGGCTAAGCAATTGTTTTGAATCCTGTTTATCTTGTTGCCACCCCCCTGTCATTCCTGAGCAATGAAGCTCAAGCCGTCCACAAGTCGAAGGAGGCCTGCATGCCCAAATTGGATTCGGAAGAGCCAAGCGGCAATGATGTGGAAAAACTGTTTCTGGACATCATTCCCGAAATTCCAACAGTCATTCGTCAAGCCTGCCAAAGTCTCTGCTATCATCCCGATCAAACAGAATTCGATGGTCTCGTCCAACGAGTTGTGCTGTTGCTGATGGACAACGATTTTCACACATTGCGGGCATTCGCCAACGCATCGAAACCACAAACGTGGCTGTTCACAATTGCAAGGCGATACATTTTGTTCCGGCTTAAAGAACGTGGCAGGGTAGTAAGTTTGGATGACATGCCGCCAGACTCTTTCACTGTTCAGCCGGATCAGGAAGAATGGTTGCTTTCAAAGGAAAGAGAGGAAATGTTACAGGAAGTTGTTGGCAAATTGACCGAGCGCGAGCAGAAGCTGTTCAGTCTGTTGCGGCAAGGAAGCAGTGTGGCGAAAATGGCGGAAGAGATGAAGATAAAGAAAAGATCGGCCTCCGTAATGAAAAGGGCATTGATAAAAAAGCTTCAGAGAATTATCAAAGAGAATTAGGCAGACTGACCGTGCCCGGTTATGAAGTCCAAAAAAATTTTTGACTCAGCATTAACATTTTTCCTTTGAGTGACACTAAGTATGCGGGGAGCAAAAACTGATCACATAAGTAGGCATGTACGGAGGTAGGCATGAAAAGAGTTGCTTTTTTTTTGACCGCGTTTTTTACTACATTTCTCGCAATCGTCGCTGTGGCAACAAATAGTTTCAGCCTTGAAGATAAACATTCCAGACATCACAAAGAGAAAGATAGGTCCCAAAATCCTCAGGCGCGGGCTGATGGCGCAGTGAATCCTGATTTGATACCTGACTCTGCCGCATACGAAATACTGTTTCGTCTTCTTTCTTCGTCAGACCTTGCAGAGCAAAAAAGAGAAGAAAGAAAGAACGCATATTTAAGGACGGCTGGTTTTAGCAATGCAGAAGCGGCAGCATTGTCCAATGCCGCTTATGAATACAGGAGGCAAATTGAGCCGTTGGATACTGAAGTGGACAACATTAAACAGACGAATTGGCCGAATCCGTCATTACAAGTGATGAACCAATTGACACAATTGCAGAGACAGAAGGAAAGCATTATAGATGGTTTGGCGCGGAGCTTGGAAAATCAGCTTGTCTTTTACAACCCTACCAAGCTCAGAAATCATGTAACTGGAGAGATTAAGCGAAAAACCAAAGGTTTCAGCACGGCGCTTCCAACTAGAAAAGTGGGCAGATTGGAGAATTTCATTTCCGATTTATTCACAGTTACCGCCCAGTCTCCAGGCTGTGACGCGCTTGTTTACCTATACAACAATGTGACTATTGATTGGAATTATATGGTGGTATATGGCACAGGGTCTTATTCATTGCCATATAATAATTGCGGGCATGCTATTACTTTAGCTACCTCCCTCTCTGGTCCCCTGGGTACTTATATTGCTGGTGGTGAAGGAGTTTGCTTAGACCTGGAATATGGCGGTCAATATCTAGATGGGTATTTCCTTTCAAATACTGAGGCGGAGGGTTGGTGCCCTGTTGTTTTACAAGCATTTTATGTTGGTAGTATGTCAGATAGCGCGACGCTGGCGCCGTTTATCAGGATACGCGCCGTATCATTGCCAACTGGAATTACTAGTGGAGCTACACCAAATCTTACATTTGAAATCACTGGCTCATTCTCTACATCTAATCTTACAGGCACGCTTGATATAGTGGGCGTTGGCGCCATGCATATCGCGTCAGAATCTATTCCCAATACACAAATCTCTTATAAAGTGAATGATGGTGTCAAAACGCATACGCTGGGTAATGTCAATTTAGTTACGGGTCAAAACACAGGGCAGATGGCGATTCAGGTGTCGTTTACGAATTGCGTGCCCCCCGCGGGCGCTCCGACTGGCACCACATTTGATGGTGGTTGCGTAAAAGAGACCAATGTAATGTCAGTTACCAGATAACCGAGGGAGTCTCGCTCTCAGACGGCGAATTCGCAACGAGGCGAATGGTTTGCCATTGCCTGTGCGATTGGGACTGTAGTGTTGGTTGGCGTGGCGGGAGTCTTTAATCGGATCAAACTCGCGCAGCCGAAAAATCACAAATCAGCGCGAAGCTGATGGCGGCAAAAATGATTGCCGATACAAATTGGCCCGAACGGTTCATCAAGTGTTGATGAACCGTTCGGGTTTTCGAGTTTACGACGCTTTCGATTCAGGCAGGGCGGCTGACTTCGAAGCTTCGCCGTTGGATTGAATGCCGAGTTGCGAAAGCACGTCCGGCACGTTCAAACCCAGCGATTGCAGTTGCTGCAAGAGCGAAAAGATCATCGTCGGCCCGGTTTGAGCGAACCGATTGATCGGGCTGGCGCCGTTTCCGTTGCCGCCGTTGTCAATCATGACCACCTTGTCAATTTTGCCGAGCGGTTCGGCCACTGCGCGCAACGCCGGAGCGGTGGCTTCGATGATGCCGGGCAGTTTTTCCAGCAGGGTTTGCAGCCGCGCGGAATCGTTGAATTCGCGCCAGGCGGCGGCTTTTTCCTTGATCGCGGCGGCTTCGGCCAATCCTTGCGCTTCTATGGCTTTGGCCTGAGCCAGACCTTGTGCCTGAATCTTTTCAGCTTCGGCGTTTCCAAGAGCGCGAATTTTTTCGGCTTCGGCGCGGCCTTCGGTTTCAATGGCCGAAGCGCGTCCCTGACCTTCGCGTTGCAGCTTTTGCGCTTCGGCTTCGGCTTTGGCGATCAACGCCTGTTTGTGACCTTCGGCGGCCAGAATCGCGGCTTCCTGTTCGCCCTGCGCGCGCAACACTGCGGCGCGCCGAGCGGCTTCAGCTTCTTTGACCACCGTCGCTTCCAATTCTTTTTCGCGGCGCAGAACTTCCTGTTCCTGAACGGCTATCTGTTCCTGTGTGCGAATTCGTTCAACGCGTACTTCTTCGGCGACCACCTCCTGACGCGCTTTGGCTTCGGCCAGCGGACCTGCCTGTTTTGATTTGGCGCGTTCCTTTTCGATCTCGGCTTCGTATTGCGCGCGTTTGACTTCGGCTTCACGGGTGGAAAGCGCAATGTCGGCGTCGGATTCCAGACGAACCTTTTCGCCTTCCTGCAAAGCGACCGATGCCTTGATCTTAGAATCGCGTTTGGCTTCGGCTTCGCCGATTTCGGCGTCGCGTTTGACCTCCGCCGTGCGCCGTTTGCCGAGCGCGTCCAGATAACCTTCTTCGTCGCTGATTTCCTGAATAGTCAGCGCGTCAAGGCCGATGCCCATTTTTTCCAGATCAACAGCGGCTTCCGAAGTCAGCTTTTGCGCGAAGCTTTGCCGGTCGTTGTTGATTTCTTCGACTGTCAGCGTGCCCAGGATGGCGCGCAAATGGCCTTCCAGCGTCTGGAACACCAGCTTGTGGAATTCCTGAGTGCTCATGCTCAGAAAGCGTTCGGCGGCGGCGCGCAGCGATTCTTCATCGCCTTTGATTTTGACGTTGGCGACGGCTTTGACCGAAACCGGAACGCCCTTTGCCGTGTAAGCCCGCGAAGTCGCCAGCGGCACGGTCAGCACGTTCAAATCCAGGTATTCTGCTTTTTCCAAAAACGGAATGACCAGCGTCGCTCCGCCGCGCACCAGTCTGTATCCGACGGTGGTTCCATCCGGCAATTTGCGTTTGCGACCGGAAATGACCGCCGCCTGATTGGGCGAAACCTTGATGTAATTTCTGGCGACCATCATCATCGCAATGATGAATCCGCCGGCGATAATCAACAGGATAATTGGAATCAAGAGAGTTGTGTCGAACATGGTTTTATCTCCAAACGGTTGACCGAAGGTTGATATGTTGGTTACGAATTGACGAAATGACTGATCTCTTCATCCGCGATGACTATGACAGCTTCATCGGCGATTTCCGAAATGACGACTGTTGCACCTGCCTTGATTTCAGCGGCGTTGTTGGCTCGCGCCAGCTTTTCGATGCGTTCCGGGCCAACGCGGCAACTGATCTGGCCGATCCCGCCCTGCGGAATCGTGACTGTGACTTGGGCAATGCGTCCCACCAGATCAAAGGCGCTGATGGAACTCGACGCCTGTTGCCGATGCAGCAGTCTTGCGAACCAAAGCACGACTGCGCCCAATAATACGCCGCTTGCCAGCCCGAACAAGGAACTGAGAACGATTCCCGCGCCGAACTTGAGGCTGATGAACCCGAATCCGCCGAACGCCGTCACAAACACGCTCAGCACGCGGCTGTCGAACCATCCGGGCATTCCATCGGCTATTCCGTCAGGTTCCAATTCGCCGCCCAGCCCGATTTGCTCGAACAAATCGCCCAGAAAAAACGAACCGAGCAGAAAGATGAACCCAATGATGGCTATGACGAAAAACACCATCTGCGCGCTGATTCCAGACATATCGAACGTCATTGTTTTTCCTCTGGGCACAGGGGCTGGACAATTAAAGCTTCGCAGCCTGAAAGCCCAATGTGCCCGTTTGAACCCTTACCGATTAGTTTTGAGATTTCGTTTTCTCGTCTTGTAAACAGCGGCAGTCTATGGGCGTTTCACCGATTTTGCCAAAAATCGAATGGCTAATGATTTGGGCTGAACCGAGTTTGGGTTGTAGACTGCAATGACGGCGGTTCATTAGACACTCACTTCAAAAAATGGAGACCGGAGCGGATGACGACAGTCACTGTGATTTTGTTTGTGCTCGGATTTGTGGCGTTGATTGTTGGCGGAGAGTTTCTGGTGCGCGGCGCATCGAAACTGGCGGAAGCTTTTGGCGTTCCGCCATTGATTGTCGGCCTGACTGTGGTTGCATTCGGAACCAGCGCGCCGGAAATAGCAGTGTTGATAAAGTCGGCTTTCAGCGGCCAATCAGGATTGGTTGTTGGCAATGTGGTCGGCAGCAACATCGCCAATGTTCTTTTGATTTTGGGATTTTCCGCGTTGATTGCGCCGCTGGTCGTGTCGAGGCGACTGATTTTTCTGGAAGTGCCGTTGATGATCGGCGTGTCGGTGTTGATGATGGTCTTGTCGTTGGACGGCCAGTTGAACAGATTTGACGGCGCGATTCTGATGGTGGTTTTTTTGCTTCATCTGGCGTTTATGATCCGCGAACAGCGAGGAGCGGCTTTGGCCGTCGAAAATCTGCCGGGCGAATCCGATTCGATTGATTCTGTCAGACGGCGGCGAAGCCAATGGATCAAAAACGTTTTGCTGGTCGTCGCCGGGTTGGTGGTGTTGGTGATCGGCTCGGAATGGTTGGTAAACGGGGCTGTAGCCATGGCGCGAACGCTCGGCGTCAGCGAACTGGTGATTGGGTTGACGGTTGTCGCCGTTGGAACTTCCCTGCCTGAAATGGCGACTTCGATCATTGCAGGGCTTCGCGGACAGCGCGACATTGCCGTTGGCAATGTGGTCGGCAGCAACATTTTCAACATCCTGTTCGGTCTGGGATTGACTGCGCTGATTGCTCCCAAAAGCATAGAAGTCAGCGACGGCGTATTGTCTTTCGATTTGCCGATTATGATCGCTGCCGCCGTTGCCTGTCTGCCGATCTTTTTCACAGGCCACCGTATCGCCCGATGGGAAGGCGGAATGTTTTTCGGATATTACATCGCCTATGCCTTCTATCTGATTTTGACGGCGACGCGCAATCAGGCTGCGGCGCAATTTCGGACTGTGATGTTGTGGTTTGTCATTCCGTTGACGGTCACGACATTGTTGATTTTTCTGGCTCGAACATTTCGTGACGACAGACGTCGCGTTGATGCTGCATGAACCGGGCGCAGGCGTAACGTCTGCGCGCCATCAATAAAAAAGGAGGAGGGAGTCAATGAACCCACACTGGATTCAAGCCACTTTTATGACGGTCAAGAAAACCATGCGCAAATGCCCTCATTGCGGCAAAAAAGCCGCTTATCCTCCAAGAAAGCCGGGGCAATTTCACATGTGCAAACATTGCCATCACCGATTTAAGGAAAAGGAAAGCTAGCCAATGCCTCACGACATTCCGTTATTAACCGATTTGTTGATTTTGCTGCTGGCCGCATTGCCGATTGCATTTCTGTGTCATCGGCTGCGATTGCCGGTGATCGTCGGTTTCATGTTGACCGGCATCATCATCGGTCCGTCCGGCGCCGGATTGATCCATGACGTTCACGCCGTGGAGTTGATGGCCGAAATAGGAGTGGTGTTGTTGCTTTTCACCATCGGCCTTGAATTTTCGCTTCGGCGAATGGTGGAGATGAAGCGACTGGTTCTGGTAGGCGGAGGTTTGCAGGTTGCGCTGACCATCTTGCTGGTGTTCGGTCTGGAGTATGTGTTCGGGCGTTCGTTCAGCCAGTCGGTCTTTTTCGGATTTTTGTTTGCGTTGTCCAGCACGGCGATTGTACTGAAAAGTTATATGGATCGCGCCGAAGTCGAAGCTCCCCACGGCAAGGCCGGAGTCGGCATTCTGTTGTTTCAGGATTTGTGCATCGTGCCGATGATGTTGTTGACGCCGGTTCTGAGCGGGAAGGAAGGTTCCGAACCGCTGCAAATCGCGCTGACTCTGGGCAAGGCTTTACTGGCGATTGTGGCAATTATTTTGACAGCGCGCATCGTCGTGCCGTTTATGCTGGAACGAATCGTCAAACTGCGCAGCCCGGAAATTTTCATTGTCTTTGTGGTGCTGGTCAGTTTGGGAACGGCCGCCGTGACAGCGCAATTCGGATTGTCGCTCGCGCTCGGAGCCTTTATTGCCGGGTTGGTGCTGTCGGAATCGGAATACAGCCACCAGATCGTGTCCGACGTGTTGCCGTTTCGGGACGTGTTCAACAGCCTGTTTTTCATTTCGATTGGAATGTTGTTGTCGCTCAACGCCTTGCTTTCGGGATTGATGACGGTGTTGTTTCTGCTGGTCGCGGTGGTGGTGGGCAAAGCCCTGATCGTACTTGCGGTCGCGCTGCTGCTTGGCAATTCACTGCGCGTGGCGACGATGATCGGATTGGGACTGGCTCAGGTTGGCGAATTTTCCTTCATCCTGGCCAAGGTCGGCGCAGGGCAGGGACTGCTTTCAGACGGCGATTACCAGCAATTTCTGGCGGCTTCGATTCTTTCTATGATTCTGACGCCGTTCCTGATCAAAGCCGCGCCGCGCGCCGGATACGCCCTGCAATCGCTGTTTTCGCCGAAATCCAAAGAGGATTTTCCGGTCGAATCATTGAAAACACCTGACCATCAAAAGGGCCACGTCATCATCATTGGCTACGGCATGAACGGGCGCAATCTGGCGAAGGTGCTGAGCCGGACCTCCGTTCCGCACACAGTGTTGGAGCTGAACGCCGAAAACGTCCGCAAGGGCAAAGCCGATGGCGCGCCGATTCATTATGGCGACGCCACACGGCGCGAAATTCTGCATCACGCCGGATTGGCTTCGGCCAGAATTCTGGTGGTGGCGATTTCCGATCTGCTGGCCACTCGCCGAATTGTTGCGCAGGCGCGCGAAATGAACTCCGACCTGAACATCATCGTCCGCACGCGCTATATGTCCGAACTGGACGACCTGTACGCGCTCGGAGCCAATCAGGTCATTCCCGAAGAGTTTGAAACCAGCATTGAAATCTTTTCGCGGGTGCTGCGCGAATACGGTATCGGACGAAACATGATCGAACGCGAGGCGCAGGAAATCCGGCGCGAAGGTTACAAGGTGCTGCGATCTTCGTCGCTGCCTCTGGCGGAATTCAGCGTTGTGGCCGAAGCCTTCGGGGCCGTTTCGTCCGAAGCGGTTTTCATTGACGAACACTCGCCTTCGATCGGCAAAACTCTGGCGGAACTCAATCTGCGCCATCGCGCCGGCGTGACCGTCACCGCGGCGGTTTGCGACAACCTCACGCAGATCAATCTCGGCCCTGAATTCAAAATCCGCGCCAACGACATTCTGGTGCTGCTGGGCAATCCCGAACAGATCGAACAGGCGCTGGAAATACTCAACGGCGAATCTGCGCCCGATTCGTCCCTTTCTGAACAGGAAAATAAAATCGCCGATGTGTCGTTGGCGTGATGCCAGCGACACATCGGCATAAAGTCGAATAGCTTCCTGTTGAGTTAGGCCGCGGCTTTCCGCGAAGTTTGTGTTTCGGTGGCCAGTTGAACGTTCACCGGCACTGGATTGGACACGATGTCGAACACCGGCGAACGTCGTTGCGCCAATTCGACCAGTTCGCGCAGCTTTTCTTCGGGCGCATCGGCTTTGATCTTGAATGTGACGTTGAGGCTTTCGTATCCGTTTCTGACCTTGTCTGACAAGCCTAGAAATCCGTGCAGGTCCAGTTCGCCATCGTAACTGGATTCGACCGATTCGATTGTGATGCCCTGTGCTGCAGCGTGATAGACCAGACTGGTCGTCAAACAACCGGCCAGCGCCGCCATAACGTATTCCACCGGATTGGCGCCGTTGTCTTCGCCGAGCAACACTGCGGGTTCGTCGGCATTCATCACGAACGCGGTCGCGCGTGAAGTGTCTTCCTGTCCCGCGCCGTAAAAATCCTTGACCGTGGTGGTGTTGTGTCCGCCGCGAACCCAGCGATTGCTGGCGCGAAAACGAAATTTGGCCAGTCCCGGCGTGTCCTTGATGGCGTTGATGGTTCCGAACAATTGGTCAACGTTTACTCCATTGATGATTTTCTGTTCCGTCATTTGTCCTTTTCTCCTTGTGAAATCGTCGGTTGGTTTTCAAAGCGTCGCTCGGAAATGAGCGACGCTTCGTTTTTTTTGAGATTGTCAGGCCGCCAGAACCGTGCAGTCATTACTGCTGTTTGATCTGGCACTGACAGGCTCTGCCTTCGAAGTAGCCGCTGTACACAATCGCCGTTCTGCCCGGCTTCAAATTTTTCGGCATCGTCGTTGAAGTCTTGTCCCCGATGGAACCGTCGAATTTGATCAGCGTGCCTTTGGGAATCACGCGGTCAGTGTGATTGGTGACCATCACCTGTTTGATGTTGTTGCCCATGACACGGCATCCCAGCGATTGTTTTTCAACCGCGACTGAACTGTTCGGGTTCGCTTGCGAACCGACAGCCAGCGTCAGCGTCAATGCCAGCGCCAGAGTCAAAAACTGGATGGTTGCAGTCAGTTTGTTTTGTGATTTCATATTGTTCTCCTTCTCCTCGTTCGATCAGTGATTGGTTGTTGTGGATCGCGGCGATTAACAAAAAATCGGCGCGACTTCTTCTTCCAGACGTTTTCTGGCCGCGGGCATCAACCGTTCGACCGTTGCCAGAAAGTTTGGATGCGACATTCCGCTGCCCAGATAAGTCCAGCGATTGGCCTGGTGTTGAATGGCCATGAATTGTTCGCGTTCGTCGCCGGTCAGCGTGCGACCGGTGACTCGTTCAAACGCTTCCATGTCGAATTGCGTTTGCATCTTCAGCCCGCCGTCCAGAAATCCGCCGATTTCCAGATACCCGTTGATCGCCGCTTCGATTTCCTGTTCGGTGCAACCAGCCGCCAGCGATTCGACCATCAGGGTGTCCAGCTTGGCGTGTTGCGATTCTTCCATCCAGTGATGTTTGAGCAGGTTTTTGAACTGCGCGTCCAGCCGCTGGTCGTCGGCGATGCTGTCCAGATAATGCCGCTGCGTCATCCATTCGATGTGCAGAATGACCAGAGCCACAGACAGCGGATGATGCGCCAGCACCGCTTTGGCGATTTCCGACGGAGGGCCGATGACCGCGCAATCCGATTGGAAGCCTTTTTTGAATTCTTCGCAGAACCGTTTGAATAGGTGAATGTGTTTGGCTTCTTCGCTGGCGAATTGCAGAAACGCGCGCGTCTGGTAATCATCAGCGTCAAGTTGAGGCCGCGTGTGATCCATCACGAAGGGCAGAATTAATTCTTCGACCAGACCGAAAATGGCCAGGTATGCATGACCGCGAATCTGGTTCAACAGGCGTTTTTCCTTCGCGTTCAGAAAATCCATCGCCTGCACGCAAGCCAGCGATTCCGGCATGAACGGCATGGAAAAATCCAGCCGTTTGTCGCCGCCGATGATGTCTTCGATCTTCCAATTGACTTTTTGCGACGCGGCGAGCGTGTCCTTGTAACTGTAACGAGCGCCGTTGGCAGTCGTCGTTTTCTGTTTCGTTGCCGTAGCCATTGTCATTGTGGTTTCTCCTTCTCTTGATAACCGTCAAAAATTCAATTCTTAGAGACGTTCATTCGCCTTCACCAACAAAAGACGGAATCGGCTTGTGAAACCGGACAAAAGCGGGAAAAGAATTTTTTTGGCTTTCTTCGCCGCGTCAGATTCGGTGTGCTAAATTGGCCGCAATCACAAACAAGCGTTGCCTGCATTTCAATCAATCTGTATGGAGAAGTTCGATGAATGGTCCGGCTTCGGAAGAAATCACTCAGTTGCTGCTGGCCTGGGGCGGCGGTGATGAAACCGCGCTGGAACGGTTGATGCCGTTGGTGCATGTCGAATTGAAACGACTGGCCAAACGGTACATGAACCGACAGCGCAGCGGGCATACGCTGCAAACGACCGCGCTGGTCAATGAAGCATATTTGCGGTTGATAGATTCCAGCCGAGTGCAGTGGCAAAACCGCGCGCATTTTTTTGCCATTTCGGCGCAATTGATGAGGCGCATTTTGGTGGACGCGGCGCGCGCCAAACAGAATTTGAAACGCGGCGGCGGCGCACAGGTGATTGCGCTGGACGAAGCCCCGGACGTGTTCAGCGAACAGGCAGCGGAACTGGTCGCGCTGGACGACGCATTGAAAGCGCTGGCTTCATTCAGTCCGCGTTTATGCCAGGTGGTTGAATTGCGGTATTTCGGCGGATTGAGCGAAGAAGAAACCGCAGAGGTGTTGAAAACTTCGACGCGCACCATACGCCGCGATTGGAAATTGGCGCGCACCTGGCTTTACCGCGAATTGAGCAGGGAAACGAACGATGACGCCTGAACGCTGGGAGCAAGTCGGCAAGCTTTACCACGACGCGCTGGAACTGGAACCGGGGCATCGCGCGACCTTTCTGGATCAGGCCTGCGCCGGAGATGCGTCGTTGCGCAGCGAAGTGGAATCGTTGCTGGCGTTGGAAACTCAAGTGGGAGATTTCATTGCTGCGCCCGCGTTTGAAGCGGCGGCGCAATTGCTGACCGAAGAAGTGGTTTCAGCGCTGACCGGCAGACGATTGGGCGAATACGAAGTGCTGGGGTTTCTTGGCAAAGGCGGAATGGGCGAAGTTTATCTGGCGCGCGATCCCAGTCTGGAACGCAATATTGCGCTGAAATTGCTGCTGCCCGATTTTACCGGCGATGAAGCAAGGGTTTCTCGATTTATCCGCGAAGCCAAAGCCGTTTCGGCGCTCAATCACCCGAACATCATAACCATCCACGAAATCGGCGAAGCCGACGGTCGCCGCTACATCGCCACGGAATTCATCGAAGGCCAGACGTTGCGACGACAATTGTCCGCCCGACAACTGAAGATGGCCGACAAGGTCGAAATCGTTTTTCAAATCGCGCAGGCGTTGGACGCAGCGCATAACGCCGGAATCATTCACCGCGACATCAAACCGGAAAACGTCATGGTGCGTCCCGACGGATTGGTCAAGGTGCTGGATTTCGGATTGGCCAAACTGACCGAAACCGCCGTCACTCAATCGGAATTCGACACTCAGGCGACCAGCGCCGCCAGCTTCAAAACCGGTCCGGGAATTTTACTGGGCACAGTGGCGTATATGTCGCCCGAACAATTGCGCGGCCACGAAGCCGACTCGCGCAGCGATTTGTTCAGTCTGGGCGTGCTGTTTTATGAATTGATTGCCGGGCGTCGTCCGTTCACAGGCGAAACCACCAGCCACGTCGTGGTCGCCATTCTGGAAAAAGACCCGCCGCCGCTGACGCAATTCGCGCCGGAAACTTCCTCTGAGATTCAACGCATCATCGGTAAATTGCTCAGCAAAGACGCGGCGCGGCGTTATCAATCGGCCAGGGATTTGATGACCGCTCTGGAACAGTTTCGGCAACGGTTGTTCGCCGACACCGATGCCGACAAACAGCCAACTGCCGAAACGTCGGTTCAATCCACCGGCAAAGGCGCGGCAACCAACACCAAAACCACGCTTGCTCGATTGTTTCGCCAGATTCGATTTCATCGCCGGTTTGTCTGGGTTGCGCTGGCCGTATTGATTTTGGCGACGGCGGGCTTTTTCTACTTTTCACGGAGCGCAGCAACGCTGACGGAAAAAGACACCTTGTTGCTGGCCGATTTCGTCAACCTGACCGGCGAAGAAGTTTTCGACAGCACGTTGAAACAGGCACTGGCCGTGCAGTTGGAGCAAACTCCGTTTCTGAGTTTTCTGGCCGAAGACCGCATCCGCGAAACGTTGCGATACATGAAACGCGAGCCGGACGAACGCGTCACCAGAGAATTGGCGCGCGAAATCTGTCAGCGACAAGGCGTCAAAGCTTTCATCGTCGGTTCGATTGCGCAGTTTGATCGTCATTATTCGATCACGCTGGAAACCATCAACGGCCAAACCGGCGAAAACATAGCTCGTTCATTGGCCGAAGCCGAAGGCAAAGACCGCGTCTTGCGCGCGCTGAGCAACGCCGCGACGCAATTGCGCGAACGCATGGGCGAATCGCTGGCTTCGATTCAACAATTCGACGCGCCATTGGAACAGGCGACGACTTCGTCGTTGGAAGCGTTCAAGGCCTGGGCGCACGGCATCGAACTGGTCAGAAGCCGCAAAAGCGGAGCGTTGCCGTTTTATTACCGCGCCAAAGAACTCGATCCGAATTTTGCTCGCGTCTACGTTTCGCTTTCGCTGGCGCACGCCAATCAGGGCGAAATCGAACGAGCGGCGGAATACGCCGCGCAAGCCTATGAGTTGCGCCATCACGTAACCGAACGCGAAAAGTTCGACATCGCCGCCAATTACCACTCGATGGTGACAGGCGATTTGTTGAAGGCCATCGAACAACTGGAATTGTGGCGACAAACTTATGCGCGCGATTACAGCCCGCTCAGCCGTTTGTCCATGTTGTACCGATTGGTCGGACGATTGGAAAAATCGCTGGCCGCCGCGCGCCAAGCGCATCAGGTCAATCCCGGAGCTTATGTGCCGCGCGTGGCCATGGGAACGGCGCTGGTGCAGATGAACCGTTTTGACGAAGCGCAGACGTTGATACTTGAAGCTCTGGATCGACGACTGGCTACGGCGACTTCGCGCCGCGATTTGTTTCAAGTGGCATTTGTCCGCGGCGATGCGGCGACGATGCAGCGCCAAATGGACTGGGCTGCGCAAAGTTCCGATTCGCATCTGGCCGTTTACTGGCAGGCACAAACGGCTTCATTCGCCGGACGATTGAAACAGGCGAACGAACTGTATCAACGCGCCTTTTCCGTGCTGGCGACGGAATCGCCCGAACGCGCCGCCTTGGTTGCCGAAGAAGCGTTGTTGCGAAATGCAATCTGCGGCGTTTGTCAGCCGATCAAATCCGCCAAACCGGTTGCCCCGTCGCGTATCACGCAACAATCGCAAATTCCCGTTGCCGTCAGCCGCGCGTTGGTGCTGGCGTTGTGCGGCGAATTCAACCGCGCCCAATCGCTGGTTGATGAAATCGCCAAAAGCAATCCGCAATCGTTTTTGGCCAATACGATCTGGTTGCCGGTGATTCGCGCGGCTATGGAATGGCGACGAGGAAATTCGGCTCAGGCGATTCAAGCGCTGCAACCGACGCTGGCTTTCGAACAAACGGCTGCGTTCTGGCCGACTTATTTGCGCGGACAATCCTTGTTGGCTCAAAACGCCGGAACCGAAGCGGCTTCGGAATTTCAAAAGATACAGGACAATCGAGGCTGGGATGTCACATCGCCGCTGTGGCCACTGGCGCAACTTGGTTTGGCGCGCGCTGCCGCTTTGTCAGGCGACGCAGCACAGAGCCGTCAATGGCAGCAATCGTTTTTGACTTTGTGGAATAACGCCGACGCGGATTTGCCGGTGCGACACGACGCCGCCAACGAACTGAACTGAGAATTGGCGATCACCGGACATCAAAAAAGGCACACAGGAAAAATTCCTCGTGTGCCTTTTTGTTTTTTTAGCAGATGAATCGCCGGGTTACGCGACGGTGATTTCGCTGGCCAGATACACATCCTGAATCGCGTTCAGGATTTCCACGCCTTCTTTCATCGGGCGCTGGAACGCTTTGCGACCGGAGATCAATCCAGTTCCGCCTGCGCGTTTGTTGACGATGGCGGTGGTCACGGCTTCGGCCAGATCGCTGGCGCCTTTGGATTCGCCGCCGGAGTTAATCAATCCCGCGCGTCCCATGTAACAGTTGGCGACCTGATAGCGAGTCAGGTCAATCAGATTGTCCGACGACAGTTCGGTGTATACGCGGTCGTCAATTTTGCCGTAGGGATTTTCCTTCGACGACAGAGCTTTGTATCCGCCGTTATTCAGCGGCAATTTCTGTTTGATGATGTCGGCTTCGATGGTCACGCCCAGGTGGTTGGCCTGACCGGTCAAATCCGCCGAGACGTGATAATCCTTGTCTTTCTTGAAATCAGGATTACGCAGGTAACACCACAGCACGGTGTACAGGCCGAGTTCGTGCGCGTGCTGGAAGGCTTCGGAAACTTCCTGCAACTGGCGCGTGGCTTCGTCCGAACCGAAATAAATCGTCGCGCCGATGCCGGTCGCGCCCATTTCAAAGGCCTGATCCACGCGACCAAACATGATTTGGTCGAATTTGTTCGGGTAAGTCAGAAATTCGTTGTGGTTGATTTTGACGATGAAGGGAATGCGGTGCGCGTATTTGCGGCTGCAAGCTCCGAGCACGCCCAGCGTAGAAGCCACGGCGTTGCATCCGCCTTCGATGGCCAGTTCTACGATTTTGGCCGGGTCGAAGTAAATCGGGTTTTTGGCAAAGCTGGCTCCGGCGGAATGTTCGATGCCCTGATCAACCGGCAAAATCGAAAGGTAGCCGGTTCCGGCCAGACGACCAGTGTTGAACGTGTGCTGCAAATTTCTGAGCACTGCCGACGGGCGATCCGAATCCATCCACACGCGATCCACGAAATCCGGTCCCGGCAAATGCAGCGATTCTTTGGAAATTGTTTTGCATTGGTGAGTGAGCAAAGCCTGCCCTTCTGCTCCCAGCAGCTTCTCGATTGCTTGAATGTCCATTGGTTGTAATCTCCGAATCAGTTGAGGTGGAAAAAAGTAAGCGGGATTCTACTGTGCGGGTTTTGGGATGGTCAAACCAACGAGATGAGAGAAGGAGAGATGGGGGGAAGGGGAGATGGGGGGAAGGGGAGATGGGGGGAAGGGGAGATGGGGGGAAGGGGAGATGGG
>Ga0268299_1000217_pt1 | contig 223050 bp, 216 predicted proteins | sample NOBtaG_FD_193484 | JGI IMG/M metagenome (GOLD analysis project Ga0268299, IMG submission 193484) | Activated sludge microbial communities from bioreactor in Nijmegen, Gelderland, Netherland - NOB reactor | ecosystem: Engineered > Bioreactor > Aerobic > Activated sludge | place: Netherlands... | reverse complement strand
CCGACAGTGAACAACACCCGGAATCCGATTTTCTGCAACGAGGTCCAGCGCGCCGGTCCCCGGACTGCCTCACTCTCGGAGGTGCCGGATTGTTCGGGCGCGATGGATGTCATAGCCGCGAGACTAGCGGTCGCGTAGACGCCTGCGCCTCCGGGAAAACCCTGAGTCACATCCTGATTCGTAGCTTCCTAGTCGCCCAAAACATCACGCATCCAGCGCAGCACACGGGGCATCGCCCAGCCCGCGGCGATCATGTGCTCGCCAGGAACAGGCAGGTAGTCCACCATCGCACCTTTGGACCGCCAGCTTCCGACGAGCTCGGTGACACCTTGTTCGGGGATGAATTGATCACCTAAGAACCGGTCGCGCGATCCGTGGTAGAGCAAGATCGGCATGTTCGGCGCCGCGGCGCCAGGCTTGTTCGCGGCGATGACATCCTGCGCGATGTCGGAGTCGAATGGCGCCGGTACGGCAGCCAGCACGTCCAGATCGATACGCGCGACCCCGGCCGCCGCCAACGCCGGTTGCGGCAAGTCCTTGACGAGCGTGGACATATAGAAAGCAAAATCCCCGAACAACTCGACCATGCTCGGGTATTCGCGTGCCTGCCCGATGGTGGCCGCGGCGAACAATCCAGATCCCAAGGCACCGTTCATACTCCGATACAACAGTGCGTAGTCCGTTGGTGTGCCGCCCGCGACTGCACCGCTAAATCTCAGCTCGGGCGCGTAGGTGGGTTGCTCCTGTGCCGCCCACACAGTCGCTATGGCCCCGCCGCTGTAGCCGTCCATCACCATCGGAGCGTCGACGAGATCGGCGCGCATCCCGTGCATTCCGCGCACCGCATCAAGAACCGCGTGCGCGGCCATCACGCCCGCCGAGTACGCCATTCGCGGACCCTCGTGATCGGGTATCAGCACTGCGTAGTTGCGGGCCAGCAGCAGAGGTGCCAGCGGCGGCACGTCGACATACATGCCCCGCGCTATCCGGTAGGAAGGTGCCGCTTTCAGCCCCAACGAGTTGATCGGCTGATTGCGCACTACCACCGGCCGGGCGCCCGGGCCGCGCCATGGGCGCTTGGGCTCGATCAGCGTCGCCGTCACGGGTACCGCATCACCGGCGGTGTTGGTGGAACGCACCATGAATCGCTGGACGGAGGCACCCGGTACCGGCAGACGAGGCTGCACATATTGCTGGCGGATGACTTCTCCGTTGACACGGCCGGCGAGGTCGCCAGGGTCCGAGTAGAAGCTGGGTCCAGGGATCGGGGTCGGCAGGATGGCGGCATGCCGGTCCGCTCGCTGCTCGTCGGTCAACCTGTGTGCGGCCCATTTGTTCAGGCGCCGTAGCACGGCGGGACTACGCAAGGCGGCGGCAGAACCAGCAATCCCGGCCACGGCCGCACCCACGCCGGCCAGCGCGGCACCACCCAACACCGCGTACGGACTCTTTCCCATGGCCTACCTCCCCGCGTCAACTTTAGGCGCTCGCATGCTGGGCACGCACGTCTCTGGGTTATCTTGAAACTCTTGGCCGTTCAGGCAAGCTCCTGGATGCGGACGGTACATCCGGCGGGATCACGAAAAGCGCAGTCTCGAGCCCCCCAGGGCTGATCGGTTGGCTCTTGCATCACCTCAGCGCCGGCGGCCTGCACACGTTCGAAAAGCCCGCTCAGATCATCGGTCGCCAGCATGATGCTTGCGTAGGTGCCCTTGGCCATCATCTCGGTGATGGTGCGGCGCTCCTCATCGGTGACACCCGGATCCGCTGCGGGCGGTGTCAGCACGATGTTCATATCGGGACGCCCGGCAGGCCCCACGGTGATCCACCGCATCCCCTCGTATCCCACGTCCTTGCGGACCTCGAATCCGAGGGCGTCGCGATAAAAGGCCAGAGAGGCCTCGGCATCGGTGTGTGGCAGAAAACTCGCGTTGATCGTGATGTCCATACCGGTGACGCTAGCCGCGCACTGCAGGCGTGGCTTCTCGATTCCTGATCGGTCTGGTGACCTGCTTGACGACACACGACGGAATACCGGCGTGATCGATAATGCGCTCTTTATAGGTGCGCGGTGACATTCCCACGAGTTCGGCGAAGCGAGTGCTGAAGGTTCCCAGCGATGAGCACCCGACCGCGAAACAGACGTCGGTGACACTCATGTCTCCGCGGCGCAGCAGCATCATGGCCCGTTCGATACGCCGGGTCATCAGGTAGGAGTAGGGCGGTTCCCCGTACGCACTCTTGAACTGCCGACTCAGGTGGCCCGCTGACATCTGCGCCTCTCGGGCCAGCGCCTCGACGTTCAGCGGTTGCGCGTATTCGCGGTCGATCCGGTCGCGCACCCTGCGTAACCGCGCCAGATCACGCAGCCTTTGCTCTTCGCCGGCGCTGGTCACCGTGCCAAGGTTAGTCCCGAACAGCAAGCAGACCGGATACCACTCGCGTCACGCTTCGCCGCAGCGCATCCTCCGCGGCGACTCCGCGGACGGCATAGGCGAGCGCGATGCCGTCAAGGCAGGCGATGAGGTCTCCTGTGCGCTCCGCGGCATCGGAGATTCCCAGTGCAATCAGCCGCCGCTCAAGCAGCCCGCGGATGTGATCGGTTGCGGCATCAAGAACGCTTCGCATCTGGGGATGCTGTGCCGATTCCAGCAGCAGCTCATGCCGCGCCAGCACCAGCACGCCACCGTCGGCGATCCAGGCCCGCACAGCGCGCACCGCGAGCTGTGTCAACGCGGAAATGTCTAGGTGTACCGGTTCCGCCAGCGGCGCCACCGCCGTCATGGTCCGCTCCCCAAGCCGTGTCGCACAGGCCTGCAACAGCGCGACTCGGGTGCGCAGGTAATACGAGGTGGAACCCTCCGGCAGTTCAGCCGAGCGGTCGACGGCCCGGTGGGTCAAACCCCGTGCGCCGCCCGCCGCCAAAACGGCCAGCCCGGCATCGGCCAGCTGGGTGCGCCGATCATCGGCCATCTTGCCTCCCTCTACGTTCGTAGAGTACATTCCCTCTACATCTGTAGAGGAGGCGCCGTGGGCATACACGTCGTGGTGGGAGCCAACGGAGCGACCGGCACCGTCCTGTGTAGGGAGCTGCTGGCCGCCGGCCATACGGTGCGAGCCGTCAGCCGCAGCGGCCGCGGCGCACCGAGTGGAGTCGACGAGATTGCGGCCGACGCGACTGACGCCGTGCGAATCACCGAGATCTGCGCGGGCGCGACAAGCCTGTATCACTGCGCGCTACCGCCAATGGGTTCATGGTTACCCACCTATGTCGACCTGACCCGCTCGCTGATCACCGCCGCGGGCAATGTCGGGGCCCGGCTTGTCTACGCCGACGACACCTGGATGTACGGCAAGGTGAATGGTCCTATGCGCGAGGATAGCCCGGTGCGGCCGGTGGCCTACAAGGGCGCATTGCGCGCTCTGGCCGCGGAGATGATCGCGTCGGCCTATGCCCGGGGACAAACCGAATCGGTGGTCGGGCGGGCCGCCGAGCTCTACGGTCCACGGGTCGAATCCCTATTGGGCGCAGGGGTATTCGCTGCCGGTATAACCGGACGCAAGGCCATCTGGCCAGGGGACCCAGACCTGCCCATGACGGCGACCTTCATCGGGGATTTCGGCAAGGCACTCGCCGATCTCGGGCAACATCCCGCAGTTGTTGGCCAGGTCTTCCACGTCCCCGTCGCACCCCCCATCACCGGCAGGCAGTTCATCGAGTTGATCGCAAGTCAAGCCGGCACCGTCCCCAAAGTCGGAAGGCTGACACCACCTATGGTCGCGCTCCTCAAGGTGGTGGCCCCGATCGTCCGCGAGGGCGCCGAGCTGCTGTATCAGTTCGAACAACCATTCCTAGTGGACGACAGCAGGTTTCGCGCTCTCACCGGCCGCACCGCGACTACTTGGCGGGCTGGCATTGAGCAGACCATCACCTGGTACCGAGCCGATCCAGAGCGGATCAAATACCGGCTACTCCCCGGAAAATCCCGGTAGAACCGCGTAGCGTAGATAGGAATGGCGGGAAACGAGGCGCCCAACTGGGATTTCGTCGTCGCACCGGTGCGCAGTGTGCCGGGCGTCGCGTCAATGGTGGGCTACCGTGCGCGCGACATTCCCGACGGAATCCATCTCGGTATGCCCTCAGCCACCTTGACATTCATTGTCAGCCTCGATGACGGGGTCGAGAGCGCAGACTCCGCCGGCGCACTCGACGATGCCCGGCCCAATCCTTTGGTTCTCGGTGGGTTGCACACCCGTGCCCCGCATATTCGGCAGCGTCCTGGTCAGGCCGGGATACAGCTCGCGGTACATCCCCTGGCGTCCCGTGCCCTGTTCGGGGTGCCCAGCGCAGAACTGCCGGTCACCGATTTCCAGGGACTCGAGATTCTGGGTGGTGCTGTGGCCGGCCTGCCGGAACGGACCGCACGGCAACGTCGCTGGTCGGATGCGTTCGATACCGTCGCGACCTACCTCGCGGAGTCGCGGAGGCAGCGCTCGGTGGCGCCCGTCCGGTCAGAGGTAGTGCAGGCCTGGCATCTGCTGGAGCGCAGTCAAGGACGAATTACTGTAAGCACCTTGGCTTCCCGGGTAGGAATCAGCCCGCGCTATTTGACCACCCTGTTCCAGCGTGAGGTCGGCAGATCACCCAAGACCGTGGCGATGCTGATGCGCTTCCAGCGGGCCACCAGTCTGCTCGCGCTATCGGCGCGACGCGGGCGTGTCGACCTGGCGGCTATAGCCGCCGAAACCGGGTTCAGCGATCAGGCGCATCTGACACACGAGTTCGTGCGCTTCACCGGCGTACCGCCACGGACATGGCTGGCCGCGGAGTTCCGAAATATACAAGACGGCGGACACTCGTTCGGATCAGAGTGTGAGCATGACTACCTCGACGCCCAGCGTGTGGCTGACCCTTAAGGCCAAGGATGCCCCGGCTCTCATCGAGTACTACGTCGACACCTTCGGCTTTCTGCTCGCGGCCCGCTACGGCGAGGGCGACCGGGTCGATCATGCCCAGTTGAACTGGCCAGAAGGCACCGGCGGCATCATGTTGGGCAGCCACCGGCCCGGCGGTGAATGGGCACTGGAGCCGGGAACCGCGGGCGCATACGTCGTGACCCGCGACCCCGACGGCCTGTACCAGCGGATCGTTGCCAAGAAGGCCGACATTGTCCGGCCACTCGCCAAAACCGACTACGGCGCCCACGAGTTCGCGGTTCGCGATCCCGAAGGCAACCTGTGGTCGTTTGGCGACTACACCGGCGAACCGGCGCCCGAGTAGCTCACCTACACCAGGCCCAACAGCTGAATATCGCTGGCGTACTTGAGGATCAGCTCCTTGGTGACGTGCGGTATCTCACCGCTGTCTCCGACCTTCGCCTCGTGCACGGCGCGACTGAATTCTGCGGTCGGAAGTGCACTTCCGTCGATCGCCGGTTGCGGCTTCTCGTACATCTTGAGAAGTGGCAACACCGACTGCTGCCGCTGCTGCTCGGGCAATCCCTTGAGGGCCAGCTCGAACCGGGCGAGCCACTGGTCGTAATCGTCGATCCGCGCGATCTTGTAGCCTGCGTCGATCAGCCAGTCGACGAAGGTATCCATCGAGACACCGTCATGGTGCGGGTTGAACACGTCGAAGCTGCGGTAACCGTCTACCACGTTCACACCGCCGATGGCGGTGATCGATGCGGCGGTGAAATCGCCGGGCACACCGTCATAGTGAGCGCGCTGCCGATTGCCGTCGGCATCCAATTCATAGAAGCTGGCCGGTGCAACACCGGTGAGCAGCAGACTCTGGATGCTCCGGGTGAACACGTCGGTGACGTTGAGCTGTCCGTGGTAGTCACTGTGCGCCAGGATCATGTCGGAGCGGAACACACGCACCGGCAGCCCCGCTAGGTCATGAGCCTCCCGCAACAGCACCTCGCCGGCCCATTTTGAGTTGCCGTATCCGTTCGCGTAGCCGTCATTGATCTGGCGCTCGGCCGACATCACACGAACATCGGAGTCTTCCTCGAACTCCGTCACCGGAATCTGGTCGGCGATGCCCACCGTCGACAGGTAGGTGACCGGCTTGAGCCGCTCCGAAATTGCCAGCTTGATGATCTCGGCGGTACCCGCCACATTCGGACCGAACAACTGGCTGTACGGCAGCACGTGGTTCACCAAGGCACCGGAGTGCACGATCAGGTCCACGTCCTTGGCCAGCTTCTGCCAAACTTCCTGGGATAGACCGAGATCCTGGTCGCCGAAATCGCCGGCGATAACTTCCAGACTCTGTTGCGCCAGCTGACGATAATGCGCGGACAGCTTGGGATCACCCGATTCGTACACGGCGTCCAACCGTGCCCGGGCTGCTTCGGCATCGGCGCCACGAATGAGGGCGTAGACCTTGCCACCATTGGGTGCCAACCGCTCCAGCCAATCGAGCACCAGCCAACGACCCAACCAGCCGTTGCCGCCGGTCACTAGAACGGTCTTGACATCGGCCGTTGCCGGCTGAACGTCCTTGGCCGCTTTCAACAGTGACTCGTCCAAGAACTTGTCGAGGGTGAGTTCACCGGCGGTGATGACCGTCGCGTCCTTGCCGTGGACCGACGCAAAGGTCGGCTGCGTAGCGGCGCCGGTCCGCTGCGCCTCGATGTGCCGGGCGATCGCGGCAAGGTCGTTGGCGACGCTGTTGATGACGCCCACCGGAACGTCCACCTCAAAGATGTCGCGCAGCAGCTCGGAGTACGACAGCGCCGACAGTGAGTCGCCACCGAGGTCGATGAATCGCACATCAGGAGCCAGATCCGAGGACGATGCGCCCAGCAGCGCGGCGGCCGCATCGGTCACCGTCTCCAGGACCGGGCGCGTGGCTGCCTCCCTGGCCAACTGGCGCAGCCGCTCATTCTGGCTTTCCGCCAGTTCGGCGTACAGCGCCTCCAGCCTCTCTCCGTAGTGATCCTTCAGCTTGGGGCGCAGCAGCTTTCGCGCGTCCGATAGCAATCCGGACTCGACGGTGAACGGCACCGTCTCAACGATGAAGTCGCGCGGTATCTCATAGGATTGCAGCTCCGCGTCCTTGGCGACCTGCTGCAGCGAATCCTGGATCAAGGGCTTGAGCGCATCTGGCGAATCTGCGTACCGCTCAAGGACTTCGGGTGTCGGGACCACGACAGCCAGCAGGAACGAGCGTTCACTGTTCCCGTACACAAAGATCTGCCGGACCAGCGGGCTGCCGGTGTAAGCGGCCTCCAGCTTTGACACCGCGACAAACTCTCCCTGCGCGAGCTTGAGGACGTTCTTGACGCGGTCGAGGTACCTGAGGTGATCCGGCCCGAGCTCGGCGACCACGTCACCGGTCTTGTAGTACCCCTCGTCATCGAAGACATCGGCAGTGGTCTCCGGGCGCTTGTAGTAGCCGGGGAACATCGTCTCCGACTTCAACCGCAGCTCGCCACGGGGATGCGGCGAATCTGTGGTGAAGTATCCGAGTTCCGGAACGTCAACCAGCTTGTAGTCGGTGACGGGCGGACGCTGCAGGACTCCGTCACGCCACACACCACCGGCCTCGGTGGACCCATACCCGTCGCGCAACGGCACCTGCAGCAGCGACTCCATGAACTCCGTCATCTCAGGAGACAACGGGGCCGACCCGGAGCCAGCACTGAGCACACGCCCGCCGAAGTCCTGTTCCCGGATGCGGACCTTGATTCGCTCCGCGATCTCGGAGTTGCTCTCACCCGGGGCAAGGGACCGGTCCAATTCTGCCTGAAAACGCTGGAACACCATCTCCACCACACGCGGCACGAAGAGCACTTCGGAGGGGCGGATGAGCGCGATGTCCTCGAAGAAAGTCGAAAGATCGCTCGAAGCGATGTAGTAGGCGGTTCCGCCACCGGAAAGGGTGCCCATGAGAGTGAGGCGACCCGCCAGGTGGCTCATGGGCATGAAGTTCACGCCTATGGACGGAATCACATCGTCGGTGAGCCACTTCTTCTGCCACAAGTTGGCGACCAGCCATTGCGGATACATGGCGCCCTTGGGGGTACCGGTGCTGCCGGAGGTGTAGATGAGCAGACGCAAGGCATCGGGATCTGCACTGGGCAGCGGCGCGGCGGGCAGGTCCCGCCCCCGCGCGAGAGCCTCCGCCAGGGCCTCGACGACGATCGTCCGGCCGGCACTCTCAAGCCGGGCCCGCACAGCCTCCAGCGCTTCGCGCTGGCTGTCGACCTCCGCGTGATAGTCGAAAACCGAGAGGAGTCGCACCGAGGGGGTCGCAAGCACCGAATCGACGGCGGCATCAAGGTATTCGATACTCGCGGCAAAGACTGCGGGCCGGGTCTCTTCGAGAATCGCGTTGCGCTGCTGCAGCGACGCGCCCGTCTGCAGGGGCACCGAGACGGTGCCCAGACGCAATCCCGCGACGTCGAGCGACGCGAAGTCCGTGCTGGTGAAACCCAACTGAGCGACGAAGTCGCCGTCACGGATGCCCTGCTCGTGCCACGCGGCAGCGATAGCCTCGGCACGTTCCCACAACTCGCGGTAGGAGACGGTGGTGTATTGGGGCTTCAGCGCGATCACGGTCGCACCGTCGTCCCCGGTGACGAACTCGAAGGCGCGCTGGCCGAGTGCCGGGCGGTCACCGTAGCCCTCCAGCAGTCGCCTGATCACCTCGACCAGCGGTAGATCGGGCTCGTTGACCGCCTCGGTGACCGAATCTTCCGGGAGAAGCGCCGCCAGCTGCGGATCGTTGGACACGACCTGCTCGATGCGTCGCTTCACCTGCTCTTCGAGATCCGTAGTGGGGACAGCCGCTGTGGAGATCGTTTCAGTCATGCCTGATACCTCGGAAGAATCGGTGTTAGTTACGAGTACGGGGGGCGCCACTGCCCACACAGTAAAAGTACATACCTAAGCTAACTATTCCCTGTGAGCTCGCGCTAACCACCTCCCGCCCGGCGGACGTTCGTGCAGGTCCGGCACGGGATTGCCGTAGCAGCTGTCACCGGGGCGTGAGCAGCGTCACTACCGTAGCGCCCGGGGCTCACACTCTCGTGCGGTTATCGCAGTCGGGTGAAACGCGGCCGGGTGCGCAATGTGACACCGGATGAACAGCCCGGCTGCCAAACATGATGGCCTCATCCTGAGAGGCGGCGCATCAGCCATGGCCTCCTGTCCGCACGCGCTTACCTGCGCCAGCTCCCGGCTTGAGCGTGTAGATGTCCTCGATGTCGATGACGACGGCACAACGCGGGTGCTTCATGCCCCGTTCCTGGGCGAACGCGACAGCATTGTCGAAGGCCGGGCCCGATTCGTGGATCTGCGCCGAACCGACGAAGCGATAACCGTCCAACGCCTCGCGATCGATCACCGCGACGGAAACCTTCGATCCCGCATGAATATTGGCCAACGTCTGCCCGCCGGTGTTTTCGTTGAATATCAGAGACCGATCATCGCGGACACGCAGGGAACGCTTCGGACCGATATTGGGAGTCGTACCATCGGTCACCGTCGCAAGGATCGCCAGTTGTGCGCCGAGCATCCGCTTCATCTCGTCGGTGAGGGTGGACATCGTGTGCGAGACCTCCTGAAATGGTTGTACTGGAACGAGATTCGGAATTGGCGGCGGCGCGGTGCGGATCCGGGCCGCGTCGAGCAGGCGATTCGTATCGCCGGCCGGGGCCCCACGCATCAGCAGCGAGAGCAGATGTAGCAGACCCTCCGAAACCATGAGAAGGCGTCGACTGGTGCGCAACATATGCGCCGCGGAGACCTTGTCTCCCAGGGCGAGTGCTTGCGCTACCGCAACGGTCTCGCACCATGACACGTCCCGAGCCGCCGCCCCTTCCTCCTGGTTTCGGGTCACCTAACTATCTTATTCGTTATGCCTAACTACGTCCAGTGTCTGCCCCGCCTCCGCATCCACTGCGGTCGCGTCTTTCCCTGGGGGTGGTCGCACCCCAGACCCCGAATGACTCGCCGGCCGCGATGGCATAGCTGCTACACGGCTCGCGAACCGGACAGCGACGGCAGATCTGTTTCGCTCGGGCCTCACGCAGACTCCGTGCCTTCCCCCGCTCGTGATCCGGCGAAAAGAACAGATCTGTCGACATGCCGCGGCAATGCGCCCACTCAAGCCACTTCATCGCACTACCCGATGATGGTCTGCGCGACTTTGACACCTACCAAAAGCACTGCCACCACCAGATAGCCTCGCAGGGCGATCATGCCCGCCGTGCGTAGCGGTGACCACGCCGGACGTTCGAGCGTCTCAAGCGCCGGGGTACGCCAGCTTTCGCGCTCCTGCCACCGGATATCCCTGCGCAACACTCGGTCTCGTGGCATGGAGTCCAAGTCCTGCACCTGATCGGGATCCAGACCGCCCAACTCGGCGGCGACCGCGCTGGCGGCAGCATGCTCGGCACGGCTCTTGGCCAGGGACACGAACAGCCCACCCAGCAGGCCAACGCCCGCGCCCACAACGAAAAATACCTTGAGTTGTGTGGTGGTCAGATCCGGGAAGAACGTCGCCGCGGTAAGGGACAGTGACAGCAACACCAGAACCCAAACGATAACTCCCGCAACAATATTCTGACGTGTGGAGTTCACCCACGGGCCCAGAACCGCCTTGTCATTACACAGCAACACCAGGAAGACGGTGGCCGATGGCAGCAACACCCCCGCGAGCGCCTGCACGCCCTGGGTGAGCACTCCGAGCACTGGATCAGGGCTGAAGGAAACCGCCGCCGCGACCACCAACAGCATCGCGTACCCCAGATAAAAGACGGGCGCCTCCGTCGGCTTCCAGTGCAGCGAGTGACGCTTACCGAACGTGTCCCCCAACGCGTAGGTGGTGGCCAACCCCACCGCGTTGGCTCCGATAAGCGAAGCATCCAACAGCAGGATGGCGAACAGCGCACCCACCGTTGGGCTTACATGCTCGTGTAGTAGCCGCGCGACCGCTCCCGCATCGGTGAAGTCTCCCCCTGCGTCGGTACCGGCCAGTCCGAATGCCGCGGCCCCCATGATGCAGACCGCACCGATCATCACCACAACGATGCCCACCGCAAGATCGACTCGCTCATAACGGATCCAGCGCGGCGTCAAACGCTTGTCCACGATATTGGACTGCTGGAAGAACAATTGCCACGGCGCCACCGTGGTGCCCACGATCGCGACGATCAACATCAGCAGTTCAGCGTTCAAGCCCCCGGGAAACGAGGGCACGAAGCCAGATGCGGTCTTGCTGACCGACGGATGCACCAGAATGGCCATGGGTATCATCACGATATTTATCGCGATGAGGGCGAACAGGAATCGTTCCCATCGCCGGAACGAGCCACCGGCGACCACCGCGAACAACAGCACCGCGGACAGCGGTACCGAGATCCAGCGTGGGAGTCCAAAGTAGCTCAGTGCCATTGCGACTCCGATGAATTCGGTGACTATGGTCAATGCGTTGACGACGAACAGATCACCGACGCTGAAGGCGCCCCAGAAACGTCCGAATCGGCTGAAGATGAGCCGCGCGTGCCCGACCCCGGCGACCGCGCCCAGCCGCACCACCATCTCTTGATTGACGTAGAGCACAGGAATGAGAAGCGCCAAGGTCCACAGCAGCGCCATGCCGTAGTTCTGACCGGCCTGCGCGTAGGTGGCCACGCCACCGGCGTCGTTGTCACCGACCATCACGATGAGACCGGGTCCCAAGACCGCCAACAGCATCCGGAACCGCTGCCAACGGCTGCGGCCCTCGATATTCTCGTGTTGTCCGATGGTGCCCAGAGCGCCGACGATGTCCCCGACATGCGCGCTGTCCATGACAGCGCTTGCCGGGCGATGTCTGTCGGCGTCGTACCGGCGTGAGACGCCATTGAAGAATGCCATTGCAGTTGCCGCCCTTTCTCAGGATTCGGTGCCACTGCGGATATGACCCAAGCGCGCCGAAAATGGCCTATCGCATCAGGTCTCGCGAAAGGTCAGGCGTGATCGGTGCCGCAGCGGAAGGCTGGGAACACATGTATGTGCTGGCCTAGGCCAGACTTACGATCCGGACTGGGATACGGACTATCGCCGGACTGCATATCGTCCCTCACCTCCTCGCTGCCAGAGCGGCTGTGCCGCAATAGTTCACGTCAACACACGACAAGCGTGCCCGGACCAGAGGCGCACGCCAAGCGACGGCCGACCACCTCTCTCGTCAGAGCTTCGGCACTGCACGACGTAATCCCTGAACGGGAAGCCACCTCGGATCACCCCTTAAGCCGGGGAGATCTGTCCTAACCCTGGGCGTCTCTCGACGTCGTCGGATCAGTGGCCTGTGTTCGTGCAGGAGCCTCGCCTAGCGAGGTGCTGACGCTCGGTACTGTATGCCCGAGTAGTGCTGTGCGTCAACGCAACACCAAATTCTCAACGGCCGCTTGACGCCCCGGCGCGAGAATCAACCCACGTCTCCGTACTCATCGAACCAGTAGGCGAGCTTTCCGCGTCTGCTCACCGCCCGCAGCCTCGACTCGGTCAGCGCCCTGGTCTTGCTGGTGGTGACGATCATCAGTTCATCGCCCGGCTCGATCCGGGTGTCAGGCAGCGGGACGAACGTGTTGCCCTGTCTGATGATCAGCGTGACCACCGCCGGGTCGGGCAGCCTCAATTCGAGGATGGTGACATTGCGCAGCCGGGACGCAGGTTGAACCTTCATGGTGAGCAGTTCGGCGTCCAATACGTCCAAAGGAGCCGCCTCAACCTGGATTTCGCGCGTGGCCTCCCTCGTGATCAACCCCAGTAGATGCGCGACGGGCCGCAGGCTCGGCCCCTGTACCAGCGTGAAGACCACCACCAGCACGAACACGATGTTCAATAAACGATAGCTGTCGGGTACACCCGCGACGATGGGAAAGGTCGCCAGCACGACGGGTACGGCACCACGCAGTCCGGCCCAGGACAGGAATGCTTGCTCGCGCCAGGGAACGCCAAATCCGATGAGAGATACCACCACCGAGAGCGGGCGAGCTACCAACAGCAGAACAAGCCCCACCAGGATGGCGGGCAGCAGGTCATCCATCAACTCGCTGGGATTGACCAGTAGCCCGAGTAGGACAAAGAGGCCGATTTGCGCCAGCCAGCCCAATCCCTCGGCGAAGGATCGGGTGGCGGATCGGTGCGGCAGGCCGGAGTTGGCCAACACCACCGCCGCCAGGTAGGCGGCAATGAAACCGCTGGCGTGCACGGTGCCCGACGCTGCGAACGCGACAAGGCCGATACCGAATGTCGCGATCGGATACAAACCCGAGGCCGGCAGCGCGACGCGCCGCAGCGCCATGGCACCCAGGAAGCCACACAGCAGACCTATCGCGGAACCGGCCAGCAGTTCGTACACGATCTGCACGGCGGTGCTCTTCGGCTCGAACACAAAAGGCACGATGCTGAACATCAGCACCAGGATCACGGCGGGGGCATCGTTGAACCCGGACTCCGCCTCCAACAGCCCCGCAAGCCGACGCGGCAACGGCAGCACCCGCAGCACCGAAAAGACCGCTGCGGCGTCGGTCGAGGACACGATGGCGCCGAGCAGCAGTGCCAGCTGCCAGTCCATGCGCAGCAGCACATGCGCACCGAACGCCGTGACTACGGTGCTGACCACCACGCCGACCGTGGCCAACGCGCCGGCAGGAGCAAGCACCTTGCGGATATCGGCAAACCGCGTGGTCAAACCGCCTTCGACGAGGATCACCGCGAGCGCAGCGGTACACACATTCCGGGCCAGCTCCACGTTGTCGAACTCGAGGCCGAGCCCGTCCTCCCCGAGGACGACTCCGACTAGGAGGAAGAACAGCAGGCTGGGAAATCCGATGCGAGTCGCGACCCTGGTACCCACGATGCTGGCAAGCAGCACCAGCCCACCGATGAGCAAGTCCAGGTACAGCTGGTGCAGGCTCACTTCGTTCCCGTCGGTCGACTCTAATTAATAGGGCACGATAGCGGGATGGTGGAACGGAAGATGCGGGTCGCGATCGCCGGCGCGGGCAAGGTGGGCCGTTCCGTCGCACGCGAACTGGTTGACTACGGCCACAAGATCCTGCTGATCGAGCGCGAGCGCAGCAATTTCGAACCCCAGTCGGTGGCCGGTGCGGACTGGCTCAACGCCGACGCGTGCGAGTTGGACACTCTCGAGGAAGCGGGAACTGAGACGTGCGATGTCGTGGTCGCCGCGACCGGTGACGACAAGGCGAACCTGGTGGTGGGGCTGCTGGCCAAGAGCGAGTTCGGCGTACCGCGGGTTGTCGCCCGCATCAATGACATCCGCAACCAGTGGCTGTTCGGTCAGGCCTGGGGGGTCGACGTCGCGGTATCCACCCCCGGCGCCATGGTCGCCGGCATCGAGGGCGCCATTGACATCGGGCATCTGGTGCGTCTCATGGGATTGCGCGAGGGACGCGCAGACCTAACGAAACTTACTCTGCCACAGGATAATCCACTCGTCGGGAGACGAGTTGCGGACCTGGAACTACCACCGAACACCGCGTTGGTCACCGTGGTCCGGCATGGAACGGTCGTCACACCCAGTCCGGGCGATCTCCTGGAGGCCGGCGACGAAATGCTATTCATCGCGAACAGCGACGTCGAATACGCGATTCGCGCCGCGATCCACGGCACCGGCGTACTACCCGAGAGCTAGCTCGTCAGACGCTGAGAAGCGCCAATTCTTCGCGGGCGCGCCGCTCGACCAGCAGCGGAACATAGTCGCGCACGGGGCTGCCGTCGAAGCGAGCATGCACCGCCCGCACCACCGCATCGACCACGTCGCGAGTCACGCTGGGGTGTCGGCCTTGCAGATCGTCCACAAGCTGACCGATTCCTACCTGCTCATCGACACCTGTCACAGGGACAAAATTTGCACTACGTTTACAGTTTCGTCAACTGCCCAGTTTGCGGTCCCGTCCCATCGGCCATGTCGCCGGCAACCAGATCTGCAGATGTGGGCGCCGAAGGCGGGGATGACCGCAATCGCCGTACGAACGGCCCGTAAGTTCCTTAATTCCCATGCTTTTCGCCATGAGCGCGCAGGGGCCGCGACAAGGTGACGGGTCCGGCCCCCGCCCACGGTGACTGACGGCCTAGCCGGCCGCAGCAATTACCCGCACCCACGCGGGGATCCGCTACGTTGTGTTGGAGGCCACTGATGAATGTGAAACAGACGCGACCGCGTCAGCGAGCGCTGATCGCCGCGCTCTTGGCGTCCACGTCGATCTGCAGCGTCGAGCCATCGCGGTGCACCAGTGCAACCTGCCAGACCACGGCGCCGTCGTAGTTGGTGTCGATCTCCATCTCTGACAGCGTGCTACCCGGGTCGGTACCGGCAGCCGCCTGCAATGCCCTCCGCGCATCTACCTTGGCGCCCTCCGCCTTGGCGACATCGTCACTGGGCTTGTCGGCTTGCTGCTGTCGCACAACCTGCTGTCCATCCGCCGCGACGACCACCTTGAATTCCTCGCCCCGGGACGCCACCTTCACCTCCAGCACCCGTTGCCCCTCGTCGCTTCCCGTCTCCAGGTCGAACGGCCGCCCGCCGGGCACCGCCGCCCCCGCCGTCTGCAATGCCTGCCGCGCGGAAGCGACGGATATCCCGCGGCCGCCGGTCACCGAGGTCGTGGCTTCTCCAGAGGTTGTCGGCAAGGCGACTCCGATGCTTCCGGTCTGCGAACCCCCGGGGCCGGCCTGGCCGCATCCACCCGCAACCAACATGGCGGCCGTGCACGCACTGGCGATGCCCACCGAAGGTCTCATCCGTCCAGGCTGCTTCGGGACACCGCGGCGTGTCAAGGACGCTCGCTCGCACCGCCTCGCTTCTGCAGCCAATTAGCCTGTCACACAAGAAATTAAATACAAACCCTAATGCGGCTTGACCGCAGAACACAGATGCTCAAACTCTCCCCCCAAGGGGGACGGAGGCGTATAGTTAACACCGTAAACAATATGCAGCGCGAGCGCGTGAGAACCCACACGAAACAGGTGAGAGCCCATGATCATCCTCGGAGCCATCCTGCTGGCCGCCGGATACTTCCTCGATATCGGCTTGCTCTGGACCGCCGGAGTCGTCCTGATGGTCATCGGCTTGGTACTGCTGGTCGCGGGCCGCATGGGTCACGCCGTCGGGGGTCGTCGCCACTACTACTGACCCCGCCCACCGAAATGGCCCGATTGAAATGGCCCGATTGAAATGGCAAGGAGAACATCATGCGCTATGCCGGAGTGCTATTGGCCATCTGGTTGATCATTGGCGCCATTGCCGTCGCTCAACGCGGCTACTTCACCAATAGCCCACAAACCTGTGCCAGCGCAGGAACCATCGCGCTGACCGTTATCGCCGGACCACTGAATTACGCGGGCCTCAATCCATCAGTAAGTCGGTGCAATATCCCCCAACCGAGCAACTAACCCTCACCCGGTTCTGATCGCACAGCGGCGCCGACCCGGATCAGCACATCAAGCTGCGCGGGATTGAACAGATCCAATAGCGCCCGCGCCACCGTGCTTTCAGCGAAGCGCTGCCCACGCGGGGCATCGGCGGTCGAATTCAGCATTCCGGGGTGATCGGCATACAACCGCTTAGCGTGCAACGACATTCGTTCTGCGAGATCGGCGCGTGTCCGTTCGTCCGCATCGGCGGGCAGGTTTTCCAGCTCATGATCGAGCTCGCGGTCCTGCTGGTCCAGGAACATCCCGACGAAGGCCTGCAAGCCGGCCGGGCCCAGCACCCTGGACATCACGAAGGCGAGTGATCGATCCGTCTCCGAAAAGTTCATAGCGACCGCAGCAGCACCGAATTCGCGCGGAAGATCTGCCGCTATCTCACTGGAGAATATCTGTGCCAGCTCATCACGCACACCTTGCAGCCGATCGATGGTGGCAGCCAGTTCCGCGTCGAGTGCCCGCAGCGCCTCCTGCTGATTCTCATCAGCCTCATCCATCTCCGCGATCTGTTTCAACGAAAGACCCAGCCCGGTCAGGCGTTTGATCTGTAGCACCCGAACCAAATGTGCGACGCCGTAGCTCTTGTAACCGTTGGGCCGACGTTCGGGCTCGCCGAGCAGTCCGACGTCGTGATAGTGCCGCACCGTGCGCAAGCTGGTGCCGGCAAGATCGGCAAGCTCTCGAGTGCTCCAGCCCACCGCCACTCCTTCAGCATCCGTTGCCATGGGTGCCACTCGACACTATGCCGTTACGGCATAGTCAACACATGAATCCCGCCGCCATCAGCGGCTACCCCGCGCCGCAGACAGTGCGGTTTGCCATATATTGACATTAGGGTTACCGAACAATCGATAAAGGCACCCGTAACCTGGCGATTTCCAGCCTCCGACCATATCGCACAGGGGCATCGATCTGTTGCTGGATGCATGCGGTGGTGCTAGCTTGTGTCTGCGACCCGAGAGGCCGGGGATCACTCCTGCCCCTACCGAGAGAGGATGCCGTGCCCACCACCGCGAGTACGCCCGCCGTAGTCGGTGGATTGCGACGTCAGCTCCTGCGGTCGATATGCACCACTGCGTTGTTCATGGCGCCCGCGCTGATCACCCGGGTCGGTGGATTGCACCCCAGTCCGGTCCTCGCACTCGTGATCTACGGCGCGGCAGTAGTAGCCGCGAGCTTCGTATTGGCGTGGGCCGCAGAGGCAGCGCAGATCGATGTCTCCGGTGGCCTCGCGATCGCAGTACTGGCCTTGATCGCGGTGCTGCCTGAATATGCCGTCGATCTCTACTACGCCTACATCTCCGGTCACGTCCCCGAGTACACCCAATACGCGGCGGCGAACATGACCGGGTCGAACCGTTTGTTGATGGGCCTCGGATGGCCGGTCGTCGTTCTCCTCGCATTGGCAGTGGCACGCAAGACGTCCGGCCACCCGGTCAACCTGCTTTCGTTGGAGCCGTCCAACCGCATCGAACTCGGGTTCCTGACGGTCGCCGGGGTGGTGGCGTTTGTGATCCCGGCAAGCGGCCAGATTCATCTCGCGCTCGGCATCGCACTGCTCGCGTGGTTCGGCTTTTATCTGTTCACCATCAGCCGGGGCGAGGCCGAAGAACCGGATCTGGTGGGCACCGCCGCAGCGATAGGCATGCTGCCCAAGCATCTGCGCCGCAGCACGGTCGTCACGATGTTCGTCCTGGCCGCCTCCGTCATTCTGCTGTGCGCCGAGCCGTTCGCCAACAGTCTGGTGAGTGCCGGAACGCAATTGGGTGTCGACCAGTTCCTGCTGGTGCAGTGGCTCGCGCCGTTGGCATCTGAGGCACCCGAGTTCATCATCGCCGCGATTTTTGCCGCACGCGGCAAGGGCACTGCGGCCATCGCGACACTGATCTCGTCCAAGGTCAACCAGTGGACACTGCTGATCGGCTCGCTGCCGCTCGCCCATCTTGCCGGCGGTGGCGGATTCTCGTTGCTCCTCGATGCCCGTCAGGTTGAGGAAACGCTGCTGACCGCGACGCAAACCATGATGGGTGTGGCCCTGATTCTCGCCCTGCGATTCCACCGCGCTACGGCCTGGGCACTGTTGGCACTTTTTGTGGTCCAGTTCCCGATCACCTCGACCCATGGCCGGCTCATCCTGTGCGGCGTATACGGCGTGCTGGCGATCGCCGGCCTAATCGTCAACCGCCACCACATCCTCGCGACCATTCGGTCGCCTTTTCACAGGTCGGCGACACTACAGTTGACAGTGCCGTAGCGGCATAGTTTCTCCTGGTGTTACGCCGACACCGAGAGGAACACCATGGGGCTGCCCAAGCTCATCACGGTCGAAGAGTTCTTCGAGCCACCCGTCCGCACATCCGCGTCGATTTCACCGGACGGCACCATGATCGCCTACCTGGCTCCGAGCAAGAACCGACTCAATGTGTGGGTTCAGGGCATCGGCTCCACGGAGGCACGGTGCGTCACACACGACGAAACTCGAAGTGTCACCGGTTTTTTCTGGGTAGACGACCCACGCTGGCTACTCTACGTACAGGACTCCGGCGGCGACGAGAACTGGCACCTGTACCGCGTGGACCTGAGCACCCCCGATGCCACGGCCGTGGATCTGACGCCGTTTCCCGGTGTGCGGCTGCTCGGACTGGAACGGCCCTACGGCCGTTCGGGCAAGGTCTACATCCAGCTAAACCACCGCCGGATCGACCAGATCGACCTCTACGAGCTCGATATCGCATCGGGCGAGCTGACCATGCTCGCCGAGAATCCCGGCGGGGTCATGGCCTGGTTCTGCGGCCCGAATCACGAAGTGTTCGCACAATCGCTGACACCTGGAGGTGATATCGAATTCTCGCGATACGAGTCCGGGGCGCTGCGCCCGCTGTGCGTGTATGACGGCGCCGACTATCCGGTCGGAATGAACCCGACACAGATGACGCCGGATGGTTCCGGAATGTGGCTCGGCTCCAGCCGGGACACCGACCGCACCCGGCTGGTCCGGCTGGATCTGGCCACCGGCGCGGAGTCCACGATCGACAGCCACCCGGCATACGACCTGGCCGCCGCTCTCGGCCTGCCACCTACGCTGATTAGGCACCGAAAATCCGGTGAGCTCCTGGCTGCCCGATACCTCGGCGCGCGACAGGAAATCCGGGTCCTCGACCCGGATTTCGGCCCCGTGTTGGAGAAGCTCCAGGAGCTCTCGGACGGAGACCTGGCGGAAATCTCATCCGACGAGGACGGTCGGCGCTGGGTGGTGAGCTTCACGCACGATCGAGATCCCGGGGTCACATACTTCTACGACCACACCACGGGGGAAAGCCACCAGCTCTTTCGTCCGTACCCACACCTGGACCCAGCGGACCTTGCACCCGTGGTGCCGGTAACGATCACCGCGCGCGACGGGCTGACCCTGAACTCGTACCTGACATTGCCCGTCGGGGCCGAGCCCGAAGGACTGCCGCTGGTACTCGTGGTCCACGGCGGTCCGTGGCATCGCGACAGTTGGGGTTTCGATCCGACGGTGCAACTCCTCGCCAACCGCGGATATGCGGTGCTACAGGTCAACTTCCGGGGCTCCACCGGCTACGGAAAGGCCTTCACCAAGGCTGCCATTGGGGAATTCGCGGGCAAGATGCATGACGACCTGATCGACGCCGTGGACTGGGCGGTCGAACAGGGCTACGCGGACCCCGGCCGGATAGCAATATTCGGCGGCTCGTACGGTGGCTACTCCGCGCTGGTCGGCGTGACCTTCACCCCTGATGTCTTCGCCGCCGCCGTCGACTATGTGGGCATCTCGAATCTCGCGAACTTCATGCGTACCCTTCCACCGTTCGTGCGGCCGAATCTGGCCAACAACTGGTATCGCTATGTCGGCGACCCCGCCGTGCCCGAACAGGAAGCCGACATGCTCGCCCGATCGCCCATCAGCCGGGTGGACCGGATCCGGACGCCATTGCTGGTTGCACAGGGCGCCAACGATGTTCGCGTGGTTCAGGCCGAATCAGACAATATCGTGGCAGCCCTGCGCGCCCGCGGGGTCGAGGTCGAATACATGGTCAAGGCGGATGAGGGGCACGGCTTCCTGAACCCGGAAAACCAGATCGACCTGCACCGTGCGACAGAGCGATTCCTGGCACAACATGTGGGCGGACGGCAGGTGTCGTGACCGAGACATTCGAAGCATCCGCGAAAACCAACCGTAAGCCCACCCTGCTCGAGCAATCCGGAGGACTGTCCGGACTTGTCTACGCCGGCCTACCAAGCGTTACTTTCACGATGGGTAACAGTGCGTTTGGCTTGGTCGGCGCAATATGGATCTCCATGGCAACCGCGGCGGCCATCGCGGCCTGGCGATGGCTGCGCAATCAGGCACTACAACCGGCAGTTTCCGGGGTGCTCGGGGTCGCGGTTTCGGCGGCCATAGCCGTCCAGGTCGGTTCCGCCAAGGGCTTTTTCCTGATGGGTATTTGGACCAGCCTGATCGCCGCGGTGGTCTTCGCGATGTCGGTAGTCATAGGTTGGCCGCTTGTTGGCGTTATCTGGCACGGCCTGACCGGCGGCGGTCAGCGCTGGCGGGAGGACAAACCGTCACGATCCGCCTTCGCGTGGGCGACACTCGCACTGAGCGCGGTGTTTGCATCCAGATTCGTTGTACAACAGTGGTTGTACACCCAGGACTCGGTCGGCTGGCTGGCCACCGCACGCATTGTGATGGGCTATCCGCTCTTGGGTGCCGCCTTGCTGGTTGTCATCTGGGCGGTGCGGCGTTCGCAAAGGCGGATTTCTCCCCATGAACCAGCCACCGGGGCAACCGATCCCGGCCGATGAGCTCGCACCTGCTGGTTGCCGCCAGCGCCTGAGCCTGGCGGGTGAAGTCTTGGTTACTTACCACCATGGCACGAGTGCAATCGTAGTGCCGCGCACCCGCCACCACTTCTTGAACCGCCCGGACACCCACGGTCTTTGAGTAACGCTTGCACTGTACGGCCACGACATCGCGCCGATTCGTGGCTATCAGGTCGACACCGTAGTCACCGGATACCCGCGTGGTCTCAATATGCCAGCCCGCGCTATGCATACGGGCGGCCACGAACCTCTCGAAATCGACTCCGGACATCCCGTCAATCTCGGCGAGCCCGGATAACCGTGCGTACCTTTGCCACTGGGCTTCATCACGGCGTCGCACCATCGCCTCACCAAGTCGCCGCAGAGCCCACCCCGCCCCACGCACGCCCAAATACACCGCATACGGAGCCGCCAGATATGCCGCCTGAGCCAGCGCGGCCAGCGCTGGATCTCCTGTGTTCCGGTATACAAGAACCGCCGGCCACATGATCAGCGCGATAACCGGCCCGGTCAGCACCACGACAACCAGCGTGACAAAAGCACGCGACAGACGCCGCCGCATACGGGCGACCCTCCGCCTGAAACGCTGCAGCATCATTGGATGAACTCTAAGCCAGCGCTCCGACAGCAGCCGGCCAGCGACTCTCATGCTCCACGGCCGCGGTCACCGCTGGCAATTGGGGCACCAGTAGGCCACACGCGGCAGCCCCTGATCTCGTGCGATCGGGGTTCCGCAACGGCGGCACGGTTTTCCATGCCGGCCGTACACCCACAGTTCACGGCCTGAACGCGGGTCACCAGTGGTTGTCCTGCGATAGCTGTCCTTGTTCGCATGCATCAATGTGTGGGCGCGCTTGACCAGGCCCGCGGGGTCCCCGAGGCGTCCCACCGCGGTGGTGGGCAGCAGCCCGGCCAAGAAGCACAGCTCATTGGAATACACGTTGCCAATGCCCGCCATGACCCGCTGATCTAGGAGTGCCGCGCTCAGCGCCTCATCTGATCGCGCGATCAACCGCTCGACGGCCACATCCGGATCCCAGTCTGTCCCAAGAAGGTCCGGGCCCAAATGCCCCACCACGTCGCCTTCCCGTCTTCGGTCGACCACGTCCAAGATGCCCAGGCTGGTCCCGACGGCCACGGAATCGTCCGTGGTAAGCACCGCCCTGATTCGATGGTTCCAGGTAGGCCCCGGCCGGCCCGCGGGCATGATCCGCCAGCTGCCATCCATTTTCAGATGCGAGTGAATGCTGGCCCCGCCCACGCGAATGAAAAGATGCTTCCCCCTGGCGATCACGCCCTCAACACGTTGCCCACTCAAGTCGACCGTGGCGAAACGGGGAACACGGATATCGCAGCCCGTGAGGATCCGCCCGCCCAGCGCGTCGTCCAGGAGCTTGGCCGTTCGGAAAACCGTATCGCCCTCAGGCATTCCAGCGCCCTCCTCGAGGTAGCGATGCCAGGCTACCCAAGACCGCGCCGAAGAGACAGTCAGGCAACCAATGGGCACAGGTCAGGCAGCCGCGACGGCCTGGCTTCCGATGTCCCCCTCGTCCGCACGCTCGGCGGCCCGGCCCCAGCGCCCGGCCAGCGCCGCACAGGTGATCAATTGGATCTGGTGGAAGATCATCAGCGGCAGCACAATCAAGCCCACCGGGTGCCCCGCGAAAAGCACAGTGGCCATCGGCAATCCCGTCGCCAGGCTCTTCTTGGAGCCGCAGAAGATCACCACAATGCGGTCGGCCCGGTCGAAGCGCAGCAATCGCGCCGCCCCCGCCGTGACGCCCAGCACCACCGCCAGCAGCCCGACACTGACACCGACCACGGCCAACAGCCGGGAGATCTGCAGGCCCTGCCAGACGTGTTCGACCATTCCCGCGCTGAACGCCGCGTAAACCACCAAATACACGGACCCACGATCGACGACCTTGGTGAGCGTGGTGTGTGACAGCACCCGATACAGCTTGGGCCGCAACACCTGTCCGGCGACGAAGGGCAACAGCAGCTGCACGACGATCTCCAGTATCGCCGTAGGAGAGACCGTCGCCTCGCCGGTGGTCTGCATCAGCAGCATCACCAACACGGGAGTCATGAAGACACCCAACATGTTTGAGACCGATGCGCTGACCACCGCGGCTGCGACGTTGCCTCGGGCGATCGATGTGAACGCGATCGAGGACTGCACCGTCGAGGGCAACAGACACAGGTACAGCACTCCCGTGTAGAGATCATCGGTGAGAACCGAGGGCACCAACAGCCGCATCGCCAGCCCAAGCAGCGGGAACAGCACGTAGGTCGCCGCCAGCACCGTGGTGTGCAGCTTCCAGTGCTTGAGGCCCTCAAGTGCTTCACGCGGCTCCAGGCGCGTGCCGTAGAGGAAGAACAGCACTGCGATGGCAATCTTGGTCGCCCAGTCGAGGACGTCGGCAGCATCTCCACGCGCGGGAAGCACCAGTCCGATCCCCATCGCGGCGAACAGCCCCAGCAGGAACCCATCAATACGGAGTTTGGCCAACCACTTCACTAAGCAACCGTACGAGTGCGAGCACTGATTACAAAAGCCGATAGAAACGATATCTATGAACGAGTACCGTGATGGTTGTGCTAGACCCCGAGTTGTTGCGAACTTTTCTGACAGTTGAACGCGCGGGTGGTTTTACGGCGGCGGGACGGATTCTCGGGCTGCGGCAGTCGACGGTGAGCGGGCATATCGCGCGGCTGGAACAATCCGTCGGCCGAGAGCTGTTCCGCCGCGATACCCGCAATCTGGCGCTCACCGCAGATGGCGCCGCGATGGTCGGCTTCGCCCGCTCGATCCTCGATGCCCAGGCCCAGGCCGACCGGTTCTTCGCGAGCTCGGAGCTGACCGGGCTGATCCGGCTCGGGGCCTCCGACGACCTGGTGGCCCGCGAGTTGCCCGATGTACTGGTCGAATTTCAGAACTCGCATCCGGGCGTGGATCTGGAACTCGTCGTCGGGCTCAGCGAATATCTCAAGACCAGAATGACCGCGGGCGAGCTGGACCTGATGGTGGCCAAGCGGCTGCCCGGTGAAACACACGGCGAACTACTCTGGCGCGACAAGCTGGTATGGGCGGGAAGACCCAATACGCACGATGTCCGCGACCCGGTGCCCGTCGTCACCTATCCGCCGCCGAGTCTGACCCGGCACGCGGCGCTGCGAGCGCTCGAACGCGAGGGCCGCACCTGGCGCATCGCGTGCGTCAGCGACAGTCAGCTTGGACTGCGGGCTGCGGCCCTCGCAGGTATGGGCGTCATAGCTCACGCCGAATCTCTTTTGCCGAGCGGTCTGGTCAAGGTCAGCGATGACAGCCTGCCCGACCTGGGCGAATTGGAGTTTGTGCTGCTGCGCCGGCGATCCGTGCTCTCCGAACCCGAACAAGCCCTGTGTGACGCGATCGTCGCGAGCACCCATCGGCTGCACGGTGACTTCGGATTCACCAAAGGTGCGGGAGCGGGACACTAGACTTTGCCCGCCTGGTCACCGCGTATCTGCAGACCTACGCTCCGCCTGATTAATCAGGCAGGGTGAAATAGGCCACCGAGCCGAGGGCAAGCGCCAAGAACACGCCCGGAAACGCAATATTGTGCAGCACGTTGCTGCGGATGTGCGCCCCTACCGCACCAATGAAGAAGGCCACCAACCCGATTGCGGCCGCAAGCCCGATCTGTCGCACTCCGGCGAGCCCGATCACCAGACCCACCACACCGGCTCCCTCGACGACCGCAAGATAGGGCAGCCATCGCGGCGCCAAGCCGACTTCACCGGAGTTCTGCACTACGAACTGTGCCTTGACGGCCTTGGCAACCACCTCAAATCCGTTGGTGGCTATACATAGGACAGTCGTGATCAGCAGCCCCGTCTCCAGAATCGACATCAGCCCTCGTACCTTCCGAGCACCGTGAAAAGCTGCGGGGCAACGGCCTCGCCCGCCCATCCCGCGACTCTGGCGCGAAAGTCCAGCGCACCCGGGATATCCACCAGCGGATTATCGACCCCCTCGGCCAGCTGCAGCATGAACACGAAGTCGGAACCGTCACCGACCCTGCCCGCCGTGTACGTCACGCCGGCCGGAGCCGCCTCCGCAACTGCCGTGAACAGTGTCGCGATTGCTTCCTCTACTTCGTGCGCGCGCTGCGCGTCCGTGCTGAATCGGACCATCTGTACGCTCATGTGAGCCTCCTGTCTCGTCGGTTTTCGTTACCTCACCCCTTTGACGATCGACAGAAAGGAAAGGTGACCTCGCGTGGATCTCATCGAGAAATTTGAGGCGGAGCGGCCACGGCTGCTATCGGTCGCCCATCGCATCCTGGGCTCACGCCACGATGCCGAAGACGCGGTGCAATCCGCCTGGATCCGGGCACAGTCGGCCGCCCCAAACCGCGTGGACAACGCTCCAGGGTGGCTGACCACCGTCACCGCGCGGCTATGCCTCGATCAGCTCCGGGCACGTGAACGCCACGGCGAAGTTCCGCTCACCGCCGAACATATTTCGGATAGCCAGTTCGCCGCCGATGAAGAGTTCCTACGGCGCGAGGAAGTTTCACGCGCCGTGCTGGTGGTGCTCGACGAGCTCTCCCCCAAACAGCGCGTGGCCTACGTCCTGCACGACCTGTTTGCCGTGCCATTCGGCGACATCGCCGCCGTGCTAGACACCACGGCCGTCTCGGCCAAGAAGCTCGCCAGCCGGGCGCGAGCGCGTCTCGGAGCGGCCGACCCTGAGCGGGCCCGTGAGGTCGGCAGCCAGCTGGAGATAGTCGAGGCATTCCTGTCGGCAGCCCGCGGTGGCGACATCGAACGCCTCATCACCCTGATGGCGCCCGACGTGATTCGCACCGTCGACCACACGCTCATCCCCAGTGGCGCAGCCACACTCGTACGGGGCGCACAAGCCGTCGCCGAAGAGACGCGGTCCTTTACTGACAGAATCGCCGTCGCGGCAATACTTCTCATCGATGGACGGGTAGGAGCAGTCATCGCACCGGGAGGTCATCCCTTTGCGCTCATTCGCATGGATACCGATGGCAGGCTGGTCACACGCATCGACATCGCCCCGTACACGAGCGGCGACGCCGCGCTCTCACTGATCGCAACGGCTGGGTCCAAAGTGTCATACTCGCCTGGTGAATCAGGCCGCCGAATCGATCCGCGAGGTTCAGGCCTCCCCCGAGTGGATCACTGACGCGGCCGCGGCACTGCTGAACGGAATCAGGAAGTGAGCACTGCCGTTATCGTCGGTGGCGGGCCCAACGGGCTGACAGCGGCAATCCTGCTCGCTCAGCAGGGTGTGCACGTCACGGTGCTGGAAGCCGCCGATTCGGTCGGCGGCGGCGTTCGATCAGGCGCGGCCACTGGGCCAGGGCTGATCCACGACTATTGCTCGGCCATACATCCCATGGCGGTGGGGTCGCCGGTACTCGCCGGTCTTGATCTGGAAAAGCATGGCCTACAGTGGCTTTGGCCGGAAGTGGACTGCGCACATCCCCTCGATGACGGTTCGTGCGGCGTGCTTTATCGCGATGTCGCCGCAACTGCCAATGGCCTGGGACGCGACGGGCGCCGGTGGCGGGCGCTATTCGAACGGCCGGCACGCAACTTTGATCTACTGACCGCGGACATCATGGGACCACTGCTACGGATACCCAGGCATCCCCTGGCACTGACACGATTCGGCGCTCCCACCGTGCTACCCGCCGCTGCCACGGCACAACTCTTTCGAACAAGACAAGCCCGTGCATTGTTCGGCGGTATCGCCGCACATGCTTTCCGGCCCCTGCACTACCCGATGACATCCGCAATCGGTCTGGGGATCATCACCGCCGGCCACCGCCACGGGTGGCCGGTCGCGGCGGGAGGCTCTCAATCCATCACCGACGCGCTCTCTTCACTCCTGGCTCAGTTCGGCGGAAGGATCGAGACCGGGGTTCACGTCACGTCGTTCACACAGCTACCCACGGCCGACGTGACCCTGTTCGACCTCTCGCCCACTCAGGTGGCCGACATCCTGCGGGACCATTTGCCGACCTCCGTAGCGCGCGGCCTCTCGCGGTTCCGTTACGGGCCTGGTGCGTTCAAGGTCGATTTCGCGATCGAAGACGGTGTGCCGTGGACCAATCCAGATGCTGGCCGCGCCGGAACGGTTCACCTCGGCGGCACCTTCGCCGAGGTCGCGTCGACGGAACGTGCCGTACACGCAGGGCGTATGCCCGAGCGCCCGTTCGTTCTCGTGGGCCAACAGTACCTCGCCGACCCCGGGCGATCGAACGGCAATATTCATCCACTGTGGACTTATGCGCATGTACCGCACGGGTTTACCGGCGACGCCACGCAGGCGCTGATCGACCAGATAGAGCGCTTTGCCCCCGGCTTCCGTGACCGGATCGTGGCGACCGCCGTGCGTTCTACCACCGACATGACTGTCTATAACCCCAATTACGTCGGTGGCGATATCGTCACCGGCGCCAAGGACATCCGTCAGCTGGTCTTTGGACCGCGGACAACCGCGCACCCGTACCGCCTGGGCATCCCCGGCATGTACATCTGCTCGGCGGCCACACCGCCAGGCCCCGGCGCACACGGCATGTGCGGCGCCCATGCCGCCGCCGAGGCACTCAGGCACCTCCGCGCGTCCATCTGATTCCGCGGACGACCGACCCGGCTCGCATTTTCTGGAATAGATCCAAATTAAGGCGCGTTGCACCTGACATGACGAACACAGCCCGTCTCTCAGAATCCGATATCAAACACTTCAGTGCCTCGTCGACCTTGTCGGACAACCTGCAACGCGTCCTCGTCGACCTCATCGAGCTTCATCTTCAAGGCAAACAGGCTCATTGGAACGTGGTGGGAACCAACTTCCGCGATCTACATCTGCAACTCGATGAGCTGGTCGAGTTCGCGCGCGAGGGCAGCGACACGGTCGCCGAGCGGATGCGCGCTCTCTACGCCGTACCCGACGGACGGTCGGACACCGTAGCGGCCAGCACCACGCTGCCGCACTTCCCACCGTATGAGCGCAGCACCGCCGATGTGGTGGACCTCATCACCGTCCGGGTCCACGCCGCCGTCAACACGCTGCGCGCGGTGCACGATGCGGTCGACGAGGAAGACCCGACCACTGCCGACATCCTGCACCAACTCATCGACGGCCTTGAGAAGCTGGCCTGGCTGATCGCCTCGGAGAACCGCAAGGTCTGACACCGGGGCGCCGCACGGCCTTCACCCCGGACTGATATGCCTGCGCCATGATGGACCGATGCACGCAGCGAAACGTCTCACGACAATCCTCGGTCTACTCACCGCAGTTCTGATCTGGGGGCCCAATGTCGGGCTGGCCCGTGCGGCCGAGGCGGCACCCGCCGGCGATGTCCTCTCGATTGGCGCTCCCGAGGCGCCGGGACAAATCGATCTGTACCTGGATCCGCTGTGCCCCTACAGCGGGAAGATGGTGCAGGACCAGGGCGAGGAGATCGCGCGGCTCATCGAATCCGGCCGGTTACACATCAATCTCCGGTTCGTGGATTTCCTCGATAAGTACTCTGCCAGCGGCACATACGACACCCGCGCGATATATGCGAGCTTCGTGGTCGCGGACCAGTCACGGTCGAGTGAAACCACGTGGCGCTTCATCCAGCAGATCTACGCCAAAGACGCACAACCGGAGGAAGAAGGTGACACCGACCTGACCAACGACCAGCTGGCAGCGCTGGCCGAGCGTGTCCACGCGCCTCAGGGGGCGCAGGATTTGATCAGACTCGGGCTGCCGGTGCCCTTTGACGCCCGCGCCATCGCGGCCAATAATCTGCCGCTCTTGCGTGCCTTCCCTAAATCCGGTGTGCCGATGGTAGTGATCGGGAATCAGCCCGTCGACGGAGAATCCGACTGGCTGAGCAGAATTCCACGGTAGCGCCACACACTGCGAAATACTGGTGTGGTGACAGTGAATTCGAAGGTTTCACGCTCGTGGCTGCTGATGAATCCGTCGCGGGAAGCCAGTCTCGAAGCCGCCATCGCTTCCACAAATGCCGACGAGGTAATCCTGGATTTGGAAGATGCCGTCGCTCCGAACGAGAAGGAGCCGGCACGCGGACGCGTGCTGGAGTATCTGAACTCCGGCGGCAATGCGTGGGTGCGCGTCAACGACGCATCCAGCGACTTCTGGTCAGCGGACTGCCGGGCCCTGGCCGACGCCCGCGGTCTGAAGGGAGTTGTACTTGCCAAGACAGAGGGCGGAAACCACATGTGGGACACCTCGAATCGTCTTGGTGGCGAGACGCCGGTGATCGCGTTGATCGAGACCGCACGCGGCCTATCCCGGGTACACGACATCGCGGCGGCCCGCCCGTGCTTTCGTATTGCCTTCGGCGTCAACGACTACACCCTCGACATCGGTGTTGATCAAGATGCGTTGGCACTGGCCTACAGCCGTTCTCAACTTGTGGTGGCGTCGCGGGCCGCACACATCCCGGGGCCAATCGACGGGCCGACGCGTGACCCGGCCGAGCTGCCCGAGGCGGTGTCATTGACACGCCGCATGGGCATGACGGGCAAGCTGGCCCTGCGTTCATCGGATGCCGACACCATCAATACGGGGCTGAGTCCCTCCGACGAAGATGTGTCATGGGCGCAAGACTTCGTGGATCGCTTCAACAGCCAGGGCGGCAAGCCCAAGGACGGCAGCGACTTACCCCGCCTCAACCGAGCTCGCATAATCCTGGAACGGGCGCGGATGCTCGGATTGATCACGCCCTAGCGGTCAGACGAGACAACGCCGCCACGGTCAGTGCCTCGATTCCAGTACTGAGGGTGGGCTCCAGCACCGGCGCAAATTCCGGAGAATGGTTGGACGGCACCGGCTTTCCGGCCGCGGCGGCTTCCTCAAAACGCTGTTGCTCGTATCCGCCCCAGAACCAGAACGCGGTCGGAACACCGGCTGTGGTTCCAAAGATGCCGACATCCTCGCTGCCCGCAAGCGGGCTGGGGGACTCCACCACCCGCTCCGCACCGAAGTGCTCCCGGAAAACTGCGGCTATCGCCTGCATCGCCCCGTCGTCTACGACGGTGATCGGGAAGGTGTGCATCGATGTCACCGCCGGTTCTTTATCGGCACCGGAGGCTATCGACTCGGCCTGCGCGATCCGCGTGATGGAGGCCAGCGTCTTCTTTCGCACCTCTTCATTGAAGGTACGCACGTTGATGCCCAGCTCCGCATCGTCGGGAATGATGTTGTCCTTCGCGCCCGCATGCACATAGCCGACGGTCACCACTGCGGGCTCGAACGGAGACAGCTCGCGCGAGACGATCGTCTGTAGACGCTGTACCACACTTGACGCCATTACCACCGGGTCTATCGTCGATTCGGGTTGTGAGCCATGACCACCCCGCCCGAACAACTGCAGCTTGAGCGAATCCGAGGCGGCTAGTGCCGTGCCCGTTTTGTACGCGATCATCCCGGCCGGCAGGGGACCGACATGCTGTCCGAGAACGACGTCCGGCTTGGGAAACCGGTCCAGGATGCCGTCAGCGATCATCGCGTTCGCACCCCCGCCGACTTCCTCTGCGGGCTGGAACACCGCGACAACCGTTCCCGACCACGTCGCCTTGAGTTGATCGAGCAGCCGAAGAGCGCCGACCAGCGCGGCGACATGCATATCGTGGCCGCACGCGTGCATGACCGGGACGTCCTTGCCGTCCGGGTTCGTCGCGCGGACGGTGCTCGCATAGGGTAGGCCGGTCTGTTCCTGCACCGGAAGTGCATCGAAGTCTGCACGCAACCAGATCACCGGACCGGAGCCGTTGCGCAGTACAGCGACAACGCCGGTACCACCTATGCCCGCTGTCACCTCAAGCCCGAGTGGGGCGATGGCCTCCTCGATTTTTCCGGCGGTCCGATGCTCTTGGAACGACAATTCCGGGTTCTGATGCAGGTCGCGATAGAAGTCGGCCAGATCACCCAAATCGTCAGCCCAGTTGTGGGGCAATGTGATCGACATACGGCCTCCCAGTCAGTGAGTGCTTCCAGGGCTCAGTGGAGACAATACGGTGATTTTCACGGCCTACCCTCGAACTCGAAGAGACGTTCAGCCTTACCGAGATGGAGGTCACGTGAGCCACCCCACCGAGACCGAACTCTCCGTCGATGTCATCGTCGTCGGCGGCGGGATGTCGGGAGCCTCGGTCGCCTACGAAATCGCCGAGCACCGGACCGTGGCGCTGCTGGAAAGGGAATCGACCCTTGCCTTTCACACCACGGGGCGGTCGGCCGCAACCTTTATCGAGAACTACGGAAATTCGGTCATCCGGATGTTGACGGCCGGGAGCCGCGACTTCTTCACCGACCCTCCGGAAGGCTTCGACCCTCCCCTGGCCACCTCCCTGCCGCTGCTGACCATCGCCGACTCCGCGCACACGGATGCACTGCGGGAATCGCACCACCAGGCTGCTCTGCTCGGGTGCAACACCGAGCTGGTCGACGGCGCGGTGGCCGAGGAGATCAACCCCTACCTACGACCCGGATACACCCAGCTGGCGACGGTCGATTTGACGCCGATGGAGCTCGATGTTCATGGCCTGCACCAGGGATATGTGCGTGGCCTGCGTCGGCGTGGGGGAACCATTGTGAAGTCGGCAGGAATCGTGAGCGGGGCCCGCCGACATGGGCGCTGGGCCCTGCGGGACTTCTCGGGGCGGGTCTTCGAGGCAGCGACCGTCATCAATGCCGCGGGGGCGTGGTGCGATGAACTCGCACACCTGCTGGGCGCTCGCCCGGTGGGTATCCAGCCGCTGCGACGCACGGCGTTCATGGCCTCGGCGCCCCGCCCGAACGCCACCGGCTCGCTTCCCATGACACTGGATGCCTCCGACGCGTTCTACTTCAAACCCGATGGCGCACAGTTTCTCTGCTCACCCGCCGATGAGACGCCGCAGCCACCCGGCGACCCGCGACCGGACGAGTTAGAGATGGCACGCGCGATCGGAATGATCAACGAGGCAACCACGCTTGGCATTCGGAGCGTGAATTCCGCCTGGGCAGGCCTGCGTTCCTTCACCGCCGATCGCACACCGGTAGTGGGTGCTGATCCGGGTGTCGAGGACTTCTTCTGGTACGCGGCCCAGGGCGGATACGGCATCCAGATGGCACCCGCTCTCGCCAGGACGGGCGCCGCGCTGGCCACGGGCGCCGCCCTACCCGACGATCTGGCCGCCCGCGGTCTGACTGCGGCAATGCTGGCACCCGGACGTGACTCGCTACACACGGGCCAATAGCAGCCGTTCCTGCGCGCCCGGACCCTTCCGGGCGAATCCTGTTATCGTCGGCCACGATGGTGAACATGGATCGGCGCCGCATGATGGCGTTCTCAGGGCTTGGCATGTTGGCAGCAGCAGCTTCGATGCCGCAGGCGTGGGCGCAACCGTCCCCACTGGGACCGCCCAACCGGCCGCCCGCGGCACCCCCCACCGGCAAGTACGTCTTCGTCGACGAGTTCGACGGACCGGCGGGCTCGGCCCCCGATGGTTCCAAGTGGGCGATATCGAAGGCTCGCGAGACCATGAAGGACCCGACATTCTGGGAACTCCCAGAAAATGTCGGGCAGTACCGTGACGACCGCAAGAACGTCTTCCTCGACGGAAACTCGAACCTGGTGATCAAGGCCGCCAAAGAAGGCAACACCTACTACGGCGGCAAGATCTACAGCACGACCGAACTCGGTATCGGCTACACCTGGGAAGCACGCATCAAGTTCAACTGTCTGACCCCGGGCGCATGGCCCGCGTTCTGGCTCGGCAGTGACCAAGACGGTGAGATCGACATTGTCGAGTGGTACGGCAACGGCAGCTGGCCGTCGGCCACCACCGTGCACGCCAAGGCCAATGGCTCAGAATGGAAGACACACAACATCTCTCTCGACAGCGGCTGGCACACCTGGCGCACCCAGTGGGATGACAAGGGCATCCGGTTCTGGAAGGACTACACCGACGGGGCCACACCGTATTTCGAGGTCCCGGCCAACTCCCTGGCGGACTGGCCGTTCAACAATCCCGGCCACAAGGCCTTTGCCGTGCTGAACCTGGCGGTAGCGGGATCCGGCGGCGGCGATCCCCGCGGGGGTACCTATCCCGCGGAGATGCTTGTCGACTGGATCCGTGTCTGGTAGCTAGTCGTCGATCTGCAAGGCCTGCGTCCACACCGCACCGCTGACGTCCGCGAGGGACAGATTGTAGTGATGCCACGGATCGATTCGTATGTCCAGACCGTCAATGTTCAACTCTGCCTTGGCCCCCAACGGCACAATCACGCCATACGCTCCGGGTTTCACCGCCGCGATGTACCGATTGGTGATGGAGTGCGCGGGCAGACTGCTCAGCTGCTCGGCCCGTAGAACCACCACTGCCCGTCCGGTCTCGCTTTCGGTGACGGTGACGCCCACCAGGAATGATCCGTAGACATCGACGCCCTCGGTCCGGTACACGGTGAATCGTAGGTTCCGATCGGAGATGCGCGCGTTCGATACCTCGATGATCGGAGCCACCGACTTGTTGCGTAGTGGCCCGTACAGGCCACCGTGGAAATACTGGTTGGTGCACAACGCGATGGTCAGCACCGCGGCGGCACCACCCAGTACCTGCCGACGGCGCACGTCCAGGGGCCCCGATGCCAGCCATCGGAACCAACACGACTCGGCAACCCCGAAATTACGCTCCACCACAACGTGATCCAGTGAATAGCGACCCCCGCCGGCCAGGAACAGCGTCAATCCTGCAGAGATTCCCAGGATGCCTATCTGCCATTCATCCAGGCAGGTCGTACCCAGCCAGCCAGACCCCAACAATATCCCCAGCGCGAGCAGAAAAACACTCACGCTCATCGCCCTGGTGAGAATTCCTGCCATCAAACACAGTCCCGTAACGCCTTCCACCACGGTGAAGACGACCATCGACCATTTCAAAAGATCGGGGTGCTCGACCAGAAAGGCGATGAACGGTTTGATGCCCAGAGCCTGTGGGAGGAAGTGATTGAACTTCTCTCCCACGTAGCCCGAAACGTCTGGGTCCAGCTTGTTTTCGAGTGCGACCCGTCGCCAAAACGCGGAAAAATAGGTCCATCCGACCACCAGCCGGATGGGTAAGACCGCCAGCCCGGCGCTGTCGCGCCACGTGCTGCCGTTGCTTTTGGTGTTCACGAAAACATCACTAGTCATTGATCGTCGGCCTCAAGTCGTCGGATTGGTGCTAGAAAGGGCACGCTTCGGCGCACGCTGGTACTGACGGCGCGGCGCAACGGCCACTCAGTGGTTGAAGAGATAAAGGCGCGCAGATCAGATCAGCGCCGGATCACGCTGATCCGATACAAGAGCGATCGACCATTCTGCGCGGCATAAGGATTCATGTTTCCCGGTTGCCATCGGGCTCCACGCACGCTGCCATGGATGGGCAGATCTCGAAGGGCAGTTATGGATTCGGGCAGTACCGAGGGCGGCCGCATGACATGCGCCGCGTCCTGAGCTATGACAACCTCGGGGGACGCGCACGCCCCGCCCGGTTGTTCCGCCAGGGCTGAACTCGGTACCAGGGAACCGCTCGATGCCATCGTATGAGTGAGTGCCACAACACCTTTAGGGCAATGAACCAGCGACAGGGAGGCCAGAACACCGACCAGCATCAGAAGTGCGGCTACGAGAAGCCCACGGCGCGTTACTGATCCCCGATCACGGCGCGCCAGCGGCATAAACCCAATCCTAACAGCGCAGCCGCTGTCATCTCCTGGCGATGTAAAAGTAATTGGAGGTGTCTTGCTCGATTTCGCGGACCGTTACATCCGAGAATCCCGCCTCGGCCAACATCGACTCAGCCAGCTGCCGCCCCCACATGGTGCCCAGCCCGGCGCCTTCCAGGCCGAGTGAAACGGGCATGCAATGGGTCAGGGAAACGGTGTACCGATACGTGCTCATGGCGACGCCGATATTGTCTTCGAGCCGACTGGACGCCTTGATATCGGCCATCAGTAAGACTCCACCCGGGCGTAGTGCCCGATGAATGTTCGCGAGTACGGCAGCCGGATGGGCCTGGTCGTGGATCGTGTCGAACGCGGTAATGAGGTCATAGGTGGCCGGCGCGTTGAGCGTGGCCACATCCGCACTCAGGAACGACGCGTTACGTAGCCCCAGCCGCTCGGCATCTGCAGCCGCTGTTGCGATCGCCTCGTCCGAGAAATCGACGCCCGTGAACCGGCTGGCGGGAAACGCCTGGGCCATGAGATTGATCGCATATCCACTGCCGCAGCCGAAATCGGCAACATCCAGGCCACCTTCCAACCCTTCCGGAAGCCCCTCAACCAGGGGAAGCACCGTCCCGATCAGCGCCTTGTCGAAGACCTCACGGCTGCGCTCTCCCATCACCGCGTGAAAACGTGGATAGTCTTGGTACTGCAGGCCGCCGCCCCGGCGGAAGCAGCCCAGAATCTTCTGTTCGACCTCGCTCAGCAGCGGCAAGTATTGGGCGAGGCGGGCCAGATTGTTCAGGCCGGCCTCGCGCGTCAATGTCGCCGCACGGTGACTCGGCAGGGTGTAGATCGCACTCACCGGCTCGTAGTCCACTACGTGCGCCACGGTCATCCCCGCCAGCCACTCGCGCACATAACGTTCTTCCAGCCCGGCAGCATCGGCAAGCTGTTCACTCGTCGAGCCGGCCGAGGCCGCCAGCGTGTCCAGCAAGCCGGTCTGATGACCGATGCTCATCAGCAGGACCAGGGCGGCATTGTCGATGGCCGCGGTGAGGCGCTCCGAAAATTCCTCAGTGGTCTCTGGTACGGGGTTTGCACTGGGAGCAGTCACGCCTATCCACCATACGCGAGCGGTCGTGAGGATGGCGAGATATCAAGCACCGGAACGGGACTCCCACATATCACGCCATTGGGCCTCCTCATCCCGCTTGTCGTGATGCTGACCCACCGAAGGTTCGGTGAGGGTGATCGCCGGATGCGGCAGCGTGAAGAAATCGCCCTTACCTTGCGCCGCGCGGTGCTGACCGGTGTCGAGGTAGCAGTACCCCAGGCCTGACAGCACCGCCTTCCTGTCGGACCGGCCCAGGTAGTGAAGAACGTTCTGGGCAGCTGCTTTTGCGCCATTCTTGGCAAAAATCGCGGCTTTCGGCAGCGGCTTGCCGGAGGGTGATGTGACTGCCGCGGTGTCGCCGATCGCCCAGATCCCGTCGTACTGGGTTTGCATGGTTTCCGCATCGACAGCGATCCATCCCTGCCCGTCGATCGTGACCGACGGCTCATGCGGCGGCACGAACACCAGTAAGTCAAAGCTTGCGGTGGTGCCATCCCCGAACACGACAACCTTGTGCTCCGGGTCGATACATTCAGTCGTGCGTTCACCATGAAAGGTGATGCCGTTGTCCTTGAGCAACTGCACCAGCTGCGGTCCGGCATACGGCCCCGCCGAGGGCATCGGGTGCACCTCCGGGGTGTACACACTGATCTCGACGGCTGATCGTACGTTCTTCTCATTCAGTAGATCCGAGGCCAGTAGCGCACCTTCGTACGGGGCCACCGGACAGCGGAACGGCTGCGACGTCACCAGAAAGACCAGTTTGCCTGCTGAGAAATCCGCCAAGGCGCGGCGTGCATCACCAGCCCCCGCGACGCTGTAGTAGTGCACCGCGTCGCCCCGGGCGGCCGATTCGGCCAGTCCGCGCACCTTGTCAAGAGCGTTACGGGCGCCCGTGGCGATGACGAGGGCATCGAAGGACAGCGTCGACGAGTCGGACAGGGTCACCGTGTGGGCGTCGGGATCTATCGCGGTCACCGACCCTGTAATGGCGGTTACCCCCGACAGAGACTCGGCATTCGGCCGAATCGGAACGCTCTCGACTTCCCGCCAACCTCTCATCACCCAGGGCAACGTGAAACCGAGAAAATGTGAGAAGTCTTCGTCGACAACCGTGATGTCCACACCGTCGAGAGGTACGTCAGACTGCCGGATTTCGTTGATCACGCTCAGGCCGCCGATTCCGGCGCCCAGGATGACGATCTTCTTCATGTTCCGCGCTCCATCTTCCTGAATAGATTGAATAGTGGGCTTTCTAATGGGCCGGTCGGGGGCGCTGCAGCTGAGCGAATTCCGGGACCCGTGCCAGAGCCGCGACCGCGTCAAAAAGCGCCCTAGCGCTGTCATGTTCTGGCACAGCCGTCAGCACCGGCCCAAAGAACGTGCGTCCATTTACCTGCATCAGAGGGCTGCCCCCGACATCGCCCAGCGCGCGCTGGCCCGCCTCGTGGGAGCGGCGGACCTCCGCATCCAATGAGGCATCTGACAACGTTTCACGTGTCGTCGTCAGGGGTGCCACCGCGCCCAGCACGCGATCCGCGAGTTCCGCGTCGAGGGGCAACGACTCATCGAAATACAGTCGGCCGAAGGCGAAGTACGCGGTGCGCAGACCCTGCTGGCCCAGCTCGCACTGGATGCCCGCCATGAGCCGACCCACCCGTCGCGAGTCCCGCATCCGGGCCTGCTGCACGTCGGGCAGCTCCCTGCCCTCGTTCAACACGGCCAGGTTCATCAGCTGCCAATCGACCGGTATTCCGGACCCGATCGCGACCGCGTCCAGCCAGCGTGCGGTGTTCCACGAGAACGGACACACCGGATCCAGCCAAATCCTCACATCGAACGGTCCGCTTGCCGCTGCATCGCCATCCGCTGGCATACGGCATCTCCCTTCACGTGCGCATCAAGGCCGACACCAAGAAAAGACCACACTGACGCCTGCCGCAGGTGGCCCCCGCTTTCATTCATACCATACCCCCTAAGGTATTTGCGTCGCGGGCGACATATGTGGTGTTATCGGCGTCAATACCCTAGGGGGTATGGTATCTGTCGCCATAGCCCGCGCGTCTACAGAAGAAAGTTGGTGCAGACCATGCGTACAGCCACAGCATCCGTCTTGAAGCGGGCCTGGGTTCCCGCGGTTGTCGCCTGCGCGGTCAGTCTCGGCGCCATAGCGGTGACGAATCTGCGCGGTGCGTTCGGGTCCGAGCCGATATTCTCGGCAACGGGCACGAGCGCGGAACCACTCGCGTCTTCCACGATCAAGCATGTGCGCTACGAGGTCTACGGGCCCAGCAGTGCCACGGGCGCGGTGAGCTACCTGGACAAAGACGCGCGGTCTCAACGCGTCGATTTCACCAGTCTGCCCTGGACGCACACGATCGAAACATCGGCACCCGCGGTGATTGCCAGTGTTGTGGCACAAGGTAATAGCCCCTCTCTCGGCTGCCGGATATCCGTCAACGGCCGGGTCCAAGACGAACAGTCCACCGAGGGCCACCGCGCCCAGACCTCATGTCTGGTGAAAGCCGCGTGAGCGCCCCGGCCCCCGAACGACCGGCCTTCATGCGTTTTGTGCGCAGATTCGCCGTCCCCATCCTGACCACCTGGCTGTTTATGACTGTCGCAGTGAATGTCCTTGTGCCACCGATCGAGTCAGTGGCCAGAGAACACGCGGTCACCATGTCGCCGCATGATGCGCCCGCGATGATCGCGGCCAAACACATTGGCCAGAAGTACCACGAGTCCGACTCCGACAGCATTGCGATGATCGTGCTTGAGAGTGACGACCCACTTGGCGAAAGGGCGCACCAGTACTACGACAATTTGGTGCTCGCGCTGCAAGCAGACACCAGACACGTGCAACATGTGCAGAACGTGTGGGGTGATCCGTTGACAGCGTCCGGCGTTCAGAGCCGCGATGGCAGGGCCGCCTATGTGCAGGTCAATCTGGCCGGCGACCAGGGCAGCACCTTGGGCAACAAATCAGTGGTTGCGATCAGGGAAATCGTGGATAACTCCACGCCGCCGCAGGGGGTCACCGTGTACGTCACCGGCCCAGCAGCGCTGACCACGGATATGAACGAGGCCGCCGACAAGAGCATGCTGATCATGATGGGGGTGACCGGGGCGGTCATCATGATCATGCTGCTGATCACCTACCGCTCCGTCAGCACCATGTTGCTGGTCTTGGTGATGGTGGGCTTCGAAATGGGCACCGCCAGAGGTATCGTCGCAATTCTCGGAAACTACGACCTGCTCGGCTTTTCCACCTTCGTGGTGGCGATGCTGTCGTCACTGGCGATAGCGGCCGGCACCGATTACGCGATCTTTCTCATCGGGCGCTATCAAGAGGCGCGTCAAGTCGGCCAGGACCGCGAAAATGCCTACTACACGATGTTCCGGGGCACGTTCCACATCATTCTGGGCTCAGGTCTGACCATCGCCGGAGCGACCTTGTGCCTACATCTTGCGCGGCTGTCCTATTTCAAGGCACTGGGCATCCCGTCCGCGCTCGGGCTACTCGTCGTGGTCGTCGGTGCGCTGACCGCGGCGCCGGCCGTAGTGGTGGTCGCCGGGCGTTTCGGTTTGCTTGATCCCAAGCGCCCAGTGAACGTGCGCCGGTGGCGTCGCATCGGCACCGCCACCGTGCGCTGGCCCGGCGCGGTGTTCGCCGCCTCATCGGCCATCGCACTCGTCGGTATCGCCATCATGCCGACCATGAAGGTCAGCTACAACGACCGCTTCTACATCCCCGAAGACCTACCCTCGAATATCGGATACACCGCCGCCGAACGTCATTTCAGCTCTGCCACAATGAATCCCGATATTCTGATGATCGAAAGCGATCACGACATGCGTAATACCGGGGACATGATCATCCTGGACAGGATCGCCAAGGAGGTGTTCCGCTCGCCGGGAATCGCGATGGTGCAAAGTATCACCCGCCCCTTGGGCGGCCCCATCGAGCACACCTCCATCCCGTTCCAGATCAGTGCCCAATCGATTCCCATCCAGCAGAACCTTCAATTCATGAAGGACCGGGCAGCGGACATGCTCTCCATGAGCAAGGACCTCGATGCCCTGATCGGTGCCATGGAGCGCATGCAGTCCCTGCTGGGTCAGATGAGCAGTGCAACCCACCGCATGTCCGCCAACATGACGGACGCCAAGACGACGCTGGAGGAGATTCGCGATCACCTGGCCGACTTCGATGACGTGGTACGGCCACTGCGCAACTACTTCTATTGGGAACAACACTGTTTCGACCTCCCCGCGTGCTCGGCGATCCGATCCGTGTTCGACGCACTCGACGGCGTCGACGCCTTCTCCGACAAGATGCGCGCGCTGACCACAGACATCGGGAACGTCGACGCGGTCATTCCCCAGATGGCGGCGCAGCTTCCACCGATCATCGCCGTTGCCAGGTCCATGCAGGACACCCTGCTGACCATGCATAGCAGCTTCTCGAACCTGATCACGCAGATGGCGCACATGACCGACACCGCGAGCGCCATGGGACAGGCGTTCGACGCGTCCCGAAGCGGGGATTACTTCTACCTCCCACCAGAAGCATTCCAAAACCCAGACTTTCAGCGCGGACTCAAGCTGTTCCTATCGCCCGACGGCACCGCGGCGCGATTCATCATCACCCATGACAGGGACCCCGCCACTCCGGCTGGAATCTCCACGGTGACGTCCGAACTAGAGGCCGCCCATCAAGCCGTCAAGGGAACCGCCCTGACCGACGCCAAGTTTTATCTGGCAGGCACCGCCGCAATCTATCGAGATATTCAGTCCGGCTCGCGGTACGACCTGCTGATTGTCGGAATCGCGGCCGTGACACTGATTTTCGCCGTGATGATGATCATCACTCGGGCATTTGTCGCCTCGCTGGCCATCGTCGGAACTGTGCTACTTTCGCTCGGCGCCGCGTTCGGGATCTCAGTACTGGTGTGGCAACACATCTTCGGTCTCGAGCTCAACTGGATTGCACCCGTCTTCGGACTGATCATCCTGCTGGCCGTCGGCTCGGACTACAACCTGTTGCTGGTGTCACGCTTTCAGGAAGAGATCGGCGCCGGCTTGAAGACCGGCATCATCCGTTCCATGGGGGGAACCGGCGGAGTCGTCACATCTGCCGGGCTTGTCTTCGCGTTCACCATGATGTCCATGGTGGCAAGCGATTTGAGCTCGATTGGGCAAGCCGGAAGCACCATCGGCCTGGGCCTATTGTTCGACACACTCATCGTGCGCTCGTTGATGACCCCGTCCTTAGCCGGGCTGCTCGGCCCGTGGTTCTGGTGGCCGTTGAGAGTTCGCACCGGTCCCACCGCGGAAGCACGGCCAAACGGTCCGCGACCCTATACCCAGGAGGGTATACTGAACATAGCTACGGGCCCCGAAAGGTAGATTCATGATTGACGACCAGGACAGCATCTCCGCCATCCTCAGTAGGCTGCGCAGAGCACAGGGGCAGCTCAACGGAGTGATCAACATGATCGAAAACGGACGCGATTGCAAAGATGTGGTCACTCAGCTTGCCGCGGTGTCACGGGCACTCGACCGTGCCGGCTTCAAGATCGTTGCCACCGGACTGCGTGAATGCATCGCCGCCGACAAGAGCGGCAACACCGCGCCGATGACCGAGGCCGAGCTTGAGAAGCTATTCCTCGCACTGGCGTAGCACGCGGACGCCGCCGCGTCGTTACAGCTCGCCGGAAAAATCCGCCGTGAACCACCGATCGGGCTTGATCGTGAACAGCACGGTATCGGTGTTGTCATAACTGCGCGCGAATTCGCGCCCCGCCTCCTCGCCGAGATAGCGGATGGCGATCTCTTCCCTTGGCCCGGCAGAGGCCGGCCGCTCCGTATCGACAACCGTTCCCTCGACAACGACATACTGGTACGGCGGCTCTTCATGCTGCACTGTGAGCGTTATGGCGCCGGCCCGCTCGATCAAGCGTGCCTTTCGATTTCCCGCGCCGGTATTGATCCGGATATTGCCCCCGGGTGTGTAGTCGTACCAAATCGGCACACTCGCAGGCGGGCGTCCGTCGTCGGTCGCAACAGACAACACCGCGACGTGCTTCGCGGCAAGGAAATCATGGCGTTCTGCTTCGGTGAACTTGCGTGGCATGTGGCATCAAACCATCGGCCCCGCACCCCTTATTCCCCGCCACTCCTGAGCGGCGTCATGCCCCGATTCCCTTGAAAAGGTTATCCAGCAAGGCGTCCACGAATCCCGCGGTCAACGGCTGGTCAGGCACAAGTAGCCGGTGGTAGCAGGCGCCCCACAGCTGATCCACCATGACCTCGGGGTCCACGTTCGCACGCAACTGTCCACGTTCCTGCGCGCGGCCTATCGCCGCGACTGCCAGGGCACGGCGTGGTCCCGAATATCGTTGCAAAAAAGCAGCTTTGAGCTCCGGATCGACTTGGGCCTGGCCGATGAGTTCGCCGATGATGGCACCCGCAGCCGTATCCCGAATGACACCGAGGAAGGCCCGCATCTGCGCGCGCAGGTCGCGCTCGATCTCACCGCTGTCCGGGAAATTCAGGTCCGGTTCCACCTTCCTGAAATACCCGTCAAGCGCCAGCGCCCCCTTGGACGGCCACCACTTGTAGATCGTCATCTTGCTCGCGCCGGAAAGAGCGGCGACCTTGTCGATGGTGAACCCTCCCATCCCTTCGGTGAACAACAACTCACCCGCCGCCTGAAGCACCTCCTCGCGCACCTCTTCGGTCGGTCGCCGCCCACGGCGAGGCTGCCTTGGCCGAGTTCCGTTCACCGCACCCCTCCACTCCTTGCCCTCTATGTGTACGTACCGTACATTACATATATGTACGGTACGTATACATAATGATCGAAAGGGCTTCCTATGCAGATTTCGGGCAATACGGTGTTCATCCCCGGAGCCACCAGCGGGATCGGTTTAGAGCTCGCACTGGCCTTGCAGGCCAAGGGCAATACCGTGATCGTAGGTGGCCGGCGCATCGAGCTACTGGATCAGATCCGCAGGGATCACCCGGGGGTTTCGACCGTGCGCATCGACATTTCCGACCCGGCGAGCATCGACATCGCCGCCCAACAGGTACTTACCGACCACCCGACCCTCAACATCCTTGTCACCATGGCCGGGATCATGCGCGTCGAAGACTGGCATCACCCCGAGTCGTTTCTGCAATCCTCCGAGGAGATCGTCACCACGAATGTGCTCGGCCCGATTCGTTTGATCGCCGCCTTCATCGAACATCTGCAGGTGCGGCCGGAAGCCACCATCATCACCGTGTCATCAGGGCTGGCCTTTGCGCCGCTGAAGGTCACGCCCAGCTATAACGCGTCCAAAGCCGCCATTCACATGCTCAGCGAGTCGCTCCGGCTACAACTCGCAGACACCCGCGTCGAGGTCAAAGAACTGCTGCCACCGGCGGTCCGAACGAACCTGATGCCCGGACAACAAGAGAGCGAATTCGCGATGCCCCTGAAGGATTTCATCGACGAGGTGATCGCGCTGCTCGAGAGCGAGCCCGATGCCCACGAGATCCAGGTCGAACGGGTGAAGTTCCTGCGCTATGGCGAGGTCCGCGGAGACTACGACGACGTCGTGGCCACACTCAACGCATCGGACCCACACGCGCGCCGGTAGCCGGGTGTCGCAGACCTCACCTGGCCACACGGTGACACTCTTGCCAAGATTGAGCTGATGACAGGCGAGGCGAGCACGGGTGTACCCGGCACGAAGATCGCGCTGGCGCTGGGCGCTGGCGGAGCACGCGGCTACGCACACATCGGCGTGATCCAGGAGTTACACGAGCGCGGCTTTGAGATCTCCGGTATTTCCGGATCATCGATGGGCGCATTGGTGGGTGGCCTGGAGGCCGCTGGCGCACTCGACGAATTCGCCTTGTGGGCAACATCTTTGACCCAACGGGCGGTACTGAGGCTGTTGGATCCCACCTGGACCAGCCCCGGCTTCTTTCGCGCGGAAAAGATCCTTGACGTGGTACGCGAGCTGCTCGGAGATGTCGCGATCGAAGACCTGCCGATTCCGTTCACGGCCGTGGCGACGGACTTGATCGCCGGCAAGTCGGTGTGGCTGCAGAATGGCTCACTGGCCTCCGCCATCCGTGCATCAATCGCGATTCCCGGGATGATCTCGCCACATGTTCTCAATGGGCGGGTGCTCGCCGACGGTGGCGTTTTGGACCTGCCTGCCGTGGCTCCCCTCGCTGGAGTGCACGCCGAGTTGCGGGTCGCGGTGACCCTCAGCGGGGGCGACGAGCGGCGCGCACCCGCGCCGCCGGAACCGGAGCCAGAACCGCGAGAACCGCGTGTCACCACGGAATGGCTGAACCGTCTGTTGCGGAGCACCTCGGCGTTGTTCTCAACCGACGATCCCGAGGTGGCAGGCCAGCCAGACCCCGCCGCGAAACTGACCAGCTTCGAGGTGATGAACCGCACCATCGAGGTCATGCAGTCACAACTTGCCCGCATGCAGCTGGCCGCGCATCCACCGGATGTCCTGATCGAGGTACCCCGCAGCGTCAGCCGCAGTCTCGACTTTCACCGGGCCACCGAGGTGATCGAGGTCGGGCGCCGCTGCGCCGCCGAGGCTCTCGACGCGTACGCACACACAAACTAGCCGTGACCCCCGCGGCGGCCGACCGATCCCCGATCGCATAGGCGGCCCGCGGTTTATCCACAATCCGGAGTTCATCCACAACAACGGCCCCATACACGCCGTGCTCCCACCGATCTCACTAAAATCAAACGCATGTTCGATGAGTTGGGCGATGTGGAGCTGATCGATCTGATCGCGTCCGCACAACGCGCCGAGGCGCAGGCATGCGCCCGGAAATTGGACGCGATCGGAGTGCTTGTCGACCGGCACGCCGATCTCGGCAAGCCCGATGAGCGCGACCATCACGCACTGGATCGTTGGGACAGGGTCGCCTCGGAAGTCGCCGCGGCCCAAGGCATCACGCACGCGCTGGCGTCCAGCCAAATGCGCTACGCCCAGGTTCTGCGACACCGCCTCCGGGCAGTCGCGGAGCGCTTCGCGGCCGGTGATCTCGACTTCCGGACCGTTGCGCTGATCATCAATCGCACCGAACTCGTCGACGACGAAGCCGTGGTGGCACGCGTAGATGCCGCCATCGTGCGCGCGCTGCCGCGGTGGGCACGCTGGTCACACAAACGCATCACCGCAGCGCTCGATGCACTGGTGCTTCACTTCGATCAGGACGCCGTGCGGCGCAACCGATCTGCCACCGACAAACGACATCTGGAGATTCGCCCCCTCGGAAACGGGGAGCCGGTCGCCGAGGTCTGGGGCACCCTGCAGGCCGTCCATGCCGTGGCGCTGGACAAGCGCCTGGATCTCTTGGCCGGCACCGTGTGCCCGGCGGATCCCCGGTCCAAGACCCAGCGTCGCGCCGATGCCGTCGGTGCATTGACCCAAGGTCTCAACCGAATGCGCTGCGCCTGCGGACACCCCGATTGCTCCGGCCGTGATACCGCCGACGTGCCCGTGGTGGTCAACGTGGTCATCAACCAATCCACCCTCGCCGGCAGTGACGACTGCCCTGCCCATGTACCGGGCTTCGGGGTCCTGGCCGCTGAGTCAGCCCGTGCCGCAGTCGCCGGTACCCCAACCCGCAACCTCACGGACTCACGTAGCACCGGATACCGCCCCTCCGCCAAGCTTGCCGCCTTCGTACGTTCCCGCGATCAACTGTGCCGGTTCCCCGGTTGCGACGCCGTTGCCGACCGCGCCGATATCGATCACACCGTGCCCTGGGCTGCGGGTGGCCCCACCACTGGCGCCAATCTGAAGGCCCTGTGCCGCAAGCATCATCTCCTGAAGACCTTCGGCCAGTGGACGGAGCTTCAAGAACCCGACGGCACCGTAATCTGGAAGTCTCCGACGGGGCATCGCTATGCCACCACCCCGGCCAGCTGGTTCCTCTTCCCGGCGCTTGCTCGCCACCACACCCGCCAACAGGCACGTGACCGTAGGCGGCGGACTGAACGAAACTTGAATCGCGAACAACGATTACAACGTGAGGCTGCACTGGCTGCGCTTGCCGCCAAGGATCCGCCGCCGTTCTAGTGGGCGTGCGACCTACTCCGGCCAGCTGTTGGCGTGAATCAGATCTACCAGATCGTCGCGCACGAAAGAAGGGTCGAAGTGCGCGAGGACATCCGCATTCATGTTGCCGAAAGTGCTACGCGGACGATGCCGGTTTCCCTCGAAGAAGGCGCGCAAGATCCGGTTCTTGAAATCGGGCCGCGGGTGCGCGGCAACCACCTCGTCTAAATCCTTACCGGACAGTGCATCCCGGTCGATCCCGACCACGTCTGTCTCGACACCGGCAGTCACCAGCGCTACCTCCGGGCTGAGGAACTCGGTGATTCCCGGCGTGGTGTGCAGCGCAATCGCCAGCCACACGTTCTGCGCGTCCTCGGCACCCACCCCACGCTCGATCAGAAAGTCTCGGGCGGCATTGGCGCCGTCGACCTCGAACCGGAGCGGTGAACCGCGGTAGCCATCGGTGAGCCCGATGTCATGGAACATCGCCCCGGCGTACAACAACTCAAGATCGGGCTTCACGCCGCGGCGCTGCCCCTGCAGCACGCCAAACAGGTACACCCGTCGCGAGTGGTGAAACAGTAGGTCATCCTCGGTGTCATGGATGTACTCGGTGATCTCCCGGACAAGTGGGGTATCGGGGATCTCGACTCCAGCGATCTCGGTCATGGCATGCCTTTCATCTGATGTGGCTCGTATCCGGCGGAACTCCGTTCCCCACGAGTCTGTGAGCCCGCAGCTCGCCGGTGAGAGAGGTAAGACGGCCGTCGATCCCACAGATCCGGACATACGGGCCGGCGCGCGTCTGCGATCCTGAGGGCATGTCCGGTGAGCGGCTCATCACGATCGTCGTGTTCGACGGCATGAAGCTGCTAGATCTCGCGGGGCCTGCCGAAGTATTCGCCGAAGCCAACCGGTTCGGCGCCAACTACCGGCTAGTGGTCGCCTCCGTCAACGGCCGCGACGTGTCGACCTCGATCGGGTCGCCGTTCTCCGTCACCGAGACAATCGACTCAATCGAGTGCGCCGATACCGTGTTGGTCGCGGGCGGCGACATACTGATCGGAAGCCCGCTGAACCCCACTCTGGTAGCTGCCCTGGCCCAGCTGCAGGCGCGCTGCCGACGCATCGCGTCGATATGCACCGGAGCGTTTCTGCTGGCCCAGGCGGGTGTGCTCGACCATCGCCGGGCCACCACTCATTGGCGCCACACCGGCCTGCTGCAGCGCGCATTCCCCAACGTCACCGTCGAGCCGGATGCGATATTCGTCAGGGACGCCAATGTTTTCACCTCGGCCGGGGTTTCCGCGGGCATCGATTTGGCGCTGTCTCTGGTCGAGGATGACCACGGATCGGAGATGGTCCGAGATGTGGCCCGGTCGCTGGTCGTCTACCTGAAACGGGCGGGTGGGCAGTCCCAGTTCTCTGTGTTCGTAGAGTCCGCCCCGCCCACCGGTTCGGCGCTGCGCCCGGCCACCGACGCAATAGCCGCCGACCCCGCCGCCGACCACAGCGTCGCCAAGCTAGCGGCACGGGCAGCGCTGAGCGCGCGGCAGCTCACGCGGCTCTTTCATTCTGAATTGGGCACCACTCCAGCGCGATACGTAGAGCTCGTCCGCATAGATGCCGCACGTGGCGCCCTGGATGCGGGCAACACCGTCACCGAGGCCGCCCGGATCGCCGGGTTCGGGAGCGCCGAAACTCTGCGCCGGGCGTTCGTCAGCGAGCTCGGTGTCTCACCTAAGGCCTACCGCGAACGGTTCCGCACCGCAGCACGCTAGTGGCCGCGAGCCACCCAATCGTCGTAATGCACGATCTCATCACCGATGGTGGTGGTATCGCCGTGGCCCGTGTAGACCACGGTGTCTTCCGGAAGCGGCCCGAGCCGTCCCGAAATGGATCGCAGAATCGTCGGGAAATCGGAGAACGATCTGCCCGTGGCACCCGGTCCGCCCTGGAAGAGCGTGTCCCCGGAGAACACCGCTCGCAGTTCGGGCGCGTACCAGCACACCGAACCCGGGGAGTGCCCCGGGGTATGCAGTGCGTGCAATTCCAGGCCGCCAACCGGCAACACCATATCGTCCTCGACGGCACGGAAATCTTTGTCCGGGTGAGTCATTCGCCATAGGACATCATCTGCCGGATGCAGCAGCACCGGCGCATCCAGAGCCTGACTCAGCTCAGGGGCAACGGTGATGTGGTCATTGTGTCCGTGGGTGCACACCACCGCGACCACATTGCGCCCGCCGACCGCATCGATGATCGGCTGCGCGGAGTGGGCGGCATCGAAGACCACCACATCATCGCCCTCGCCGACAATCCAAATGTTGTTATCGACTTCCCAACTGCCGCCGTCGAGTTCGAAAGTTCCGCGGGTGATCACCCGCTCAATTCCACTCACCCGCTCACCATAGACCCGGGCGTGCCCACGGCGGCCCTGCGGGCGAAGTCCGGTGCGTGCTCCGGCCGTACGCCGATACCGATGAAGTATGCCGGAAGCACGGTGAGCCACCGGAAACGAGAGATGATCGGCACCAACCAACCAGGGCCACGGAACTTCTTCTCGGTGAGCACCGGATCCACGAGGTAACGATGCGCGAAGAGCTGTGCGGCCTGGGTGACTACCGCCGGGAACATCCGGCGGCGCTGCACGGCGGCCAGGTCCGCACAGGTGACGCGCTTGCGACGCAGCGGAGCGGCGAGGATACGGGCTGCCGCGACAGCGTCCTGAACGGCAAGATTGATCCCGACACCACCGAGGCCCGACATCGCGTGGGCCGCATCGCCGATGCACAGCAGCCCGTCGGTGTACCAGCGCGACAACCGGTTTACCCGCACATCCAGCAGCTTTACCTCATCCATCGATCCGATCTCGCCGGCCACATCCGTCAATTCCGGCACCACGTCGACGAGATCGCGACGGAATGCCTCCACTCCCCGTGCCCGTAGTCGCGCGTCGTCTCCCTTGCGGATGAACTGCGGAATCTGCAGGTAGCCCTGACGAGGGATGATCCCCAAGAGCTTTCCGTCTTTGAAGCGCGGAACCAGCTCCTCGCCGATTCCCGGAACGCGCGGGGCACGGAACCACCAGATATCGGTTCCCACGGAGAATTCGCGGGGCACAAGGCCGGCCTCCTGACGGCAAAGCGACCAGCGCCCGTCGCACACGAGTGTCAGATCCGCGCGTAGCTCACCGGCTCCGCCCGGACTCTCATAGCGCACCCCGGCCACCCGGCCGCACTCGTCCCACATCAAGCCCGTCACCTCGTGCCGCATACGGAGGTTGAAATCCGGCTCCTCGCTTCCCACCTCGGCCAACATGTCCAGCAGATCCCACTGCGGCACCATCGCGATATAGGGGTGCGGGGTGCGCAACCGGGTGAGGTCGGCCATCACAATCTGCTCGCCGTCAGGCCTGGTCACTCTCATCCGCTGCAGCTTTGTGTGGGGCAGCTTGTCGAATCGATCGAAGAGACCCAACTCGTCGAGCAACCGCAGGGTGGACGGGTGGACGGTGTCGCCGCGGAAGTCCCGCAGAAAATCGCCGTGCTTCTCCAACACGACGACCTCTACCCCGGCCCGGGCGAGGAGCAGACCGGCGAATATGCCCGCCGGACCGCCACCCACCACGACACATGTCGTCTTCTCGCTCATCTTCTCGCCCCTCTCATGTATTCATCGACTGTTGAAATTCAAATACAGATTCCATTTAATGGAGTTCCACGTCTAGCGGTATCATCGCGCTGTGACCTCAGCAAAGACAGGTACCCCGGTGACCGAGGACCTGGTGAACGCGGCGCTGCAGGCTGCGCACGCGCTCGGCAAGGACGTCGCGGACGTCCCGCTGGTGGAAGTCGCCCGCGCCGCCGGAGTGTCCCGAAGTACGCTGTTGCGCCGGCTGGGCGGCACGCGGCAGGCGCTGGACGCCGCCGTCCGCGAGACCGGCGTCGATCCGGGCGGGCGCGCGCCTGTGCGAGAACGCGCCACTGTCGCCGCCGCCGAACTGATCGATGAGCGCGGTTTGGCGGCAGTGACACTGGAAGCCGTGGCAACCCAGGCGGATTGCTCGGTGCACAGCCTCTACGCCGCTTTCGGCGGTCGCGACGAGCTACTGCGCGCCACCTTCGACCGATTTGGGCCCATCGTCGATATCGAGGACACCGTGGGCGACTCCTCAGTGGGCACCGAGGAAAAGCTCCATCGCATCTACCAACGCCTCGTCCAAGCTTTCAGTCAGAAGCCGCGGGTCATGCCCGCCATGTATGCCGAGATCATGGCCCGCCCTTTCGACCCATCGGTGCGCAAGCTCATCGAACACAACGCACCGCGCATGCTCGGCAGCGTTGGACTATGGCTGTCCGGCGAGATTGCCGCTGGCCGCATTCGCGACCTACCGGTGACCGTGCTGACACAGCAACTGCTCGCACCTGTCGTTATGCACACGGCCCTTCGTCCCGCGGCCGAGGGCGTCCTCGGGCTGGAACTCCCAGACATCCAGGAAGTCTGCAAGATTTTCGCCGACGCCTTCCTCCACGGCGTTCGCGTACCGGAGCCACCACGTGGCTAGTGTTGTTCTATGACAACGGCGTTCGTGCTGTCCGGTGGTGCCAGCCTGGGCTCGATTCAAGTAGGCATGCTGCTCGCCTTGGCAGAGGCGGGTATCGCCCCCGACCTGATCGTCGGAACATCCGTCGGCGCCCTCAACGGCGGATGGATATCCTCGCGCCCCGACATCGACGGCATCAACGGTCTGGCCGACTTATGGCGATCGCTATCGCGCAAAGACGTTTTTCCCACGAATCTCTCGGTGGGATTCCTGGGCTTCATCGGCCAACGCCAGAGTCTGGTATCCGATTCCGGCCTTCGACGGCTCCTCAAGGAACACTTGCTGTTTCGCCGTCTTGAAGATGCACCCATACCATTGCACGTCGTAGCTACGGACGTACTCACCGGCAAAGACGTCCTGCTGTCCGGCGGAGATCCGATCGACGCTATCGCAGCCAGTGCCGCCGTACCCGCAGTGTTGCCGCCGGTGCGAATCGACGGGCGCGACCTCATGGACGGCGGCGTGGTCAACAACACCCCGCTCTCGCACGCCGTGGCACTGGGCGCCACCGAGATCTGGGTGCTACCCACCGGATATGCTTGCGCCCTCACGGAAACACCCAGGGGTGCAGTACCCATGGCATTACATGCGATGACCCTGGCCATCAATCAGCGCCTGGTTGCCGATGTGAACCGCTTCGAGGGCAGCGTCGACCTGCGCGTGGTTCCGGGGCTGTGCCCGGTCCGTACGTCACCGGCAGACTTCTCACACGCCGACGAGCTGATCGGTCGCGCACGCGAGCAGACGCGCAGGTGGCTGCTCATGCCCAGGTTCAAAATCAATCAGGCCGATCTGCTCGAACACCACCACGGCTGAGTGCCGACTAGGGTGACCCGCATGGAGCTTTACGACGTCATGCGAACCACCTTCGCAGCACGTGAGTTCACCAGAGATCCCCTGCCCGACAAGGTATTAGACCGAATCCTCGACAACGCGCGGTTCGCGCCCAGCGGGGGCAACCGGCAGGCCGGTCACGTCATCGTGGTTAAAGACCCGGCCACGCGGGAGAGTCTGGTCGAGGCGACGAAGCCGGGCGCGCGCCGTTATTTCGCCCAGGTCGTAGCCGGTGAGTCACCATGGAATCCGATCAGCCCCACCCGGGTAAACCCCGAGACCATCGCCGCGACTGTGGTACCCGAATCGGTGGCCGCACCGCTGCGCACGGCCGGGGCCGTCCTTGTCGTATGCGTAGATCTGCGGTTGGTCGCCGCCGTGGACCAGGATTTGGAACGCGTGGGGGTGGTCGGCGGAGCCTCCGTCTATCCGCTGGTGTGGAACATCCTGTTGGCGGCGCGGGCAGAAGGTTACGGCGGCACCCTCACCACCATGGCGGTGGCCGAGGAACCGAAGGTGCGAGAGCTCCTCGGGATCCCCGACACCTACGCTGTCGCCGCGGTGCTGCCGATCGGTAAACCGGTCAAACAGCTGACGCGGCTGCGGCGCAACGGCGCCGCAGAATTCGTCACCCGCGAGCGCTTTGATGGCCCACCCTGGCGGACTGCTACCGGGGAACATCACTCGGAATCGCCCCGATATCCGAGATCACACTGATTTCCCCAGGCAACATCATGTTTGATCGAATGGACGTGCCAGTCAGCGATCTGAAACGAGCGACCCGTGAACGCACAGGACGAACCGGCCACCACACCGGATGAAACGGATATCACCACATCCAAGGAGACGAACGACCAAGCTCCGGTGCTGATCACCGCGACAGGCCTTGGGGTGGATGGGGAGCACGGTCCGCTCTTCTCGGGCATCGGACTCGAACTCACCTCCGGCTTTCATGCCATTCAGATGCCCGGTGGGCCGGCTCAGCATTGTCTGCTACTCACGCTGGCGGGCCGGCTCAAAGCAAGCCACGGGACCGTCAACGTGATGGGCGACACCGAGCCGCGTGCGATCCGCCGGCATTGCGCCATTGCCGCGTTCGCCGATATCGATGAGCTCGAAGAAACTGTGACGGTCCAGACGGTGCTCGCCGAGCAGCGCCGCTGGCTGGCGCCGTGGTTCTCCCGGGTTCCGGCCGATACCGGACGCGACAAGCTAGACGAAGTGTTCGGTGAACTCCCGCCTCCTTCGGGCGAGACATTCATCGTCGAACTTTCCGATCTCGATTTGTTTCTCCTGCGCATCACGCTGGCGCTGCTTTCGGACCGGCCCATCCTTGTGGTGGGCGACCTGGAGCAGGTGCGTGACAACGCACGCCGGACATTGGCGGTCGAACGGCTCGGGGTCCTCGCCCAGAACCGCACCGTCGTCGTCGGAGTGACCAACCCGTTGGGCACCGACGCGCCCGTCCACGACTTGCACGACCATCGCATCCTCACCGGGAGGGACTGATTCATGCTCGCTGGACTCGCATTCGGTTCGGAGATAAAGCGTTTCGGGCGCAGCCGCATGACACGCGCCGCGATCGTGGTTCTCATGCTGCTCCCGCTGGTATACGGCGCGCTCTATTTGTGGGCGTACTGGGACCCGTTCGGTCACGTGAACAAGATGCCTGTCGCGCTGGTCAATGCCGACAAGGGCGCCACCGTGTCGGGCCAACACGTCAACATCGGTGAGGAAATCTCCAAGAGCCTGACTGCCGACGGCAGCATGGACTGGCACGTCCTCAGTCTCGACGAGGCACGCAGCGGCGTCGATCACGGCAACTACTACTTCATGCTGGAACTGCCGCCCGACTTCAGCGAGGCCATCGCCTCACCGCTGACCGGAGAACCCAAACAAGCCAATCTGGTTGCCGTCTACAACGACGCCAACAACTACATCTCGTCGAGCATCGGCCGCACCGCCATCGATCAGGTGCTCAACGCCGTTTCGACCCGCATCTCCGGGCAGGCCGTCAATCAGGTGCTTTCCGTGGTGGTCTCGTCCGGTGCCGGCATTCAGCAGGCCGCCGACGGTGCCCGGCAGCTGGCCGATGGCGCGGCCAAGGTCGATGACGGCGCCGGGCAACTGGCCACCGGACTGCACACCGCACGGCCGGGATCTGCGCAACTCGCCACCGGGGCCAAGCAGCTCTCCGACGGCATCAACCAGGCCACCGATCCGCTGCTCACCGTCACCAAAGCCGTCGCGAACATCGGCGGAAGCACCGACAAACTGCAGCAGGGGGCCGAGGCCCTCCGGCAGGCCAACGATCAAATCGACGGCATCGCCAAGGCCCAGGACAGCGCCGCCAATGCGCTCACCGCTGTGATCGACCAGCTTGCCGGGCGCCAGGATCCGGCCGCGAACACCTTGCGTGGGATACAGGATCAGTTGCGAGAGCATCAGTTCACGCCCCAAGTCCGCCAGCAGCTGACCGATGCGGAGAACGCGTCCATCGCGATGACCGAGACCTTGCGCGGGCCCGGCAGCCCCTTGAAGTCCGCGCTCGATCAGGTCGGCGGCAAGGGACAGGAACTCACCAACAAACTCACCCAGCTGCGTAACGGTGCGCAGCAGCTCGCTACCGGCAACGCCCAGCTGTCCAGTGGCATAGCAAAAATGGATGATGGTGCACAGCAATTGAAATCGGGGACCGCGCAACTACGCTCCGGTTCTGCCGAACTGGCCACCAAGCTGACCGATGGTGCCAAACAGGTGCCCACCTGGAGCAATCAGCAAAAGAACGCCATCGCCGACACCATCGGCGGCCCGGTGCACCTGGAGACCGCGCACGAGAACGCCGCGCCCAACTTCGGCACCGGCATGGCGCCCTTCTTCGTTACACTCGCCTTGTTTTTCGGGGCGCTGGTGCTGTGGATGATTCTGCGGCCCTTGCAGACTCGCGCCATTGCCGCCGAGGTACTCCCCCTCCGCGTGGCCTTGTCCAGTTATCTGCCCGCCGCCACGATCGGGATATTCCAGGCCATCATTCTGTACTGCGTGGTGCGCTTCGCCCTTGGCATGCATGCGGCGCACCCGGTCGCGATGCTCGGCTTCATGGTGCTGATCTCCTTCGCCTTCGTCGCCGCAACCCAAGCGATCAACGCTCTGGTAGGTCCGGCAGTCGGCCGCGTACTGCTCATGGCATTACTGATGCTGCAACTGGTCAGCGCCGGCGGTATGTACCCGGTGGAGACCACCTCGAGACCGTTCCAGATTCTTCACAAATACGACCCCATGACATATGGCGTCAATGGATTACGCCAGCTGATCCTGGGCGGTATCGATGGCCGGCTTTGGCAGGCCGTGATCACGCTGCTGTTCATTCTGCTGGGCGGGCTGCTCATCACCAGTCTGTCGGCGCGACGCAATCAGCTGTGGAATCTCACCCGGCTGCTACCGTCTATCAAGATGTAGCTTGCTCGGACACCACGGTCCGACGCCGAGACCTCGTCATGGCGAGGCGGCGCTCGCGGGTCGTCATCGCGCCCCAAACACCGTGTGGTTCATCAGTTCTTATCGCGTGGGCCGCGCAATGCGCGCGTACGGGGCACTCGTTGCAGATCTGCTTCGCCTGCACCTCGTACTGTTTACGCAGGGCGCCGCGTTGAGTTTCGGCGTAGTAGAAGATATCCGTCGAGACTCCGCGGCAGGCCGCTTTCATCTGCCACTCAAGCTCGTCCAACCCCGCTGCCGCGCCGCGAAACTTCGGTCGTGTCATAGCGTTGCTCCAGACCGCTTGCAAGCATTCGGGTGCGTCGATGCCATCCGCATCCACCGAGTCTGGAACCGCAGACCGCCCATACGCGATAGCCACTGTGGACAAATCGCGCCAAGAATTTGATCAGACTGGCTCTAGGATTCGGCGGCTCGGCTCGCTACTATGCGCTCCCGCTGACCGGTTCCACCTCTTCGGCCGGATCCGGCAACCGTCCAGGCAGCGATTGTGCTCGCAGCTGCAATGCCAAGGCAAATTGCGCCGTACCACAGGCTGCCAACCGGATCGCCCATGGCGGTAAGGCCATTAGTGGCCCCGAAATAGTCGGGCAGCGCCGACACCCACAAGACCGTCATTACCGCCAGATAGACCACCGCGTAACCCAGGATGGAGGGATGCGTGACATAGCCGTCCGTGCCCCCGCCACGAAGCGCAAGCCACTGTCTGACCAGGACCGGCACTGCCATCGCCACCAGGGTCAGCAGCTCCGCGGCATACACAACGCCGACCACGGCGGTGCTGTCCGTTATCAGACCCGCGATGGTCGCGGGCATAGGCAGCACTGCGGTGCCAATCGAGGCAAGCAATCCAATAACCACAGTGCGCCAGACGATTTGTCCGCCGGTGAAGGATCTTCCTTCATCCACGTGGCGGCCCACGAAAAGCTGTGCACAAAACGCCAAGGACATCGGCCACAGCGCAGCGAAGACAACGACACTGCCCATCGGCACCGAATCGAAGAACGGCTTGTTCAACGGATTGTCCAGAGTCCATTCCCACCAACGTAATTGCGGACCGAGATGGTCGAAAATCTCGTAAAAGGCGTGGTGCACCAGCCCCACACAGGCCGCCCCCACCAGCACGCCGTAACGGCGAAAGACTCCGAGAGTTCTGACAATCTCAAAGGCCACGGTGGCCATCATCGGGTAGATCGCAATGATGTACAGAGGTAGTCGGCCCCACAGAAAATCCACGGTGAATACGTTGTGCGCGAACATCGTGTCCACGTGCTCACTGATGCCGAACGGCCCTGGAAAATACAGGGGCGGCTCGATGATCAAGAGATAGGCGATCGCTCCGAACCACACCGCGATGTTCGTCGGATCGTTATGACGGCGCAGCCGAATGATCGCGTAGAACAGCGCCAGTATGGCGCCGCCGATCACGGTCAGCTCCAGGACCGGCAGCGTCCAGTTCTCGAGCGAGGACGGGTTGCGCAACACGGCGATGCCGCCCGCGGTGTCGCACGAGAAGCCCAACCGCGCCGCCAGATCGGCGAAAGTCGGCGTACAAAGATCAGACATCGTCAGACTCCCACTCCCGTCGCCTTGCCGGCGGTGTACCACTGAGTGACCTCGTAGCCGGCCTCGTACCGGGCGAACCATTCGTCGGCCAGTGCCGGCAACTTCTCGTGCGCCGGGTTATGGCCTGGAATCTGACTGCGCACCGCACCCGACATCGCCACCACGACTTCGCGCGCCGGTAAGTGTCTGAACGCGTTTTCGATAGGACCGTCATTCGGCGCATCCACGAACGGGAGACGTTGGAGCAATGACTTTTTGCGTGCCTGCATGCCGAACATCGACAGGGCGTCGACCTTGCGATCTTCGAGGGGGACGTGTTTGTTGAAACCTTCACAGGCGATGCGCAGCACCGACCAGACGTGCCTGAAGATCGACGGCGCCATCCGCATGCGGTACCAGGGATCGTTGACTACCGCGTCATAGATGATCAGTGCCGAGCTGCGATGCTCGACCTCTTCGACAAAGTGCCAGAGGAACAACGAGGCCACCCGATCATCGCCGGGGGCGAAGAGCGTGTCGTCGTGATCGAGCATCAGCTTGAACACCGGCGTGAACGTTGCCTCCAAATCGGCGGTGTACGCCAGCCGATACTTCAAGGGCTTGTTCGCGGTGAGGTCATCGAAGGAGGCGATCACCTCGTCCAGGGTCTCCTTGAGCCCCGGATAACTCTTGATCAGACCCTTCGCATGTTGGCGGTGGCCCATGGAGTGCTGGCCCTCCTGCCGCACAAACGCATCGGCCTCTCCGGCGATCACCGGATCGGCGATCAGCGGCATCGCTTCGGGAATCATCTGGCCGATCATCTTCTCGAATGCGATCGCCAGGAAGGAAACCGCATTGGCCATGCTCGAAAAGGCCGGATTGGACTCGTTCCATAGGAACGGGACGTGGTGATCGGCGAAGGCGAACCGCAATTTGCGCACGATCAGTTCCGTCATGAAGGCACCTCGCTTGAACATACAATAAGACAATTACTTGTTTCTCTGTATGATTACGGGACGGATCCGCCGATGTCAATGGCGATATGCTGCATGGATGCCGACGCCCGGGGAGCCCAGCGATGGCGCGTAGGCGGGGATGGGATGGACAGCCACCCAGCAGTGACGAGGAAGCGGCCGAGCGGATCGTCGCCGCAGCGGTGAAACTGATCGGCGAGACAGGCTCGGCCGTGAGCCTTGCGGACGTGGCAGCCGAACTGGGCGTCATTCGGCAAACGGTCTACCGGTATTTCCCCACGGCCGACGCCCTCATGCATGCCGCTTCCCTCGCCTCGGTCGACGGCTTCCTGGACCGACTCACCCACGTGGTGCGGGGCATCACCGATCCCGCGGAGGCGCTCACCGAGGGCGTGCTCTACACCTTGGAAGAAGTCACTCGCACACCACATTTGGGCATCATGATGTCCGAACCGTATGCCCATTCTCATACCAGCGACATGACATCGGACGAAGCTCAGGCATTCGGCCTCCGCATGCTCGACCGATTCGACGTCGACTGGGTCCAGTACGGATACGACGACGCGGCCAAGCGCGAACTCGTCGAGTTCGCGCTCCGAATCATGCTGTCGTTCTTTGTCTCACCCAACGAAGCAACCCGGTCTCGCGACGAGCTCCGCAGCTTCCTCAAGCGGTGGCTCGGCGGCGCCGTGCTGGCGCAAGGACGCTGACGGCGCATCGATCTCACCCAATTAATCACGATATCCGTTACCAATAAACGGTTCTATCGCCTTTCACAATCAGTCGGCCGGCTCTACCTTCGCGTTATGAAGTCAATCAATCGACGCACGGTGCTCGGCGGAGTCGGCGTCGCCGGGGTTGCGGCCGCTGCCGGCGCCGGCACCGACTGGGCGTTTTCGCCCCCTCGCTCCCATGACAATCCAGAGGACGTAACCGTGACCGATGACGCCGCTCGCTTCGGCGACCCTAGGCTCCCCGCCGAACTGAACACCGCCCAGCCGCATCTGTTTCACCTCGGTGCGCTCGCACCACAAACTTTCGACGGCGGTGACCTGAGACAGGCTCACGAAGGCAACTTTCCCATCCTCACCGGACAGCAGGCGAGCGTCGTCATGGTGACCTTGCAACCGGGCGGAATCCGGGAACCACATTGGCATCCGAGCGCCTGGGAGATCAACGTCATAACCAGCGGCGTGGCCACATGGACCCTGTTGGATCCCATGGGCCATAGCGAAACCTTCGATGCCCACGTCGATGACGTCGTCTTCGCACCGCAGGGATCGTTGCACTATTTCGAGAACAAGGGCCCCGACGACCTCAAACTGCTCATCGTGTTCAACGCCAGTACCGCAGAAGGCAAGGACGACATCGGAATTGGTGCCTCGATCAGCAAGCTACCGCCCGATGTGCTGTCAGCCGTCTTCGGAGTGCCGACCGAAACCTTCGCGAAGTTCAAGAAGATCAACGAATCCGTCACCATTCTGCGCAGGCCACAGACGTAGCCGCCCATTGCGTGTTCGACCTCGCTAGCCTTACTCCCCGACAGCGTCGGTTCGGCTATGGGAGCAGAAGGTGTCCACACCCCGGCGTCGGCGCGTGTCGTTGAAGACCCGACGCGCTTTGGTTTTGAGCCATCGCTGGATTGGCCTCATCTGTGGGCTGCTGGTGGTGATCGTCAGCACGAGCGGCGCACTACTGGTCTACCAACCGGAGCTGGTCCGGGCGTTGCATCCAGAGATGTTCCACAGCACCCCTACCGACAACCCGGTCGGCTTCACGCGGGCAATCGCCGAAGCACGATCGCAATACCCCGGCATACAGCTCGCGAGCGCATCCCTCAAGGACGGCGTGTATCTACTGCGTGCATCGTCGGAAACACATGACACATTCTTCGTCGACGCCGGAACCGGCGTCCTGAACGGGCGACTGGATCTCGGCGCGGGCATCCTCGGCTTCCTGGTCAACATGCACGACTGTGGTTTCACCTGCGAGGGCTATAGCGGATACCTACCGTTCCTCGCGCAACCGTGCCCGCTGGGAAAACTCGGCGCCTTCTCTGGGCTCTCATGGGGATCGGCGCTACTCGCATGTGCGGCGGCCGTTCTGTTATTGCTCGTGTTGCCCGCTCCATTCATCTGGTGGAAGGCAATCCGAAAGCTACGCAACGCCTTACGCGTTCGCTGGGGCTCCGGGCGCTTCGCTCGCGATTTCGACCTGCACGCGATCATCGGCATCGTGGCCACGGTGCCGCTGCTCATTTGGGCAGCGACCGGATTACAGTTCGAAGCCCCGGGCCTCACCACTCTGTGGTACTCGCTGACCGGAGGACACCCCGCCGAACGGACATCTACCGCGAGCCGTGGCGTCGAGGATGTATCCGTCGGCCAAGCAATTTCCGCGGCCGCCAGCCACTTTCCCGGGGCTGAGGTGACTTGGGTCGGACTCCCAGACGAGGAGAACCCGTACTACCGGATCGACTTGCTGGACCCCGACAGTCCGGATCTGCGGGCACACAGCCTCAACTACCACGGTAATAGATCGGTCGGCGTAGACGCCCATGACGCCGCCCATGTACAAATCCTGCGCGCAAGACCAATGAGCGTATCCAACGCAATCGCCGACGAATGGGCTGGTCCCGCAGCTCATTTCGGACTCGCTGTCAACGGCTATTGGCGTGCGATCTGGTTCGTCCTCGGCCTGACTCCCCTGCTGCTGGCGCTTACCGGCATCAGTACCTGGCAGTGGCGCCGAAGAGCGCGGTCACGGGCAGCCGTCAAGATCGCACGGGTTCCCGCCGCGGCCGGGCCAACACCCGCGTCGGCCACCAGAACCACGTCCCCAGCAGCCGAACAAGCGCGGGCACGATAAACGAACGCACAATCAGCGTGTCCAACAATAGGCCAATGCATACGGTGGTTCCCACCTGACCGATGGTTCGCAGGTCGCTCGCCAACATTGCCAACATGGTGAACGCGAAGACCAGCCCCGCGGAAGTGACCACACCTCCGGTACTTCCAAGCGCCCGTATCAACCCGGTGTTCAGTCCGGCGTCGGTTTCCTCTTTGAGCCGGGCGATCAATAGCAGGTTGTAGTCCGAACCCACAGCCACCAGGATGATGAAGGTCAACGGCAGGATGAGCCAGTGCAGGGGCAGCCCGACGAGGTGCTGCCAGATGAGCACCGAAAGCCCGAAGGCCCCGGCGAACGAAAAGGCCACCGTACCGATAATCACGAAGGGCGCCACCAGGCTTCGTGTGATGACCATCATGATCAAGAAGATCAGAGTGAACGCGGCGATCGCCGCGATCAGGAGATCAGACGCCGCGTACTGCTTAATGTCCTTGTTGTTCGAACCGGCGCCACCGATGTATACCTGCGCACCGGCCAGCGAAGTCTCCTTCAGCGCCGTCGTAATGGCATCGGGAAAGTCGTTCACGTGCTCGATGCCCTCGGGCCCCATGGCGTTGCCCATGTGGGTGACGATGAAGCGAGCGGCCTTGCCGTCCGGCGACATCATCAGCGTCATACCGGTTTTGATGTCCTCGTTGTCGAAGGCTTCGTGCGGGATGTAGAAGAAGTCGTCACTGCGAGACGCGTCAAAGTCGTTACCCACGTTGATCATGTCGTCGAAGGTCTGGTCCGTCGCGGTGGCCTGCAGGTTCGTCTGACCGTAGGTGTTGACGATGAGGGCCTGTAGGGCCTCTTGATCATTGGCGGTGAGCTTCAATAGCGCCACCATCTGCGGGAGAAGCCTGTCCACCACTTCCAGCGAGCCCACCGCGTCCTTGATGTCGGCTGCGAGCTTGTCGATGCTGTCCAGCATGTCGAACAGCGACCTGAAGGACTGGCAGACGGGAATGTCGAAACAGTGCGGCTCCCAGTAGAAGTAGTTGCGCAGTGGTCGCATGAAATCGTCCAGGTTAGAGACCTTCTCGTTCATGTCCTGAGTGACCTGCTGCATGTCTTCCATCGTCACGACGGTGTTGTGCATCTCGTCCGCCAGCTGTTGCGTCAGGTCGGTGGTCTGTCGCAAGACCGCGACCGAGTGCGCCATGATCTGCGCTTGCCTATCGGTATTGGCGTTCTGCGCCTTGGTGAAAGGAAGCTGCTGACCGTTCCCGCTCCCCTGGGTGGTAAACAGGTACGGCAACGAGGCATGCTCGAGCGCGCGGCCCATGGGTCTGGTGATGCTCTGCACCATCGCCACACCCGGAAGCCGCACGAGGCTCTTCGACACACGGTCCAGGGAAATGAAATCGGCCGAGTTGCGCATGTCGTGGTCCGACTCGACCATGAGCATCTCGGTGAACAGCTTGCTTGGCGGAAAGTGGCGGTCGGCGGCCGCGAAACCCTGCTTGGCCGGAGCGTCCGGCGGTTGGTACGCACGATCGTCGTAGTTCACTTGGTATGTCGGCACAAACACCGCGCCAACGAGTACTGCTGCGGCACTTGCCACCAGGATCGGCTTGGGCCAGCGCACCACGCTTGCCCCGATGCGGCGGTACAGGCGGGCCTTGACCCTGCGCTTGGGGTCGAAGAGACCGAACAAGCTGCCCAAGTGCAGCAAGGCCGGCCCCAGGGTGAGGGCGGCCGCAATGGTCAAGAGCATCGCGATGGCGACCGCGGGGCCCATGGTGTGGAAGTAATTGAGCCGCGCGAAACTCAGACACAGCCCGGCTCCCGCGATCGTCAGGCCCGAGCCGATGATGACGTGGGATACGCCCCGGTACGCGGAGTAGAAGGCGTCCTCCCGGTCCAAGCCCGCATTGCGCGCCTCGTGGTACCGGCCCAACAGGAAGATTCCGTAATCGGTCCCCGCCCCGAGCGTCAGCGCGATCACGATGTTGACGGCGAATGAGGACAGCTCGATGTAGCCGAAGTGCCCGAGAGTGGCGACAACTCCCCGGGCGACCAGCATTTCGACCAAAACCCCGAACAGCGGCACCAGCATGGTGGTGACGGAGCGATACACCATCAACAACATGAAGATGATCAGGAAGATCGTCACGATGGTGATGTTGTTCAGGCTCGAGTTCGCGACGCTCAGGGTGTCGGAGGCAAGAGGCGCGGCACCACTGACATAGACCTTGAGTCCGCGCGGCGGTGTGTCCTTGTCGATCGTCTCCTTGATCGCTTCCACCGACTTGTTCGCCTGCGTTTGACCGATATCGCCGGCCAACCGCAGCAGCACGAACGCCGACTTGCCGTCCAGGCTCTGCGCACCGGCAGCCGTGATCGGCTTGCCCCACGTATCCATCACGTACTGAACGTGTTCGGTGTCGCTCTTGAGCCTGCGCACCAGATCGTCGTAGTACTGATGATCGGAGCCGTCGAGCGGCCGATCGGCTTCCAGCACCAGCATGGTCAGGCTGGTGGATGTGGACTCCTGGAACTTTTCACCGATATGCAGCATCGCCCGCTGGGACGGGGCATAGTGCGGGATCATCGGGCCCGCGAGCTCCTCGGCAACATCTTCCACATGTGGCACAAACGTATTCGTCGTCACCGCGACTATCGCCCAGAACACGACGATAGGCACCGCGAGAACACGCACCATCCGGGGAATGAGGGGCCGCTTCACGCTGTGCTTGCTCTGCTCACTCATGCCGATTTCACCCTGCACATCACGTTCGCGTCGGCATGATCATCTGACATTTGATCGCGGACAACATCATTCACACGAATCCGGCAGCCGACTTGGCCGCCACGCACCTGCACCGAAATGCTGCCCGACACCACAGTGAGCGTGGTGGTCTCGGTATGCGACCACGGCAGCGTCGTCACATTCTCTTGATGGGGATGCCCGTCGATGTCGACATAGCTCAGCATGCCGCCCTCCCCCGGCGCACCGAACACCTCATAGGTGAGCGTCTTGGGCGTGAATTCCGGCGGTGCCTGCGGCTGGTTGACTGTGATCACCGGCTCTGGCGCGGACATCTGGTGCACCTTCCACATCGACACCGACGCGACTCCGAGCGCGATTGCGGCGACCAATGGCATCCAGGCTCGGGCTAGGGCCGTTCTGCCAACCGAACGTGGACTCACCCAACCACCTTCCCCGACCTCACCACACCACAGATGTCAATTGAATTGACATTAGTACGGTCGAGAATGCTATCAGCCGAACCTGGGAATGCATGCTCCACCGCGACCTCACGAAATATCCATCAGACAGGCGGCACGGATGCTCGAGGCAGCCGCCCTTTCAGGCGCCTCATACGCAGCACCTGTGCGGTGATATTTATGGACGAGACCATCGGGATCACCCCGAGAAATGTTCGCTCCGACGGGGTTGCCCCATGGAGCTGTTCAAGACTGCCGAGAACATAGAAACAGCCCAGGCTGAAAATGGTCGCCGGAATCGAGAACGCCCACAACGACCCCCGATCGGCTATCGCCTGGCGAGCGAAACTCAGTTCGTCTGTCGACATCTGTTCGCGTTTTCGGACCTTACTCAGCACGAACGGGTATCCGCCGACGCTGTGCGCCAGCGGCGAGACTGCCCGCTTTCTGAGACGCGCGGTGTACACGGACATGCACGTGGCGAAGACCAGCAGAGCCACGAAGGCGAGCACCGCCAGGTTTCCGAACAGGTGCCAATTGTGCCCTAGGAAGTTCCAGTTCATTGCGCCGTCCCTTCACCCCGCTGCCGAGGAATTTCCTTGCAGATACTCGGGGTTTCCCGTGAGCAAGTCAAGGTCCCTGACACAGCGTCGGCTCACCGCGGTATCCCCGATCGGCGCGCCACCTGTGTGCTGTACTGGCGAGATGCCCGAGTCTGACGAGCTCAACGCGGTCGTCGACGCCGCCGTCGAACAGGTGCTGCTCGGGGGACCGCGTAGATACACCCGCTCACAGGTGTCCCAGCTGTCCGGGGTACCGGTCGAGCGCGCCCGCACGCTATGGGTGGCACTCGGCTTCGCGGCCGCGGACAGCGACGACGAGGTCGCGTTCACCGACGCCGACGTCTCCGCTATCCGCACCTTCGCGGCGCTGGGCAGCGCGACGGCGGCCAACCAACAGAGCCAGATCGCCGCGGCCCGCACCCTGGGGCAGGCCATGGCCCGCTTGGCCGAGTGGCAGGCAGACCTGCTGACTCGCGAGGTGGGCGGACGCCTCGCGGCCGAAGGTGACGATGCATCCGCCGAGTCCAGCGCGAACGCCGCCACGCAGACGATTGCGACCCTGACGGCGTTGCAGAACTACGCGTGGCAGCGACATCTAGCCGCCGCACTGCATCGCGCAAACGAAACGGGAAGCACCACAAGACAGTTGCTTGTCGGCTTCGCAGACATGGTCGGCTACACCCGGCTCTCGCGCCATCTGGATCCCGATGAACTGGCCAGTCTGCTGGAGACATTCGAGACCGCTCTCACCGAGGCGATCACCACCCACGGGGGCTGGGTGATCAAGAACGTCGGCGACGAGGTCATGTTCGCGGCGGCAAGCGCCGCCGCGGGCGCGCGCATCGCAGTCGCTATGAACACGGCGATCACTGAAGCCGCACAAACCATTCCGGACATGCCTCAGATACGCGTGGGACTTGCGTATGGCCAGGTACTGAGTCGCTTCGGCGACCTCTACGGCACAGTGGTCAATATTGCCGCGCGACTGACCGGCGTCGCGCGTCCCGGCACCATACTGCTCGACGACGGGGCGGCCGCCGCCCTAGGTGACGACGGCGAGTTCTCCCTCCGCCATCTGCGCGGAGTGCGCGTCAAAGGCTTCTCCCGCTTGGGCTCGCACGTGTTGCGCGCGCGGAAACGCTGAACAGATACGGAAGGGGTTAGAGTCGCGGCGTGCCCAGAATCAGCGCCTCTTCCGTCGAAGAGCATCGCGAGCAGGTGCACCGTCGGGTCTTCCAGGCTTTCGCCGATTTGATGTCGGAGCAGAGTTTCGACGCCATCACCATGGCTAAGCTGGCCACGGCAGCGGGAATTGGGCGCACGGCGATCTACCACCATTTCGCCGACAAGGAAGCCGTCATAGTCGAATTCGCCTCGCATGAGACAAGCCGATACCTCGAAGGTCTCCGCGCGGCACTGTCCGATATCAGCGACCCGGCACAACGATTGAGCGTCTACATCCGCCATCAGCTCGAGGCCGGTCAGCAGTTCCATATGGGGTTGGGCAATCAGCTCTACGGGACGCTGTCCCGGGACGCCGCAGTGGCCATCCGGGAGCATGTGGTCGCCGTCGAGGAAGTGCTACTCGAAATCCTGCGGGACGGGGTGGCCGCAGGGACCTTCGTCGTCGAGGATCGGGCTGCGACGATCTCTTTGATCCACGCCTGCCTGGCGCCGCGACACCTGCCCATCGAGGCTATTCAGCGCTTTGTACTGCGCGCATTGGGTGCAACACCGTAACCCCCACTCCACCTCGGCCACGTGCTAGGTTTCTGACAGCTTGTCAATATGATCCTGACAGGCTGTCACATAAACCTCGAGGTCAGGAAGTCCGCCACATGAACGTCAGCTCTTCCACGGTTCCCGAATCGTTGTCACTGGCGATGCGTGACGGATCGCGTGCCGAACACGATGCCGCCGAGCAGTCGCCGTTCATCTCCGAACTGCTTGCCGGCCGGGTCAACACCGACGGATACGTCGACTACCTCATGCGGTTACAGATGATCTACACCGCCATCGAAGACGCGGTGCGCACACACCGCGAGGATCCCCTGGTGGCGGCGGTCTATGACCCGGTTTTGGAGCGCCACCACGCGCTCGCCGCAGATCTGGAGCACTGGGCGCCCGGCACCCGGCGGCAGGTGAATTCGGCTGCGGCGCAGGCCTACCAAGATCGCATAGCCAAGGCCGACTGGACTGGAGCGCTCGTGGCGCACCACTATGTTCGATACCTGGGCGATCTCTCGGGCGGTCAGGCTATCGGGCGCATGCTCGACCGCGCATTCGGCCTCGGCGGGGCCGGACTCTCGTTCTACGACTTCCCCATGCGCCCGAAGCCGTACAAAGACGCGTACCGCGCGCGCCTGGATGAGCTAGGACTGAGCCCGCGAGAGAACGTTCGGATAGTGGACGAGGTCAAGATCGCGTTCGGCCTCAATCAGGCCGTCTTTGACGAATTGTCGGACAATCTGACCGCCTACCGGCGCTGAAAGCGGCCGGCCACATTCGGCGCGCAAATTTGAGTAATGGACGATGCACAATCTCGCCTAAATACTTGTGCGCGAGATTCCCATTTAAATGTATTTACGTAACCAAACTTTCTTGGTTATTTATAAAGGGATTTCTTGCGCCAAAAGCAGATTCTTACGGCACGAGAAGCTCGCCACGGACACGTTCTGATCACGGTCTTGCATCCCCGAAAGGAGCGCCCGCATGTAACCAGAACCGCCCTGTGAGCTGGTAGTTAACAATAAGAATCCGCTAAGCCCGCCGCCTGGCTGAAACCCCCAAAGTCACGGACGCAGCCCTTTTTCCGTATCAGCTTCATAAACTGCCGTATCTGGCCTGGACGCAATTTATAGAGAGCCCTAAAGTTCAACCAGAGAATTTCATCCGCGTGATTTACACGCACAAGCTAGGGAGTCGGGTCGGTGGCGATCAACTTTGATCGAGTGGTTGTTCAAATAATTGCCGGCGCTGGTTTTGGCGTGGCTGCCATGGTGTTGAGCCCCCATGCGACCGCCGCACTGGAGATCGGCGGGCAGTACTCCATAGAGGACGGTGCGGGCGGCTCCGGTAAGGGCGCACTGATTGGTGGCCCCGCCGCCGGAGCGGCACCGGTGGCCGGTGTGCCGATCCTGCCGGGCCCCGTCGCGGCACCCGCCGCGCCGGTAGTTCCGGCCGCACCTGTTGTGCCTGCGGCACCGATTGTCCCTGCCGCGCCGGTGGTTCCGGCAGCACCCGCGGTGGTTCCGGCCGCGGCGGCGCCTCTAGACGGTGCCGTGGCCGCGGGGCCGGTCGGCGGCAAGGGTGCACCCGTTGGTGCTACGGTTCCGGGCGGCCCGACGCCGGGCGTACCGACTCCTGCTGGCCCGCAAGGCTAATCACCAGTTCCATATCTTCGATGATGCCGAGGCTCCCGAAAGGAGCCTCGGCATCATCGCTATTCGGCGCGGTTACTCCTGCACGACCACTGGGTCGCCGATGTTGACATTGTTGAAGTACCACTCGGCGGCGGCCGGGGGCAGGCTGATACAGCCGTGGCTGACGTTCTCATAGCCCATCGCCGGAACGGCCCACGGGGCCGAATGTACAAAGAGGCCGCGGGTGGTGAAACGAACGGCGTTCTCGACATCGATCTTGTAACCGTCAGGGGCGGTGACCGGAATACCCACACTGCTCGAATCCATCAGTACGGAGCGTTCTTTTCCCAACACCGAGTAGGTACCCAGCGGCGTCGGGTACTCCGGCCGGCCCATCGAGGCGGGGAAGACGCCCTCCTCACCCAGCCGCGGAAGATGGTGCGGTGCAGGTAATCCCGCCGCTCCATCGGATGGCCTGCGCCACACACCTTCATAGGACACCGTGAAGGTGTGCCGCGAGACGCTCGCGATGCCGATCAGCGCCGGGCCCGTCGAAATCTCCGCGGGCTTGCCGCCAACCATCAGTTTGATAGTGCTGTGCGGCGGCCAGAACCTGTCCGGACTCCACTGCACGGCATTGTTATCCAGCCATTCGTACCTACCTGTCATGGGCGGTGTCGATGTGATGCCCAGCGCACGTTCGGCAGCTCCTCGGTCGGCTACGGGTTCGTTGAATGTCACCACCACCGGGTGTGCGATACCCACCCGCCTATCCGGCATTGGCGCAATGGATCTGACGCTCATATCAAGCGGCAGGCTCACGGCCGTGGTCTCAACTCCTACCACGTGCCCGGCCAGCGCCGCTTCGACAACAGACACCGCCACAACCATGTGAAGAACTGCCCTCATCGGCCCGACCCCTCTGGGATGACTACTTCGTCATTTGACGATGTGATCGTAAGGACGCGTCAGCACCCGAAGTAGCGGGCGCGCTTGCCATTTCGGTAACGCGTTGCCCACGTTTTGATAACGAAAATCGCAGCCCATCGAGCCCGCTAACTGGTCTCGCAGGCACCCCAAATTGTGGGGCTTCAGCTGGCGTTTTCCGGAGCTATGAGCGCTGTCAACAGCGGGGCTACCAGCGCGACGATGTCGTCGTCGCTGGCGCCCGCCAGATCCGGCAGGCGAAGCAGATAGCGCTGGCTCGCGACAACCATCAACACGGCGCTCAACAACGCCGCTCGCAGCCGCGCGTCCGGCTGATCGATAGTCGCTGCCACCGAGCTCACCGCGTGATCGGTTACCTGCTCGCGCAACAACTCCAAGGCATCGTCGCTGGTCATGCTGTTACGCAGTAGCACGGCCATCGGACCAGCCGGCTCGGCCGCCCAACCCGAGAGTAAGCCACGCAAATAGTTCTCCGCCGTTACCGCAAGGTCCGGCACGGTCAGCTCATCAACCGGGATTCGCCACTGGACGGCCTCCCGGAAAGGGTTGCTCGTACTCCCGAAGTACTGAGTGACCGATGACTTGTCCACATCGGCCACCGCCGCGATGCCACGAATCGTGGCCTTCACGTAGCCAACCTCGGCGAACACCTGCCGGCGCTTCGGCACTAAGGCGGCAACTCCTCGCGTCTTGTTGACTACCGGCCTGCGTTACGCGCCAGATCGATCGCGAACTGATTCACGAAGGTGCCTGCCCTCGGGTCTCCACGGTCGCACGAGCCGTCGGACTCACCGGGACGCTTAACCCACAGGTAGGCATCGGCATTCGGACTCGCGGTGGCGGTGGTGGGCGGGGTACCGAGCGCACGACCACTCGGGTTGCACCAATAGAGCGCATCGGAAGTGGGGCCGGCGCCATTGCGCGAGGTATCGATCACGTAATGCGCACCGTTCGTCATCCCCGAAATCGCATCGCCGTAACCGATCTCCTCGTCGGTGGTGAAGAAGTTCGCGGTGTTGAGGCTAAAGCCCCGCGCCTTGCTGACGCCTACCTCATTGAGCCGGGCGGCCATGACATCGGCGCTCACCCAACGTGAGTGGCCACCGTCGATGTAGAGGGCGGTGGCCGGATTCCGGGTCAGTGTGTCGACGGCATAACGCATCAGATCAAAGCGCTCTTGGCGCTGGGCCCCCGAGAGGCAATCAGCCATCGCGAGCGCGTCGGGCTCGAGAATGACCACCGCGGGCCCGGCCCCGATGGCGGCGGCCACACCGTCGATCCATCCTTTATATGCGTCGGCCGATCCGAAGCCCCCGGCGGCGAAGCTGCCGCAGTCGCGGTGCGGGATGGCGTAGAGAGCCAACACGGGTGTGGCACCGGAGGCCTGGGCCGCGCTGATGTACTTCGCATCCACGCTCGGGGATGAGACGTTGTCCATCCAATACGCCTGTGGTGTATTGGCGATGGACGTCAGCTCGGGGCTGCCCGCGCCTTGTGCGGCACGCATGGCCGCCGAGTTGGGATTGACGTAGAACCCTTGGCCATCCAGCGGGTTGTCCGCCTCTGCCACCGGGCCCAAGAAGATACCCAGGCTCAACACGGCCAAACAGGGAGCAATCCATCGCGCAACAGCACCAACAGCTGAGGAAATCACCTCAGAAAACTAGCGGCCACCGATCATGATCGCCAGTCGCCCCCGGGATTGTCGTCATCGACTACCTGAGCATGGTGTGCGCGGGATCGTCTACTTCCTGCTGGTCTTCACATGCACCCAGCTCGTTGATCAGCACACAGCTATCGCCGCCGGTCTGTTCACCGGGAGTATCCCGAATGCAGTCGCCGACCGCATTCTCCTCTTCGCACATCACGCGGATTTGCGGCATCACATCCGTCGCGGGAGTTAAAATCTGAGAACCGCTCACCATTGCTATCGCACAAGCGCCTGCAGCGATTCCTCTGAAAATGGCCACCATGGTGCACTCCCTTCCTTCCGTGGGCACAACCCCTGACAACGATTTCTCGACGGAGTGCTCGGGAGTCGGTGGTCAACGGTCTATCTTCGAGTTTACGACCGCCGGAACGTCGGGGAACGTGATCTTGGTAATCCGGGTGCTGGGCACCCGTCATATCTGAGAAACCGGGTGTTACCCCGGGAGCCGCTAGACAACGGCGTCCGTCGGCACCGTCGCGGCGCGCTAATGTGCTCTGGTCGCCATCAGCGAACATGCCGATAGAAAAGTTGGACACATTCATGACTGCACCAGTAGACGGGTCGGCGCTCGAAGCGCGAGTCGGCCACTACTACCAGATGGACAACCCTTACCTGGTTGGCCGGGAGAAGGTACGCGAGTACGCCCGTGCCGTGCAGGACTACCACCCCTCACACTGGGATGCCGCCGCCGCAGCGGACCTGGGCTACTCGGGTGTGGTGGCGCCACTGACGTTCACTTCGACCCCCGCCATGGCCTGTAACCGCCGCATGTTCGAGTCGGTGGTGGTCGGATACGACACTTATTTACAGACCGAAGAGGTCTTTGAACAGCACCGCCCGATCGTCGCCGGGGACGAACTGCATATCGACGTGGAGCTGACGTCGATCCGCCGAGTGGCGGGCCGCGACCTGATCACCGTGACCAACACCTTCACCGACATGGCCGGGGAGCGGGTACACACCCTGCACACCACCGTTGTCGGGATCACCGCCGATGAGATCAGTCCGGGGACAATGGCCGCCGTGCAGAAGGCGATGATGCACGACGTCGACTTCTCCGGAATCGGCGCACCCGGGGACTCCTACATCAAGACGGTCCGGCCCGCGGGCGAAGTGCGCGTGGCCCAGGACACCGCCCGAAATCCGGGGACGCCGTCGTTCGATGACGTGAAGGTGGGCGACGAGCTTCCGGTGCACCACACCCGCTTGTCCCGGGGCGATCTGGTCAACTACGCCGGCGTGGCAGGCGACGCCAACCCCATCCACTGGGACGAGGAGATCGCCAAGCTGGCAGGGCTGCCCGATGTGATCGCACACGGGATGCTCACCATGGGGCTCGGTGCCGGGTTCTTCTCCGCGTGGTCGGGCGATCCCGGTGCGGTGACTCGTTACGCGGTGCGTCTTTCCGCGCCGGCGATCGTCTCGGCTGCCGAGGGCGCGGATATCGAATTCGGCGGCAAGATCAAGTCACTCGACCCTCAGACTCGCACCGGCATCGTCGTTGTCACCGCGAAGGCCAGCGGTAAGAAGATCTTCGGACTCGCGACGATGAGCGTGCGCTTCAGCTGAGCGGACGGGGCATGTCGGCCTACCGCTCCGTGACACAGCCGTTGTCGACAGCCCAGGCTCGGTCCAACCGAACGTTCTGCAACATCCGGCGATCATGTGTCACCAGCAACAGCGCGCCGTCATAGGTTTCCAGCGCCTGCTCAAGCTGCTCGATCGCGGCCAGGTCCAAGTGGTTTGTCGGCTCATCGAGCACCAACACATTTGTGCCACATGCCTGTAGTAGCGCCAGGCCCGCCCGGGTGCGCTCACCGGGCGACAGCTCATCGACGGTGCGCTCCACATGGTCTGCGCGCAGCCCGAATTTCGCGAGCAGGGTTCGCGCGTCGGCGGTCGACCATGCCGGCACTCTCTGCTCGAAGCGATCCACCAGCCGATCGGTGCCGGTGAAATCGGCACGTGCCTGGTCGATCTCGCCGATGGCGACGTTCGCACCCAGACTCGCACGACCCTCGTCGGGCTGCTGGCGGCCCAAGAGCAGCCGCAACAACGTGGACTTCCCTGCCCCGTTGGGACCGGTGATACCGATTCGCTCGCCCGCGTCGACCTGAAGCGATACCGGGCCAAGGACGAACTCCCCTTGCCGCACAACGGCATTCTCGAGAGTGGCTACGACCGCACTCGATCTGGGCGCGGCACCGATCGTGAATTCGAGCACCCACTCCTTCCGGGGTTCGACGACCTCCTCAAGGCGGGCGATCCGGCTTTCCATCTGACGCACCTTCTGCGCCTGCTTCTCACTGGACTCGGAGGCCGCGCGGCGGCGGATCTTGTCGTTGTCCGGGGCCTTGCGGATCGCGTTGCGGACGCCCTGGCTTGACCACTCCCGTTGAATCCGGGCGCGCGCGACGAGGTCCGCCTTCTTCTCGGCAAACTCTTCGTACTGCTCGCGCCGGTGTCGTCGAGCGACCGCACGCTCTTCCAAATAGCTCTCGTATCCGCCCCCGAAGACGGTGGTCCGGTTCTGTGCCAGGTCCAATTCGAGAACGTGGGTGACGCTGCGGGCCAAAAACTCACGATCGTGACTCACCAGCACCACACCACCGCGCAGATCCCGGACAAAGTCCTCTAGCCGTGCCAGCCCGTCGAGGTCGAGATCGTTGGTCGGCTCATCGAGTAACACGACGTCGAACCGCGACAACACCAACGCCGCCAAACCGACACGTGCGGCTTGCCCACCCGACAGAGAAGTCATCAGGGTCGACGCCGGTCGCACCGTGTCCGGGCCGAGGCCCACGTCGTTCAGGACCGCGGGCACCCGGTCCTCGAGGTCGGCTGCGCCGCAGGCAAGCCAGCGATCAAACGCGACAGAGTATTCATCTGCCAGGTCTGCGCGGCCCTGCACCTGGTCTGCCAATGCCGCCGCAGCCGATTCCATCGCCTCCGTTGCCGCGATGCATCCCGTGCGGCGCGCGATGTAGGCGGCCACCGTTTCTCCCGGTATGCGTTCATGCTCCTGTGGCAGCCACCCGATGAACGCGTCGCCGGGCGCGACGCCGACCGTTCCGGAGAGCGGTTGGAGGTCCCCTGCCAGGATTCGCAGCAGGGTGCTTTTTCCGGCGCCATTGGCACCCACGACTCCGACCACATCACCCGGCGCCACGGTCACATCGAGGCCCTCGAAGAGGGTGCGGTGCGCGAAACCCCCGGCCAGGTTCTTCGCGACAAGTGTTGCCGTCATCGGCTCATCGTTCCATCACCATCTGGCGGTAGAACCCGCGCACACCGGCGCTCCCGGGTTGTTAACATCACGCCGTGCACCACTCGTCGGCACCCGGCCGGCACAGCGGATCATCTCTCGTATCGCGGCGCGACGCCCTCCGATACGTCTTGACCGCACCGCTGCTCGCGGGCCTGCCGGTTTTCGCCGCGCCGCAAGCAGCTGCGGATGGCCTGCGCCTGATCGACTTCACCGAGCGCCTGGTCACGCCCGAGCAGATCAAAGCGGCTGGCTACGCGGGCGCACTCGTCTACGTATCCGAGTTGCGGCCGGGTGCGGACTTCGATTTCAAACCCGTCACCCGTGACTATGCCGACGGGCTGCGTGCGGCTGGTTTGCACATCGTCAGCTGCTATCAGTACGGCAAGCCGGGCTGGCCGACCCCGTCGGACTTCACCCGTGGCTATGACGGCGGAGTCGCCGACGCACAGACCGCACTGCGGTTACACGGTGCCGCCGGAGGGCCGGCTACCGCACCAATCTTCTTCAGTGTAGACGAGGACATCGATGAAAGGATCTGGAAAACCCAGGCGGCCCAATGGTTCCGGGGGATCAACTCGGTGCTGGGCATTCGCCGTACCGGCATCTATGGTCACGCTCGCGCCTGTGGCTGGGCCATCGGCGACGATGTGATCGGGCATTCAACGACAGCCGGGTACCGGTGGGCCTGGCAGACACGCGCATGGTCGGGTGGAGTGCGTGAGCCCGCCGCGGTGCTGTACCAAACCGCGGTCAACACCGCATCCAATCCCGGCCCTCTCATCGGCGACGTACATGTTGACGTCGACGATGTTCTAGCAACAGATTTCGGGCAGTGGTCGCTATCCCGGTGAAACCGGAAGATCGCAGCTCCTAGTCGCCAACACGGCTACGGCCCGATGTTTCAGATATCAAGCACCGCAACCACGCTACCCGTCCACGCACAGGGACCCCACCATTTGAAGGAAGGTTACGCTAACCTACATTGACTGGCCCGATCTCGTAGGCGCGGTCAGCGAGCACTGGAGAGGAGACGCCGGGAAGCCCGCCCGTGGCCCTGGAAACCGGTCAATGACGACTAGCGAAATTGGTTCCCCCACAATCGGTTCAATGGGCGATACGGGCAACCCATCATGACAGCTCCGGTATGGATGGCAGCTCCCCCGGAGGTACATTCGGCCTTGCTCAGCAGCGGTCCCGGTCCCGGCTCACTATTCGCGGCGGCCGACGCCTGGCGCTCGTTGAGCACGGAATACTCCTCGGCCGCAAACGAACTCACTACTACGCTCGGTTCAGTGCGAGCCGGCGTGTGGGATGGCGCCAGCGCTGAGCAATATCAGACAGCGCATGTGCCCTACCTGAGCTGGTTGCACGAGACCAGCGCGGTCAGTGCCGGCGTCGCCGCCCAAACCGAGACCGCGGCAACGGCATACAGTGAAGCGCTCGCAACCATGCCCACCCTTGGTGAGCTCGCCGCGAACCACGCGACACACGGCGCCTTGGTTGCCACCAATTTCTTTGGTATCAACACCATTCCGATTGCGGTGAACGAGGCCGACTACATCCGGATGTGGATACAGGCCGCTACCGTCATGAGCACCTATCAGGCCGTCTCGGAATCCTCGGTCTCGGCGGCGCCGCCAACCTCCCCTGCGCCGCCCGTGCTGTCACCGGACAGTGGCGCTGCCGCACGGACCGCGGCCCAGGACGCAACAAAGCCGCCACCCATCGTGCCCGATCCGAACGATCCCATTGAAATGTTGCTGAAGAACTCCCAGCACTTCCTCGGCATGTACCGCGCGCTCAAGGGACTGATCACCGATCCTGTGGGCACCATCGTCCGGATCATCATCGATTTCTCCACCAACCCGGCGGCCGCCATCGTGACATGGACGCCCCTCTTCTACGTGTTCGCCTACGCTGCAACGTTTGCCGTGATGGGCACGCCGATCTACGCGGCAATCATGGGTCCAGCGGCGGGGATCTCGATCCCCCTCGCCATCACGCTGGCGAGCCTGTCGCAGATGCCCGAGGCTCCGCCGGTCGACGCACCTGCCGAAACAGTCCCGGCGCGCATCGATCAGCCGCACGCGGTGGCGATGGGCGGCGCACCGGCTCCCACGGCGAGCACTGCGGCACCCACACCGACAACTACTTCCCCGGCCACGCCGGGCTCTGCGCCGGCGCCCACGCCACCGCCCGCCGGTGCCGAAGGCTTGGGATACGCCGTCCGTGGTGACGGTCCCGGATTCGGCTTCGGGCCGACCATCGGCGCGAGCACCGGAGCCACGGCTCACGCACCCAGCAGTGCAGTGTCTGCCGCAGCCGCATTGGCCTGCAATCCGGCAACGGGCAAGAGCCGCAGGCGGCGACGGCGCACCATCGACGATCGCGGATACCGCCACGAGTACGCCACCATGGATGACCACACCCCCACCGGGCCCCAAGATCCAGTCACTGCTGTGGCCTCCGGTACGGGCGCGGGGCGGCTGGGCTTCGCCGGAGTTCACACCGCGACAACCGCGGTCGAAGCCACCGGGCTTTCCACCCTGGACGGGGATGCCGAGAACCGGACCATCCCGATGCTGCCGGGAACCTGGGACGTTACCGATGATGATCGCTGATGTTTTGAACCAACTCAAATGGGTATCTCACCGAGGCGCGAGCCAAGGTGGCCGCTGACGAGTCCTGAATAAGGAGCGCAGCATCATGATCATTCTCGGTGTTCTGCTGGCTGTCCTCGGATACGTTCTTGCTGTCCCCATCTTGGAGACGGTGGGGCTGGTCCTTATCGTGGCCGGCGCCATCTTATGGATACTCGGGGCGGTGGGCAGGCCAGTCGCGGGCCGTAAGGTGTGGTTCTGAATGTTGGTGCGGCACATAGCCCGACCGATGCTCGGGTCCATCTTCATCGTCGCGGGCGCTGACGGCCTCACCCGCCCGTCCGCATCCGTGGCCGCAACCGAACCGCTGGTCAGCAGTCTGCTGGAACACACCCCGGAATCCGCCCGCCGCTATCTGCCCAGTGATCCGCAGACCTACGTACGAATCCACGGCGCCACGCAGCTGGCCGCCGGTCTGGCGCTGGCAAGCGGAAAGCTACCGCGGATCTCGGCATGGGTGCTCGCCGGCACTCTGGTACCTGCGACGCTGACCGACCAGGCGTACTGGCGTCAAACCGATCCGGCCCTCAAGTTGCAGCAGAAAACGCATTTCTGGAAGAACATCTCCATCTTGGGCGGTTTGATCATCGCCGGCATCGACACCGAGGGACGCCCGGGCCTATCGTGGCGTGCCCGCCGGGCGGCCCGTGACGCCGTGGCCGCGGTGACCTCTGCACTCCCCGGAGTGGAGCAGACCTCACAATCCCTCGGGGCGAAGACCCTGGAGCTGGGAGAGGCCACGCGCGAACGGATTCCGGATCTCGTCGAACACGCGCGTGAACGCGGCGCCGAGATCGCCGAAACCGCTCAACGACGGGGCAGCCAATTCGCGGAGACCGCCTCGCGCCGAGGAAGCGAACTCGCGGAACGGCTCTCCGAGCGCGGCAGCGAGCTGGCCAGCGCGGCCGAAAAGGGCAGGCACCAGGTCGAGGCGCTTGCCGCCGACCCGCCACCTCGCGTTCGCAGGTTCGTGCACGCGTTCATTCGCCGCTAGACGCGCCTACCTTCGGGCGGCCGACAGCCCTTCCGCGGCACGCACGGATAAGGCAACGCGTGGGCCTCCGCCGACCGGTTCGGCTTCCACATAGGGAAATGGCGAATAGCGGATGACCCGAATCGTGAAGGTGGCCCACGTGCCATCGGCTCCACGGCGCCGAAAGGTGCTACCGATTTCAATCATGGGTCTCTCCTCGTGGGGCCTGAAGTGGTATTCGTGACGCAATGAATACCCGGGCTCCGCGAAATCAAACCGCCGAGGGCCCCGCCCTGTTAGACCATGTCAGCCCGCTCAAACACCCGCAAAACCCATACCGCACAGGACGGTGTCGACGTGATCGTGGTAGAGCGCATCACTGTCCGCGACAAGATCACCGAGGCTGCCAAAGACCTCACCGGCAAGGTATCCGGTGATCGAGGCCCAGGCGAAGATCCCAATGCCAATAATCGCTGGATCGATCGGCGGGGCTGTGTCTTCGCCGAACATCGCGACAAGAAGGGGCCCCGGAGCCGAGGGCCGAAACCTCGTCCGCCGCGGGACGGCCTCGCCGGCGGCTACCGCCCTGAGATAAGCATCCATGAAGGAGGCAATGACTCTCATTGCGGCAGGACCGGTTTCAGCTGGCTGAGCAGCATAACCCGGTATGGGGGTTCCGCTGAGCAGTGCGAAATCGCCGGGATGAGCAAGAGCCCAGCGCCGGGCGGCGACGAAGGCCGCCCGCAGTCTGGCGGCCGAATCAGACTCGGGCGCCGCCTTTTGCCCGTCACTCATCGCTTGGGCAAGAGCGCCGTTGGCGTCAACGCATAGTGCCGTGATCAAGGCCGCCTGTGTCTCGAAGTAGCGGAACAGCGCGGCGGGCGCCATGCCCATCTCCCGAGCGATCCCGCGCAACGACAATGCTCCCGTTCCACCGTCTGCGAGCTGCCTGCGCGCGAGCGCCTTGATCTCGTCCGTTGTCTGCGCGCGCTGGCGAGCCCGCCGCGTCGCCGGCACATCCGCAGCATTCGTCCGGGTCGGCACATCAAGTCCTCGGTTGGAGACATCGGTTGAACAGCCAGTGTAGGAAGAGGGCCGACGCTAGTCGCCGTCGAGCCGGGTACGGAGTATCTCCACTCCCGGCCCGTCAAGCTGGGCCAGCGCGGCGGGGCGGCCGCCCACAGCCATCACAATCGCCTCACCTGGCCCGTGGACCTCGGGCCCGGTGCCGTCGGTCCACTGGATGTCAGTCGCAGTCCATCGCAACCCCTTGAGCCGTCGCTTGGGATTGATGAACGGGTCCGGGTTGTCCAACACCATCCGCAATGTGCCCTCGGGAACCGTCCGGAGACGGTTCAACGGGCGTCGGATATCTTGCTGATGAATAAGCAGGTCGGCAAGGACCAGCTTGGGCTGGATCCTGGCCGAATAGCTTCTCGCGATGGTGGCTTCGAAAGCGGCGAGCAACTCCTCGGTCGACCACCCTCGTGCCCGATCCAGGTAAAGCCGGTTCAGCCGGTCTGCCGAACCGCGCACTCGAATGACCTCGCTGCCGTAACGGAGCAACGGGGTTCCGTCGTACAGCACATGGGCCACCACATCTCGCACGCGCCAGCCGGCGCACAGCGACGGTGACTCCCACTCTTGGGGCGTCAGTTCGCGCAAGAGCGCGGCGAGATCGCGCTTCTCCTGCTGCACCATCGCGTATACCCGGGCCCGTGACATCGGTACCTCCTTGCTCTGATTGCTCACCGGAATCGCAGACGAATGAAGTTGCCCATCCCATTGCGTCGCCAATCCGAAAGCATCTTTGGCGTAGGAAGCCAGAATGGGTCCGGCACATGGAGCCCGAGCCGGGTGGTACGGGTAAGCCCCATCATCCGCATCTGTCGCGCCAATGTCAGCACTGGCAGCGTGGGCTGATAGTCGTAGCGGTGCCTTCCCTGCCCGATCGAACCGGTTATCAGGCAAGCCATTTGCTCCGGTGAACGTGTGATCCCCCCGATCTCGGGGTGTGCGGCTCTCCACTGGGTGACGGCGTCCTCCGACACAAAGAAGCTGTTGTAGTCGCACCAGCCGACCACCCGATGAGGCATCTCGCGAACCGGATACGCAAGGTGTACTCGCAATGTGCGGGGTGTGTAGTCGACCAGAAAGCCGTCGCGCCCGACCAACCGCACAGGCGCTTTGGTCTGCCGACATACCGAGTCGACGATCACTTCTGAACCCGGAAACTGCCCCGATATGGCACACGCCTCGACAGCGCATTCGGCGTACCAGTTCTGCTGGCCCGCAACAGTTACCGCGTAGTGGTTTCTGAATGCCGCGAACGGCCGCGCATAGACCAGTTCGCCAAGCGGAGGCTGCGGCTCGATCAGTACCTCGTCCTGGAAGGTCGGCGCCCCCGCGTGCTCTTCGTCTTGGAGCGCCACGCAGATTGCGCCTTCCAGGCCACGCATGAGTCGTGCCATTTCAGCCTTCGACATTGCGAACTCGGCGAGCAGTTCCGCCATCGTAGGCGCGGTGCCACGGCTCATGATCTCGGTCATGATGCGCCGCCGGACCGACCGGGCACGCTCGCTGAGCTCCGCCATGCATACACCTCCGTAAGTGAACGCTGATCACTGTTTGATCGCCGATCACGATAGCGGCATGTTCACCGTGTGACAACCCACTCGGGCCGGCTCTTCGGCAAATCGGTAATATGACCGTATGGTCATATCCATATCGAGGTGACCTGCCGTCACGTGAGAGGGTCCCCGTGTCCATTCGTCGTACCGTCCAAGAGTTTGTGCAGCGCCGCACGTTGCTTCCCGATCGGATCGACTCCCTGATCGCCGGCCCGGGCCGTGACGTCCGCGGGTTGACCGTCGTAGTCATCGGAGCGTCCGCCGGGATCGGCCGTGAGAGCGTCCTGCAACTGCGCGACCAGGGCGCGCGAGTGATCGGAGTGGCCCGCCGTGCCGATGAACTCAAGGCACTCGCGGCCGAGACCGGCTGCGAATGGCACACGTGCGATCTGTCCCACCAGGACCAGATCGCACGGTTGTTGGAGGAACTCACCGAGCAAGGGGTCGACGTACTGGTGAACAATGCCGGGCATTCCATCCGCCGCCGCATTGTCGATGCGTCCGATCGATTGCACGATTACCAGCGCACCATGGCGCTGAACTACTTCGCCGCAGTGCAGCTGAGTCTGGGTTTGTTGCCCGGAATGATCGAGCGGGGCCGCGGTCAATTTGTCAACGTATGCACATGGGCCCTGCACGCCAACACATTTCCGAGATTCTCCGCGTACGCGGCCTCGAAGAGCGCGCTAGCTATTTTCGGGCGCAGCCTCAACGCGGAGCGCCCGCATCCCGGAGTGCACGCGACCAACGTGCACTTCCCGCTGGTGCGTACCGAAATGATCACTCCCACAGAGGAATACAATGATGCTGCGGCACTATCCGCCCAGGAAGCCGGGCGTTGGATTATGCGTGCGGTGACCCATCAGCCCGTGGAGATCAGTCCCGCCGTGCTGCGCGCGGTGCTACCGACAATCGATCTACTGTCACCGACCGCGTCGGACAGCACCATCGCATCACTCACGTAGGCACCGGCCCCTCGCTGAAGCACCCCGCTGATCTATACCTCGTCGTTGTCCGACGAGAGCACCGACCCACTCTGATCGTGATCACAGGCAACACCCTGGTCTTCACATGCCATGCCGGTGCCACTGCTAGGCGCCTTTGGCGCAATGTTCGTCTTGTCCGAATCATAGGGCCCGCTGATATCGGAATCCGGGTTGTTTGGTCCGGAGTCATTGCTCGCCAGCATGATCCGCATCGACACCGTCGGATGGTCCGGGATTGTCGCCGCCGCGGCATGATGCGAATCCGCCATGGGGGCCACCGCACTGCCTGCGGCCAGACCTATTCCCCCAGCGGTGACGACCGCGGGGGCGATCAGCACGGCCGCCAACCAAACGCGCCTCGACTGAAAACGCATGGCGCACTCCTTTCACAGATACCGCGCTGTCGCGGTGCCAGTAAAAGTCTTCGTGAACTACCGGCTGCAAACATCGCCGCCAGCAGGTGATCTGCTTTACCTGCTAGCAGGTAAAGGGGTCGAGGAATTCGGCATGCCTACGCAACAATGGGCCCATGTACGTGCCCAAGAACTTCGCGATGCAGGCCAAGGAGATCACCGCCGTTCTCGGCGACGCCGGCCTGGCCCATCTCGTCACTCATGATGACGCCGGGTATCTCGTGACACCGGTTCCACTGCTCTATCGACCCACAAGCAACACACTCGTCGGGCATGTCTCTCGCGCCAACCCGCATTGGCATCGAACCGGTCCGTCCATCGCCATTTTTGCCGGCCCTCAGGGCTACATTTCACCCAGCCTGTATGCCACCAAGGCCGAAACCGGCAAGGTGGTGCCGACCTGGAACTATGAAGTCCTCAACGTTCACGGGCACCTCACCGCACACGACAACCCCGAATGGGTACGCGCACTGGTCACCGAACTCACCGATCGGCATGAGCACCACCGGGATTCGCCATGGGGGATCGACGATGCTCCCGAGGAATTCACGTCTGCACAGATTCGCGCCATTGTTGGGATCGAACTAAGCATCGAATCGGTCGAAGGCAAGGCAAAGATGTCGCAGAATCAGCCCGAACGTAACCGCACTGGCGTCATCGAAGGATTGCGCCGATCCGGGGACCCGGCCGAGCAGCAGGTCGCAGAGCGGGTGGCGGCCCAGAACTACACACGCTAACCGCGGTGGGCAGTGCCCGACCTGCTCAGCGGACAGCTTTGATCGGCAGTACCGCCAAACCACCGAGGACGGAAAGCACCATCGACGCGATATAGAGGATGCTGAAATCGCCCTGTGCGCTGTGCATTCCGAATAGCGCGGTGGCCAATAGCGGCACCAGCAATTGTGGCAGCAGGTACGCCATCGCGACCACGCCGAGGTCTTTACCCGACGACTCCGTCTCCGGCAGCACCTCGGTCATCAGTGCCAGATCCACCGCGGCATAGGCGCCCTGGCCTGCCCCGATAACCGCCGCACCGAGCAGAAGCGCATGAAAATCCTTGAACAACAGCAAGATGACCAATCCCAGTGCCGTGATGACGCACGAGGTCCACACAATGCCCTTACGCCGTCCGGTGCGGTCGGACCACCAGGCGGACACCGCAGCCGTGAGGGTGTTGGTAACCAAAAATGCGCCGATAATCACGCCGTACTTGGCAGCCGCCTCATGCTCGGACAAGCCCAGCGTGCCCGCCACGATGTACAGCATGTATACCGTCACCAACAGCACCGACATGGTGACGAATAGGCGGCAGACCCACGCCCACGCAAAATCTTGATGCTTCCTTGGACTTATCCAGTAGCTGGACAGAATCCGCTGCCAGCTCCGGGGGTCGCCTTGCATGCGAACCGTATCGCGCAGAATGACCGCGGCAAGGCCATTGCATATCAGTGCTATCACCGCCGGCAGGCCGAACCACCATCGAGGATCGTTGGGCAGCACATTGATAAACACGCTGCCGACCACTGGCGCCAGGCTGGTCGAGATGCCAAACACCGCCGCGACACGTGCCCTGATCGCGATGGAGATTTGGTCGGCCAGTAGTGCGTTGAACACTACAAGTGTTGCCGCAAAACCAATCTGGGTGATACACCAACCGGCGACGACGCCTCCTACCGAGGGAGCAGTCGCCAGGGCCGTCAAGCCCAACGCCCCTACCAGCGTGCCACCCACCAGGTATGGGCGACGGATCCCGAATCGAGACGTCGAGGTGTCACTGAGATGCCCCAGCGGGGGCGTGACCGCGATGATCGCAATGCCACCCAGCGCCATAGTCAACGACAACGCCTGTGTCTTGTGCGCAGGGTCAAGCTCGGCGAGCCGCAGTGGGATGCTCACTCCACCTGCGGCCAACAGCGCGACCGCGGAGGCAAAGTAGGCCAGCAGAAAAACCGGTAAGAAGGCGCGCGGTTGCGCGGTCCGGATGTCCGCCTGGGGGCGTATATCGGGGGTTTCCGTGGCCATACGGTCCTCTCGAATGTTCTTCGACCAACCACTGTAAGCGGAGGCGCGCAAACCCCGCTGAGGACGCGATCGGCACCAGTGGCCGGTAGGCGCTCCACGTACGCATAACGAGCCCTCAAGCGATTACCCGCATATGCTCCGGGCAGGCAAGCCGGCCATTGGTGTGAGGAGGAGCACAGTGCGATTCACCAGTGATCTCGCGCGCCCCCCTTACCGGCGGCCGACCGCCACGGCCACCATGAGAACCAACACCCGCCAATTGACGGTTTGGGACGGCACCCGGCCGCGCACCCCTCGCACGTGGCAATCACGCGTCAGTCTTGCCGCCAGTGGCGCCGAATACGTGTTCGCCACCGAGCAGATCGCGACTCCCACCGACTGGTTCTTCCACGAGGGACGCCACGTCGTCGTCGTGCACCGCCGCGGCCGGCTGCGCACCATGGAGCTTGAGTTCGAGGGTGGGCCCTCGGGCCGGGCCGACCCACAGGTAGGCGACATTTGGCTCATCCCCGCCGATCGGCGCTATTCCGCACTCGCGCACGGCAGCACCGTCGAATACTGTCAAATGACGTTGCCGCCCAGATTCCTCGAGAAAGCCGACCTTGAACCCAGTATTCGGCAACGGGATCCGCTCACATATCGCGTCATCGAGCAGATCAGCACCGTGGCCGGACGTGAGGATGCCTTTGCGCGGCTAGCCGCCGAATGGTTGACCGAGACCTTATTGCGGCACCTCACCAAGAGATTCGTGACTGGCAGCGACAGCACGCCCGGTTTGTATCGCGACTTCGGGGCGGTTGATCGCGCCGCACTGATCGAGTACTTGGACGAATGCCCCGATTCGATGATTGGACTATCCCCGCTCGCGGCGCACGTCGGGATGACAACACGAGAGTTCACCAAGGCCTTTGCCGCCGCTTTCCACACCACACCACACCAGCTCCTCCTCGACAGGAAAATCACAAAGGCCAAGCGGCTTCTCGTCGAGTCCACGGCCTCTATCGCGGAAATCAGCGTCCAACTCGGATTCTTCAACCCCGATCATCTGTGGGCGGCATTCGCGCAGCGGGTGGGTACCACCCCGAGTGGCTACCGGCAGTCAACCGCTGGTTAGGGCATCGCGAATCGCGGACTGGGTGTGCGGCAACCAGATTGCCTGGATGGGGGCCTGCGGCGGGTCCACGATGTCGATGACGACAACCTGGCCCGCCAAACACGGCCCGGTCGGCGCGGTAACAAATGCGACGCCATCGTTGTCCAATACCGCCGTAACCGGCGGTGTGCCCTGGACATGATTGATGACGAAGGCGGGTTCAAAACCCGCTGAGCGGCAGGTACTCAAAATAAAGTCCGTGTAGTGCGAGACTCCCGGTGGCGCCCAGACGATGATCCGTTCATTTCGCAGGTCCCGCAGGGCGACCGAATCGCGTTCAGCCAGAAGATGTTCCCGGGGAACGGCAACTCGCAGCGCGTGGTACCCGATCACGCGTGAGGCCAGGTTCTTGGGCGTCGCTATTCCGCGGCGCAACGCGATGTCTGCCGAACCGCCGATCACCGCGGGTTCGAGCGCGTTGGGAAAGACCTGCAACGCCGTCACGGAGACGTTCGGCAGTGCCGACCGAACCGGTACAAGCAGCTGGTGCACCTCCTCGGCGGTGATCGCCGGGGTGTGCGCGACCACGAACGGGCGCGGCTGCTCGGCCGCCGTGTTCTGTACCTGGCGCACCAAGGTCTGTGCGGCCGCAAGCAGCACCACGGAGCCATCCCGCAGGACTTCACCGGCAGGCGTCAACGCAATGTGACGACCGCTGCGGTCAAACAGCTTGGCGCCGACCTGCTTCTCCAGGTTGGTCACCGATTGGCTGATGGCCTGCTGGGTGAGGCGGAGCTGCTGCGCAGCCCGCGTGAAACCGGAGTGTTCGGCCACAGATAGGAATTGCTGGAGGCGCCGCAGATCGACGGGATCATCCCAAATTCCGGCTGAGTGCTCGGGCATAGGTAGCAACTATATGCCCAAGTAGAAGTTGTGGATCTTGAACATTTTTTTGTTTCTCAGTTGTGGCACAGCGACCTAGCGTGATGAGGTCAGCGATTTACTGACATTCCAGTCGAAAAAGTGAAAGGGGCATGCATGCCTGAGAAGATCGATGAGGTCGATCAGCTCATCAAGCAGCTCGCCGAGACGTTCGGGCGTCCGATCCGGTCGCCGATCCTGCACTGGCCGGACGAGTACGGCCTGGAGTACGAGTCGGTGTCCTTCCCCTCTGAGGACGGCGTTCCGCTGGATGCCTGGTTCATTCCATGTAAGGGCTCCAACAAGATCGCGATCGCCAACCACCCAATCTGGCATAACCGCTACGGCCTGCCCGCACATCTGGAACCGTGGAAGCAGATCGGCGCGGCGGGCGGTAATGACTTTGAAGTCAACTTCATGGCGGACTACAAGAACCTGCATGACGCCGGCTACAACGTGCTCACCTACGACATGCGCAACTTCGGGCACAGCGGCATCGGCAATGGTGGCGTCGGCAGCAACGGAATCTTCGAGTCGCGCGACGTGATCGGCTCAATCCAGTACGTGCGCTCACGCCCGGACACCAAGGACATGACCCTGGTGTTGTTCAGCCGCTGCTGCGGTATGAATGCCACGTTCATCGCCCACGACCGCCGTCCCGAAGTGTTCCGGGACATCCGCGCCATCGTGTCACCCCAGCCGGTATCGCTGCGGCCGTTCTACGAACGGATCACCGAAATCCTCGGAATCACTGAACGTTTGGATGATATCGAGCGAGAGATTCAGCTGATCACCAGCTTCAAGTTCGATGATATGTCGCCGATTCCGTATGCCAAGAGCATGGACATCCCCACCTTCCTGGTCCAGGTGCGCAACGATGCGCTGACCAAGGAAAGCGACGTCCAAACGATCTTCGACAGCATTCCTACCAACGACAAGAAGCTGTTCTGGATCGAGAACTCGACCAGACGCTGGGACGGGTACAACTACTTCCCACACAACCCGGAACAACTGATCGACTGGTTCGACACGCACACCTCGTGAGCCGGCGTGGGGACCACCCGCGGCCCCGCGCCGGGTGGTCCCCACGTTATCCCTGCTCCACCATCCTCATCGGAGGCAATGCACGGCAATGCGTTTCGACATCAAGACTGCAAATCACAACACCACTTGGCAAGAGATCCTGAGTGTGTGGAAGGAGGCCGACGACATCGAGGTCTTCCACACCGGATGGCTCTTCGATCACTTCTATCCCATAGCCTCACCGTCGCAACGAGATCACAACAGCGCGGGCCCCTGCCTTGAGGGCTGGATGCTGCTTTCAGCCCTCGCACAGGAGACCTCGCGCCTGCGACTCGGAACCCTCGTCACCGGTATCCATTACCGACATCCCGCCGTCCTGGCGAATATGGCGGCCACGGCCGACATCGTCTCCGGCGGCCGCCTCGAGCTCGGACTCGGGGCCGGATGGAACGAAGAAGAATCCCAGGCGTACGGCATCGAGCTGGGTACGTTGGCAGAGCGATTCGACCGTTTCGAGGAAGCCTGCCACATCATCACCGGCCTGCTGTCGCAACGTCAGACCAGTTTTTCCGGACAGTACTACACCGTCACCGACGCCTACTGCGAACCCAAATGCCTGCAACAGCCGTACCCACCCATCCTCATCGGGGGTAAGGGAGAGAAGCGGACTCTGCCTCTTGTCGCCCGATATGCCCAACACTGGAATTTTCCCGACGGGACTCCCGCCGAGTTCGCGCGTAAACGCGAGGTACTGCACGCACACTGCGCATCCATCAACCGTGCCCCCTCGGAGATCCTGACATCGGCACATGTTTGGCTCACCTCCGATACGCCCGAAGGTATTTCGCGCCTAGTCGAAGAGCTCGCCGCCTTCCAGACAGCCGGTCTCGACGCGGCGGTCATCTATCTGCCCGTGCCGCTGGATCCTCGCGTGCTGAACCCGCTGGCGGATGCACTGAACAGTCTCACCGCACCTCCGAAACGTTAGGACGCCTCTCATATGCCTTCGCCCACAGACGACTTCACCCGGCTAACGGATCCAGCAGTCGAACGTGCTCTCCGAGCCTGGCAGCGGGCCGACAGTACAAGCTGGCTGGATGCCTTTGTCGATCAACCAGGCTTGACCGACGACGGCGCACTGCGTGACTTCGGCGCATTCAGCGCGGAGATCGGCAACGAGTACTTCACCAGCATCGAGAAGGTCAGCCCCGACGGCCACACTGTGACCGGCCAGTTCCACAGTGAGACCTGGGGAAATTTCCGAACCTTCTTTCGGTTCGTCCCCGACGAGAGCGGGAAATTCAGGCAGCTCGATATCGGCCAGGCTTAGCTACGGTGTGCCGAAACCAACCAGGCCGGCAGCTGCGCGCGTCCATCAGAACCGATCGTCACATTGCGGTATTCGAAGCCTTCGGGCAGCTGACCGGGAACATTCACCCACGCCCGCGCGCGCCGCACCTCATCGACCACCAGATGCCGCCCAACGATGTCGCGCAGCTGTTGTTCGGTGAACGGCCTGGGTCCGAACTCGGCATTGGGCGGAAAAGCCTCGGTGGCAAAGACAAGCGCGAAGAACCTGCCACCCGGCTTAAGCGACCGCGCCAGGGACCGGACATAGTCCCCTCTGATTTGCGCGGGTAAACAATGGAATACCAGGCCGTCAATCACGGTGTTGAAATGGTCGCGATATCCAATATCCGAAGTCAAGTCGGCGGTGTCAAAGACAACATCCAACGCGAGCGGCTCGGCAGCCTGCTTCGCTTTTTCTATCGCACCGCTCGATAAGTCGAGTCCCACCACCTGATAGCCGTGGCCGGCCAACGCCAGCGACGTCGATCCGATCCCGCACCCGGCGTCCAGGATGGGACTTTCGAACCGCCCCTGTCGATGTAGGGCACCGAGTTCGGGTTGCATCTCGCCGATGTTCCAACCGGGATCGCCTGGCGCATAGACCGCTTCACCACGATACAACTCGTCCCAGTCCACAGAATTCACGTCAAATGTTGGCATATTTCCGATGCTAAGCCGGTAATACCAATTCGGCAATCAAGCAGTTTTTATCAGCGCGATTGTTTCTCGCTCCGACTTTTACCTTCTTATGCTGGATAAAAACTTCGCGAATATTGTGAACATCCTGAAATTCGATAACAAATTGAATACATACGGGCTGCCGTCACTGCGATGAGTGGTGCCGCCGTTGTACTACCGTCGGTGTGGTGAAGGTGCCCGGATCGCACGCCACCCGGGTCTGCGCCGTCGCCACGGTTCTGCTTGCTCTCGCGGGCACCCCTTCGTGCGGACGCCCGGCACAGCCGATCACCGCGCCAAGCATTGTTCCCACCGGCCCCTTCGCGCCCATCACCACGCTGGTGAACGATGCCGTCGCGGCACCGCGACTGCCCGGCGCGGTAGTTGAGATAGGGCACGCCGGCAAGATCGTCTTCCGCCAGGCTTTCGGATGGCGCAAGCTTCCCGACGAGCCGGGCCTGAACGGATCACCGGCACCCGCCGAGCCGATGACCGACGACACAATCTTCGACATCGCATCGCTGACCAAACCCCTGGCCACGAGCGTGGCCGTACTGCAACTGTACGAAGGGGGCCGGGTTCACATCGACGAACCCGTGCAGGCATATCTGCCCGACTTCAACCCCACCAACGATCCGCGGCGCGACCAGGTAACCCTTCGGATGCTGCTCACCCACACCTCCGGTATCGGCGGCGACCTGAGTCACCAGGGCCCGTGGGGACTGAAACAGGCGGACAAGGCGGATGGCATCCATCGAGCACTCACCACACCGTTGGCATTCGATCCCGGCACCACGTTCCACTACTCCGATATCAACTTCATCATTCTGGGCGCGCTGGTCGAGAAGGTCACCGGCCAAACTCTAGATATTTATGTGCAGGACAACATCTTTGCACCGTTGGGCATGAACGAAACCCGCTATCTTCCCGCCGCCAAAGCCTGCGGGCCGCACCACATAGTCGGTACCGCAATCACTTTGGAGGAAGGCCCGCGCGCCGCACCGGACTGCGCGACAGGCGCCTGGAGCACCGCCCTGCTGACCCGCATCGCGCCGACCGCACATGACGAGGACACCCCGGGCATCAATCCCCACTACGGCCGCCTCATTCGTGGAACCGTGCACGACCCGACCGCGCGCCGGATGGGCGGTGTGGCGGGTAGCGCCGGCGTGTTCTCGACGGCTGGCGACGTCGGCCGGTACTGCCAGGCATTGCTTGATCGGCTGGCGGGACGCCCGAGCACCTTCCCGCTGAAACGAGCCACGCTGGAATTGATGACCAGTCCGGCGCAGCCCGGCCATAACGACGGACAACTCAAGGCTGCCAATGACGCCGCTCGACTGGCCATCGAAAAGACGTCCAACTCAACCGATCCCCTACTCGCACCGGGCTATCCGGCCATCGCGGGACAGAACCTGCGCGGCTTGGGCTGGGACATCGACACCGAGTTGTCCAAACCGCGCGGAATGCTCTTCCCCATCGGCAGCTTCGGCCACTCGGGCTTCACCGGCGTGACCTTGTGGCTGGACCCGGGGTCTGACACGTACGCGGTCGTCCTAGCGAACGTCATCCATCAACGCGGCGGTCCGCCTATAGTGCGGTTGAGCGGTGACATTGCCACCGTCGCTGCGCGCGTGTTGGACCTCTACCGCAACTAGCCGGCCTGACAGCTGAAAATGACTGGGCCTGTTCAGATCACGAGATCCGTCGCATTGATACAAGAGCGTTATCTAAGTGCCGCTGAGGCTACATTTTTAACATCAGTCACTTTGTTAACATCGCGCAATGCAAGATTCGTCGGGGAATCAGAGCCTTCGGCACACCTCACGTCCGGTAACCCGGCGAGACGCCCTGCGCTATGCCACCGCGGTATCGGCATTGGCCGGACTCGGCGCGGCATCACTCGGTACCGGCGCACCGACGGCCTCAGCCGCCGCGCCCACCTTGATCGACTTCGCCATGCGCCAGATCCCAGCCGAGCACATCAAGGCCGCCGGCCACGCGGGGGTGATCAACTACGTCTCCACATCGCGGCCCGGCTCATCCATGGGAGCCAAGCCGATCACCCGGCCCTATGCCCAGTCGCTCACCGCCGCCGGACTGGTGATCGTCAGTAATTTCCAGTACGGGAAGCCCGGCGGGACAGCACCTTCGGACTTCACCCGCGGGTTCGCCGGTGGTGTCGAAGACGCTCGCACCGCCTGGCAGCTGCATACCGCGGCCGGCGGCGGGCAGAGTGCGCCGATCTTCTTCTCCGTCGACGACGACATTGATCGCGGCACCTGGAACGATGTTGCCCTGCAGTGGTTCCGGGGCATCAATTCGGTGCTTGGCGTGCAGCGCACCGGCATCTACGGTGGCGTCAACCCCTGCCAATGGGCCGCTTCCGATGGCGTAATCGGCAATTCACGCTCTCCCGGTCACGTCTGGGCCTGGCAGACCCGCTCATGGTCTCGTGGTCAGGTCTTCCCCGGAGCGGTTCTCTACCAACGGATCGTGAGCACCGCCTCCAACCCCGGTCCCGTGGTCGGCGGCCTGGAAGTCGACGTCAGCGACGCCTTGGCTCAGGATGTGGGCCAGTGGAACTTCCACCAGTGACGCCGTAGACCTCACCCTGCCAACGCACATGCTCTGCGCAGCTACCCACATGCGCATACGGTGGTCCGGAAGATCACTGCGTGTCGACAGCTTTGGGGCAAGAGGGCTGGAGGGCATCTCCGCATGGACGATTTCGCACCGACGCGCACCTTGCGTTTCGCGCTGGTACTCACCCTTGCCAGCGGCTTCATGGATGCCTACACCTACCTGACGCGCGGTGGCACATTCGCGATCACACAGACCGGCAACATGGTGCTGTTCGCCGTCGACGCGGCGACCCGAAACTGGGACGACGCCAGGGCGCATGTGTGGCCGATCCCCGCCTTCATGCTGGGCATCGCAATGGCAGCACGCATCGAAGCCGGTCATGCACGGTTGGCGCATCCACTGCGCTGGGCAGTGGGCGCCCAGGTCGCGGCGCTTGCCGCCATCGGATTCCTACCGGCATCCACCCCGCACGCATTCGTCACCGTGCCGGTCGCATTTCTGGGTGCGGTGCAGATCGGACTGTTCCGCACCGTTGGAGACCTGACCTACATGCCGGCCGCCACCACCGGCAATCTCATGCGGTTCGTCCAACAGATCTATGACGCACTGACGCATCGCGGTTCCGCCGCCTGGCAAGCCGCACGGATCTACGGGGTATTGATCAATTCCTTTGCCGGAGGTGCGGTGGCCGGCGCCTTCGCCACCCAGGAATGGGACGTTCACGCCAGCTGGGCCGCTGCGGGAATCTCCGCCGTCATGCTGGTGATGCTGATCATCGATCCCGTGCGGACCACCGACTAGCCATTCATCCGATCCGGCCGGCGACGTGGTCGAGATCATCGAGACGCTCGGCGCGGGACCGCTGCGCTTATTCCTCACCTTCCATGACGGTGTCGTGACCGAGGACGACGGACACGAGACCTATCGCCGTCGCGATCTTCCTGCCTCCGCTTGGGTTGGTTATGTGTTCCTCAAACACCGAGAACCGGCGCTCGGGATGGGGCGACTCATAGGCATCATCGCCGTCGGCATGGTCGTCAATGGCGCACTGCCGCTGTCGATCAACCTGTACCTGCACGGTGCTATCTCCCGACCATTTCTGGATCTGCTGCAACTCGCCATCGCGGGACTCATCCCGATCGTCGGCGCCCTGTTGGAACCACGGCCGGAGCGCATTTCGTCGACACCCGAACTCCAGCGTTAGCTGAATTTTCTGGAGGCCGGAAGTTTTACGAAGGCGGACATCGCCATCGCCGGATAGCTTCCACTTGAGTTTGCCCGCGACAGCCCGTCCGGGCCGTGGAGTGGAGGAGGCCGTGTTGACGAGGATCGCCGCTGCCGGTGTGCTTGTTCTGTGTGGCGTGTTCACCAATATGTTCACAGCCGTCGCACACGCTGACGACGTCGTCGTTCGGGACGCCAACGGCGTCCCCTGGAGCTGGTCGACCGAGGCGTCGTGCATCAAGGACGGTCCCGACCAACACCTGGCGAACAACGCCGACGACGCATTCCTCAAGTACTGGTACTGCCTCCAGCATGATGACGGCCTGTGGTACCTGCACAACACAGACAGCCCGTCGGAGCGGGTGGGCTAGGCGACTCGTCATTTCGGTACCGACCCTGTTCCGATTGCCGGCGGCATAGTCGCGCGCTCCGGCACCCGAATCATCGAGTCCGGATGGCCCGCAAGGCGGTCTCCCGGCACTCGGCGACCAACATGGCCACCCCGCCTATCGTGCGCAGCTAGACTACGCGTATTGACAGTAAGGGGGCGTGGGTGTGAATACGCAGGTGCGCAAGTTGATTCAGCCGAACAATACCGTTTTTCCGGTATCGGGCGGACCCATGCGCCGGCGAACCTTCCTGCTCGGGTCGGCGATGCTAGCCGCATCATCCCTATGTTCGTGCGCAAGTCCGCGTCGCCCGGAAAGCGTACCGGCCGTGGGAAGCTGGTACTCCCGAGAGGTTGTCTCGGAGCACCTCAACCTCTACCGTGAGATACACGCGGATTCGTTTGTCGCAGCGAATATCTGGCATGTGCGTGGACCGGACCGCGATATGGTCGTAGATACCGGACTAGGTGTCTCTTCGCTTCGTCGCGAGATCCCCACATTATTTCAGCGTGATCCCGTTGCATACGTGAGTCATTGGCACCTGGACCACAGCGGCGGCGCGCACGAATTTGATGACGTACGTGTCTTCGAAACGGGCGTGCCCCAGTTGTTGAGGCCGCCGCCGGCCAGCCTACGGCGCCATGGCCTGCAGAAAGATCTCGGCCTCCCGGAGGTAGGCGCAGACGCCCTGTTGCTCTCGCAGCTTCCCGCCCCCACATACAACCCCGACGAGTATCGCGTGATACCTGTGCCAAACGTCAAGGGAATATCCGATACCGGAGTTCTCGACCTTGGCGGCAAGACCCAATTTCGGGTCGTGCACCTACCCGGACACACCCATGACAGCTCTGCGCTCTTCAATGAGAGAACAGGCGAATTGTTTTCCGGTGACGTCATCTACGACGATGAGGGCGAGGGCCTGCTCGACACGACCTCTGACTCTTCTGTAGCCCAATATGTGGCGTCGTTCCAGAAGTTGAAACAGATGGATGTGCAGACTACCTATCCCGGACACGGGCGCACACTCGACCGACAAACCCTGCGCTCCATGATTACTCAATACCTGCAGAAGCACGCTTGACCAAGGCTGCATCCAGACATCTCAAACTGCCACACTGGCACTCGCGGGGCGCAGCCGTGCAATGATGCCGTCAAGGTCTAGTACGAACATGTCAGGCCGAAAGACATGGCCGCCTGGCTCTTCACGAAACTCATGTGGGATACCGGCGTCGCTGAGACGTCCGCGGAATTCGCGCTGGCCGGCAAGCACCTGAGTCTCTTGCACAGTGTCGAACCAGTTGACCGGATCCGGACTGGTGCCGGCGACCGTGAATATCCGCTTGTTCCGATAGCTCTCGATCCGCTCGACAGGATTGTCGGCACTGACCCTGGCCTCGTCCCAAGGGACGCCGTAGACGGTTGCACCGCCCAGTTCGACGGCCGCAGAACTCAAGTTTGCCCAATGGACGACCAGGCCCCCGTCCCGACGAAGACTCGCCGGACCCGAATGGCTACTCACGGAGGCGAAGTGGCCGTAGTACTTGGCCGCATACTTCAGCGCACCGAACCCACCCATCGAAAACCCGGAAACCGCGCGGCCGTCGTACTCCGCGTATGTTCGGAAGTTCGCCTCGATCCAGGGAATCAACTGGGCCATGTGGAACGTCTCCCAGTTTCGTGGACCGACAAACGAACCGACCGGGTTGCAGTACCAACCCGCCTGCCCGCCGTCAGGCATCACCACGATGATCGGCCTTCCCGCGGTTAGGTCTCTGATCCCCAGGAAATCGAACTGGCGGAAGTCGGCTGCTCCGCCGTGAAGCATGTAGAGGACGGGATAGGTGCGTCCGCTGGTGCGATAGTCGTCGGGAAGCAGAACGTTGACGCCCGGGTTCCAGCCGATCGCGTCGGTCTGGAATCGGTAGTACCACAGGCGCGGATCATCCTCGTTGCGATCCACGATCGTGAGCCCAAACCCATCACTGCGCCCACGGAATATGAGCAGCACCCGCCCGGCATCCAGGGCGGTGGGATCAGCGATCCCGTTGACGGCGGCAATCAGCCGATAAAGCTCGGCATCACCATAGAAACGCAACGCCAACGCCGACAACGTATCCCCCGCAACCACCGTGTATCTCGTGACATCGGGAATGACCAGCCGCTGCCCCACACCAATAGCTCCAGGATCGGAAATCCCGTTGACGGCGGCAATCAGCCGATAAAGCTCGGCATCACCATAGAAACGCAACGCCAACGCCGACAACGTATCCCCCGCAACCACCGTGTATCTCGTGACATCGGGAATGACCAGCCGCTGCCCCACACCAATGGCTCCAGGATCGGAAATCCCGCTGGCGGCGGCAATCAGCCGATAAAGCTCGGCATCACCATAGAAACGTAGCGCCAATTGCCACAATGTATCCCCGGCAACCACGGTATGTGTTCTGACCATTTGGCTCACCCCTCAACGTTGAGACCGGCCCAGCTACCGCCAGCGCCGGCGGCCGAGCTGACACCATCAAGTGTAGGCGCACTAGAGCGGAAAAGCTTGAGTTACAAGGGATCACATGCACGCCACTGATATCGCAGACGACTTTCCGCGTGTACGGGCGCTGGCTACTCGTTCCGTTTCGTCCGTGCCGGCGACCTCAGATTGTCGGCCCCGCCGCGCCCAAGGTTCGCTGGCACTCCTTGGCAAGCGCCGCTGCGCAACGTGGAGTCACTCCTTAATGGCATGCCGATGCCGGCTCCTACATTTTTGGCAAAAGGATTATGGGCTAACCATTCTCGCAATCAATGTTGCCACCTGGTCTCCCGAGTAGAATGTGGGTACGCATCGGACTTCAACCTCCGCACCGCGTGTTCGATCGCGTCGACGGCTGGCATTACGCCGTACCGATGACGCGAGGAAGGACCCTGCATGCCGCAGACGGGACCTTGGACCGGCGATCCGGTTTGGATCGTCGACATCCTGCGCGCCGAAGGGGTCAATCCCGTCGAATATCCCGGCTGGCGTGGCCGCGGGCACGGTGACTTCAAGGATATTCGCGGTGTCATGGTGCACCACACCGGATCCGATAGCGCTAGTGCCGCCTCGATTGCCGAAGGTCGCCCTGATCTTGCGGGACCGCTATCCCAGTTGCACATCGCCCGCAATGGCGAGGTGACCGTGGTCGCGGTCGGCGTCGCGTGGCATGCGGGAGTCGGTATGTACCCGTGGTTGCCGACCAACATGGGAAATTGGCACCTGATCGGCATCGAATGCGCCAACACCGGTACCAGTCCCACCGCTCCGCACCGCCAGAATTGGCCCGACGCACAATATTCCACCTTGATCAATTGTTGTGCGGCGATCAACCGACGGCTGGCGCAGACGTCCGCCCGCACCATCGGACACAAGGAGTACGCCGGCCGCGCTCAGGGCAAGTGGGACCCGGGAGCCATCGACATGGACGTCTTGCGACGCGATATCCAGGACCAGATCGGCCGCGTCGCCATACCGGCCCCGACACCGAGACCGTCTGTGCCGGTGGGTGAATATGCCGATGTTCTGCTGTTCCGCGGCTCCAAAGGTCCTCAGGTCTCCCAACTTCAGCGCCGTCTCAACGAGCACGGCGCAGACCTCGTGGTCGACGGGATCTTTGGTCCGAATACCGAAGCCTCCGTGAGGGAGTTCCAGCGCCGGGCCCGTGGCCTCAAGGTGGACGGTATCGTCGGCCCGGCCACCGCCGCCGCCCTGAGGTTGAAGGCGGAACCCGCGCTGGAGTAACAAATGGCCGGTCGCCACAGGCATTTCGGTGTCGCTCACGCCCGATTGGCGTGGCCCAGACCACACATGACTCGCCCGTCGATCGATCCCGTTTCAGCGGGAGCCGGTGGGTGGTCGCGGCCATGGAAGAGTGGCAGCGTCTTGGCGAACAGCGGTGGCGAGGACACGTTTCAGTATGTCGAGCTGCACATCGACTATCTGATCGAGCTCGTCAACGCTCCACTGCTCCCACTGATCAGGGGGCCATTCGTCGAAAACCTGCAGCATTCGAAAGACCCAGTTCCGTTGTACATCTTCAGGAAGATCGCACCACACCGACGCCCACCAGCACGAGTTCCTCCACCCACGCTCCGAGTATTCGGGCATGGGCCGCAGTCTCGCCGGAGATGATGAAACCGGGCGTACATGCCGTCCCCGCATGGTCCAAACGCCTGCACCACAAAACAAGCGGTAACGCGCTCGACGCCGCATAGGCTATTGGCTGCTACCGCACATCAGGCTACTCCGGCAGCAGGTGATCATCGATCTTGAAACGGAAATCGACTTTGTCGCCCTCGATTTTTGTGACGGTCAGAGTCACCCCCGCCTTCTGACCACCGTCGGTCAATACACACCGTTGGGTGGCACCCACAGTCGCTTCAAGAGGCCCTTCACAAACCAATGACTCAACTTGGTCCTTAGTGACTTCCTCGATGCGTTGCTTCGCGACTTTTTCGGTTTGGTCTTTCGAAATCTGTCTTACCGGAGGCGTCGATGGCGATTCAGATGTAATCCGACCGGCATGCCATGTCGACGTGACTGTACATCCCGACACAGCAAGCATTATTGACATAAATGGCATTACCGCTGCCGATGTGTAACGCATGGGAGTTGCCTACTCGCTTTCTTGCACAGTGATGGAATCGAATACCGCCTTAAAGTCCAGGAGGCAATCTTCAAACACAGACTCCGGTGACGTCAGGAGGAAACTCAACACACGCGGTTCAAGTCCCGTGAAGGTGAACAGAATCTCACTTTGAATTACCGCGACACGATCACCCGACGACGGCTCGGTCTCGAACCAGATTTCCTGACCATACATCTGCGGGTCACGCTCAGAGATATATTCACCACGTCTAAGCCTGACCCCGCTGTAGATCTCCGATATCGCGGCGCGGCGGTCGTGAGCCAGCACATCCAAAGGAGTGACCGAACCAGAGGCTTCCAGTAAGGAGACAGTGATCTCCGGGGCGATCTGCTGACCAAGCTCACTGTCCCTGGTGAAACTGAGATAGGTATCGCCGCGACGGGCCGCATCGAGATTCACGCTCCAGCCAACAGGTGCATGACCGCCGAGCCCAAGTTCAAGGGTGGCCATTCTCGTCTACCTCTGCCTCTCAGTTCCGTCGATCTAGCGACTCTACCCACCGAACACCGAAGGTATTCCGCTGGTTATCCACTGGCCAGCCTGCCCTAGCGTGCCCTGGATCAGCTGCGGCACATCCACGACTCCTTGGATGGTGCTGCCCACCTCAACCGCCTTATAAGGCACACTCACAGGCAAATTGATAAAGAACTTCCCATTACCCAGGTTCTGGAATACTGCATTAGCGCCAATAGGTGTGCCCGTGGTCGCCCCCTTGCTGAGGCTCGGTCCAACTTTCAAAGTATTTGTGATCGTGCCCTGCACACCCGGTCCGAATATGACGTTCTTGTTTTCCAGATTGTAGCCCGCGAACGCCTCCGCTTTCGGCACTAGAAGATTGGATCCGGACTCTGGGGGATTGACCATTGATGAGACCTCTCCTTCAACACCAAATTTCTGCTGAAGCGAGCTACCCAAATCGAATTGCCCCACATTGGACTCACCAAGAGAGATAGGGTCTTTGTTTTGAAGGCCATATCGACCCTCCACGCCAACTTTCTGGCTACCATTCGGGAACTCCTGATGTATCGGTTTTACCTCACCGGTAACATCCCAGGGCTGTTCTTCTGGCGCGCCCTTGGCGGCGCCGTCGATTCCCTTTGGTTTGCCGTTTGTTGGTTTAGTTTGTTGAGGGGCCTGCTGGCTCTGTTGCGCCGGTTTAGGCGTTTGCTGCCCCTGCTGCGTGCTCTGCGGAGCTTGCTGAGTCTGCGCCGTAGATTTGGGTGCCTGCTGCGTCGCTTGTTGCGTACCCTGTTGCACCGCCTGTTGACCTGCCTGCTCCCCGGCTTGCTGCGAACCACGGCGAGTGGCCGCCGATGCCAGATCCGTGGGGTCCATCGGATTCTTCTTCGGCGCCTCCGGTTCCTTCTGCGGCTGCTGGCCCGGCTGTGTTTGACCGGTCTGATTTTGGCCGGTTTGCGGCCAGTTCTGTTGTGCCGGTTGCTGCGGTGCTTGCTCGACAGGCTGCTGCCCGGCAGGGTTTTGTGGTGCCTGTGCCGGCTGCTGCGGAGCCTGCTGTGCGGGCTGAGGCGCTTGGGGTGCTTGTTGCACGGGTTGTTGCGGTGTATTGATTTGCGGTGCTTGGTTTCCCGACCAGCCTGGGTTGGGTTGGCCGGGGCCTTGCGTCAGACCGGGCGTGGCGGTCTGATAGTTGGGCGGGGACCATTCACCATTGCGGGCCTGCCACGAACCATCTGGATTGGCTCGAAAAGACGGGTCCTGCATGGACTGCTGTCCACCCGTTTGGGAGGGCACCTGGCCAGCAGACGGGTTCTCGTTGTAGATGCTGATTCCACTGTTCTGATCCAAGGGCGGCTGATTGATCCCGCCCTGATAGTCAGGCATCTGATTAGGCATTTGCGGGGGTTGGAAGTTTCCGGTGTCCGGGCCGTAGGAGCCTTGCCCATTGCCGCCACCACCGCAACCATCGGGGCCGCACGGGTCCGCTGACGCTACGGCGGCCGTTTGAGGCAAGTAGGACGAGAAGGTAGCCAGCCCAAAGGCAGTGGCCGAGAACGCAACCAACGCCAAGACTCCGGCTCCGGCATAAATCTGTCCTATCGGGGTGGCACCGCCCGGGCCATTGGGTGTGTGTGCCCATGTCCACCAGCCCGATAAGGCACGCCACCACCACGTGTTAGCCAAAAACGCGACGGACAAAATCGCGGCAATAGCGGCAAGGGCGGCCATCGGATCATCCCCGGTCAGCCACCCCGACACCCGCGGCACCACATACCCTGCCAACAGCACCAGGGCGGCAGCCCCGGCCAGCAGTGATAGCCCCAGGCCCACGTGGCTCGACCACCAAGTGCTCCAGCGGTCCCGCGCATTGTTGTTACCGAGTGAATGTTGTTGCCGTGTACCGGAGTTAGCGAAAATGAGCTGGCCGAGCACCTTGGCGCCGCCGAATAGCAGCACTCCGGCGATCGCCACAATGGCCACCTGCGCCAGCTGTGAAGGCAGTGACCACGCAGCATCCGTGCCCGTCATATCCGTGCCGGTCAGTTGCGCCCACCATGTGGCGGCATGCCCGCGCAGCACCCACCAGAGACCCGCGGCGCCGACACCGATCCCGGCTACGGCCCGCGCCGGGGCTGGGATGGGCGCTACCGACGCTGACAACACCGCCGAGACAGGGGCTAGTGCGCGGCGCAGCAAGCCGATGCCCTTACCCAGGGCACTGAAGGCCAAACACAGCAGGATCACCCATCCCGCCGCCCCAGCTACCCCGTCGCCGCGTGTCAGCACGTGCAAGCCCCACACCCCGACAGCCGTCAACACGGCCCCGACGATTCCGGCCCCCACCCCCGCCAACTCCGGTGCGGGCACTGGCGCGGTGGGCAAGGTTTGCGTGGGATCCTCGTCGCCGTGGTAGCGGGCTGAACCCTCCCTGTCGGTGTCAGTCATCAGCTAGCGTCCCTCCCCGAAAGCGTATGAAAGATGTTGCGGCGAGCTGAAATGTCAGCAAGGACAGCCGAGGTTGCCGAAGCGGTTCTGGTGTGGCGGTGGGCCCGATACACGCGGCTACACTCCATCGTGGCAGTCATCCTGTTATCGCCCCCGTCGCACTGTCGAGCCCGCCCTGCGGCATCCTCCATACGAGAAAACCCCGAATCTCCTAAACAGGCTGTGTAATGGCACGGTAGAAGTTGACAGCTACCTTGTCAATCAGCAGTCGACTTCATTGACCCGGTTTCCTATGTGTATCCCGGCGCTACGCAGCGGCCATACCAGCGAAGCGATGAGCGGGCCACCCCACCGCCACGGCGGGCTTTGCCTCCTGGTTAACATCCATCAGGTCGGCAACTTGGGCGGGGGGATCTGATGAAACTGTACGGCGCTCGGCGTGCATCCGAACGCGCGACCATGAAAGCCGAGTACGAGGCCGGCGCCAGCATCCGCACAATCGCGTCTCGTCCACGACGCGCTCATAGCAACACGAACACAGCTGCGCAGCCGAGGCGGGCCCAATAATCCCTACCCATTCCGACGCCGCGCGAACAGGGCGCCGGCGACGCACTCAACGAGACGGCAGCTCTCATACGGCTGCGCACTGGCCGACGCAGATCCTCAAGATTCCGCGCCAAACGATGCATGCTGTGAACCACCAGGGTGTCGCCCTCACGGACATAAGCCAACGCCGCCTCAAGCTGCGGACGGCTCGCATCCTTGCCACTGACCTGATCGATGAAGACCCGATCCAGCGCCACGCCATCCAACTGCGTCTCTGGAATCTGCGCAAGGTGACAAGCCAAGTGCACCATGCGATTCCGATGCCGCCACGGTGTCGTGGAGGTCTGCAGCGGCACATAGGGAACCGCCTGCTGCGCGTGGCTGTCATCGAGGAAGCCGTAACTGGAACCAGACCAGGGGTCTCATTCGGATACCCTCAAAGAAGCGAGGAGCTCGGCGGCAAGAAGCCGGACTTCAGCCCATCGATCATCCGACTGCAGCCCTTCGTACGACCACTGGCCAACATCCGGAGCCTCTGACATCGCGGTCAGAAGACGATCCAAGTCGACCGCATACACGCTCTGCCGATCAGTTAACGAAAGCCGTTCTGGTACATACAAGGAGCCGAACTCAAGCGCCAGTTCATCAGTTCCCACACCAAGCTCCTGTAGGTAACTGATCTGAATTTCCGGCGAAGCCGCCATACGTACAACACTCTCCACGAAACTGTCACGCCAGTTGTCGATACCTGATGTCATCGGATTACGCCTCCTAGACCACCTTGCGGACCCCAACAACATGCCAGTAAGGTCCGGCCCATGATGCCCACGAGGGGTTCGGAGGCGTTCTGCGGTGCGTTGAACCAGGCTGGACTCCAAGTACGAGGCAGCTTTGAGATCCACGTACAGTCGCCGCCGCGATTTTGAAGCTGTGTCTTCCCAAACAAAGTGGTGCTTTCACCAGCCAAAGCGCATGCTATATACGCTCAGCCCCGTACCAAGTTCGTGTCAAAACGACAACCACATGACGTCAAACTTGGGAATACGACACGAAACTCGGGACCCTGCACAACAGCTCTACTACCGCGCCATATTCGTAAACCGCGACAGGTGCAGCTGGTGCGCCACGGTGATCGTGGCCGTCGGGCCGTTACGGTGCTTACCCAGAATCAGGTCGGCCTCACCGCCCCGCGGGTCATCACGCTCGAAAGCGTCCGGGCGGTGCAACAGGATGACCATGTCGGCGTCCTGTTCCAGTGAGCCCGATTCACGAAGGTCCGAGACCTGAGGACGCTTATCGGTGCGCTGCTCGGGACCACGGTTCAGCTGGCTGATCGCGATCACCGGCACCTCGAGCTCTTTGGCCAGCAGCTTCAGGTTTCGGGAGAACTCCGAGACTTCCTGCTGACGCGATTCGTGCTTCTTACCGGAGGTCATCAGCTGCAGGTAGTCGACCACCACCAGCTTGAGGCCGGCCTTCTGATTGAGCCGGCGCGCCTTGGCACGGATCTCCATCATCGTCAGGTTCGGGGAGTCATCGATATAGAGCGGCGCCTCGCTGATCTCGCTCATCCGCCGCGCCAGGCGCGTCCAGTCGTCATCACTCATCCGGCCCGAACGCATATCGCCCAGTTTGATTTTCGCCTCGGCCGAGAGCAGGCGCATGACGATCTCGGTCTTGCTCATTTCCAGCGAGAAGATGACGCTGGGCAGCTGGTGCTTGATCGAGCACGAGCGCATGAAGTCAAGGCCGAGAGTCGATTTGCCCACACCAGGCCGCGCCGCCACGATGATCATCTGCCCGGGGTGCAGCCCATTGGTGATCTCGTCCAGATCGGTAAATCCCGTCGGCACACCCTTGGAGATGCCGCCGGCCGACGCGATCGCATCGATCTCGTCCATCGTGGGCTGCAGCAGCTCTTCCAGCGGCACGTAGTCTTCCGACATCCGGCGGTCGGTGACGTCGTAGACCTCGGCCTGCGCCCGGTCCACCACCTCGGCCACATCGGCGCCCTCGGCCCCCGCATAGCCATACTGCACCACGCGAGTTCCCGCCTCTACCAGCCGGCGCAGCAGCGCCTTCTCCGCCACGATCCCGGCGTAGTACCCCGCGTTGGCGGCGGTCGGCACGGTGGAAATCAGGGTGTGCAGATACGGCGCACCGCCCACCCGGCGCAACTGCCCGCGCCGGTCCAACTCGGCAGCCACCGTCACCGCATCGGCGGGCTCACCCCTGCCGTAGAGGTCGAGGATGGCCTCGTACACGCTCTGGTGATTAGGGCGATAGAAGTCATGCGGCCGTAGCTTCTCCAACACGTCGGCGATGGCGTCCTTGGACAGCATCATCCCGCCCAGCACGGACTGCTCGGCAGCCACATCCTGGGGTGGTTGACGGCCGAAATCCTCCTCGGGAGGGGCAGCTGGGCCGGACTGACCCAGATCGTCGACTATCGCCACGGCGCGCGGGTCCTCCTACTCAGATCAATTCGAACACGTGTTCGTCGGCATGCTAACGGCGGAGACCGACAATCCTTACAGTCCCGGCGCGCCGCGGTAGACGTTAGATGTTGCTAGCGGCCCTGCCAAGGGGCCCTGTGGATGAGCCTGGGCATGGGGTGTGGACTACTGTCCAACACGGTGTTAGGGGGCTGGGGAAAACTTGGGGATAGCTACCTTCATTCCTGCACTTTTCCCAGCTGAAGGCCGGTGAATCGATTGACAGGACTGTGGATGGGAATCGTTCCGGCGTGTCGCTGCAGGTTGCGTCTTCGGGCGTGTTCTGTTACCCCGACCAACCCTCTAGGTTAACTAGAGGTGGCTTCGCTGGACTGGCACACGCGTACAATACGTTCGCCAGTAGATACGGCAACGGCGCCGCGGAAATCCGCGACGCCGTTGACCCGGCACTATTTAGGATCGATCAGCCTTCGGCGACTACATCCACAGTGACCTTGGTTGCCACACCGGCGTGCAGGTGCACGTCCAGCACGTACGAACCGATCTGCTTGATGTGAGCCTTGGGCAGGGTCACGGTCCGCTTGTCCAGGTTCGGGCCACCGGCCGCCTTGATGGCGCCCACCACGTCGGCGGCAGTCACCGAACCGAACAGCTTGCCCTCGCCGGCGGTCTTCACCGTCAGCTTGACGGCGCCCAGCCCCTCGATCGCCTGCTTGATCTCGTTGGCGTGCTCGACGCCACGGATCTCCTTGGCCTCGCGGGCACGACGGATGTCGTTGGCCTGGCGCTCGGCACCACGGGTGGCGACAATCGCCAACCAGCGCGGCAGCAGGTAGTTACGCCCGTAACCGTCCTTGACCTCAACGGCGTCACCGGCAGTGCCGAGGTGCTCGACCTCAGTCGTCAGAATCAGCTTCATTAGATGTCCCTCCGGTCCTACCGCGTCGCCGAGCTGAACGGCAGCAGGGCCACCTCGCGGGCGTTCTTCACCGCGATCGCGATGTCGCGCTGGTGCTGAACGCAGTTTCCGGTGACCCGGCGGGCACGAATCTTGCCGCGCTCACTGATGTACGTGCGCAGCAGGTTGGTGTCCTTGTAGTCGATGTTCAGCGCCTTCTTGGTGCAGAACGCGCACTTACGTGTCTTGACCGGTTTTTCCGGGGCAGGACGGCGCTTAGTCGTCTTGGCCATGGTGAATCTCTTTCTTTCTAGCTAGATAAGTTGTATCGCCCAGATCAGAAGGGCGGTTCGTCGTCGGCCGCGGTAGAGCCGGAGGCCGGGGCACTGCCCCACGGATCGTCGGCGGGCTCGCTGGAGCGGGAACCCCCGCCGCCACCGCCGCCGAAACCTCCGCCGCCACCGCCACCACGCGAGGCCTTGTTGACCTTGGCGGTCGCGTACCGCAGCGACGGGCCGATTTCGTCGACCTCGACCTCGACCACGGTGCGCTTCTCGCCCTCGCGGGTCTCGAAGGAGCGCTGCTTGAGTCGGCCGGTCACGATGACACGGGAACCACGAGTAAGGCTTTCGGCCACGTTCTCCGCGGCTTCGCGCCAGATATTGCACCGCAGGAACAGCGCCTCGCCGTCTTTCCACTCCGAGCTCTGTCGGTCGAAGATGCGGGGGGTCGACGCCACGGTGAAGTTGGCGACGGCTGCCCCGGACGGTGTGAATCGCAGTTCCGGATCGGCGGTCAAGTTTCCGACGACCGTGATGGTGGTGTCACCTGCCACGGTTCCTCCTCGTAGATGTCAGCGGCTTAGTTAACCGGCAGCCTACGGAAGACCAGTGACTCCCGTAGGACCTCCCAGAGATCGTCAGCGGGCTCCGGTGCGCAGGACCTTGGTCCGCAACACGGACTCGTTCAGGCCAAGCTGGCGATCCAGCTCGGACACGGTGGCCGGAGCAGCGACCACGTCGATCACCGCGTAGATGCCCTCGGTGTGCTTGGCGATCTCGTAAGCAAGACGACGCTTGCCCCAGACTTCCACCTTCGAGACGGTTCCACCGTCACCACGGACAACGTTCAGGAACGTATCCAGGGACGGAGCTACGGTGCGCTCATCAAGGGTGGGGTCCAGAATGACCATGATTTCGTACTGACGCATGAGAAACTCATCACCTCCTATGGTCTTGTGCGGCCACGGTGCATCCGTGGCAGGAGAGTCGCCTGCGTCGGCAACCGGCCCAGGCTACCGCAATACCCGCTGACCGGCGAAATCGTCGCCGGACGGCCGGGGCCCGCATCGAGCGCGAGACTGGCGCGGTTTACGGCCCCTATTTCCGCGTGAGGCTCGCACTCGATCCCACGGAATGCGCCCGGGCGATGTGTGGCGCCGGTTTACGCGGACCCAGCCAAGCGGGCAGCCATCCGGGCGGGGCGTCGGCGACCCCGTCACACGGCCCACCCGCGGGATCGTCATCACCGGCGCGCACCAAGTCCTCGCCGGGGTGATAGATCTGGCGCAACACCAGCGCACACAGTCCGATCACCGCGAGATCACGTACCAGCACCGTCCCGGTGAACCACTGCTCCGGCAGGCCCTTGTTCTCGATGCCCAGCAAGTAATACATCCGCGGCACCCACACCAGCGCATCGACCGTCATCCACGCCAGCAGGATTCGGCGATGCGGCAGGGCGACTACCGCCAACGGCACCAGCCACAGGGAGAACTGTGGGCTCCAGACCTTGTTGGTGAGCAAGAAGACAGCGACCACCAGGAAGGCCAGCTGCGCCACCCGCGGGCGCCGGGGCGCCGTCAGCGCCACGTATCCGATGCCCAGGCAACACAACCCGAACAGCACCGCCGACACCGCATTGAGAATGACCGGCGGCTCCCAGAAGCCCAACGGGCCGTCAAAGCCCTGCCAGCCCGTGAACGACTTGAAGACGTTGTACAGCGAGTCCATATCGTCGCCGCGACGGGTGTTGAGCCGGAAGAACTCTCCCCAACCACGCGGGAACAGCGTCGCCACCGGCATGTTCACCAGCACCCAGCTCGCGGCCGCGCCCGCGGCGGTCTTGGAGAACTCGTGCACCTTGCCGCTACGCAGGCTGACCAATAGCAGCGGCAGCAACAGCAGCACCGGATAGAGCTTGGCGGCCACGCCCAGCCCGATCAGTACGCCCGCAAGCCACGGCTTCTTGCGCGCCCACGCCCACAGCGCGGTCATACTGAAAGCCGTTGCGAGAGCGTCGAAATTGGTGAAAATCTGAAAAATCACTATGGGTGACGCGGCGATCATCACCACGTCCCACGGACGGGTGTGCGGGCTCAATCCCGCACTGGCCCAAATGGTTACCAACCAGGCCAATGCCAAACCGAAGGCCACGATGTTGAAGAACATCACCACTTCGGCCACGATCGGCAGCCCGAGCACGTCGCTGGCCTGTGTGTAGGTCTTGGCCAGCGCCATCGCCGTGTACTGATACACCCCGGTCACCACCGGGTACTCCATGTACCGGACCGCCGGTGTGCCGTCGTACTGGATCTTCTGGTGCCCACCCGAATCGGTTTCCAGCCAGCTCGACTTGTACGGGAAACGCCCCTGATTCAGCAGCTCCGCGCCGTACAGCGGCACGGTGTCGGAGTAACACAGTTGGTAATAGGCCCGGTTGTTGTCCCAGTTGGCCACGCGTTGAGCACCGTTGCCGGTGCCGCTCTGCTGCAAGCAGGGCGCCTTGCTGGTCCACCCCAGAATGAGGAATCCCAGCGCAATGACGAACACCACCCGCAGCGGAGTCCAGAACGGCTGCCGGCCCACCAGTGCATGCCTGCCCAGTGGCCCACCAACCACCTCCGACAGCTCCGCACCCAACGCGTCAGTGCGACTTGGGAAATCGCGGTCATCGGCACTACGCAGATCGTCCGCGAGCGGCTCGGGTGACACTGTGGATTCGGTCGGCACCTGCCTACGGCCCCGGCGGTGGTACGTCGCCCGCCGGGGGCGCCGCCGGACCGACCGGAACCGTCGTCGGCGGCCCCACCGGAATGGTGATACCGGGCGCGATCTCGATGGTGGGCTGGATGACCGTCACTTCTCCGCCACCCGTCGGCGCGGGCGCCGGCGGACCGTTCGGAACCGGCGGCGGCGGCACGTACGTGGGCACACCGGCGTAACCGCCGATCGGGCCGGGCTTCGGGAATGTCTCCTTGGCGGTGCCGTCGAGAGCGCCGTCCATGGTCTTCTTCCAGATGTCCGACGGCAGACCCGATCCGTATATCGGCCCGCCCCAACTGGTCTTGATGGGCTTGCCGTCGTCGGTGCCCACCCACACCGCCGTGGAGAGCGACGGGGTGAAACCGACCATCCAGGCGTCCTTGTTGTCCTTGGTGTCGCCCAGCTGTGCCGTACCGGTCTTGGATGCCGATTCCCGACCGCCGGCCAGCGCGTGTCCACGTGAGTAAGCCGCGATGGGCTTCATCGCCGAGATCGCGTTGTTGGCAACGTCATCGGAGATGCGCTTCTCACCGGTGTTATCGGAAGAGCCCGCGTCGAACAGCACCTGGCCGTCGGCGTTCACCACCTTCTGGATGAAATGCGGCTTGCGATAGGTACCGGAGGCCGCCAGCGTCGCGTACGCCGATGCCATGTCCAGCACCCGAGTCTGATACTGGCCCAGCACCACACCGTTGTTGGGCGGACCGCCCTGTCCGTCCTCGGACAGGGTGTGCGAGACACCGGGGAAGTTCTCGGCGATGCCGGCGTTGTGCGCGGCCGCGGCCACATCTTCGGGCCCGTTCTTCAGCTTCAGCATGAGGCGGTAAAAGCTGGTGTTCAGCGAGCGCTTGAGCGCCTCAGCCACCGAGCACGTTCCGCACGAGGCGTCTTCACTGTTCTTGATGGTGATGCCCTGATAGGTCAACTCGGAGCTGTCCAGCTGATAGCCCAGGCCGATCCCCTGCTGCAGCGCCGCCACCAGAGCGAACACCTTGAAGGAGGAGCCCGTCTGCAGACCCTGCTGCGCATAGTCCAGACCCTGCGCGTTGGAGCCGCCGTAGTACGCCTTGACCGCGCCCGTGCGCGGGTCGATGGAAACCACCGCCGTCCGCAAATCCGGATTCTCGCTCTGCAAGGTGGTGTTGACCGCGTTCTCGGCAGCCTGTTGCGCCTTGGTGTCGATGGTCGTGGTGATCTGCAGGCCCTCGGTGTTCAAGGTCTGCTCGTCGATGTTGAACAGGTCGGTGAGCTCGGCCATCACCTGGCGCTTGATCAGACCGTTGGGACCGGTGGTCGCGTTCTGTGCCGCGGCCTGCTCAGGCGGCACCGTGGCCGGATACACCTGCCCGGCGCGATCCTGAGCGGACAGCGCACCGATGGTGACCATGCCGTCGAGCACCCAGTTCCAGCGATTCGTGGACTCGGGCAGGTCCACCGCGGGATCCAGACGGGACGGCCGTTGGATCAACGCAGCCAGCAGCGCACCCTCGGACACCGTCAGCTGCTCGACCGGCTTGTCGAAGTAGGCCTTCGACGCCGCGGAGATGCCGTAGGCGCCGCGACCGAAGTAGATGATGTTGAGGTAGGCCTCCATCACCTGGTCCTTGGACCAAGACTGCGACATCTTGGTGGAGATCACGATCTCCTTGGCCTTACGGGTCAGGCCGCCCAGGCCGGCGCGCTGCGAACCGACCATCGCGTTCTTCACATACTGCTGGGTGATGGTCGACCCGCCCTGGGTATCGCCGCCGAACATGTTGTTCTTGACGGCGCGCAACAGACCCGAGAACGAGAAGCCCGGGTTGCCGTAGAAGTCGCGGTCCTCGGCGGCCATCACGGCCGCCCGCACGTGCTGCGGCACCTGGTCGATCTTGATATCGACCCGGTTCCCTTCCGGTGGCACAACTTTCGCGAGTTCTGTGGTGCCGTCGCTGGCCAGGATGGTGGACACCTGGCTGGTACGGATGTCCCCGGGCTTGGGGATGTCCACCACCGAGTACGCCAGGGCGAATGTCGCCAACGGAATCACGATGGCCAGCAGCACCAGGGCGATCATCACATTGCGGAAGATTTTCCAGCCGTTGCTCTTTCGCTTACGGCGACGCTGCGGGGGCCGCGACGAACCGCCCGGCCTGCCGGGTGTGCCCGGAGGTGGTGGCGGCTCATGTCCCCTGCCACCGTCTTCGTCGCGTTCCAGCGCGGCACGCGCGGCGGCCACGGCGTCATCGTCGCGCCGGTACAGCGGCAAATCCTCGATGGGGTCCAGGATCGATGTCGGACGATCGTCCGTGCTGGGGGTGCGCGGTGAATCCGGGCCGCTGTTGGGAGCTACCGAATTCTCCTCGCCAACCATGCCGCCCTCACCTGTCTGCCTATTCACTGGCCGTCCGGGCACGAGTTGTTCGCTGACGCGGGGTGGTCCCCTTCGGCGCCGGCAGGGCGCCCATGACATACGACTTCACCAAATGATTCCAACTGCAGGTCCGGCATACCTCGACAACATGCACGGCGAACTCCGAATAGCGGGTGGCCAGCAGCACGAGTTCTTCGGCCGTCCGCGCCGATCCCGAGACTGCGCCCAGATGTTCGCCAAAAACCCACGACACCAGTGTCAGTTGCTCCTTGCGGCAGATCGGGCACACCACGGCGCTGGGCTTTCCATGAAATTTAGCCGCCCGGAGCAGGTAAGGGTTCGCGTCGCAGACTTCAGCCACACCGGTACGCCCGGAATAGACCTCTGCCAGCAGGGATCGGCGCTTGAGCGCGTAATCCACTACCTGTCTCTGCAATCGCACGGTAACCAGAGTACGTCCATCGCGCGCTGGCAGAGCTTCGGCCGCACAGACAGGCTGTCCTTTGCGAACCTGAGCCCTATCCGCGCTCCGCTCGTTACGATCGAGCAACTGTCATTCCGAGGGGGCAACATGACATCTCGTCGTCTATCAACGGCTCTGGCCGGCTTTGCGATCATCACCGGCGCCGCGGCCGGGTGCGGTACCACCGCCGACACCCCGGCCATCGACTCGGCCACGTCGACGACCACATCAACGACGCGATCCGGGCCGACCGATGGGCCCGCTATCACCGCCTCGGCGCCGGCCGGCGTGAGAGGCAAGGGCAAAGTCGTCGGCAGCGCGGTCCTGAAGGTGCTCGGCAGCGGCACGGCGACTGTCACCTGGAAGGCGAACGGTGGCCCCGCGCACGTGGAGCGGGATGTGCCGCTGCCCTGGGAGCACTCGATCGACGTCGTCGAAGAAGCCCCGTCAGAGGTTCGTGCCGACGGAGCCGCCAGCGGCTGCACGATCACGATGGGCGACATGTTGGTGTCCTTCAAGAACGAGCCGAACCCGGTCTGCGAGTTCGCGTACTGGGGCTGACGCCGGCGGCTCTACGATTCCTCGCATGGCGACCCGTGCCAAGGACTCCGACCGAGAAGCCACCTGCAAGGCGCTGGACACGGCCTTTGGCGATGGCCAGATCTCCACGGAAGAACACCGCCAGCGGATCGCCCTAGCCACCCGCGCACAGACCCTCGGCGAGCTCAAGGGCGTGGTCGCCGATCTGCAGATCACCGCTCATGCGGCCGAAACACCGACCGCCCCGCCGCCACGGCGACGCTGGCCGGCACTCGCTGCCACCGCGGTGGTCGCGGCGGCGATCGGGGCCGGAGCCGGGATTTATGCGACCCGGCCGTCGGCACCCGACCCGGGCGCCGTCAGCGACGGGATCGCTCCGGTGGTGATCGCGCCGGCGAAACTGTTCTCCGTCCCCGGCCTGACCGGCCTGCTGGCGCAGATGCGCGCCAAGTTCGGCGACACCGTCGGTATCGAACTGACGATCCGCGCGACCAACGCATCACTGGTCCGCATCGAAGCCTCCGACCCGGACCTGCCCATCACCTACCCGTATCAGGGCGGCTTCCGCGATGGCGGCGCGATGCCCGGCACCTGGCGGAATGTGAAAATCGGGGATTTGAGCAGGTTCGATCCCACCAAGATCGTCGGGGTTCTGCGCGGTGCACCCGAAACCCTGAACGTGCCCACCGCCGGGGACGGCGGGACCGTCATGGTGATCAAGCCCAGCGACGACGGTGTCGACATCACCATCACCGTCTCGGACAAGGACCGCACCGGACGCATGCTGGTCGCGGGCAACGGAGAGCCCAAAGAGGTCACGCCTGCGTCCTGACCGCCACGATCAGTGCCGCTCTACGATTCCTCCCATGGCGACGCGACCTCCATCCCAAACTCGCGCCAAGGATTCCGATCGTGACGCGACCTGCCAAGCCCTCGACATCGCGCTGGGTGATGGCCAGTTGTCCATGGAGGAACATCGGGAAAGGGTTACCGCCGCGACCAGTGCGAAAACCCTTGGTGACCTCTCTGCACTGGTGACGGATCTACAGCTGGACGCGCCGCCCGTCGCACTCCCCAGAGAGCACAAACCTTCCGCGTGGCGTCAGCGCACACCATTCCTCGTCATCGCGGCGTTCAGTGCGGCCGTGATCGCCCTGGGTGTCGGGCTGCTGGTGCGGGAATCGGGAACTGCCGAAAGGCCCGGCTCTGCGGGCGCGCCCGGCGCCGTCGGTCGCGGTGCGGGTCCGATCGACGACGGGGTCGCCCCCACGGTGATCCCGCGGCCAGCGCCCGCCGAGAAGAACATCTTCACCGCCCCCGGGCTGTCCACGCTGATCGACCGTATCCATCAGAAGTTCGGTGACTCGACGGGATATGAGCTGGACCTCTACCCGGAGTACGCGATCATCGAACGCGCTGATCCCGATGAACCCAAGGGGCTGATTTCATACCTCTACCGGGAGGGCACTTTCGACGATCCCGATCGCCGACCGCGCTCGTTCGACAATCTCGGTGACGTCGGCGCATTCGACCAGGCCGCCATCCTCGGCATCATCCGGGGTGCCGCGCAGACCCTGGGGATCGACAGGGGCGAACCAAGTCACGTGATCATCCGGCCCAATGCGGAGGGCGGTTTGCAGATCAATATCTACGCTTCCCGCGGAAACTACGAATCCGGCTATATCTCCGTGGACGCCCAGGGGCTCAATCCCAAGCTCTACCCGCCGTCATAACCCGCCCCGTGTGGCGCCCGCATATATCGCGGCGATACGATGAATCGATCGGTGCACGAGAGATGCTCCGTCGTCATATGTGGATCTGGGAGGTGACGTCATGCTGGAACTAGCCATTCTTGGCTTGCTGCTTGAGTCACCCATGCACGGCTACGAGCTGCGTAAGCGTCTGACCGGATTGCTCGGCGCGTTCCGGGCGTTCTCGTACGGCTCGCTGTATCCGGCCTTACGCCGGATGCAGGCCGACGGACTCATCGAAGAGGACGCCGCCCCCGGCATAAACAGCGCCGCGACAATGCTGCGACGCGGCAAGCGGGTCTACCAGCTCACCACGGCGGGCCGGTCCCGGTTCAGCGAGCTGGTGGCGGACACCGGGCCACAGAACTACACCGACGACGGCTTCGGCGTGCACCTGGCGTTCTTCAACCGCACACCGGCCGAGGCCCGGATGCGGATCCTTGAAGGCCGCCGCCGCCAGGTAGAGGAGCGCCGGGAGGGCCTGCGCGAGGCCATCACCCGGGCAAGCAGCTCGTTCGATCGGTACACCAAGCAGCTGCACCAGCTTGGACTGGAATCCAGTGAACGAGAAGTGAAGTGGCTCAACGACTTGATCGCTGCCGAGCGCACCGCGCAGGCACGGGTCGAGGAGCGTTAGACGTGACACAACGCACGACCATCGGTAAAGGAGAACCGTCCATGTCCAACACATCATCTGAGGTGCGGGTCGCCATCGTCGGCGTCGGTAACTGCGCATCCTCACTGGTTCAGGGCGTGCAGTACTACCAGGATGCGGACGAGAACTCGACGGTTCCGGGTCTGATGCACGTCAAGTTCGGCCCGTACCACGTGCGTGACGTCAAGTTCGTCGCCGCCTTCGACGTGGACGCCAAGAAGGTCGGTTTCGACCTCTCCGAGGCCATCTCGGCCTCGGAGAACAACACCATCAAGATCGCCGATGTGCCGCCGACGGACGTCATCGTGCAGCGCGGGCCCACCCTGGACGGCATCGGCAAGTACTACGCCGACACCATCGAGGTCTCCGACTCCGACCCGGTCGACGTCGTGAAGGTGCTCAAGGACAACAACGTTGACGTCCTGGTCTCCTACCTGCCGGTCGGTTCGGAAGAGGCCGACAAGTTCTACGCGCAGTGCGCCATCGACGCCAAGGTCGCGTTCGTCAACGCGCTGCCCGTCTTCATTGCCTCGGACCCGGTGTGGGCCAAGAAGTTCGAAGACGCCGGCGTGCCGATCGTGGGCGACGACATCAAGAGCCAGGTCGGCGCCACCATCACCCACCGCGTGATGGCCAAGCTGTTCGAGGACCGCGGTGTCACCCTGGACCGCACATATCAGCTGAACGTCGGCGGGAACATGGACTTCAAGAACATGCTCGAACGCGAGCGCCTGGAGTCCAAGAAGGTGTCCAAGACGCAAGCCGTGACCAGCAACTTGAATGGCTCCCTTGCCGACAAGGTGTACGACAAGAACGTGCACATCGGCCCGTCCGACTATGTCGCATGGCTCGACGACCGCAAGTGGGCGTACGTACGCCTCGAAGGCCGCGCCTTCGGTGACGTGCCGCTGAACCTCGAGTACAAGCTCGAAGTCTGGGACTCCCCCAACTCCGCCGGCATCATCATCGACGCGGTACGCGCGGCGAAGATCGCCCTGGACCGTGGCCTCGGCGGACCGATCCTGCCGGCCTCGGCCTACCTGATGAAGAGCCCGCCCAAGCAGCTCGCCGACGATGTCGCGCGCGCCGAGCTGGAGCAGTTCATCGCGGGGTGACCGCTTACGCAAAGACCGTTGAACGGGGCTAGTCACCCCAAAGTCGTTACCGCCGAGGGCATACCAGGCGCAGACGTTTGTCGATTCGTCTGCATCGGGTATGCCCTCGGTGCTAGGTGAGCCGCGCGACGACTTCGGTCAGCCGGTCCAATGCGCGCAGAGTGTCCGCTTCATTCAGCGGATGCACGTCGAAGAGAACCCGCTCCGCACCGGCACCGAGGTATTCGCCGGCCAGCTGGTGATCGCCGGGCACGCCGCTCACGGTGACCGGCAGGTCGGCACGGCCCTGCTCGGCGAACCAGCCGCGTGCGCGGCGCACATCCTCGGGCGTGGACGTTCCCGCGTAGGGCAGCCAACCGTCACCCACCCGCAGCGCACGCGCCTGCGCCGCCCGGCTGGGGCCACCGACGTGCACCGGAAGGGGGCGGGCCGGGCGCGGACGCGCCACGACGGGACCGAAATCGACATGCTCACCATGGAATTCGGCTTGTTCCTGAGTCCACAGCGCATGCAGTGCGGCGAGTTGCTCGTCGAGTACCGCGCCGCGTTTCGCCGGGTCGATGCCATGGTTGCGCACCTCCCCCAAATTCCATCCGACCCCGACGCCAAGCACCGTGCGCCCGCCGGAAAGGGTCGACACCGTCGCCCAGGCTTTGGCCGTGTGCAGCACGTCGCGTTGGGGAAGCAACGCCACCCCCGAGCCGACAATCAGCCGCTCGGTGGCCGACGCTGCGTACGCGAGCACCACCGGCAAGTCGCGGATCAACGGCAGCCGCGCGCGAAACTCGGCATCGATCGAGTCGGGGGTATCGACGGGGAAGTAGGAATGATCATCGAAGAGCAGCCATTCAAAGCCGCGCTCCTCGACAGCGCGTGCGAGCACATCCGGGGACACGTATCCGTCGGCTGATGTGGTGGAAATACCGAATCCGGTCACGACCTCAAGGAACCGCCCACGCGCCCCTGAAATTCCGGGCAACGCGCTGCACGATCTGGTTACGGGGTGCAACATCGACCTACCCGGCTGAAAGAGGCATCCCATGGCGACCACGGCAGCGCCCAGCGAAGGCGGCCTGCAACATTCCCTGCAGAAGCGACATCTGACGATGATCGCGATCGGAGGGGTCATCGGCGCCGGCCTGTTTGTCGGGTCCGGCGCCACCATCCAAGCTGCCGGGCCCGCCGCGTTTCTCACCTACGCGATCACCGGCGTGCTCATCGTCCTGGTGATGCGGATGCTCGGCGAGATGGCCGTCGCCAACCCTTCCACCGGCTCCTTCGCCGACTACAGCCGCCGCGCGCTCGGCGACTGGGCGGGATTCTCCGTGGGCTGGCTGTACTGGTACTTCTGGGTGATCGTCGTCGGATTCGAAGCGGTGGCCGGGGGCAAGCTCATCCAGGACTGGCTCCCGCACGCGCCGCTCTGGCTGATCGCATTGCTTTTGATGCTGACAATGACGGCCACCAATCTGTTCTCGGTGCGCTCCTACGGTGAATTCGAGTACTGGTTCGCCAGCGTGAAAGTGGCTGCGATCGTGGCGTTTCTGGTCGCCGGCACCTGCTACGTGCTGGGGCTGTGGCCGGGCAAGAAGATGGATTTCTCGAATCTGACGGTCCACGAGGGGTTCATGCCGCACGGCCCTGGAGCGATCTTCTCCTCGATCGTAATCGTGATCTTCTCCATGGTGGGAGCCGAAATCGCGACCATCGCCGCTGCCGAATCGAAGGACCCCGCTAAAGCCATCAGCCAGGCCACCAACTCGGTGATCTACCGGGTGGCCATCTTCTTCGTGGGATCGATCTTTCTCATCGCGGTCATCGTGCCGTGGAACAGCCCCGAATTGGGCACCTCTCCGTACGTCACCGCGTTCAAGACGATGGGCATCCCTGCCGCCGACCACATCATGCGGGTCGTCGTGCTCACCGCCGTGCTCTCGTGTTTGAACTCGGCAATGTACACCGCCTCGCGCATGCTCTTCGTGCTCGCCGGCCGCGGGGAAGCGCCCCGCAGCTGGCTCAAGGTCAACGCGCGCGGCGTGCCGGTACAGGCCATTCTGGCGTCCTCGTTCATCGGGTTCGTCTGCGTCATCCTGGCGTACTTCTTCGAGCACACCGTATTCCTGTTTCTGCTCAACTCCTCCGGCGCGGTAATCCTGTTCGTGTACTTGATGATTACCATCTCGCAATATGTCCTGCGCCGCCGCACACCGGAGGAGAAGCTCCTCGTCAAGATGTGGGGCTACCCTGCCCTGACCATTCTGACCGCGATCGGAATCGTCGCCATCCTGGTGGCCATGGGATTCCAGGACGCCACCCGCACCCAGCTGTGGACAAGCCTGCTGTCCTGGGGCGTGATCCTGCTGCTCTTCGCGATACTGCGGTTGACGCGGCGGCGCACCCCCGAGCCCGGCGAACGGACTACCCGGTGATCGCTACCGCGCGCTTGAACAGCTGTAACGTCAGTCCGTGCAGGTAGTCCCCCACCGCCACAGGCGCTTTCCCGGCGCACGCGCGGGCATGTGTGCCCTCCAGAATGATGCCGAGCTTGAAGCACGCCAACACCGTGTACCAATCCATCGCACCGAGATCGCGGTCCGTGCGTTCCGCGTAATGCGCGACAAGCTCCTGCGGTGTGGGCAGGCCCCCGGCCTGAACCAGCGCGCCACCCAAGGACGCGTCGTCGGTCTCGGACGGCCACGTGGCCAGCATCCAGCCCAAATCCAGCAGCGGATCCCCGATGGTGGACATCTCCCAGTCCACGATCGCCGCCAGCTGCGGTCCGTCGTTGCGGAACATCATGTTGGCCAGGTGAAAGTCCCCGTGCATGATGCCCGGTTTCCATTGCGAGGGCCGGTGCCGCTCAAGCCAATTCGCCACCGATTGCAGGCCCGCGATATCCGGCCCCGGGTACCCGTCGTGCTTGGCGTACGAGTCGAGCTCCTTGAGCCAGCGTGGCACCTGCCGTTCCAGGAAGCCGTCCGGATTGCCGTATCCGTCCAGGCCCAGTTCCTGGTAGTCGAGCGCGCCGAGGGCCGCGATGCCGCTGACCGCCTCCAAGCCCATCTGATGCCGAATTTCGGCATTGCCGGCATGCAGTTCCGGCAGGCCGACCGACGCATTGAACCCGTCCACGGGCTCCATCAGGTAGAAGACAGCGCCGCCCAGCACGGTCTCGTCGGTGCACGCCGCAATGAGCTCGGGCGCCGGAACTCCCTGCCCGCGTAGTGCTCCGAGCAGTCGCGCCTCGCGGCGGATCACGTTGTTGCTGGCCTCGCGCAGATGCTTGGGCGGTCGCCGCAGCACATACTCGCGGCCTCCGCGGCTGAAGCGCACCATGATGTTCTGGGTGCCACCGGTGATCGCGGAGATATCCGTCAGCTGTCCGCCGGGAAGACCTTGTTCATCCATCCAGTGCGAAACAACATCAAAATCAACGCTTTTCGGATCGATGTGGTGTGGAGCCGCCATCACAGATTTCCCACCCGATGTTCGAGCCGGGCCGCGACATGGGCGCGCGCCTTCTCCGTCAATGCCGGGATGTGGCTGGGCGGAAACAGACCCTCGTAAGGGGTGTAGTCCTTGAGGACTTCCTTGGCGATGGTGACCTTGTGTACCTCGGTCGGGCCGTCGACCAGACCCATGACCTCCGAATACAGAAACATCTTAGCCAGCGGCATCTCTTCGGACACCCCGAGTGAGCCATGCAGATGCAGTGCGCGCTGGGCGACATCGTGCATCACCTTGGGCATCGCCGCCTTGATGGCCGAAATATCCTTGCGTACCTTCAAGTAATCCTGGTGCTTATCGATCAACCAGGCGGTCCGCAACACCAGCAGCCGGAATGATTCCATCTCGATCCAGCTGTCGGCGATACGTTCCTGGGTCATCTGGAGTTTGGCGATGGTGCCGCCTCGGGCCTCCCGGCTGATGACGCGTTCGCACATCATGTCGAAGGCCTTGCGTACCTGGGCCACCGTGCGCATGGCGTGATGTACACGACCACCACCGAGACGCGTCTGTGCGATGGCGAACGCACCCCCCTCGGCACCCAGCATGTTCTCGGCAGGAATGCGGGCGTTGGTGAAGCGGGTGTAGGCCTCGTCTTCACTGAACCCGTGCACCGTGATGTTCCGGACGATCTCGACACCGGGCGCGTTCGGGTCGACGATGAACATCGACATCCCCTGATAGGGACTGACTTCGGTGTTGGTGACGGCCATGACGATCCAGAACGCGGCGTGCCGCGCCTCGGAGTTGAACCACTTCTCACCATTGAGGATCCACTCGTCACCGTCACGGACGGCGGTGGTCTTGAACAGCGTCGGATCCGATCCACCCTGCGGCTCGGTCATCACATAACAGGACCCGATGTCGCCGTCCATCAGTGGCTGTAGGTATTTGGCCTTCTGCGCTTCGGTACCGTAGTGCGCGAGGATCTCGGCATTGCCGGTATCGGGTGCCTGGCATCCGAAGATCGAAGGAGCCCACACCGACCTACCCAGAATCTCGTTGAGCAGCGCCAGCTTGAGCTGGCCGTAACCCGGACCACCCAGCTCCGGTCCCAGATGACATGCCCACAGGCCGCGGCGTTTGACCTCTTCCTTGAGCGGCCGCACGTAATCCATGGCCACCGTGTCGGACTTGTCGTATGGGTTGGGGAACACGAAATCGAGGGGTTCGACCTCGGTGCGGACAAACTCGTCGGCCCAGTCAAGCAGTTCCTGGTATTCCGGGTCGGTTTCGAAATCCCATGCCATGGCGGTCACTTCCTGTCGGTCGGGGCTTGTTCGGCGTGTTCTTCCGGACGGTCCACGTGGATACCGTCCAACACCATGTCGGCGATGCGTTTGGCTATCTGTGCGGGGCTCTTGCCGTCGGTGCGGTACCAGACCGCCACCATGTTCAGCATTCCCAAGATCGCGTTGGTGAGCACATGGTCGGCCGTGCGAAATGTGCCGACCTCGTGACCTTCGTCGAAGACGCGCTGCCAGCAGCGCTGCAGCTCGTCGCGAAGCCCCTGCAATTGCGCCGCACGCTCACCGGTCAGCGCGGAACCATCACGCACCTGGATGGCAACCTGCTTGCGGTACTTGACGATGAGGATGACGTACGAGCCGATCAGCGTGCGCAGGCGCCTGGCCGGTTCTGTGTTCATATTCGCGATATGGACGGCCTCGGTGAGCATCTCATCGATATAGCTGCGCAAGATCTCCCAGAGGAGTTCCTCCTTGGACCCTATATGGTAGTAGAGCGCGCCACCGCGCACGCCTGCCGCAGAACCGATCTCGGCTACGCCCGTGGCGTGAAATCCCTTCTCCGCAAACAGATCTGTCGCTACCTCCATGATCCGCTGACGGGTCGCCGCGGCGTCGCCATCGGAGGCCGGTGGGCGGCCCCGGCGCGGCTTGGCTCCGGCCTCTGTCACAGGATGCCGCCGTCTAGACGAATCGTCGTGCCCGTGCAGTAGGCCGAAGCCTCACTCGCCAAGTAGAGCGCCGCGCCCACGATGTCCTCCGGCTCACCGACGCGCCGCAGCGGGATGCTCGGAATGAGCGCTTCGGCGAACCCCTCCGGCCAGGCGGCGGCGATGTCGGTGTTAAAGAGCCCGCACTGAATCGTATTGGTGCGCACCGTCGGTCCGAACGTGTGCGACAGCCCGAGGGTCAGTGCGTTCAGCCCCGCCTTGGCCGCCGCGTAGGGCAGCGCCGTCGCGTCGGGCCGTACCGCCTCTATCGAACTGATGTTGATAATCGAGCCGCCAGCTCCCGCGGCCATCTTCGTGGCGATCGAGGCCGACAACCGAAACGGGCCCTTGAGGTTCACACCGATGACCTTGTCGAACAACGCTTCCGACACCTGATCCAGACTGGGGTACAGCGGCGAGAGTCCCGCGTTGTTCACCAACACATCCACCCTGCCGAACTCGCGGTACACGGTGTCCACCAGGTGGTCGCACTGCTCCCAGGAGCTGACGTTGCACGCAACCGGAAGCGCCCGGCAGCCGTGCTCGGCCTCCACCTGGGCAGCCAGTTCTTGACACGAGTCGATCTTGCGGCTGGCGATCACCACATCGGCGCCGTGCGCCGCGAATGCCCGCACCATTGCCCGCCCCAATCCACGGCTTCCGCCGGTGACGACGACAACCTTGTCCTGCAGCATCCGACCCCTCCTCAATTAATGTGGCGATCGATACATTAAAGTCCATACGCGAGGGGCGCAAGAGGCGGTTGCCATCAGTCAGCGGGCGAGCTTGTCCAGTAGCAGGGTGAACATCGCCTCGGTTTTGTCGTCCTCCGGATCAATACGACAGAACATCACCGAGGCGACATAGTTCGCGCGTTGTCGCGCAACAAGGCGGCACGACCACGGCGAATGATCCGTGGTGCGTGTCCAGTTCACTTCATCCTGACCGCTATGCAGAATCTTGAGGGTCCAGTTCTCGCTGGCACCGCCCACCGACGTAGTCCCGTGCGCCCCATCGCATCGAGACATGCGCTGGGCGAATTGTTCGAACTGTTGGCTGGCCGAGCTGGCGGTCTCGAACACGATGAGCGCGGTACCGACCGTGTGCTTGCGCATCTTGTCAACGGTGTGCGCGTAGGCCTGGATCCGCGCCGCGCCGAAACTCAAGTACTGCTGGCGGGTCGCCAACGAATACCCGTATGCGCAGTCGGACACGGTGTTGGCCGTCGATAGCACGGTTTCGACCGGCGGGATCGTCTTGACCTCCGGAAGGCCCGCTGCCGCACGGACATCCGATGCCGACAACAAGCGATCCGCAAGCTCGGCCTGCCTCGGCGGTAGCACCGGATACAACTTCTCCGCCTTGACGGGCGCCGTCGCGTCCCCCGCGATCGCCTGCGTGCACGAGGACAGGAGCACCGTCACACTGAGCAAAATCACTGGCGCCCCGCGCATTACCGCGAACCCGATAGTTTCTGCATCAATCGATCCAGCACATCGCCCGCCTTGTTGTCCGACCCGTGGCTGCAAAACATCGACGATGCCACAAAGTTGGCCCGCTGGCGCGCAGCCATGTAACAGGCCCAGGTTGAGCCGATAACACTACGGGTCCATGCCACCTCGTCGGCGGTATCGGCACTAGTGATGCTCAGCTTCCAAAAATCGGCATCCTCGTGAGGCCTCTTCTGCGTGGTGACCCCATCGCATTTCGACATGCGCCCAGCGAAAGACCGGAACTCACGCTGTGCGGCATCGGCATCCGCGAAGACGACCAGCGCATCGCTGACTGAGTACTCCCGGACCTCCTCGGTCTCCTGTGAATAGCCTTCAATCCGCGCGGCCGAATACCCCGAGTACTGCACGACCTCGGCCAGCGAGTAGCCCAATCCGCATTCGAGGCTCGGATCTGTGGAACCAAACATCGAGTCGACGGGATCCCACACCTTGAGAAGCCGCGGCAGACCTGTGACAGCCCGCACCTCCTCGGCGGGCAGAAGTCGCCCGCCGAGCTTGCCATCGACCGGCCGGATTTCGCGGTATACACCTTCTATGCCTACCGGCGCTGTCGGCTCTCCCCCGGAAATCCGTGAACAACCAGCCAAGCTCAGCACAGTGCAGACCGCGGCCATACCCCGCCGCATAGACCGCCCCCTCCTAGCATCTCCAGTTGAAGTTTGCTAGGAGTGAAGCTACACCACCAGTGCCATTCGTGGATCGGTGAGCATCGCCCCCAGATCGGCGAGAAACTTCGATCCCTGCTCACCGTCCACCAGTCGGTGGTCGAACGACAACGCCAGTGTGGTGACGTCCCGCACCGCCAGCTCGCCGTTCACCACCCAGGGACGCTTGGCGACAGAGCCCAGTGCCAGGATCGCCGCCTCCCCCGGGTTGATGATCGGTGTCCCGGCGTCGACACCGAAGACCCCGATATTGGTGAGGGTGAATGTGCCCCCACTCATATCGGTCGGCGCGGTCTTCCCGGCGCGTGCGGTGGACACCAACTGTGCGATAGCAGTAGCCAATTCACCCAGCGACATCGCGTCGGCTCCCTTGACATTCGGCACCACCAATCCTCGCTCCGTGGCTGCCGCGATGCCCAGATTCACGTAATGCTTCACGATGATCTCTCCGGCCTGCTCATCCCAGGCGGAGTTCAGCGAGGGATGCGACCGCAGGGCCAGCAACACCATCCGTGCAACCAACGTCATCGGGGTGAGCTTGAGATCGGGAGACTTCGCCTTCAGTTCGGCCAGCAGCCCCATCGTCGAGGTCATGTCGACGGTGAGGAACTCGGTGACGTGCGGTGCGGTGAACGCGCTACGCACCATGGCGGCGGCGGTGTGTTTGCGCACTCCCGCAATCGGAATCCGTGTCTCACCACCCGGCTGGACCGCGACACCGGCCACCGGCTCCTCCTCCGCGGGCGCACCCTGCGGCGCACGAGCGGTGAGGCTACGGGTGTATGCCTCCACATCCTGGCGCGTGATACTGCCGCCGATACCTGTTCCGTTGATCAGTTCGAGGGCCACGCCCAGCTCGGCGGCAAGCTTGCGGACGGACGGCTTAGCTGCCGCGCGCGACGGTGCCGACTCTGCCTGGGCTGCCGGCGCCGCGACGGCGGGCTCTGGCTCGGTTGTCTGTTCTACGAGGGCAAGTGCGGCCGCACCGGCTCCCGAGCGTCGCCGGCGCCGCGTCTGGCCCGCCGACTCCGACGGGCCGTATCCCACGAGATTGGCGGGCGCGTCGGGCTCGGCACCGGCCACCTCGATCGAGATGAGCGGCGCGCCCACCGCAACAGTCGAATTCTCGGCTGCCTGTAGGGCCACCACCGTGCCCTCAAAGGGCGACGGCAATTCGACCATCGCCTTCGCGGTCTCCACGTCGGCGAGCACCTGGTTGAGCTTTACCTCGTCGCCGACCCGCACCTTCCAGGAAATCAGATCCGCCTCGGTAAGTCCTTCTCCGAGGTCTGGAAGCAGAAACTGTTTGACTGCCATAGATCTCGCATCCCTCCTAGGCGGCGATAGCGCGGTCGACGGCGTCCATCACCCGCTCCGCATCGGGTAGGTAGTGATGTTCCACCTTGTTGGCCGGGTACGGAAGCGCGAAGCCGCCGACCCGCAACACCGGAGCCTCCAGGTGGTAGAAGCATCGCTCGGTGATGCGCGCGGCAATCTCGGCGCCCAAACCCATGAATACCGGGGCCTCGTGCACCACGATCAGCCGTCCGGTCTTGCGCACCGACGCCTCCAGGGTGTCGAAATCAACCGGAGAAAGCGATCGCAAATCCACCACCTCGACCGATATGCCCTCCGTGGCAGCCAGTTCCGCGACGGCATTGGCCACTGCCACCATCGGTCCATAGGCGGCGATGGTGGCCGCGGTTCCGGACCGGACAACGCGCGCGGCACCGAGTGGGACAGGCACCAGCGCGGTATCGACCTCGCCCTTCTCCCAGTATCGCCGCTTGGGTTCGAAGAAGACCACCGGGTCGTCGCACGCGACAGCCTGCCGGATCATGTCGTAAGCGTCCTGCGGTGAGCTGCAAGACACCACGCGTAGGCCGGCCGTATGCGCGAAATACGCTTCGGGTGACTCCGAATGATGTTCCACCGCACCGATTCCGCCCCCGAAGGGAATTCGGATGGTCAGCGGCATTCCCACCGCGCCCTTGGTGCGGTAGTGCAACTTGGCCACCTGACTGACAATCTGATCGAAGGCCGGGTATACGAATCCGTCGAACTGGATTTCACAGACCGGACGGTATCCCCGCATGGCCAAACCGACCGCGGTGCCGATGATTCCGGACTCGGCCAGCGGCGTGTCGATGACGCGATGGTCGCCGAAATCCTTCTGCAGCCCGTCGGTCACCCGGAAGACACCGCCGAGCTTGCCGACATCCTCTCCCATGACGATCACCTTGTCGTCGTCCTCCAGCGCCGACCGCAAGCCAGCGTTCAGGGCACCGGACATAGTCATCCTGGTCATGATGCGTAGGTCCCTTCATCCTCGAAAGTGGCCAGGTATTCCAAGTAGTCGCGCCGTTCGGCGGAGACAAGCGGATGTGGTTCCGCGTACACGTGATTGAACATGTCAGCGGCTGTCGGCTCGACCGTGCCAAGGCAGCCCGCACGCAGCTGCGCGGCGACCTCGTCCGCCAGCGCGGCGATGCGGTGTTTCTCTGACTCGCTCAGCGCACCACGACTCTCCAGATACTTCTCCACCCGCGCCAACGGATCCTTGGCCCGCCACTCGTCCAGCTCGGCGGCATTGCGGTACTTGGTCGGATCGTCGGAGGTGGTATGCGGCCCCATCCGATAGGTCACGGCTTCGATCAGGGTCGGCCCGCTGCCCTCACGGGCACGCCGCAGCGCCATTCGAGTCGCGGCCGTCACGGCGAGCACATCGTTGCCGTCCACCTGAATACCCGGCACTCCGAATCCGATGCCACGGGCCGCCAGCGGCAGATGACTCTGCACCCGGACCGGCTCACTGATCGCCCACTGGTTGTTCTGACAGAAGAAGACAACGGGCGCACCGAAGCTCGAAGCGAACGCGAATGCCTCCGAGACATCACCCTGGCTGGTCGCGCCGTCTCCGAAGTAGGCGATGACCGCGGTATCCGATCCGTCGAATTTCACGCCCATGGCGTATCCGGTGGCGTGCAGCGCCTGTGCACCGACGATGATCGCGGGCGCGGTGACATTGTGATCGCGCGGATTCCAGCCGGATTGTGTTGAACCGCGCCAGAACTGGAGCATGGCCGTGGGTTCGATACCACGGCAATAGGCGACGCCGTGCTCGCGGAAACTGGTGAAGGCGAAATCGTCGTGCCGCAGCGCGCGAGCGGAACCGACCTGCGCGGCCTCTTGCCCGAGCAACGGGGCCCAGAGTGCGAGTTCGCCCTGACGCTGCAGGGCCGTGGCCTCGTTGTCGATGCGGCGGACCACCACCATGTCCCGGTACAGCGCCCTCAGCTGAGTCAGACCGTCCTCGTCGAGGATGTCGCTGACCAGCGGCATGTACTCGGGATTCTCGATCCGGTTACCGTCCGAATCGAGGAGCTGGATGGTCTCCATAACCTGCCCTCGCTAACGATGGGTCGCACCGCGTGTACCTGACTGCCACCGTGTGGGTGTGTCATGACTCACAGTGCATCAGATAGTCATACTGCGCAACCGATGCGTGTCGAGTTGAGCATTATGCCCACAATCCGGCGTGTACTTTGTGCGATACTGCGCGCTATGACCACTCTGGATGCCACCGATGCGAAGTTGTTACTCGCCCTCACGCAAACTCCCCGTGCATCCGGCGTCGAGCTGGCGCAGCGACTGGGTCTGTCACGCAACACTGTGCAGGCACGGCTCACCCGCTGGGATCAGCACGAGGCCCTGGCCGGCATCGACCATCAGATCGTGCCGCGCGCGATGGGCTATCCCATGACCGCATACGTCACCGCACGGATCGACCAGCACCAGTTGGAAGCCATCGGGGCTGCCCTTGCCGACGTGCCGGAAGTGGTGCAAGTGCACGGTCTGGCGGGCGCAGACGACCTGATGATCAAGGTGGTGGCCGTCGACAGCGACGATCTTTACCGGATCGCCGGCAACATTCTCGATATCCCGGGTATTACCCGGACGTCGATCGCCATCGCCATGCACGAGCTGGTTGCGTTCCGGATGACGCCGCTGCTGCGGCGCCTCGCCGGGCAGGAATAGGACCTAGCCCAGCCAGTCCAGAACCGCTGCGGCCGTCCAGGATTGCTGCATACTGCCCAAAGGCTCGCCAGTGAACGGCTCGTAATACTCCGCGAAAGATCCGTCGCCCGCCTGGCGTAATCCCTCTTGCCGCAACAGAAACGCGCGTTCGCTCCATCCACGCCGCTCGAATGCCCAACAGAACAGCCAGGTAAGCACCGGCCAAACCGGGCCCCGCCAGTATTCGCGCGGGCGAAAGTCCCGCGAGACCGGCGACGTCGAGGGCACCAGCGCGTATCGCAGGTCCGGATGTCCGCAGAACCGCGGGCCCTCCAGCAGCCGCAGCAAGGCCAACTCCTGCGGGCGCGGCATTCCGCCGGACAGCAATGGCGCGAACACTGCTACCGTATCGGTCGCAACCCACTTGCCGGTCTTGACATCGAAATCCCTTGCCGCGCCGCTGCGCTCCTCGGTGGTATCGAGCACACCCTGCCGGAACCGCTCGGCCCAGCCGTGCAGTTCACGCACATCGGCGCGGGGGCGGGCGTGCTCCTCACCGATCGTGGCCAGCACCTCGCAAGCCACCGAGAAGATGGCCGAGACGAAAACATCCTCCATCGCGAAGCTCATCGCGTCCGGTAGCCGCGCGTCGTCGTAGCGCACCGATTTCATCTCTTCCAGCAGCCACAGGTACACGTCGTATTCGGCGTCCTTGGGGCGCTGCGACGGATCGGTGACAATGGCGGTGTCCGCGCGGGTGTAGGGGGGCAACTCACCCGGAACGACGTTGGCGTAGGCCCCATCCCAGCGCGGCGAATTGTCCATTCCGGACTCCCACCCGTGATACAAGGTGATTCGGCCGTGCTGATTCTGGTCCCGAGTCTCGGCAAGCCAACGATGCCACCTCATGAGGTCGGTCCAGCGCCGGTCCAGGAAGGCCTCCGCGATGCCCCGCGCGCTCCGCCCCCGCCGCCGTGCGTGATCAAGGATGCGTTGCACGGCAATCGCGTGCACGGGTGGCTGGGTAATTCCCGAGGTCTGATATCCCGACGGCGCATTGGCCGCCAACTCCGAGGTCTGCCAGCGCGCGGGACCCGGGAAATATCCGTCGACCCCGTTCGCGAAGACAATGTGCGGGATCATCCCATTGGCCCACTGCGCCGAGAGCAGGGTGTCCAGCTCGGTGACGGCGCGTTCGACGCTCAGCGGCGCCAGCCCAACCGCCACAAATGCCGCGTCCCAGCTCCACATGTGCGGGTACAGCTTGGGAGCGGCACTGGTCATGGTTCCCCGGTCATTGCCCCTGAGCAGGTACGCCGCGCGCGCTGCCAGCTGCGTAGGAGTGAACATCGGGTGGGACGGCATCCGTCCATTGTGCGGCGTGCTTAGCGGAAAGTCGCGCTAACGCCGGGTAGTCAATCTCTGGTAGCTCGCCTGCCAGAGCATTTCCAGCGGACCGCGCTCCCATCGCGAAAGCCACAGCTTGCTGAACAGCATCAGCACGGCTACCACCAACGCGTATACCCCGATGGTGCCCGGCACTACCGTGCCGGGGCCCATCCGTTGCGCCAGGCCCAGCCCCCAGCCATAACAGAGCGCACCGGCCAGCGCGTTCTGTAAGACATAACAGCTCAAGGCCATTCGCCCGACGGTCCCCAGCGCGCGACCGACAATCCCGGGCACCCGGCCGGCCACATAAAACTGGGCGACCGCGGCGAGCACACCGAACGCGATGATCGCAGCCGTAAGGTAGCGGCCCACTAGCATTCCCGCACTGCCCCAGAACAACCCGACAATGAGGTCGATGGGCAACGCAACGATGAAGCCCACGATCATCAGCCGTCTACGCAGCTCTGCGCCCTCCGGCGCCAGCACTCCGGCCCGGAACACCATCGCACCCGCGATGAACATGGCGATCGCCACGGGCAGGATCAGAATCGTCTCCGCACGGAAAACCAGCAGATGATCCACCCGGAACACCACCAGGTCCCAGAAGGAACCCTCCGCGTAGGGGTTGGGCTGCTGCTGCACCGGCGGATTGTCTTCGGGCGGCGGCGACGCGACGACAGCGCCCACTATCACCATCAGAATCGCGACATGCACCAACACCGCGGCCGACAGCCAGATCCTCTGTGAGCGGGCCGATGTGGCGAGCACGAAAGCGACGATCAATCCGGTCACCGCGTAACCGGTGAGCACGTCGAACTCGGTGAACAGCAGGAAGTTCACCACACCGTCCACGAACAACAGGCCTGCGCGCACCGGGTACGCCCCCGGCCAAGAGTCCCCCCGCCGCTGCGCGGAATGCTGTTGAATCGCCAGGCCGATACCGAACATGACTGTCAACAGGCCCAGAAACTTGCCCTGACAGAGCTGCTGCAACACCGCCTCGACCCAGCGCCACACGCCTTCGGCGCGGCCCACCCCGGACACATATCCGATGAACCCCTCGGGATTCGTGAAGATCCAGATATTGGTGCCCAGCGTGCCGAGGATCGCGATGCCCCGCATCACATCCAAAGAGACATACCGAATTCCGGGTGTGACGGGCTCGACGGCAGTCATTCAGGTCACCCTAAGTGAACCTTCAGCAGGCGCACAACCACTTATCGGCGCGTACCGTGACGCTCATGCCACACGCTCTCATCACCGGTGCCGCCGGTGGTCTCGGTGCCGCCATTGCCCGCGCGCTCGCGGCCACCCACAGCCTGCTATTGGGTGGGCGCCCGTCCCTCCGGCTGGACACGCTGGCGGACGAATTGGACGCCACCCCGTGGCCCGTCGACCTGAGTGACCAGGACGCGATACTGGCGGCCGTGGCGGGCATCGACGCGCTGGACGTGCTTGTGCACAACGCCGGAGTCTCCTACCCCGCAACCATCGCCGACTCCAATCTTGCCGACTGGCGAAAGACCCTCGATGTCAACGTATTAGCCCCGGTAGCACTCACCCAGGCCCTTCTTCCGGCCCTGCGTGCGGCACAGGGCGACGTAGTATTCATCAACTCGGGCGCCGGGATCAACGCTCACCCGGGCATCGGCTCGTACTCGGTGAGCAAGTTCGCGCTGCGTGGGTTCGCCGATGTACTGCGCGCCGAGGAGCCCGCACTCCGGGTGACCTCGGTGCACCCGGGCCGGATCAGCACGCCGATGCAGCAAGAACTCACCGAACATGAAGGGCGCGAGTACAACCCAGACGACTACATGCGTCCCGAGTCCGTCGCGCAGCTGGTTGCCGATGCTGTGAATCTGCCCCGCGACGCCCGGGTGCACCAGATCGTGGTGCGGCAGAACTAGACGACCAGGTTCACCATGCGGCCGGGCACCACAATGACCTTCTTCGGGGTGGCGCCGGCCAGGAACTCCAGCACTTTCTCCTCAGTGAGGGCCGCTGCCTCGATGTCGCCCTTGGGCGCATCGGCGGCGACGGTGATGCGGCCACGCACCTTGCCGTTCACCTGAATCGGGTACTCGACCGTGTCGGCCACCAGCCAGCGGTCGTCGGATTCCGGGAAGGGACCGTGAGCCAGCGAGTCGTCGCGGCCCAGCAGGCTCCACAGCTCCTCGGCCAGATGCGGAGCCAACGGTGCCAGCATGAGCACCAGCGGCTCCACCGCCGCGCGCGGCGCACCCTCCGGGTAGTCCTTGGTCAGGTGATTGGTGTATTCGATCAGCTTGGCCGCGGCGGTGTTATTACGTAGGGCCGCATAGTCTTCCGTCACTCCGGCGATCGTCTTGTGTAACGCCCGCAGGGTGTCCTCGCTGGTCAGGTCGTCCGTGGTGACACGGATCTTGCCGGTCTCCTCATCGACCACCACGCGCCACGCACGTTGCAAAAAGCGGTGTGCACCCACGACATCCTTCGTGGCCCAGGGACGCGACAGCTCCAGCGGGCCCATCGACATCTCGTACACACGCAGCGTATCGGCACCATAGTTGTCGCAGATGTCATCCGGCGAGATCGAGTTCTTGAGGCTCTTTCCGATCTTCCCGAACTCTTGTTGCACCTCTGCGCCCTGGTAGAAGAACTTTCCGTTTTCCTCGGTGACCTCGGCCGCCGGCACATACATGCCGCGCGCATCCGTGTAGGCGTGGGCCTGGATGTACCCCTGATTGAGCAGCCGCCGGTACGGCTCGCGGGAACTGACGTGCCCCAGGTCGTACAGCACCTTGTGCCAGAACCGCGAATACAGCAGGTGCAGCACGGCGTGTTCCATGCCGCCGACATACAGATCGACACCGCCCGGGTCATTCGGGCCATGTTCCGCCGGGCGCGGGCCCAGCCAGTATGCCTCGTTCTCCTTGTCGCAGAAGGCCTCTGCGTTGTCGGGGTCGGCGTAGCGCAGCTCATACCAGGAGCTGCCCGCCCACTGCGGCATCACGTTGGTATCCCGCGTGTAGTGCTTGAGCCCATCGCCGAGGTCCAGCTCGACATTCACCCAGTCGGCGGCCTTGGACAGCGGGGGTGACGGCTCCGATGACGCGTCGTCGGGATCGAAGGACACCGGTGCGTAATCCTCGACCTCGGGCAATTCGACGGGTAATACGTTCTCACCCAGCGCACGTGGCCGCCCGTCCTCGTCGTAGACGATCGGGAAGGGCTCACCCCAATAGCGCTGGCGCGCAAAGAGCCAATCGCGCAGTTTGTATTCGATGCGCGATTCGCCGCGTCCGTCTTTGACCAAACGCCGTGTCACCTCCACCTTGGCGGCCTCGATGTCGAGCCCGTCCAGGTAGTCGGAATTCACCAGCACACCGTCCCCGGTGTATGCGGCCTTGGTGACGTCGCCCCCGGAAATCACCTCCTGCACCGGCAAACCGAAGGTGTTCGCGAAGTCCCAGTCACGCTGGTCGTGCCCGGGAACCGCCATGATGGCACCGGTGCCATACCCCAGCAGCACGTAGTCCGCGATGAAAACCGGCACCGGCTTCCCGCTCACCGGGTTGGTGGCGTACGCGCCGGTGAAGACGCCGGTCTTTTCCTTGTTCTCCTGACGTTCCAGATCGCTCTTGGCGGCGATGGAGCGGCGGTACTGTTCGATCGCCGCCCGCGGCGAATCCTGCCCGCCGGTCCAACGCGGATCGGCGTCCTGCGGCCAGACATCCGCCGCCAACTGGTCCACCAGCGGATGCTCCGGGGCCAGCACCATGTAGGTGGCGCCGAAGAGCGTGTCGGGCCTGGTGGTGAACACCTCGATGTCCCCCACGCCAGGCGCTCCGAACAACACCGATGCGCCCTGCGAGCGGCCGATCCAGTTGCGCTGCATGGTTTTGACCTTGTCCGGCCAGTCCAGCACGTCCAGGTCATCGATCAACCTGTCGGAGTAGGCGGTAATCCGCATCATCCACTGCCGCAGGCGCTTACGGAACACCGGGAAGTTGCCGCGCTCGCTGCGCCCGTCCGCGGTGACCTCTTCGTTGGCCAGCACGGTGCCCAATCCCGGACACCAGTTGACCACCGAATCCGATTGGTACACCAGGCGATACGAGTCGATAACATCCGCCCTCGCACCAACACTCAGCTCCGCCCACACGGTGCCGTCGGAGGGTGCGCGCGTTCCGGAGTCGAACTCGGCGATCAGCTCCTGGATGGGCCTGGCACGGCGGGCCTGCTCGTCGTACCAGGCGTTGTAGATCTGTAGGAAAATCCACTGCGTCCACTTGTAGAAGTCGACATCGGTGGTGGCGAAGCTGCGGCGCGAGTCGTGACCCAGCCCTAGCCGACCCAGCTGCCGCTTGTAGTTGACGATGTTCGCCTCGGTCCGGACCCGTGGATGGGTGCCGGTCTGCACCGCGTACTGCTCGGCGGGCAACCCGAACGCGTCGAACCCCAGGGCGTGCAGCACGTTGGCACCACGCATCCGGTGAAAGCGCGCATAGACGTCGGTCGCGATGTATCCGAGCGGATGTCCGACGTGCAGGCCGTCGCCCGAGGGGTAGGGGAACATGTCCTGCACGAACATCTTGTCGGCGGGAATCGGCGTGCCGTCCGTCGGCGCAAGCGATCCCACCGGGTTCGGAACATGAAACGTACCCCGGTCGGCCCAGGTCTGTTGCCAGCGGCGCTCGATCTGCCCGGCGAGCTGCGCGGTGTAGCGATGCCTGGGCAACTCAGCGGTATCGGTCGCGTCGTGCTGGGTTTCGGTCACGGTTCCAGGGTAAAGGTGGCTGGTCAGCGAACAGAAATCGCCGCTTTGGCGACGAGAGTTAATCACTCTGGTCACAATCCGGCCACTTCCGGGGGTGTCCGGGGTGGTTTCTCAGCTGCGGTTATTAACTTCGGGACCGCCACAACCGAGAGCCCCTCTGCGCTCCCCGTTGTCGCCCCAACCTCACACCACGCGCAGGACAGAGCCGGAAGGACATAGAAGGTGACGACCACACGGTATTCAGTCAGATTCGCGGCGGCCACGGCCTCCGTCGCGGCGTTGCTCGCTGGGACTGCAGCCGTTGCGATGGCAGACCCCCAGCCAGCGCCCGTACCCCCAGTACCGGCGGCTACCGCCAACGCCGCCGTCGCGCCGGCCCCGAATGCCGCCCCCGCACCCGCCGTGGCCCCAACGACGTCGGCCAATCCCCTGCAGCCGGCCGCGCCGATCGCCGGCGTCGCACCGGCCGCCGACGGCACCCTCTCGGAGTTCTTCGCCTCCAAGAACGTCAAGGTGGAACCGCTGACCAAGAGCAGCCACGGGGTGCCGCGTATCAGCATCCCGATCCCCAACAACTGGGCCAACGTGCCGGACCCCAACGTCCCCAACGCCTACCAGGTGATCGTGAGCAAGGCCAACGGCACCGGGATCTACCAATCCAACGCGCAGCTCACCATGAGCAAGCTGATCGGCGAGTTCGACACCAACGAAGCCGTCTCGCATGGCCCCGTCGAGGTCAAGGCCCTGCAGGGCTGGCAGCCGACCGATGCCTCGCTGGTCACCTACCAGGGGTTCCCGTCCTCGATCGTGGAAGGCACCTTCCGCCAGGACGGGGAGACCCTCAACACCTCGCGCCGCGCCGTGATCATCACGCAGGGCAAGGACCGTTTCCTGGTCCAGCTGGCCGTCACCACCACCGTCGGCAACGCCATCGCGGAGGCCCCGGCCACCGACCTGATCGTCAACGGACTGCGCTTCGGGGATGCCGCTCCCGTCACCGCCCCGGTAGCCGACCCCAACGCACTCGCCGATCCGGACGCCGTACCCGGTGCGCCCGCCACACCCGCCGCCGGAGCGCCCGCAGCCGCCGATCCCAACGCGCCGGCCTCGCCGGCGCCCGGTGTCCCGGGTTTGCCACCCCTGCCCACCTTGCCCGCGCTGGTGCCACCGGCACCGCCCGCGGCATGACCGCCTCGGTGCCCCGCTTAAACTGAGCACGTGCTGATCGCCGCCATCGTGACCATCGCCCTCGCCGGGCTGCTGGCTGCGCTCTCGGCAGCGGCCTTCCTGCGGGCGCCGCACGGCAGCCCGCGGCGAATGCTCGCCCCCGCCCAGGCCGCAGCCGCGGTCATCCTGGCTGCGGGCGGTCTGGCAGCGCTATTCGGCTCCACCACAATCGGTTTGGTCGGGCTGACGGTGTGCGGTGCGGCCGCCCTCGTGACGGTGGGTGCGGCAGCCTGGCAGGTCGCCCAATACACCACCGCCGCACAACAGATGTCCGCGGCGGGCGGCTGCGGCAGCGCCTGCGGAGGATGCCCCAGCGCGGGCCGCAATGACTCCCCCGGGCGCGACGGTCTTCGCGCGAGCGGCTCATCCGTGTGCGCGCGGCCCTGACATGTCCAATCTTTAGACACGGCGGCACTACCTCATCGGAATGTGCTCCGTATTCGCCCATGTCGGCCCCTTTTTTGGTGTTATGTTTCCGGGCACTCGTAGACGGGTGGGATGAGCGTTTGCGCCAAGACCGTCGGCGGTAGTCAGAAAGGGAGCCGTGAAAGACACCAAGCAGATGGTGAAGTTCATCCTCGTTGGTGTTCTCGCGGTCGCTTCCGGTATCGCCGCGTACATCTATCGCGACGACCAGCTGATCGTGGACCTGCTCACCATCCCCCTGTTCACCGGCATCATCGGCTACATCACCAACTGGACCGGCGTACTGATGCTGTTCGCACCCTTGCGTTTCTACGGTTGGCGCATTCCCGGACTACGCACGCTGTATGCGTTCCTGCCCCGGCGCGTGCAGGTGATCCCGGCCATCACCTCCGACGGCCGGTTTGGCTGGCAGGGCATTGTGCCGTCTCGTGCCGAGAAGATGGCCAGCATCGCCGTCGACAAGAGCCTGGCCAAACTCGGCAGTATCTCGGACTTCTACGAGCAACTCGAGCCTGATCTGATCGCCAATCACCTTGCCTTGATTGCCAAGTCAGAAATTCGCGGCGTCATCACCAAGATCATGGAGCGTGAGGACCCGCAGCTGTGGCACAACCTGCCGCCGGCCTTGCGGGAAATGATGTTCAAACGCATCGAGAATCAGCTGCCCCAGATCATCAAGAACATGACCGATCAAATCGGCGAGAATATCGAGCAACTCGTCGATGCCAAGTTGATGATCATCCGGTACCTCACCGCACATCCCAAGCTACTCAACGACATCTTCCGAACCATGGGGCACAAAGAGCTGCAGTTCATGCAGAACTTCGGTTTCTACTTCGGCTACCCGATGGGCTTCGTGCTCGTGGCCATCCTGCAGTCGGTACCGCACCATTGGTGGACACCGTGGATCGTGTTGCCGCTCGGCGGCGTCATCATCGGGTACATCGTCAACTACCTCGGTATCACCATGATTTTCGAACCTGTGCACCCCAACAAGTGGGTGCCCTGGCGCCAGGGCCTGTTCATCAAACGCAAGGCCGAGATCTCCGAGGAATACGCGCGCACCATCTCCGAGAACGTCATCACACTGGAAAACATCGGCGACGAGATGCTCAACGGACCTCGCTCGGATCGCACCCGGCAGATGCTCGCCGACGGCATCCGGCCGGCGCTGGAGCAAGCGCTCGGACCGGCTCGGCGCGCCATTCGGGTAGCGGTCGGCCGGCGACAGTACGACCAGATCACCGAATCGGTCACCCTGGAAGCAACCGGCTTTGCGCCCCTTGCGTTTTCCGATCCGGAATTCAACAAGCAACGTCAAGGCAAGATCGGCGCCTTCGTCTCCACCCAGATGCACAAGCTCTCACTCGATGATTTCAACGAGTTGCTGCGCTCGGCGGTCAAGCAGGACGAGTGGTTGCTGTTCGTGCACGGCGCCGTTCTGGGCGCTGCCGGAGGCCTGGCGCACCTACTCATTTTCCCGCCAGCGGGCTGACACGTGCCCGGAGCCGACCTGACAAGATGATGCCCGATGACCGATAACACGCCCGTTCCAGCACACAACAACCGTGAGCTCCGGCCCGATCGCGTGGTCCAGGGTGTGGCGATGCTGGCCGCGAAGACCTGGTGGCGCGGCGTGAAGTGGTCAGCCGATGTCGCCACCACCACCGGTACCAAGATCATCGACGATGTCCGGGCAGGTCGTTCCGCCACCGACATCGCGCTGTCCGCGACCGAACACGTCCTGGGCGCCGTACGCGACGCGCTACAGCTGCCCAGCGATTCCTCCGGACTGACCCTGGCCAAGCCGCAGAAGCCCGCCCCCTCGCGCGTCACCATCGACATCACCGAATCAGGCGCTCTCGACGGTGATGAATTACGCCGCCGCGGAGCGGAATTGCTGCGGCGGTCGGCCGATGTCACCGATGTCGAGGACACCCATCCGGCCTACGCCCGGATCATCAACCAGCTGGCGCCCGACGAGGCGCGCATCCTGCGCTTCCTGGCGGCGCACGGCGCACAGCCGGTGGTCGATGTGCGCACCAGCCGCCCCTTCGACGTCGGCTCGGAGATGATCGCCGAGGGTCTGTCGATGGTCGCCGAACGCTCTGGCTGCCGCTACACCAACCGCAACAACGCCTACACCAACAACCTGGTGCGCCTCGGCCTGGTCCGCGCATCTCCGGAAGCGGTTGCGGCCGAGCGCTATCAGGTGCTGGAGGTGCAACCCGACGTGGTCGCGGCGTGCCGCCGTGCGGGCCGCGCGCACAAAACGGTGCGCCGCAGCATCCACCTGACGCCTTTCGGCGAGGACTTCTGCCGGGCCGTCATCCCCACCGATCCGTCGGTGGGCGACGACCTTTAGCCCTAGTTGCGGCTGACGTCGATGGGATGGGTCGCCAACAGTGACAACGGCAGTGGCTGCCGCCGAAGCACCTTGGCCCACAGGTCCTCACTCGCATCGGTGAGCACATCGGACGGCAGCGCCGACAGCACGATCCAATCGTCGCGCTCGACTTCTCCCTCGAGCTGACCAATCGTCCACCCTGAGTAGCCGGCGAAAACCCTGATGCCCTCGACCAGTGGCGCGATGTCGTCGGGTTCGGCGTCCAGATCTACCATCGCCATACGACCCGCCACGTGGCGCAGACCCTTCACGCCATCGATGCTCACACCCGCCCGCAGCGTTGCCAGGCATAGCGCCGCATCCCGTTTTACCGGCCCGCCGACGAACATCGTCTTGGGCTTGCCAGCCAGCTTGGCCCACTGCGGCAACACGTTGTAGACCGCGGTCTCGCTGGGACGGTTGAGCACTACGCCCAGCGTGCCGCCGTCGTTGTGCTCGACAATGAAGATCACGCTGCGCCGAAACGTCGGCTCGAAGAGATTGGTGTTGGCAATCAGCAGGGTCCCGGCCCGCAGGCGATGTGCGGGCGGCGCCATGTAGCCCTCGCCATATGCCTCGCCCTCTTCAGGCTCGTCCCCGTGCGCCACCTCATCATCATGACACCGTTTGCCGTTTCATGACTTGTGCTCGGCCAACCGCTACACATTTGTAGTGTGGGCGTTAAACACCCCGCACAATCCGCCGCCTACGTTCGGTAGGCCGATCTCGACACGAAAGCGACTCACATGACTGCGCGCCACTCGCCGCTGAGCCTGTGGCGCGCCATCCACGACCTTCCCGACTTCGGGCGGCTGGTGTGGGTGCGCCTCCTGACTCAGTTCAGCGACGGCCTCTTCCAGGCCGGACTCGCGGGCGCGCTGCTGTTCAACCCGGAGCGCGAGGCCGAACCGTGGGCCATCGCCGGGGCATTCGCGGTGCTGTTCCTGCCGTATTCGGCGATCGGTCCGTTCGCCGGCGCACTGCTGGACCGCTGGGACCGGCGCGCCGTCCTGATCTGCGCCAATCTGATCCGCGTCCTGCTGGTGGCCCTGGTGGGCTTCGAGCTGGCGTTCAGCGCCGACGATGTGGTGTTGCTGCTGGGCGCGCTGATAGTCAACGGCGTCACTCGCTTCGTGACGTCGGGACTGTCGGCGGCCCTGCCCCACGTGGTACCGCGCGATCAGGTCGCAACCATGAACTCGGTAGCCACCGCCGTGGGCGCCACCGCCACCTTCATCGGTGCCAACTTCATGCTGATGCTGCGCGCCGCTTTCGGAGCCGGGGACTTGGGTTCTGCCACAGTTATTTTCCTGGTGATCGTGCCGACCACGGCCGCGGCCTGGGTGGCATCCGGCTTCCCCGGCGACCGGTTGGGGCCCGACGACAGCGTGCGCGCCGTACATGGTTCGGCGTTCTACGCGGTGGCCACCGGATGGCTGCACGGGGCGCGAACCATCGTCGGCACACCATCGGTTTTCGACGCGCTCATCGGCCTGGCCGCGCACCGCATGGTGTTCGGTGTCAACACATTGCTGGTCCTTGTCCTGGTACGCAGTAACGAGTCGGTGTTCGCCGGGATCGGCGCGGCGGCATTGTTCCTGGCGTGTACCGGTATCGGCTCGTTCCTGGGGACGGTCTCGACCCCGGCTCTGCTCCGACGATTCGGCCGTGGACGCACCCTGGGGATGGCGCTGGGCGGGGCAGTCGTCCTGCAACTGATCGCCTCAGGTTTGTACATCCCCATCCTGCTGGCCTCCGCATTCGGCCTCGGCATGGCCGGGCAGGTGATCAAGCTGTGCGCCGATGTCGGCATGCAGACCGACGTCGACGACGCTCTGCGCGGGCATGTCTTCGCGGTGCAGGACTCGTTGTTCTGGGTCACTTTCACCGGCGCGATGGCGGTAGGCGCCGCCTTCATCACGCACGCGCATTGGCTAGCCTTCTCCGGCGCGATGATCTACTTGGCCGGGCTGATCGTGCACATGACACGAACCCTCTGGCCCAGCACGCTGGACACCGGCTCCCTGCCCACCCAGCCCAACGCCGGCTCCCTGCCCACCCAGCCCAACCCGGAAGGACAAGCCCGTGACCTCGACCGCTGACGCAGTCATCGACGACCTCCGCGCCGAAAGCGATGAACTGGACGCCCTGGTGGCCGCGCTCCCCGAGCAGGGCTGGGCCCGGGACACACCCGCAGCGGGCTGGACCATCGCTCACCAGATAGCGCACCTGCACTGGACCGACGCGCAGTCGCTGCTGGCAGTCACCGACCCCGCCGTCTTCGCCGAGGAACTGCCCAAGGCGATGGCCGATCCGCTCGGCTTCGTGGACAGGGCGGCCGAAGAAACCGCCCAGATCCCGCCGGCCGACCTACTCATCCAATGGCGCAGCACCCGCAACCAGCTACACGCGGCACTGCGCGCCGTGCCGGACGGTGTCAAGATTCCCTGGTACGGGCCGCCGATGAGCGCGGCGTCCATGGGCACCGCACGTTTGATGGAAACCTGGGCGCACGGTCTCGACGTCGCCGATGCGCTCGGCGTGCCGCTCGCTCCTACCCCGCGCATCAAATCGATTGCCCACCTTGGTGTTCGAACCCGGGACTTCGCCTTCTCGGTGCACGGATTGCCCGCCCCTAGCGAGCCGTTTCGGGTCGAACTGACCGGCCCGGACGCCGATACCTGGACGTGGGGGCCCGAGGAGGCCGCCCAGCGCGTCACCGGATCAGCGCTCGACTTCTGCTACCTAGTTACCCAGCGCCGTCCGCGCGCCGATCTGGATCTGCGGGCCACTGGCCAGGACGCCGAGCGGTGGCTGTCCATCGCGCAGGCTTTCGCCGGCCCGCCCGGCGCCGGCCGGGGATGAACCCCGGGGCCGCCGTCCGCACGCTGGATCCCTCGGAGGCAATGTTCGCGGGAAATCGCAGCACGGTGGCGTACTCGGCCTTCGGCGCCGGTGTGCTCGATATCGATGCTCTGACACTTGCCTTCCGCGCCCTGCTGCGTAGCTATCCGGTGTTGGCGACACAGATCGTGTCCGCCGGGCACGAGTACGTGCTTCACCACGTTCCTCATCCGCCCGCGCTTCAGGTGGGCACCTGCACCGCACTACCCCCCGCAGGCTTCACCATCGTCGACCCCGACGCGGTGTGTGCCATCGACGTAGCCCAGCAGGGCAACGACTTTCGCCTGACCTTGCTTACCCACCACAGCATCGCCGACGCGGGCGCCTCGCTGAAGTACCTGGAAGTCCTGTGCTCGCTCTACACCCGCGTGGTCGAGACGGGATCAGCCGGGGCCACACGTCGGCATCCGCTGGCGATGTCGCTGGAGCAGTTCCTTGCCGAGCGCGGTTATGTCATACCCGCGCCCTGCGCGCCCCCGGCGACACCGGTAGAGCCGACGGTCGAGACGGCGGTTGTGCTCCGCCACGGGCGCACCCGACTCAGCCGCGCGCAGACCACGCGCCTATTCGACTCCGCCCGCGCGGCGGGCCTCACCGTGCACGGAATCGTGTGTGCCGCGATCCTGTCTGCTGCCCAAGCGCTTTCACGATCGCAGGACCCCGTCACGTTTGGCCTGACATCTTCGGTGGACCTACGCACACGAACCGGCGCGCCCATCACCGCGGTGCAGAGGACCGTGATCCAGGGAGCCGACACCGCGACTCTGGCTGTGACATCCGATGACGAGCCGCTGCGTCTGGCGCGCGCGGTACTGGACTCCCTGGCCAGCGGCCTCGTGGATCGCCGTGTGCACCAAGCATTCCTACGGCATCAACCGCTGCAGCAGCAGTCCGTCGAGAATCCGCTCATGGTCACGAACTGGGGCCGCATACCTGCGCTGCGCCTGCCGGCGGGGCTGCGCATACACGACTTCCGTGCCACCGCACGTGGGTGGCGCATCCGGTTGCGGGCCACGACACTTCCCCCGAGCTTCTTCGTCACCACCTGCGAGGGACAACTCAGCCTCGATCACCCGGTCTGGGTAGCCGATGAGTCCGATCCGACACTCGCGTGGACGGCAGCGCTAGGGCAATCCTTCGACAGGATTCTCCGCTGACACCTGGGGCGAAGCCACGGGCCGGGCCGCCTCGGCGATCCCGTCTCCGTCACCATCGGTGAGCACGACATCCCAGCGGCCGTCTCCGGTGGTGTCGGCGTACACGGAATTGCCGGAATCGGTTGTACTAAAAGCTCTTTCCGCATCGCCGTCGCCATCCACATCGAAAAGCTGATCCGGCTTCCCGTCCCCGTCGATATCGGCGGTGCCGCCGGGGTGTTCCATGCCATCGAGGCCGAACCAGCTGATGGACCCACTCCGTTCCACGTGAAACCTCCAGGTGCCCAGGCCATCATCGGTGAAGTAGGTCTCGGGCCTGCCATCATTGTCGATATCGAGCACGCTGTGATCTGCCGAGCCGTCCCCGTCGGCGTCCCACATCATGTCGTCGAACAGCCCGTCGCCGTCGAAGTCCAGCCGCACCGCGTCCATGACCCCGTCGCCATCCAGGTCCACATTGGGCGGTGCATCCCAGGCGGTGACGACGCCGTCCCCGGCACCGAAGCAGTAGTCCATATCCGATATGAGCCCCCGCCGGCTCCGGGCGTTCCGCCTTCTTGAGGCATGTGGATAACCACCCCGGCAGAACCTGCGCTGATACTGATGCATGTCTGTAGGAGCACACCGGCGGCGATTCGGTTCCCCCGTAGTCTCTGTCCCCGTGGATGCACCTACCCTCGCCGTGCTGCTGGCGGCGGCATCCGCCGCCGGGTGGGTCGATGCGGTGGTCGGCGGCGGCGGCCTCATCCTCATCCCGGTGCTCATGCTCGTCTTCCCCGGAATGGCCCCGGCCACCGCGCTGGGCACCAACAAACTCACCGCATTGTCAGGTACCGCGTCGGCGGCCATTCGGCTCTTTCCCCGAACACCTCTGAACTGGCGTGTCCTGGTGGGGGCCTTTTTCGTCGCGGCGGCCTTCGCCAGTGCCGGCGCGTACACCGCCTCCCGGCTACCCGTGTCGGTCTTCAAGCCCGTGGTGCTCGTGCTGCTGGTGGCGGTGGGCGTCTTCGTCGCGACGCGACCCCAGTTCGGCACGACCACGGAGGGAACCGCCCGCACCAAAACCGCGACCCTGACGGCACTCACCATCGCCGCCGTCGCGATCGCGTTCTACGACGGCATCATGGGCCCCGGCACCGGGACCTTCCTGATCATCACGTTGACCGTCGCCGCGGGAATGACCTTCCTGGAGAGCTCGGCCACCGCCAAGGTACTCAACTCCGGGACCAACGTCGGGGCGCTGGTTGTCTTCGCTTCGCAGGGCCACGTGCTGTGGCTGCTGGGTTTGGCCCTCGGTCTGGCAAACATCGTCGGCGCTCAGCTCGGTGCGCATATGGCGCTCGGGCGCGGCGCAGGTTTCGTCCGCGTGGTGCTGTTGGCGGTCGTCGTGGTGATGGTGGGCAAGCTCGGCTACGACATGCTCCGTTGAGCGCGGTCAGGAACGGCCGGCCCACCACTGGCGTAACGCTTCAACCGCCTCGTCGTGATCGAGCGGACCCCGCTCCAACCGGAGCTCCTTCAAGAACTGCCAGGCCTGCCCCACGATGGGGCCGGCCGGAACGCCCAACAGCTCCATGATCTGGTTGCCGTCGAGATCGGGCCGCACGCGCGCCAGATCCTCCTTGGCCGCCAGCTCCGCGATGCGCTCTTCGAGCCCGTCATAGTTGGCCTGCAACCGCGCCGCGCGCCGTTTGTTGCGCGTGGTGCAGTCCGCGCGCACCAGCTTGTGCAGCCGCGGCAAGAGCGGCCCCGCGTCGGTGACGTATCGGCGCACCGCAGAATCGGTCCATTTTCCGTCCCCGTACCCGTGAAACCGCAGATGCAGATACACCAGCTGCGAGACGTCGTCCACCATCTGCTTGGAGTACTTGAGCGCGCGCATGCGCTTGCGCACCATCTTGGCGCCGACGACCTCGTGGTGATGAAAGCTCACCCCGCCGCCCTCTTCGTGCCGACGGGTGGCCGGCTTGCCGATGTCGTGCAACAGCGCCGCCCAGCGCAGCACCAGGTCCGGACCTTCGTCTTCGAGATCCACCGCCTGCTCCAGCACCGTCAACGAGTGCCGATAGACATCCTTGTGTTGGTGGTGCTCGTCGATGGTCAACTGCATCTGACCCACCTCGGGCAGCACCACCGCGCCGAGTCCGCTGTCGACCAACAGGTCGATTCCCGCCACCGGATGTGCGCCCACGATCAACTTGTCCAGTTCGGTCTGCACGCGTTCGGCAGTGATCCGGCCCAGCTGATCGGCCATCGCGTGCAGCGCCTCCAGCACGCGCGGCGCCACCGTGAAGCCCAGTTGCGACACGAACCGGGCCGCGCGCAGCATCCGCAGCGGGTCATCGCCGAACGAAATCTCCGGCGCCGACGGGGTGTCCAGCACTCCGGCGCGCAGCGCCTCCAGCCCGTTCAGGGGATCGCAGAACTCTCCCGGCCCGTCCGGCCCGATCTTGACCGCCATGGCGTTGACGGTGAAGTCGCGGCGCACCAGGTCGCCCTCGAGGCTGTCGCCGAACACCACCTCGGGATTCCGCGACTGCTGGTCGTAGCTGTCGCTGCGGAAGGTGGTGATCTCGACCCGCTGGCCTCTACGGGCCACGCCGATGGTGCCGAACGCGATCCCGGTATCCCAGATGGCCTCGGCCCAGCCCGTCACCAGATTCTGCACCTGTTCGGGACGCGCGTCGGTGGTGAAGTCCAGGTCGATGCCGGGCTTGCCCAACGCCGCGTCGCGGACGCTGCCGCCTACGAGATACAGGTCGAAACCGGCGGAATCGAAGAGCGCACCCAGCTCCGAGAGCAGCTTCTTGTGCCGGTTCAAGGTCACCGCGGCGGTGGCCAACAGTTCAGCGGTCGGTATCGATTCGGGCACGTCGGGACAGCCTACCGGCGCGTATCGCAGGAGCTCTCAGTAGCGGGAACTACTATCACATGGGTGTCTGACTCCTCCGGCGGTTCCCGCACGGGTGGGTCGTCGGATGAACCCGGCTCGAACCCCGCCTCAGCGCGCGGCCGCGGGTCGCGCCGCGGTCGGCGCAACCGATCGCAGGGTCGAGCACAGGGCCGGGCGCAGGGCGCCAATACTCCGGCGGCCTCCCCTGCCGCTGGGGCTCCTGCTGCGCCAAACGGAGCCAACACCGCAGCAGGAAAGGGCCGTGGCCGCGTCAAGGGCCGAGCAGCGGGCACTTCACTGCGCACGGTGCGTGAAACCTCGGCCGGCGGCCTGGTCATCGCCGGCATCGACGGCCCCAAGGACGGTCAGGTCGCTGCCCTCATCGGGCGGACCGACCGGCGCGGACGCATGCTGTGGTCGCTGCCCAAGGGGCATATCGAACAGGGTGAGACCGCCGAGCAGACCGCCATCCGCGAGGTGGCCGAAGAGACTGGAATCCGCGGCACCGTGCTCGCCGCGCTCGGCAGCATCGACTATTGGTTCGTCACCGAGGGCCGGCGCGTGCACAAAACGGTGCATCACTATCTGATGCGCTCGCTGGGCGGCGAGCTGTCCGATGACGATGTCGAGGTCACCGAGGTCGCCTGGGTACCGCTCGGGGAGCTACCCACCCGCCTGGCTTACGCCGACGAGCGGCGACTGGCCGAAGTGGCGGGCGATCTGATCGACAAACTGCACACCGAAGGACCCGCAGCGCTACCTCCCCTGCCGCCCTCCGCGCCACGACGCCGCCCTCAAACGCATTCCAGTACGCATAGGACACCGGGCCGGCGATCCCGGCGCGGACAACAGCAATGACCCGACCCACGCATCGCAGCGCGACGCGTGTGGCGGCAGTACTTGCCGTCCTCGCGCTTGTCCTGCTCGGCGCACCGTGGTCTGTCCCGCGGGCCCAGGCCTACCGCGACGGACAGTTCCTCAAGGTCGTCATCGATGAGGTCAATCCCCAAACGGTCACCACCGTCGACTCGATGGTCACCGTGCGCGGCACCGTCGCCAACGTCGGGGATCGCCCGGTCACCGATGTGGTGGTGCGTCTGGAGCGCGCCGATGCCGTGGCCACCAGTTCCGACCTGCGCGCCAGTCTGCACGGTCACCACGATCAGTTCCGGCCCGTGGGCGAGTTCGTCACCGTCGCAGGCACTCTCGAACAAGGACAGCAACGTCCATTCAGCCTCGCCTTCCCACTGCGGGGAGGAACCGGGGCGAACTGGAACATCGAAGCCCCTGGTGTGTATCCCGCGCTGGTGAACGTCAACGGCACCCCGGACTACGGGGCCCCCGCGCGCCTCGACGATGCCCGGTTCCTGCTCCCGGTTCTCGGGGTGCCGCCGCCGAACAATGCAGCCTCCGAACCCGAGGTCGCACCCGACACCTCCCGCCCGGTGGGGCTGACGCTGCTGTGGCCGCTGGCCGACCGTCCCCGACTGGCCCCTGGCCAACCCGGCGGACCGACTCCGGTGCGGCTTCTCGATGACCAGCTGGAGCGCTCCCTGTCACCCGGGGGCAGGTTGGACGCGCTGCTGGGCGCGCTGGAGTTCGCGACCGAGCCCGCCGTTGACCCCAAGGGCGAGTTGGCACGCACGGTCTGCGTGGCCGTCGACCCCGACCTGCTGGTGACCGTCAACGAGATGACGCAGAACTACCAGGTGCTGGACAATTCGGCCGACCCCGCCGGTCCCGTACACCCGGGCACCGGGCAGGGGCTCGCCGTGGCCTGGCTCGACCGGCTGCGCGCGATGGCCAAACACACCTGTGTCACCCCGCTGCCTTACGCCCAGGCCAGCCTGGACGCCGTCGCCGAGATGGCAGATGACGGCCTGTCCCACCAGGCCACCACCGGAGCCGCCGATGTCCTGGACCAGATCCTGGGCGTCGTCAGCCTGCGCGGAGCCACCCTGCTCGGCGACAGCCACCTTTCGGCGGCGAGCATCGACCTGCTCACCGCGCAGGGCCCGACCGTCGCGGTGTCGCCCTTACCGTCGGGACAAGAGACACCGCCCGATTTCAATCCGCGCCGGGTGTCGGACACGCTCGTCGCGGCGCCCTTTGACCCGTCGGTAGGCGCGGCGCTGAGCGCGGTTGGTCGCACCCCCATGACACCGGACTATGTGCCGCAATCGCTGCGCTTCGCACTGCAACATGATTCGCGCGTCGCGCGGATACAAGACGCACTCGGGGCCATGGCCTGGCAGGCGCTCTCTCCGCAGCAGACCCCCCGTCAGACGGTTCTTCTTCCCGACGCCACCTGGGATCTGTCCGACGGCGAGGCCCGCTCGATCCTTTCGGCGACCTCGACCCTGCTGCATTCGGGACTGGCGATACCGCGCCCGCTGCCCACCCTCATCGGCGAGGCACGCGCCGGCGCCCAGCCCAACCCCGTGGACACCACCTTCGGCGTCGACCCACAAGAAGCCGTGGACGACTGGGTGTCTCAGGGCCTCGGTGACGAGGTCCGCCGCGTGTGGGGGCTCACTGCCGCACTGACCGTGGACGCCCGCACCGGGCTCACTGGCGTCCAATACACCGATCCGCTACGCCAGGACGCCCTGCGCGCCGTGAGCCAGAGCGTTCCCGCCGATGCCCGTGACGACGCCGCGCGCGAACGGCTGGCCGCCATCCGCCGCACGGTCGGTGATCTGTTCAACGCGGTCACCGTCGTCAATCCGGGTGGGTCCTACACCCTGGCCACCGAACACAGTCCGCTGCCGCTGGTGTTGCGCAACGAACTTCCGGTGCCTATCCGGGTCTCCCTGCGAGTCGAGACCCCTGCCGGCATGAGTGCGACAGATGTTGGCGTACAAGAAGTTCCGCCCGGCTTCCTGCCGGTCAAGGTGCCCGTCGAGGTCAACGTGTCACAACGCATGGCGGTGGACGTCACGCTGCACACACCCGACGGACTGCCGCTGGGCGACCCGGTCCGCCTGTCCGTGCACTCCAACGCGTACGGCAAGCCGCTGTTCTTCATCACCATCAGTGCTGCCACGGTGCTCTTCGCCCTGACCGGCCGGCGGCTGTGGCATCGGTTCCGCGGTCAGCCGGACCGCGCCGACCTCGACCGCGAGGACGAGCCTGCCGCACCGGAGAAGGGAGCCCAGTGGCAGCGATGAGAGAGCCGCTGGACCCGCTACCCGATCCCGAAGCCGACGACACCATCGAGGAACTGTCCGACGCCGCCGTCGTCTCCCACTCCGGATCGATGGCGGTGGCCACCTTGGTCAGCCGCATCACCGGCTTCATCAAGCTGCTGCTGATCACCGCGGCGCTCGGCGCGGCATCCGCGAGCGCCTTCTCAACTGCCAACACCCTGCCCAACATCATTGCCGCGCTGGTGCTTGAGGCCACCTTCACGGCGATTTTCATCCCGGTGCTCACCCGTGCCGAGCGCGAAGACGCCGACGGTGGCGAGGCGTTCATACGCAAGCTGCTCACCATTGTCACGACGCTGCTGCTGGTGACGACACTGCTCTCGGTGCTGGCCGCACCCTTGTTGGCCGGGATCATGCTCGGTGGCGATCCCAAGGTGAACACGCCGCTCACCACGGCGCTGGCGTACTTGCTCCTGCCGCAGGTCTTCTTCTACGGCCTGAGCTCGCTGTTCATGGCGATTCTGAACACCCGCAACGTGTTTGGTCCGCCCGCTTGGGCGCCGGTGTGGAACAACCTGGTGGCGATCGCCACCCTGGTGCTGTACTGGCTGATGCCGGGTGAGCTCACCCTCGACCCGATCCGGATGAGCGACCCGAAGCTGTTGGTACTGGGCATCGGCACCACGCTCGGTGTGGCGGCCCAGGCCATGGTGCTGCTGCCGGCGATTCGGCGCCAGCAGATTCCCCTGCGCCCCTTATGGGGGCTCGACGACCGCCTCAAACAGTTCGGCGGAATGGCCGCCGCCATGTTCGCGTACGTGGCCATCAGTCAGTTCGGGTATGTCATCGCGAACCGGATCGCCGCCGGTGCCGCGGAATCCGGCCCGATCATCTATAGCCAGACCTGGATGATCCTGCAGTTGCCCTACGGGGTTGTCGGCGTCACGATCCTCACCGCGATCATGCCCCGGCTGAGTCGCAATGCTGCCGCTCAAGACACTCCTGCCGTGCTCGGCGATATGTCGCTGGCAACCCGGCTGACGATGACCGTGCTGATTCCTGTGGTGGCGGTGATGACGGTCGCCGGGCCGGCGATGGGCCCGGCGCTGTTCGCGTACGGCAATTTCCACCTCGGATCCGCTCACTACCTCGGACTGTCGATTTCGCTCTCTGCCTTCACCCTCATCCCTTACGCCCTTGTGCTGCTTCAGCTTCGGGTTTTCTATGCACGCCACGAGGCCTGGACACCCACGCTGATGATCATCGTGATCACTGCGGTCAAGGTCATTGGTTCCGTTGCCGCTCCGCACCTGACGGACGACCCCGATCTGGTTGCCGGATACCTGGGTGCCGCCAACGGGCTCGGATTCGTGGCGGGTGCACTATGCGGGTATCTGTTGTTGCGCCGCAGCCTGGGGCGCGCGGCGGGCCCGCTCATCGGTCCGGATGTGGCCCGCACGGCACTGGTTGCCCTCGCCGCGTCGGTGACCGCCGCCGCAGTCGGTCTGGGTATCGATCGCGGCTTCGGCCTCGACCTGCTCACCCAACGAGGCGGCGGCCTTGGCTCGATTCTGCGGTTGGCCATCCTGGGCATCGTCATGCTCGCGGTCACCTTCGCCCTCATGGTCGCCGTCAAGCTCCCGGAGGCCCTCAGCGTGGTCGCCATGCTGCAGCGCCGGCTCGGTGGTCGCCTCGGCGCTCGGCTTCGGGCAGAGACACAAGATCACGCTTCGGTCATGGGCAACTCCCCCGGGCCATCCCTGCCGTACCCTGATTCGGGTGATCCAGTCGGCGGTAGCGATGCCATCGGCTCCACAACCGCAAACAAACCAGCGCACGGGGGCGGTGCTGATACGAGAAAGGGCAGGGCTGTGACCGACACCCCGGGGTCATCGACCCGGCCTGTTCCCACCCAGTCCCCGTCCACGGGCCCGGTCCCCACTTCCGTGATGCCCGGCGCCAGCATCGCCGGCGGCCGTTACCGCCTGCTGACCTCGCACGGCGGCCCGGACGGCCTGCAGTTCTGGCAAGCCACCGACACCGAGCTGAACCGACCGGTGGCACTCACCATCATCGACGGCGCGGCCTTCACCGCCGACCAGGTGCAGGACATCCTTTCGAACACCCTGCGGCTCAGCAAGATTGAGTCGTCCGGTCTGGCGCGCGTGCTCGACGCCGTCCATGAGGGCAACGGCGGCATCGTGGTGGCCCAGTGGGTCCGCGGCGGTTCCCTACGCGAGGTCGCCGATACCGAACCCTCCGCTGTGGGCGCCAGCCGCGCGGTCCGCTCGCTGGCTGAGGCCGCCGACGCGGCCTTCGAGGCCGGATCGGCGCTGAGCATCGACCACCCCGACCGGGTCCGCATCAGCATCGACGGAGACGCCGTCCTCGCCTTCCCTGCCACGCTGTCTTCGGCCAGCGCTGATGAGGATGTGCGCGGGCTCGGTGCCGCCCTCTACGCGCTGACCACGCGTCGCTGGCCGCTGGCCGAGACCGGTCAGCCGAGCGGGCTGCCCGCCGCCAATCGCGCCCCCGACGGCAGACCCGTCGAAGCCCGCGTTCTCATCCCCACCGTGCCTGCCGAGATCTCCGACGTGGCCGCACGTGCGCTGAGCGATGACCCTGGTTCAGCAGCTGAGCTGCTCGACGGCCTGGAGTCGGCCATCGCGAGTGTCGACCACACCACCATGCTCGAACCAGCGGCCGCGGCACCCACCCAAGCGCTGGACGTCGGCAGGCGTCCGTCATTTGAGGACCCGGCAGACTCCGACGACGAGGACTACGAGGACTACGAGGAAGAAGATCCGGAAGAGGCCGCGCGCCACCGCAAGATCTTCCTGATCGGGCTGGGTGTGGTCGGTGTTCTCGTCATCTCGCTGTGCATCGCGCTCGGGGTCTGGGTGACGCGGATCTTCGGAGACGTCGGACCGCTCGACAAGATCAACATCGGCATCGGGTTGCCCACCCAGTCCTCCGGTGGCGATGCCGCGAAGCCAGGTAGCCCGGCCAAGATCGTGCAGGCGACCGTGTTTCCCCCGGGCCCGGATGCCGATCAACCCGGCAAGGCGGGCCTGGCCGTGGATGGCAACCCTTCCACATCGTGGATCACAGATACGTACACCGACGCCGACCCCTTCCCGGTGCTGTTCAAGCCCGGCGTGGGTCTGCTGCTGGATTTACAGTCCTCGAGTGCGCTGAGCAGCGTCACCATCGAATCGCACAGTGTCGGAACGCAAGTACAGATCCGCTCGGCGGACTCGGCCACGCCGGGCTCGATCAATGACACCAAGGAGATCTCGGCAACCGCCACGCTGCAGTCCGGCAAAACCACCATTCCGATCACCAGCAGCTCGCAGGTCTCGCATGTGCTGGTGTGGATCAACAAGCTGGGCTCGACCAACGGTGATCACCACGCGGAGATCAGCGAAATCACCGTGTCAACTGCGTCCTAGCTGGGCGATCGTCTGAGAGTCGACCAGTTACCGAAGGCTTTTCGGTAACCATCCACATACCCGGCCCGTTATTTTTCACGGTAGTTGAAACCCGATGGCAACCTCTCAGTGGGGCGCTGAACTGCGGTTCATGTTGTCCAGTTACGTATATCGCTGTTACGTATTGTTGAAAGTTGTATAACAGTTTGCTGTGGGGCACCGTCGTGGTCGACGGCACCCCCCATTTTTGATTACTGTGCGCGTGTGGGCATGGTTCAGGGGGTTCTCACCACTCCTCAACACTCGGACGCCGAGCTGTTGGCTGCCCATGTCGCCGGTGATCCGTCAGCTTTCGAACAGCTGTTTCGCCGTCATCATCGTCGTCTTTACCGACTCGCCCGGGCCACCAGCCGCACCCCCGAAGATGCCGCCGACGCGCTTCAGGAGGCCATGCTGTCGGCGCACCGGGGAGCTGCCAATTTCCGCAACGACGCCGCGGTAACCAGCTGGCTCTATCGCATCGTGGTGAACGCCTGTCTGGATCGCATGCGTCGCAACAAGGCGCACATTCCCATCGAGCTCGAAGAGGACGTTTACACCCTCGAGGACCCCTCGACCAACGTCGATACCTCGATCGTCATCCAGAAGGCACTGCTACGGCTGCCCGCGGAGCAGCGCGCGGCGGTCATCGCGGTCGATATGCAGGGCTACTCGGTCGCCGATGCCGCTGAACTGCTCGGTGTGCCGGAGGGCACGGTGAAGAGCCGCTGCGCGCGTGCACGCGCACGCCTGGCCGTCGCCCTGCACTACCTGGATAAGGCTGGCTCGGTCGAACCGGAAACCATCGACTACTAACCGTGTATCACCGTGTCACGATCCACCTGCACATTGGGCAACGGTCGTGGCGGGCGGTAGCTGGATATGGGAACAATGAACACAAATGGTCAGCAACCCGCCGGGCGGTGCCGATGACGAAGGTAACCTCGACAAGGTGAACCTCGCCGAGGTGCCGCTGTCACTCGAGGTCTTGGCCGACCTGCACGCCGGTGTCTATGACACCGGCGATTCCAACGTGCTTAGGCAACGCGCAGACCAAGATCCAGACGCACGTCAGACCCTGGCGGCTCTCGATCAGGTGCGTGCGGAGTTGGTGGCGTGGATGGACAGTCCCGCACCCGAGGTGCCCGAGTCCGTCGTCGACGACATCGTTGCCGCATTACGCGCGGAATCCGCCAAGTCCACGTTGCCAGCGATAGCTGCGGATGCGGTACGGCCCGCCGACGTGAGCCTCAACCTGGTCACAGGTCCAGTGCCGCTGGATCATCGGCGCCGCCCTGCGGCAAAGCGTCGCTGGCTGGCCTACTCCGCCGCGGGCCTGGCAGCCGCCGCCTGCGTTGCCGTCGCCATCACCGTCGTCGCTCAGGACAACCAGCGCGCCTCGCAAACCACCACCGCCGTGGCCGGCCCGTCGCTGTCCCAACAGATTGCGCCCAAGACAGCCGCACCGGTGGCGCCAGAATTGCCCGCGCGTGGCGCAGTGGGTCAAACGGCGTTTCCCCTCTCCGGAAATGAGATAACCGCCCTGGTGGGCCGTGCGCCCGCGTTCGGGGAGCTCGATGATGCCGCTCGCCGTGCGTCCTGCCTGACAGGCCTCGGACTCTCCGCCTCCACACCTGTCCTCGGTGCGCAGACCCTCGATATCGACGGGCCCGCGGTGCTGATGGTGCTTCCCGCCGAACGTCCCGGTGAACTGTTGGCGGTGGCCGTGCGCCCCGGCTGCAGTCAGACCGATCCGCAGCGTGTGGCCCAGACCCGAATCGGTGCCACACCTAGCCGGTAGATCTCCCACCGCCCGCCGGGCGTGGAACATCCCGCTCTAGGCTGTTGTTTTAGCATTCGCACGGCCTAGTTGGATCAGGCACATCAGATCGCCTCAGAAGGGAACCGCATGTCTCAGGCTCCGTCGACCGGGACCGAATCGGACGTTCACGAGCTCATCATCATCGGCTCTGGACCCGCTGGGTACACCGCGGCGGTCTATGCGGCCCGCGCGCAGCTCAAGCCGATCGTGTTCGAGGGCACCCAATTCGGTGGCGCCTTGATGACCACCACCGAGGTCGAGAACTACCCCGGCTTCCGCGAGGGAATCATGGGACCTGACCTGATGGATCAGATGCGCGAACAGGCCATCCGCTTCGGCGCCGACCTCCGCACCGAGGACGTCGACGAGGTCTCCCTGCGGGGCCCCGTGAAGACCGTCACCGTCGGCGACGAGGTATACCGTGCGCGAGCCGTCATCCTGGCGATGGGTGCGGCACCGCGGTACCTGGGGGTGCCAGGGGAGGACACCCTGCTGGGACGCGGCGTCAGCTCCTGTGCCACCTGCGATGGATTCTTCTTCAAGGATCAGGACATCGCCGTCATCGGCGGCGGAGACTCCGCGATGGAAGAAGCGACATTCCTCACACGATTTGCCCGCAGCGTTACCCTGATCCACCGCCGCGACGAGTTCCGTGCCTCCAAGATCATGCTGGAACGCGCCTACGCCGATCCCAAGATCACGGTGCTCACCAACACCAAGATCGTCGGGGTGGAGGGAACCGACTCGGTCACCGGACTCAAGTTGGAGAACACCGTGACCGGCCAAGCCTCGGAGCTGCCCGTCACCGGTATGTTCGTCGCCGTCGGCCACGACCCGCGCAGCGAACTCGTGAAGGATGTCGTTGACGTCGACCCCGATGGGTACGTGTTGGTGCGCGATCGCAGCACCTACACCTCCGTGGAGGGTGTGTTCGCCGCCGGAGACTTGGTGGACCGCACCTACCGGCAAGCGGTAACCGCCGCTGGAAGTGGTTGTGCTGCAGCCATTGACGCCGAGCGCTGGCTAGCCGAGACCGCACATTCCCAGACCCTCATTGAGGCCTAGCGCCCCCCTGCCACAGACAAAAGGAGAATTATGAGCGACCACGCGACCGTTACCGTCACCGACGACTCGTTCCAGGAAGACGTTGTGTCCAGCAACAAACCTGTGCTGGTCGATTTCTGGGCGACCTGGTGCGGGCCCTGCAAGATGGTGGCGCCCGTACTGGAGGAGATCGCCAAGGACCACGGCGAAGCACTCACCATCGCCAAACTCGACGTGGACGCCAACCCGGAGACCGCCCGCGCATTTCAGGTGACTTCGATCCCAACGCTGATCCTGTTCCAAAACGGTGAGGCAACCAAGCGGATCGTCGGTGCCAAGAGCAAGTCGGCGTTGCTGCGTGAGCTAGACGGCGTCGTCTAACCTGCCCAACGTCGGTCACATAACCGGCCCGGGAGTTTCGCTCATCGCCTAGGCATCTGAGACAATATTGCCGTCCCGACGGCGGGCAGCTGCTCTCGGCGTCGGTAGCAGTGCGGTTTCCTTATATACGGCTGCGAAAGGCTGCGAAAGGCGGAGTATGACGACAGGCGCGTCGAACATTCGCCACGGCGATCGAGGCCCGGCCGTCACCGAGGTGCGCGAGGTGCTGACAGCCCTCGGGTTCCTGGAGGACCCCGACGAGGTCCTGGCGACCGGTCGGCACGTCATGGTCGATCGCTTTGACGCGACACTGGACGACGCCGTGCGCGCGTTTCAGCAATGCCGGGGCCTGTTGGTCGACGGCATCGTCGGACCCGCGACCTACCGCACGCTCAAAGAAGCCTCCTACCGGCTCGGGGCGCGCACACTCTTCCATCAGTTCTCCGCACCCATGTACGGCGACGATGTCGCCACCCTGCAGAAGCGCCTGCAAGATCTGGGTTTCTACACCGGTCTGGTCGACGGGAACTTCGGCCTACAGACCTACAACTCGCTCATGTCCTACCAGCGCGAGTACGGGCTGACGGCCGACGGCATCTGCGGGCCCGAAACGTTGCGGTCCTTCCAACTGCTGGGCCGCCACGTGACCGGCGGCTCAGCGCACGCGATCCGGGAGACCGAGCACGTACGCAACGCCGGTCCGCAGCTGTCCGGCAAGCGCATCGTGATCGACCCCGGCCTCGGTGGCGGCGATCGTGGCCGCATCGTCCCGGGTCGCGAGGGCCCCACCAGCGAGGCGGACATCTTGTGGGACTTGGCGAGTCGTCTTGAGGGCCGCATGACCGCGATCGGGATGGACACCTACATCTCGCGCGCCATACAGAACAACCCCACCGATGTCGAGCGAGCCACCTACGCCAACAATGTGGGTGCCGATCTGATGATCAGTCTCCGCTTCGACGCACAGCCCACGGTGGCCGCCAGCGGTGTCGCGTCCTACCACTTCGGCAACCTACATGGCTCCGTCTCCACCATCGGACACATGCTTGCCGACTTCATTCAGCGAGAAGTGGCCGCGCGCACTGGATTACGAGACTGTCGCGCCCATGGCCGCACCTGGGATCTCCTCCGTCTCACCCGGATGCCCACCGTGCAGGTGGATATCGGGTACATCACCTCCCCCCACGATGTCTCCATTCTCAGCTCTGCTCACTACCGGGACGTGGTAGCCGAGTCGATTCTGGCCGCAGTAAAGCGGGTATACCTGCTCGGCAAGAACGACCGCCCCACCGGCACATTCACTTTCGACGAGCTGCTGGCTCACGAATTGTCGGCAGGAAGCTGATCTTTCGAGGTTCGAGAGTTCCCGTGGTTCCCGCGGGTTTCGTCACTGTGACGCAGGATGTATCTCGATGGCGGCCGCCGGGCACACGTGAGCCGCGTCGGCCGCCTCCCGGGCTTGCTCCCCGGACAGCACTCCCTTGTGCAACGGCACGGCCGTGCCGTCCACATCCGCACCAAACAGATCGGGATGTTGTGCAACGCAATACCCTGACCCCATGCACAGATCTTGATCGACGCTCACCGAGGAACTGCTGTCGGGCGGACTCACGATCACACCGTCGTCAAGGTAACAGGCAACCCACCCTCGAGAGTTACCGAGAAATTGAAGTGGTGCTTTGGTTTCCAGCCTTCCGGTAACGTCAAACGATAGCGCTGGAAGATGATCGCCAGCAGGAACTGCGCATTCATATAAGCCATACCCGTGCCGAGACAGTGGTGCCTACCCGATCCAAATGGCATGAACGCCAAGCGCGGTCGGCTTCTGGCTGCGACCTCGTCCATGAACCGGTTCGGGTCGTACGTATCAGGGTCGGCCCACCACCGCGGATCCCGATGGATCGAATACAGGGAAGGCCCGACGATGGTGTGTTTCGGGATGAAATATCCGCCGATAACGTCGTCGTCCATCGCAAACCGAGGATTCAGCGGGTGGCCCTGAAGTCGTTGGCCCTCATCGAAACATGCCTTGGCCCAAGCTAATCTGGGCAGATCATCCGGTGTCGGCAGCGCGCCAGCCAAGCCATCCACCTCGGCGTACAACCGTCTCAGGTGCTCAGGGTGCCCCAACAACAGCGCAAGTGTCCACGACAACGATGCCACGACGGTCTCATACCCACCCGCCATCAGAATCATCAACTCCATGCTCAGATCTCGTTCCGAGAGCTGGCTTCCGTCGTCGTAGCTCGCCTCCAGGAGGAGGCTCAGCAGATCTGGTGTCTCGATCGGATTCTTACGTCGCTGCTGGATCAAGCGTCGCGTCAATCGCCACAGCCGCCACATAGACCGCGGTGCCGATTCCCGCCCCGGTAGCGGCACGACACTGGGCAGCGGGCTCATCATTGTCACCGATGCCATCAGCGACATGAAAGTTCTTAGATCTACGTCGGTTTCACTAATCTCCTGTTCGGTGATAGTCGACGAGAACATCGCGCGGAGAAAGGCCGGCAGGGTCACTTGCGCGATTGCGTGCTGTAGATCCACGACCTGGCCGGTATCGGCCCAACATGCCCACCGGTCGACCCGCCGGACAAACTCGTCCGCGATCACCTCTGCCACCCGCGCCAGATGCCGGCGTCCGAACATCGGCATGAGCATTCGGCGGCGCTGCCGGAACTTGTCCCCCTCCAGCATCGGAATCGCCGCTCCGATCACGCCCATAGCCGCCTGGCCCGGTCCGATCATGCTGTATCTGCCCACCGGGTCATCCATCACCTGGCTCGCGTAATCCGGATGGTTGACCACCACGATGCTGCCGCCCAACGGGAATGGAACCCGATACACATCACCGAATTCCTGTGCACAGCGACGAAAGAACTCGAACGGTTCACGCCGCATCTCCGGCACGCTGCCTACAACGGGGTGCCCCACCGGGCCGGGCGGCGTGAGCGCCGGACTCCCCACACCCCTGACGATGCTGGAGGCCAACGGAATACTGGCACGAGTCAGCCACCACGGATCTTTGCGCGAGTATTCGAATCTTTGGCGGGCTCTTGCGATCTCGTTGACCTCATGGACCGAGGGATTCAATGGCAGCGGGCCCCACTGCCCTGCCAGCTCGCGCGGGAAGTCGTCAAACCCGGTAAGGCCGTCCTGGTGAGGCTCTGCCGGGCAGCCCCGCGTGACTTCCTTTCCCACCAGCTCGGTCATGCTGCGGGTACCGATTGCCGGGCAGCGGTGCGGACCGGACCCAGCACCTTGGTGCCGACCTCGTCTCGGTACCGCTGACACGTGGGTGAGTACGCGGCGATCGCGACGGCCAGCAGATTCAGGGTCGTGGACAACGCCGCCAGGCCCCACGATGGCAGCGGCGCCAGACCCAGGTGAATCGCGAAATAGTTCGGCAGAGTACAGACGATGGTGTAGGCGAGATAAGCGGCTGGCGCAACGAATGGTATTACTGCCCAACGGTATCCGCGCATGCGGGGCCGGATAGCAACCAGTACCCAAGCGATGATCACCAGGAAGCCGCCGTTCTGCACGAGGCTCGGCAGCGGCACCCCGAAGACCAGCGCGTTATTGCTGTAGTACCTCATCAGTCCGAAGTGGCTGTTGACCATTTCCCCGATACACTCGGCGATTCCGAACACCAGCGCGAACACGATGAGTGTCCAAGCGGCCCAACCTTTCTTGATCATTTCATACACAACCAGCGCCGTCGGCGCAGTGCCCACCCACACCAGGGGGACGAAGATCGGCAGCGGCCGGTCGGCGATGGTCACATAGGGCAGGGTGTTGGTCATGTAGGTGGTTGCACCGATCACGTCGAGCCACGGCTCGACGAAGTAGGGCAGGATCGTCACTCCGCCGAGCATGATGAGCCAGTACATCAGCGCGTCCTCGTGCTTACGAATGGTCATCCAGCCGACCCATGCTGCCGAAATCATCAGGCAGACAACAAGAACCGCCACCACGGTCCAGGCCCACCAGGGTTCACCGTGAATCACCGGTGGTGGCCCCCACTCCGCACCCGCGCTCAACCGTGTCATCACCTGTGTCCTTTCACCGTCACCGAGCGGTCTAGTCGGACACTAATGTCTAGTTCAAGACTAAGTCAATCACTTTGAGACAAATGATTCCGCTAAACGACACGTGTCGCCTCAGAGAGTCTTTGTGGACTATCCTCAGCCGCATGGAGGACCCCGCGGAACCGCCGATCCGGATGGCGGATCGGCAGCGCGCTCGACGTAGCGAGCTCGTCAAGGAAGAGGTGGTCGAGGCCGCCCTCGCCGAGTTCTCGGAACGCGGCTATCACCAAACATCGATCGCACACATCGCGGAACGCCTCGGCACAGGGCACTCGATGTTCTACCGGTACTTCACCAACAAGCGCGATATCCTCGAACACGTCGTGCAACACGCCACGCAACGCACCATCGAGACCCTCAGCCACACATTGCCCGGACGCATCACATCACTGAACGAATTTCATGATTTCTCAGTGAATCTCGGACTTGCCTACATCGATTTGGTGGTGGCGGATCCGCGGCTTTCACGCCTGCTACTGCAACAGGGTGCCGCTGTAGATGCAGAGATGACCGCTCAGTTCTGCGGCGTGTTCGACGCCGGCGCTGCGGTGCTCGGAGGTCTTTTGCGCGATGGGATCGAATCCGGTTACGTCCGAGAGGATATCGACGTCGAAGCCGTCGCAGATTCAGTGGTCGGCATCCCGCTGGGCATCCTCGCCCGCTACGGACACGAACCGAATCAGGACATCCTCGCAGCGAGGGTACGCGCCACCGCGGATCTCGTGTGCCGCGGCATCGCGCCCTGAAGGGAATACTCCCCTCTCGCCAGATGTTTTCCGCGGCTGTGCGGACTTTCACTGTCGGCGACGCAACCGTCACTCAGCTCACCGAACTGGATGTGTGGCCCATCAAGCCGCATCACTGGTATCCGGCTCTCTCCGAAGAGCAACTCGTATTCGCACGGGCCAACTACGCACCGTCCGCCGTATCCGACGATGGCTCCGAACTCATCTTCGCGATCCACAACTACGTCATCGAGCTCGCTGACACCATCATCGTGGTCGACACCTGCTCGGGTAATCACAAGAACCGGCCGCTGTTCGCGGACCTCCACATGCTCAATTCCGACTACCTGACCCGTCTCGAACAGTCCGGATACTCGCCCGAAGCCGTCGATATCGTCGTCAACACTCACCTGCATCTGGACCATTGCGGTTGGAACACTCGCCTGGTTGAGGGCACATGGCGGCCCACCTTCCCTGCCGCCACCTACCTTTTCCATCACACCGAACTCAAATACATTCGGGCCCAGTGGGAATCAGCACCCATTGACCAGTGGCAGGACAACGGCGGCTGGGTCTACGAGGACAGCATCCTGCCCATTCTGGAACACGCGCCGTACGGTTTCGTGAAATCGGGACAGGTGCTGCACTCTTACGGCTCCACCCATATTCGCGCACTCGATGCGGGCGGACACACTCCCGGGCACATCGCGATCGAGGTTCGTGCCGCGGATACCGGCTTGCTCATCGCCGGTGATGCACTCCATCACCCTATGCAGGCACAATTTCCGGACCTACCCTTCTACGCTGACGCCGATCCGGCTCAGGCCGTCGCCACCCGTCGCGCACTGCTCGGACAGTGCGCCGACGAAAACCTCAAGCTCCTCACCGCACACTTCCCTGCACATTCACCGCTGGGTGTGCGCCGCAGCGGTGCCGCGTTCACATGGGACGTCTCACGGGCGATCGATTGAGCAGCCAACTCTGTTGGCCCCGCCTAGAACCCGGCACCCACCACCGGTCCGGCGCCGGCAGGCTGCGGGATCTGCACCGATTCCAGCAGGCGTTCCAGTGCGGCCTCCACTTCCGCCTTCCAGCCAAGCCCTCGATCCAGCTCCAGCCGTAGCCGCGGAAAGTGCTGGTGCGGAGCGACCACCGTAAAGCCGACATCCTTCAAGAAGTCCACGTCGATCATGCACTGCTCAATGGTGCACTCCCCCAGCACATCCGGGGCTTCGGAATGTCTCGCCAGCGATCCTTCACACAGGTCCAGCGCTTCGGCGGTGCGTCCGAAGGCCTCCAACGCGCGCACACCTCGGCGGACCAATTCGGCGACCACGTTGGCGATGATGCTGTGCGGCAGACCATCTGACTCATGTCCCGGCTCTACCCCGAGCGAGGTCAACAGAATCGCATCCGCGCTGACAGGTGCCGTGGGAAATAGCCGGGCACGGGGCACAACACCGGGCGGCGCGTACAGCGCGTATCCCGCAGTGGTCGGCCGCGATTGCGGACCGGTTACCGCGACCTGACCGCACGACCCCCACTCAAGCATGACCATCGAAAGCCAGGCTTCCTTCTCGAATTCAGGATCCGAGAGATGCTGACCATCTCCGACGGTAGCGGGGTCCACTTCCCAGAAGACACACCGCCGGGCATGCTTGGGCAGCTGCTCGAAACCATCGAGCCGCAGGGGAACGATCCGAGCCGACACTGGTTTTGTACGCCTCCACGTCCGGTCAACATGGTGCGCGGTACGCCTCATGCGTCCGGCAACCCTTCAAGGATATGCGAAATTTCTGGTTTGGCACCCGGCAGCCCGGTCACGATCGGCTAAATCCGCCGCCATGGCCCCCTCCGCACAGATGCGTGCACTGCGGGGCCGAAAACCCTGAGTTACCAACTACTTTCGCGCGAGCGCCAGAAGCCGGCGGGCTTCACGTCACAGTGACGTTTCTCCCCTGAGGGTTAGGACGTGCCCTCGCCGGACATCAAATCGACAATTCGTTGCAAATCATCGACAGAACCGAACTCGACAACGATCTTGCCCTTGCGCTTCCCGAGACTGACCGTCACGCGGGTATCGAAGGTGCCCGAGAGCCTCTCGGCGACATCCTGCAGACCAGGCATCTGCATCGGCTTGCGACGCGGCGCGGGCTTCGGGGCATCGCTACGGTTGGCGAGCGTCACGGCCTCCTCGGCGGCCCGTACCGACATCCCCTCCGCCACGATGCGCGCGGCCAGTTCTTCCTGCGCTCCTGCTCCCCCTTCGAGGGCAAGCAAGGCGCGTGCATGGCCGGCCGACAAGACGCCCGCTGCCACCCGACGCTGCACGGCAATGGGGAGGCGCAGCAGGCGGATCATGTTCGAGATGACCGGACGCGACCGACCGATTCGCGCGGCCAGCTCCTCATGGGTGACTTCGAACTCGTCGAGAAGCTGTTGGTAGGCCGCCGCCTCCTCCAGTGGGTTCAGCTGTGCGCGGTGAATGTTCTCCAGCAGCGCGTCACGGAGGAGGTTGTCATCCGCGGTCTCCCGCACAATTGCCGGGATGGTGTCCAGACCCGCCTCTTGTGTGGCGCGCCAACGCCGCTCCCCCATCACCAATTGGTAGTCACCGTCGTCGACCACGCGCACCACGATCGGCTGCATCACGCCGAACTCACGGATCGAATGAACCAGCTCCGCCAGCGCCTCCTCATCGAACACCTGGCGGGGCTGCTTGGGATTCGGCTTGATGGCGGTTACTGGAATCTCGCGGTAGACCGCACCGATATCGGCCGCTGGTGTGGCCGCCGGCGCTGCCGGCGCCGGGCCACCTCCGATGACTACGTCGGCGGCGGCGGCACCCAGACTTGGGCCCGCCGGTGCCGACGAGCCGTCCACCGGGGCGGTGGGAATGAGCGACGCCAGGCCGCGACCGAGTCCGCCCTTACGCCGTGATGATGCCGACTGACTCATCGATTACTTCTCCCTTTTCGCATCCGCTCCGCACAAGTGATGATTTTTCCGTAGCACACCCCGCTCATTGCGGATCACTCGCCGACGAGCTCGGCCGCTGGGCGAGTTCGCGCGCTGCATCGAGATAGCTCAACGCGCCACGTGAACCCGGATCGTATTCAAGAACACTGGTTCCGTACCCCGGTGCTTCCGACACCTTGACGCTACGCGGGATGACCGAACCCAGTACCTTCGGGCCGAAGTGGCCCCGCACCTCATCCGCCACTTGGTCGGCCAGCTTGGTCCGGCCGTCATACATGGTGAGCAAGATCGTCGACACATGCAGCGCCGGGTTGAGATGTGCTTGGACAAGTTCGATGTTGCGCAGCAGCTGGCCCACCCCTTCCAATGCGTAGTACTCGCACTGGATGGGGATCAACACTTCGTTGGCGGCAACGAGCGCATTGACCGTCAACAGACCGAGCGATGGCGGGCAATCAATGAAGACGAAGTCGAACGCATCGGCCGGGAGACCGGCGATCGCCGAACGCAACCGCCCTTCGCGCGCGACCATCGAAACCAGCTCGATCTCGGCACCGGCAAGGTCGATCGTCGCCGGAACGCAGAAGAGGTGCTCGCTCTGCGGGCTGGACTGAATCGCGTCCTGAATGGGTATCTCGCCAAGGAGTACCTCGTACGACGAGGGGGTGCCCGCGCGGTGGTCGGCACCCAGTGCGGTGCTTGCGTTGCCTTGGGGGTCCAAATCGATCACCAGAACATTGAGCCCCTGCAGTGCCATCGCCGCCGCAAGGTTCACCGCAGTGGTGGTCTTGCCGACGCCGCCCTTCTGATTGGCGATCGTCAGCATCCGCCGATGTGCGGGCTTCGGTAGTCGGACCGAGCCTTGCTTCAACTGAGTCGCTCGCTGCGCCGCGGCGCCGATGGGAGTCTCGGATTCCACGAACTCCGTGGGCGCCCGGTGGCCGTCACTCGCTGCGCCGGTTTCACGTGAAACATCGTCGCTACTCACTGTCGTCTCCTTGATCGGATGCTCATCGGCTCCGCTTCCGCGAACCGCCGCGGGAGCTTCCCCGCTGCCGGTTTCCGTCGCATTCTTTCCGCCGCGCGACCACCACCGTGGTGGGCGAATCGAGGTACCGCGTGCCACACTGCACCACCCTCACATCGTCGGCGCCGAGCTGACCCAGCGCGCTGCCGTACTGCTCTACTTCATCCTCTGCACGATCACCTTTGATCGCCAACATCCGTCCGCCGATCCGCGTCAAAGGAAGAGACCAGCGGGCGATCTTGTCCAATGCCGCGACCGCCCGGGACGTCACCGCGTCCGCCCCGCCAACCTCGGCGATAACAGCGGGCTCCTCTGCCCTACCCCGCACCACCGACACATTGGTCAGCCCCAGCTGCTCGATCATTTCACGGAGAAACTCCGTGCGCCGAAGCATCGGCTCGACGAGAACGATACCGACATCTGGCCGCGCGATACCTAGGGGAATTCCCGGTAGCCCGGCGCCGCTCCCGACGTCAATAACTCGCTCCCCCGCCTCGAGTAGCTCCCCGAGGACAGCGCTGTTAAGAATGTGGCGCCCCCACAATCGACCCGTCTCGCGGGGTCCGATCAGACCTCGCTCCACGCCGATTGTGGCGAGCGCCGCTACATACTCGACCGCCCGGGCAAGCCGCTCACCGAACACCTCGGCAGCGGCCTCCGGCACCGGGAGGGTCTCGCCGTGTTTCACGTGAAACATTCCTCCCGGAGCGCGGCCACAGAATTACATGGATGAGATTTGGTGGCGTCAGTCGTGCAGAACGACGACGCGACGCGACGGCTCCACGCCCTCGCTCTCGCTGTGCACACCGTCGACGGCGGCAACCGCGTCGTGCACGATCTTTCGCTCGAACGGGGTCATCGGAGCAAGCTCCTCGCGCTCGCCCGACTCCAGCACCTGCTTGGCGATCTTGGTACCCAGCGCGGCCAGCTCGTCGCGGCGGCGGCCTCGCCAGTTCGCGATGTCGAGCATGAGCCTGCTGCGTTCACCCGACTTCTGCTGAACCGCGAGCCGAGTCAACTCCTGCAGGGCGTCCAGCACCTCGCCCTTACGACCGACGAGCTTCGACAGGTCGCTGCCGCCGTCGATGCTGACAATCGCACGGTCACCCTCGACATCCAGATCGATGTCACCATCGAAGTCCAGGAGGTCCAGCAGCTCCTCCAGGTAGTCGCCGGCGATCTCGCCCTCGGCGACCAGACGCTCCTCAAGGTCGGCCGTGCGCGGCTCGGCCTCCGGGGCGGCGGTCTCCTCGGCCGTGGTCTCTTCGGCTTGAGTGTCCAGATCGGTCATCGTTCTTCTCCCTCTGTCACGCCCGTACAGAATCGCGGGCGGCTAGCGCTTGCGGCGACGATCGGGCCGCGCACCCGGCTTCGGGGTACGGCTCGTCGTGCCTGATCCATTTGTTGAATTCGGGGAAGCCGGTCCCCCGCTGTCCTCGTCCGTGCCGGTGGACTCCACGACCTCCGGGCTCGCATCCGAGTCGTCTGCTTGTTTGGCCGGCTGGCTCTTGCCACGCGTCGGCTTGGCACCCGGCTTGGGAGCGTTGGCCGCGCGCCGCTCCAGATCCGCCTGCTTCTTTTCTTCCTCTTCCTTGGCGATTCTGTTGAAGACGTAGTGCTGCTGTCCGAACGTCCAAATGTTGTTCGACACCCAATACAGGATGATCGCGATCGGCAGGAACGGTCCACCGACCACCACGCCGAGCGGGAACACGTACAGCGCCAGCCGGTTCATGATCTGGGTCTGCGGATTGGCCTGCGCCTCGGGGCTCTGCCGCGCGATCGATGCCCGGCTATTGAAGTAGGTCGCGACACCCGCGATGATCATCAGCGGTATGGATACCCCGGCCACGGCAAGTCTATTGAACTCGGTGAAGGCGTCCAGACCCGTCGTCTGAATCATGGTGGCGCCCAATGGTGCACCGAACAGGTTCGCGTCCAAGAAGTTGGCCACGTCATTGGCGCTGAAGAAATAGTTTCCCGTCGCGCGGTTCGCTTCCACCGTCATATGCACCTGACCGAAACCACCGGTGGTTCGGTTGAAGGATCTCAGCACATGGAACAGCCCCAGGAATACCGGGATCTGCGCCAGCATCGGCAGACACCCGAGAATCGGGTTGAATCCGTGTTCGCGTTGCAGCTTCTGCATCTCCAGCGCCATGCGCTGACGGTCATTCTTGTACTTCTTCTGTAGCGCCTTGATCTGCGGCTGCAGCTCCTGCATCTGCCGGGTGGTCCGGATCTGCCGCACGAAAGGCTTGTACAGGATCGCCCGCAACGTGAACACCAGGAACATCACCGACAGTGCCCAGGCGAAGAAGTTCTTGGGGCCCAGCAGGTAGGCGAATAGCTTGTACCAAACCCACATGATCCCGGAGACCGGGTAATAGATGAACCCGAGGTTGAACCAATCAAACATCCGCTGTGCTCCTCCGCACGCTCGCGTGCTCTCGACCCCGATCCTCTGGGTCCCCGTGCTCGGTATGGCGTTCCGGGACCGGGTCCCATCCGCCGTGATGCCACGGTCCACACTTCAATAGCCGAATCGTGGCCAACCAGCCGCCGCGGATCAGGCCATGCGCCGTCAACGCCTCTACCGCGTACTGGCTACAGGTCGGCATGAACCGGCAACTGGGCAGCCGCATCGGCGAGATCCAGGTCTGATACAGACGAATCAAAAAGATCACGGCTCGCGCCGGGCGGCTTTTCATCGTTGCCGCTCTGCTGCCGGTTCCTGCCGTCGTGCCGAACGATCGATTCCGTCTCGCAATTGCTGACGCAGGCTTGCCGAGAGCGCCGTGCTGCTGCTGGGCAGCGCTCTGATCACCATGCGATCTACCGGCTCGAGTTTGGGCAGTAATTCCGCGGCCGCATGCCGAAGCCGACGCGAGACCCGATGACGTACGACCGCCCCGCCCACCGACTTTCCGACGATCAGACCCACCTTGGGGCCCTCAACCTGCTCACAAGCAGAATCAGGACAACCGCGCCGAAGATGAATCACCAAGTCCGCGTGGGTAGTTCGCACTCCACGCTTGACGGTCTGTCGGAATTCGGATGATTTGGTCATCCGGTGTCGAGTCGGCAACACCGACTACCACCCGCGCCCGAAACTCAGGCGGTCAGTTCCCGACGGCCCTTACGACGCCGGCCGGCAATGATGGCGCGACCCGCGCGGGTACGCATGCGCAACCGGAAACCGTGGGTGCGTGCGCGACGCCGATTGTTTGGCTGGAAGGTCCGCTTGCCCTTTGCCACCGCTACTACTCCTTCATGTCCATCACGTTCTCGACCACCATCGCTCCCGTCGCCAAATCACGACGCTTGCGATGTGTTGAGACGCATCAGTCCGTTGGTACTTCTCACTCGCCACCGGCGCGGTACCTACGGAATCCTGGGTTTCATCCCTGATGACGTGCGGGTCGCGGCCGTGCCGCCGACGTTCGGGCGACTGTTTGAGGGTACTGACCTGCTCGACGCCGGTCAAACTGATCACAGACGTCACACGCGTATCCCCTCGGCACAGGAGTCTGTCACCTTTACGAAAGTTGTCATCCATGTCTTTGGATCGGTTGGCGGGGCGATACAAAAACTGTTAGCTTCTGCGAATGCCGTTTCCACCGGGCGCATGCATCGGAACCATCCACACTGGCCGATGCCGATCGCGGTCGGACACCGACTAGCCGGTCCCCCGGAGCAGGTGATCCGACATGATCTCCTGGTATACGCACACTGACCACCATGGGGGTGGTCGGCTTTGTTGTCCACAGCTGTGGATAACCGTGTGGAAACCCACGACCGATCGTTCAAAAGGGGCTAGTGTCGACGTGTCCCCACCAGCTGAGAGAGATGCTCGCCGTTGACTGACGAACTGAATTCCCAGTTCACGGCGGTATGGAATACCGTCGTCGCAGAGCTCAACGGTGACGACAATCAATATCTGTCGAGCTTCCCGCCGCTGACCCCGCAACAGCGCGCCTGGCTTACCCTCGTCAAACCACTCACCATGGCCGAGGGTTTTGCGCTGCTTTCGGTCCCCTCGAGCTTCGTGCAGAACGAGATCGAACGGCATCTGCGGGGTCCCATCGTCGAGGCACTTTCCCGCAGGCTCGGCGAGAATGTCGAGTTGGGTGTACGCATCGCGGCGCCGGCCCCTGGCGAAGATTCGGAAGTCGCCGGAGCGGCCCCAGAAGTCGAGCTCGACGAGGTCGATGAGACCACCGAGGCGCTTGCTAGCGCACATGAATCCTGGCCGTCCTACTTCATCAATCGCCCGGGCGGCGCCGACAAGGCCGAGACACCCGATACGAGCCTCAACGCGCGCTACACCTTCGAATCCTTTGTTATCGGAGCATCCAACCGGTTCTCCCACGCCGCCGCCGTGGCCGTGTCCGAGGCCCCCGCTCGGGCCTACAACCCGCTGTTCATCTGGGGCGAATCCGGGCTCGGCAAGACACACCTGCTACACGCCGCCGGGAACTATGCGCAGCGTCTCTTTCCGGGCATGCGGGTCAAGTACGTCTCTACCGAAGAATTCACCAACGACTTCATCAACTCTTTGCGCGATGACCGCCGGGTCGCGTTCAAACGCAGCTACCGCGACATCGACGTTCTCCTCGTCGACGACATCCAGTTCATCGAAGGCAAGGAAGGTATCCAGGAAGAGTTCTTCCACACCTTCAACACCTTGCACAACGCGAACAAGCAGATCGTGATCTCCTCCGACCGGCCACCGAAGGGTCTGGCCACCCTCGAGGACCGGTTGCGTACCCGCTTCGAATGGGGCCTGATCACCGACGTGCAGCCCCCCGAGCTGGAAACCCGCATCGCGATCCTGCGCAAGAAGGCGCAGATGGATCGCCTCGATGTGCCCGATGACGTGCTGGAGCTCATCGCGAGCCGCATCGAACGTAATATCCGCGAGCTCGAGGGCGCCTTGATCCGGGTGACCGCCTTCGCGTCACTGAACAAGTCTCCTATCGAGCTGTCGCTGGCCGAGATCGTGCTGCGCGACCTCATCCCGGATGCCAACGCCATTCAGATCAGCGCTGCCACGATCATGGCGGTCACCGCGGAGTACTTCGACACCACCGTCGAGGAACTTCGCGGGCCCGGTAAGACCCGCGCGCTGGCTCAGGCACGTCAGATCGCGATGTACCTGTGCCGCGAACTGACCGATCTCTCGCTGCCCAAGATCGGCCAGACATTTGGGCGCGACCACACCACGGTCATGTACGCGGACAAGAAGGTTCGTGGCGAAATGGCGCAGCGGCGTGAGGTTTTCGATCACGTCAAGGAACTCACCGCACGGATCCGACAGCGTTCCCGGCACTGACCCAAACCGTCCTCACCCGGCCCCCGCGGCCGGGTTTTTTTATCGCGCCGCGCCGCCGCGCCGTCTCAACACACGGCTATTTCAAGAGTTTTCGAGATTTTTCTCGACGAATTTTTGTCACCTCGTGTGGCTCACACGTCACATCCACCACAGCTGCCGGTTGTGCACAGGACTGTGGACTGCTGTTGACCAAACCCACGATCGCTTGGGGGTTGCTGAACGAATCGCGTCCCTTCCACATCCACCGAATGTCAGTCACATCCGAATCCACAAATTCCTGACAGCCTCGCCGGGCCCCTGGGGTGCGATAACACTTGTCTGTCCACAGATTCCACAGCACCTACTAATACTGCTCAAATCTCTATCTAGTCTTTCTCTTTAAAAGCAGCTGTGTGGATGGACGCGTCAACATGGCCCATCCAACCGGTAACCCGGCGATGGACGACAGGGGTCTTGCAAGAAACCGATCCGCTTTCCCGACGCGCCGAAAGCATCTACGGTTGTGCTTCGGAAGTCGCATGGCCTGACGACTTCCCACTCCGAGCGACAGGACCTGTGCACGGGGCCCCGGTGAACACCGGACGGCTGCCCGATGCGCTGTCAGTCTTGTCACCCGGACGTGCCACGATGGCCATCACGGATTTTTGTGTGAACACCGTCCGACCTGGACAACGAGGAAGCGAAGGGTATTCATGGATCTCGCGAGCCCCACTGCCGCAGACACCAGCCTGAAGTTCAGGGTCGCGCGGGACGATTTCGCCGATTCGGTGGCCTGGGTCGCACGCAGCTTGCCCTCCCGGCCGACGGTTCCGGTGTTGGCCGGCGTGCTGCTGACCGCGCACGACACGGGTTTGACACTGTCGGGTTTCGACTACGAGGTGTCCGCGCAGGTAAAGGTTCCAGCGGAGGTAGCCGCGGCAGGCAATGCGCTGGTATCCGGCCGGTTGCTTTCCGATATCACCCGGTCGCTGCCCAACAAGCCCGTCGATGTGGCGCTGGAGGGCACTCGACTGCTCATCAGTTGTGGGAGCGCCAAGTTCTCGTTGCCGAGCATGCCGGTTGAGGATTACCCTGCTCTGCCCTCGCTGCCGGAAGAAACGGGTGCGCTGGGCGCCGATGTGTTTTCTGAGGCCATCGGGCAGGTCGCCGTGGCTGCCGGCAAAGACGACACACTGCCGATGCTGACCGGTATTCGTGTCGAAATCAACGGTGACACAGTGGTTTTGGCTGCGACTGACCGCTTCCGCTTGGCGGTCCGTGAGCTGAATTGGACCTCGGGGTCCGGTGAAACGAGCGCTGCGGTGCTGGTACCGGCGAAGACGTTGTCGGAAGCCGCAAAGTCGGCATCCAGTGGGTCGGACGTGCAACTGGCGCTGGGCGCCGGTTCCGCGATCGGATCTGAGGGCCTGCTCGGTATCGTCAGCGATGGCAAGCGCAGCACTACCCGCCTGCTTGACGCTGAGTTCCCCAAGTTCCGTCAGTTGTTGCCGACCGAGCACACGGCCTTGGCGACGATTGCCATCTCGGAGCTGGTTGAGGCCATCAAGCGTGTGGCGTTGGTCGCCGATCGTGGCGCACAGATCCGGTTAGAGTTTGAGCCGGGGTTGCTGCGGCTGTCGGCCGGTGCGGACGATGTGGGCCGTGCGGAGGAAGAACTCGAGGTTGAGTTCGTCGGAGAGCCGCTCACGATCGCCTTCAACCCGACGTATCTGACCGACGGGCTGGGGTCGCTGCACTCGAACCGGGTGACCTTCGGGTTCACCACACCCAGTCGCCCGGCGGTGTTACGTCCCGCTGATGACGATCAAAGCTCGCCGGAAGGCTCCGGGCCGTTTACGGCGGCGCAAACTGACTATGTCTATCTATTGATGCCGGTGCGTCTGCCCGGCTAGGGCTTGCGCTCCTAACAGCATCACGGACTGGTCATCGGAGGTTATGGGTCATGCAGCTGGGTTTGGTCGGGCTAGGCAAGATGGGTTTCAACATGCGCGACCGGTTGCGTGCCGGCGGCCATGAGGTGATCGGATACGACCCTCGTCCCGAGGTCACCGACGTGCCGTCACTGAAAGGGCTGGCCGAGGCGCTCGACGCGCCGCGCGTCGTTTGGGTGATGGTGCCATCGGGCCCGATCACCCAGCAGACAATCGCCGAGCTATCGGAGGAATTGTCCGAGGGCGACCTCGTCATAGACGGCGGTAACTCACGGTTCACCGAGGACAAGCCGAACGCAGATCTACTGGCGGCCAAGGGTATTGGTTATATCGACGCCGGAGTCTCCGGTGGGGTGTGGGGCAAAGAAAACGGCTACGGGCTCATGGTCGGCGGCAGTGACGAGGATGTGGCGCGGGCGATGCCGATCTTCGACACACTGCGTCCCGAGGGTGAGCGCGCCGACGGTTTTGTCCACGCGGGCCCTGTGGGAGCTGGCCACTACGCAAAGATGATCCATAACGGCATCGAGTACGGGCTCATGCACGCCTATGCGGAGGGTTATGAGTTGCTGGCCGCCGAGCCACTCATCACCGACGTGCAGGCGGTGCTGCAGGCGTGGACCAAGGGCACCGTGGTGCGGTCTTGGCTGCTAGACCTGCTGGCCAAGGCCTTGAAGGAAGACCCCGGCTTCGATGCTATTTCGGGGTACACGGAAGATTCCGGTGAGGGCCGCTGGACCGTGGAAGAAGCAATTAATCATCGGGTTCCGGCGCCGGTCATCGCGGCCTCGCTATTCGCGAGATTCGCGTCACGGCAAGAGGACTCACCGGCAATGAAGGCTGTCTCGGCATTGCGCAACCAGTTTGGTGGCCACGCGGTCAAGCGCGTGGGCCTTTCCGGCTGAGGGAGGCGCGCGGACCGAGGTGTATGTACGACAGCTGGGATTACGGGATTTCCGGTCATGGGAGCGTGTCGACCTGGAACTCGAGCCCGGCCGCACGGTGTTCGTCGGACCGAACGGCTACGGCAAGACGAATCTTGTTGAGGCACTCTGGTATTCGTCGACGTTGGGTTCGCACCGGGTAGCCACGGACGCGCCCTTGATTCGTACCGGAGCCGAGCGTGCCGTGGTATCGACCATCGTGGTCAACGATGGTCGTGAGTTGGCGATCGATCTGGAGATTGCCGCGGGGCGTGCTAATAAGGCCAGGGTCAACCGATCTCCGGTGCGCAGTCCCCGCGAGGTTGTGGGGATTTTGCACGCGGTGCTCTTCGCGCCCGAAGATTTGTCCTTGGTGCGTGGAGATCCCGCGGATCGTCGCCGGTTCCTGGACGATCTGCTGATTCAACGGCGTCCGCGGATGGCCGGGGTGCGTGCCGACTACGACAAGGTGCTGCGGCAGCGGACCGCGCTGCTGAAGACCGCCATGGCGGCATTGCGGCAACGTCATGATCAAAGTGTGCTGGACACGTTGGACGTGTGGGATGGGCATCTGGTGGCACACGGCGCCGAATTGCTTTCGGCGCGTATCGAATTGGTGGGCGAGCTGCGCCCGCTGGTGGAAAAGTCGTATCAGCTCCTGGCTCCGGCGTCACGCTCCGCGGATATCGCGTACCGCAGCAGTGTCGAGGGCGTCGAGGCAGGGCTGTCGGTGGAGCATCTGGCGGATGCCTTGCAGGCCGGATTGGTGGCGAAACGCTCGGCGGAAATAGAACGTGGCGTCTGTCTGGTCGGTCCGCACCGCGACGACCTGGAATTGCGGCTGGGAGACGGGCCTGCGAAGGGATTCGCCAGTCACGGTGAATCGTGGTCCTTTGCGTTGGCACTGCGGCTGGCGGCATTCGACCTGCTGCGTGCGGACGGCACGGATCCGGTGTTAATGCTTGATGACGTTTTCGCCGAGCTCGACGGTGCCCGGCGAAGGTCCTTGGCCACGGTGGCCGCAGATGCCGAGCAAGTTTTGGTGACGGCGGCGGTCCCGGACGACGTTCCTGAGGAATTGTCGGCACGCACGGTTACCGTTGAGGTGCAGGAAGGCCCCGCGGGACGAAAGTCGGTGGCACATGAGTGAGGAAGAGGCCTGGCCGCCGGAGCACCTGGCCGGGGTGAAGGGCATGGATTTGGTGCGCCGGGTCTTGGAGGAGGCCCGGGGCGCGGCCAAGCAGCAAGGGAAAGACATCGGGCGTGGTGGACGTTCGCCGGAGCAGCGCCGTCGGGTCGCCGGTGGTCGTCGCACGTGGTCGGGACCGGGCCCGGACGCCCGCGATCCACAGTTGTTGGGGAGGGCCGCAGGTGATTTAGCGAAGCGCCGCGGGTGGTCTTCGCGCGTCTCGGAGGGCGCGGTGTTTGGGCGGTGGGAGGCCGTCGTGGGCGAGCAGATCGCCGCACATGCGACACCGACCGCGTTGAACGAGGGTGTGCTTACGGTGGCCGCGGAGTCCACGGCGTGGGCGACACAGCTCCGATTGGTGCAGGCACAGCTGCTGGCGAAGATCGCCGCGGCCATCGGTGACGGCGTGGTGACGAGTTTAAAGATTTCCGGGCCGACGGCGCCGTCATGGCGGAAGGGGCCACGGCATATCGCCGGACGGGGTCCCCGGGACACGTACGGTTGAGCGCTCATCGCCGCGTCGCGACATGGAACAGGTGTCTAGACCGTCATGACACAGGGCGATCCGAGATACGCGACGGACGGCGTAAATAGAGGGGACGAAACATGCCCTGAAACTAGGTGCCGTGGGTGCAGACCAGTAGGATGGTCATAAGACGGATCGCTGGGCCCCTGTTATGAAGCGGGCGCACCGGAGTCGTTACTTCCAGACAGGAGACAAAGTCGATCGTGGCTGCCCAGAAGAAGAGTGCCAAGAGCGAATACAGTGCTGACTCGATCACCATTCTCGAGGGGCTCGAAGCTGTCCGGAAGCGGCCCGGTATGTATATCGGGTCCACCGGAGAGCGCGGCCTGCACCATCTGATCTGGGAAGTTGTCGACAACTCCGTTGATGAGGCGATGGCTGGTTACGCCACCACCGTCGAGGTGACGATGCTGGCCGACGGCGGAATCCAGGTCAAGGACGATGGCCGCGGTATCCCCGTAGCCATGCACGCCTCGGGTATCCCGACCGTCGATGTCGTCATGACGCAGCTACATGCCGGAGGTAAGTTCGACTCGGATTCGTACGCGGTTTCCGGTGGTCTGCACGGTGTGGGCATCTCGGTGGTGAACGCGCTTTCCACCAAGCTCGAGGTGGAGATCTTGCGCGACGGATTCGAGTGGCAACAGGTCTACACGCGTTCCGAGCCAGGCACCCTGCAGAAGGGCGCAGCGACCAAGAAGACGGGTACCACCGTCCGTTTCTGGGCGGACCCGGAGATCTTCGAGACCACCACCTACGACTTCGAGACGGTGGCGCGACGCCTGCAGGAGCAGGCCTTCCTCAACAAGGGCCTCACCATCAAGCTCACCGATGAGCGCGTGAGCGATTCCGAGGTGACCGACGAGGTGGTCAGTGACACCGCCGAAGCGCCCAAGAATGCCGAGGAGCAGGCTGCGGAATCGTCTGCGCCGCACAAGGTTAAGAACAGGGTGTTCCACTACCCGGACGGTCTGGTGGACTTCGTCAAGCACATCAACCGCACCAAGTCAGCCATCCACACCACGATCGTCGATTTCTCCGGCAAGGGCGAAGGCCATGAGGTAGAGATCGCGATGCAGTGGAATGCCGGCTATTCCGAATCGGTGCACACCTTTGCCAACACCATCAACACCCATGAGGGCGGCACTCACGAAGAAGGTTTCCGTGCGGCGCTGACCTCGGTGGTCAACAAATACGCCAAGGAGAAGAAGCTCCTCAAGGAGAAGGATTCGAACCTCACCGGCGATGACATTCGCGAAGGGTTGGCGGCGGTCATCTCGGTGAAGGTCGGTGAGCCACAGTTCGAAGGCCAGACGAAGACCAAGCTCGGCAACACCGAGGTCAAGTCGTTTGTGCAGAAGGTATGCAACGAGCAGTTGCAGCACTGGTTCGACTCGAACCCCGCAGATGCTAAAACGGTTGTGAATAAGGCGGTTTCGTCGGCGCAGGCACGCATCGCCGCGCGTAAGGCACGCGAACTGGTGCGCCGCAAGAGTGCCACCGATATCGGCGGGCTGCCGGGCAAGCTGGCCGACTGCCGTTCGACAGACCCGTCGAAATCGGAACTGTATGTGGTGGAGGGCGACTCGGCCGGCGGCTCGGCCAAGAGTGGTCGCGACTCGATGTTCCAGGCGATCCTGCCGCTGCGCGGCAAGATCATCAATGTCGAAAAGGCCCGCATCGACCGGGTTTTGAAGAACACTGAAGTCCAGGCGATTATCACGGCCCTGGGCACGGGCATCCACGACGAGTTCGACATCGCCAAGCTGCGGTACCACAAGATCGTGTTGATGGCCGACGCCGACGTTGACGGCCAACATATTTCGACGCTGCTGCTTACGCTGTTGTTCCGATTCATGCGTCCGCTGGTTGAACACGGCCACATCTTCTTGGCGCAGCCACCGTTGTACAAGCTCAAGTGGCAGCGCACCCAGCCGGAATTCGCGTATTCGGACCGCGAGCGCGACGGGCTGATGGAAGCCGGGCTCAAGGCCGGCAAGAAGATCAACAAGGACGACGGCATCCAGCGTTACAAGGGTCTGGGCGAGATGGATGCCAAGGAGCTGTGGGAGACCACCATGGATCCGTCCGTGCGTGTACTGCGGCAGGTGACACTCGACGACGCCGCCGCGGCCGACGAGCTGTTCTCGATTCTGATGGGTGAGGACGTCGAGGCACGCCGCAGCTTCATCACCCGAAACGCCAAGGACGTGCGCTTCCTCGACGTATAACCGCGGCGGGGTAACCCGCCCAGGTAGTTCAAGATTCAATTTGGTCTTGAATCTTTTCGTTCCAGCGGAACCGATTCCGGCGTTGTGCCGTCGTAACTAGAAGTACGACAGCAGCCGGAAGGATTTGTCCACATGGGTGAGAAGTTCAGCGTCGACATCGAGAAGCTCGCGGGCTTCGGCGGCGGTGTCGAGGATCTAGCCGGGTATCTGGGCAAGGTGCAAGGCCTGGTTGACGGCGAAGCGGGCCCCAAGGACGGCTGGGAAGGCCTCATGTCCCAGTTGAAGGGACCCTTCGAGTCGACGAAGACGAAGACATCGCAGCGCTACGACCAGCGTCAGGTGGCGATGTACATGACCGGCAATGAGCTGATATCGCTGGCCAACACCTACAAGGAGCAGGAGAACAAGACCGGGGACCGAATCCGGGCCGCGGCATCACCCCTGCCCGGCCACGATTCGCGACGCGATGGCGACGCGACGACCACGGCTGCGCACCTTTCGACAGGCGATACCCCGGATTTGACGCCACCCAAGCACGAGGAAGCCGATGTGGTGTCGATCGTGCGCGACAAGGCGGCGTGGGTGGCCGATGCGGATGAGGCGATCCAGAAGGTGTCCGGATGGAGCCCGATCAACGACACGTTTGAGAAGTTGGTGGGTAACTGGGCAGAGCTGACGCGTATCGGCAACGTATACGAGAAGGCTGGCAAAGGCATGGAAGGCGCCGGCAAATCGCTCGGCAGCATGTCGGATCAATCCAAATCGCACTGGGATGGCAAGTCGGCCCAGGCATTCGATGAATACGCCAAGAAGCTGAGCAAGGCGCTGGAAGCTGAAGCGCCGCTGACAAAGGTCATCAAGGATTGCCTGGATGTGTTGGTGGAGCAGATCAAGAAATTGGTCAAGACCATCGTTGACATGGTTGTCGAAAAGCTGAAAGAGGAAGTCCAGATTGACAACTGGAAAGACGCCCTGAAGGTTTTGGCGAAGAAGATCCCGATCGCTGGAACTGCTTGGCAGATTGAACGTCTGGCAGCGATTCTCATCGAGGTTTTTCAAGAAGCGCAGAAACTGGTGGATCAGGTTCAAAAGGCGGTGGACTTGGTGAAGTCAGTGATCGAATTCTTCCAGGACCCGGCCGAGTACCTGAAGAGCAAGGGGCAGGATGCGCTGAACAAGGCAGTGGATGGCGCTTTGGATAAGGCCGGGGCGAAGACTGACGCAACAAAGCAACTGGTGAAGGATTTACCGGCGGCAGTGTTGGCGGCACCGGACTATCAGGCGGCACCTGGTGCCGGCTATTCCGGAGGAACCGGCGGTGCGCCATGGGAGGATGGCAAGTGATGGAGATGCCCCTTGACCCGACTCTGCAAGCTTTGGTGCGTAAAGTCACCGATGGCGTTGCAGAAATGGAATCGGTGCGCCTGGCGGGTGAACGCTACATCGATACCCCGATCGAGCCGGTGTTCATTGAGCGAAAGCAAACGCCTCCAGAGCCCCAGACTCTCCGCACCCCAACAGAGTTGGAAGAGGACGACTTCTATGCCTTCAACGACCCGTTCGGTTCTAAGAAGTGGAAGTGATATGAGCACACGAACACTGGCGGTTGTGGTTGCCGCGGTGGGGCTCCTTGGGGCCGGCTGTGGAACGCAGAAGCCGGAAACGACTGCGTCGGACTCGGCGTCGTCAAGCGCCTCGGCGACATCTTCCGCGCCGTCATCGGAGGCGAAGACCTCTGGCTACCAGCCATTTACTCCCGCTACGAATCCATGCAGCCTCATCGACCCGGAACGTTTGGCGTCTCAGGGTCCGGCGCCAATCAAGGCACATGCAATGGACGAAGACGGCACCGGAATCCAGCAGTGCGACTATGAGGACGCCGGGGGCCACGAAGTACTCAATGTGAAGCTGTTCAAGAACTCGGACGGGGCCAGCAACTTTCGGGCGATTCACGTCCGAATCCTGCAGTCCGAGGGAGCCGAGATCTATGTCATGAAGGACGAGTCAAACGAGTGCGGCGCTGGACTATTGGGCCCCGGCGACAACATAGCGCAGTTTGAATTCGAGCCGGGCGACGCGGCTGTCTCCGCGGCCGCGCTACCAGCAGGGCAAACGTGGTGTGATTTCTCTGCGCCGGCGCTCGCCGAAGCGAACAAGAAGCTGGGCTGGGCCAAGTAGAAGTAACGCCTTTGGGTAACTAGAGCAGTAACCCAAAGGCGTTATTTTCACTCGAATTCGACGTCCCAGCCGAGTTTCTTGTACCGCCGCTTCTCGCGTTCCTGGGCCTGCTTGTCGGCCTTCTCTTGCTCGCTCCAGTCACCGATGACGGCCGGAGACGCCTTCGGCAGGTCACCCATGAACTCATAGGTGTTGTCGAGATTGATCAGGATGGCCGGCGTCTCATGCTCGTCATCATCTTCGCCGGGACCGCCCTTACCGTGCGCGCCCGCGCCGCCCATGATGCCCATAGGTCCCATGGCTCCCCCGCGCACGCCGGCCGCGCCGATGGCAGCGGGGTTGGCACCTGCGCCGCTGGTGGCCCCGCCCGGAAGTCCTCCGCCGGCGCGCAACGCGCTTGCACCGCCGGCCGTGCCCGAAGCGAGGCCGGTGCCGCCAGCCGATCCGGATGGTCCGTAACCTGCCGCAGTGGTCGACCCCAGCGGGAGGCCGGAACCGCCTGTGCCCGTTCCGGATCCGGAGCCAAACGGTGAACTACCGCCTGCACCCGAACCGGAGCCGGCGCCTTGGCCGCCGCCAGCACCGCTGCCGGATCCGGAGCCAGCCCCTTGCCCTTGCCCGCCTTGTCCGTCTCCATTGGCGAGTTGTGGCTTGGTGTTCTTGTCTGCCAGGCCGTCGGTGCCGCCGCCTGGGGATTGCGGCTTGCTGTCGGAGCCCCCGCCGCCGGAGTTTCCGCCACCCCCGCCGCCGCTGCCGGGCTGATTCTGAGGAAGAGGGCCGGTCTGCGAGCCCTGCTGGGTCGGGTCCACTTCAGGCCTAGTGACATCTAATGGCTCGGTGTACAGGCGTTGAGCCTCGGCCCGAACTGCCTCCAACAGTTTCTGTTTCGCATCCTTGTCGGTGCTGTCGGGCGGCACGGGATACGCCTGTGGGACATAGCCAGCATTGGTCAAGCAGGCGCCATCCTGGAACAACGCGTTCTGCAGTTTTCCCGCTTTCGCAGGAATGCCCTCGTCGGACTGTAATTCTGTGTACTTGTCCCGGAATGTCATCCGGGCGGCGTCGGGTCCCTCTCCGGTCCAGATCTGCGACATTTTGGTGTCTGCAGACCGGTAATGTTCGGCGGCATCGGAGACCTTGGTGTAAATGTCGCTCCACTTTTGGGCCAAGTTGAAAGCGTTGTCGGGCTTGAGTTCGCTCAACTTCCCGACGATCTGCGCATGCGACATGCTGTCCCAGCCATCACCTGACATGCGGTGTCCCCTCTCGTGTCATTTTGGAAGTTTTGTCGCTGTATCAGCGGCGATCGCGATTGCCTTTGTGCAGGCGTCGGGTATCGCCTGCTCGGCCCGGCGATCTCGGACGCTAACTAGAGTCGCGACCACCGCTTTCTGCGATGGAATCTGAACAGAACAGAATGTGGTGCCCTTCTGCTGCCCGCGATCGACAGAACCCTGCAGTCCCGCAACGGTCAGCGGCTGGGAGTCTGGGTAATTGTCGGGATTCAGGTAGTCAGAGATGGTGTGGTTATTCACCAATTGTTGGAGTACCCATCCATCACCTTTCCAGATGCAGCCGCGTTGAAGTCCATCGGCGGCATCCTTCACAGAGGCGGGATCAACGCCCCAGCTCTTGAGCTCTTCGGCACTGTATGCCAGGCAGGGGTCAAAGGTTGTGCCGTCAGTGTTGTGATCAGGCGGTGAATGCGGCGCAGACAGGCTATTGCTCACCGTCGCCGATGAGTTTGCCGGAAGGTTGGGCGAGCTGGAGGACTTGGTGATGGCATCGCCGCTCACAACGCCGTCGCAGCTCGCCACAGTGAAGGCAGCGGCGCAAAGCGTCACGCAAGCGATGACCTTCATTTGTACTCAACCGTTAGTTTGTGGTCGAAGATTTGCCCCGCGTTGTATGCCTCCATGTTGTTGTACAACACTTCCATCGCCAGTACATGGTCGATCTTTGCCTGACAGTCGTTCTTCAGGTCATTTAAATGCGCCATCATCTCGGGTGCTTGTTTGCGATAGTGCGCCATCGCTTTGTTCCCGGTATTAAGGGTCCCGAATCCTTCGACGCGACTCGTTCCCTCGGCAATCGTGAGAGCCTCGTTGATGAGATCCAGCGCCGGGAGCAGTTCCTGGGCCACCGTTTGCCCGGCCTTCTCTTCCATATGCAGCACCTTGCCCGCCGCCTCGGCAGCGCTTCGCTGCGCGTCGGGGTTCATGCCGCCTAGATCAAAGTTGTACGTCTTGTCCGCCATGGTCGCCTCCAGAAACCTGCTCTCATAGGGGTACGACGCCCCTATCCCGCCGTTGGTTCCATATTTCCGGAACTTTTTTGAGCCGGTTGGAGGGTGACGCACGCCTACGTTCAGACGCATCCGAACAGCGCAGACGTGGGCATAGCCGCTCCGATAGCTTCTAGCCCTTGGCCGAAGGGTCGCCGCCCAGCTTCGACGCGGTTCCGGTTCTGGGGAGCGCGTTACTGGTCATTCGCAGCTTGTCGCGGTAGTCGTCGCAGCGCACACCACCGTGGGCCCGGAGAGACCCACCACGAGTCGAGCAGCTGATCGATGTCCGGCGAGCTCGACGCGATGGTTTCGGTCGTGTGCGGAGGCTACTGCTCGGCCAGCCGCTCCAACAGCAAAGTGGAATCATCCGCGCCCAGCTCGATGCCGAATATTTCTCGGAGCGTGGCCAGCACCTCAGCGGGCGTCAGCTGCCGGGTCTTTCGCCCCACCCCGGGCTGGATTTCGTGGAGTTCCCGGTGGTCCAAGATGTATGCATGGTCCGGGCTGATCTGCTGTACGAAAGCTCTTGTGCTGAAAGGTGAATGAGGGCTTGAGGCAACGAAATAGCTCGCGGCTCGGTAGTCGATCGGGTATTGCGGCTCCAGTACAAAGGTATGCCGGCTGAGCCACCCGGGTTCGGACCCGTCTCCCGCGGCTTCGGAGAGTGTCCATCCGTCGGCACCTGGGGTTACCTCACCGCGCCGCAGTCGGTAGGTCCAGGACTCATCGGCGACGACGGCTTCGTCGACGAGGCGGATCGGCGCCAGGGGGCTGGTGCCAAATCCGACGTCGCACAGCCATTGCTCTGCGGCAAGCCGAACGACGAGCATGCCGTGGGTGGCAGGGCGAATTGTTGTGGCGCCCATCTGCACCCGGCCCTGAATGCCGTAGAAGTCGAAGCCGAGGCGCTGCAGGACGGCTCCAAAGAGGGCGACGTGCTCGTAGCAGTAGCCGCCGCGCGGGCTCCGCAACAGCTTGGCCTGAACGGCCGGGATATCCAGTGCGACATGCTTATGCAGCACCGCATCAAGGTTCTCCCACTTGATGTTCAAGACGTGGCCGCGTTGCAGGCGGCGCAGGGTCTCCAGCGTCGGCGACCGATCGCCGTCGAAGCCGATAAAGGCCAGGTATTCATCGAGCTGAAGCTCATCGCCGTTCCACATGGTGTGGACAACGTACTTGTTACTCGCGGAATGCCCGTAGCGGCGCCAAGCAAATCTGGCAGAAAGACGGAACCAATCGGGAGTTCGTCACGTCGGAGCACAATGAGAGGTGAATTCTGACCAGGATCAGGAGGTGAGAGCTGATGAGTGATGAACAGGAGCTACAACGTGAGCTCGACCTGATTCGTAGTGTCGCAGATCGTAGTGTGATGGATATTGAGGCGGCCGGACGCGAAGCCATCGCCGAGATTGATCGGCGTGCGACGGCGCCGCCGCAGCAAGATGCCCAGGCCCAGGTGAGGCCGCCTGTGCCGCCACCAACGGATCTTGATGAGGACGACTTTTACCAATTCCAGAGGTTCCGCTGACGGAGAGGGGCAACCAATGGGATTGAACATAGATCTTGATCGTGCTCGGCAGGTGGTCCAGGGTCTGAAGGGTCTGGGTGACCATTTAGTCCCCGCCGGCGCACCTGCTGCGGAGAGTGCGGGCCCGGAAAAGTCCGTTGCGGCTGTGTCCGCCGTATCGGCATCCGGTGACCATGTCGCTAAGGAATACGGTGCGCTTCTTCAGGATGCCGCAGCGTTCTTAGGCCGCGCGGCTCAAGCTTTCGAGAGCATGGATCAGAACAACGCGGCCAACATCCATTCCTCCGGCCCACAGAATATGTAGGCCACGCCAATGCCGACGAAATCAGAAATTCTTAACTGGCGGACCGACCACCTTGGGGCTGCGGCCAAGACGTGGGGGGACCAAGCTACGCAGCTCGACACCGCAGTCAACGGTGCGCAGGGGCTGCTGGACGGGCTGCAGGGGTCCGGCCAGTTTGTCGAGGCGTTTAGGACGCGGCTGAAAAGCTATATCGACAAAACTCGGCCAAAGGTAGACAAATTGAAGTCTGCCAAGCAGGTTGCGGAATCTTCCGAACAACAGTTGAAGGGCGCGAAGGACAAGGCCGTCTATGCGGTCCACGATCCCGAGGACGAAGACTTCAACGTGAACGAGGACCTATCAGTCACGGAGCGACGGTCACATTCGGGCTTGGACCGTCTGAAGAGGGCAATACGTCGGAGGTGGCTGCAGGGGATTTTGCACACCCGGGCGCAGGAGCTAGTGGCGACGGATAACGCGATCGCTCGGAAGCTACACGAAATCGCGCAAGATTTAAGCAATTTCCATCTTGAAGGGCCGGATGGCAATACGGACTTCAGTGGCGAGCCGGACCCCCGGATCCTAGGGCCGGGCGGGCCATTGACACATGAGACGGATTCGCAGGATCTCGACGCGACAATTCCCGGTACAGGTATTCGTCTCGGTGGCGATGGCCGAGATGGATACCCAACGATAGACATTCCAGGGGTATATAGCGGACAGAATCCGCTCGAGGTTCCCGACGGATCGCGTCCTCTGCCGACGGGAGCTGCCGCTGGCCCGGATGGCAGTCAATTTGCGGGATACAGCGTTCTGCCCTATGGATACAAAATAAACGGTGAGGAGGTATTTGCTGCAGGCGACACAACTATCGCGAATTTGAGTGACCCAGCGCACCCGATTGGTACTTTGAAGGGAATATCCCAAGCGAGTTTCGTCTACGATCCCGACAAAAATCGAATGATTATTGTTGGCAACGAAACAAACGACCCAAATGCTCCAAATGGCCGAACTCGTGTGATGTGGGAAGTGCCTTACGACAGAAATAACCCGAACAGCTGGGCATCCAAAACTCCGACACGGATCGGAGAGGTTCCCAGTTTGCCGGGTAATCGTGAAAGCCAGCTCGTTGCGCTTAAAGGTGGGGGATTCGCGCTTGTCGGTGCCGACAACGGGCACCCTTCGTCTGCGATCGCAGCTTCTACACCTGAAGGATTGCGCGACTCCGGCTTGAGAGCAACGGCGATCACGCCGCCTCAGTACTACCCACCTAATCCGCCCGGGCACCCGCCCGGTTGGGACACGGCAACCCCGTATGCGCCGGTGGTGGTCGATCAGCACTACGACCCGGGGACAGGCCGGGTCACCCTGGATATGCGCCAGAGCACATGGGGGTGGTTGCCGGACCCAAACAAGCCTGGTAAGACGCTTTATGATCCGCATACGTGGACTACATCGATTGTTGTCCAACAACCGGGACACTGATCGTGCGGGCCCGACCGGGAAGATCGCAAGCAGCGGGACCCGTTGCCGGACATCAGGAGTTGGTGAGCACCCCATGAATGAGCGTCATCGGAAACAGCGGTACTTCGGGCGCACGGTAGGTATTCGGCGGTCAGCTATTGCCGCGATGGCTGCGCTGCTTCTGGCTGGGGTGATGTTGGGTAGTGCGTGCACACGCGAAGCAACTGCTGATCCGGTGGCTCAATTTCCGGATCTGAGTCAATTGACCTTGCTGGACTCGGGCCCGTTTGTTTGGACGTCACGGGGCCATACGCAGATAAGGTTCGCAGCGATCAACGGGTATGTTTGTGTTTTTGGAGATGCTAGGAACCCTCGCAACGTGTCCCTGTACGGCCAAGAATTGTTCTGTGACAAGCGGATAGAGTCAACTCCCCAGGGAAATTGTCGTTATCAGCAGATAACGCGAACTTCGAAAGCAGACAAGGGTCCCTTCAAGCTGGACGAAACGGACGGTGGCTACTGTCTGGAGCAGCTCGACGGTGCACCACCGCTGCCTGTCGGAAACCGCCTTAGCAGCGGCACCATCACTTGTGGCGTTGGTGCAGATTTCGCAGCTTGTGTCGACGCGACTGGTGAGACACGGCACGGGTTCGTTATTCGGCCGTCTGGCAACGACCTCTTCTAGGGCACAGAGCTGGAGGCAACGGTCTATTGGCGTAAGGCGCCCGGAGACGCCGAACGACGGCGAAAATCGCCACCTTGGCTGTCGAAGCTGGACAGACCGTCAAGAAGTTACTGTCACCGCACACCCATAGAGTGACCACATGGCCGCCGATCGCCCCACCATCTACTTTGCCTCCCAACGGGACTGGGAAGCATGGCTGGAACAGAACCACGAGGACTCCCCCGGCGTCTGGATCAAGATGGCCAAGAAGGCCAGCGGCATTGCCAGCCTCAACCACAAGGAAGCCTTGGAAGAAGCGTTGTGCTTCGGGTGGATCGATGGCCAGGCCAGGTCACTCGACGAGCAGTACACCTTGCGCATGTTCACTCCGCGGCGTCCCCGCAGCACCTGGTCGAAGATCAACGTCGGCCACATCGAGCGACTCGCCACAGAGGGCCGCATCAGACCCGCAGGTCAACGCGAAGTCGACGTCGCCAAGGCCGATGGTCGTTGGGACGCCGCCTATAGTTCACAAGCCACCATCGAGGTGCCCGGGGACTTCGCGCGCGCCCTCGAATCCGAGCCCGGAGCCTTGGCGTTCTTCGACTCCCTGAACAAGACGGCGCGGTGGCCGTTCCTGTTTCGGCTCACCACCATCAAGAAGCCGGAGACCCGCGCCCGGCGTATCGCGCAGTATGTCGAGTTACTGGCCGAGGGAAAGACGTTGCACTGAGGCGATCTACGCCTTGTGTGCCACCGCCACGATGTAGTCCGAGTGCAACGAGAACAACCGCATACCCACCGAGTTGAACTGGGCCCGCAGCAACGGATTGACGTGTTTCATATCCGGTTGCCGCAGCCGCTTACCGAGGAACTTGGACAGCGGCGGATAGACATCATTGGCAATCGACCATGTCTCGGAGCGCGCAAAACCCATGTCCAGCAACAAGTCACGGTATCCTTGTACGTCGACGGCCCATGGCACCGCGTTTGCCGGGGCCCCCTGCCAACCGCGCCGCGCCACCTGGCTGCGCGCGAACGCGGTGAGTGCGGTGCGGCGCGGAACGATGTCCGCCGTCACCAAACGCCCGCCGGGTTTGAGCACCCGCAACGCCTCACGGAAAAAGTCGATGCGCGACGGGAAATGGAACGCTGATTCCAGCGCCACCACCTTGGTGCAGGACTCGTTCTCAAACGGCAGGTCGGTCGCCGAGGCCTTGACATAGGAGATGGTGTCGGACAGGCCCGCCTCGGCCACGCGCTCGGTGGAGATCGCGATCTGCTCCTCGGCGATGTTGACCCCGGTGATCTTCTTCACCTTGAACTCGTCGGCCCACAGAATGTCCTGATCGCCGTAGCCGCACCCGCAGTCGACCACGACATCCGAAGCGGTGAACCCGGCGCTGGAGGCAACCAGACGGGCGAGATCGCGGCTGGCCTCATCCAGGGTCGTCGGATGGTCGCGCCAGTACCCAAAGTTGATAAAGAGCGATTCCTCGCCGAACAGGTTCTGGGGCCCGACGATGTCGTACACCATCCCGGTCTTGGGACCGTCGGCGCTGGATACCGCGACGGCCGCCATGCGCCGCCACTCGTCGGCCCAGCGCCGCAGGCGCTCGCCAGTTGACTCATCGGTGAAATCGGACGTCAGAGTGGTCATGATCGGCAGCTCCCATTCGGTTCTGGCCGCTCCGTTGCGGCGCACACATCCGTAACAAACAGTACCGGATACTTTGGATATGGGCATCTAAAGCCGCTGAGAACGACGCACGGGGCCGCATCCGGGAAAGCCGCCGGCCAAGTGACTAGGCTGGTGAGGTTGCCCGGCTTTCTCCGGGCGGAGCATGAACGAGGAGCACATGACTGACACAACGCTGCCCCCCGGCGGTGATGACGCCGTCGACCGCATCGAACCGGTAGACATCCAGCAGGAGATGCAGCGCAGCTACATCGATTACGCCATGAGTGTGATCGTGGGCCGCGCCCTCCCCGAGGTCCGCGATGGCCTCAAGCCAGTGCACCGCCGCGTCCTGTACGCGATGTATGACTCCGGCTTCCGCCCCGACCGCAGCCATGCCAAGTCGGCGCGATCGGTTGCCGAGACCATGGGTAACTATCACCCCCACGGTGACGCGTCCATCTACGACACCCTCGTGCGTATGGCCCAGCCTTGGTCGCTGCGCTACCCGCTGGTGGACGGACAGGGCAACTTCGGCTCACCGGGTAACGACCCGGCCGCCGCCATGCGTTACACCGAGGCTCGGCTCACGCCGCTGGCCATGGAGATGTTGCGTGAAATCGATGAGGAAACAGTCGATTTCATTCCGAACTACGACGGCCGCGTCATGGAGCCGACGGTGTTGCCGAGCCGGTTTCCGAACCTGCTGGCCAACGGTTCGGGCGGTATCGCCGTCGGTATGGCCACCAACATGCCGCCGCACAACCTGCGTGAGTTGGCCGAAGCCGTCTACTGGGCGTTGGACAACCACGAGGCGGACGAGGAGACCACTCTCAAGGCGGTCTGCGAAAAGATCACCGGTCCCGACTTTCCGACATCGGGATTGATCGTTGGGACGCAAGGTATTCACGACGCCTACACCACGGGCCGTGGCTCCATCCGGATGCGGGGTGTGGCCGAGATCGAGGAAGACTCCAAGGGCAGAACGTCTTTGGTGATCACCGAGCTGCCGTACCAGGTCAACCACGACAACTTCATCACCTCCATCGCCGAGCAGGTGCGCGACGGCAAGATTGCGGGCATCTCCAACATCGAGGACCAGAGCTCCGATCGTGTCGGCCTGCGAATCGTGGTGGTACTCAAGCGCGACGCCGTGGCCAAGGTGGTGCTGAACAACCTCTACAAGCACACCCAGCTGCAGACCAGCTTTGGTGCGAACATGCTGTCGATCGTCGACGGCGTGCCGCGCACACTGCGTCTGGACCAGTTGATCCGGCTCTACGTCAATCACCAGTTGGACGTCATCATCCGGCGCACCCGGTACCGGTTGCGCAAGGCGAACGAGCGCGCACACATCTTGCGCGGTTTGGTCAAAGCCCTTGACGCCCTTGATGAAGTGATCGCGTTGATTCGGGCGTCGCAGACGGTGGACATCGCCCGCACGGGCCTAATCGAGTTGCTGGACGTCGACGAGATCCAGGCCCAGGCCATCCTCGACATGCAGCTGCGTCGCCTGGCGGCCCTGGAGCGGCAGAAGATCATCGACGACCTCGCCAAGATCGAGGCCGAGATCGCCGACCTCGAGGACATCCTGGCCAAGCCGGAACGTCAGCGCGCCATCGTCAAGGACGAACTCGCCGAGATCACCGAGAAGTACGGCGACGACCGCCGGACCCGCATCATCTCGGCCGACGGGGACGTCGCCGACGAGGACCTCATCGCGCGCGAGGATGTCGTCGTCACCATCACCGAAACCGGGTACGCCAAGCGCACCAAGACCGACCTGTACCGCAGCCAGAAGCGCGGCGGCAAGGGCGTGCAGGGTGCTGGCCTGAAGCAGGATGACATCGTCAAGCACTTCTTTGTGTGCTCGACGCATGACTGGATCCTGTTCTTCACCACCAAGGGCCGCGTCTATCGCGCCAAGGCGTATGACTTGCCCGAGGCTGCCCGCACCGCGCGCGGCCAGCACGTCGCCAATCTGCTGGCCTTCCAGCCGGAAGAGCGCATCGCGCAGGTCATCCAGATCAAGAGCTACGAAGACGCGCCATACCTGGTGCTCGCCACCAAGAACGGCTTGGTCAAGAAGTCCAAACTCACCGAGTTCGACTCCAACCGCAGCGGTGGCCTGGTGGCCGTCAACCTGCGTGACGGCGATGAGTTGGTGGGTGCGGTGCTGTGCTCGGCCGAGGATGATCTGCTGCTGGTCTCGGCCCATGGGCAGTCCATCCGATTCAGTGCCACCGACGAGGCGCTGCGGCCGATGGGCCGCGCCACTTCCGGTGTGCAGGGCATGCGCTTCAACGGCGAGGACGACTTGTTGTCGCTCAATGTCGTCCGCGAGGGCACCTACCTGCTGGTGGCCACTTCGGGCGGTTACTCCAAGCGCACCGCGATCGAGGAGTACCCGGTACAGGGACGTGGCGGTAAGGGTGTGCTGACGGTTCAGTACGACCCGCGCCGTGGCTCCCTGGTGGGCGCGCTCGTCGTGGACGAGGAATCCGAGCTGTACGCCATCACCTCCGGCGGAGGCGTCATCCGCACCATCGCGAAGCAGGTCCGCAAGGCCGGCCGCCAAACCAAGGGCGTGCGGCTGATGAACCTCGGCGAGGGCGACACCCTTTTGGCGATCGCGCATAATGCCGATGAGGGAGATGCTGACCCCGATGAGGATGCAGCCGGCACGACCGCAGGCGAGTAAGGAGCTGTAGGTGAGTTCACCGAACGATCCGGGGGAGTCTGGCGCAAACGAACGCCCCGTGGACCAGGCGGACTTGCCTCCCTGGCAGCGGGCGGAGCGGCGGCGTGGTTCACACGCCGCCGCTACCGGCCCGCAGCGGATTCCCGACCGCGAGCCGCGCCCCGGTGGCGCACCGACCGAGATCATCCCGATTGTGGACGACGCCTCGGCCCCTCCCACGGCGCCGACATCGGCCCCGCGCCCCAGTGGCCGTCCGTCCGCAGGACTGGATGCCCGGCTCAGCAGATTCATCTCCGGAACGGCCGCACCGGCCGGATTCACCACCCCGCCTGCGCGGGCTGAGGCGGATCCGGAGCCCGAACCGTACGACGAGGTGCCGGAGCGCCCCGAAAGATCCGAGAGGGCCGATCGGCCCGAGCCGCCCCGCGCGGGCACTCCGTGGGGCGAGTCCGGCGCGCAAGAGCCGGTGCGCGCCTCCAAGAGCGCTCTCAAGAACGAAGACCTGCCGGATCTGTCCGGGCCGGTCCCCCGTCCGCCCCGCAGAAGTGATGCGGCACAAGGCGGTTCGGCAGTTACCGTGGGCCCGTCCCGGCGGGGTCCGCTGCGTGCGGCCATGCAGATCCGGCGCATCGATCCGTGGGCGACGCTCAAGGTGTCGCTGGTGCTGTCGGTGGTGTTCTTCTTCGTCTGGATGATCGCCGTCGCCATGCTGTATCTGGTGCTCGGCGCGATGGGTGTGTGGTCGAAGCTCAACGAGAACGTGGGTGAGCTCATCACCAACAGCGGCGGCGGTGAGCTGGTGTCCAGCGGCACCATCTTCGGTACCGCGCTGCTGATCGGTTTGGTGAATATCGTCCTGATGACCGCGGCCGCGACCATCGGTGCGTTCATCTACAACTTGACCACCGATCTTGTCGGTGGCATCGAGATCACATTGGCCGATCGTGACTAACGGTTTGGGATGCAACCCATCCGTGCGGTAATCTCTGCGTTCGGCTCAGGGGCTATAGCTCAGGCGGTTAGAGCGCTTCGCTGATAACGAAGAGGTCGGAGGTTCGAGTCCTCCTAGCCCCACCACACTTGTTGGGAGGTTCACCACGTGAGAGTGCTGCTGCTGGTACTAGCACTGCTGGGCGTGGCCTACGCGGCAGCACTCACCGTGGCCCGCAACAACATGGAAGTGTGGCATACAGCAGCAGGTGAGGGGCCTTAGCTCAGTTGGTAGAGCGCTACCTTTGCAAGGTAGATGTCAGGAGTTCGATTCTCCTAGGCTCCACAAATTCTTGTCCTGCGAGCAGACGCTCAGTGCTCCTATTGCTTGGCTTGATTCGCGTGGCCGTAGTGCCGCAGTCAGGAGTTGGAGGAGCGCGAACCCGGCTCCGACAGTGCAAACCCCCGTCCATCCCCATCTACTGGCAGCGACCGAGACCGCAGCGGAGCCGAGCGCCCCGCCTGCGAAGTATGCGGTCATGTACGCCGAGGTGATGCGTGAACGCGCGTCGCCGGGGAGTGCGTATATCTGACTCTGGTTCGTGACGTGCATCGCCTGGACACCGAAGTCGAGCAGGAGGATCCCCAGCACAAGTGCGATGAGGTCGTCTCCTCCGAAGAGGAGTGCGGGCCACGAGACGAGCATCGTGATCGCGGCGCCCAGTGTGGTCGTCGCTGACCGTCCGCTGTCCGCGAGCTTCCCGGCGAATCGTGCACCCAGTGCGCCGGCTGCGCCGATGACGCCGAACAACCCGATCACGCCTTCGGAATAGCCGTAAGGCTCCCCAGAGAGCAGGCTTGTGAGTGCCGTCCACAAGACGCTGAATTGTGCGAAGGCGATCGCGCCGAAGAGCATGCGCGTCCGCAGTACTTTCTGTTGGTAGACGAGGTCCAGCACGGAGCCCAGCAGACGAATGTAGTTCCTGGTGGTACCGGCGGATTCCTCCGATGGCAGTCGTCGGGCAAGCGCGGCGGCAACGGCTAGCATGCTCGTCGCGGCCGTGACATAGACGGCGCGCCAGCCCGCAAGGTCGGCAATGAGTCCGGCTGCTGTTCGTGCGAGCAGGATTCCGATGAGGAGACCACTCATCACGGTTCCGACGACCCTGCCTCGTTGCTCGGCGGGCGCGAGTGTGGCAGTAAGTGCGACAAGTAGCTGGGCGACCACGGCCATCGCGCCGACAAGCGGCGAAAGCCACAGAACCCAGGTGCCGGTTGGCGCGAGTGCGGTGAGTCCGAGCACAAGAGCGGAGAGGACGCTCAGACCGACGATGAGCCGCCGACGATTGAGCATGTCGCCGAGCGGGAGAATGAGGAACAGGCTCGCCGCGAACCCGAGCTGCGTGAATGTCACAATCAGCGGAGCGACTGTGGCTGGGATACCGAGATCGGTCCCGATCGCTTCGAGCAAGGGCTGGCTGTAATAGGCGACGGCGACGGAAGTCGCGGTTGCGATGGCGAGCAGAGCGACGACGGACCGAGGCAGCGTACGTGCCGAACCGCTCGCGGGCCCCTGTGCTGAATTCTTCACGGCTTCAACTCTGCGCGTCCGCAGGCCACGGGTCGAAGACCCATCCGGAGCAAACTCGATACCTTGAAGGTATGGAGATCGAGTTGCGTTGGCTGCGTTACGTGGTGGCAGTAGCAGATCACGGTGGCATGCAGCGGGCTGCGGACGCGCTCCACATGACTCAGCCTCCGCTTAGTCGACAGATCCGTGAACTCGAGCGGCGACTAGGGACACCGCTGTTCACCCGCCGCCCGGTCTCCCTCACCGCGGCGGGTGCCGTATTCGTCGAACACGCGCGGGAGGTTCTCTCGTCTGTCGACAACCTTGTCGCGGCGACGCGCAGTACCGCGACGGGAGAGGCGGGCGAACTCGCGGTCGGGTACATCCTGTCCGGGGCCTACGATACGATTCCGCGCCTGCGCGAAGCATCAACAGCCGCATACCCCGGGCTGCGGCTCGACTCCAGGGAACTCTGGCCCGCCCAGCTCGACGCAGGATTACTCGACGGTGAGCTGGACCTCGTGATCGCGCACACCATGCCTGTCCGACCGGAATTTCGTCGTGAACGACTACGCACTGACCCCTTGGTTGCCGTCACCCGACCCAAGAATCCCGCAGCGTCGGGAGCTGGCCCAGTGCGACTCGGCGAAGCCTTCGACGGGCAGACATTCGTGTTCTACGACCCAAAGTACGCACCCGAGCACTACGCCGTCCTCACCAAGGCGCTCGATGCGGGCGGCGGATCCCATGCTGTCCGCCTCGACATGACACCAGGCTTACGTAACATCGTCCTCCCCGACGACTACAGCTTTACGCTGATCCCCGAGTCCATGAAACCCTTTCTGCCCCGCACTGTCCGCGAGGTTCCGCTAGACACCAGCGCGCTTCCCGCTCTAGGGGTCGAACTCGTGTGGCATCGAGAACGCGAATCACCGGGCCTGCTGCGATTCCTTGCTATTGCTCGAGAGGTGAGTGCCGGGCGCGACTGGTTGACCGCTTCATATACCTGACCCGCTGCGGGAGTGTCGCCTTACGGTTGCGGTTGCGGATCCACGCTCGGTGCCAGCGGTGACGGCTCGGGTTGCCCAGAGCGCCGCAGCACGCTGAACGCCACAGCGCCAGCGCCCAGCAGCCCTACGACGGCAAGGCCGGTCAGTGCGCGGGGCAGCTTGCGCTTGCGGGCGCCGCTGACCACCTCAGGGAGGGTGTCGACAACGTCGGCGACGGCGTCCTGCACCTCTGATGAGACGGCCTTGCCCCGACGGAGCAGCCGGCCCGCGGCGCTGGTCGCCGATTTGGCCAGGCCGAAGCTGAGCCCGGCGGTACCGCGTGACACGTCGATCGGTGCCAGGGCCGCTTCCTTGAGCCCCCGGGCCAGACGCTGACCGGAGGTCAGCTTGACGGCGGGTTCTTCGGACTTGGTCAGCAGGCTCATCGTCAGCGGGTCCCTTCGTTGGGGTTGTTCAAGACTGGTACTTCAGATTGCCATCTTTGCGCACCGACAGCCATGCCTCGCGGGAAAAGAACCGCGTGCCGGATGGCTGTTGCGAAACATCCGCGTGAATGTCTTTTCCGCGCGGATAAGGTGGTCGTCGTGACTTCACCTACTTCACCGATCCAGACAGCCACCGCAACCCTGCACACCAACCGCGGCGACGTCGTCATCGCGCTCTTCGGTAACCACGCCCCGAAGACCGTCGCCAACTTCGTCGGCCTGGCCGACGGCAGCAAGGACTACTCCACCAAGAACGCCAAGGGCGAGGCCGCTGGCCCGTTCTACGACGGCGCCATCTTCCACCGGGTCATCGAAGGATTCATGATCCAGGGCGGTGACCCCACCGGCACCGGACGCGGCGGCCCGGGATATCAGTTCGCCGACGAGTTCCACCCCGAGCTGCAGTTCGACAAGCCCTACCTGCTGGCCATGGCCAACGCCGGACCGGGCACCAACGGCTCGCAGTTCTTCATCACCGTGGGCAAGACCCCGCACCTGAACCGCCGCCACACCATCTTCGGCGAAGTGGTGGACCCCGCCTCACAGCAGGTCGTCGACGCCATCGCCTCCACCGCCGTCGATCGCGGCGACCGTCCCACCGAGGACGTCGTGATCAACTCGATCACCATCAGCTAGGTCTCGATGGCTCATCCCGGTCAGGTCCCGGTCTACGGGTGCGCTTGGCACCCGGACCGGGCCACCGCGGTGCGCTGCGTGCGGTGCGGGCGCCCCGTGTGTCCGGCCTGCATGCGGTCGGCGCCCGTGGGACAGCAGTGTGTCGAATGCGTCCAGCAGGGCGCCAAGTCGGTGCGCCAGGTCAAGCCGCTGCAGCAGGTGCGAGCCTGGATCACCTGGGCGCTGATTGCCGTCAACGTCCTGGTGTACACGGCGACGGTGTCCGATGGCGTGGACGGCGATGTCACGGGCAGCCAGCTATTCCGGGAGCTGGTGTTGTACCTGCCCTGGGTGGCCCAGGGTGAACTGTGGCGGACCGTCACGACGGGCTTCTTGCATCTGGGTCTGATGCATATCGCCGTCAACATGCTGTCGCTGGCCATGATCGGACCGGGCCTTGAGCGGGCGTTCGGCGGCCAGCGGTATGCGGCGATCTATGGCACCGCATTGCTCGGCAGTAGCGCCGCGGCCATGTGGCTCAGCCCAAACGCCGTGGTAGCAGGAGCATCGGGCGCCATCTATGGCCTGCTGGGTGCGGCGCTCGTGTTGTCTCTGCGCGAGCGGCTGAACCCGCAGACCATCATCATCGTGCTGCTGCTCAACATCGGCCTGAGCATCTCGCTGCCGGGCATCTCGCTGGCCGGGCACATGGGTGGGCTGCTGTTCGGCGTGCTCAGCGCGGGCGCGCTGCTGTACTACCGCGAGGTGTGCCGGGGCATCGGCATGCCCGACCTCGCGCGCAAGGCGTCGACACCGTGGGTGCTGGCGGCCGTGGTGGCCGCGCTCTCGGTCGCCCTGATCATGGCGAAGGTGCTGGCCTACGCGGGTTGAGTCACGGCAGAACAAGCCGCACCGTGCAGGCTCATAACGGGTGAGCTCGAGGCCTGTTATCGGGTAGCGGTGATGAAGTAGGCGTCGGACCACAGCGAGGTGACGTCGCTGTGCTCACTGGGAGCAGGCCTGCCATAGGCGGCGGCCTGCTCAAGCCGGTTGGCGGTGTCGACCTGCCAGCCATGCTCGCGCAGCCACTCGATGGGGTCCTGGCGCTCATCGTCGTAGATGAGGGAGCCGATGCTGATGTCCTTGATGAATTCCGGCTTGAGTTTGTTCACGGCGTCCTGCCATTGACCAGCGGTCGCTTGCCGCCTGCGCCATTCGGTGGCAAGGAAGCTGCCGGGTGCGGAGTGCGCGGTGATGTTCTCGAACAGCGCGTCCTGGGCGGCCCCGGGCAGATATGCCAGCAGACCCTCGGCGAGCCAGGCAGTGGGTTTAGTGGCGTCGAAGCCCGCCGTCCGCAGGGCCGCGATCCAGTCATCCCGAAGGTCCACGGCGACCTCGCGCCGCTCGGCCAGCGGTACCGCGTGCTCTTCGCGCAGCACGTGATCCTTGAATTCGAGGACTTTCGGCTGATCGAGCTCGTACACGACGGTGCCGTCGGGCCAGGGCAGCCGGTAGACCCGGGAATCCAGGCCGGCGGCCAGGATCACTACCTGTTGGATGCCGGAACCTGTTGCAGCCGCGAAGAATTCGTCGAAATACTTGGTACGCACGGCGAGATGGTTGACCAGGTAGACGGTGGCGGTGTCCCACTCGGACTCGGGCGTGCCCGCGGCCAGCGCCTCGGTGAGACGAGGTTCGCCGGAGGCCTCAACGAAGGCACGGGCGTACTCGTCGCGGATCAGCGGTTCGGTCCGGGTGGTCTCAAGCGCCCGGAACGAGGACACCATCAGGGCCGTGAAACCGACGCTGCTGACAATGTCCCATTGATCGCCGTCGGTCCGTGTCATGTGCCCTCCTCTTACCTAGGAGTAATTACCTAAGGCAACGATACGCGCGTTGTTGAGATCACGCCGGATAGCGCGCTGCGCGCAGTGCTTCGTGCACGTCGCGAGGATCGGTACCCAGATCCCACCGGTTCAGCACGATCAGCCTGTCCCCCGATTCGATCTCCAACAGCCGGGTGCGCCGTCCCAGACGGCGGAACTCGGTGACTTTTACCGAATCGACGGCAGTGCGCGGCAGCAACGTGTGGCGGGTCAAGCCCTGCATCTGCAGGCTGTCGTCGGCGAGACGCAGTTTCGGGCGGCAGCGCCAGGACACCGCCGCGAAGATCAGCAGACCAAGAGCCGCCAGCGCGGCCAGCAGACGTCCCGGTGCATCGGTCACAAACAACGCCGAGGCAACACCGAGGGCGATGCCGAGGAGCGCCACGGCGAGGATGCCGGCAGGTTTCGGGCCCCATTCAACGGGAGGCGGCGTCGAGTTATCCACAGGCGTTATCCACAGTGGGGATAAATCACATCGTTGTGATTGGGTGTCTGATGGGTGGACTCGATGGAAACGCGTGCCAACCAGATCGATGAGCCGCTCGCGCGAAGAGCGTTCCACAGCGCCGACGACAGCATGGGAGCAACCACGCCGCTTGTCAGCGCCACCGCATGGTCAGCAGCAGCCCGGTGATCATGAAGGCAAACGCGATGGCGTAGTTCCACGGCCCCAGGTCGAGCATCCACGTGATGTGCTGTGCCGCGAGCTGGAACACCATGAGCCAGGCCAGACCGATGAGCATGAGGGTGAGGAAGAACGCGACGAACCAGACGCTCGACGGACCGGCCTTCACCTTGACTGGGGTACGGCTAACGGTGGTCGCGTTGAACGCTGACTTCTTACGGACCTTGGACTTGGGCATCGACTACCTCGGAAGCATCTCGGATATGGCGGCACGGCGAGTGATCGTCGCGGCCGAGTAGTAATGGGTTCTTACGCAGGTTACAGCGCGGTGCTGCGACAATGCTCTGGTGACCGCCGATGAGCCGCTTGCGCGAAGAGGTTCAGGGCCCGATGAGCCGCTTGCGCGAAGAGGTTCAGGGCCCGATGAGCCGCTTGCGCGAAGAGGTTCAGGGCCCGATGAGCCGCTTGCGCGAAGAGGTTCAAGCCTGATCTGGCGGTTCGGCGTGCCTTTGGTATGTGCCCTCGCCGGCTTTCTCCTGGCCGCGACGCACACGGTCTCGGGCGGCAGCGAGATCCGCCGCGGTGACTCCCCGTCGCCTCGTCTGGTGGACCTGGTCCGAGAGACGCAAAAGTCGGTCGACAAGCTCAGCGGTACACGCGACGGCCTGGCCAATGAGATGGCCGCCGCGCGTGAGCAGTCTGCGGGAGGCGACAGCCAGGTGGCGGCTGCGCTCGCCGAGACCGCCGAGGTGGCCGATGCTGCCGGCGTGCGGCCCGTTACCGGGCCTGGCCTTGTCGTGACGCTCACCGACGCCAAACGGGACGCATACGGCCGGTTCCCGCGGGATGCGTCGCCCGACGACCTGGTGGTGCATCAGCAGGATGTCGAGGGCGTACTGAACGCCTTGTGGAGCGCCGGCGCGGAGGCCATTCAGATGCAGGACGATCAGCGCCTGGTGGCGAGTTCGGTGCCCAGGTGCGTGGGCAACACACTGCTGCTGCACGGCCGCACCTACAGCCCGCCCTATGTGATCACGGCGATCGGCGATGCGGATGCCATGCAGGCGGCTCTTGACGCGGCCCCGCTGGTGACCTTGTATCGGCAGTACGTCGCCAGATTCGGCTTGGGCTACACGGTGACTCGCGGCCATCATCTCGAGGTCGCCGGCTACCGCGATGCGGTGGGCCCCGGGCGTGCCGTCCCGTTACAGGGCCACTGAAGCTCCCGCTGGTCAACCGGCTGGGAAACGGCTGGCGCGGGTCCGTACCCTTGACCTGTGCGCATCCTGGTCGTCGATAACTACGACAGCTTCGTGTTCAACCTGGTCCAGTATCTGGGCCAGCTCGGCGTGGACGCGACGGTGTGGCGCAACGACGACCCGCGGCTGGCAGACACCGACGCGGTGGCCGCCGATTTCGACGGTGTGCTGATCAGCCCAGGACCGGGTACACCCGAGAGCGCGGGCGCGTCGATCGCGATGGTGCATTCCTGCGCGAAGACGGGTACCCCGCTGCTGGGGGTTTGCCTAGGTCATCAGGCGATCGGGGTGGCGTTCGGCGGCACCGTCGACCGTGCACCGGAGCTGTTGCATGGCAAGACCAGCACCGTCGAGCACGAGGACGCCGGGGTGCTGCGCGGCCTGCCAAACCCGTTCACCGCCACCAGGTATCACTCACTGACCATCCTCCCGGACACGGTGCCCGAGGGTCTGCGGGTGATCGCGCGCACCGCCAGCGGAGTGGTCATGGGCGTCATGCACACCGAGCATCCGATTCACGGGGTGCAGTTCCATCCCGAGTCGATCCTCACCGAAGGCGGGCACCGGATGCTCGCCAACTGGCTCACCTATTGCGGGGCACCCCTTGATGAGCCGCTGGTGCGCTCGCTGGAAGCCGAGGTGGCTGCCGCGCTGAACGGAGTGACCGGACGCGTCGCCGCGCTGGGCGGCTAGAACCGTCTAGCCCGCGCCGAAGCGCAGCTTGATCGGGCCGTTGTACCCAACCCCGGCGCCGGCGGGTGGATCCTGGAACACCACGCGGGCCCGATTGTTGCCGTCGGACGGCACATCCTCGGTGCTCAAGCCGCCGCCCTGCCACCCGGCCTGGTACAGCATGGGCTCAGCATCGGTCCAGAACTTGCCCATGATGTTCGGCATGCGGAACTGCCCGCCATTGGACACCCGGATCTCGATGACCCCGTCTTCCGGGAACATGGTGTTCGCGGGCGGATTCGTGCTCAGGATCTGCCCCTTCGATTCGGGGCTGGGCACCGGGATCACCGTGGGGGGCGCGGTAAACCCGTAGGTCGGCAGGTTCTTGATAGCGACGTCGATATTCTGGCCGCCCAGATCGGGTACGGGCTTCTCCCCCGGGCCCTTGCCCACCACGATGGTGATGTTGTTGGTGACGGCCGAGTATTGACCGGCCGGCGGATTGGTCGCCATGACGCGGCCCTTGTCCTCAGGCAGGGACTTGGTCTCGCTCTGCGTGAAGGTGCCCTTGAAGCCGGCGGCCTGCAGTTTCTTCACGGCGTCGCCGAAGCTCAGGCCGTGGCAATCGGGCACCTGCTGATTCTCCGGCCCGATAGACACATTCACCGTCACCTCGGCCCCGGCGGACACTGTCGAGCCCTTGGCCGGGTCGGTGTCGATGACCTTCTCGGGTGCCACCTTCGAGCTGGTGTTCTTTTGGACCTTGGTCTTGAATCCCAGGTTTTGCAGCGCGGCGACGGCGTCGGACTGCGACTTGCCGGTGACATCGGGAACCTGGACATCGCGTGATGGCCCGTTGCCCAAGATGATGGCGAAGGTGACGATGATGGTGAGTACCACCAGCGCCGCCAGGCCGACCAGCCAGCGGCTCAGCGGATTGCGGCGCGGCTCCTCGTACTGGCTTGGCAGCGGGCCGGTCTGTGGTCCCGAGGCGGGAAAGGCCCGCGTGTTCGCAGGTGTGCTGAGCATCGTGCTGCGTTCGGCGTCGGTCAGCACCTTGGGCGCTTCCGGCTGCTCGCCCTGGTACACCCGCATCAGGTCTGCGCGCATCTCGGCGGCGTTCTGGTAGCGGTTGTCGGGATTCTTGGAAAGCGCTTTGAGCACAACGGAATCCAGGCCAGGTGGAATCTCGGGGTTGTGCTTGGACGGGGCCACGGGATCTTCCCGCACATGCTGGTAGGCCACCGCGACGGGTGAATCGCCCACGAAAGGTGGCTCGCCGGTGAGCAATTCGTAAAGGACGCAGCCCAGCGAGTAAACATCGGAGCGGGCGTCGACCGTCTCGCCGCGCGCCTGTTCCGGCGAAAGGTACTGTGCGGTACCGATAACCGCTGCGGTCTGCGTGACGCTGTTGCCGGCGTCGGAGACCGCCCGCGCGATGCCGAAGTCCATCACCTTCACCGCGCCGGTCTTGCTGATCATGATGTTGGCGGGCTTGACGTCGCGATGGATGATGCCGTGCTGGTGGCTGAAGTTGAGTGCCTGGCACGAGTCCGCGATGACTTCGATCGCCCGGCGGATCGGCATGGGGCCGTCGTCCTTGACGATGTCACGCAGGGTGATGCCGTCGACGTACTCCATCACGATGTAGGGCAACGGCCCGGTCGCGGTCTCGGCCTCGCCGGTGTCGTAGACGGCGACGATCGCGGGGTGATTCAGGGCGGCGGCGTTCTGGGCCTCCCTACGGAAACGGAGATAGAAGCTGGGGTCCCGGGCCAGATCGGCGCGCAGCACCTTGATCGCGACGTCGCGGTTCAGCCGCAGGTCGCGTGCCAGGTGGACCTCGGACATGCCGCCATAGCCGAGGATCTCCCCCAGTTCATAGCGGTCCGAGAGGTGCTGCGGAGTGGTCATTACGGTGATTTCGTCCCAGGGATCGGGTCCGGCTCGGCGTCCGGAAGCAGAGCCACGATATTAGCTGGCGCGAGCGCTCCTGGCGAAGCTGAACCTGGGCTTGAGGGTGTCTCACTACCGGAAACCGTTGCCGGGATGCTCGGTGTCTGGTTCTTCTTCTCACTCGCCTGCAACAGGATGAGCGCCGCGATGATGATGGCGAAGATGCCCAGCACGGCGGCCGCCCACATGAGGGCCTTCTGGCCCGGTGAGAAGGTGCCGCGCCGGGGCGGTGGTGGCCGGTGCGAGCCCGTCGGCTGACGGGTGCGTGAGGTGGGCGGGGCCACCCGGCTCGGTGCGCCCACGGCGGGCCGTACCTGAGTGGCGGGGGGGATGGCAGCCGGCGTCGCCCGGCTGATGGTGGGCGCCTGGTTGGGCCGCGGAGGACGGCGTCCGGCACGCACCGCAGCCACGGCGTCGGCGAATGGGCCGCCGCTGGTGTACCGGTTCTGCGGGTTCTTCACGAGGGTGATCTCGATGAGCTCGCGCACGTTCGGCGGGAGATCGGCGGGCAGCGGCGACGGCGTTTCCTTGATGTGTTTCATCGCGACGGTCAGTGCACCGTCACCGGAGAACGGCCGCTTACCCGAAACCGCTTCGTAGCCAACCACTCCCAGTGAGTAGACGTCGCTGGCGGGGGTCGCGTCATGGCCCAGCGCCTGCTCGGGGGCAATGTACTGCGCGGTACCCATCACCATGCCGGTTTGCGTGACCGGGGCGGCATCGACGGCCTTGGCGATGCCGAAGTCGGTGAGTTTCACTTGGCCGGTGGGCGTGATGAGGATGTTGCCCGGTTTGACGTCGCGGTGCACCAGACCCGCCGCGTGTGCGACCTGAAGCGCACGGCCAGTCTGCTCCAGCATGTCCAGGGAGTGGCGCAGCGAGAGGCGGCCGGTGCGTTTGAGTACCGAGTTCAGCGGTTCTCCGTGAATCAGCTCCATGACCAGATAGGCCGTGCGGCCCTCGCTGTCGATGTCGGTCTCGCCGTAGTCGTAGACGCTGGCGATCCCGGGATGGTTCAGCATCGCGACGGTGCGGGCCTCGGCGCGGAACCGCTCGATGAATTCGGGGTCCGAGGAGAACTCGGCCTTGAGCACCTTCACGGCCACCTTGCGGCCCAGCCGGCTGTCGGTACCCTCCCAGACCTGGCCCATACCGCCGGTCGCGATGAGTCGTTGCAACCGGTAACGGCCTGAGAGCGTTTCTCCCACACGAACGGTCATGAGGCCCCCTGTAGTGCTGCGGCAATGACCTGCCGCCCAATGGGTGCGGCGACGGAGCCGCCGGTGGCCGCCAGGGCACGGTCTCCGCCATCTTCGACGAGGACGGCGATGGCCACCTTGGGAGTGACCGTCGTGGCCTGAGGATCGGTTGTCGTGCCCTGAGCCGGCGCGAAGGCGATGTACCACGCGTGCGGCGGGGTGTTGCGCGGATCGGTGCCGTGCTCGGCGGTGCCGGTCTTGGAAGCGATCTGTACGCCGGGGAGGGCACCGGTCTGTGCGGTGCGCTGTTCTGAGGCAATCATCAGTTCGGTCAATGTGTTCGCGATAGCGGGTGTCACGGCTTGGCCGATGTCATCCGGGGTGGTGGTGGACAGATTCGAAAGGTCTGGGCCCTTAAGGCTATCGACCAGGTGCGGCTGCATCAGCACGCCCTTGTTGGCGACGGCCGCGGCAACCATCGCGTTCTGCAGCGGGGTCATGGCGACATCCTTTTGCCCGATGCTCGACATGGCGACGGCGGCGTCGTCGGACATCGGTCCGACGGTGGAGGTAGCCACTTGGAGCGGAATGGAGTCGAGCTCGCGGTCGAGACCGAACGCCTGTGCGGCTTTGACCAGCTTGTCGCGCTTGAGTTGTTCAGCGCCCAACTTGGCGAAGGCGGTGTTGCAGGAACGTGCGAACGCCTCCTTCAAGGAGGTGGTATCACCGCCGCCGCAGGAGGCCCGGTTGTAGTTCTCCAAGGTTGCGTTGCTGCCCGGCAGGAAGATCGTCGGCGACGCGGTCACCTCGGTGTTGACCGTCTTGCCGTCGGCCAGCGCGGCGGCGGTGGTGATCACCTTGAAGGTGGACCCGGGTGGGTAGGTCTGCGCGATGGCGCGGTTCAGCATCGGCTGCGCCGGGTCTTCCGTCAGCCGCTTCCAGGCAGCGTTCTCCTTCTCGGGATCCTGACTGGCGAGCAGGTTCGGGTCGTAGGAGGGAGTGGAGACCATCGCGAGAATCTTTCCGGTGGAGGGCTCCAGTGCCACCACTGCCCCGCGGCAGCCGTCCTTGCAGCCGCGGTGCATGGCGTCATAGGCGGCTTGCTGCACATCGGGCCGGATGGTGGTCACCACGCTGCCGCCACGTGGGTCCCGGCCGGTGAAGAAGTCCGCGAGCCGGCGCCCGAAGAGGCGCGGATCGGACCCGTTGAGCATGGTGTCCTCGGCGCGTTCCAGTCCGGTACTCGAGTAATTGAGTGAATAGAACCCGGTGACCGGCGCGTACACCTGGGGGTCGGCGTACTGCCGGAGAAAGCGGAAACGGCTGTCGGTGGCCACCGAGGATGCCAGCAGCTGCCCACTCGCCGAAATCTGCCCCCGCTGGCGCGAATACTCGTCGAGCAGGATCCGCTGGTTGCGGGGATCGGCGCGTAGTCCCGGCGCCGTAAACACCTGGGTGATGGTGGCATTGGCCAGCAGCAGTACGACCAGTCCCATGACAGCCAGCGATACCCGGCGGATCGACGTGTTCATACGCGGTCGATCAGTTCCGTGCGGGCCTCCGCGAGCGGGGCGGCGGGCGATGAGGAAGCGTGTGGACTCAGTGGCCGGCGTGCGATATGTGAAATGCGCAGCAGGATGGCGAGCAGCACGTAGTTGGCGATGAGCGAGGAACCGCCGTACGACATCCACGGGGTGGTCAGACCGGTCTGTGGGATCAGCTTGGTGACGCCGCCGACCACGATGAACAGCTGCATGGCCAGCGCGGCGGACAGTCCCACCGCCAGTAGCTTGCCGAAGCTGTCGCGCACCGCGAGCGCGGTACGGAACCCGCGGATGATCACGATCGTGTACAGCATGAGCACCCCGGCCAGGCCCACCAAACCGAGTTCCTCACCCACCGCGGCGATGATGAAATCGGTTGAGGCCGCAGGCACCGTGCCCGGTTGGCCGTTGCCCAGCCCGGTGCCGAAAATGCCGCCGGTGGCGAAGCTGAACAGCGATTGGACCATCTGATAGCCGGCGCCGTCGGGATCGGTGAACGGATCCCACCAGTTCTGCACGCGCACCTGAACGTGACCGAACAAGAAGTAGGCGATCACACTGCCGGCGGCGAAGAGCGCCAAACCGATGAGCACCCAACTGATTCGGGCGGTGGCGACGTAGAGGACGATGAGAAACGACGAGTAGAAGAGCAGCGAGGCGCCGAGGTCTTTCTCGAAGACCATGACGCCCACCGAGATTCCCCAGATGGCGAGCAACGGGCCCAGGTCGCGTGGCCGCGGCAGCTCGATGCCCAGATAGTTGCGGCCGGCGGTGCGGAACAACGTGCGTTTGGTCATCAGGAATGCGGCGAAGAAGATCAGCAGGAGGATCTTGGCGGCCTCCGCGGGCTGAATCGACAAGAATGGCAACTCAATCCAGATCTTGGCACCGTATTGCTCGGACATGGATGTGGGCAGCAGGGCGGGGATGGCCAGCAGCACGCAGCCGACGATCCCGAATGTATAGCCGTAACGGGCCAGCACACGGTGGTCCTTCAAGGTGGCCAGCACGGCAGCGAGTGCGATCAGGCCGACCGTGGTCCACAGCATCTGCTGCGTAGCGTTGTTGTCACCGACCTGATCGGCATCGCCGTCGTTGTACGAGTGCACGAGATCCAGCCGATGGATCATCACCAGGCCGAGTCCGTTGAGCAGCGCGACGCACGGCAGCAGCAGCGGATCGGCATACGGAGCCCAGCGACGGACCGCCATGTGCGCCAAGACGAAAAGCACGAGGTAGGCGAAGCCGTATCCCAGCAGATCCCAGGACAACCCACGCTCAAGGTTGGCCTCGACGAGAACTAGGGCCACCGTGGTGATGGCGGCGGCGAAGCCGAGGAGCCCCAGCTCCGCGCTACGTCGTGTTGATTGAGTGGGCGGCGCCGAAACGGCTCCGCTGCCCCTTCCACTGGGTCCTACCGCGGTTTGGGGCGCCGTCGTCATGACACGGTCCGGCAGGTAACACCCGGCTCTTGTGGCGGCGCGGGCAGCGGGGCCGGCGCGGGAGTGGATGTTGTGGTTGGCGTGGTGCTGGCGCCGGGGCCGGCCGAAGTCGTGGGAGACGGCTTCGACGGCGTGGTCGTCGGGGTGCCCGATGTCGTGGTCGGGGTCCGGCCGGCGGCGGTCGGCGCGGGCGGCGGCGGGGTCTTGGGAGCCGGCGGCGGGCATGGCGGCAGCGCGTTCTTGCTCAGCTGGCGCAGCTGCCCGATCGCTTCATCGAGAGTGCCACCAGGTAGCCCGGTTTCAACCTGCTGGCGTTCGGACGGTCGCAGGTCCGACACCTTCAGGTACTTGCAAGAAAGGTTGGACGCCGCTTCGCCGTAACTCACCAGGGACATGTCGCCGCGGCTGTCGAGGCACCCGACCAGGTCGGGCCGCTGCAGCCGGTAACCCAGCAGCGAGCCCTGCACGCCCTGCATGATCGAGACATTGCCCTCGTGTGCGCTCACGTAATAGTTGTTGAGCACCACCCGGCGTGCGATGGCCAGTCCAGCCAGCGCGATGAGCACCACGAGAACGGCGGCGATCAGCCAGCGCAGCCGCCGCTTCTTTGGCTTCGAATTCTCTGATTCGGTTGTCTCGCTGTCGGATTCGTCCTCGGCAGGCTCCGGCTCTTTCAACGCGCGCTGAATCGCGGCGGCGCGGCCGGCAGCAGTGTTCGGCGGCGGGGTGTCGGTGTCGGCATCGGTGGACACCGCGCCCGCGACGATCGGCCGGGTCTGTCCGTAATCCAGCTCCACCACATCGGCGACGACGACGGTGACGTTGTCGGGTCCGCCGCTGCGTAGCGCCAGTTCGATGAGCCGATCGGCTGCGGCGGAGACGTCCGGAATCTCCAGCGCTTCGGCGATGGTCTCGTGGCTTACCGGATCGGACAATCCGTCCGAACAGAGCAGGTATCTATCCCCGGCGTGTGCCTCACGCATGATGAGGGTGGGTTCGACGGGTGCACCGGTCAGCGCACGCATGATGAGTGAGCGCTGCGGATGGTTGTGCGCCTGTTCCGGGGTGATGCGGCCCTCGTCGACGAGCGTCTGGACGAAGGTGTCGTCCTTGGAGATCTGCGTCAGCTCCCCGTCGCGCATCAGATAGGCGCGTGAATCACCGATGTGCACCATGCCCAGCCGTTTTCCTGCGAACAGGAAGGCTGTCAGGGTGGTGCCCATGCCGTCCAGCTCGGGTTCGGCGCGCACGTGATCGGCGATCGCACCGTTTCCGGCATGCACGGCGTCGGCCAGGGCGTCGAGCAGATCGCCGCCGGGCTCGTCGTCGTCGAGCGGTGCCAGCGCGGCGATGACCAGCTGAGAGGCCACCTCACCGGCGGCATGACCGCCCATTCCGTCGGCCAATGCTAAAAGACGGGCCCCGGCATAGACGGAGTCCTCGTTGTTCGACCGCACTAGTCCGCGGTCGCTACGCGCGGCGTAGCGAAGCACCAGTGTCACGAGCGCAGCTCGATCACTGTCTTACCGATCCGTACCGGCGTCCCCTGGGGAACCCGCAGCGCCGTCGTCACCTTCTCCCTATCCAGATATGTGCCGTTGGTCGATCCTAGATCCTCGACGTACCAATCCGACCCCCGCGGCGATAGCCGCGCGTGCCGCGTCGATGAGTAATCGTCGGTGAGGACCAGTGTGGAGTCGTCTGCACGCCCGATCAAAATGGGCTGCGTACCGAGCGTGATGCGGGTGCCCGCCAGGGCACCCTCGGTTACCAGCAAGTACTGCATCTGCCGCCGGTTCGTCTTCGCGGGCCGGATTGATCGCAGGTTCAGACCGCGGTTAGCCATCAGCTGACCGGTCGGAGCGTAGATATCCGTGCGCAGAATACGCAGCACCGACCAGATGAACACCCACAGCAGCAACAGGAACCCACCGCGGGTGAGCTGGAGCACCAGTCCCTGCATCCGGTTGTCGTTCCTCTCGCTGGTCCATCGCGCCTCGGCGAGGGTGTCCGGCTGACCGGACATATTCGGCAGGGCAACGATACTTGTCAGATTCACCGGTCGGGGGCCGATACATGCGGCCGGTGTCGAACGCGGTGTTGCTGATGCGGTCGCTGTTCCTCGGTTTCCCTACTGGACCCGAACGATGATCTCGGAGTGTCCCAGCCGGATGATGTCGCCATCGGCCAACTGCCACTCGGTGACCGGCGCGTTGTTGACAGTGGTGCCGTTGGTCGAATTCAGATCCGACAGCAGCGCGGCGTGTCCGTCAAAGCGCACCTCGAGGTGACGGCGGGAAACACCGGTGTCCGGCAGGCGGAACTGTGCATCCTGGCCACGGCCGATCACATTGGTGCCCTCACGCAGCTGATAGGTGCGGCCACTGCCGTCGTCCAGCTGCAACGTGACGGTGGTGCGGCCGCCGCCGGGACCACCGGCGGGGGCGCCGTAATCGGGGCTGCTCTGGTAGCCGCCCTGCTCGTAGTCGCCGTACTCCGGTGAGCCATAGCCACCCTGCTGCGGCGGGGCGCCGTAACCGCCCTGCTGCGGGTAGGCCGGGGGACGCCCGTAGTCCTGGCCGGGAGGGGGCCCCTGCTGGCCGCCGTACTGGCCGCCGCCATAGCCGCCACCCTGCTCGTACTCGCCGTAGTTGGGGCGCGGAGGCTCGCCGTAGCCGCCCTGCTGCGGCGGGGCGCCGTATCCGCCACCCTGCTGCGGCGGGGCGGGCGGACGTCCGTAGTCGCCACCGCCCTGCGGTGCTTGCGGCGGAGCACCGTAGCCGCCCTGGTCGTAGCCGCCTTGCTGGGGGGGACGCTGCTGGTAGCCGCCCTGGTCGTAGCCGGCTGGGGGGCGTCCATAGTCCTGGCCGTACGGCTGGCCCTGCCCGTAGCCGCCGCCCTCATAGCCACCCTGGCGCGGAGGGTATCCCTGGCCGCCCTGCGGCTGCTGACCGCGCGGATCCTGATCGGGACGCCCATAACGGTCGTCCTCTCGGCCGTACTCTTCGCCGGGGCGGCCCTGCTGGGGACCTGGATTGTCAGTCATGGGTGCTCCTGGTTGTGGATCCGGGGTCGGAGGGGCAGTCGTCACGGCGCCGTGCGGACGGTCCCGCTTGCTATCGGGATTGACCACACCGCGCGTACGAAACTGGCCGGTGTGCAAGTTCGGTGATTGTTCGAATCGGACAACAACCTCACCATACGTTTGCCACCCCTGATCGCGAATATATTCGCGCAGGAGTTCGGCGAACGTGTCTGGGTTGAGATCGCGGTCGTCGGCCGCTTTCTCGTGATCTGCGGTGCTGAGCAGAACAAAGAACTCGTTGGGAGCCAGTAGCCGCCCCTGGCCCGCTGACCGGACTCCGTCGGCGGCTTCCCGGCGCAGCGACGCCTGCACTTCCTGCGGGACGATGCTGCCGCCGAATACGCGGGCGAAGGCATCGCCGACCACGTCTTCAAGCTTGCGCTCAAAGCGCTGGACAATTCCCATGCCTTCCTCCTTTCGGCGATCGCGCGGAGGGTGCTGCGCGCATGACACAGCGCACCGCCGCGAGCGGATCTCGAATAGATGGTATCGGTTTGATGATCGGCAGCATCCACTCATCTATTACGAGACAACATCGTCTTGGCACCAAGTGGCCTTCTATGCATGCTGTTTATGGTGATCCGCAGGTATTCGGGTGGCTGTGCCGACCGATCGCGGTTCGGAGGTGGGGTTCTGATCGTGATAAGCTGCCGCGGTCGTTGGGGCGAGTGGCGGAATGGCAGACGCGCTGGCTTCAGGTGCCAGTGTCCTTCGGGACGTGGGGGTTCAAGTCCCCCTTCGCCCACAAGGAGTGGTTCGCGAAACTCAGCGATGAGAGGTCAGGAACTCGAAAGGGTTCCTGACCTCTTTCTTTTTGTCCGCTTCCCCGTAGCGTTGCGTGGATCTACACGGGGTTCGGGACTTCGGAACTCGCGTCCCGATCTGAACAAAGGCGGCATGGCGATTCTGTCTCTGTTGTACTGCTGGCAGGGGGTGCGTTTGCAGCCGTATTGCCAGCCGGTGGAGGTGCCGTGCTGGGGGTGACTTCGCGGGTGAAGCGGCGTCGCGTCATACACCGAACCCACGGAGCGCCCGAGATTTTCGGCCATCACTTTGATGCCCAGCGTGGGATCGGTGAGCACCGCGGTGTCGGCGGTGCTCACACGGCGGGAGCGGCCTGGTTTGTGGTCGCGCCCTCGTGGGTACATCATGCGGGCAGCGTGCACGGGGGCCATGGGGCGATTTAGCTGGATCGCGGCTGACCGCACGTGAGGGCCGGGTCCAGCGCTACCGTCAGCGCTTCTTCGGAACGTCGCCTGCCCACAGAACCGGTCATTTTCCGGATTACTCGGCTGTGTAGAGGTGGGGGTGCGGCGGACACCTCTGCGTGGGCACAGTAGGCGTCCCTCTGCGGTTAGCCCAGCCCTCGATCCTCGTGGATTTCGCAGGGCTTTCCACTCATACGATGTCGGTCTCGTTCTTAGCTGTGACTCGCAGCACTATCACGTGCGATCCTTCAAAGCCATTGCTGTGCTTACGATTACATAGGCCCGGCTAGTGGTCCTTGATGGTTGAAGACCCAAGGCGAAAGCGACAATTTGACCAATGTGATCCGTCGTTTATTGCGCGGGTTGAGTCTGCCCCTAGTTTGGTTGACTCGGTTCGGTCAACTTTCTAGGCCGCGATCGCGGCTTTGTTGATTTTCTCAAATTCGATGGGTGGGAGTTTGCCGAGGGCACGCTGGAGGCGCCGCCGGTCGTACGTCCGTTCGATCCAGTTCGCGATGGCTATTGCCAGTTGGTCACGGTTGTCTCAGCGGCAACGTTTCTTCGACGTGGCCCCTTCCGCAAGAGACTCACCTATTCGTCTGGCTACGGCGTTCCGCGGTCGGGCTGCTGGCCTCGGATCGGCGGCGTATTCGTCAATTGCCTTATGGCCGCTAGGGTCTGGTTGATCGTGGCTGAAAGGTCCGGGTCGCCGGGCTGGTTGAGCCAGCGGGTCGTCGCTATCCGAAACGTGGCCACAGCGATCTCGGCCGCTACCCGGGCGGTCAGGTCGTCGGTGCCGCGGTCGCGGAAGCCCTGCTCGAAAGCCTGCGTCATCAGCGTGAATTTGCGCAGCTCACGCTCTTGCAGAGCCGGTTCGGCGTCGACGGCGGCGCGGCGGCGTAATAGATCTTCGACGCTGCGACCCGCGAAGATCTGGGCTGCGGCGGGGGCCAGGCGTTCGGTGATCAGTTCCATAGGGGTTAGCGACGGCGGAGCCCCGGCCATGAGGTCGGCCACCTGACTGGGCACCAATTCCTCATGGGCGAATAACACTTCACGCTTGTCAGCGAAATACCTGAAGAATGTTCGGGTTGTGAGCCCGGCGCGCGCCGTGATCTGCGGCACGGTGGTTTCGTTGAAGCCCTGCTCAAGGAAGAGGTCAAGTGCAGCCTGTTCGAGCCGTTCTCGCGCACCCGGTTGCCAGCGACCCATAGCGACAGATTCTAGTGATGACACGTCGTGCCACGCTATGCAATACTGATGACATGACGTGTCATCACGATAGGGCTGAAAATGACCAGTGAGATCTGGGTGCTGGGCGCGACCGGCCGGATCGGCCGGGAGACAGTGGATCTTTTGCGGCGGGCGGGCGCCGAAGTGGTGGTGGCCGGCCGCGATCGGGAGCGGCTGGCCCAGGTGAGTCCACATAGCCGGGCGGTTACCGGCTCCTTTGAGGAGGTCTGCGCGCGGCTGTCCGCGGAGGCGCCGGCTGTCGTGATCAACACGGTCGGGCCATTTGCGATCACGGCGGCGCAGGTCGTGCGGGCGTGCCCGCCAGGCACGCACTACGTCGATGTCTCCAACGAACTGGTCGCGTTCGAGCAGCTCCACGGCATGGATGACGAGGCGGCGGCAGCTGGCCGCACCGTGGTTTTCGGGGCGGGCTTCGGCGTGATTGCGACCGAAAGCATCTTGCTGCATCTGCTGGCTGGCGAGGAAAAGCCGTCGCGAGTACGCGTCGATGCCATCGCGTCGGTGGCGACCGAACCCGGCATCATCGGGGAAGCGCTGGCCGCCATCATCGTGCAGGGGTTGCGTGACGGTGGACGTGAGGTGCGCCATGGTCGGCTGGTACGCACTGCGGCTGGCGGCGCGGCCGAACGATTGACCACCCCCGACGGCGATGTGGTCACCACTGCTTCTATGAACAGCGGTGATCTGTTTGCGGCCTGGCAGGCTAGCGGCGCACCGGCGGTAATCGGCGCCTCGGCCCTTGCCCCGGCCAACCCGGCCATCCGGGCGGCGCTGCCAGCGGTTGGGGCGTTGCTGCACTTGCCAGGTATGACCAGGCTCGCCGCTCGGCAGCTCGCCCGCATCGCGACGACCACGGCCAAAGAGCGTCCGCGCCGATCGTCGTGGGGCCGTGCCCGGATCGAATGGCCGTCCGGTCGCGTGCGTGAGGGCTGGTTGCGCACCGGCGACGGCATGGCGTACACGGCCGCTGCCGTCACCGAGGTGGCCCAGCGACTAGCCGCAGGAGAGGGTCGTCCCGGTGCGTTCACGCCGGGCAGGCTGTTCGGCCCCGACTTGGCGCTGGCCGCAGGCGCCGAATACCTGGTGACGGACTGAGACAAGACCCAGCGTGCCATCACCGGATGGCACCCAATTAACCCTCTGGAGGAAGTTCAATGTCTAATGCCGCCGCCCGCCCGAAGCGCCGGGACATCAAATACAACGTGCGAGATATCACGGTGCGCGGATGGTTACAAGTACCGGACGGTCCAGGCCCGCATCCGGTGGTCATCCTCGCCCACGGTTTCGGCGGGCTGAAGGAGTGGACAATTCCCGAACTCGCCGACACTTTGGTCAGTGTCGGCATCGCGGCAATCGCTTTCGACTATCGCAACTTCGGTGACAGCGATGGGAGCCCACGCGAGGAGGTCGACCACTGCGGCCAGATTGAAGACTTCCTGGGCGCGATCGCCTACGCGACCACCGTGTCCGAACTCGACCCCGCCCGAATCGGGCTATGGGGAACCAGTCTCGGCGGCCGCAATGTCCTTGCCGCCGCGGCGATCGACTCGCGAGTCAAGTGCGTCGTCGCACAGGTTCCCGGCGTGTCCCTAAGTAGCCGGCTGTGGGTGGACATGATGCTGCCAGACAGCGACGTCGCGACGTTAGAAGCAGCCATCTTCGAAGACCAGCGTGACCGCCTTCTCGGCAAGGAGCCGCGCTACGTCTCCATGGATGCACCCCCAGACAGCGAGCCCGGGAGCTATCTGATCACACACGGCGAAGAGGAGAGGCGTAACTGGCGCAAGCGAATTTCGCTGCAATCCTTCGCACCGACAGTCGTGGATGATCTCGCTTACTTGATTCCGAAAATCTCACCCAAGCCGCTGCTGATGATCCTCGCCGAACAGGAGCACCCAGCCCTGCTGGCTGGCCAGCGTTCCGCTTACGCGGCAGCAGGAGAGCCCAAGTCACTGCTGAAGGTCGACGGTCACCACTACTCGGTCTACACCGACTGGAAAGACGTGACGACCGCGGCCACCACGGACTGGTTCTTGGAACATCTCACACCTTCACAGTCTTGGCGCTGACTCTGCCCCGGTGAATCCCGACGCCCTTGATTAGAGACCTCATATGACCACGATGAAACGAATTCAGTACCACCGGTACGGCGGCCCGGAAGTCATGCGGCTCGAAGAGTTCGAGCCGCAGAAACTCGGCTCTGACGATGTTCTCGTCCGGGTGCGGGCGGCAGCAGCCAACCCGATGGACTTCGGAATCCGCAACGGCGCAATGAAAATGGTGACCGGTCGCAGCTTCCCACGAGGAATGGGTCACGACTTCGCCGGCGTCGTCGAGGCCGTCGGCGAGAATGTCACTAGTGTCCGCGTGGGTGACGACGTTCTCGGTGCGACGCCCATCAAGTGGGCGGGCGCGTTCGCCGAGGCGGTCGTCGCAGAGCAGAAGGGCGTCGTCAAGAAACCCGCAGGACTGTCTTTCGAGGCTGCGGCCTCGATCCCGATAGTCGGCGTCACTGCCTATCAGGCGTTGTTCGCAAAGGGGAAGCTGCAACCTGGCGAATCGGTGTTCGTGCACGGCTGTCTCGGGGGAGTCGGCCGCTCGGCGGTGCAACTCGCGTCCGCCCGCGGCGCGGCCGTGGCAGGTAGCTGTCGCGTCGGCGCGGAACGTGAGGCCCGCGAACTGGAGATCGATCCCATCGTCGAGTTCGACTTCGACCCGACCCGACTCAAGGGACGATTCGACATCGTCCTCGACACCGCTGGCACGATGCCGGTCAAAGACGCCAGGAAAATGCTGACCCGGAACGGTCGGACAGTCAGCGTCCACCCCAGTCCAGCCAACGTGGCGAGAAGCGCCGTCCCCGGCCCCTTCCGCGTCGTGATCGCTCAAACAGTTACAGCCGATATCGAGGCGATCGCACGAGACGCAGCCGAAGGGACGCTGCGGATACCGATCGCCCGGACAGCGCCTCTCGCGGAGGCAATCCCGGCGCTCAACGAGTTGGAACAAACGGCGCAGCCCAGCGTGGCAAGCTCATCATCCTGCCCGAGATCGGTCGCCAGTACAGCTGATACGGACGTTCAACGATGATGAGCGAAGGGCCTGCCTCAACGGGAGTTTTCGCGGCAACTTTGGCCGCCAGTCAGCGCCGAGCGGCGCCTACCCAGATGATTTCTACTACAACAGGAGACGCAAACGATGGAACCGCAATCGACTTATCTCGTTTTCGGGGGGACCGGCCGGACCGGGCGCCACTTTATTACTCTCGCCCTCGCACGGGGTCATGCGGTGCGCGCCCTCGCTCGCCGTCCGGAGAACTTCGGAATCGAAAGTCCCAATCTGACGCTGATCAAGGGCTCCATCTCCGATCCCGGCATCCTTGAGGAGCTAGTGCATGGCGTCGACTGCGTCGTCGCCATGCTCGGCGACGCCAAAGCGCAAAGGATCAGCAAGGTCAATGCGAATTTCGTGAAGGAGCTGATACCAGCGATGCGACGGCACGGCGTGGATCGCTTTCTCTATCAGGCGGGCAGCGCGACAAGACCATATAAAGGACGGCTTCAGCCATTCCAATGGCTGATGAGAAACACCCTCGTTAGAATCAACGGCCTTTCCGGGCAACACGAAGACAACGAGGCCGTGATCGAATACCTAGTGGAACAGGCTCAAGACATCGCATGGGTTGTGCACCGCGCCAGCATCTTCTCAGACGGACCATCCAAGGGCGTACTGCAGAGATCGCGACGCCGGATAAGCATTGCAACCTTCGTAGATACCGCCGCCCACAACTACGAATTACTGCAAGACCCCTCGGCAGTCCACACCTACGACGCGAGCCGCTATGCCCACTAGGAAGTCATCGCCACTAGCAGTAGGAAATGACATAGCTTAACTTTCCGTGGTCTCGCCAGCGGGAGTGCGCGGCATGCAAGCGTTCATGATTTAGAAGAAAAACTAAGGTGACGGGCTCGGTGAACGGCTCGTTTCAGGCGAGCCAACCGATCCAGGGTGGAAATGCGGAATAGGCCGACTGTTTTTCAGGGTGTGGTGCGAAGGCCATCCATGAGGATGTTCAAGAGGCGGTTCGCGCGGGCCTTGTGCTCGGGCGGCTTAGCTACGGTGAAGACGCCGATGAGGCCGGCGGCAATGTCTTCGGCGCTGATATCGGCGCGGAGTTCACCGGTCGCGCGCCCAGCGTTGAGGATGTCGTCGATAGCCGCGAGCAGCTCGGTTCGGGTCTGCGCGTGCGCGATCTCGCCGGATTCGACCATCGCGACCAGTGTGTCGAGCATGCCGTTCTTGGCGGCGATCCAGTCGCCGAATAGGTCCATCCATCGCCGTAGCGCCTCCGGCGGGGGGAGTTGCGCGAGCAGTTCGCGTGCGCCGGAGACAAGCCGTGCGACCTGATCGCGGTAAATCGCGTCAACCAAGGATTCTCGGTTGGGAAAGTGACGGTAGAGGGTCGCGATGCCGACTTTTGCTTCGCGGGCGATTGCGCGCATTGACGGCTCGGCATCGGAGGAGGCGAACACGCGCGTGGCCACCGCGAGGAGTTGATCACGGTTGCGAGTCGCATCCGCCCGCGGTCTGCGCTCCCCCGAGTTACGCAAAGCGGATCACGCTCCGTTTCATGTTAGAGTCGCTAGATGAAACGGAGCATAGTCCACTTCCGTTCTATTCTGCCGAAGGAAGAGCAGGTTGAGCATGCCGGAAAAGCGCATCGACACGTCCCTGGCCGCGGGCCGCGCCGTCCAGCTTGAGTCGTTCGGCGGCCCCGAGGTTCTGGCTATCCGAGAGATACCTGCACCGCAGGCCAGTGCCGGCCACATCCGTGTGCGTGTGAGGGCGGCCGGGCTAAACCCAATGGACTGGTTCATGACGTCTGATGCGGACACCGCCGCCCGGTTCGGGTTGAGCCTGCCGTGCGGGTTCGGCACCGACTACGCCGGCATCGTCGACCAGATCGGTGACGCTGTGACCGACTTCGCGGTCGGCGACCGGGTTTTCGGCGGAATTCTTTCGCGCTCGGTGGCCGATTATGTCGTTATCGACACCGCGGGAACCATCGCGGCGGGCGGCCAGGCCCACCACACCCCCGATGGGGTCGATGACCGCACCGCAGCGACCCTCGCGATCGCAGGCGCTACGGCGTCCGCCGCACTTGCCGTTGTCGGCGCCGGTCCAGGGGACACGTTGCTCGTCGGCGGCGCTGGCGGCGGGGTCGGCGTGTTCGCTGTCCAACTCGCGCGCATCGCGGGCGCGAAGGTGATCGGGACGGGATCGGCATCGTCGGCCGAAGCCTTGCGCGCTCTGGGGGCAGAACCAGTCTCCTATGGTGACGGCCTGGTCGAGCAGGTCCGCGCGCTAGCTCCCGCGGGCGTCACCGCCGCGATCGACCTGCACGGCACCGAGACTGTGCAGGCCGCACGGGAACTCGGCGTACCCGACGAGCGGATCACCACCATCGCTGCACAGGTCGACGACATCACCGCGGCCAACGGCGCCAACGCCACCGCCGGAGCCCTCGATGAGATCGCCAATCTTGTTGCATCGGGCCAACTTCGGGTACCCATCGCAGCAAGCTTCCCAATGGAGCAGATCCGCGCCGCAGTCGAGCTTCAAGCCGGCCGCCACGTCCACGGCAAAGTCGTCATCGACATCTAGGCGTCGCACCAGAAACGTCGCACCCTGATCCAGGGGTGCAGCGCAGCCTCGGCGATTCGCCACCATCACGAGGTACTCGACCGCTTCTGCGCGGGTCTGTCCGCACCTACACCAAGAGGAGCTGCATCATGATCGACGTTCTCATCGCCGGGGCAGGGCCGAACGGCCTCATGCTGGCCTGCGAACTCGCCCTGGCTGGGGTTAAGTCCTTGGTGCTCGACCCGACGCCCGGGCCGAACCTGGGGCCGAGGGCAGCTGGGGTGACGGGCCAAGGGCCGCGTCTGCTTGACCACCGGGGGCTCTACGAGCAGCTGTCCGGCACCTCCGATCGCCCCCGCCCGATCGCAGAATTCTCATTCGGTGCGTTGCCGGTTGATTTCAGCGAGGCGCCCGACTCGCGGATGTACATGCTCGCCGCGCCGCAGGCTGAGCTGGCGCAGGCGTTGGCGCGGGAGGCTGGCGAGCGCGGGATCGACGTACGGTGGGAGCATCAACTCACCGGCTTTGCCCAGCATGACGGCTTGGTCATCGCTCAGGTTCAGGGGCCGGACGGCCCGTACGAGCTGAACTGCCGCTATCTAGTCGGTGCCGACGGCGGGCACAGTCTGACGCGCAAGCTCGCCGGGATCGATTTCCCCGGTATGTCCTCCCAAGATGTGGTTACCCGGCTGGCGTTCGGGGTGCTGCCGCCCTACGACTGGGCAGACGACGTAGGTGGCCCACTGCCCTTCCGGCGCGGCGTGCGCGGCTTGTACTTCTGGGGACAACCAGCGGGCAAGCCGCCCTTGCTCGGCTCAATAGAGCTAGATCCCACAGCACGTGATGAGCGTGCGCCCGAACACGAGGCTGAGCCGATGACGTTTGCGGAGTTGCAGGAGAGCGTCGAGCGCATCATCGGCGCCCCTTTCCCGGTGCGGCTCGCGGGTGCAGAAGAAGACGTGGAGTTCCGCCGCTTCGCCGGCATCAACTCGCGCATCGCGTCCCGATACCGCGAAGGGAACGTCTTTCTCGTCGGCGATGCCGCGCACGTGCACTTCACCATGGGCGGCCCCGGGCTCAACCTGGGTCTGCAAGACGCCGTCAACTTGGGCTGGAAACTCGCCAACGTAGTGCACCGCCGTGTGGACCCGACTGTGCTCGACACCTACGAGGCAGAACGCAGGCCGATGGCCCTGCGCGTGCTCACCAGTAGCCGGGCACAGCTCGCGCTCATTCGTCCAGGACCCGAAGCCACGGCATTGCGAGAGGTCTTCGGCGAACTACTCGCAGACGCGCAGGCTGCCAGCCGTATCAGTAACCTGCTTTCCGGAGCCGACATTCGCTATCCCGTACCCGAAGGTGCCCACGAACTCGCCGGCTGGTGGGTACCCGACCTGACCATCGAGACCCCGGCCGGACGAAAACGACTCGCCGAGCTAGCCCGCGACGGCGAACCTCTCTTACTCGACCTCACCGGCGACGGCACCCTCGATTTCCGCGGGGAGCTTGGCGACCGCGTGACCCTCGTCGTCGGCAGTCCGGTCGAGCCGGTGGCTGCCGACCGGATGCTCATCCGACCGGACGGTTTCGTCGCATGGGCCGGCACACCCGAGCAACCCGACCACGACGGTCTCAAACACGCCCTGAGACACTGGTTCGGCGTAAACCTCACAGTGACAGGAGCGAACCCACCACGGGATATCCGCGGCAAGACAAACTAGAAAAATACCGAATCGTTTGCATCCCTTGACGAGCGATACCACCTGGCCAATGCGACAGGTACCCACCGCGATTCGACAATCCTGGAAAAGCGTTGCCACCCAGGAAGATCACTGATTCGGTTACCCAGTGCGGCCAGTGCGCGCCAGGCCCGCGATGCGAGCTGGACGCGCTGTGTGTGATCGAGGATCGCGCCCAACGCCCCCAGCGCGATGCCGCACGCAAACACGGTCCCCGTCGCCACGAGCGCGAACCGGGGTGTCCCATCGGTTGGCAGTGGAACGAGAAACGGGGCACACACGAAGTACATGCAAATGCAGAACGCGAACGTCAATCCCCAAACAGTGCCAATTACTTGCTGATTGAGACGCCACCACCTGAAAGCTTCGGAGCGAAAATACGCTGCCATCCTGGCACTTGCATGAAACACCGATGCAGCACAAGCGAATACGGCGTACGTGCCGCCGACAATGGCCCCATGAACTACCCGATGAATGAACCGGGCGATAACAGCGCCCAAGTGGCCATCAACGCTTCGAGCGGACATGCAGAAGTTATACCCACCGCCACCGATATGCCGAGCTACGGCCAACGATCGACGGTTCCGCGGCTTCGATTCTTACAGCGGTCGTGAGCCAAGGAATACCTAGGAGAACTTTCTGCTGGAGGTATGCGGTCTTGTTCGTTTGTTGGGCGTTATGCCGCTTTGATGGCCCGGGTGTAGCTGTAGAGGTTGCCGGCGCATAGGCGATGTCCAGTCAGGAGCTGATCAACGATGACGGGGTCATCCCATCGGGTTTGGGCTAGGGCGCTGGCATAGTTGCGTACGGTGTCCTTGAGGTTGTCCAACGTGGCTTGGGTGATGACGCGTGCACCTGCGGTGGCGGTGGCGTCTTTACCGAGCCGGTCTGCGGGGTGGACCATAACTGGGACTGCGTTCACGCTGTTGTCGTAGTGACGGTGGAACCACAGTGTGGAGCCGGTTAGTTGGTTGGCGTAGACCTTACCGATGTAGCCAGCGGTGGCTCCGCTCTTGGCCTCGATCACCCAGTACCTGAGGTCGCCCAGTGCCCAGAGAACGTCTGGGCCGCTTCCGATGTCACGTTCTGGTCGTTGTGCTGCAAACCCCAGATGTTCACCCAGATTGCAGAAGGCTTGTTCGAACGCCTCTACTGCTGTTTGTGACGGGTCGAAGCGCAGCGCGTCGAGGAGTACTTCAAAACCGACGCGAAGTTGCGTGCGGTCATCGCTGTAGATACGGCTGAGATAGTCGCTGGCGGCGGAAGCCTGTTGTGCCGACGCTGAAATCCTCTGATACGTCACTCCGGACAGGGGGCGCAGGACTGCCGGGTTCTTCTGGCGTGCGGCGGCGAGTGTTTCCTGCGCTCGGGCAGGGTCAATCTGGTCGAGATAGGTAGCTTTCTGTTCCAGAAGCCAGCCTTGCTGTCGGGGGTCAGTTGTGGCCGCGACAGCTTGGGCGAGTTCGGCGACTGCGCCAGAGATGTCGCCGGCAAATACAAATGAGCAGATCTCTGCACCATGCCGCGGATGCTCAGGGGCGTTGTGCAGGGTCAATCTCTCTGCAATCGTTGCATTGGCCTGCCTGGGCTACCTCGGGCAGCTGTTCGTGCTGACGCGCCTAATGGCCCGCGGCGACACGGTGACGACAAACAGGTCCCACCACCGCCCACCCTCAACCCTCAACGGCTCGCGCGCTTGGGCGATCGCGGTCGCTTCGCTAGTTAGGTGATGAGTCCGCTACGGTCGGTCGGTCCTGAGTTGCCAACGCGGCCAAGGTGTTTCCGCGCCATTTCCAGAGGTCTGCGCCGGGGATCGCGGTGGGTCTTCGCCCGCACGCTTCGTAAATGATGTGTTTGGCGAGTCCGGTGGGCGTGTAGGTTTCGCTTGTGCCGGCCGCCCAGCGCAGCGGACGCTCGCGATTGGTTACCCAGACCGCGCGCCCTCGCCGTTCGTCCGCGCTGATCCACGCGTCGACCTGCGCCGCAGTCTGCGCATCTATGTATCCGTGGAGGTCCAGCACGATCTCGGTGCCCTCCGCGATGTCGCCGCTGTCATGCAGTAGGTACGTCGATCGGATACGCCGCTGCTTTTCCGCGATCTTGGTGACTACCGACGTCGCGGCAGCCGTGGCGATCCCAGGTGTCAGAACACGTGTGGAGGGGTCCACAGCGGGAAATAACCTGCGAAAGACCACACACGGTCGTTGGCCGTCGAGAACGAACACGTTGACGGTGTGCATCTCGATGGCGAGGTTAGCCGTAAGATTCGACAGCCAACTGACCGTTGTGTAGGTCTGGGCGGTGAAGTCCTCGGCGATCAGGACGATCCGGGGCACAGTGAGTAGATCGTCGTCCCAGGTTCCATCCACATGATCGTGCAACCTTTCACCGGCTTGAGTCGGGGACACTACAGGCTCGGCCAAGCCGCGGTTGAGGTACTCGGCGTGGGCATCTGCGAGCGTGTCCTTACTGAATCCGGCGACAAGTGCGGCATAGGTGAGGGCCTGCAGATGAACGTTGGCGTCGGTGCTGCGTTTGAGTTCGACAACCACCAGCTGCCCGGAACTGTCCAGCCCGAGGATATCCAGGCGCTCACGGGCCAGATCACCGGAATCTGACGACCACTTGCCGTACTGAGTGGTGACGATCACGATGTCATCGCCGAGAACCTCAGGATGATCGACCACCCATTTCTCCAGGTGCGACGATTCCAGGACGCCGAGGTCGGCAAGCGGGGTTACCGGCATCGGTGTGCACGAGGCCCGGCTATCGGCAAGGGCGAACATCAATATTTCCGATGGCACGCCGCAAAGTATGTCAAGACTGTCCGACGCCTGAGCTGTTCCCGATGGATAGATACCGATCGCTGCGCGGTCGGCCGCATGGCGCCAAGCACCGTCACTGCTGAGTCCATCGCCGTTCTGGGCGCGTTGTCATGCCTAAAGCATCACAAACAAGCACCCGACATTGTGTCGATCTTCTGTCCGGATCCGGGCGAAAGATTGGAATCGGCTCGCGCTGTGGCCCCGCAGGGTTGGGGTATCACCACCTGTCTCAGTCAGACCCGCGACCGACCATGGACCCACTCGCCCGCTAAGTGTCGGCCCCCGGTCGTACTGTCGCGGATATCAGACATCTGCAACACAACCTAGGGGCCACGATGTTCACACTGCTGTTCATGATCACCATCGGCGTCGTGATATGGCTGGCCTTGCGGCCGACGCCCGAGCGCGACGCGCAGGCTGCCCAATCCTGGGCCAACTTCCACCACTACACCGCAAGCAACGGGTGGACTCTGCTGCACGTGCAGTCGGTCTACAAACATGGAAACCGTGGCAGCAAAGCGCGTGTATCGGTTTACGGTGACACCACCAGAACAAACCGAGACTCATGGTTCTGGTGGCACCAAGCCCAGCGCGGCTCAGTGGTCGCTGTCCGCGGCCTTAGCCAAGGCTGGGGTCCACACACCCACCGAGACGACGTCCTGTACATAGGAAACGAGTTCAGCCATCAAGACGGTATCCAAGCCGTGTTCGATGCCAGAGAACTCAAGAGGGCACAACAACATTGGAGCCGACACCAGGGATATCTCGGCGGCAGCAGCATCGCCGCTTAAGTCAAGGTCATCACCGGCGAGGCCGGTCCCATAGGGTGCGACGGACCGTCCTTCTCGGACAGGTCGCGTCGACCCGCTTACGGGCTCGCTAACGCGACAGTTACTGAATTAAGTGGGACCCTCGCCTCCAGGCTGCTCATCGAGTTGGTACAGCACTTTCCAACGGTCGGTGAGGGCGCGGACATCCTCGATCGTGATACTGATGACCGATGAGCGGTTCTTGAGCGCCTGGATGGCCTGCTGCTGGGGCCAGTGGAGGCGGTCGAAGAAAGTGCTGAAAGTGCGGCCGCTCGCGGTCGCGTAGTCAAGGATCATGCGGGCACGGTCATCTTTGGAGGTTTCCGGTGGAATTTTCAGGTGCACCGTCACCCCCGAAGTCGACGTCACCCAGGTCGGCGGAGGTCGGGTCGAGGTAGCTGCCGAACACCACAACCTCGACGATCTGCGCTAGGTGGGCCGGATCAGCATTGAATGCGCGTGCGCGGTCAACGACCTCCCGCACATGTTTGTCGGCAGTGGCGCGGGTGATGGGCCGACGGAAACTGGCCTGCGCGAGCGCATTACCGGAAATAGTTGCCTTCCACCAGGACTCGCCGCCTACGCTCACATGATCAAGCTCAAGCCAGCCCTCCTGCGTCAGTGCGGAGGCAATTTCGAAGGTGCTGCGCCCGTCATCCTGGGCGATGTCACACAAGATGTGGTCTGGCTTGGATGAGGAGAACCAGCGCATTACTTCGCGCGCGGTTTCCGCCGAAAGTCCACCGAACCGATCCGATCTCGTCACTCGCACCGTTACACCGTACGTTTCGGCGGCCCGGATTGGCTGCGTTGCGGTCGTCTGCTGATTTGCGTCGTCACCGCAGTCGGAACCCAGGGTGTCGGCGGTGCAGCTGGCCGGAACGGGTCGGGCGGGGTTCTCCTGGTGGCCGCCGCGATGGCTGGGCGTGCTGACGGGGCAGGGTTTCGGCGAGATAGTTGAAATAGCCTATGGGGGACCACGAGTCGTGGTCGCCGATGACATAGAGGCGGTGCTGTGCGCGGCTGACGGCAACGTTGAGTAGATGCGGTTCGTCGCCAGCCCAGGTTTTGGATCGCGGGCGGTCGGGGTCTCCGCCGAGTACGAGGATCACCACGGGCGCTTCTTGTCCTTGAACGCTGTGCACGGTGCCGCCGCTCATCCCCGGGTGCTGGTTCAGGATCCGGGTTCTTATGCGGTCGACGACGGGCCGAAACGACATCATCTACAACTTGAATCCCATCAAAGGTATTCGCGCAGAGTATATTTGGCATTTGTCACCGAGATGGCTATCGCAATACCAGTGCGGAGATGTTTGCCACTGCGGGCACCTGTCGCCCGTTGTCGAGTCCTGTCGCTACGGTGATTTCAGTACAGGGGATCAACCCACTGGGGTGCGGTACAGGCTGCAGCGAACTGGGATGGCGATGTTCAGCTGCGGGCCGGTACCTGAAAATCGTGAGGTGTCGCTAGCGCCAGATAGCGACACCTCACTAGTACCGGGCTGCGGGCCACCGGCAGCGGGGTGGCTGCGCAGCAACTCATGTTCAGCGCTCGACCGGACCGCAAGCGACAGGCCGAGCGCCGGTGGCTTAGGCGTTGCCCGGCCAGAGCACGGTGAACTGCAGATGCTCGGCGGATTCTCCCGCGGCCGCGGTGAAGTGCTCGAACGCCGACACCACATGGCCACGCTGGGCCGGGTCGATCGATCGCAGGGCCTGTTCAATGGCCTCGCGGCGCCGGTCGGTGATGGTCTGCACAATCTCAGTGCCGCGATCGGTCAGGCTTAACGTCGAGTTACGTCGATCCGCCGGGGACTCCTGGCGGTCCAGCAGCCCAGCACGCACCAGCCGGTCACAGGCCCGACTGGCATTGGACGGATTGACCTTGAGCCCCGCGGCGATCGCCGCGATATTCAGGGGGCCCTGCGTTGAAATCATGATTAACACCCGAAGCTGCGGCAGCGTGACGTGATCATCGACCTCAGCCACTGATGCTGCGGCAATACCGACCAACGCGCGGCAGGCCTCCATTACGACATCGATGTGCGCTTCGGACACCCGTCGAGTGCCGGTGCTGCTTCGCACTGAACTCATGACCGTCATCATTGTCGCTTAACTGTTATAGCGCAACCATTGCGCATGGGCAACACCGGCGTAGCATTGAATGCATAGGCGCAATTATTGCGATAACGCACCGGGTCGATGGGATGATCTGTGTGTCGTTGCCAGAGGTGGCGCGGCAGGATCCGTCGTTGTCTGGAGATCCTCGATCACCGTGCCCCGGCGCTGGATCATGAGGTGAACGAGTATGAAATACACGGTACGAGAGGGGATCTCGCGCATAGCGGCGCCTGTGGCGTTGACGGCCTGTGCGCTGGGGATAGGTCTGGGCGCATCGGCGATTTCGGGGGTGAACCTGGCTATCGGGCCGATGTCCGGCGGCGCAGCAACCGCATCGCTGCAAGGGCGCCTTGGGGCGGTGCCCGCCGATAACTCCGGTAACGGCAATCCGGACTCCGATGTCAGCGGACCCTACGATCGTGACTCGAACAATGTTGCGCCGCCGCCACCCAGTAGCGGTACCGGCATGGAATGCGAGGACACGGGAGTCACGTGCATTCACGACCAAAGTGGCACAGCCTTGACCTCGGACAACGACGAGGTCTAACGGGCCTGGACGCGTGATGCCAGGGCCTTTGTCAACGCGCAGGCGGCGAACGCGGGCGCTACGCATACAGAACATAGGGCAATCAGCGCTTTATCGATGGATTCCCGCGTCACCCCAGCCAGGACATCGCTCGCCGCGCGCAGCTGGCCGCCGGCCAGGATCCCAAAGTAGTGCTCTTTGGGTGTTCGGACAGTCGCGTGGCCGCGGAGATCATTCTTTCGATCAGGGGCTCGGCGACATGTTCGTGGTTCGCACTGCCGGGCATGTCATCGACTCGGCAGTGCTGGGTTCTATGGAGTATGCGATCACCGTGCTCGGAGTTCCGTTGATCGTGATCCTGGGGCACGACTCCTGTGGGGCCGTGCAAGCCAGCCTGAGCGCGCTCGATGAAGGATCCATGCCCGGGGGCTACATCCGCGATCTTGTCGTCCGGGTGATCCCGTCCATCTTGCGGGGACGCCGTGAGGCGATGATCCGGGTCGATGAATTCGTGGCCTGCCACGTGCAGGAAACCGGGGGCTAAGCTGATGGAACGCTCCCAGGTGATCGCCGAGGCGGTGCGCCAAAACAAGGCCGCGATCGTCTTCCTGACGTACCGGCTGACAGATGGCCGCGTCGAACTGCGCGGCGACACCGGCGAATAACCCCCGACTAACCACGCGCCCCCGCTAGCGTCGGGCCCCGGCACCTCCTAAACGCAGAGCACCTCATCGGTTGGCGCCGAAGAGATGATGGCGCCTGGTTGGGTGTCGGCACTGCGGCGACTCCAACTCGCGGCGCACACCGTGTTGCCTGTCACGCGGTTCGCCAGGGCGGGCAAATGCTGCTCAAATTCGGTGCCAGACAGGAAAATCCACCAGCCCGCCACCGCGCCGCAACAGAACTGTGACGCGCTTAATCCTTGACGGACGGGCCAGCCACCGTAAATTTAGATGCGTAGACGCAATCATTGCGGTAGATCACGCGCTGGGGTGCTGGGAGGCCGATACCGATGGGTAAGAACGAATATCTCACCGAGGCAATGGCAGGCGCTGCGCGTCAGCGCTTAAGGCGTATGGTCCGTGCGCATGAACGCTCCTGTCGGTGTGGCAACGTCGGCAACTGTGCCAGACGTTCGCGCCACGCTTCCTCGGCGAGGTCAGCTGTAGGACGCAGTATCGCTGCGGTGGTTTTTACCTGCGTGTTCATGGGGGTGATATATCTAGGGTCCCTCGGTGTGCCAACGGTCCGGCACGTGCTCGCGCAATGCGAATCGGTCAACATCTACGGTAATTGCCAATCCGAGAGCAGCGCTTCTGAAGACACAGACCCCTGCGTGCTGATCAATGCGGTGGGGGCGTGTGAAAACCGGTACCAAGTCGAGCATCCAGCGCACACGATGGTGAAGTAGCGTTTTGACATCCCAGCCCTCGCTGCGGCGGCAGCGCTATGTGATGCGGGTCATCACAAGTACCGTGGCGCTGATGCGTTGTCCAGCTGGAGCTTTTGTCGCAAGTGGCGCGCCGATGGCGTGTATTTGTCACCCGCAGAAAGATTGGACTTGCACTGTGGGTGCAATGGGTGCGCGCACCCGGCCCGTCTTCTGTGTCCCCACATCGTGGGCTGATGTGAGCTATCACGCATAGCGCAATAGTTGCGCTGACGCATAGTTCTGGTTGAGGATGGATCCATGAATTCGATGCCCACTGATCTGGCGTGGCCGGGATCTGAGCGGCGGGGTTGGCCGACATCGGTTTCTCGTACGCTTTCGGCTTCCTCGGGTGTGGCCGTGGCCGATACGGCCGCGCCGCAGTGGCGAGGGCCGATGGCCGCGTCCATTGGATGTCCGCGGTTGGTGGTTTGTGAACCGACACTGTCTGTATCGACGGCCGTAGATCAGCAACGGTTGCAGAGCTGGCCGCTTAAGGGTATTGCTGTTGGGGACGCCAGTTCGGTGGTGCATCGGGGCATCGCCGTTCAGTGAGAGCAACTGAACGACAAGGTATTTCGACACTAGTATCCTCCTCCGTTTCTCGTCCGCATAGGTCTTTCCTACGCGGTGGGATGTGGTTGCGAACATCGTCGTTTGCATCGTGTGCCAAAGCCGTGACGCGTCAGGGTCTCGCGGCCGATTCCTGGGTCTAAAACGAAGTGGCGGTGTGAAACCCATGAACAAGAAAGTCGTCGTCATCGGCCATGGAATGGTCGGTCACCGATTTGTCCAGGTGCTGCGTGAGCGCGATGCCACCGATCAGTGGCAGGTGACGGTT